>TARA_R110000868_G_scaffold79265_1_pt1 | contig 144617 bp, 116 predicted proteins | sample TARA_R110000868 | Tara Oceans TARA_R110000868 (sample SAMEA4397489) | marine metagenome | biome: Polar Biome; feature: [SRF] surface water layer (ENVO:00010504); material: water (ENVO:00002006), including particulate matter (ENVO:01000060) such as... | depth 5 m
CATAAGCCTGCCAGCGTGGAAGGGAGAGTATGAAAAAACCGAAGATCCCTCCCCAAACAGCAATCCAGAAGGCAAAATCAAAGGTTACTCGCCACCCCCAAAGAGCATCCTCCCAGCCATTACCAAAAGTAAACCCTCCAAGAAAAACAACGAAAGGAAAAAAGAAAGCACCAAGCAAAAAGCAAAAAAACGGTATCCCCAGCGTGGACTGCCAACCGAACACCGAGGTCGCCCCCGCTCCAAAATCCAAGTAGCTATTATTCACTTCCCCCACCGCATGGCCATGATCCACTGGCGGCAAGCCCGTTGGCAGGGGTTTGGGGGCTAGAAAGGTCAGCCGGCCACTCGGAAAGGGCTCGGAACGCCCGGCTCGGGGCGGCTGTTCTGACTGGGCACTCTTGGGGTCCATTAAAGTCCATCCGTCACTATGAGTGGCTGGCGGAGTCGCCACCAGGTAATCTCAGCTTTCGGTGCGTCCTGCACGGGCGTCAGGGGATACTGGCTATCCGGAGTCACCTTCAGCATATAAACGGCACCGGTATAGGCCCCATCTGCCTGCAATGTTTCCAGCTTGACCATCAAGCCCAGATCCCGGGTGCGGAGGCCATGCTGAGTCTTCTCATGGGACGGTGGCCTGAAGGCCAGTTGCAGGTGACCGGCATCGACCGACTGCTCCAGGCTACCCAGGATGGCACCGGTACAGGGTACCCAGGTTTCCGGTTGGCGGGAGAACATTCCCCTTCGCCCCGGCTGGATGCGCCATGCGGCGATAGATAGGCGGTAAGGCGCGTTGCCTTCCAGGGGCTCTACTAGGCCGTCCGCCGGCAAACCGGGGCAGTTTAACCGTAACCTGGAAGGCTCTTCATCCTCGCCGGGCACTTCGTCTAGGGTGACGCTGTTGCCAATCCGGACAAAGGCCTCTACATAGTGGTCAAGCGGGCCATTGTGGACCTGCTCGGGCTCCCGTGACCAGGGCGTGGTTTGCAGCCATTTATCCCGCTCGCTCAGGTTGTAACGGTTATACAGCCAGGTACCGCCCAACTCAAAAACCGTGAACACCAGCCCCGCCGCGTTCAGGCGGGCAAACAGGCCGGACAAGGTGCGACCCGTAGTAGCCCACGCCATGGCCTTGCCTTCAGCCCCTTGTGCAGCTATAGCCTGAATAAACGAATGACCAGTCCGGTACAGCCCGTAGGCATTAGTACCCAACAAGCCACCACTGCCTATCAAGCCCATTACTGCACCAGTCTGCGCTTCGGCATTGCCGATCTGAACCGCTCTCAGCCAGTTTTCCCGATGCTTATAGGCACTTATTCCGGCACTGAAGGCTCCAAACAGATAGGCAGGACCACCCAGCCGTACGTGTAATTTACCCATCCGAATATGCACACTAGTCATAGCGGTGCGCTGCCAAGCATCGGCCAAGGCTCGTGCCCTGGCACCATAGGCGGTGTCCATGATTCCCTGAGCCGCCAGAAAGCCTGCAGCAGAGGTAGCAAGGGCACTTTCAGCAAACTGGACATAGCTTCGATCAGTAGAGCTCTGCTCTTTGCCCTCACCAACGGTGCCAACAAGATTAACCAACTGTGCAACGAACACCATCACCCCAAGCCCATCCCCCATCAGGTTCACCCGGGGAGCCGAGGCCAAGCCCTGCCGGAAATGCCCGACCAGTCGTCCAACTTCCTGCTGGGCCAATGGCGGCGGAACCAACGTTATGCCGGCACGGCCAGTGGTGGCCGGTTCCAGTTTCAGACCTGTGTCGGTTTCCTCAACCGGGCTGAGGGCAGCGGCCACGCGTTTACCGATTTCACGATGCTCTTCGCGGGTGGCCTTGAATTCAGCCACCAATCCCTGGGCTTTTTCGGAACGATGGCCATGGGTGGATTTGGCAACATCGTGTTGGTTCTGGAGCTGTTTCATCCGTTGATCCAGCTGCAGCATCTGCCTGAGGTTGTCCCGAAAGGTCGCCAACTCGCTTGCAGAAGCAAAGCGGAATTCCGCCTTGCCCTGGTCTATGGCGTCCAGCATGCGCCGCTTGAAAAAGTACGGCAGGTCCCGGAAGAGGTCATCCAGCTCCGGCAGGGTCTGGCTGTCGATGGCCTTGTAGAGCTCCCCAACAGCACGCCCCTTGGCCCGGGTAATAGCCGGGGCGAGGGTGTCCCCCACCCCCTCTGCTTTCTGTTGGATTTGCTCCGAGTAGTGGGAATAATCCGGAAGCTTGCCCTGCTCTGCCGCTTTTACCCGTTGGATCCAATCCGCCGCCCTGGTAACCACGGCGTAGCCAGCGGAGCCAACCGCCAAATAGGTCTTGGCCAGCTCACCGTCTTCGGAGCGGTCATTCCTTGGCAGGGTCTGGAACAGGGGGCGGCTGTATTGGGGGTTCTGTTCCAGCCACTCCAGCACGCCATCACTTGCCTCGTCGGAACGGCAGATGTCTTTCCGGCAAGCGTATTCCAGATCCAGGGCCGCCTCGATCTGCACTTCGTCTTCCGGGTCAAAATACCACGCGGCCTGGTGATAGCGGTTGTCTGTCAGCAGTTGAATACGATCACTGGTTATATCCGTCAGCAGTGACTGCCAGCGGGCCAGCTTCGCACGCTGGCCGGCCATGTACTGGTCCATGGCCTCACGGTCGATCAGGTCGTTGATCCCGCGATGGCCGAAACCACGCCCCTCCAGAATCGCCTTCAGGTTATCACGGTGCTCCTTCTCCAAGGCGACAATGCCTTCTATGTGGGAGTTCACAAAATCCGGCCTGGCCCCTTCCATGGCTTGCCGCAGGTACCACTCGTCCACCGCTCTCTGCATTTTGGGAAGGATGCCGTAGGCGTTGGTACGGTTGGCGGTACTCCGGATCTCTTCAACCCTTGATTTAACGTCAGGGGGAAGCGTTGCATCATTGGGGCCGGGTCTCGCTTCATCCTCAAGTTGTCTCAATGCTGTCAGCAATGCGGACTGGGTGTTTGAACGGTCGCTTTCCGGCATGGCTTCCAGGTCCTGCCGCATAGAGGCTATGGCGGGGTGGTCCGAATTGGCCATCATGGCATCCAAGCCCCGTTCGTCCAGCAGAGTCATGGACTCAATCAGTGTGCCAAGGAAATAGTCTCGTTCGTCGTCTCCCTCACTTGTCCAGCTTTCAATCCAGCCCACCACATCATCCTGATGCTGGGCCAGATCCAGCATCACGCCCACGTCATCCCTCACAACGAGACAGAGGCAATTGGAAACATCGTCGATGGACTGCTGCCTGATCAGCTTGCCGAACCGGCTCTTGTGGTAATAGGGCTGGTTCTCCCAGTGGTAGGATTCACCTTCCCGCAGGTGGGCCCCTTCGGGAGTTTCCGGTGTGTAGTCCTCGGCAAATTCGGCCACCCATTCCCTGGCCTGGTCCGGGGTAAGCAGGTATTCACCGCCGCTCAGTGGCGAGGCACTGGCCAGATCGATTTTCTGCAGCAGCGCATCACGTTCTTGTGAGTCGTCCAATACCTGTGCTTTCTTGCGGGCAGTCCATGCCAGTTCCGAGAAGGCAACGTACAGCGTATGGGATACCGGGTACTCCAGCTTGCCGTCGTTGTGGCCCGTCAGTTCACCGTTTTCATGCAGGTACTCGTGGAGCTCCCCGGTATCCGCGTCCAGTACATAAAGGTAGCCATGCCTCAGGAGGCGGTAGCCAAGGGGGCGGGAGGTCAGTGAGTAAGGGTATCCGGGGTCTGTATCGGCAGGCGCAACTTCCACCCGGCCATACCGGATGGGCAGCAGGTGTACGGTTTTCAGCAGCGGGCATGACGCGGGCTCATCAATGGGGGTGCCTGGCTGTTCCCAGCATAAAAGATCGTTGCTTGTCCGGTCGTCAGTGGGGCGTTGTATCCGTGTCATTGTTCATCCTTGATCCAATGGGGATGCCGTCTCCGTCACGGCATTTCTATCGGCTTGTCGTGGCAATGTTGCGAACAGGAATTGCATCACCTCACGCAGGTTGTTGCACCCGCTGCCAAGTGCCTCTTCCAGTATGCTCCCAAGTGCGGGGTAGGCGTCCCTCAAAGCCGGGCCACCCAACTGGTTGCGCACCGCCTCCTCCAGGTTGTTCCATATCTGCAGTGCACCTTTGCGCCGATTGAAGGCTTCGAAAGCACCCTTCAGGTCCGCTGAGGCCATCATTTTTCCGGGCGTGTCACCTGTGCTGCCTGGCTGAACGGCCGGAGGCTCGACAAGATGCCACTGTCCGCTGATACGATCCGGAACAATCAGCCGATCCACGGCCCTGATAGGGAATCGGGGCAGGTTGCCCCCGATCACCGGCCTGGCCAGCGCCGGATGAGAAATGCGCACCAGTTCTTCACAACCCGACGCCACTTCTACCTGCAGGTGGGACCGCATCCAGCGGGTACAGGTCGCACGGTCTGTGGCTGAAACCAGCAGATACCCCTGCTCTTGCTCGGCCCCCTGCTCCAGGAACCCTTTCAGCACCGGATCTTCCGGCCCGCCGAGCCATACAAGCCAGGGGGACAGGTCCGAAACGGCCTCCCATCGGGTTGACGCATACAGACTCTCTGCATTAGCGGGCTGCCCACCGGCCCACTGGTATATCTGTTCACCGAGCCCCGGGATAGCGACACCATCCAGGACAAGCCCAACCGGGTGATGGTCAGGCCAGTGAACATGGGTAAACGGCGACTCCGACAAGGGCCAGCAATCCTGATTCATGAGTTCTGCTCCTCACAAACCGGGCAGGTAGCACTCCCGTTCCTGAGTGCCGCAAACTGGGACTCCACATTGATTGCCGGAGCGTTCTTCCGTTGTCCAACTTCCGCCAATGTCTCCTGCCCGGGCTCGCGGGGCCGATCCCCCTCAATAACCTGCGGCATTTCCGCCAACACCACACTTTGCCCCGAACCACTTCCCGGCGAACCACCAGAATTAATCTTCACCCCCGGCCCTGCCAGCGTCACGCCACTCGGGTCCAGCTTTAGCAAACTGCCACCCGCCGAAATAGTGATTTCAGCGCCAGCTTCCAGCACCACTTTGGCGCCCGCCTTGTGGTGAACTTCTGTGCCAGCTTCGCTAAACGTACCCAGGGACGATTTCTGGTGGACGGTGCCACCGATATTCTGGCTGCAGTCGCCACCGACGGATTCGCGATTTTCCCCGTCTACCGTGCAGTGATCGTCACCCTCGATGTGACTGAATCGGTTGTTCTTGACGGTCAGCTGGCCGTCGTTCCGAATCACCTCCGTGCGGTTATTCTCGGTGAGCAGGTCCAGGTCTTTCTGAGCGTGGATGTAGATCTGTTCCTGGTCCGCCTCATCCTCAAACCGCAACTCATTACTTCCTTCGCCCTTGTGGGTTTTTGTTTTCAGGGTGGTGCGGGTTTTGTGTTCCGGCAGCCCATAGGGTGGCGTGTTGGTGATGTGGTGGGTTCGGCCGGTGATGATGGGCTGGTCCGGGTCGCCGTCCAGAAAAGAAACAATCACTTCGTGGCCGATTCGTGGCAAGGCCATGAAACCATACTGGCCGCCGGCCCAACCCTGACTGACTCGGAGCCAGGCGCTGCTGTGTTCGTCGTTCCTGCTGTATCGATCCCAAGGAAACCGCACTTTCACCCGACCATATTCGTCGCAGTGGATCTCCTCGCCTTCCGGGCCGGTGACAATCGCGATTTGCGGGCCGTCCATCAGGGGGCGGTGGGGCGTCTGCGGTATCCAGGTCAGATCGGCAGGTATGGCATTAAACTGGTTGTGGTACGTGGTGGGTTCGCTGCCGCCCTCCTCTTCCAGGGCCTGGGGCTGGGTACCGGTGTGGGTGACTGCGGTCAGCAGCCATTCCCGGTTCGGGCCATCGCTGTCGTGCTCCTTCAGTTCAACCTTGGCGCCGGCGCTGAAGTCCGGGCGATTGCTCTCACCGGATGCCGTACTGGCATCCTTGCGCAGGGACTGAAGTCTCGCTTCGGTAAAAGGCTGGCCGCTGGCATCGGCCTTGAAGCGACCGGGGTAATCGTAGTGCTGATAGTCCTCCCGGTGTTTCAGATCGCCGCTGGTTTGGTCATGCATCAGGGCATAGGCAGGATTCCGGAAGGTGTAATCCTTCATGGCCACGGAAGCGACCCGCACTCGCTCTTCATAACGGAACCGGCAAACCGAGGGTCGCCGGGTGCTGCCGCCGGCTTTGGCGTTATATTCTGCCGGCTCCAGCTTCGGCGCATCGCCATGATGGTCGGCGATTACAAGCGCCGGCTGTGTGTCTGAGTCCACGCTCCCGTGTTCATAGCGATAATGCCAGCCCTCCTCGGCCGCGAGCCGTACCAGAAAGGCAAGGTCGCTTTCTCGATGCTGGACACAGTACTCCCGTTGCTGCGGGGAGCGCTTCAGATCGAAGACCGAATCGATAATGCCGCGTTCTTCAAGCAGAGTCCGCATGATCGCATCGGTACCCTGGGTCTGGAAAATCCGGCTGTTGTGCATCAGCCCCAGACGCCAGAGAGGCGGCTGGATCGTCAGCTCATAGCGAGTCCTCCGGTGGCCGGCATCACCACGAACGAATTCGTTGACCACCCCGGTAAACCGCCGAAGAGGCATGCTGTCCTGCCAGATAACGAGATCAACCGGTTGCTCCAGAATCTCTGCGGCCCGAATGGATGGGTCGATACTAGCCAGCTCAAGACGACCCTGACACACCTCGGAAAGGCGCTCGGTCAGTGCGAAGCCAACCACGGAAAATAAATCGGAGGGGAGACCGCCAACACGGGCGGTGAACTGCAATCCACTTGCTTGGGGCATATCTTCGTTCCCTGAAGAGTAATAGGTTTTCCAGCTCGTCCTGAGCCGGATCCCGATTATAGCCATCCAGCCGCAGAATGAAACCCCGGGGCTGGTCGCGGGTAGGAAAGATGAGAGGTTGACCGGCCATGCATTCTAATGCACCCTAATCTGGTTTCATTACGCAACCGGAGAATCACGTGAGCGAATATACCAACCGAGCCGTTGTGCTCAGGCAGCGCCCACAGGGTGAGATTCAGCAAGGCGATCTGGTGCTGGAAGAGCGCCCTGTCCGTTCCCCCAACGAGGGCGAGGTGGTTGCCCAGGTGCTCTGGCTTTCGCTGGACCCTTACATGCGCCCCAGAATGAACGATGCCAAAGGTTATATGGACCCCATCGGCATTGACGAGCCTATTGTCGGCGAGTGTGTTGCACGGATCGTTGAATCCCGCTCAGACGAATTGAAGGTCGGCGACCTGGTCACCTGCTATTCCGGCTGGCAGGAGTACGTTACTTTCCCTGCGAATGCACCGATGGTGTACAAAATTCAGGAGCGCGACAACGTGCCCCTGCAGGCGTATCTGGGCGTTGCCGGCATGCCCGGGGCCTATATGCGGATTTTGTTTCTGCGTACAACGCAAAGGATATGGCCAGCGTGGAGACCCCGTTCCACGTGCTTGGAGCCCTTGATCCCGCGCCTGAGCACCGCTTTTTCCTGGTGACCGAGTGGCAGGACCAGCATCAGGAAATCACGGATATTCTGGCCTCACGGGTTGCTTCCGGTGAGCTGAAGTACCGCGAGACGGTTGCCGAAGGCCTGGAAAATACCATTGAAGCCTTCAAGGGCATGCTCAAGGGTCGGAACTTCGGCAAGCAACTGGTCCATATCGCAGACTGACTGCCTGCCTTGAAACGCAAGGGCCTGCCTGATTAATCCGATATTTTCAGGAGCACCTTCCCGGTGTTCCTGTTGTCGGCAACGTAGGCCATTGCGTCTTCCACCTGCTCAATCGGCCATGCACTATCAATCAGAGGTTCAATCTGGCCTGCAGCGAGCAATGGCCAGACGTTCCGGTAGAGGGCCTGCATCACCGCGCCCTTGTCCCTGACCGTGCGCGAGCGGAGTGTGGAGCCAATCAGGCGCTGGCGTTTGATCAGCATCAGTCCCAGATCCACTTCGGCCATTCGCCCGCCCATCAGTCCGATCAGCACAATGCGGCCGTCGACATTCAGCACCTTCTGGTCGTCCGCAATGTAACTGCCGCCGACCGGGTCCAGCACCATATCTACCCCACCCCAGCTCTTAACCGCGTCAACAAAGGAACCCGCTTTCCGGTTCCAGACACCACTGGCTCCCAGGTTCCGGCAGGTCTCCAGCTTGGCGTCATCGCCGGCGGTCGCAAACACCGGGTTGCCAAACGCCGTGGCCAGTTGAATAACAGCGGTGCCCAGTCCGCTGGCGCCTGCGTGCAGAAGCACCCGCTCACCGGGTTTCAGCGCTGCCTCGTGGTAGAGGTTCAGCCAGGCCGTGGCAAAAACTTCCGGAATCGCCGCGGCTTTCTCCAGAGTCAGGCCCTTGGGTATTGGCAATACCTGAATGTCCGGTACAACCACGCGGGTGGCGTAGCCCCCGCCCGTCAGCAAGGCACACACTTCATCTCCGGGCTGAAAGCGGCTAACGCCCGGGCCAACCGAGGCAATCCGGCCACTCACTTCCAGGCCCAGGATGTCGGAGGCACCCGGCGGAGGCGGGTAAACACCGGCCCGCTGCATAAGGTCCGCCCGGTTGATTGCTGTCCAGACTACTTCGATTTCTACGTGATCTGCCGGTGGCTCACCCGGCCCTTCCCAGGTTTCCCAGCGGAGGTTGGCCCCCGTCATCTTGATTGCTTTGCTCATGTCTGATATCTCGGCCTTGCTCATATCCGCTCAGGATACCCCATGTTTTTCAAGCGTTGCACGAATGATATCGCCATAGCGAGTGGCAAGCGACGAAACCCGCCACTCACCCGGGCAACTGGGCAAGGGAGGATTTGCCAACAGTTCCGCAAGCCGGTCAGCCGCGGCCAAAGCCTCGGCTTCTGGCTCGCCCGGATGGCTTGGGTAGCGCTGATTCCGGGGAATGTATTCCGGAAAAGCAAGCCGGTCCGGCCCCTTGTCATATTCCCAGCGATGGTTCCACACCAGATGCGGGCACTGGCGATCAATGCCACGGCGATCATCTGCAAACAGGCTGTCGTCAACTGGTACGGGAAGCACCCCGGATTTTTCATCAATAGTGCGGATCAGGCCTTCAGGCACACCATCAGGCAGCTTATCCGGGAAAGCCTGGGCCTGCTCAAGAAAGCTGCATCGGTTCCAGTCGCTGTTGAACAGAACCCTATCCGCGGCCAGCGTCGGTGGCTGCCTGCATCGTAGGCCGAAAGCAGGAGTATTCGGGGTCGGTTCGTTGCTGTGTGTTCGGGCATGGGCGCATTCTGCCCTACTCCCGGTTCGACAACCAGACGCTTTGATAGGGCTTAAGTGTGATCGAGCCGGACAGGTCATCGATCTTCATACCCGAGATCAGGTCCTGCCAGTGATCGGTTCCTATGAGATTGATATCACTCAAAGCCACCGGCTGAACTTCATCGCTGATGTTGTGAATGCAGAAGATAGACTGATCCCGCCGCATGCTCTGGCGCCAGAAGCCAAACAGCTGCAGGCCCAGGTGCAGAGTGAACTGGGTGGCATTGGGATGGAACGCCGACTGTTTACGGCGAATGGCGATCAGCCGCGTCAGCTCGTGGAAGGCTTTGCTGTGATGGCTCAGCGGGTCTGCAAGTTTGCGTTCCAGATCATCCAGCTGCCATTGGCTGCGGTTGATGGAACGCAGGCGACCGGTGTGTTCCACTCTCTCCAGATCATTTTCGGTGGCCAGCAGGCTGTGGATGTAGAAGGCAGGGATACCCTCCAGCGCCAGCATAATGGTGTGAGCACAGATAAAGCGCTGCAACTGCCAGTGATCCGCACCGGATTCCGCGGTTCCCCTCAGGGCATCGTAGAGCGCAATGTTGATTTCGTAAGGCTGATCCCGGCCATCGGCCGTACGGCGATAGGACACCTTGCCTCCGAAGGAATCCATGGTATTGATCAGCCGCTGCTTTTCCTCATCGGTCAGCAGGCCATCGGTCGGGCGCATGCCGATGCCGTCGTGGGAGGCGATGAAGTTCAGGTAGGTGGTGCCCATTTGCGCCGGCGGCATACTCATCAGCCAGGTTTTCAGGTGCTTGCAGTCTCCGGTCACCAGGGTATTGATCAGCAGCGGTGGCAGGGAAAAATTATAGATAACATGGGCTTCGTTGGCGTTGCCAAAATAGGTCAGATTTTCGCGGTTAGGTACGTTGGTCTCGGTAATGACCACGGCATCCGGACTGTGATGCTCGATCAGAAGGCGCAGGATCTTGATCAACTCATGGGTCTGCCTGAGGTGGATGCTGGGCGTGCCCGGCTCTTTCCACAGGAAAGCCACTGCATCCAGCCGGAACAGGATAATGCCCCGCTCCAGATAGTGCCGAATGATCGCGACAAACTCCATCAACACCTTCGGGTTGGCAAAGTTCAGATCGACCTGGTCCTCACTGAAGGTACACCAGACGTACCGCTCACCATCATCGGTCTGCACCGGATTCAGCAGTGGTGAGGTGCGGGGCCTCACCACGGCACTCAGATCATCCCGGGGATTGCCCTCAAAGAAATAGTCCTTGCCTGGATCCACCCGTTTGCGGAAATTCTCAAACCAGCGGCTGCGGGCCGACATGTGGTTGATCACCAGATCCGCCATCAACTTGTAATCCCGGGCAATGCGCTCGATGTCTTCCCAGGTTCCATGGGATTCGTTGACGGCCAGGTAATCCATCACCGAGAAGCCATCGTCTGAGCTGTACGGGAAAAACGGCAGGATATGGACGGACGACAGGCTGTCGGCCAGGCAATCACTGAGGAACCGGTGCAAAGTGACCAGGGGCTTTTCTCCCGACTGCTGCACCGTATCGGCATAGGTGATCAGCACGACATCCGATTCATCCCAGTTATTCTGATGCGCAGGCGGAGGTGACTTGTTGGGCTCCAGAGCCATGGTGGCCAGCAACTGGTCCGCCAGAAAGTCACCATCAAGCTCGGGATAGACGACCTCCAGCATGGAAACCAGCTTCCCCTTAAGAGACTGGGTCATGGCCGGAATTCCTCATTATCCAGTTCGACTGCCTCCAGCAGTTGCTCCTTGATATCCGGAATGGCGCTGGTCACCCGGTTCCAGCTGGGAATAAAGGGCGTATCCATTGGGTTATCCAGAAAATAGGCACCGGCCCGCATTACGTTCTGGGCAAACAGCTCCACGGCTTTTTCCTCCTTGTGCCGGTCAAACATCAGACCGTTGATGATGGCGTCGTTCTGGTAGGTCTCCACAAAATCCAAAGCAATCCGGAAATAGGAAGCCTTAATGGTCCGGAACTTCTCGCTGGAAAAGATCTCGCCGTTGGTCGCCAGCTTACGGAACAGGGCCTTGGCGATGTCCATGCTCATCTTTGAGAGCCCCTTGCTGGCATCTTCCGGGGATAGCTCCTGATGTTTGTGATCGTACACATCGGCAATGTCCACCTGGCACAACCGGTTGGTGGCGTAGTTGCGCTTCATTTCCGAAAGCACTCCGATCTCCAGGCCCCAGTCGCTGGGGATGCGCAGATCGTTGATCACGTCGGTACGGAACGAGAATTCACCGGCCAGGGGATAGCGGTAACTGTCCAGGTAATCCAGAAAATCGTTGGGGCCGCACACCTTTTTCAGGGCCCAGATCAGTGGTGTCACCAACAGGCGGCTGACCCGACCGTTCATTTTGCTATCGGCCACCCGGGCGTAATAGCCTTTGCAGAACATATAGTTGAAGCCCGGGTTCGCCACCGGGTATATCAGCCGCGCCACCAGGTCCCTGGAATAGGTCAGGATGTCGCAATCGTGCAGCGCAACCGATTTACTCACCCCAGACGCCAGCACATAGCCGAAGCAGTACCAGACATTTCGGCCCTTGCCCATTTCCGTCGGTGCCAGGTTTTGCTCCCGAAGCTTAAGGTCAATGTTCTTCAGGCGGGGCCCATCATTCCAGAGTACCTTGAAGTTCTGTGGCAGCTCCGAGAAGTATTCCAGAGCGTGGCGATATTGCCCCTCGTTGGCCCGGTCCAGGCCAATGACCACCTGATCCAGATAGGGCACCTTGCCAAGCTCCTGCACGATGTTCTTCAAAGCCGGGCCTTCCAGCTCGGAATACAGCGACGGTAGCACCAGCGACATGGGACGGGCCTTGCGAAAAGCCATCAACTCCGCTTCGAGGTCCTCCACCGGGCGGCGAACCAGGTTATGGAGGGTGGTGATAATGCCATTCTGGTAAAAGTCGCCCATGGCGGCTCTCCTTCTTTATTCCCGTACTCAAACAGGTCAGTACCCGTACTCAAATAGGAGATTGAGCACACACTCATTCCAGCCTTCGGGGCCGGGCTTGAGGGAGCGCATGGCGTGCTTTGCCGAAGGTAACTGCACCTCTTCGCTCTTTACGCCCCGGATCACCACCGGTATGTCCGCAGATTCGAGCATTCGCTGATCGTTGGGGCTGTCGCCGAGGGCGATGGCCACCAGCTGCTGCTCGCCGTAACACTCCCGGTATTTGCCCAGCAAGAAACGGGCCCCATCGGCTTTATCGAAAATACCCATGGCGTGGAGAAAGCGCCCACCCGGCACCAGCCGGAGATTTTCCGCCGCCAGGGCCGCTTCGAATTCCGCCAGCCCCTCGTCTGTGCCCTGCCAGATTAATGGCTCGGTACCCAGGCGCTGTTTCGCCCGCTCTGCCGCGGCCGGATCGAGACCCGTTTCACCGGCCAGCTCTTCGGCAGACATGTCATCGAAGCCCCGAAACTGCGCACCCGCTGTCCGTTGGGCTCCAAGAACTTCGAGCACCCGGTCCCGGGTTGCACCAAAATTCACCACTTTCTCAACGGTATTGCCGAAGGTGTGAGGGGGAATCATGACCGCTGCACCGTTTTCGACAATAAAGGGGTCGGTATTTCCGAGCTCCTCCCGCAACGCCCGTATTTCCGGAAGGGTTTTGCTGGAATTGAGCACCAGCGGAATCCCCGCCGCCCGGAGCTTTGCCAGCGCGGGGCCAGCCGGCTGCCAGCGATAATCGTCGTGATCAAGCAGGGTACCGTCCAGGTCGGAAAAAATAAGCAAACGGGGTCTGGCCATGGTGGGTCTCCGTTAATCTGCGCGGAACTGCGGAAGGCCAAGGGAGTGATCCTCGGCCACATTGATCAGAACATCAGCCCGGCCCGGCATTTCAGCAAGGCAGGCCCGGGTAACCCGTTCGTAATGCATGACGAATCGGGCGACTTCGTCGTCATTCATAATGCGCAAGCCTTGTGCGCAAGTGCCAGGCTCGCCCCCTTCTGGTGCGTCATGGGTTTTCCGGGCCAACTTCTGCTCCTGGAGACAGCGCCATTCCAGAACACACTCCATAGACGGGGCTTTCAGCATCACCAGGCAATCGATCTGGCCGAAAAACTCACGGTACCCGCCTTTCAGCTGCTCATTGACATAGGTCCGCCAGGTTCCCTTCGGGTCCTCCTCCGCCTCCAGTCGATTGATCGGAGACCTTAGTGCTCCCTCATCCTCGGGCAGGGCATCCAGACACCAGCCTTCAATCAGGATTATCTCCGCCCGGCCCGGGAAGGCGGGCCAGTCACCGGTTGGAACCCGATCATCCCTGGATTTGTCGAAGGAAGGAATCCGGGTAGTGTCACAAGGCCCCGCAGAGCGAAGCTGGCCCAACACTCTTTGGCCGAGTACAACATCGTGGGTGCCCGGCACCCCGCGGGTTTTGAACAGAGGATGAACCCGTTCGGCAAGGTCCTGGCGCTCAGCTCTGGTAAGGTAGATGTCATCAAGGGAAAAGCTGGCGGTGGGGCGGTTCCGGTACAGGGACAGAATCTCCCGCAGAAACAGGGTCAGCGTAGACTTGCCGGTGCCCTGGGCTCCGTGAATGCCCGCCACTACCGGGCGTTTTTCCGTATCATGGAGCGCCAGGATATGGTCCGCCAGTGGCAAAATGGTCTGTTCCACGGTCTGGGCGTAGGTCTCGGGCAGGCCCTCCTGGTGAATCAGGGCGTTGATGGTTTGTTCGAGCAATCGGTCAGACACGTTGGTTTTCCCGGTTTTGACAGATGGTTTAAGAAACAGGGCAGCAGAATTCATACCAATGGAAGTATAGGCATTTTATGAGTGGCAACGGTTTTCGTGTGGAACATCGCTACCTGGAACTCCCGGACAGCTTTTATACAAGAGTTCAACCCTCACCCCTGAGCGGCGCAAAGATGGTGTGCTTCAACCACACGCTGGCTGGGCAGATGGGCTTCCATGCCGAGTCCGAATCCGACTGGACCGGCGTGGGCGCAGGTACAGAGTTGCTTGAGGGCATGGACCCGGTGGCAATGAAATACACCGGCCACCAGTTCGGCGTATACAACCCCGAACTCGGCGACGGCCGGGGCCTCCTGCTATGGGAAACCGTGGGGCCGGACGGTCGCCGCTGGGACTGGCACCTGAAAGGCGCAGGCATGACCCCCTATTCCCGATTCGGCGACGGCCGGGCCGTTCTGCGCTCCACCATCCGCGAATACCTCTGCAGTGAGGCCATGCATGGCCTGGGCATCCCCACCACCCGAGCTCTTTTTATGGTAAGCGCCAGAGACCCGGTTCGCCGGGAATCCATCGAGACCGCCGCAGCGCTGGTTCGGGTGGCCCAGAGCCATATCCGCTTCGGCCATTTCGAGTTCGCGGCCCATCATGAAGGACCGGAAACGGTCAAAACCCTGCTCGAACACGTCATCTCGCTGTACTTTCCCCATTTGATCAGCCTGCCGAATGACGAACGCCACACCCGCTGGTTCGGGGAGGTGGTGGAGCGCACCGCCCGGATGATTGCAGACTGGCAGGCTGTTGGCTTCTGTCATGGCGTGATGAACAGCGATAATATGTCGATCATCGGCGACACTTTCGATTACGGCCCCTATGCGTTCCTCGACGATTTCGATGCTGGCTACATTTCCAACCACACCGACCAGGCCGGGCGATACGCCTACAACCGCCAGCCCCAGGTGGGCTTTGATAATTGCCAGTACCTGGCCCGTGCCCTCCTGCCGATTATGGATGAGGATGACGTGCGCCGGGGGCTGCGCCGCTACGAAACCGCCTACAACGAACGGTTCCTGCAGAACATGCGCGACAAACTGGGCCTGGCAATCGAGGATGACGGAGACCTGAGCCTGATCATGGACACCTTCAGCATGCTGCATGAGCATCACGTGGATTACACCGCGTTCTTCCGGGCGCTATCCAACCTATATGCTAAAGGCCACGCACCAGTCAGGGATCTGTTCATGGATCGCAGCGTAGCGGACCAGTGGCTGGAGCGCTATGAAGAGCGACTCAAGAGCGAGACCCGCGCCCACGATGAACGAGAGTACGCCATGCGCGGGGTGAATCCAAAGTATGTGCTGAGAAACTATCTGGCCCAGCAGATTATCCTGGAAGCACAGAACGGGGATTATGAACCAATGAAGGCGCTGCTCAAGGTTCTGGAGCGCCCCTTCGATGAGCAGCCGGAAAACGAGGCTTACGCTGCCTTGCCGCCAGACTGGGGCAAGCATCTGAATATCAGCTGTTCCAGCTGACCGAGGATAAAGACGGGGTCAGATGAAAATGGGGTCAGATGAAAAGTTCATCTGACCCCATTTTCATCTGACCCCAATTTCAGCTTTCAGACTGCCTTGGCTGCGATGATCTTCTCGTGCCATTCAGCCGGGCCGGTCTGGTGCACCGAAGAACCACGTGAGTCTACCGCTACCGTGACAGGCATATCTTCTACTTCAAACTCGTAAATCGCTTCCATACCCAGTTCCGGGAAGGCAACCACTTCGGCGTGCTTGATCGCCTTCGACACCAGGTAGGCGGAACCGCCCACGGCCATCAGGTAAACCGCACCGAATTCCTTGATGGCGTCGATGGCTACCTGGCCGCGCTCGGCCTTACCGATCATGCCGGTCAGGCCGGTTTTCTCGAGCATGGTGTGGGTGAACTTGTCCATACGGGTTGCAGTGGTCGGGCCGGCGGGACCAACGACTTCTTCGCGCACCGGATCAACCGGGCCCACGTAGTAGATGAAACGGCCCTTCAGATCCACCGGCAGCTCCTCGCCTTTTGCGATCATGTCCACCATCTTCTTGTGGGCAGCGTCGCGGCCGGTCAGCATCTTGCCGGACAGCAGAACGGTTTCACCCGGCTGCCAGTCCTTCACATCTTCCGGTGTTACGGTATCCAGATTCACGCGGCGAACGTTTTCACCCACTTCCCAGGTGATTTCCGGCCAGTCGTCCAGGCTCGGGGGGGTCTGCAGGGAGGGGCCGGTACCATCCAGGGTAAAGTGAGCATGGCGGGTCGCCGCACAGTTCGGAATGATAGCCACGGGCTTGTTGGCAGCGTGGGTCGGGTAGTCCTTCACCTTCACATCCAGAACCGTGGTCAGACCGCCGAGGCCCTGGGCACCAATGCCCAACTCATTGACCTTATCGAACAGCTCCAGGCGCAGCTCCTCTGCACGGCTGGACGCGCCGCGCTCTTGCAGATCGTGAATATTGATCGGGTCCAGCAAAGATTCTTTTGCCATTTCCATGGCTTTCTCCGCGGTACCACCGATACCAATACCCAGCATGCCCGGCGGGCACCAGCCAGCGCCCATTTGCGGCACCATCTTGAGCACCCAGTCCACGACGGAATCCGACGGATTCAGCATGGCGAACTTGGATTTCGCCTCGGAACCGCCGCCTTTAGCGGCAACATGTACCTCAACCTTATCGCCCGGCACCATCTTATAGTGGATAATGGCCGGCGTGTTATCACCGGTATTCTGGCGCTTGCCATCCGGATCCACCAGGATCGAGGCCCGCAGCACATTATCCGGATGCGTGTACGCCCGGCGCACGCCTTCGTTGATCACCTCATCCAGCGGCAGTTCGCAATCCCACTGCACGTTCATTCCGATGTTCACGAATACGGTGACAATACCGGTGTCCTGGCACAGCGGCCGGTGACCCTGGGCACACATGCGCGAGTTGATCAGGATCTGGGCCATGGCATCCCTGGCCGCCTGGGATTCTTCCTTCTGGTAGGCCTCATAGACGCCCTGGATAAAATCTTTCGGGTGGTAGTAGGAAATGAACTGCAGCGCGTCCGCTACGCTTTCAATCAGGTCGTCCTGGCGGATTACGGTGGTCATAGGCGCCTCATCAGCTTGATATCGTTATGTTGTGTCATCGGAAATCGGGAGGCGAGAGTTTACCAGAAAATCGGTTTGACGAGTGATTCGACAGATGGCGAAGCCATTCGTGGAAAAACCACAAAGCTACCGGTACCAAAGCTCGACAAACCGTTAACCGGCAACTATTTTTCACAAAGGCCGAACTCCAGCCGCGCGGGGAGGATTCAAACCACCAGAATCACACTTTTGGCTGATCAACACTTGCCATACTGTCGCTATAGTCATAGATACAGAAATTGGCTTACAGCGCTGGCTACAATTTCAGAACAACCGTTTAAGCAGAACAGGCCACTGACAACGGGCTTACCGGATCAGACCGGCCCCGTCAGCTGCCGAACATAACGACACAACAACAGGAAAAGGTTCCACCCATGTTCAAGAAAACTCTAATAAGTCTTGCCGTGGCGTCTTCCCTTGGACTTACAGGCTGCTTTGAGAGCGGCGAGACAGGGGCGAATGCTAATCCGGATTACCGAATTCAAGACACGACGATTGATAGATCAATCGTGCGCCCGATTTATGATCCGAACCCGATCGCGGCCGAGCCAAAATTCCCGATCAACGCGGACCTTATCCTGTTGCTGGGCGCCACCCAAAGCGCCAACTATGATTTCACAGGACTCTCTACTGGTACTTCACCTGCTGATGCCGCGGTCAATGACCTCTCTGGCTTCTCCACTTCGGGTGCTTTCACTCTGAAGTTTGACGGGGAGCTTAATCCGGCAACCGTGATGGCGAACGCGACGGTGTTTGTGCTTCCGCTCAACGTCGGGCCTGCTGTCGCATCTGCACCGGAAGCTCTGCCAAACACCAATCCCTCCAGTATTGTTGCAAGCAACCCTTTTGGCCAGGGACTCGGACTTGAACAGCCGAATTTCCGGGCTGATGTTGTGAGCGTTGATGGTGGCGTAAATAATGCCGTTCGTGTCGTACCCCTTGAACCACTGACGGAAGGTCAGAAATACCTTGTCGTTGTCACTGACGATGTTCAGGGCGCAAACGGCAAGCCCATTGAGCGCTCAGTTCAGGATGTAGCGCTCGCGGATGGCGTACTGGGCAACCCTGCACTTGGCAACGTGAAAACCATTTTGCAAACTGCTGACCAGCTGGCGAATGGATTCCTTGCTCAGATGCAGACAGGCTCTGAGTCAGCTCTGGCTTACACGTTCACGACTAACTCTGATACCGACGTTCTTCGGGCTATGATGGCGCCGGTGGCTTTCGGACCTGCTCTTGGTCAGAAAGTTGGCTTTACAGCTGCTTTGAAGGCAGTTCGTGACAACTATCCGACTCAAAACTTTTCTCAGTTGACTACAACACTGGGTGAACTCCAGGTCCTGGCGGCGGGCCTCCAGGGTGGATCGGTTGACCCGAGCAGTCTGACAGCACAGCAGCTGAATGCGATTGCCGCTCTTGGCGCGTCGCAACAGGTTGCAAACCCAACTGCTATCGGCAATGCTATTGGACAGGAAGTCGGAGATACGCTTCATTTGCCGGTCCCGCGTCCGTCCTTCTTCTTTCCCAAGTCGGAAGCAGCCAACCTGGCTACAATCCAGGGACTTGATGCTTCCAACAGCATCGCACAGGCGGCGACTCAGGTGCAGGTACATCAAGGGGCCATCACCTTGCCCTACTTCCAGAGCCTGCCCGGTGAAACTGGCGCCGGCATCGTGACCGGCACCTGGGGCGGCAGCACCAGCCTGGAAGCAGACCTGAACGAAAGCCTGAGACCGGGTGACCCCATATTCAGCTTCCTCCGGGATATCGACGGTACTCTGAACGTGAACGGTTATTTCCCGTTCCCGCAGAAAAACGCGGACATTACCGTTCCGGTTGTCATATTTAATCCGTCAACCGATTCCCGGCCCCAAACCTGCGACGATGCTACCAAGCCTAACGGCGTAACCATCTTTCAGCACGGCATTACGGTAGATCGCAGTGTAGCGATGCTCCCTGCAATACTTCTTGCGCAAAGTTCCTGCCAGGCGGTGGTCGCAATTGATCAGCCTCTCCATGGCCTAGCTGGCGCAGCACCGGGGACAGTACCTGGACTTACTGAACTGGACGAGACCACTCTGACAGCGGCAGTGAACCAGCTGCTACAGGCGCCAGGAGTTGCTGGCAGCCCGTTGGAGGCCCAACTCAATGCGCTCATCAACGCCGACTACATTGGTGAACGCCACTTCGGTTACACCGCCAACGAGTCGCTGCAGCCGGTGCCTGCCGATCTGGCCGACATCTCCTCCGGCAGCCTGTTCATCAACCCGCTCAACATGATGAACAGCCGAGACAACCTTCGCCAAGGCGTTGTTGATCTGCTGAACGTCGCAGCGTCAATCCAGACCATGGACATCGACGGAAATCCCGGCACCCAGGGAGACCTGGCTGGAGTTCCGGTTAACTTCATTGGTCACTCCCTCGGTGGCATTTCCGGAATTGTCTTTGCCTCTCTGGCAAACGACGCGACGTTGAATATCACTCTCAACGGCACTTATGCGCAGGCCGGACTTCCTCTTTCGAACTTTACATTCCCGACGCTGAACTCGGTTGTTCTGCACAACACCAGCGGTCAGGTTACTCGCCTGATCGAGAACTCGCCGGCATTCTCCGGTCAAGTGCTTGGCGGGTTGGCTAACGCCGGTGTGACGCAGGGAGCCTCTGACTTCGAGAGCTTCTTCTACGTCTTCCAATCTATCTCTGACGCTGGCGATCCAGTGAACTTTGCCAAAGGACTTGGCGCTTCTACGATCAACCTCTTGGTCACAGAAGTTGTTGGCGACACCACGGTTCCCAACGAAGCCAACGTCAATCCGTTGAGCCCTGCTTTCTCGGCACCGCTGACTGGCACCGAGCCCCTGATGGCACTGCTTGACCTTGGTGCAGGTGGCACCATGTTGTCCGACGGTTCGGAAGGCCTGGGCATCATTGACACCGATACGCCGACAGGTGGCGCAATGCCGGTTGCCAGCTTCTTCGACGGTACAAATCCTTGCTCTGACGCAAACCATGGCACCTTCGTTGCCCCTATCGCTCCTGCATCCGCTTGCCCCGGTGGAGCATCCGACACGAGCATTGCCTTCAGCGCAATGATCACTCAAACTGCGCAAGCCTTGAGTGGCCAGCCTGTTCCAGGCTCCTCAGTACCGGCAATCGGCGCCTCTTTGGGTAGCAGCACCACCATTGAGAGTGCACTTGATCAGGATGAACAGCAGGCTCCATAAACGGGTCGCTGACATCTCCAAGCCCTGGCTAAGCCAGGGCTTTTTTTTTGCACAACTTTCCCATCTGAAATGTGGACGCATTGCCACGAGGTTGCACGTTCACCGATCCACCAAGGCAAGATCCTCCCCACCAGCACCCCGACAGCAAGGGCGGACTGGCGAACACTCACGGTGCTGGTAGACCTATCGCCACATGAGCCACCCAAAGGCTCCTTTTTTAAACTGATGTCCCCAGATGCATAGCCCGCGCCCCCTTCGAGATATTCAGCACCCACAAAAAAGCGCCGCGCCCTCAATGAGGGGCACGGCGCTTCTTTGGTTCCAGCTTATTGGGTTGAAATTACGGTTTCACCTTGCGGCACCAGATTCGCCTGAATGTCTGCTTCAGTGAAGAAAAGCTGACGGTAGTCCTTGTCGGAATACTGCTGGCTCTGATCGCTGAAATAAGGCGACATGGCGTCTGTGGACTGAGAATAACTCACCAGGCCATAGGCCTGCGGACCATTGTCCGTAAACTCCAGCCCGAAGTGCCAGCTGGTACCCCTAGCCATTAGCCAACCGTCAATGCCGTCAGAGCCATCGGATAAGCCTGCGGTGTTCGCAATAGTAGACGGTGCGATTCGCGGGAATCGGGTGTCCTCTAGGAACGGATCCGTCACAACACCGATCGCGTTGAAGGCCCCATCAATGTTGCCATCACCGCCGTGCCAGGGAATTGGCTGCGTCTGGAATACAGGCGTTCCACCGGAGCCAGGCGCTATACCACCGGAAGCACGGTAATACTGCAGAGCGCCCAAAGCATCAGTCGGCTGAATTCCTTGAGATTGCAAAGCGGACACACCATTGGCAAGTGCGAGAAGCATGGTATCGGTCTCTGTTCCGGCGTTCTCTTCGGATGGATCAGCCGGTGTGCCTACGGGATCAGCCGGGCTGAAAGGCGTCGTCAGATCTGAGTCCAGATCGTTGCGATAATTAGCCATGAATACGCGGAAGATATGGGCACCGACGCTATCTTGGTTATAGAGACCATCCCAGTTGCTCAAAGTCTGGCACCAGGTTGAGAGATCAATGCTGTTCACAGGGGTGCTACCGATCACAGTGCAGCGCTGTAGAAGCTCCGGCAGGAACTGCTCTGCATACCAGGCGCGATTGTTCCAGATCACACCGATGAGCTCCTCAGCATTGAATTTGCCGTCCTGCCCCGCTGGCAGCGGCGCATCTGGGAAACCCGGATCCATAATATTCTGCAGCATTTTGATACCCAGGCGGGTACGGGGATTGATGGGCGCCTTTTCCTCGCCGAATAAAGGTGAGAACCCAGTCAGGAACTCATCAGGATTGGTTGACCAGTAGCTGCTATTGGAGTTCTGCACCCAATCCGATCTAACCAGTTTTGGCTTCTGGTCATAAGGCACCAAAGGACCACAGGCGGTCTCCACCCAGTCCTCCTGGGAGAGTCTGCCATCGAGCAAGGTAACGCCCTGGTCAAAGAGACCAGCATATGCCGCGCTGCCTGCCCGCCTGAAATTCACGAGCGCAATGGCTTTCTCGGAGAGGTTCGGGACCGAACTGCTGTCGATGTAGAAAGCGTTACCCTGGTCATCCGCATAGGTGGTGTTGGTCCATAGGGTTGAGCCGCAGTTCTGGAAGACAGCCTGGAATTCCTCGAGATTACTGGCCCGGCTCATGCTCAACCAGGTATCCAAAAGACCGCCCGTGTTGGCATTGGCGTCGCGATAGGTGTGCGCGACCAGTGAAGAACTGTTCAGAGCCCCATTTTGTCCCCATGCTGGCAGCTGATTGCTTACGGCGTTGGCCGCAATCATGGGACCGTATTCAGAGAAGTAAAAAGTTCTTTCAAGCGTTACCGTCTGAGGCCCCATGTTGACCTCAATCTGGTAAGTCTCTGTGGTAATTGGCTTTTCAACCCCGTCTTTCACGTAGGTCAGGTTATCTCCATCCTTCAAAACCAGCTCATACCAGGTAAAGCGACGACTGGTCGTAACTGTGTGAGACCAGGCAAGATTCTCATTGAAATTGATCAAAGGAATCGCGGTCCCGAGCAGCCCAGCGCCGTGGACGTTAAGGTATCCCGGAACGGTCATCTGAACTTCATACAGCCGACGATGCCCTGTGTAAGGAAAGTGTGGGTTTGCCAAGAGTGCGCCACGGCCCTGCTCGGTCAACTCACTACCAATACCCCACGCGTTACTGGCGAGACCCATATCCGCGAAATTGGTCTGTGATTTTGCGCCAGCCTCTGCAGTTGCCACAACGTTCTTGAGAAGCTGATTGACCTCGTCAACATTGGTCACCGAACTTACCGGTGTCGGTGCCGGACTCTCCCCAGGAGGAACTGCGAGGAAAACCGCCCCTGTGGCGAACAGCGCACCGCTAGCGTACTGACCAACAATGCGATAATGAGCCAGCAGATCAACCGGCGTTATCGGTTTAACCCAGTCCTGATTTGCACATTCTGCAGGGAACTGAGAGACATCAGTTTCATTTACGTAGCGGTTATAACCCTCTGTAAAGCCTTCAATCAGCGCACGGCTCTCCGGGCTCAGATTGGGGAACTCGGCCTCAGCGCCAGCGTATATTTGTTGAGCCTTGTAACTAAAGTCATTAATGATGTTTAGCCCAACGCTGGCTCCAGGCGCAAACTGAACGTCCGGCCCCGGCCCAAAATACTTCGCTCTCTCGCTTCGGGCCTTTACAACCGCCTCAGCCAGCATACAAACGTTGTCCTGCGCTTGCGCATAGCCATGTCCGAAAGCCGCGGATTTCAGGTCGTCAGCGACGATGTGAGGAACGCCGCCCGTAGTTCGACGAATGGTCGCCTCTAGCTGACCACCCGACGGAAAAAGATTGGGATCCACCTTAGCCTGTGAGGGGCCAGACGAATCGTTGTCACTATCAAAACAGCCCGCCAGCAAGGTGCTGCCAAGCAGCGCCACCGTGAGACTTAGGGCATATCTGCCACTCGGGGTTTTCCTGAGGTTCATAGTGTCTTCCTTATATTTGTTCACTACGGTTTCACCGTCACCGGTGACATTTATAAAACTAGCAGAGCTCTCCTTATTCAAGCAGATAAAACTGAACACTAATTCACGCTATTTTCTTCTAAAGAAACTCATCGTTATCAGCCCCAAGCATTTTCCCAATCCGGGACGTTGTAGAAGGCGTTTTCTCAAACTTGATGGGAAACCCGATCTGCCTCTGTTGAGTGCCGTCGCCTCTGTCAACTCCGATCACCATTTCCCTGGCCTTAAGCTGCGGATGCTCAGCGGCCTCGGAGATTGTCAGAACCGGCTCCACGCAGGCATCCTGACCGGCAAAAACCTCCTGCCACTCGGCCAGGGTTTTTGAGGCAATCCTTTCTTTCAGGGCGGCTTTGAGCCGTTGCCGATGTTCGGGTTTCTGGCTCAGGGCATCGCTTTTCATGTCCGGGATCCCCAGGGTGTCGCACAGGCGTGCGGAGAACTGGGGTTCCAGGCTGCCGACCGATAGCCAGCGGCCATCGCTGGTTTGGTAATAATCGTAGAAGGAGCCACCGTTGAGCAGAGAACTCTCCGGTTTCTGTTCCTGCCCACCCGCCAGGCAGGCGGCGCCAGACATGCCGTTCAGGGCAAAGGCGGCATCGGTCATGCTGACATCAACGAACTGCCCCTCTCCGGTTTGCTGTCGGTGTATCACCGCCGCCAGAATACCCATCACAGCATGGTGAGAGCCGCCGGCAACATCGGCAATCTGTATTCCCATCGGGGGCGGACCGCTGTCCGCTCGGCCACAGTGGCTGCTGACGCCGGCCAGGGAAAGATAATTGATGTCATGGCCCGCACGGTCCTTGTATGGGCCGGTCTGGCCATAGCCGGTAATGGAGCAGTAGATGAGGCTCGGGTTGACGGCTTTGAGGGCTTCATACCCAATGCCAAGGCGGTCCATCACCCCGGGCCGGAATTGCTCGATCACGATGTCAAAGTCTTTTACCAGCTCCAGCACCTTGTCTGCACTGCCCTCTTCCTTCAGGTTAAGCGTCAGTGACTTCTTGCCACGGTTCAAAAAGCCGTGAGCGGTGCTCACTCCGGCATCATGGGGAGGCATTACCCGGATCAGGTCCACCCTGTCCGGCGCCTCGACACGCAACACATCCGCGCCCATATCCGCCAGCAACAGGGTGGCATAGGGGCCAGGCAATAAAGTGCTGAAGTCGAGGACTTTGAGTGAGGTCAGTGGACCGGCCATGATGATCTCCTTTTGTTGTGAGAGTGGTTTCTCCACCCGTTGTTATCCCCATCATGCTGCCCGGTTTTGCCGGTGAGGCCAACTACTGCTTCGGTCATTCCAATTGGCGGTTTCTTCCATCCGGTTGATCCGGCTTCGGTTGCATTGTTCCACGGGGGTTTTATGATGGGTCTCGTTTTCATGGAATGGCGAGCGTGATGTCCGATCTGACGGTTTCAAGGCACTTTGTTCAGGCCGCCCTGGTGGGAGCCGAAACGCTTGGTTTTGATACCCGTGAAATGCTCCGGGAAGCCGGTATCTCACCGGATCTGCTGCGCATTGAGATGGCCAGGGTAAGCAGCGATCAGTTCAGCCATCTGATGCAGGTGCTCTGGAACCGGATGGGCGACGAATTCATGGGGCTTGGCCCAAGGCGTGCCCGAACAGGCACCTTTGCCACCATGTGCGCACTGGTAATTGATTGCCTCAACCTGAAATCGGTGTACCGGCAAGCCTTCCGGTTTTCCCGTCTGTTTGAGCCCATGGTAGCGATGGAACTGGAAATCGGCGAGGACAGGGCGCAGTTGGTTACCCGGATTGAGGGCGAAATCCACGATCCCTGTTTTTTCCTGCGGGAGAGCATCCTGGTGATCTGGCATCGGCTCGGCAGCTGGCTGATCGGACAACCGATTGAGCTGGAGAAGGCCGAGTTTGATTATCCCCGGCCAGCGCATGGGGATGAGTACCGGCATATTTTTCATTGCCCACTGGCATTCGAGTCGGATAAAACCGCCCTCACTTTCGACAAGCGCTTCCTGTCTGCCCCGGTAATCCGGGACAAGCCGGAAATGCGGCAGTTCCTGAAAACCTCTCCGGCGGATCTGTTGTCCCGGCCGGATGAGAGCAACACGTTTACCGGACGAATCCGGGCGCTTATTGGCCGGGATTTCTCAAAACCGCTGCCGGATTTTGAATGGATCGCCGCAGAGCTGCACACCAGCCCGCAAACGCTCCGGCGCCGCCTGAAGCAGGAGAATACTTCGTTCCAGGAGATCAAGGATCTGTTGCGCCGGGACATGGCAATTTACTACCTGAGCCGGCAGGAGCTGCCCATTAACGACATCGCCGCCAAGGTCGGATTCACCGAGCCCTCAACCTTCCACCGGGCCTTCAAGAAGTGGACCGGGGTAACGCCGGGCGCCTACCGGGAGGGTGAGCGCGGTAACCTGTCGGGCTGAATCAGGAATCCGATGGTGCCTGAACGGCACGGATCAGGTGCCCCAGAGTGTCTGCAATTTCCTGGGCCTGATCCCGGTTCAGGGCAAGCTGGAACAGCCGGGAGCCGTCCCTGGGGTCGTATACCCAACAGGTCGAGATTGCTGGCTCACAGCGCCATTCCACTCTCGGATTAATGCCAAAAACCGACATCGGCTCGGTGCTTCGCCTGACCCGCCCGTCGTCACCACGCCTGATTTCCTGAATCTGGATTTCGCTGCCCTGGCTGCTCAGGCGATATTCCACGTCGGCGGGCCGGTCAAGCCTGACCACCGTCTGATCATGCCGCCAGCCGGAAAGCTCCAGCAGGCTGTTGATGTGCAGGGTGAGCGCCTCCCGGTCCGAATCCGCAAGGTAGAGCTTTCGCAGGGATGCTACCCGGCTGTCCCCTGCCGGCTCGATTACCGCAACCCTCTCCGGCTCACCGGCGCCCTGAGGTGCAAGGGCACTTTCCTTTCTCGCCTTTTCAATATCGGTAATCAGCTTCAGGGACTCCTGATAATGGGCACCTTTGGCACCAGCGCGGGCCACGTAGGTTTCCAGAGCCGACTGGGCCTCGTTGAGGTGGGATGACTGCAGCATCATCCGGCCACGGAAAAAATAGTAATCGACCGGTTTTTCCCCTTCCAGTTGCTGCAACCGGTTCAGGTACTCGGCGGCCTCACCCCATTTCTCCGCCACCACGGCTTCTTCCGTTGCCAGCATGAGCCTGCGGGTTTCGTGCTCTGGCGCCAGCGCCAGCGCCTGTCCGGCCAGAAGCACAGAGGCAAGGATGGCTCCACGCGCCAACCGGCGACCTGTTCCAAACGATACTGCCATGGCATTTACTCCTGCTGGTTGTCTGCACCAATCGTCTGCTCTTCAGTATCAGGCAGATCATTGTCATCAGCGATTTCGGATTCCTCTCCGCCGTCCACTTCGGCCTGGTCCATGATCGCTTTCGGCAATTCCTTTTTAACCCGAACGCCAAGCTCAACAAAGCGATTCGCCTGGGAAATCAGATTACCACGGCCCCGGGTCAGGTTATTCATGGCCGAATCGTAGGTTCCCTGGGCGGTATGCAGTTGGCTGCCCAGCCGCTCCATTGCCTCCACAAACACCCGTAGTTTGTCATACACCGCGCCGGCCCGCTCGGCAATGCGCCTGGCATTCTGGCTCTGGCGCTCGTACCGCCAGATGTTTTCAATGGTTCTCAGTGTTGCCAGTAATGTGGTGGGTGTTACCACAATAATCTTTCGCTCAAAGGCTTCTGCGAAAAGGTTCTCGTCCTGCTGGAATGCTGCCACAAACGCCGGTTCAATGGGCATGAACAGCAGCACGAAATCCGGCGAATGCAGGCCGTGGAGCTGACTGTAGTCTTTTTCACTGAGGGTACGGATGTGATTTCTCACGGCCTCAACATGCTGTTTGAGTGCCTGTTCCTTCACCTCGGAATCCTCATCCTCCGTCACCCACTGTTGATAGGCCACCAGCGAGACCTTGGAATCGATGATCAGGTTCCGGCTGTCCGGCAGGTGAACGATGACATCCGGCCGGTAGAGCTGATTATCACTGTCCCGGTAGCTGCCCTGGGTATCGTATTCAACACCCTTCCTCAAACCGGACTTTTCCAGTACCCGCTCCAGGATCAACTCACCCCAGTTGCCCTGGATTTTTTTGTCGCCTTTGAGGGCCCGGGTAAGGTTGGATGCTTCCTCGGTAATCTGGCGGTTCAGGTCCTGCAGTGATTTGATCTCACTGCGCAGGGCCTGGCGGTCCCGGGTTTCCGTGGTGTAAACATCCTCCACTCGCTTCCGGAAGTCCTGAAGCTGGTCCCGGAACGGATTCAGCAAGGTGTCGAGACTGGTGCGGGTCTGCTGGCTGAACCGTTCGCTTTTTTGCTCGAAAATCTTGTTGGCGAGGTTTTCGAACTCCTGCTTCAAAGCGTCGCGGTTACGCTCCAGCAGTTCAAGTTTCTCGGTGGTTGACCGGCGTTCCTTGTCGAGCGTTACCTCCTGCTCCCGAAGGGCAACACGGGCCTCTCCTAGTTCCCGGGCCAGATTATCTGCCTTGGTGTGCAAGCTCTGGCGCTCACCTTCCAACTGCCCGATTCTCTGCTTTCGCCCTTCCAGGTCCGATTCCAGCGCCGCCACCCGGTTTTCAAGGCCCGTGGCCCGCTGCCGCCAACGCTCCATATCGCGCTCCATGCGTGCATTCTTTTCTCGCTGTTCAGCCACAGCATATTCAAGCTGTTCGGCGCGCTGAGCACCCAGGGCCTGATCGTGTTCGGTCGCATTCAATTGCTTTTCGAGAACAGCTTTGACCGCTTTCAGTTCACCGGCGTCCCGGGCAACCTCCCGCCTTGCGGCTGTGGATTTCGCCAGCAGGCCTGCCAGCACAATTGCAGAAATGAAAAAAACAACCATCAACCCGGCCATCAGATCAGTCCGGGACAACATCAATTCCGTGATGGCTTCAGGCACTGCACAGCACTCCCCTTGAAAATCACGGGTCGATCAAACGACCACCGGTGTCGAAACTGCAAGACAGTCTACCTCAGGACAGGAACCTTTTGCCCGAGACGCCGCCACCCGGAATGGCTGCCCAAAAGAGGACCACGACGGTTTAGCAATATTGCGAAGCTCTGGGATCCATCTCTGGACGCCCATCGTAATATCGTCTAAAAGGGTAAAACAGTCTCTGCCTGCGCGGTTATTTCCTTTTATTAATCGCACACCGGAGAGGAACTGGAGACAGGAACCAGATCAGAAACGGACAACCGATCATGCTGAAAGAATGGTGGCGAAAACTGGGGGCGGATTTTCTGCAGGCGGACTGCTCCACGCAAGAGAGCCGCGGGAGTTTTTCTGGCAACGGCCCTTCTGGCAGCGTGGATGAGCCCGGAATCCTGCCCCACATCACTCACACCGGTGAGTTTCACCTCGAACGCCTGACCAATGTACTAGAATCCCGCTATGGCAAGAGTTTTGGAATGCCCTCAAACCAAAATGACAGCGATGAGGGAATCCGGGAACTGGTCAGCTTTGCCGCGCGGATTCAGGATCAGGACGTGCAACGGGAGCTGCTGCTTTTCTATCTGAATTGTTCGCCGGTCATTCAGGAATATCTCCGGTCGGAGACGGTGCTGGGTGAGGGACATCTGCTGTGGCGGTAAACACCGCTCGCCCTTAACCATCTGTAAATCAACCACACAGTCCGGATGTTGTATACTCCCCCTCCGTCTTTACTTGGATTTACATGCACAGACCGTCACAGCTGCCTGGTTCCGGGCGTGGCAGGCTGCCGGCTCAGGGGTTTTTCATGGCTTTCAAACATTTCCGGGCTGGTCTGCCGAAACTTCCCATTACTGCTCTTGCAGGGCTCCTCCTGCTCACGGGCTGCTCGGCAGACCGTTATTTCATGGTGCCCAAGACCGATCTGGATGAGCTCGGGGGGTCCGTTAAAATCCAGCGTGCAACCCTGATTACCATGGAGAACAATGCTGCCGTCCGACACCAGCAGGTGATTGAACAGAACCGCGCGGCTACCGACACCCTTCTGAATGCCATCGCCACCCAGGTGGAAAGGCCCGAATGCCCTCCCGTACCCGCGCAGACGGCGTGCCCGGCTGCAGACATTTCGAAGGGCCGCACGGACCGCCTCAAGGGTAAAGTCATTGTTGGTGAAGTAGAAAACTTCTATCTCGCGGGGCCAGGACTGATCTACAAGGCCCGCATCGACAGTGGGGCGGAAACCTCGTCCATTGACGCCAGGAACATCACGCGCTTTGAACGTGATGGCAGCAACTGGGTACGCTTTGATATTCCGGTTCCGGGTACCGAGGAATTCGTCACCCTCGAGAAAGAGATTTCCCGCCGGGTCCGTGTCATACAGGCCAGCGCGGAAGAGGCAGAACGAAGAGTTGTGGTTGAGCTGCAGTTCTCTATTGGCGACCACCAGCAGGTGGCCGAGTTCACCCTCGCGGACCGAACGAATCTGACCTACGAAGTTCTTATCGGGCGGAATATCCTGCGCGACGTCATGCTGATCGACGTCGGCAAGGAGTATGCGACCGAATTACCCGAATCACTCCGCAACAGCAACGGGAGCGGATCGTGACCGCCCGCTCGCGCCTGCCATTTTACATCGCCGTCTTTCTGCTGATCGCCGCTGGCGTTTCGCTTGCCGTCTGGAGGCACATGGAACTTGGTATCCCATGGCTCACCGGCGAACAGCGACCGGTCTGGATGGTTGAGGCAAGAATCGATTTCGATGCCGGTAATGGCCCCGTGCTTGCGAGCCTCAATATTCCGGAGCAACCACCGGGTTTCCGGATTCTGACCGAACAGGCAGCGTCGCCTGGCTATGGCTTCTCCATCATCGACAGCTCCGGCAGCCGCCGTGCGGAGTGGAGCAAGCGCGAAGCATCCGGGCCGCAGACTCTGTATTTCAAAGCGCAGTTTTTCCCGGACCCCACGGCTCAGCCGGAGTTTCCCGGCCGGGAGCCCAAGGCCGGAAAAGTATTCTGGGAGGAACCCCAGGCAACAGCGGTGGAGGAAATTCTGGACCAGGCAAAGGCCCGCTCCAGCACGCCGGAAAGCATGACCCGGGAGCTCATCCGGCTGATGCAACCGGACACCCGTACACAGAACACCACACTGCTGATCGCGGAAGAAAACTATCTGGACCTACTGGTCGACATGCTCAACCACGCCGGCATCGCGGCCAGAATTGCCGACGGGTTAAGGCTTGAAGACGCCCGGCGCCGGCAACAGCTGATGCCCTACCTGCAGATTTATAATGGTAAGCAGTGGCTCACTTTCAACCCAAAAACCGCCGAACAGGGTGTTCCCGAGGACCTGCTGCTGTGGCGCCAGGGTTCAGCCTCGCTGCTTGACGTTGTGGGCGGAGAAAACTCTGAAGTGAGCTTCTCCATGCTCCGCCAAACCGTCCCGGCCCTGCAACTCGCCAGCATGCAGTCGGCATCCAATGGCCTGGGATTCCTGAGTTTTTACGAACTGCCCATTGAAGAACAGAGCATGTTCCGGATGCTTCTGCTGTTACCCCTGGGAGCGCTCACGGTGGCCTTCATGCGGATCGTGATCGGTATTCGCACGTCTGGCACCTTCATGCCCGTTCTGATTGCCGTGGCCTTCGTACAGACGACGCTCATCCCCGGCCTGATTGCATTTTTGTCCGTGGTCGCCATTGGCCTGTTAATGCGGGGCTACCTGTCCAGCCTGAACCTGCTGCTGGTCTCCCGGATATCCGCACTGATCATCCTGGTGATTTTCATAACCGCCGGGCTGAGCATCATCGGCTATCAGATGGGTTTCAACACCGGGATGACAGTCACTTTTTTCCCGATGGTGATTATTGCCTGGACCATTGAACGCATGTCTATCCTCTGGGAGGAGGAGGGTGCCCATGAAGTCATGATTCAGGGTGCCGGCAGCCTGTTCGTGGCCATCGTCGCCTACCTGCTTATGAGCGCCCCTCTTGCCGGCCACCTCACCTTCAACTTTCCGGAATTGCACCTGGTTATCCTCGGGCTGATCCTGCTGATGGGCCAGTACACCGGTTACAAGCTGAGCGAGCTCAAACGCTTCACGCCAATGAAGATTTACGACTGACATGGACTGGATTTCGCCTCGAGCGCTTAAACGGCTGGGTATGCTTAACATGAACCGGCGCAATGTGGATTACATAGCCCGGTACAATGAGCGCAACTCCTATCCTTTGGTAGACAACAAACTGAAAACCAAGTTGGTGGTTGCCGAGTACGGCGTCAAAACCCCCACACTGTTGCAGGTTGTTCGCCAGCAACATGAAATCTCCCGGTTCCGGGAAATGGCCCAGGGGCTTGCAGGCTTTGCCATCAAACCGGCGAAAGGGTCTGGCGGCAAAGGCATCACTGTCATCACCGGGCGCGACGGCGAGGAATACATCAAGGCCTCCGGCTCCCGGGTGGACTCTCGCTTTCTCGAGCGCCATCTCACCAATATCCTCGCCGGCCTCTATTCCCTCGCCGGCACACCGGATGTTGCCATTGTCGAAAGCCTGGTGGAATCAGCGCCCTCTCTCGCCAAATATTCTCACCAGGGTGTGCCGGATATCCGGATTATCGTTTTCCAGGGTTATCCGGTGATGGCCATGCTCAGACTGGCCACGACCGCATCAGACGGCAAGGCCAACCTGCACCAGGGCGCTGTGGGCGTTGGCCTTGATATTGGGTCCGGAAGAAGCCTGAATGCCGTTCAGTTCAACCGCCCGATTACCCTCCACCCGGACACGGGCCTGGCGCTGGAAAATATCAACATTGAGGCCTGGGACGAGATGCTCGAAATGGCCTCTCGTTGCTATGAAGCAACAGGGCTGGGCTACATGGGTGTTGATCTGGTTGTCGATGCCAATAAGGGCCCGTTGTTACTCGAACTCAACGCCCGGCCGGGATTGGCAATTCAGATGGCGAACGGCCGTGGCCTGTTGCCTCGCCTGCGGGCAATTGAGGGCCTCAAGCGGCCACATTTTACTCCCAGAGAGCGGGCCAGTCACGCCATGGAGAGCTTTGCCAGTCTCTGAACCCTTCATCCAGGCGAAAAAAACCGGGGCCGAAACCCCGGTCTTTTCAGTTTCAGAGCATGCTCAGGTGAGCTCGCCTCTGGCAATCAGAAGCTTGCGCTCATGGCTCAGACCCTTCAGCAGACCCCAGGTCATGACCAGCAGGATCGCGGTGAATGGCAGGCCCGCACTGATCGCGGTTGCCTGAATGGCGCCAAGCGCATCTTCACCGCCTCCGAAGATCAGAGCGGCCGCAATGGCGCCTTCCGCCACAACCCAAAAGACACGCTGGGCAGTAGGAGCGTCAGTCTTGCCACCGGCGGTGATGCTGTCGATGACCAGCGAACCGGAGTCAGACGATGTCACGAAAAACACCAGTACCAGAACGATACCCACGAACGAGATAATTCCGGTCAGCGGCAGATTGGCGAACATCTGGAACATGGCCAGTGATACATCGGTCAGGCCATTCTCGGCCAGGGCACCAATTCCCTGCTGGATCTGCTCCAGGGCGGAACCACCGAAGGCGCTCATCCAGACTGCGGTAATCACCGTCGGTACGATCAGAACCGCAGTTACAAACTCACGCACCGTGCGCCCTCTGGACACCCGGGCAATGAACATACCCACGAACGGTGACCAGGAAATCCACCATGCCCAGTAGAAGACGGTCCAGCCCTGGAACCAGGCTTCGTCTTCACGGCCGAACGGGTTGCTCAGCGGCAGCACATTGCCAACGTAGCTTGAGGAGGTTACCCACAGGGTTTCCAGCACGGTCATGGTCGGGCCGGCGAAGATGATGAAGAACAGCAGAATGCCCGCAAGGCCCATGTTGATGTTACTCAGTACCTTCACGCCGCCGTCAAGACCACGAAGCACGGAAATCAGGGCAAGAGCCGTGACACCGACGATGATTGCCATCTGAACGTTGATGCCGCCTCCGGTATCGAACAGATAGTCGAACCCTGCAGCGGCTTGCTGGGCACCGAAACCAAGGGATGTGGCCAGGCCAAAGATAGTCGCAACAACGGCCAGGATATCAATGATGTGTCCCGGCCAGCCCCAGACCCTGTCTTTAAGAAGAGGGAAGAAAGCCGAACGAATGGTCAGAGGCATGTTCTTGTTGAACGAAAAGAACGCCAGGGAAAGCGCTACAACGGCGTAAATAGCCCAAGGGTGAAGCCCCCAGTGGTACATGGTAGCCCCCATGGCCAGATTCGCGGCTTCCGGGGAGTTGGCTTCAACGTTGAACGGGGTCTCATACCAGCCCGTGTAGTAGGCCACAGGCTCGGCCACCGCCCAGAACATCAGACCGATACCCATACCCGCGGCAAACAGCATGGAAAACCAGGACAGCGTGGAGAACTCTGGCTTTGCATCCATGCCACCCAGGCGGATCTTTCCAACGGGCATCACGATCAACGCCAGGCACACCACCACAAAAATGTTGGCGCTGATCAGGAAAAACCAGTCAAAAGTCGCGATAATGTCCCATTTTGCACCGTCCAGAAGTTCTTTGGCCTGGCCGGGGAACATCAGGGTACCTATCACAAACACAACGACCAGTATCGCCGTGATCGGGAATACCGGCGCGTGGAGATCCAGCCCGAACGGAGTGATATTGTCCTGGCCAGCCACGTAATCCGTCTGATATTCGTCTTTAACTACGTCGCCCACGTTTTGGCGCCTCCTGAGTTGATAAGTCTTTTATTCAGAATCGGAATTCAAACGTAACAAGCGTGTCATGGTAATGCTTTGAACTCAAAACATCAAAGCAGCGGAATGATGCCGCATCGGCCTTAAGCATAGACCAACGTAGTGGCCCAGCCAGCGAGACCTCACTTCAATCGATTCGAGATCAGTGAACGTACCGGTATACTCTAGTACCGATTCTAAAGCCCGAATTTCGCGGATTTACTGAGGAATACATGGAAAAAACCAAAACCTTCCCGCTTCGCTATACCGTCTATGCCCTGAGCATTGCCGGCCTGGTCGGCTCCCTGGTTGTGGCTTTGATTCTTGATGCCGGTTACATATTCCCAATTGTATTCGGAGCTTTCGCCACTCTTGGAACTTACGATCTATTGCAGCGCAAACACACGGTCAGCCGGAACTACCCGATCATGGCTAACTTCAGGTACCTGCTTGAGGCCGCTGGCCCGGAAATCCGGCAATATTTTATTCAGTCGGATACCGAAGAACGCCCCTTCTCCCGGGAACAGCGCTCGGTAGTCTACCAGCGGGCCAAAAACGTTCTCGATAAACGCCCCTTCGGATCACAATTGGGCATGTACAACGAGGGCTTTGAATGGATGAACCATTCCCTCGCCCCAACCCGCCTGGCCGACAGCGACTTCCGGATCCTGATCGGAAAAAACTGTGAGAAACCCTACAGCGCCAGCGTGTTCAACATCTCTGCCATGAGTTTCGGCTCACTTTCGGCCAACGCCATCCTCAGCCTGAACACCGGCGCCAGAATGGGAGGCTTCTACCACGATACCGGCGAAGGCTCCATTTCCCGATACCACCGGCAACCCGGCGGCGATCTGGTCTGGGAGATCGGCTCCGGCTATTTCGGATGTCGCCACAAAGACGGCTCATTCAATGAGGATATGTTTCGGGAAAGTGCCTCCCTGGAACAGGTTAAAATGATAGAGGTCAAACTATCTCAGGGCGCGAAACCCGGTCACGGAGGCATTCTTCCCGGCGCCAAGGTAACTCCGGAAATTGCGGAAGCCCGCGGCGTGGCGGTCGGCGAAGACTGTGTATCCCCGGCCAGCCACTCCGCCTTCTCAACGCCCGTGGGGTTGCTGGAATTCATTGACCACTTGCGGGAGTTGTCGGGCGGAAAACCCGTGGGATTCAAGCTGGCCATCGGGCACCCGTGGGAATGGTTCGCCATCGTCAAAGCCATGCTGGAGACCGGCCGAAAGCCGGATTTTATCGTGGTCGATGGCGGCGAAGGTGGAACCGGCGCAGCGCCTCTGGAGTTCATCAACCGGCTGGGAACGCCCATGACAGAGGCCCTGCTGCTGGTCCACAACACCCTTGTGGGCACAAACCTTCGGGACGACATTGCCATTGGTGCGGCGGGCAAAATCACCTCCGCGTTCAATATTGCCCGCACCCTCGCCCTCGGCGCCGACTGGTGCAACGCGGCACGGGGCTACATGTTTTCCCTGGGCTGTATCCAGGCACTCAATTGCCACACCGGGCGCTGCCCCAGCGGCGTTGCCACCCAGGACCCCAGGCGCAGCAACAAGCTTGATGTGAAGCACAAGAGCCAGCGGGTCTACAACTACCACAAGAATACCCTGGATGCCCTCCAGAACCTGCTGGAAGCGTCCGGCCTCCGGCACCCCTCAGAACTTGGTCCCGAACACATCGTACGGCGGGTCTCCAAAACCGAGGTTAGTTCCTATTTGGATCTCTTCCCTTTCCTCGAACCCGGAGCCCTGCTGGAAGGCAAAACCGGCCTGACCGTGTTCGACAAGTACTGGGAATTCGCCCGCCCCGATACCTTTGAACCACCCGACTTCATCCTGAAACTCCGGGAAACCAAGCTGCGCTAATAATTGAACATCAAAATCGCCCGGGGCTGTTTATTTTTCCCATGGGCTCGTGTAGACTTCGCTCTCGCTAAGCCACTGAGAATACTCTTAAGTTTTCTTCTCTGGCCAACAGCGAATCGGGGCGTAGCGCAGCTTGGTAGCGCACTTGCATGGGGTGCAAGGGGTCGTAGGTTCAAATCCTACCGTCCCGACCAGATTTATCAGAAACTTGGCCCGGCATCGAAAGATCCGGGCTTTGTTGTTTCTGGAAAACAACCCTTCCAGTTGCTACACCGAAACTGGACCCCGTCACCAGACCTATCCATTCATATCTTCTGATTAAGGCGAATCTGAGACGCCTTCATTTAGCGCCGGTGTCCAGACCCTATGATGAGACCAGGTATCACCATGCGGTTTACCTATTCAATATTTCACGTCAATAATCGGCGTGGATTTCTTTTTCAATAAACATTGAATATTAAAATAGTTTCGGTAGCATGAAATTTACGTCAATAATTGCCGTGCAATCTGGAATTAGTAAACCATGCTCAACAAAGAAGCCCGCAAGAAACTTCAAGATCTGCTCCCCCTTTCCATGGTGGCCACCAAGCAGTGGTTGCGCCACCAGGGACTAAGTCTGCATTTCCTGGACAATGCAATACGTAGCCAGACATTGATCCCCTTGGCAACAGGTGTGTACACCCTATATGGCCAATCCATAAACTGGCCGGGAATTGTCGCATCGCTCCAAAGAATGTCAGAGAAGCCCATCCATGTTGGCGGATTAGCTGCTTTGGACCTCGCCGGCTTAACTCATTTTTTGTCAGTGAGCGCAGAGACTCGGATCCAACTCTATTCCGGATCTCCGCTACCCGGATGGCTTGGGAGAATCCCTATCGACGTCCACCTTGAGCATCACAGCACAGTCCGACTCTGGTGCGAATCAGTAATGACAGATGCCAGGTTTACTCGGGAATATCACTGGCTGGATAAGCTCCCTCCAGTAACGTATTCATGTCCAGAGAAAGCCTTTTTGGAGGTTCTGGTCAACGTGCCCTCAGCAGTCAGCTTTGAGCATGCTGATGCGCTAATGCAGGGACTATCGAATCTATCACCACGAAAGATCGATGTTCTCCTGCGATCCTGCCGAAGCATCAAAGTAAAAAGACTATTTCTTTGGCTGGCTGAGCGAAACGACCATGCCTGGTTTAAACGCCTTGACCCCAGCGCATATGACCTCGGATCCGGCAAGAGGGTCTTAGCCGAGCAAGGCAGGCTTAGCACTCGATGGGCTATAACAGTCCCAAAAGGGATGCACGAGGACGATGAACATGGATAAACGAGAGCAATACACCCAACAGGTTAAATTATTACTGCGACTCATACCCTTCGTGGCCGAGTACCAATGCTTCGCTCTCAAGGGTGGCACTGCCATCAACTTGTTTGTTCGAAATTTCCCCCGACTCTCCGTGGACATTGATCTGGTCTTCCTTCCTATGATGGAACGCAAGGAGGCGCTGGACACGATCCGTCAGACCCTTTCAGAACTAGCCGACTCCATTCGGTCAGGAATAGGGGGCGCCAAAGTTGTGGAGTCGTTTCAAGTAAAACAGGATGCATTGCGCCTCACTGTAAGCACCGGCAATGCCCAGATTAAAATCGAGCTTTCACCAGTATTGCGAGGAACGGTTTATCCATCAGCTGTAATGGCCGTCAATGAAGGCGTGGAAGAGGATTTCGGATACGCCGAAATTCAAGTCGTCCATTTCGCAGATCTCTTCGCTGGAAAGATATGCGCAGCTCTTGACCGGCAACATCCCAGGGATTTGTTTGACGTCAAACTATTACTGGATACTGAAGGATTTGATCATAACCTGAGGCAAGCCCTACTGGTCTACCTGATTAGCCACAACCGGCCTATATCAGAGTTGCTGCGTCCGCGGCTCAAGGACATTTCCGGATTGTATGAGGGCGAATTTCGAAGCATGGCGCAAGAAGAAGTTTCCCTCCGTGATTTAGAAGAAACTCGGGGTAACCTTATCGAACTGATTAACTCCTCACTGACAGAGAGGGACCGAAAGTTCCTACTCACATTCAAGCACGGCACCCCCGATTGGTCTCTACTCGATGTCACAGACATCGAACACTTGCCAGCCGTGCGCTGGAAACTGCAAAACCTTTCCAGAATGAGCGTAGCAAGTCATACCCAAGCCGTGCTGGAACTTGAGCGAGTACTCGAAACCTGATTCCCCATCTCTCCTGTGCCTACGGGCCGAAGGCCCCGACCTCTTCATTTTTCTGATGATTGAATCAACCGGCCGGCACCGCAAAAAGGAGGACAAAAATGAGTGCCAGCGCAACCAGGAAGAAACGTACTCGCTCACGCCGGTTGCGGCACACTGTCAGGGCCACCAGGCATTGCAACAGGTAGTATAGGGCGAAGGCGCGTGATGCCAGCGCGATCACCGTAAAGGTGGAACCCGACCAGGCCAGCGCCATGGCCGCACCGCCTACCAGCAGGTAACCCCAACGCTGGGTGAGACGCCGCCGCGTCACTTCTTCCAGGTTTGCCGCGGCGGCCAGGGTGTCCGCCACGGCAGCGGAAAACTGTGACAGGCCGGCGGCGAGGATAAGCGGCACCGAAAGCAGTACCGAGACCGAGGCAGCCAGCTGGATCAGGCTGTTGTCTGCGTATTGCCCGTCCAGAATTGTCACCAAGGGCAAGACCACGGCAACGAACACCACGTAGACCGTGAGAGATACGTATTGCGACCAGCGCGAGGCGTGGATCCGCGTCCAGGTATCAAAACTCCGGCCGAGATAACGTGGCGTTTCGAAGCCCTGCACCACGATCAGGGTACCGGCCACCATGGTCACCATTTCCCAGCCGGAACGTTGCGGCAAGGATGGCAGTGCCAAACGCCCGGTGTCCAGAAAGTCGCTGACATCACGCAGGGCGAAGGCGACCAGCAGCACCGCGAGCACCAGGATGGTCACATACAGAGCCCACCGTTCCATCCGCTCCAACGGCCTCAAGCCACCCATGATGCCAATTGCGGTGATCACGCCGATCACCAGTGTGGTAAGCAGGCTCTTGTTGAAGCCCGAATCCAGATCCAAGGCCCCGAGCACGAAGGCGCTCAGGATATGAATATACAGGCACACGGACACGATATAGGCCAACACCAGCGCCACATCCGACAGCCGTTCGAGAGTGAGTGTCACACGTTTACTGCCCGCCGCCAGCACCGGTTCGGCACACAGAATGTTATGGCGCACAACGGCACCGGTGTGAAAAGCGACAAAAGCCACCGCCAGCATCGCCCACAAGGAATACGGCCCCACACTGCTGGCCAGTACCGGTATGATGACCAAAAAGCCACTGCCGAAAATGGAGGCCAGCGGAGTGCTCATGGCCGGCACGATTGCCAGCGTCGCCGTGGGGGGCACTAGGATGGCCACCCCACCAGTCCCGCGAGAAAGAACTGGGCCGCCAGGCCAATGAACAGTGTGGCGGCAAGGGTTGTCATTACCACCGTGCCAAGACCTCCGCCCAGCGGGGAGAATTCCGTCTCCGCCTGCTGGTACATGGGTATGACGATGCGCAGATATACCGCCAGTGAAAGCACACTGTTGGCAATCGCCACCACCGCCAGCCAGGTGAACTGGACATCAATGGCGGCGGCGAAAAGCAGGAACTTCCCAACGAAGCCGGCAAGTGGCGGAATACCGATCAGCGACAGCAGGAAAATCACCATCGCGATTCCAGTCACTGGCTTTGCCCGGCCCAGCCCACGGAAAGCGTCCAGCACACGGCCGGTTGCCGCGGTAACGGCAAAAGCGCCCAGATTCATGGCGGCGTAGGCGGCGGCGAACAGGATAACGGATGTCAGCGCGAGTTTGCTTGAGCCCACCGCGACGATGCCCAGCAGAAAGTAGCCGGACTGGGCAATCGAAGAATAGGCCAGCAACCGGATGACATTATCCTGCACCAGCGCCGCGAGATAGCCATAGGTCATGGTCAGAACGGCCAGACCCGCGATAGCGGCAGCCCAACCGCTTTCCGGGGGCAGGTCGCGAGCTACCTGGGCGAGTGCGAACAGGGCGCCGATCTTGGGCACTACGGACAGATAGGCCGCTACCGAGAGCGGCCCGCCCTCGTAAGCGTCTGGTGCCCAGAAATGAAACGGAACCAGAGATGCCTTGTAGCCAAGGCCAATAACGACCGCCACAAAACCGATGATGACGGCCATCGGCATGGTATCCATGCCCGGCAGATCAGCAAGCAAGGTGGAGCCGGCCGCGCCGAACCAGTAGCTCAGGCCAAAAATCATGATTGCACCGGTGACCGAGGCGAACACGAAGAATTTCATGGCGGCTTCGGTGGCCGGGTCGGTGTCCGGATAGGCAACCAGGGCAAAGGTGGCCAGGCCGGTCAACAATGTGCCCAATACCAGGAACATCGTATCGCCCGCGCCGGCCAGAACCAGGGCGCCGAGGGTGGCAAAGCACAGCAGGCTGTAGACCGTACCCTCGCGCGCGGTGCCTCGCACATCCACTTGCGCCAGCAGCATGGAGAGCACGGTGGCCGGCAGCAGAATGAGCTTGGCCCAGACACTGAGTTCGTCGATCCGGAAGCTGCCGCCGAACACCGTTGTGTCCGTGCCAATCAGGCGCAAGGTCAGTCCCGTGGCCGCGAGCAGGCCGATGACGGCAACCATTAGCGCAATTCGCGGCCTGCGCAGCATTTCCGCGACCAGCGCGCCGACCGCCGTCAACAGCGCGACAATTTCCGGAGTTAATAACGCAAGATCACGCCCCATTACAGCACCAGTGCCGATGTGGTCCGGTGAATAATGTCCAGCACCCAGGACGGCGCCACGCCGGTGGCCACGGTGAGCACCAGCAGTGGCGCCACGGCGAGCCATTCCCGCGTACTCAGGTCCGGCATAGCCTGCCAGCGTTGCCGGGGCTCGCCCAGAAAGGTTTCGCGCAATGCCTTGAGGAAGACGCCGGCGATAATGGCAATACCCAGAATCACAATAATCGCTACCGGCGCGTCACTCAAAGTGGCGAGAAATATCTGGAACTCTGCCGGAAAGTGCGCCAGCCCGGGCAGGCCCAGGGACGCAAAAGCTGCCAATATAAATGACCAGCCAAGCATCGGGACCGTCTTGAGCAGGCCGCCAAACTCGCCCATTTCGCGGGTATGGGCGCGGTCCTGAATCATACCCACCAACAAGAACAGGGCGCCGGTGACCAGACCGTGACTGAACATCTGCAACACGGCCCCATCCAGCGCGACGGCACGTATCGTTGGGTCCAGAGTCAGTGCGGCCACCGCAACGCCGACGATCACATAGCCCATATGGTTGATTGAGGTATAGGCAACCAGGCGCTTAAGATCCGTCTGTGCCAGGGCGGCAAAAGCCCCGTAGAGCGCGCTGACAACACCCAGGATCAGAACAACGACTCCGGCTTCACGAAAAGCCTCGGGGGTCATTTGCAGGGCGAAGCGCACCAGCCCATAGGTGCCGAACTTCAGCATGATGCCCGCCAGGATGACACTGCCAACGGTCGGCGCCTGGACGTGAGCGGCAGGCAACCAGGTATGCAGCGGCACTGCGGGGATCTTTACCGCAAAGGTGATCAGCATAGCGACCAATGCCCACATGGCCGCCGCCCCTTCCAGTGGCGGATTCTCGATCCAGGCCCGCATGTCGAAGGTCGGTTCAGGACTGCCCAGGTAAAGCCCCAGGATCGCGAGCAACAGCGGCAGGCTGCCCAGCAGCGTATAAATAAAGAACATCACGGCTGCACGCTGCCGGTCCTCGTGTCCCCAGTCGGCGATCATGAAGTACATCGACACCAGGGAAACTTCGAAGAAGACGTAGAACAAAATCCCATCGAGAGCGGTAAAGGTACCGATTGCCGCGGTCTCCAGAAGCAGCGCCAGGGCCACATAGGCGCGCGGTCGCTCGCGAAGCGACGAAGCGTAGATAAACGCGACCAGGAAAAGTACGGCGCTCAGCAACACCAGCGGCAGGCTTATGCCGTCAACCCCCACCCGGTAAGCGGCACCAATTGCCGGAATCCACTGCAGCTCCTCGACCTGTGAAAAGCCCTGGCCGTCGACACCCCGCAACCACATGGCAACGGCGAAAGCCAGTGTCAGGGAGGCGGTGGCGATGCCAATGCCGTGCACAGTCCTTGCGGTCGGTCGTGGCAGGGCCAGGATCAGGGCGGCGCCGGCCAGGGGCAGGAACAAGGTGATGGATACGAATGGTAGCATGAATATCGGATTCCCTTTAGAGACTGGTAGCAACTGGAAACGCAGCTAGAAACTAGAAACGAAACAAGATCACAAACAGCACGACCAGCCCCGCGGCCGTAACCGCGACACTGACGGCCAGCTCACGATGGATCAGACCACTTTGCAGTGCGCGGGCGTGCCCCCCCAAGGCCCGCATGCCCGCCACCAGGGCGAAGATCAGGCCATCGATACGGCGCTCGTCGCTGGCACGCGCCAGCCGCGCCAGGGCGAGCCCGGCCCGGCCGACATTGAGGACGGCGGTATACAGGCGACCCTCCAGCCACTCACAGCCTCGCGCAACGGCCATTGCAGGTCTCCCGACCCAGACCGTAAGCCCGCCGCCAATGGCAAGTCCACGCCCTGCCCATGGATAGACCGGTCCAAGCAGGCGGGGAGCCGGCACCAGCCAGCCCAACGCCAGGCCGATTACCGCCGCAATGAGCCCAAGCACCACGACCACAGCGCCTTCAGCTTCAGGGCCAGGCAGACCAAGCATTACCTCGATGGGGCCGAAGGCCAGGCCAAGGGTGGTGGCCGGGACCACCAACCCCCAAATGCCCGCACGCATCCAGGCACTGCCAGAAACCGCCCGGGTTTCACCCGAGCCTTGCCACAGCAGACGCAACGACCGCGCCATGTAGGCACCGGTCAGCAGGGTGCCCGCCAGCGCCAGAGAACCGAGCCAGGCGGCGCCCGGCGTGGACAAGGCAGCGGCGATTATCGCATCCTTGGAGAAAAATCCGCTCAGTGGCGGGATACCGGCCAGCGCCAGCGCCGCCAGCGCAAAGCCGGCAAACGTCCAGGGCCTGGCGCGGCCAACGCCCTTCAACTGATCGAAACCGGTACCCTCGCGGGCATGCTGGAAGTCGCCAGCGGCAAGAAACAGGGTACTTTTAATGGCGGCATGGGCGAGCAAATGCAACAGGGCAGCCAGCGGAAACCCGGCGCCGACCGCGACCAGCATCAGGCCATATTGACTGGCCGTGGACGCCGCGAGCAGGCGTTTGAGATCACGCTCGGCAAGTGCAATAACCCCGGCTGCCACCGTGGTAACGCCGCCGACAAGTCCGACGGCGAGCAACACCTCGGGGCTCAGCAGCGGGGCCGAACGGATCAGCAGGATAGCGCCCGCCGCCACCAGAGTAGCCGAGTGCAGCAGCGCCGAAACCGGTGTTGGTCCCGCCATGGCACGCATAAGCCAGTCCTGCAAGGGGACCTGGGCAGACTTGCCCATGGCCGCCAGCAGCAACAAAAGCCCGGCGACGGTCGATGCACTGCCACCGGCCTCCAGGGAGGCGGCGATCTCGCTGGTACCTGCCCACCCGATAAGTATGAATACCGCCGCATACAGACCCAGATCGGCGCTACGGGTACAGAGGAAGGCGCGACCAGCGGCGTCCGCGGCCTCGGGCCGCTGGAACCAGAAGCCAATCAGCAGATAACTGCACACACCGATCAATTCCCAGGCCGCCAGCAGCAGAACCCAGTCGCCGGCCAGCACCAGCGCCTGCATGGCGGCCAGGAACAGGGACATCAGAGCGTAGAAGCGGCACAGGCCGGACTCCCGCTTCATATAACCGACGGCATGGGCCAGCACGAACGTACCCACGGTAGCCACTGCCACCGCCAGCAGCGCCGTCAGGGGCTCGGCGACCAGTCGAAGCGGCATTCCCGGCAGGCCGGGCAGAAGCAGGGTTTCGGCCTGACCGCCGGCGACCCGGGCCAGGAGCCAGAGACTTCCTGCCAGGCTGAGCGCTGCGCCGGCCAGGGCCAGCGCAGGCCCGCCCCGGCGCAGTACCAACACAGCCAGGGCGGCGATCAGCGGCGGCAATATCGGCATAAGCACAGCACTCATCCTTTCAGGTCCCCGGCTTCCTCCATTTCTACCGAGCCCTTGGCCCGGAAACGTGCAACCGCAACGCCGAAACCGACCGCCATTTCAACCGCCATGACCGTCATCACCACCAACCCAAACATCTGGCCGGAGTAGCTCTCGGGGTGCAGAAAACGCCAGAAGGCCACCAGATTCACCAGCGCCCCGGAAAGAATCAGTTCCACTCCCATCATGATCATGACCAGATTGGTCTGGGACAGTGCACCATAGACACCAACGCCGAACAGGATTGCACCGGTCACAAGCGCCAGGATCAGGACTGTCATCATTCCGAAGCCTCCTTGGTTTCCTTGTCGTCGTTACCGGACAAGTTGTGTACCCGTATCGCCACCGCCGTGGCCGCGATCATTGAGGTCAGGATCGTGACGCCGGCGGTTTCGAAGATCAGCATGGAACGCCCCAGCAACTCGATGCCCAGGGCCCGTGTCTGCTCCGCCGCGCCCGGCGCCTGGACCGTCACCGGCCCCCAGTCGGCCAGAAGTGCAACCGCAATCGCGGCGCCGGCCGCAACCGCCCCGGCGCCCATCGAAAAGCGCTTCTGGTGGGTCATTTCCATCCCGCCAAGCCCGCCTGGATCCATCATGAACATCACCATGAAGATAGCCATGATGCTCATCTCCGTGGCCATCATCATGATCTGCAGCACGCCCAGGAATTCAGTCTGCATGGCCAGGAACATGCAGCCGACGGCAGTTTGCGAAAACAACAGCGCCAGCGCGGAACGAACCATGGAGGATGTACGAAACACCACCACGCCGAAACCAATGGCGGCCAGGCCGAAAACGGCAACAAAAAAAGCCTGAGCATACATTATGGAACCACCAGAACCAGTAAACCGACAACAACGATATTGAGCAGTGCCAGCGGAATCCCCAGGGTCCAGCACCACCTCATCAAATCCGCCTCACGGATGCGCGGCAGATAGCGACCGGCCAGGAGCATCGACACGGCTACGGCCAACGTCTTGATCAGGCTCCAGGCCCAGGGCGGCAGCAGCGGCCCGTGCCAGCCGCCGAGGTAGAACACCGTGATCGCGGAAGCCAGCGTGACCAGCAGCGTCAGCCGGGCCAGGCGCAGTACCGCCAGGCGCACGCCGGTGTATTCCGCATCCACGCCCCCGCCCAATTCCCCCTCTGCGGTGGGCAGGTCGAAAGGCGCACGGAACGCCAGCGCCATGGCGGCAATGAAAAACAGCACGAAACCAAGGGGTTGATAGACCATGTTCCACAAGCCGTCCTGGGAGTCAACAATCACGGTGGTCACCAGGGACTCGGCGCGCATGGCCACCGCTGTGAGGGGCATGACGATGAGCATGGCGTAGGCGATGAGCTGGCCAAGGAAGCGCCAGCCACCGATCATGGCGTAGGCGCCATTCGGGCCCCAACCGCCCATGATCAGAGCGACCAGCACATAGGCAAGCGCCGCGTTGATGAACAGCGCACCGGTGGCCAGATTCGCAATCACCAGAGTCGGCGCCAGCGGCAGCACCGCCGCGCCAAGCACCGCGACAACCAGGAGCAGCACCGGAGCGGTCTCGAAAAAGACCCGGTCCGGCGTACGGGGTACCATGGATTCACGGCCGAGGTGCGCCAGGCCGCTGAGCAGGGGCGCGGTCGGACGCAGACGGCCAGTTGTCGCCCAGCTCTCGATCACGGCGAGCAGCCAGACGCTGCCAAGCAACGCAAGCAGCACGATGGCGATGTTCACGAGATCACCTCCCAGGGCGACAGGTCAAGTGATCCGACCGCCAACAGCGCGTCGCCCAGTTCCCGACCCTCGACAAGCTTTGCGACCAGGCCGATATGGTGGCTGCAGGCGGTGTCCAGCCTGTAGGATTTCACCTGGCCGTGTTCCAGTGCGAGACTCAGCTGAGCCACGCCGCGCGGGGTTTCCACGGCTGCCTCACCGGCCCCGGATGCATGGCCGACGGTTCGCAGGGAGGGTAGCTCCGGCTCCCCGCCCGCCTTGATGACATCAAGGCTCGCCGTGATTTCGGCCAGGCGCTGCCACAGGCGCGCCCAGGCATCCCTGGCTTCGTCAGCAGCGTGCGCCACGGGACCACGCAGGCCAGAAGAACCCGCTGGCAGTACCCCGGTGCCTTTCAGTCGCGACTTGAGCAGGGGTGTTCTCCCGAGACGGGTAGCCAATGTCCGCAGCGCCGGCTCCAGCTCAGCCAGCCGTTCCTGACTGGCGTACTGGATTTTAAGTTGCAGGGTCGAAGCACGGTGCGTCAGCCAGGCGAAGCCGAGCTGACGCCCCAGTTGGGCCAGCCAACCCAGATGACTGGCAATGCGCTCACGCTCAAGAGCGCTGGCCCGGGCCCGGGCGGTCGCTGCATTCTCTTCCAGACCGGCCGCCTGTTCGATGGCCAGGCAGGCCAACAGACGGTAGCTCACGGGTGCCAGTGGCATCGAAGCCGACAGATGCTCGATGAAGGTATCGACATCCATCTCTTCACCTTCGGTGGCCATGCCCACCAGGGATGTGGCTTGCCCTTCAGTCACTCCGTCGCCGTCGAGCGTCAGCGTCAACTTTAGTCCGCCAGGCAAGCCAGGGAAGACTGGACCGAAGGGTACCTCGAGCCAGTCCATCGCCAGGCCGTCGGCGCTGCGCGGAAGGTCCTTGGTCACTTCGATCATGGACATGAATCCCATGGCACCATGGTCGTGCCCCGCGTGGCCCTGACCCGCATGATCATGTCCGGAGTGATCATGTCCGGAGTGATCATGTCCGGCATGATCGTGTCCGGAGTGATCGTGCGCTGAGTGGCCGTCGGCTCCACCGTGGTGGTGTTCGTGGTGGTGTTCGTGATGGTGTTCGTGATGCTGGTGCTCGTGATCATGGCCGTGCGCGGGGGCCGGTTCCACACTCTCACGGGCGACCAGATCCATGCCGCACTTGGGACAACTGCCCGGCTCATCCCGGACAACTTCCGGGTGCATGGGGCAGGTATATTCAGTACCGGCCCGCTCCTGAGGCTGACCCTGTTGGTGTTGGTGTTGGTGTTGGTGTTGGTGTTGGTGACTGTGATCGTGCCTATGGTCCTGATGATGCCTGTGATCATGGATCTGTTCGTGATCATGGTGGTGCTCGTGCTTGCGCCCATGGTCCGGATGATGCTCATGCAGGTTCTGGTGCTCATGATGCTTGTGATCATGGCAGTGTTCGTGTTCGTGTTCGCGGTGCTCATGACCATGGTGCTGGCGCTCCTGATCGTGATGGTGTTCATGATCGTGCCCGTGCTCAGGCGTTGACTCCCCGGCCTCGCGGGCGACCAGATCCATGCCGCACTTGGGGCAACTGCCCGGCTCGTCCTGGACAACTTCCGGATGCATGGGGCAGACATACTCGATCCTGGCATGCAGGACAGAGGCGTCGAAATCCTCGGGTGAGGCTGCAAAGGCGCCCTCAGCCACTGCGCGCTTCAGCCAGTCAACCGCGCTGGTCAGTTCCTCTTGAGAAAGACCTGCGGAAACATCGGCGTTCGGCAAAGATGACGGTGCCTGCCCGCCCATCACGAGAATGGCGCGTGGCCGGGGCATCTGCGCGTAGAGCACTGCCGCAGCCTCGCTCATTTTCCCTGATAACTGCCCGACAATCAGCAGCACACCTGCATCGCGGGGCGTGGCGGTGATGCGCAGGCCTGCCGCTATCACATCCAGACCGTGCGCCAGGGCCACTTCCGGACCCGGCACAACCAGACAACTCAGGTTACGCGCGAGGGCCCGGGAGACCCACTTCTGCAGTATTGCGGACCGTTCCTGTCGCTGCCGCGCACCCGTGATGGCCATTACCGAATCAGAAGTCATTGCCGCCTCAGAGCCCCCTGGCTCCATCCGTAGAGCAAGCCGAGAAAGAGAATGGCAAGAAACACGCCCATATCAAGCAGGGCAACCAGACCTACCTCTTTGTACGCGACTGCCCAGGGGTACATGAACGCCATCTCCATATCAAAGGCCAGAAACAGCAATGCGTAACCGTAGTAGCGGGCGTGATAGCGCCCCCACACCGGATTCCGCGACAGCACACCAGAGCTTGCCGGCACATCTTTACCCGGCTCCCGACGTGTCGGACCCATCGCGCGGGCAAGGCCGTACAGGCTCAGGACGACGCCACCGGTGCCAATCACCAGACCCAGCAGCAGGCTGTATTGCTCCAGAGCACTCATGCTGTATTCTCCATTTCACGCAACCATGCGTTTCGGGGGTGGTGCTGAAGCCAGGATAGCTCTCGCCGACAACCTCCCCGGCGACCGTAACAAACAGGCAATACCGAAAACAGTCTCGCAAAATCCGTGCCTTGCATGCAAGGAGCGCTGCCAGAAACCGTCATTTCAAATCGCCGCGATCTGAGCGGTCCTGCGACGCATTCGCAAGCCGCCGCCACTGCCCCCAGCGGGGGATAAACATGGGCACTTGGCGTTGATAGGTCCGATAAGCATCGCCGAACCTGGCGACCACCTGTTCTTCCTCGCGATACGCCAGCCAGACGTAGACGAGCACGATTACCGGAAACAAGCTGATCGAGAACAATGTTGGCCAGTGCACCACACCCTCGCCGAACAAGGCGATGAACAAGCCAGTGTACTGAGGGTGTCGAACGTAGGCATAAAGGCCATCGGTGACCAGCCTGTCTTCCTTGCGCGCCCGGTACACCTGGCGCCACCCCTGGATGAACAGGCCCACGCCGAGAAATGCAATTGCGTAGCCAAGCAGCATCGAGACGAACATGCCGGTCTCACCCAGCCCGACCAGTGTGGACCAGAGACTTGCACTGACGTACTCACTGTCGAGCCCGAAAAAACGCACCAACAGATAAATGGTGAGCGGAAAACCGTACATCTCGGCATAGAGGGCGATAATAAAGGCCTGGACTGCCCCGGCGCCCGCCCACTCGCGCCAGTTCTTCGGTGCAAAATAGCGGTAGAAGAACCAGGATATCAGTACGATCACAATAATCGCGATGCCCCATGCTCCACTATGACTGATCGACTCATTCATTACTCAACTCCGGAGCCCTTGCCGACGGTTGTCATTATGTATGCGGCTCCCGGCCATGGCGACACCAGACACAGCTGCAATCGACATGATTGCAGCCTATATCCTCGCGCTGGCTCCGCAAATGCAAACCCGCCAACGGCGCCAGCAAACGTCTGGCAAGTGTGGGCCGGTAGAGACGGCGCAAGAACTCGCGCGCATCCAGATGGTTTTCCTGGCGGCGCATGCACCAGCGATAACCGCGGTTACCCAGCAGCCCATAAAATGCGCGGTTCACCAACGCCGCCGCCATCGGACGCTTCAGGGATTCTCGCCAGAGCCGGTTGTAGTCGTCACCATGCAGCAGACTGCGCGCTGCCAGCACACCGGAGGTGATGGCCGCACGCATCCCGAAGCCCCACAACGTATCCTGGAAGCCGGCCTGCTCGCCCGCTACCGGGTGCGCCCCGGACAGTGCGGTTGCAGGAATCCGGAAGTTCCCAACACCGCCGTGGGGCCGGGGATTCATCATCTCCATGCCGGCCAGCCTCTGGAACGCACTGACGGTACGCTCCACATACTTTGCTTCATCCCTGAAACCAGTAAACATGCAACTCTTTACCGTTCCCTTGCCACCCATTACCAACAGGTAGGCATACCCTTTAGGGGCAAGGTTGTCATCACAAATTGCCCAGAAACCGTCCGGCATGGTCGTATCGAAATGATAGCCGACCGCGATGGCATCGGCGGCCTTTGGTCCGGTCGCCAGGATGGCCGGGCCCCGGGCATGCCGCAGCCGGCTTTTGAAATGCACCTGCACGCCAAGATCCCTGGCCTGTCTCAACAACGCCGTGTCCAATGTGTCTGGCCCGGAGCCACGCTCCACCAGATAGAACAGCGGCTCAACGCTCTCAATGGCGTACGGGGAATCCCAGGCATCGAAGGCGGTACCCCGGCGGCATGCAACTCGTTTGAAGTCGGTAGTAATTCCAAGCTCCTGCAACACCATCAGGGCATCCTGCTGCGTGGTCCAGTTCTCCAGACCCTGCAGGTCCCGTTTGAAGCGGTGCCCCACCTCGGCCCGGGCCTCATGCACAACCACCGCGCGTCCGGCGCGCGCCAGTGTGATGGCGGCCGCCAGCCCGGCCGGCCCGGCACCGGCAATTTCAACCGTGCCATTTCGGCCAGATAACATGGTGGCTCCGGTTCCGGCGCCAGCCCCAGTCTCAGTCTCATTGCCATCCATCATGTCCGCTCTCGCCTTCTCATCACCTTGCCGCAAGGACATACAACACCGTGGCGCCCGATCACTCGGCCTCCTTAAAGTCACGGATGTGCAGCAGGTCTTCCACCGGTAGAACAGCTATGATTCCGTCGCTGTCGAGCCCCTTGTGCACCGTTCGGGCGATGGTGTTAACGACGTTGTCCGCCTGCTCCGCTTTCACGAATACCTCCACGCGAACAGAGTCAGCCATGGTGTCTTTTGCGTAGTAGTTTTTAAATCTGCCACGGCCATGCGTTCTGGACACCGTCATGGCGGAAAAACCTGCCTCGATCAGGGCCTCCTCTACTTTCTTCAGGTCCAGACTGGAGAAGATCGCAGTCACTTTGCAAAAATTCGTATTCATTTCACCTCCTCGTCAGTGAGCTGAAGAAGGATCTCTCCGATTCTTCAACCTTGCGGCCACAGTTAACCACCCAAAACTGAACTGACACTGAAAATAAGAATCAACCTGAAAAATCCGGTGCTATCCTCCTGCCCTGGGAGTCTGCGCGGCAGAAATCACGCAGACTCCCGGAGCAACAAAGCCCCGTCACCTCTCACCGGGCGCGGGACAATTCTCCGGAGGAAGCTCTGTTTCGGGCGCTCAGGCCGCCCAGGTAAGACCGGCCACCCAGTCAATCACCGGCGCCGGGTAAATGCCCAGCAGAAGTATGGAGGCGGCAATAATCAGAAGGGCAAGCTCGCCCATCCGCCCATGGCCGACCTCGGTAACGTTTTTCTGTATGCCAGGTTCACGCAGATACAGAGTGACGATCACCCGCAGGTAGTAGAACAGCCCGACAACACTACCAATAACGATCCCCCCAACGAGCCACCACCGACTGCCCTCCACACCCAGGGCAATGATATAGAACTTGCCAATGAACCCGGCGGTCAGCGGAATACCGGCCAGGGACAACATACTCAGAGTCATTAGTGCCGCCAGCCAGGGACTGTGCCAGAACAGCCCCCTGTAATGGTGCAGCCCGGCGGCATCCTCGCCACTGAAGGGGCTGGAGACCTGCATAATCACGCCAAACGCCCCCATTGTGGCAACAAGGTAGGTGAACAGGTAAACACCGGTGGTTTCCACCGCCAGGGGACCACCCACTATAACGGCCACCAGCAGGTAACCCATGTGGGCTATGGAGGAATAGCCCAGCAGTCGCTTCAGGTTAGACTGAAAGAGGGCCAGCAGGTTGCCACCCAACATACTAAGGAGGGCCAGCAGACTGATCAGGATAAGGAGCCACTCACTCTTGAACACCGGCGCCACCAGCACCAGCCGCAGCAGTACCAGAAACACCGCCAGCTTACTCACCGTGGCCAGCACGGTGGTCGCCGGGGCCAGACCTCCCTGATATACGTCTGGTGTCCACTGATGAAAGGGCATGACGGATAACTTGAACCCCAGACCCACAAGGATCAGAACGGCACCGCCCAGCATCCAGGGGTCCGGACTGCCGGCCAGCCCCGCGGCAAGAGCAGCCAGCTCAAGTTGGCCGGTGCGGGCATAGATCAGCGCCATGCCGAACAGCAAAAAAGCGGTGGCGGCGGCGGACAATATGAGATATTTGATCCCCGCCTCCAGGGACCTTTCTGTCCGGAAACTGTATGCCACCATGCCGTACAAAGGCATTGACAGCAACTCCAGGCTGATGAACAGAATCGCCAGATGGTTGCTGGCCACCAGGCCCAGGGCACCCGTCACCGCGCAAAGCAACAGCAGGTAAAACTCTTCCTTCGGCCCCTGGTAGCCGGCCAGGTACCCCTGACTCAGAGCGGCGACAAACAGGCCGCTCACCAGCACAAGCACGCTGCCCATGAGGGCAAGGCCGTCCAGGGCCATCAGCGGCGGCGTCGAGGAGGCAGCCGAGGCCAGCGGCAGGCTCGCCAGGGCCAGGACCAGGCCAGTGACGGTTACGGCCGCCGTACCACCGTGATGACGCTGCCAGGCGACTCCCAGCATCACCAACACGGCTGTAGTGGCAACGATAAGCAGAGGCAACAGCCCTACGAGATCGCTCAGGGTCAGCATCAGTTCATCCCTCCTGCCCGGGCCGGGCCGGCCACAAACAACTCCGCCACCGGCTGCACCATTGAGACGGTCATCTCAAGCAGGGGTTGCGGGTTAAGGCCCACCGCCAGAGTGAGTCCAAGCAAGGCCAGCATCATGCTGTATTCCCGCACATCCGGGCCGGCGAGCCGCCCCGGATGCTGTTCGGGCCCGAAATGCACCCGCTGCATCATCAGCAGCGAATAGATCGCCGCCAGCACCAGCCCGGCGCTGGCGATGACCACTACGACCGGAGCACTGCGGAAAGTACCGAACAGCACCATGAACTCTCCTATGAAATTGGCTGTGGCGGGCATCCCCAGGGAGGCCGCCATGAAAAACAGAGTAAATCCGGGCAATGTCGGTATCCGGCCCCACAACCCGCCCATGCGACGCATATCCCGGGTGTGAATACGTTCATAGACCTGGCCGCTGAGGATAAAGAGAGCGGAGCTTGAGAACGCGTGGGCCACCATAATAATGATCGCCCCCTGAATCGCCAGCTCCGAACCGGAGTAAAGCGCAATCAGTATGAACCCCATATGGGATATACTGGCGTAGGCAATCAGCCGTTTTATGTCCTGCTGGCCGCAGGCCAGCACCGCGCCGTAGATGATGCCAACAACCCCCAAAGCCATGGCCACCGGCGCAAAGGCCTGTGACTGCTCCGGGAACAGCGGAATGGCAAAGCGCAGTATGCCGTAGGCGGCCGTTTTCAGCAGAATGCCGGCAAGGTCCACGCTGCCGGCGGTGGGCGCCTGGGCGTGCGCATCCGGCAGCCAGCCATGAAAAGGCACCACGGGAAGCTTCACCGCAAAGGCGACAAAAAACCCGAGCATAATCCAGAAGGACGCGTTATCGGGCAAATCCGCGTTCAACAGTGCTTCATAGCTGAAGGTTATCTCTCCGGAGCTGGCATAGTGCAGGAAAACCAGCGCAAGGATCGCCACCAGCATCAGCAGACCGCTGGCCTGGGTGTAGATGAAGAAGCGGATGGCCGCTCGAATCCGGGTTTGCCCCGGCGAGCCACTGTGCCCCCAGAGGGCGATCAGAAAATACATGGGCACCAGCATCAACTCCCAGAACAGGAAAAACAGGAACAGATCCAGCGCCAGAAAAACACCCACCACGCCGCCCAGGACAAACAGCAGGTTCAGATGAAAAAAGCCGACCCGCTCGACTATTTCTTTCCATGAGCAAAGTACCGCCAGCGTACCGAGAAAGCCGGTCAAGCCAATCAAAATCAGCGACAAGCCGTCCAGGGCCAGATGAACCTCAATACCAAAACGAGGAATCCAGGGTATCCGCCACTCCAGCAGCCACGGCCTTTCTCCGGCGCCGAGGGCGCTGAAATCGCCGCCTGCCCAAAGCACTATGCTGGCCACCAGCACGAACAGCATGGTGCCCAGGGCAATCCAGCGCGGCGCCTGTTCGCCCCAGCGCTCCGCCTGCCAGCATAGTAAGCCACCGAGGAAGGGAATCAGAATCAGCCAGAACAGAATCATGCGCCACCTCCCTGAGTCAGTGCCAGGCCAACCAGTATGATCGTGGCACCGAACACCATCATTCTGGCGTAGGTCCGTATCTGGCCGTTCTGGGTCTTTACCAGGCCGGCGTTGCCAATGCGGGCAAGCAGGGCCGGCAGGTTCATACCCAGGTTAATGAAGTCGAAACGCAGCACACGTACCAACCCCTGCCAGGGCCGGACCAGTGTCCGGTCGAACAGGGCATCGAAGCCCCACGCCTGGTTGAACAGGGTCCAGAGTTGCGCTCCCAGGCCGCGACGGACCTGATCGTCAAGCCACCGGCGCCGCGCCAGGAACAGCCAGCCGGCCAGAGCGAGGCCAGAGAGTGCCGCTCCGATGGCCAGGAACTGAAACAGGGTGTAGCCGGCAGTTGTGGCGTCACCGGGCGGCGCCGGAAACAGCTCATCAAGCCCCGGATACAGCCAGGCACCGATGAAGGTTGAGAGCACGGCCAGAGTGGCCAAAGGCAGGTGATGAGTGAGAGGGCTGGTGCCGGGCCGGGGATGGCGTGCATGATCACTCCCGGGCTCGCCATGAAAAATACCCAGGATAAGCCGCACTGTGTAAAGGCCAGTAAGCACTGCTCCGATCAGGCCCGCTGCGAACAATCCGGAATGGCCCGAGGCCATGGCCTGCCAAAGAATCTCGTCCTTGCTGAAGAAGCCAGCGGTCACCCAAGGCAACGCCACCAGCGCGGCGCCCCCCACCAGAAAACCTCCGTAGGCGACCGGCAGTTTACGCCAGAGCCCCCCCAATCGGCCCATATCCTGCTCATGGTGACAACTGATGATGACAGCTCCGGCTGAAAGGAACAGCAACGCCTTGAAGAAGGCATGAATCATCAGGTGAAAAATCGCGGCGTCAAAGGCCCCAACCCCCAGGGCCAGGAACATATAGCCAATCTGACTCATGGTGGAGTAGGCCAGCACACGCTTGATGTCGGTCTGGGCCAGGGCCGCGAAGGCCGCCAGCAGTAGCGACACTGCACCGATGATGCCCACCAGCAACATGACAGCCGGTGCCTGCAGGAACAGCCCGTTCAGGCGGGCGATCAGATAAACCCCGGCGGTCACCATGGTCGCCGCGTGGATCAGGGCCGACACCGGGGTGGGGCCTGCCATGGCGTCCGGCAGCCAGGTGTGCAGCGGTACCTGCGCAGACTTGCCGAGGGCGCCGCCAAGGACCAGCAAGGCCGCAAGATTGGCCGTGACACTGCCCTCAGCCCAGACCCGTGGAGCCTGCTCCAGCACCAATCCAATATCAAGGGTGCCCAGTTCCACGAAAATCAGGAACAGCCCCAGGGCGAGGAACACGTCGCCTATGCGGGTGACGATAAACGCCTTGAACGCCGCCCGCCCACTGGTCTCATTCTGGTAGTAGTAGCCGATAAGCCCGTAGCTGCAGAGACCGACGCCTTCCCAGCCGAGGAACAGCAACAGCAGGTTATCGGCCAGCACCAACACCAGCATGCTGAACACAAACAGATTCATCCAGGCATAGAAGCGGGTTACGCCAGCCTCGCCCACCATGTACCAGGCAGCGAACAGGTGAATCAGGAAACCCACGCCGGTGATGATCGACATCATGACCAGCGAGAGCCCGTCAACCGCCAGCCCCACGGTTGGCTGAAACTCTCCCACGGAAACCCAGGTCCAGAGCGTGAAGCCCTGGCTATCGCCGGAGAACGCCAGCAGCGCCCAGCCGGTGGCCAGCGCGGCCAGCCCCACACTGCCCACACCAATGGCCGTGCTGGCTCGCGGCCCCAGCCGGCCGCCGGAAAAGGCAAGAACAACCGCACCGGCCAGGGGCAACAGAAATGAGAGTAACGTTGCAGCCATCATCATCCACGCATCCTGCTGACTTCATGCAGCTCAAGTGAACGGAAGCGCTGGTACATCTGTATCATCAGCGCCAGGCCGATGCTGGCCTCGGCGGCTGCCAGGGTGATCACCAGCAGGAACATGGCCTGCCCGTCCGACTGATTCCAGGCGGTGCTGCCCACCACAAAGGCCAGCGCGGCGGCATTGAGCATTACTTCCAGGCTCATCAGGACGAACAGCATACTGCGCCTCAGCATCAACCCGGCCAGTCCCAGGCTGAACAGAATGGCGGCCAGGATCAGGCCATGCTCCATCGGGATACCAGTCATTGCGTGCCTCCACGGTTGCGATTGCCTCGGGGTTTGATGCGCCGGCCCACGTGGGAAGCCGTTACCAGCGCCGCCAGCAGCAGAATGGCCGCCAGTTCCACCACGATCAGCCAGGGGCCGAACAAGGTGAGACCGATGTCCCGGGCGGTTATCAGCTCACCGTCAATGGTCATGCCTGCGTGTCCGCCGTCGATGAGCGCCACCACTGCCACCAGCAATACCAGGGCCAGCAGCGACGGCCCAAGCCAGTAACCCGGACGTCGCCACGGGGAATCCCGTTTCGCCTCCGGACGCAGATTGAGCATCATTATCACGAACACGAACAGCACCATGATGGCGCCGGCATAGACGATAATCTCAAGCGCACCCGCAAAGGGCGCGCCCAGGGCGAAGAACACCAGGGCGACCGCGATCAGCGAAACAATCAGGTACACCACCGCATGCACCGGACTGGAGCCGGTGATGAGACCAACCGTGGCCAACACCGCCACGAGGCCGCTAAGGTAGAATCCCAGTTCCATCAGTGCTTCCTTTTTGGGTCAGGGTAAAAGCGTACGGACATCTTCCGGGGCATCCTCATTCAGCGCCTCGCCTTTGTCCTTGCCGGCGATAGCCATGCCGGCAACCTTGTAAAAGTGGTAGTCGTGGTCCTTGCCGGGGCCATTGATCAGCAGGTCTTCCTTCTCGTATACCAGTTGCTGGCGCTGGTATTCACCCATCTCGAAATCCGGTGTCAGTTGGATGGCGGAGGTGGGGCAGGCCTCTTCACACATGCCACAGAAAATGCAGCGCGAAAAGTTGATACGGAAGAACTCCGGGTACCAGCGGCCGTCGTCTTTTTCACCTTTCTGCAGGGAAATACAGGCCACCGGGCAGGCCACCGCGCACAGGTTGCACGCCACGCATCGTTCTTCGCCGTCCGGATCCCGGGTGAGTATGATGCGGCCCCGGTACCGGGGAGGCAGATAGACCTCCTCTTCCGGATAATTCACGGTTTCGCGCTTGCGGAAGCCGTGCATGAATACCATGCCCATGGTACGCAGCAGTGACCAACTGGCCGGTATCAGCCAGAACACGGACAACACTTTGTTTTTACTCATCTTTCCTCCCTATGAGCCGGTCAGCAGTAATACCGCCCCGGTCGCCAGCAGGTTGACCAGGGTCAGCGGCAGACACACCCGCCAGCCAAAGCTCATTACCCGGTCATACCTGGGTCGTGGCAGCGATGCCCGGAGCAGAATGAACAGCATCAGGAAGAAGCTGGTCTTGAGGGCAAACCACACCACAGGTGGCAGCCAGGGGCCCTGCCAGCCACCAAAAAACAGCGTCACGATCAGCGCCGAAACCAGCACCATGCCCACGTATTCACCAATGAAAAACATGCCGAACTTCATACCGGAGTACTCGACATGGTAACCATCCGCCAGTTCCTGTTCCGCCTCCGGCTGGTCGAAGGGATGGCGGTGTGTCACGGCGATGCCGGCGATCAGAAAAGTGACGAAACCCAGGAACTGGGGGATCACGAACCACAGGCCTTCCTGGGCCGCAACGATATCACGCAGGTTGAAGGAGCCGGCCATGGCCACGACACCCATGAGCGACAGTCCCATGAACACTTCGTAGGACAGGGTCTGCGCCGAGGCCCGCAATGCGCCCAGCAAGGCATACTTATTGCCACTGGCCCAGCCACCGATTAACACCGCGTAGACATTGACGCCGGCCAGCGCCAGAAAGAACAGCAGTCCGATGTGCATGTCCGCCACCCCCCACCCGGGTGTTATGGGGATAATCACGAAAGCCAGCAGCAGGGACGCGAAGGCAATGTTGGGTGCCAGCATAAACAGGCCGCGGCTGGCAAAGGGTGGAGTCCAGTCTTCCTTGAAAAAAATCTTCAGCATATCGGCAATCAGTTGAAGAGTGCCGAATGGCCCCACCCGGTTAGGACCATAACGATCCTGCCAGAGGCCAAGCAGCCGACGTTCCACCACGGTCAGTGCCCCTCCCACCACGACCACGACAAGCAGGATCACCAGCGCCTGGAACATGGCCCAGAGAGTGGCTGCCAGTTGCGGAGTCCACCAGCTCATGACTCACCTCCCGAGGGTTTTCCTAAAGTGAGTGTCGCGCCCTGCCCCAGGCCGGGCAACAGTCCCGCGGGCAGGCCAGCCCAGCCGGGGGGCCAGTCTTCCCGCTCTGATACCGTGACGACCGGGCCACCAAACAGCATCAGGCTGTCGCCCTCGCGCACACCAAGCAGCGTCAGGCTGTCGCCGTCACGTACGCCCAGCGCCTCGGCGTCCGGGTGGGCCAGCATGACCACCGGCGCGGTCATGCGCTGCCGGATAGGTTCAGCCAGGGCAGACGTCTCCTCCCCCCCGAACACGCGCGGCAACACCAGGGCCCGCAGCCCGCTACTATCAGTGGCACCATCATTAGAGACCGGGGCGGGGTATTCGCGATGGCCGGGCTGAGGCCGAATCAGTCTCACGCCCGGGTCCCCCCCGCGCAGGTGGCCGCCGACTTCATCGGTGAACTTGTTCCAGGCCTGAGGGGAATTCCAGCCCGGCGCCCAGGCGAAAGGTATCTGCTGCCGGGGCCGGTCAGATCCGCTGTAGCCTTCCATGGAGTACGCGAAGGGCGTATCGGTATCCTGTGGAGGGCGGGGCTCATTTACATCGAGGTTGGCTCGCATGGCGGTGCGGCCGCTGTAACGCTGGGGCTCACGGGCCAGCCGCAGGCCCTCTATACGATAATCGGAGCCGGGCGCAGCCTCCACAATCCCGGCCAGGCCTGGATGGGCCTCGGCACAGGCCCGGATGGCCATATCCAGGCTGATGTCTCCGGGGGCTTCCCCCCGCAGTCCGGCGGACAGGGCATGCAACCAGCGCCAACTCTCGTGAATTCGTGTCTCCGGGCGCAGGTAGGCCGGTTCGAACACCCGGAAGAAACGCTGGGCGCGCCCCTCCAGGTTTACCAGGGTTCCGCTCGCCTCCGCGAAACTGGCGGCAGGCAGTATGAAGCCCGCCCCCTCCGAGGTTCTCGTCCGCTGGTGATCCAGCACCACGCGGGTGTTCGCACGGGCCAGGGCCTGTTCCACCCGGTCGGCGGGCAGACGTTGATACAGGTCGTTCTCCAGAACCACTACCGCATCGGCCTGGCCCTCACTCAGTTCATCCAATGCCCAGTCCAGGGTCTGGCCACCCATGAGCGATAGCCCAGTACTGTTGGCCTCCCGCCGGATCAACACCAGCCCACCCTGCGCTGCCCGGCTGGACAGGGCCCGGGCGACCGCACCGGCGGCTTCCAGGATGGCCTCGCTGACGAGGGAGCCACCACTGACAACCAGCGGTCGCTCTGCTTTTATCAGACTGGCGGCAATTTCGCCGGCCCGCTCCTGGCTGGCCGGGTCTAGACCGTGCACCGGGGGCGCCGACGGGTCGATGGCATGAGCCACCGCAAAACCGAGCCGGGCGATATCGTCCGGCGCCAGGGCATGGCGCGCGACAGCGACGCTGTCCAGTTCCGTGGGCGCAGGCCAGACAATGTGCAGCGGGTAGTACCGATCCTGCCCCAGGGTCTTAACGGCCTCCGCATTCCAGACAGGCACGCCGATCTTTTCAGCCAGTTCTTCCCGCCGTGACAGCACCGCCTGACGCAGACTCAGCCCCAGGCGCGCGGCACTCTGGACCGGGTCCTCACCCAACACCAGAATGGCATCGTGGCGTTCTATTTCCCGGGGTGTCGGGGTGGGCAGTCCCGACGTTTCCTGCAGCCGGTTCATTATGGCCAGGCAGGCCTGCTCCCGGGACTCTATCCCGGTGGAAAAGTTTTCCGGCCCCACCATGGCCAACAGTTGATGATTGCTTTCCAGGCTGGCCCGGGGCGATCCGATGCCGATAATGCGCCGGGCCTGACGAAGGGCGCCGGTAATACGCTCCAGGGCCGAGTCCACGCCCAGCGCCACTGCCTCCTGCCCCGGCCGTTCGATCCATTCCGGAACCCGTGGGCGGTCAGAGCGGTTGACGTAACCGTAACCAAACCGACCGCGGTCACAGAGGAAGTAGCTGTTAACCTCACCATGGTAGCGGTTTTCGATGCGGCGAATCTCACCGTAGCGTTCTCCGGGGCTGGTGTTGCAACCGACCGCGCACTGGTGGCAGATGCCGGGTGCATACTGCAAATCCCACTTTCGGGTGTAATGATCAGAATGACTCTGGTCGGTGAACACGCCAGTAGGGCAGACTTCGGTGAGATTGCCGGAGAACGGGCTTTCCAGTGTGCCTTCGGCGTAACGTCCGAAGTAGATGTTGTCCCGGGAACCAAAGGCGCCCAGATCGGTGCCACCGGCGTAGTCATTGTAAAAGCGCACGCAACGGTAGCAGGTAATGCAACGGTTCATTTCGTGGGCAATGAACGGCCCCAGGTACTGGTTGCGGCGAGTACGCTTGTTGAACCGGTAGCGGCGGCGGTCATGGCCGGTCATTACGGTCATGTCCTGCAGGTGACAATGGCCGCCCTCCTCGCATACCGGGCAGTCGTGGGGGTGATTGATCATCAGCCACTCCACCACACTGGCACGGAAAGCCCGGGCTTCCTCGTCATCAATATCGATTCGGGTCTGGTCTGCCGCCGGGGTCATGCAGGACATGACCAGCACGCCCTTGTTGTCGTCCTTGTCCTTGTACTGGCGCACGGCACACTGCCGACAGGCGCCCACACTTCCCATGGCCGGATGCCAGCAGAAATAGGGAATATCCAGGCCCAGTGACAGGCAGGCCTGGAGCAGGTTGTGCGCCCCTTTGACCTCGTAGGTTTTTCCGTCCACGTGAATCGTCGCCATGCTTGCTTCTGCCTTCACCTAGAAAGTGCGATCAGTGTTTGTTAAAAGTGACTGTTGAAACTAACGGCTGCTTGCCGGCGTGCTCGCTGCGACCCAGTCCGGATCGCCTCGGGTGTCGCCGCTTACCTTGCCAATGCCCTGCTCAAACTCCTGTCGGAAGTGCTGCAACGCCGTTTCCAGCGGCATGGCGGCACCAGGGGCAAGAGCGCAGAAGGTCAGCCCCGGACCACAATCCGCCGCCAACTTGTCGAGCATTTCGATGTCGCCGGCCTGCCCCTGCCCCTTTTCCAGGTCCCGGAGCAGCTTCACCACCCAGGGCAGACCATCACGGCACGGAGTGCACCAGCCGCAGGATTCCCGGGCGAAGAACTCCTCCAGGTTGCGCATCAGCGACACCATGCTCCGGTCCTCGGGGACCACCGTCATCAGGCCGGTGCCCAGCCGGCTGCCGACATTGGCGATGGTGTCAAAGTCCAGGGGCAGTTCCAGGTGCTCTGGCAACAGAAAGCCGGTACTGGTGCCCCCGGGCAGCCACGCCTTGAGCCGGCGGTCTTCCCGCAGCCCCCCGGCCCGGTCGAGGAGCTCGGCTCCGGTGACGCCCATGGGCAACTCCCAAAGGCCCGGCTCCGCAACCGGCCCCGACACGCCATAAAGCTTGGTGCCGCCGTCGCCGGTACGGCTACCGGACAGGTTCCGATACCAGTCAGCGCCATGGAGAATCACGGCGGGTATGTTGCACAGGGTCTCGACGTTGTTGACCACCGTGGGCCTGCCCCAGGCTCCGGACTGGCCGGGGAACGGCGGCTTCGCCCTGGGGTTGGCGCGTTTCCCCTCCAGCGCATTGATCAGAGCCGTTTCTTCGCCGCAGATGTAGCGCCCCGCCCCCGTATGCACCGCGATGTCGAAATCGAACCCGCTGCCATCGATATCCGGCCCCAGCCAGCCGGCTTCGCGGGCCTCGTCAATGGCCCGGTTCAGCACCCGGGCGGCCTCCACGTATTCACCCCGCAGAAAAATATAGCCTTGCCGGGCATTATTGGCCCGGGCTCCGAGGATCATCCCCTCAATCAGCAGATGGGGTTGCTGCTCCATCAGCAACCGGTCCTTGAAGGTGCCCGGCTCCATTTCATCAGCATTACAGATCAGGTAGCCCCGGGGCATGTCACCCCCCTGCAGCGTCAGGCTCCACTTGACACCGGCGGAAAAACCGGCGCCGCCCCGGCCACGCACATTGGCGTCTTTGACAAGGGCGATGATGCCCTGGGGATCGCTCTCGGCCAATGCCCGGCGGACCGACTGATAACCATCCTTATCCAGGTATTCGCCAAGCCAGACCACCTCGCCGTCGTCCCTCAGCCTCCAGGTCAGCGGGTGGGTTTCGGGTTGACGCTCCGCATTGGGTTGCCGTATCCGGCTGTGATAGCGCAGCGAGTAGCCTCGACCTGAGATGGATCGGCTCATTGGTAGCCCTCCAGAAGGTCGGGCAGATCCTCCGGTGTGACCGGCCCGAAGGTTTCGCCGTCAATCATCAGCGCCGGAGCACCGTCACAGGCGCCGAGACAACACACGGGCAACAGCGTGAAGCGGCCATCGGCGGTGGTGGCGCCATAGTCCACCCCCAGTTGCTCCACCAGGGCCTGTTTCAGCGTTTCATACCCGTCCAGGAAGCAGGAACTGCTGTCGCAGACCAAAATCACATGACGCCCGACCGGCTGGCGGAAAATAAGACTGTAGAAGGTAGCCACCCCCTCCACCGAAGCAAACCCCAGGCCCAGCAGCCGCCCGATGGCCAATATGGCACCGTCAGGAACCCAGCCATGTCGACGCTGGACAATTTTCAGCGCCTCGATACACGCGGCCTGGGGCTGTTCATAGTGTTGCTTTTCCCGGAGAATCTCGGCTTCGTCATCCGGGTGCAGTTCAAAACGGTCACTGCCGATCAGGTCGGTTGTGTGCGGAGTTGTTGCCATCATCAGCGATCCACGTCTGCCATTACGAAATCGATACTGCCCAGGTGGGCGATCAGGTCCGGCACAAAGCCCCCACGCATCAGGGACGGTATCTGCTGCAGGTGCGGAAAGCTCGGCGTCCGGATGCGGGTTCGGTAGCTCATGTTATTGCCGTCACTGGTCAGGTAATAACTGTTAATGCCCTTGGTGGCCTCCACCATTTGCAGGGATTCACCGGGTTTCAGAACCGGGCCCCAGGACACCTGCAGAAAGTGGGTGATCAGCGTTTCGATGTGCTGCAACATCCGCTCCCTGGGTGGCGGGGTGGTCAATGGATGATCCGCCTTGTAGTCGCCCGCGGGCATATGGTCCACGCATTGCTGAATAATGCGCAGGCTCTGCCGCATTTCCTCAATGCGCAGTTGGCCACGGTCGAAAACGTCTCCGTTCTGCCCCAGGGGCACCTCGAAGTCGAAGTTCTCATAGCCGGAATAGGGCCGCTGCTTGCGCAGATCGAAGTTGCAGCCGGTGGCCCGCAGGTTGGGACCGGTCACGCCCCATTCCAGGGCCTCGGTGGTGGTGAAAGCAGCCACATGCCGGGTCCGATCCCGCACCAGGGCATTTTTCATCATGGCCAGCTCATACTCCCGCAGCCGCGGCGGCATCCAGTCAAGGAACTCCTGCACCAGTTGCTGCCAGCCCCCGGGCAGGTCCTGCGCAAGGCCGCCGATCCGGTACCAGGCCGGATGCATGCGAAAACCGGTAATGCCCTCGATCACCTTATAGGCCCGCTGGCGGTCGGTGAAGCTGTAGAACACCGGCGACATGGCGCCCAGGTCCTGCAGGTAGGTACCCAGGAACAGCAGATGGCTGGTGATGCGGAATATCTCCGCCATCATCACCCGGACCGTCTTGACCCGGTCAGGCACCTCGATACCCGCCAGCTTCTCAACCGCCAGTACATAGGGAAGGTTGTTCATCACACCGCCGGTGTAGTCGATGCGGTCGGTATAGGGAATGAAGCTGTGCCAGGTCTGGCGCTCAGCCATCTTTTCCGCGCCCCGGTGGTGATAGCCAATATCCGGCACGCAGTCGATGATCTCTTCGCCGTCCAGTTGAAGGACTATCCGGAATGCACCGTGGGCAGAGGGATGATTAGGGCCCAGGTTGAGGAACATAAACTCGCTGCCATCCCGCTCACGCTGCATACCCCAGGCTTCCGGTTCAAATTTCAGCGCCTCCTGCTCCGCCTGCTGCCCGTCCACCGTCAGGGTGTAGGGATCGAATTCCGTAGCCCGCGCGGGGTAGTCCTTGCGTAATGGGTGGCCATGCCAGGTGGGAGGCATGAGCAGCCGTTGCAGATGGGGATGCCCGGTAGCGGTAATGCCGAACAAATCCCAGATTTCCCGCTCATACCAGTTGGCATTGGCGAACACCGGGGTCACGGTGGGCAGGTTCAGGTCGCCACTGGTCAGCGCCACCTTGATGATCAGGTCTTCATTGCGATCCACCGACAGCAGATGATAGAAGACAGTAAAATCCGCGGCCGGCAACCCGTCCCGGTGTGCACGAAGCCGTTCGTCCACGGCCGAGAGATCGTAGAGCATGGAAAAAGACGCCGGCGGTGCCTTCAGGTGGCGCAGTATCTCCACCACCCGCTCACGCCGCACCCACAGCACCGGCATCCCGGTCAGGGTGGGCTGAACGTGCTCGATGTGCTCCCGGAATCCGTCCAGCAGCCCGAGGGCGCGATCAATGCCGGACTGGGCCAGTGCGTTGGTATCGAGAGCGTCTGTGGTCATGATGCTGACTAATCTCCTGTCACGGTCGGACGAATCGGTAATCGACGCTCAGAGTTTGTCCGGCGTCCTCAGTTCGGTGGCCTGGATTCGCCGGTCCCGTTTCTGCGCCCGCTGGGACCCCATCTCGGCCTTGTAAACTCCTTGATCTCCCACAACCCAGGACAGCGGCCGCCGCTCCTCCTGAATCGAGTCCTGCAGCAGGCGAAGTGCCTGCAGGAAAGCCTCGGGCCGAGGCGGACAGCCCGCCACATAGACATCCACGGGCAGGAACTTGTCGACCCCCTGAACCACCGAATAGATGTCATACATACCACCGGAGTTGGCACAGGAACCCATGGAAATGACCCACTTGGGCTCCAGCATCTGGTCGTAAAGCTGCTGGATGACCGGCGCCATTTTGATGAAACAGGTCCCCGCGATCACCATGAAGTCGGCCTGCCTCGGTGAGGCACGAATCACCTCCGATCCGAAGCGTGCAATGTCATGGGGCGAGGTAAATGCGGTGGTCATTTCCACGTAGCAGCAGGACAGGCCGAAGTTATAGGGCCACAAGGAGTTCTTGCGCCCCCAGTTCACCGCCGAGTTGAGGACGTCACTCAGTTTGCCGGTGAACACGTTGCGTTCCAGCTGGCTTTTGACGTATTCCTCCGATGACTGGCGCCCCAGCGGATAACGGCCGCTGGATTCCGGCTCTTCGTCGACTCGTGTCAATCTGTAAGGCATGGCGGGTCTCCATAAAGGTTTGCTGGCGGTGATCAACGTCCGGGAACCAATCTGATTCAGTCCTCCCTGTACCCCTGAGAACCCTCGGGAGCCCACTCCAGAGCCCCTGAGCGGCTGTCGTAGAGCAGGCCGGCAAGCAGTATCAGTATGAAAACCGCCGCGCCCCAGAATCCGCTCCAGCCCGTTTCCGGAATCACAACCGCCCAGGCAAACAGAAACACCGCCTCAATATCAAAGATCACAAAGAGCATCGCGACCAGATAAAACTTGACCGAAAACCGCTGGCGGGCGTCACCGACACCGACAATACCGGACTCGAACGGGATGGTTTTACTGACGCCATGGCTGCGCCCGCCAAGCAGGTAGGAAACGCCTGCCATAAAGGCACACAAACCCAAGGCAGTGATCACAAAAAAACCAGTAGCCCAATAGTTGACCAGCAAGTTATTGACCGTGTCCGGCATACCCCCTCCTGTCCTGAACCATTACCCTATCCGCCCAGCCTGAAACGGAACTGAATTAACAGGCCACTCATTCACATTCGTTGATCCCGATCAAATTCACAGACACATTCCATGGAAATCACGACTGGATTCAGATGCTGGCTTTCTGACCCGTAACCGAATTCCCCGGGCAGACGAAAACCAGCACGCCCGCGCCCTGGAGGCCCTCCCCGCCCTCCGGGATTGCCCGGCCCCGGCGTGGATTTAACCCCTGCTCCCTGGCCAGTAAAGCTGACAGAACTGCTCCCGGCAAGTCTCAGGTAGCAGACCAATACTCACTGCCGGGCATCAAGACCTGCAAGAAACAGTAACCCTGCGGACATAAAAAAACCGGGGCAACGAACACCGTCCCGGTTTTTCAGGCCCGACCGAACTCTATTTCACCGGCGCATTCAGAACTTCGAGCACCTCTTCCAGCTCGGTGATCATCTGGCGGATCAGTTGTTTGTACTGGGAGGTGTCGTCTTTTACCTCGTGACTGCTCAGCTTCTGCTTGGCGCCACCGATGGTGTATCCCTGATCATAGAGCAGGCTGCGAATCTGGCGGATGGTGATCACGTCTGCCCGCTGATAATAACGGCGGTTGCCCCGGCGCTTGACCGGCGACAACTGAGGAAATTCCTGCTCCCAATAGCGCAGGACGTGTGCTTTTACCGCGCACAGATCCGCCACCTCACCTATCGTAAAATAGCGTTTTCCCGGAATGGCGGGAAGCTCGTTATTATGACTGGGTTCCAGCATACGCTTCTACTTTCTGCTTGAGTTTTTGCCCCGGGCGAAACGTAACAACGCGGCGTGCACTGATCGGGATTTCTTCCCCGGTTTTCGGGTTCCGTCCCGGCCGCTGTTTCTTGTCGCGCAGATCGAAGTTACCGAAACCCGACAACTTCACTTGCTCATTATGGCTGAGTGCGCCTCTGATCTCATCGAAAAAAGCTTCCACCATCTCCTTGGCTTCGCGTTTGTTCAGGCCCAACTCCTCGTACAACCGCTCTGCCATTTCCGCTTTCGTCAAAGCCGCCATATCTCAACTCCTCAGTGTTGCCCCCAGCTCTTCTTTCAATGCGTCGATCACACCGCCGAAGAGCGAATGCACTTCATCCTCGTTCAATGTCCGCTCGGGGTGCTGCCAGAACAGGCTCAGAGCCAGGCTTCGGTTACCCTCACCCAGGCTCTCGCCTTCGTAGACATCGAACGCACGTAACGCTGTCAGGCGTTCACCGGCATGCTTTTTGGCCACACGCTCCACATCCGCAAACGCCACATCACTCCCGATAATAATAGCCAAATCCCGCCGAACTTCCGGGAATTTTGAAATTTCTCTGAAATTAGGCACATGCCCGGTAACGACCGAATTCAAGAATAGCTCAAACATCAGGACCGTGCCATTAAGTTCAAGATTTTTCTGAACTTGTGGATGCAACGTGCCTAGCCAACCGACATGTTCTCCGTCCCGCAACAGCTCCGCGGTCTGTCCGGGGTGCAGGGCAGGATGCTGACTGCCGACAAACTGAATTTCGATGCCCAGCAAACGGAACAGGCTCTCCAAATCCCCTTTTACATCAAAGAAATCCGCCGTTCTGCGGCCGTTCGCCCAGTTTTCGGGATACTGACTGCCAACCACCACACCGGCAAGCATCGGCTGCTGGTCAATCCGCTCGCCCTCCCGAAGGAAACGCAGACCGGTCTCGAACAGGCGAATACGCAACTGTTGCCGGTTCTGGTTATAGGCCACCGTTTTCAGCAGACCACTCCAGAGGCTGGTGCGCATCACCGAGAGGTCGGAGGAAATCGGATTGGCCAGAGCGATACCCTCGCGCCCAGGGTCAACCAGTCGCTGCACCTTCGGATCCACGAAACTGTAGGTCACCGCTTCCTGGTAACCATGATCCACAAAGAAATTGCGAATGGCCGATAACGGGCGGACAGCCTCTTTCTCCGGGCGCAGCCCAAGGGGACCGGCAGGCTCGGTAACAGGCAGGTTGTTGTAACCGTAGATCCGCCCCACTTCTTCGATCAGGTCTTCTTCGATTGAAATGTCCGGACGGAAGCTGGGCACGCTTACCCTCCACCCGTCTTTCAGCAGCTTCTCTATCCTGAACCCGAGCCTGGCCAGGATCTCCTCGACCGTGGTGCGGTAAATTTCCACACCCAGAATATCATTGAGGCGCCGGGCCCGGAGGTCGACTACACGATCCCCGGGAATATCCTCCTCGCTGACCACCTCGACAATTTCGCCCGGCTCACCGCCGACGACGTCCATCAGCAGGCGGGTTGCACGCTCCATGGCGTCACGGGCCAGCTTGTAATCCACACTCCGCTCGAAGCGGTGGGAGGCATCCGTATGCAAGCCATAATGACGTGCCTTGCCGGCCAGAATAATGGGGTCGAAGTAGGCCGACTCCAGAACCAGATCCCGGGTTTTCGGGCCGACGCCGGAATGTTTGCCGCCCATAACACCGGCAATGGCAATTGGCTTTTCATGATCAGCAATCACCAGTGTGCCCTGGGTCAGTTCCACTTCCTGGCCGTCGAGCAGCACCAGTTTCTCACCGACCCTCGCCATACGCACAACGATGCCACCACAAATCTCGTCACGGTCGAACGCGTGCATGGGCTGGCCAAGCTCCAGCATTACGTAGTTGGTTACGTCCACCGCCGCATCGATGGAGCGAATGCCGGAACGGCGCAGCTTCTCCTGCACCCACAGCGGCGACTCAGACTGCAGGTTCACATTACGAAGAATCCGGCCGAGATAGCGCGGGCAACCGGCCGGGGCCTCGACCCGTATATCCGGCACTTCTGAGTGTGCCGCTTCTACCGGCTCGATGGCCGGGGCCTCTACCGGTAGGCGATTGAGCACCCCCACTTCCCGGGCAATGCCTTTGATAGAAAGGCAGTCGGCCCGATTGGGAGTCAAATCCACATCAATGGTTACATCGTTCAGCTTGAGATAAGCTGCAACATCCTGGCCAACCGGTGCATCGAACGGCAACTCCATCAGTCCGTCATGATTCTCGGACAGCCCCAGTTCTGACTCGGAGCACAGCATACCTTCGGAAGGCTGACCGCGGAGCCTGACTTTCCTGACCCTGAAATCACCGGGCAGAACCGCACCAACCACGGCAAACGGCACCTTGAGGCCTTCCCGGGCGTTGGGGGCACCGCAAACCACCTGGACAACATGCATGCCATCGCTGACCTGGCAGATCCGGAGTTTGTCCGCATCCGGATGGGGCTGCACTGACCGCACTTCACCGACAACCACACCGCTAAACTGGCCCGCCACCGGCTCAAAACCGTCCACTTCCAGACCCGCCATGGTGATCTGGTCCATCAATTCCTGGGTACCGATTTGCGGATTAACCCACTCGCGCAGCCACTGTTCACTGAATTTCATGGTTATTGCCTTGTCCTGATGCGGATTTTCCTGTTTGTCTGAATGCCCTGACGGCCGCCTTGTTAACGAAACTGGCGCAGGAAGCGCAGGTCGTTTTCAAAGAACATGCGCAGGTCGTTCACGCCGTAACGAAGCATGGCCAGGCGTTCAACGCCCATACCAAACGCAAAGCCACGGTACTGCTCGGCATCAATTCCACAATATTCAAATACCTTGGGGTGCACCATTCCGCAGCCCATCACTTCCAGCCACTTGATGCTGCCATCCGCTTCCCGCCCCCATTCAATATCCACTTCCGCGGAGGGTTCGGTGAAGGGGAAGTAGGACGGACGGAAGCGAACCTGCAAATCCCGCTCGAAGAACACCCGGAGAAACTCCTCCACCGTGCTTTTCAGATCCGCAAAGCTGACATTCTTTTCCACCAGCAAACCTTCCACCTGATGGAACATGGGCGTGTGGGTCATGTCCGAATCGCAGCGGTACACCCGGCCCGGGCAGATCATTCGGAACGGAGGCCTGCCGGCCTCCATGGTGCGGATCTGAACCGGCGAGGTGTGGGTGCGCAGCAGGGTGCCGGGATTGAAATAGAAGGTGTCGTGCATGGCACGGGCAGGATGGTGCCCGGGAATGTTCAGGGCCTCGAAGTTATGGTAGTCGTCTTCGATTTCCGGCCCCTGCTCAACGGTATAGCCAGCCCGGGAAAAAAACTGCTCAATCCGCTGCAGGGTGCGGGTAACCGGATGCAAACCGCCAAGTTCCTGGCCGCGGCCCGGGAGGGTAACGTCAATGGATTCACTGGCAAGTTTCTGCTCGATGGCGACGCGCTCAAGATCGCCTCGTCTTGCGTTGATCGCATGCTCCACCTGCCCCTTGGCTTCATTGATCTTCTGGCCAGCTGCCGGACGCTCTTCAGCGGAAAGCTTGCCCAGGGCTTTGGCCTGCCGGGTAATAACCCCTTTTTTGCCCAGATACTCAACACGAATCTGATCAAGTGCCTGCAGGCTGTCGGCTTTGTCTACTGCCGCCAAACCGTCCTGAACCAGTTGCTCCAGGTTTTCCATTGACCCTGCTCCAAACCAGAAATGGAAGTGCTAAAACGCAGTTTCACAAACAAAAATAGGGGAAGAGCGTGCCCTTCCCCTATCAGGAGACGCCATCATGATGCCATGAGGCGCCTGTATCGATCAGTAATCGATGAAAGAGCTAAGCAATCACAGGGACGCTTTGGCCTTCTCAACAACAGCGGCAAACGCCTGCTGCTCGTTCATGGCCAGATCGGCCAGAACCTTACGATCAATTTCAACGTTTGCCTTTTTCAGGCCAGCGATCAGGCGGCTGTAGGACAGACCGTTGGCGCGGGCACCGGCATTGATACGGGCAATCCACAGAGCGCGGAAAGCGCGCTTACGGTTACGACGGTCGCGGTAAGCATACTGACCGGCCTTGATAACCGCTTGCTTGGCCACACGGAATACACGACTGCGAGCGCCGTAATAACCTTTGGCCTGACTGAGAATCTTTTTGTGACGACGGCGTGCGACCACACCACGTTTTACACGAGCCATACTTTAATCCTTCTACCTTTAAACCTTTGCAGGAATCGTTAGCGGCTGAATCAGCACGCTGTCATACGCTTGATGGAGGCCACATCAGACTTGGCAATCAGCTTGGTACCACGGAGCTGACGCTTACGCTTGGGGCTCTTCTTGGTCAGGATATGACTGGTGAAGGACTGCTTGTGCTTGAAGCCAGTCGCGGTTTTCTTGAACCGCTTGGTGGCTCCGCTTTTGGTTTTCATCTTAGGCATTTTTAAAACTCCGCATTCTATTTTTAAATACACAATGATGTGCCCCTGAACGACAAATCCCCCGCATCCGCGGGGGACAAGCACCCGATCAGGTTCACTTCTTCTTGCGGGGCGCCACAACCATGGTCATCTGCCGGCCTTCCATTTTCGGCCGCATCTCTACCTGGGCAAGCTCTTCCACGTCTGCTTCTATGCGTTGCATGAGTTGCATACCAATTTCCTGGTGTGCCATCTCACGGCCACGGAAGCGGATCGTGATTTTGCCGCGGTCCCCGTTTTCAAGGAAACGTACCAGGTTGCGTAGTTTTACCTGATAATCCCCTTCTTCAGTTCCTGGACGGAACTTAAGCTCTTTGACCTGCGTCTGCTTCTGTTTTTTCTTGGCAGCCGCCTTGGCCTTCTTCTCATCGAAGATTTTCTTGCCGTAGTCCATTATCTTACAGACGATCGGATCGGAATCCGTAACCTGAACCAGATCAAGAGACGCTTCTTCTGCCTGCTTGATTGCATCTTCAATCGGTACGACACCAACCTGATTGCCTTCGGCATCAATCAGGCGGACTTCCGTTGCGTCAATATTCTCATTGATCGGCGCTTTTGGTGTGCGCCCACCCCGATTCGCTCGCTGTTTAATAATTAGATCTCCGTTTTGGTTCTGCCCTTGCGTTGAATGTCATCAGCCAGCAGCTGTTCGAACGCCTCAAGCGACATGGTTCCCAGATCCTCACCTTTACGGGTTCTCACCGCGACGGCGTTGTTGTCGATTTCTTTGTCTCCGACAACAATCAAAAAGGGAACTTTATTAATAGTATGCTCGCGGATTTTAAAGCCGATCTTCTCGTTTCTCAAGTCAGCATTAACCCTAAAGCCCAAGGAACCCCATTTTTTCGCCAGATTCTGACAATAATCACGCTGATTGTCGGTGATATTGAGAACCACAGCCTGGGTTGGCGCCAGCCAGGTGGGGAATGCGCCTTCGTATTCCTCAATCAGAATACCGATGAACCGCTCGAACGATCCGAGCACCGCCCGGTGCAGCATGACCGGCGTCCTACGCTCGGAATTATCTGCCACATACTGGGCGCCAAGGCGGCCCGGCATGGAAAAATCGACCTGAATGGTACCGCATTGCCATACCCGGCCGATACAGTCTTTCAGGGAGAATTCGATTTTAGGGCCGTAGAAAGCGCCTTCGCCCGGCAACAACTCCCAATCCACGCCCTCACGATTCAGCGCCTCTTCCAGCGCGGCCTCGGCCTTGTCCCAGACTTCGTCGGAACCGACCCGCTTCTCAGGGCGGGTGGACAACTTGTACAGGATCTCGGTAAAGCCGAAATCCGTGTAGATCTCATGCAGCATCCCAATGAAGGCCGACACTTCCTTTTGGATCGCATTCTCTTCGCAGAAAATGTGGGCATCATCCTGCGTAAAGCCGCGAACACGCATCAGGCCGTGCAGTGCGCCTGACGCCTCGTTACGATGGCAGGAACCGAACTCGGCCAGTCGCAGGGGAAGATCCTTGTAGCTCTTCAGCCCCTGGTTGAAGACCTGTACGTGGCATGGGCAGTTCATGGGCTTGATGGCGTAGTCGTGCTTCTCCGACTCCGTCGTAAACATGTCGTCCTTGAACTTGTCCCAGTGACCCGACTTTTCCCACAGAGTACGGGACACCACCTGAGGCGTCTTGATTTCCTTGTAACCATGCTCCTGCTGCTTGCGGCGCATGTACTGCTCAATTTCCTGGTACAGCAACCAGCCGTCCGGGTGCCAGAACACCATCCCGGGGGCTTCTTCCTGCATGTGGAACAGATTGAGCTTTTTGCCAACCTTTCGGTGATCACGCTTTTCGGCTTCTTCCAGGCGGTGCAGGTACGCCTTCAGGTCCTTCTTGTTGCCCCAGGCCGTGCCGTAAACGCGCTGCAGCTGTTCGTTGCTGGTGTCACCACGCCAGAAAGCGCCAGAAACCTTGGTCAGCTTGAACGCCTTCAGCTTGCCGGTACTGGGCACATGGGGGCCGCGGCACAGGTCGATGAAGTCGCCCTGGCGATAGAAGGACAGGTCCTCATCACCGGGAATGTCCTCAATGATGCGCACCTTGTACTCCTCACCCATCTCCTCAAACAGCTTGACGGCGTCTTCCCTGGACATAACAGACCGGGAAACCGGAATGTCCTGTTTCGAGAGTTCCTCCATGCGTTTCTCGATCCGTGCCAGATCCTCGTTGGTAAAGGGGCGATCAAACTTGAAGTCGTAATAGAAGCCGTTATCGATAACCGGACCAATAGTAACCTGGGCGGCCGGAAACAGCTCCTTGACGGCCATTGCCAGCAAATGGGCAGTGGAGTGACGAATGATATCGACGCCATCTTCATCACGCTCGGTGACAATGGCCAGCTCGGCATCGTCTTCAATGCGGTAGCTGGTGTCTACAAGCCGGCCATCCACCCTTCCTGCAAGAGCGGCTTTGGCGAGGCCGGCACCAATATCGGCGGCGACATCATGAACGGTGGCGGGCTCGGAAAAACTGCGGCGACTGCCATCGGGCAGGGTTACGACGGGCATGGAAAGCTCCTGTTGGTTACTCAGCGGTGATCTATACCAGAGACCACATGTTGACGGCACTGCGCGACACAAACCGCGGGCCGATTCGGGGCGAAGTCTAACAGAAAAAAGCCCGACAGGTTAATGCCGGGCTTTTACGGACAGAAACATTCGTCAGGCTGACTCCACCGCCCCCTCTTCCCTGGCCCGCCGGCGCAACTGCCCGAAGGCAACCAGCCCGAGAAGCACCAGTGCCGGAATAAACATCAGCTCTTTCGGCGGGCGCTCCAGCGGAACCTGAAAGGCATTGATCGTCCAGTCGAAGTACAGGCCGGCATTTTCGGCCACACTGCCGTAGGATACAAAGTCCACAACCATCTGATCGCCGTCCCGGCGCAAACCAAGACCCGATTCCCGGAGCCGGGCTTCGGGAGTCTCGCCCGCAGGCAATGGCAGTTGCAGGAATGTCGACTTCTCATCGCCATCTATGGTCATGCCCGTGGCCTTGATGACAATATCCTCACCCGCCGGAACCGTCTCGATATACTCCATAATCTCGGTCCCCGAGCGACTCTCAACCGGAGGATAGACCCTATCCCACCAGAACCCGGGCCGGAAAAGAGTGAAGGTTATCAATAGCAGGAAAAGGGTTTCCCACCAGCGGGTGCGGGTGAACCAGAACCCCTGCGTTGCCGCGGAGAAAACCAGCATGGCCGTCACCGCACTGAATACGGTGACCAGAAGATCGAACCATCCGGTCAGCCCGATCAGCAGCAACTGGGTGTTGAAGATAAACATGAACGGCAGGATCGCGGTCCGGATATCGTAGGTGAACCCCTGAACACCCGTTCGAATCGGGTCAGCCCCGGAAATCGCAGCGGCGGCGTAAGCCGCAAGCCCTACCGGCGGCGTGTCGTCCGCCAGTATCCCGAAGTAGAACACGAACAGGTGCACAGCAATGAGCGGCACGATCAGCCCATTCTGGGCCCCCAGTGTCACAATAACCGGCGCCATCAGGGTCGATACCACAATGTAATTGGCGGTGGTCGGCAGCCCCATGCCCAGGATAAGACTGATCACAGCCGTAAAAACCAGCATAAGCATCAGGTTGCCGCCCGAGATAAACTCGACAAACTGGGCCATCACCAGGCCAATGCCCGTGAGCGTGACCGTGCCAACAACGATACCCGCTGATGCCGTCGCCACACCAATGCCAACCATGTTCCTGGCGCCGGTTGCCAGTGAATTCACGACATCCACAACGCCCTGTCTGATCGCCCCTCCGATGGCTCCCCGTTTGCGGAACAGGTTCTTGAGCGGTACCTGGGTAACCACTATGAAGATCATGAACATGGTCGCCCAGAATGCGGAAAGCTGCGGTGAGAAACGCTCCACCGTAAGGCACCAGATCAGGACCACAACAGGCAAGAGGTAGTAAAGACCGGTTTTCACCGTGCGCCCCAGTGGTGGCAGCTCGTCCATCGAATCGGCCGGATCATCTTCCTGCAAGTCCGGGAATCTGGCCGCATAACCCACCAATCCGATGTAGATGGCCAGCACAACGGGCCCCAGAACCCACACCGCTGCGGCACCGAATACCTCTTTGGTCCAGCCAATTCCGTAGTACACCGCCAGGGTCAGCACCGACAGGCCCAGGAGCATAAAGACCCAGGTCAGCAACCGTTGGGCAAGCGTCGGCTTGTTCGGCCGTTCCAGCCCCTGCATGTTCAGTTTGCAGGCCTCAAGGTGGACAATATAGATCAGGGCAATATAGGAAATCATTGCGGGAAGGATCGCGTGTTTCATCACCTCCAGGTAGGAAATGCCCACATACTCCACCATCAGGAACGCTGCTGCCCCCATTACTGGCGGCGTCAGTTGGCCATTGGTGGACGCCGCCACTTCTACGGCACCGGCTTTTGTGGCTGGAAATCCGACCCGCTTCATCAGCGGAATTGTAAAGGTGCCAGTGGTAACCACATTGGCAATGGAGGAGCCGGAGATGATTCCGCTCAAGCCACTGGACACCACCGCCGCCTTCGCCGGACCACCCTTCATGTGGCCCAGCGAGGCATAGGCAACCTTGATGAAATAGTTACCCGCTCCGGCTCTCTCCAGCAAGGCCCCAAAAAGCACGAACAAGAACACGAAGCTCGTGGAGACACCCAGGGCAACACCGAACACACCCTCGGTACCCAACCACTGATGCGACGCGAGCTTTTCCAGGCTGGCGCCTCCATGGGAAATCACATCCGGCATGTAGGGGCCCGCGAGCGAATAGAAAATGAACACGGCAGCCACAATCGTGAGCGGCAGGCCAAGGGCACGGCGGGTCGCCTCAAGCAGAAGCACCAGGCCGAGCATTGCGATGATCAGATCCTGCAGGATTGGCGCACCCGGCCGAGCCGACAGCTCCTTATAGAAGATGTACAGGTACGCCGACGAGAACGCAGCAAGGAGCGCGAGAATCCAGTCATAAAAGGGCACTGCGTTAGAGGTACCGTGCCGCCCCTTGACCATGGGGAAGGCAGCAAACGCCAGGAAAGACGCAAACGCCAGGTGGATCGAACGTGCCTCTGTTGAGTTAAACACCCCTACTTCAAACAGGTAGGGCAGTGGCGAAGCAATCCACAACTGAAACAGCGACCAGACCACAGGAATAACAAACAGAAGCACCGCAGCATATCCGGTGCCGGCACGCCCGCCGGTTTCTGTTTGCAGGAACTGATCTACGGCTGAGGTATCTGCGGAATCCCCGGAGCCAGGATCTTTGCCGGTCATAGGTATGTCCTGTGAAGGAGGGGAAGGAAACAACAATCGGGGTGGCACAGGCCACACCCGATTGTCCGGCCAATCGTTATTTGATCAGACCCGCTTCCTTGTAGTACTTCAGGGCACCCGGATGCAGCGGCGCGCTCAGGGCATCAGATACCATTTCTGACTTCTCCAGGTTGGCAAATACCGGATGCCGGCGTTTGAAACTGTCAAAGTTTTCAAACACTGCCTTGACCACTTCGTAAACCACCTTCTCGGACACATCGGTAGAGGACACAAAGGTTGCTGCTACCCCGAAGGTGGCCACATCCTCGTCGGTTCCGCGGTACATGCCACCGGGAATGATGGCTTTACGATAGTACGGGTTCTCGTCGATCAGCTTTTGGGTGGCGGTATTATCCACTTCAACGATGACGCTGTCGCAGGAAGTGGTCGCTTCCTTGATGGCGCCGGAGGGATGCCCGACCGTGTAGAAGAAAGCATCAATGTTGCCATCACACAGCGCCTGGGACTGCTCCGCCGCTTTCAGCTCAGCCGCCAGAGAAAACTTGTCCATGGTCCAGCCCATCTCATCCATCAGCACTTCAGCCGTTGCACGCTGGCCGGAACCGGGGTTGCCCACGGACACACGCTTGCCTTCAAGGTCTTCAAAAGTCCTGATGCCGGAGCCCTTGCTGGCAACAACGGTGAACGGTTCCGGCTGCAGGGAGAAAACCGCACGAAGCTTCTTGTTGGCGCCGCCGTCCTTAAACTGGCTGGTGCCATTGTAGGCATGGTACTGCCAGTCGGACTGGGCAACCGCCAGATCCAGCTCGCCCTGGCGAATGGCGTTCAGGTTGTAGACGGAACCGCCGGTGCTTTCGACGGAGCAGCGAATGCCATGCTCCTTGCGATCCATGTTCACCAGACGGCAGATGGCACCGCCGGCCGGGTAATAAACCCCAGTCACACCGCCGGTACCGATGGTCACGAACTGCTGCTCCTGTGCGGTCACGGGCGCTGAGGCCACACTCAGGCCAACAGCGGCAGCAACGGCAAACGCAGAGGCTTTGAGTTTCAGTGTCATGTGAATTCTTCTTTTTTCTGGTCGTTATCATCAATTGCCCGCCTTTTGCTGCGAGCGAACACTCTCATCATCCTAGAACATAGACCACTTCAGGCCAGAAATAAAGTGTGGACTGGCTCGCTAACCGATTGATCAGACAGCAAAAAGTCCGCATTTCGGGCTTTTTGCTGTTCACGTCGCTGCAAATCTTATTTCGCCGCGCGCGCCTTTGCAAGCATCTGATCCGGCCGCAACAGGAACCGGGCAAGCGCCGGCAGCAGCCAGATGGCGCCAACCATGTTCCACAGGAACATGAAGAACAGGAGAAAGCCCATGTCCGCCTGGAACTTGATCGGTGAGAATATCCAGGTCACCACACCGAGGCCCAGGGTCACACCGGTGAACATAACCGCCTTGCCGGTAGAGCGCAGTGTCTCGTAATAGGCCTCCTGAAGGGGCTTGCCCTCAAGAAGATACTTCTCGAGCTTGCTGTATATATAGATGCCGTAGTCGACACCAATACCCACCCCCAGGGCAATAACCGGCAACGTCGCTACCTTGATGCCAATACCGGACACCGCCATGATCGCCTCACCAAGGACAGACGTCAGGCCAAGCGGTATCACAATGCAGAGCACCGCGCGAATTGAACGGAATGTGACGAAGCACAGTAAGCTCACCACGCCGTAAACCAGCAACAGCATCTTGTCCTTGGCGCTGGAAATCACCTCGTTGGTCGCCGCCTCAACGCCTGAGTTACCCGCTGCCAACAGGAACCTGTGCTCCTCGGTACTGTTGGCGCTGGCGAACTCCTCAACACGCTCAACAACCGTTTCCAGCGTTTCCGCCTTGTGATCCTCAAGGAACACAAGCACGGGTGTCAGGCTGCAGTCGGTATTGATCAGCCCGGCCGGTGCCTCGCGAATGGAGGCGTTGATGATGGTCTGGTTGCGGGAAATCTCGTACCACTTCCAGTTACCCTCATTCAGCGCCTTGGTCACCATTTTGGACACGTCCGCCAGCGAAACGGAAGACTGTACACCCGGTGTATTCTGCAATTCCCATTGCAGGGCGTCCATGGCACGCAGCACATTGTACTGGGTACACTGCTCTTTCGGCGTCTTTACCATTACCACAAGCACATCGGCACTGGTGGAGTAGTTGTCGATGATGTAGGCGTTGTCCTTGTTGTATCTGGAATCCGCACGCAGCTCGGGGGCACCCCGGTCCAGATCGCCAATCTTGAGGTTTTGTTTGTAGTAAAGGCCAAGCCCAAGGCCAATCACGGCGATCAGCAGGGAGATGGGCGCCACGCCCGGATGCGCAAAGTAGGACATGACGCGCCACTTCCGGTCCTGCTTTTCCCCATGGTTCTGCACATGGCGAATACCGCTCTGGGAAATCCCGATGTAAGACATGATCAGAACATGCAGCACCAGATTGGTCAGGATAACGAAGGCAACGCCAATACCCGCTGCCACCGCCAGATCCCGGATTACGTCTATTTCAATGAAGATGAGTGTGAGGAAGCCGAACGCATCGGAAATCAGCGCCAACATACCCGGGATATAAAGGGCGCGAAAGGCAAGGCGGGCAGCGGTTACCGAGTCAAAGCCCTTGGCCGCCTCGACCGCCATGGCGTTAACAATCTGGACGCCATGACTGATACCAATCGCAAACACCAGGAACGGCACCAGAACCGAATACGGATCCAGGCCATACCCCATCAACCGCAGGGTTCCCAACTGCAGAAAAACCGCAATGATCGAGGTAAAGACGGGAACCAGGGTTCCGGCAATCGAACGGGAATACCAGAACAGCAGCAGTGTGGTCAGCACGATGGTGATGCCGGCAAACCAGGCGATGGAGCCAATCCCTTCAATCAGATCGCCAACCTTTTTTGCAAAACCGACAATATGAATCTTAATGTTCGGATTCTGGGCCTCGTACTTTTCACGGATCTTTTCTTCCAACTGACGGGAGAATTCACCGTAGTCCAGAGCCTCACCGGTCTCCGGATTTTTTTCATACAACGGCGCGTATACAATCGTTGACCGGAAGTTATCGGAAATCAGGCGCCCGACTTCATTGGAGCGCAGAACGTTCTGACGCAACCGTTCAAGACTGTCCCTTGAACCATCGTAGTTATCCGGAATGACGGTTCCGCCCTGGAAACCCTGCTCGGTCACTTCCACCCAGCGGACGTTCGAGGTCCACAGGGATTTAAGACCCGAGCGGTCCACGCCATCCAGATAGAAAACCTCGTCCGTGATCTGCTTCAGGGTTTCCATGTACTCCTGGGTAAAGATATCGCCTTCTTTTGCCTCTACGGCGATACGGACGAAGTTACCGAGATTTTCGAGGTCGTCCCGATGTTCCAGCATGTTAACGATGTACGGATGTTCCAGCGGGATCATACGCTCGAAACTGGCATCAGGCTGGATCTTGATGGCGTTGTAACCTAGAAACAGCGTCAACACGGCAAAGGCAATCAGGATGAGTGCCCGGTTGTTGAAAATCAGTCGCTCCAGGAAAGGTTCTGCCTTGGGCGTCGTCAGGTAGTGTTCGCCCTTGTCATGCTTAGGGTTGGACATTCAAAGCCCCTCTATTATTCGTTCGGTTGTTGCCACATCAGGGCGTTATTGAAGGTTCTTTCCGCGGGCGTCTGTTATTTTTACGCCACCCTCGCCGACAAGCAGCAGATCTGTCCCTGAAATGGGTACCACACTCATGACACCATCCCGATCACTACGGAAATTCTCCCGGAAGGTTTCTGCTCCGTCGGTACTGAGAAGCACCGCGCCACCGTTGCCCACCAGGGTAATCCGGCCGTCTTCTGCAACAGCGCCGTTGTTGAGAGTTGCGCCCGCCGAATTGGGAATCATGCGCCAGCTCTTGCCAAGATCGGTTGAGAACAACATGTTGCCTCTCAGGCCAAACGCCAGGATTTCGTTCACCTGGCCGGTACCAATCACCCCAAACAGGGAGCCTTCGTAAGGAGACTCGCGGCGCTGGAACGTCTCGCCACCGTCCACCGAGACATGGATCTGCCCAGCCTCACCAACCACTACCAAAGCACCGCCGGTGACCCGGGTAATACCATTTAGGTGAAAATTCTGCCGGTTTTCGATCCGGGGCGCCCAGTCCACCCAGGTTTCACCGCCATCGGTTGTTCGCAGGAACATTCCGTAGGCGCCCACAACGAAACCGTGACTATCGTTCTCGAACCAGACATCCAGCAACGGGTTTACCGGCCCGACATCCAGATCGGCCCGCAGGTTTTCCAGGGCAAAGTAGAGGTCATCAAGCGCCCACTCCAGGTCACTTTTCTCAGATTCGGGAGCCTCTTCAATGCGCTTCTCTATCGCAGCAATCTGATCTTCCCTGCTCTCGATGGCCATCTCCGCTGCCCTGATACCGTCAAGCTGAAGGCTCCAGGTGGCACCGGCATCCTCGGTATGCAGGACCACACCACTGTGCCCTACAGCCCAGCCATGAGTTTCTGAACCAAAATCGATTCCGGTCAGGGTGACCGAGACGGGAACTTCACCCTGAACCCATGTCTTCCCCTCATCATCCGAATAAATGATATGGCCCCGCTCTCCCACAGCCACGATGCGATCTCCGGTCCGGGTCGCATCGTTCAGAAGATTCTCCGGAGCCAGATCGGTTGGCCGGGCCGGGGTTTCGATGACATCTGCAAGCGCAAACGCCGCAGGGGCGGACCACGCCATGGCAAGCCCGAGACAGGCCACTCCCATCGTCTTGCACATCAACCTATTAGCCATTCAGATTGCCTATTGTGTTGTATTGAACTGTATCTCTGACCGGCCAAGCCGGGAATAACAGTGAACATACCGGCTACCTCACGGTAGCCGGTATGCCGGGTCGCCATTTCCTATGGGCGGGGGGACGCATCCCTTGATCAACCAAGCCTTATCGAACGCTCCTGCGCCGCAGGGACGCAGGAGAGAAGTAACGCTTGTTCGGAACGTCGTTGGTAAACACCCGGGTATTGGCCTCTTCGGTATCAAGGCCAAGCACGTGGTAACGCCGGGACTGAAGATCATGATAGACGTCCAGCACTGTCCAGACACCCGGCAATTCATAATAATTTTTCAGCAGACCCATGGTCACCCGCCAAAGTTCACCACGGCCGTCGTACTGGTCCAGCAGAACGGTGTTCCAGCTGTCCTCATCAATATAGAAGCGGCGCTTGCCGTAGATGTGGCGCTCGCCCTCTTTCAGCGTGGCTTCCACCACATGGACCCGGTGCAACTCCCAGCGGGTAAGGTCGGGGTTCAGATGGGATATCCCGAGGATCTCCTCGTAAGGCGTACCCTTTTCGCCGATCCGGTAATTGTTGTAAGGAATATAGATTTCCCGCTTGCCCTCGTAACTCCAGTTGTAGCGGTCCAGGGCGCCGTTGAAAATATCAGTATCATCGGCGGTGCGGAGGTTGTCCGCAGCCGCGATCGGCGAATCATATCCGAGGTTTGGTGCCCGGCGCACGCGGCGCTGGCCGGCATTGTAACCCCATCCGTTCCGCGGAGTGACAATCTGGTTCAGAGTCTCGTGGACGAGAATGGCACCGCCGGCAAGGCGGGGGGGAGACTGGGTAAACGACAGGTAGTAAAAAATCACGTTATCGAGATCTTCTTCACCACCTTCGGGGTTATAGAAGTTGAAAAACGCTTCCTGTTGCGACGTAACCAGAGTGTAGTCACCATTGGTCTGGACAGCCACCTCACTGGAGCGACGGGTAATCGACACGCCGCGCCAACGGGTCAGGTGGTTCCAGATTGCCTGCCAGGCTTTCTGCTCGTTATCGCCATGCAGTATGGGAAAGGGATAGCCCCCGAACGCGCCGTCGAGGCCCTCACCCTGGCCGACGATTTCCGCATTCACGGCGTTCTTGCGCGTGTTCTCTGCCACCCAGTCGGGAACCGCATGGGTCCGGCGTGACTGGTATACCGGCACACGGAAGGTGGTTGGATAGGTTTCCAGCAGAGCCTTCACGCCATCCGTCAGATAGTCGCCGTACTGATCCATATTGGCAGGCGTGATGGTGAAAAGGACTTCGTCGTCGGGAAACGGGTTGATGTGATGCTGACCGCTGCCTTCATAACCGGCAGGGGGCTCTGTCAGCCCACCGGTCCAGGGCGGTATGGTACCGGCACTGTTACCGGCCTTGGGTGAGCCAAAGGGGGTCAGGTCCTGGCCGAGACGGGCCGCTTCACTGGAGGGGACAGCTGCCAATGCGGTCGATGATGCCACAGAGAAAGCCAGCAGACCGCCGAGAATCGCATTTTTTTTGTATGTCATTGTGAAACCTTGAGTGCGTCTGGAAGCCTCTGCAGAGGCTTTTTTATTGCCGTCTGCGGGGAATGCAGACTTTCGACCAGATTAATGGATCACGCCTTAAAGTCTATAGACCGAAAGTGCGATTTTGTATCCGGCTGTGACAAAGCTCCCACTCACAGCCAGCTGTCTGATCCACCTCCGGGATCAGCCGGCAAGGCTCTTGTGCACCACCTCATAGACATCCCGGGACAAGCCGTCTTTGTCGCGAATGCGTTCCAGCGCGGACTTCATCTGCCCGCTGTAGGCCGGCGCAAACTTTTGCCACCGGGTCAGCGGCGCTACCAGGCGCGCCGCGATCTGCGGATTGCTGTCATCCAGCCGGCGCACCTGATCCGCCAGGAAGTCATAACCGGAGCCATCCGGATTGTGGAAAGCCGCCAGGTTCTGCCCGGCGAATGCACCCACCACTGAGCGAATCTTGTTGGGATTCTTCCAGTCAAAGGCCGGATGCTCCAGCAACTTCCTGATATCCGGCAACTGCCCGGCCCGGTCGCTGGCCGCCTGTACGGAGAACCATTGCTCAACAACCTGCGGATCGTCCCGGAAGCTGTTGTAGAATTCGTCCAGGGCCTGACGCCGGTCATCCCCGTAGTCGGAGTTGACCAGCGCCCGCAGGGCACCCATCCGGTCTGTCATATTGTCGGCCTCATTCAGCTGGCTCACCGCCAGAGTGCGGCCTTTGTCATCATTGATCACCAGCAACCAGGCGAGCGCGGTATTACGCAGGCTGCGCCGGGCAATGGCCTCCGGAGTTATTTCATAGACACCGGTTTCGAGATTACGCTGGTAACACGCCAGTAGCTCGCTCCTCAGGGCCTGGGCCAGGCATTTGAGCACTGCTTCGCGGGCCTGGTGGATCGCGGCAACATCGGCGTTTTCCGCCAACTCGATCAGATACGCCTCAGACGGTAGCTGAAGCATTTTTGCAACCAGCGCCTGATCAAGACCGGTATCGGAAACCAGTTTCCGATAGGCCTCAATCAGCCTTGGCTCCACCTCCGCGTTGCCCCCGGCACCGACCAGGGACTGAATAACATCCACCGCCAGTCTCTGGCCGGCATCCCAGCGGTTGAATCCGTCCGGATCGTGACTCATCAGGAACAGCAACTGTTCACGGGTCCACGGATAGCGAACCCGGACTGGCGCCGAGAAGTGCCGCAGCAGAGAGGGCACCGGTTTCGCCTCAACGCCGTGGAACTCAAAGGTATGGACGGCCTCGGTAAGCTCAAGCACGCGCTCTGTGGGTGCCTCAGACACACCTGCCTCCAACTGCAAGGGCAGTGGCTGACCATCCTGCCCCAGAAGCCCCAAAGAAAACGGAATGTGCTGGGGTTTTTTATTGGTCTGGCCCGGAGTATCCGGAATGTTCTGCTCAATCGTCAGTCGGTAAATGCCCGGGCCGGCGTCGAATTCATCGGAAACGGTCAGCACCGGCGTTCCCGCCTGCTCGTACCACAACCGGAACTGGCTCAGATCGCGACCTGAAGCATCCTCCATGGCTTTCACGAAATCGTCGGTGGTGACCGCCTGGCCGTCATGGCGCTCAAAGTACAGGTCGCTTCCCTTGCGAAACCTGTCCGGTCCCAGCAGGGTGTGGATCATGCGCACCACTTCCTCCCCTTTCTCGTATATGGTCAGGGTGTAGAAGTTGGTAATTTCCATATAGGAAGCTGGCCGAACCGGATGCGCCATCGGGCCGCTGTCTTCGGCAAACTGGGCGGTGCGCAACAGGGTGACATCGTCAATCCGCTTGACGGTGGGCGAGCCCATATCTGCTGAAAACTGGGAATCCCGGAATACGGTGAAGCCTTCTTTCAGGCTCAGTTGGAACCAGTCACGGCAGGTGACCCGGTTCCCGGACCAGTTGTGGAAGTATTCGTGGGCGACGATGGCCTCGATGCGCTGGAACGCCATGTCCGTTGCCGTTTCCTGGCTGGCCAGCACGCACGAGGAGTTGAAGATATTGAGGCCCTTGTTTTCCATGGCGCCCATGTTGAAGTCGTCCACCGCCACGATCATGAAAATATCCAGATCGTATTCCCGACCGTAGACCTCTTCATCCCAGCGCATGGACCGCTTCAGGGAATCCATGGCATGATCACATTTTTCGGCGTTCCGGGGCTCCACATACATGCGCAGGTCAATGTCACGACCGGAGCAGGTGGTAAAGCTGTCACGCTTTTCCACAAGGTCCCCGGCTACCAGGGCAAAAAGATAACAGGGTTTGGGGAACGGATCTTCCCAGGTCACGAAATGGCGCCCGCGCTCCAGCTCGCCCCTCTCGACATCGTTACCATTGGACAACAGGATCGGGTACGCGTCCTTGCTGGCCTCAATGCGGGTACGGAAGCGTGCCATAACGTCGGGACGGTCCGGGAAGTAGGTAATACAGCGGAATCCCTCGGCCTCGCACTGGGTACAGAACATGCCAGAGGATTTGTAGAGACCTTCAAGCCGGGTGTTATTCTGGGGTTCGATCCAGGTCACGATAGTCAGACAAAACTGGTCCGGTACTGACCGGATGACCAGCTGATCGCCCCGGTCCTCATAATCACTCGCCGCCAGTTTGGCACCATCCAGGGCAACGGACTCCAGCTTCAGGCTGTCACCGTCAAGCTCCAGGGGGGCCGATGCCTCGGCGGACTCGGGATTCCGACGAAGTTCAAGCGTGCTGTGTACCCGGGCACCATCCTCAAAAAGCTCGAAGGTCAGTTCCACGGTATCGACCAGATACGCGGGCACCTTGTAATCGCTCAGGTAAATGGTTTGTGGCTGGCTGGTACGCATTGGATTTCTCCAGAATTCGCTGCCTGCACAGGCCGAAAATCAGGGCCCAGAGGCATAAACAGATTGGCCGGGTGGAGAGCGGTTCAGCTCTCCGCGACCCGGAAACGGACTTCATAACCGGTGAACTTCCTGATGTTAATCACACCGGTATCAAGAATAAGATACTGCCCCTTGATGCCTTCAAGGACGCCTTCAACTTCCGGCGTTTTGTCGAGGTTATGGGTTTTGATCTTCTCTGGCCAGGCCTCAACGGGATAACGGAGGGCGAGCCCCTGCTCATCCACCTCACGGATAGACTCCTGGCAGTGAGTTTCTCTCAACGCTTTAAGATCCCCGGCAATCAGCCCCAGAATTCTCCGGCGCTCTTCGGCCAGATCCAGCTCCGGTACGTCGCCTTTGAGCATCGCCCGCCAGTTGGTTCGGTCGGCAACGTGGGCCTTGCAGGCAACTTCCACCAACCCGGCGATGTATCGGGTCGCAACCCGCACCATGGGAATGGCATCTACCGCGCCCTGGTCAATCCAGCGGGTGGGCACCTGGGAGGCCCGGGTGATACCCACTTTGAGACCGGATGAGTTCGCGAGGTAAACCACGTGCCCAACCATACAATGGGTCTCACCCCACTCCGGCTCACGACAGGTTCCCAGATGATAATGGCACTTTTCCGGACTCATGATACAACTGTCACAGACTGCAAGCTTGCGAAAACAGGGGTAGCAGAATCCCTGGTTAAAACTCTTTTTAGTGGTTCGGTCACAGTGGATACAACGAATGATACCGTCGAAATCAAACCGCAACGGCCTGCCAATGAGCTCGTTCAGGGGGATACGGGTATCGCCGACGGCAATGGTGTAGGCCACCGGATCTGCCGCCACGGCCGGCATTTTCCGGAGCCGACCGGTTACATCCATGGTTTTGCTCAAGACTTGACCTCAACAAACTGGTCCGGATCTGCGTCGCTGTTACTCTGATTACGCTGTACGGAAGGATCGCAGGCGGTTCCCGCCTTGCTGCCTCTGTCGAGGTAACCCACACGCTCCTCTTCGGGAATGCTGTGCAGGTTCTCGTAATAGATGACTGCCTCCAGGCTGATTTCCCGCTGCTCGGGAGTCAGCCTGCGGCCGTCGGGCCATTTTCCGAGCTCAATGGACTGCCGGAGGCTCCGGTACACACTGGGATCCAGTCGATCAATCAGTTCTTCGTAAGTCATCCCGCTCTCCTGAAAAAACGTTCATAAAAAAGTGGCGGAATCGTTTGACAGACCCAAACGATAATGATTATCATTGCCCTACCAAATGACGACGGTCGTATCATTTGGTCTCTCTCATCAGGAGCTTACAGCTCTTTTCATGCCCCGCCTTTGGCGGGGCTTTTTTATGCTCCACGCCTGGCTCTTACGGGCAAAATCACCGCAAGGGCCAACCCCGCGACAAACCCTCCCAGATGAGCTTCATTTGCCATACGCCCGAGACCGAGCATTTCAGGAAGCGCGGTAAAACCGATCACCATCCACACCACGGCAAAGGTTACCAATGCCGGCGGAAACTGAAACCTTGGCGCAGACCGCTGGCTCAGCCAGCAATAACCCAGAATACCGTAGACAACACCGGACAATCCGCCAAAAAGGGGCCCGGAAACAACGTACTGCAACCCGTTGGAGACCAGGCTGGTCACCAGGAAAAGGGTGATTAGCCGCCCCCGCCCGTCAAACCATTCAATCTGACTACCCAGGAACCAGAGTATCACCGAATTGAAAATTATGTGGGTCCAGCTGAAGTGCAGAAAATCCGGAGTCAGCAGGCGCCACACCTGGCCACTGGCCAGAGTCGCCAACAAGGCATCAATACGGCCGGCCATGGTGCTCCAGTCATAATCACGCGGGTCAATCATCGTCAGTGTGGCAGCGAGCTCATTCTGTCCCATGGCCGTGAGCCAGGCCATAATCACTGCAAAGCCGATGATACCCAGAACCAATGGCGCATGGCGAGGCGAAGGCTGCCAGCGCCCGCCAACAAAAACCGGCGACCGGCTCTGACGATCAACGGCATCCCGGAGCTCCGGTTCCGCCATGAAGCGCTCAAGGGCGGCAAGCACCGGCTCAGCGTGGGCCGGATCCTCCAGCCAGATCACCTGAAAACCGCCCTCCTCGGTAATCCGGTGAGTAACACCCTGCCCGCTCAGCCAGCGGCTGAAACCGGCCAGATTCACCGTGGTATCCACCTGTTTTACTCGGTACACCGCTTACTCTGCCTCCGGAAATGGTTGGGCCCTTCCATAGGGTCTAGCGTGCAACACTGTCTTCACTGGTGGAATAATCCGGCTGCTCCGGCCGCTCCACCTCCACCCAGACAAACTTGTCCCGGGAAAGTGCCCGCTCTCCGTCCATCCGGTAGGCCACCAGCCGGCCGTACTTCACGGCGCTGAAATCAATACAGGCAACGTTGGACCTGAGCGGCGCCGGCTCACCCTCCATCCAGTAATGCCCGACGAAGACCGGCGGTGCCTCCAGGGGGTAGCTGATCAACTGCTTTCGTTCGTTCTCCGTTAACACACGGCGCGCCACTTCCGGCGGCAGTGGGTCCGGCTGGAACACAACATCGGCATACGTGTGGGGATCATCCGCCCAGAACTTGGTGCGGAAAAACTCACGGACATAGCCGTCCTTTCCGGCAATTGACATGCCCTCGGGCAGCCGCAGATCCGTGCCACGAAGAAGGGTATCCATCACCTGCCCGGCGAAAGACTCAATGGCCGCCGAGGCGTGCAGGAAATCCTCGTCAATACAGGCATCTCCCTGCACCCGCTTGAATTTCTCGATCAGGTCGCCATCCCAGCAGGCATGAACCGCCCGGAAACTCTCACCCTCAATGAACAGGGGAATAGTGTAAAACCACTCAAGAAACTCATTCCACTCGTGGGGGTAGGCTTCAAACTGATCCAGTGTCTCCTTGATCAAGCGGTCATGACGGGCGTTGTGCTCTCGCAACCACTTCTTGCCACTGCCCGGACGGGCTCGGGTGCAGTAGCCCAGGGCGTTGTATTCATGGTTACCCATAACAATCCGGGCCGAGCCATGCTCCACCATATCTCTGACAAGATGCAGCGCCTCCCGGATACGGGGGCCCCGATCAATGATATCGCCAATGAAAATGGCCTGCCGGCGTGAGTGCCGGTACACACCGTTGACCTTGCGATAACCCATCTGATCGAGGAGCCTGGCGAGCGTGTTCGCACAGCCGTGTACATCGCCAATGATGTCATAACCGCGGCTCGCGGCTTGTCTGTTTCCAGCCATGATCAACTCGCTGATATTTCGCTAGCCCAGCCAAGCTTGTCACGGCAGGTGGCATAGAAATTGTGGTCGGTGGGATGGATCAACCGGATCTTGAACGGCTTTTTGGTGATGCGGATGATATCGCCCGGCGCACAGGCGATGTTCATCTGGCCGTCGAAACTGATTTGCGGATAGGTTTCGTTGGTCTCACCGATCACCAGCTTGATTTCACTCTTGCCGTCAACCACGATTGGCCGGCTGCTGAGAGTGTGGGGGAACATCGGCACCAGAACAATGGCGTCCAGCTTGGGGTGCATAATCGGCCCGCCTGCCGACAGTGAGTACGCCGTCGATCCCGTGGGCGTGGAAACGATCAGGCCGTCCGAGCGCTGACTGTAGACAAAGTGGCCATCAATAAACAGGTCAAAACCGATCATTCGGGTGGATTTACCGGGATGCAGCACCACATCGTTCAGGGCCGTGCCAAACCCCAGGGGCTGGCCGTTGCGCTCAACGTTGCCGTCCAGCAGGAATCGTGTCTCCTCCATGTATTCGCCTTCCAGAACCTTTCCGAGGCGTTCCTCAAGATCGGAGGGGTAAATGTCAGTCAGGAAGCCCAACCGGCCACGGTTCACCCCAAGCAGGGGAATCTTGGATTTGGCAAGCTCACGGGCGGCACCCAGCAAACTGCCATCACCCCCGACCACGATAACCAAATCACAGATTTCGCCCAGCAGTTTCTTGCTCGCCACCTGCAGCCCGTGCCCAGGCAGCATGCTCGCTGTGTCTTCTTCGAGAATGACGTGGTAGTTGTGGGTAATCAGGTACTGTTTGAGCTGGCGTAGTGATTCAACCACTTTCACGCTGCCCATACGACCAATCACACCAATGTTCCTGAACTGATCCATGAGGTTTCCTGTGCTGTCGGGATACGGCGGGGACAAACGAAACCATTACCCCGGTGACAATCTGGGGTACAGTTTAACGAAAGTCACCCCGATACTGAAAAAACTTCCCGCACTCAGTCCTGGTGTTTCTCGCAGCAGTCATCAATCCCCGGACGGAACTCCGCCGGCTGACTGATACGAAGAATCGGCTCACCGCAACGCTTACCACCCTCGTCTTCATGGGTACAGACGGGATTTTCGTAGTGCTCCAGCCATTCCCGGTAGGCAGGCTCGTTCATGCCGCATCGATCAGCCGCGTAGGCGGTGGGGTTGTTGAAGTAGGCTTCGATGTCGTCGTAGGGCAGCGTCACATGCCCGACGCCGGGATGATAGGCCACCAGGAACACCGACTGGCGCTTGAGGTGATCGAGGATGGAGTTTTCGGCGGGCTCCCGGTGCCGAAGCTCGTGATTTTCCTGCTCAAGGGCTACAATCTTGTCGTCCCGCAGCTCCAGCTCCCTTTGCCGGCGCTCAAGCTGCTCCCGCAGCAGCACCATCTCTGCATCCGCGTTTGCATCGTCCCGCTGCTTGTCCTCGCCACCGGAGACCATCTGCTCCTGCATGGTCAGGTATTGCTCATTGCGTTCCGCCAGGCGCTTCTTGAGCTGCTCATTGCGAAGGCGCTGGCGCTCGTATTTCTGCTCAAGATTTGCCATTTCACTGCGCAGGCCCTGCATTTCCAGCCGATGCTCCCGCTGGATATCCGACAGGGAATCCCGGTGAACGCTTTGCAGTGTCTTGATCCGCAGGCGCTGTTCCCGGATAAGCTGTGCCAGGCGGGAGCGATTCGCGGCAGCCGCGGACTCTTCCGGATCGGCCGAATCCTCGGCCTGGGCACTTAGAACCGGAATGTTTTCTTCCTGAACCGGTTCAATCTTGCGGAATTTGAGGTTATTCACCTCAACCGCTTTGCGAATCGCCTGAAAGTGGTTGTTCCCCGGCGTCATATCCGGGTCCCACAGGTCTTCCTTGTACTGGGGATCAGGGCACTGGCTACGGCAAACAAGGCGGATAGCGCCACCACCCATGTCGGGCCCCTTGGCACCACGCCCTGCCAGCGCCTCAATAGGCACGTTCCAGTGGCTGTCTGCCCGGCCCTCCTCATCAAACCAGATCCGGAAAAACACCAGAGCCTGCACAAGAAGATCATCGCTCAGCTCGACCAGAACAGCCCTGACTTCGGTTTCGGCGAGATCAGACAGGCCCACATAGCCGTCCAGGAAGGCGCCGAATTCGCTGGCACGCATCTCGCGCGCCACCTGGCTGCCCTCCATGAAAAATACCGCCGAATAACCCTCGGCTGCCTGGCCGGCAGACTCCATTGCTGACTCCCATGATTCAAAGATTGGACTGACTCAAACGTAATAGTCTAGCCAGACAATCCTTGCTGCACAGGGAAAAACTGCAACATTTTGTGATCGTGTTTGCGCTTACAGCTCCGCAGCCAGGCGACTTCCCTGATTGATGGCCCGCTTGGCATCCAGCTCCGCCGCGACATCCGAACCACCGATCAGATGAACCGGCAGCTCGGCAGCCTCCAGATCCGCCTGCAGTTCACGCAACGGCTCCTGCCCTGCACACACGATGATCGTATCCACGGGCAACACCCGATCCTCACCGTGCTCTGCCCCTTTCGGCGTAACCGTGATATGAAGCCCTTCGTCATCAATCTTGCGGTAGGTTACCCCGGGGACCATCTGAACCTCTCGATTCTTGAGAGAGGTACGGTGAATCCAGCCCGTGGTCTTGCCGAGGTTTTTGCCTACCTTGGAGGCCTTACGCTGGAGCAGGTAAACCTCGCGGGCAGGTTCGGGAACCTCTGGTGTAACGCCCTGGATGCCGCCGCGATGCTCAACGCTCAGATCGACACCCCACTCACGCATGAAGAGTTCGGTATCCAGCGCCGCAGAGGTCCCCTTGTGAACGATAAACTCGGAGACATCAAAGCCGATGCCACCGGCGCCGATAACCGCCACTCTCTGGCCAACCGGTTTGCGCTCCAGAAGAGCATCCAGATAGCCAATCACCTTCGGGTGATCAATTCCCTCAATGTCCGGGGTCCGCGGCTTGACGCCGGCAGCCAGAATCACCTCGTCAAAGCCGCCGGCCTTGAGATCATCGGCGCTGACCCGGGTATTCAGCCGCACATCCACCTGATACTTGTCCAGCATGACCCGGTAGTAGCGAAGGGTTTCAAAAAACTCTTCCTTGCCCGGAATCAGCTTGGCCACGTTGAACTGGCCACCAATTTCGCTGCCGGCGTCAAACAGGGTTACTTTGTGGCCCCGCTCCGCGGCCACAGAGGCAAACGCCAGGCCCGCAGGACCCGCACCGACCACCGCAATGGATTTCGGCGCAGACGTTTTCACGTAGGTCAGCTCGGTCTCGTGGCAGGCCCGGGGATTTACCAGGCAAGAAGTCAGCTTGCCGCTGAAGGTGTGGTCAAGACACGCCTGATTGCAGCCAATGCAGGTGTTGATCTCATCGGCCCGGTCTTCCGTGGCTTTCAGGACCAAGTCAGCGTCCGCGAGGAAAGGACGGGCCATGGACACCATATCGGCATCTCCTTCGGCCAGAATCTTTTCGGCAACATCCGGCATGTTGATCCGGTTGGTGGTTACCAGCGGAATACTCACCTCACCCTTCAGGCGCGCAGTCACCTTGGTAAAGGCACCGCGGGGAACCGACGTGGCGATGGTGGGCACACGGGCCTCATGCCAGCCGATACCGGTATTGATGATGGTCGCGCCGGCCTTTTCAATTTCTTTCGCCAGGTACACCACCTCTTCCCAGGTGCTGCCATCTTCAATCAGATCCAGCATGGAGAGGCGGTAAATCAGGATAAAGTTCTCACCCACCCGCTCACGAACCCTGCGCACGATTTCAATCGGCAGGCGAATACGATTCTCGTAGCTGCCACCCCAACGGTCGGTCCGATGGTTGGTATGGGACACGATAAACTGATTGATGAAGTAGCCTTCCGAGCCCATGACCTCAACGCCGTCATAGCCGGCACGTTGCGCCAGTGCGGCACAATCCGCGTAGTCCTGGATCTGCTTTTCGATGCCCGCCTCATCCAGTTCCTTGGGCTTGAAGGGGTTGATCGGTGCCTGGATGGCCGAAGGTGCCACCAGCTCCGGAGAGTAGGCATAACGGCCGGCGTGGAGAATCTGCATGCAGATTTTACCCTCTGCCTCATGCACGGCCCCGGTGATAATCCTGTGTTTGTCGGATTCTTCATCGGTGGTCATTTTGGCGGCATGCTGAAACACGCCACCTTCAACATTCGGTGCAATTCCTCCGGTAACGATCAGACCGGCACCGCCACGGGCGCGCTCTGCGTAAAACGCCGCCAGGCGCTCAAATCCGTTTTTAGCCTCCTCGAGACCGGTGTGCATGGAGCCCATCAGGGTACGGTTGCGCAACTTGGTAAACCCAAGGTCCAACGGCTCAAGCAGGTTGGGATATTTGGCAACGCCCGGCGTCGTGCTTGTGGTCATGTTCTGTCTCCTCATCGTGATCATCGGCGGGCTTGCAGGGCCCTGCTCGTTATTGGGCCCTAAATTACCGATGTGCCTTGCGATCAACAATATCCTGGAATAACATTTTATTATCTTTGAATAACATATCAGACAAAGGCTTCAATGAGCACGCAATCGACAGGCGCCCGGCAAATCCGTAATTCCCTCGGAGATATCAGCGTTCTCTATGCTTCCGTACTGATGCGGGCTGCCGCGGCGGAGGGTGCGGATACCACGGAACTGGCATCCCGTTTCCAGCTTGACCGGCAGACACTGACCTCACCCGCCGCACGCATCAGCATCCCTCGCTTCATGCGCCTTGGGCACGCGGCGATCAGTGAAACCGGCAATCCGGCCCTGGGGTTACGTATGGGCGCGCTGTCACGGCCTGTCGATGCCGGCATCGCCGGGCTTGCCGGGGAAACTGCCTGCACCGCTGGGGCGGCCATCAGCACGCTGGTCCGTTACGCCCTGCTGACCAGCAGGAACAGCCGCGGCAACCCGACCATCAAGCCGGAAACCCGACAGGTGCAGTTTTACTCGATTCGTCCTTACAACGGCTTCAACTACTTTGTGGTGGATTCGGTGCTGGCAGCCTGGACCGAGTTCCTTCGCATCGTCACCGGTCACTATCACGTTCTGGAAAAGGTCACCATTGAATATCCGGCCATCGGCCTGGATGAGGTGTTCGAAAGCTGGTTCCGTTGCCCGGTACACTTCGGAGCACCGGCAAACAGCCTCACTGTCCGCCGGGATATCTGGGAAAGCCCGAGCCTGCAGGCGCAGCCGGCCATGCACGAAAAACTGTCTGAACTTTGCGAGCGCGAGATGCAGCAGATCCGGCGGGGCTGGACAACCGGAGACCGGGTAAAAAACCTTCTGACCCCTCTGTTCCGGGGCGAAACACCCAGCCTGGACACTATTGCCATGAAACTTGGCGTTACGCCCTGGACACTGCAACGACAGCTGGCAGCGGAAGGGACGGGGTTTAGGGAACTGGTGGATGAAACACGGAAACATCTGGCCCGGGATTATATCCGGGAAACCAACATATCACTGGCAGAGATTGCCTGGCTTCTGGGGTTCGCCAATCCCGCTGCGTTCCACAAAGCTTACCGGCGGTGGTTCAGCCTTAGCCCCGGGGAGCATCGAAAACGGACCAGGAACCCCTAGAGCTCAGTGGCGTCGTCCCAGCCGGCATCGTCTTCATATTCTTCAAACTGGCTTTCAATCAATTCTTCTTCATAATCCCGCATAACTATCCTCCTGTTTTCTGATTCAGAAACAGACTAGATCGGGTGTATGACAAGCAAATGACATACTGGCTAACTTGTGAAGACTTAAGTGGCAAAACGACAAACAGGAGGGAAAAGTGGCGGAGCGGACGGGACTCGAACCCGCGACCCCCGGCGTGACAGGCCGGTATTCTAACCAGCTGAACTACCGCTCCGCGTGAGTCATCACACGTCTTGCCTTCAGAAGGCAGTGCAGTCAAGGGTGTGACTGCTCGGTGACAACGAGGGCGCATTATAAAGAGGCGCCCCGTTATGTCAACGCTTTTCCTGAAAAAAGTTCAGAAGCCGCGCCGCTTTACATCACCCCTTTACATCGCACCAACCATGGCGTCCCGGCCCTGTGCGGTTTTGCGGTACATGATCGGGGTCATACCAGACCAGCGCTTGAACGCCCGGTAGAAAGTGCTCGGCTCCGAGAAGCCGGTGAGATATACGATTTCATCAATGGATTCGTCAGTGGTTGCCAGCAGTTGGCGCGCCAGCCGGTAACGGAAATCAGCCAGTACCTGGTTGAAACTGGTTTCGGCTTCCGCCAGGCGGGTACGCAGGGTTCGCGGCTTGATGCCCAGGCGCTCAGCCACCGCATCCAGAGTTACCTCGCCGCTATCCAGAAGTTCTGCCACAATCCGCTCCACCTGCCCGACAATATCTCTCTTCTCAAGCCGGGCCACCTGCTCGCTCGCAAATCGCTCATGGAGGTCCAGAAGCTCGGGCTCAGCATGAGGCGACGCGTGGGAAAGCAGAGCAGCAGGGAAATAAAGACGATTCTCTTCAGCACCGAAGGAAACCTCACAGCCGAGCACCTCCCGCACATAATCCTGGCCGTCGGCCCGCTCGTGCTCAAACTCGATGCGTGAGGGATGGAAGTTATCATCGGTGATGGAGCGGAAAAAGGTGATCAGCCCCTGCACGAAGCATTCGTTGAAATGCCGCAGCCGGCGGACATCATCAGACGCAGCGTCCAGCACCATGCAGGCGTCGTCACCTTCAATAAAGAAATCCGTGTTGGCGGCATCGCTCAGCAACCGCTGGTAATTCTGCGCGCGCCGTAACCCTTCGCCGAAAGTCGGGCTGCTCAGGAAAAGGTATTCCAGTACCTGGCCTTTGTAGACGGGCAACAATTGCCCCAGGTGCAACCCGACATCCGGATCGCCGGAGACGTCTTCGACGGCCTGCCAGAAGTACATCTGGGCACTGTGGGGGGTTCGGAGCTGCTCGGTATAGACGTAATTCTCATCCACCCCCAGGCGGCTGAAGATGGCATTGGTGTCGATTCCCTTCTTTTTCATCGCCTCATAGATCAGGCGCAACATCACTCCCGCGTCACGAAGTTCCTGCATAAGATCCCGCTTTTTTTTATTGGATTACGACTACTTTGACCGCCCGGCCAATTGCCGTAGCACGCCAGGTCAATGCCAGATCTGGCAGGGTTTGCCAGACTTGTCGGGCCTGAAAAAGCGCCCTATTAGACAATCGTCTTATAATAGAGCATATCAGGCCACAAACACACAGTTGTACCAGTTTGTAAAAATACCCATGACCTTCGCGACAAAACTTTCCGTGATGGTAATGCCATACTGACCGTAACCGGCAAAGACGGTGAAGGAGAACGACCCATGCCAGAGACTCCCGTTTATCACAAATCACCGCCGTCCTTGCTGCCGCTTTACGGCAAGGCATTGCTGGCAAGGCAGGGAAAGAGCGGTGGCAACATTACTATCCCGGCATTGTCTGCCAGCCTGCTGGGCGTCAGCACCGGCGGCGACACCCTGAAACGCTACCAAAAGGTTTGCGGGTTCGCGCCGCACAACCACTTACCGCTCACCTGGCCCCATGTACTGGCTTTCCCTCTGCACCTGAAGCTGCTGACTGAGAACAGCTTTCCCTTGCCGCTACTCGGCCTGGTGCACCTGAGAAATGTCATTAGCCAGCACCGGCCAATCGCAGCCGGCGAAATCCTGGATATCAGCGTACGTCTGGAAAACTCGGTAAAGAGCAGCCGTGGGGTGGAGTTTGATCTGATCACTCAGGCCCGTTCTGCAGGTAAGCCAGTCTGGGAGGAGGCGAGCACGACCCTGTTCCGACAACCGCAAGGTAATGGGAAATCATCGGACCAAAAGGCCCCGCCTGAACTGGAACGCTATCCCAACACACTGAGCCTGAAGGCGGAAGAATCCATTGGCCGCCAGTATGCCCGGGTGTCCGGGGACAGCAACCCGATTCACATGCACGCCCTGAGCGCCAGGGTCTTCGGTTTTCCCCAGGCAATCGCCCACGGCATGTGGACCAAGGCCCAGGCACTGGCACTGCTGGAACAACAGGAAGGTTGGCGACCGGGCGCCATCAGGGTCAGCTGTCAATTCAAGAAACCACTGTTCCTGCCGGGCACAGCCCAATTGAACTGGCAAGCGGAGGACAAAGGCTGGGACTATCAGGTGCTGAATGCCAAAGGCGACGCGCCACACCTGAGCGGACGCATCGACTGGCTCTGACCCGGGAGCTTCCCTAACTCTGAGAAGCCGCGTTTTCCGGTGCGCAGGGGGAACCCTGGGCACCGGCGACCGGAAGGGTGAAGTAGAAACAGGCGCCGCCGTCTTCCGGGCGCACGAAACCGATGTCTCCGCCCTGGGCCTGAATCAGGGAGCGGCAGGTCGAGAGGCCGATGCCCATACCCTCATCCTTGGTGGTAAAAAACGGCAGGAACAGTTTTTCCTCGGCGCCGTCAGGCAGGCCAACTCCGTGGTCGCGCACCTGGATTCGCACACAGCTGTCACCCTGACGGCTGGCCGATACCTCAACAGGCGCCGTTGAATCCACGCAACTGGTCGCTTCCAGGGCATTCCGGATCAGGTTCAGAGCAACCTGTTGCACCTGAACGGGGTCAGCCAGAACGTCAGGCAAATCCGCTGGCACCGAAACCTCTATGGCACCCTTGTTATTGCGCATATCCACCTCGGCAAACTGCCGGGTGTCCTCCAGTAGCGCGGATACCGATAGCACTTCCTTGCCGGTTGCCGGTTTCTTCATAAACCGCCGGATTCGCCGGATGATCTCGCTGGCGCGATGGGACTGGGCTTCGATCTTGTCCAGGGTCTCCTGGAGCAGGCCCATATCCACCGATTCTTTCGCCATCATCCGCTTGGCGACCCGGGCGTAGTTGGTTATTGCCGTCAGCGGCTGATTGACTTCATGGGCGACGCCCGCGGCCATTTCGCCCATGGTCGTCAGGCGTGAGGTATGGGCCAGTTGATCCCGCTGCTCCTGCACCAGTTGCCGAGCCTCTTCCAGGGCCTTCTCGTTATCCAGCTCGGCAGTGATGTCCCGAAACACCACAACGGCACCATGGAGCCCGCCTCCATCCCGCTTGGGGGTTGAACGATACTCCGCCGGAAAACCGGTTCCGTCAGCCCGGAGTATACGGATATCCCGCCGGTTTTCGGCAACACCCTGCTGACAGGTTGCTTTTACCGGCAGGCCGTCCGGATTGTCCCCCGCCGTGGCGAAATGGGTTTCGAAGAAGTTTCGGCCGATCAGCTCTTCCACCGGGCAGCCGACAATCAGTGCCGCTGCTGGATTGGCAAACTCGATAACGCCGTTCTCATCAAGGCCGTAGATGCCCTCGCTGATGGAATTCAGGATGCGGGCCTGGTCACCCTGGAGCTCGCGGTTACGGGCCTGCAGCTCTCTTTCAAGGCGGGTAACCGAGGCATGGGTTTTCACCCGGGCAATCACTTCCCGGGACTGGAACGGCTTGGAAATGTAGTCGGCTCCACCCAGGGAAAAGCCTTTAACCTTGGCCTGCAGATCATCGAGGGCGGAAAGGAACACCACGGCACAATCCGCTGTCTCAGGATCGGCTTTGAGGCGCTCACACACCTCATAACCATCCATCTCCGGCATCATGATATCCAGGAGAATCACTTCAGGCTGGTGGCGGTGGGCAAGGTCCAGGGCCTTTTCGCCTTCATTGGCAATCAGCAGCCGGTAGCCTTTGTCTTTCAGGGTCTCATAGAGGACTTTGAGGTTCTGCGGATTGTCATCCACAAGCAGAACCGTCACCTCCGAGTTCTCGCTGACAGGATCAGTCATATATTCAAGGCCGGTTAAAAAAACGTAACCGTATGATGCCGACGGGATCACCGTGCGTCGATAAGGTCCTTTACGGACAGGACCATACGAACCAGATGTGCCAGGGAATGGGTGCCCATCTTGTGCATAACCCGGGAGCGGTGGATCTCCACCGTACGCTGGCTGATCTCCAGCTCAATGGCAATCACCTTGTTGGCCTGGCCGGCGATCATCCGGTCCATGATCTCGTGCTCCCTGGGAGTCAGGCTCTTGATACGGCGGATGATCTCCTGCTTTTCATCCAGGGATTTGCGCTGTTCCAGATCCTGCTTCAGCGCCGCCTCGATTTTTTCCAGCAGCGCCTCTTCGCGATAGGGCTTCTGGATGAAGTCCACGGCCCCTTCTTTCATGGCATCAACCGCCATGGGCACATCACCGTGCCCGGTCACAAAAATAATCGGCAGGATGGAGTGCTTTTCATTCAGCTTCTTCTGCAGTTCCATGCCGTCCATGCCGGGCATGCGGATATCCAGCACAATACATCCCGCCATTTTGTCGGAATAATCCTTCAGGAACGCCGTTGCGCTCTTATAGGGCCTGACCGGCTTGCCGTCGGATTTCAGCAGCAGCTCCAGGGAATCGCGGACTGCCTCATCGTCCTCTACCACGTATACGGTTTGCTGGATGTCAGTCATGGGCGTGTTCTCTCCTGTCCGTTTTCTTAGAATTACCGGTCAGTGGATTGACGGGTCTTTGTGATCATCACGTGCATGTTCCTGCCGCTCGTGTTCCCGCATTTTTTCAAGTCGTTGCTGGATAATGCCAAAAACACTCTGCTTCGGGTACCTGCCTTTGTCATCGGCCTTGCCCGCAGGCTTACCCAGAAGCAGGGTAATAGCCTCCTCAACGCGGGCAACCGCATACACGGCAAACCGGCCCTCACGCACCGCCTGCACCAATTCGCTATCGAGCATCAGGTTCTGCACGTTCGTGATTGGCACGATCACGCCCTGGGTTCCCGAGAGCCCACCCTTGAGCTGACAGGTTGTGAAAAAGCCTTCCACTTTCTCGTTCACGCCGCCAATGGGCTGAACCTCGCCAAACTGATTCACAGATCCGGTAATCGCCAGATCCTGACGGACCGGAATGCCGGACAGGGAAGATACCAGCGCGCACAACTCCGCAAGAGAGGCGCTGTCACCATCCACCTCACCGTAGTTCTGCTCAAAGGTCAGACTGGCCGACAGATGCATCGGGTCGTTAACCGCAAAATGGGAAGCCAGCCAGGAACTCAGGATCATCACGCCCTTGGAGTGAAGGTTGCCGCCGAGCTTCACATCACGCTCTATATCCATCACCGCGCCATCTCCATAATAGCAGGTAGCGGTCACACGGTTGGAAAGTCCGAATTCAAACCCGCCCGTGGACAACACCGACAGCGCATTCACCTGGCCAACGCAGGTTCCACCAGTAGTTACGAGTGTCGAGCCATCACGGATGGAATCGTAGAACTGGTCGCGAATCCGACTGCCGCGGTATTTGGCGCTTTCCAGAGCCCGCTCCACATGAGTATCCTGGATCAGCCGCGCCCCAGCCTGCCGGGCCCAGAAATCCGATTCCCGAAGCAGATTGGCGATATCCGCCGCATGCAGAGACAAACGATCCTGATGCTCGGCCATGCGCGCACTGTGCTCAATGATCCGGGCGACCGCCTTGTTTGAGCAATGCAGCAGTTTTTTCTCGCTTACCAGGCTGGCAATGAACTTGGCGTACAGCAACTGACTGTCATCAGAGCGGTACATCTCATTCTCGAAATCCGCCGTTACCCGGAACAGCTCGGCAAATTCCGGGTCGTACTCCTGCAGCAGCATCCAGGTTTCGCGATCACCAAACAGCACAATTTTGACATCCAGCGGTACGGATTCCGGTTCGATGGAAATGGTGCCGGAAAGGGTCAGCTCCCGTTCCAGGGAGTTAATCTGTATCGATTTCGAACGCAGGGCGCGTTTAAGCCCATCCCACACGAAAGGCTGCTCCAGCACCTTGATAGCGTCCATCAGCAGGTAACCGCCGTTGGCCCGATGCAGGCTGCCCGGGCGGATCAGTGAGAAGTCGGTAAACACGGTGCCCTTGTAGGTCACGTTCTCCACATACCCGAACAGGTTGTGATAGGTGGGATTGTCCTCCACCACCATGGGAACCTCGTTGGTTTTCTGGTGCACCAGCACGTTCACCAGGTATCGGCGGGGCATCTTCTTGTCGAGGGACGCGTAGGCAATCGCCGCCTGCTCCTCGTTATCGTCCAGGAAAATCTCAAGGTTCTCCACCAGATCTGCCCGGACCGCCTCAAAAAATGCAACCACGTTGGGGAGATCCTTGTACTTCTCGATCAGTTCATCAATCTGATGGCCCGAAATACTCTCCAGGGTCTCCTGGTTCAGCGCCTGTTGTTTGTCAGCGTATTCCTGTTCCCAGTCCGCGAGTTTGCGCAGGGCCTGCCGAAGCTTTTTCTCCAGCTTGTTGATGATGTCTTCGAACTTGTCACGCTGCTCATCTGTCAACGCCTGGAAGGATTCCACGGTGTGGGGTTCCTCGCCATTCATGGCAACCAGCCGGTAACCGCCAGGCGTGGTAACGGTCAGGCTGACTTTTTTGCGTTTGGCCTGGGCAGCCACTTTTCCCAGCTCATCTTCCTGTTTTTTGCCGTATTCATTCTTCAGCTGTTCCGAGCGCTCAAGAAAACTGTCGCTGTCAAAGGTCTGGGGAATCACCTTTACCAGGCGACTCATCAGCTTTTCCATATCCTGCTTGAGCTGGGTCCCCTTACCCGCCGGAAGCTGTAACAGCTTCGGAATACGGGGCTCCTCGAAGTTGGCTACGTAGCACCAGTCATGGCTCTGCTGATCGGTATCCACATGGTGCTCCAGGTAACGCAGCATCATGGTGCGCTTGCCCAGGCCGTTTCGGCCAACGGCGTACACGTTGTAACCGCCATGGGGCATCGCCAGGGCAAAACGCACGGCTTCCTGGGCACGGTTCTGGCCCACTATTTCGGCCAGAGGTTCCAGTTGCCTGGTGGTTTTGAACGGCAGATCTTTCAGAACACAGGCTTTGTAAAGCTGGTGCAGGGGCAGTGACTTCAAGGTTCGGTCCTGTAACGGTTGACTCATTGGCCGGTCATTGTAGATTCTGCAGTCGGCCATGTCGCGTTCAGCGACCAGATTTCTGGGTCCGCGCACAATACGCCGGGATTTGTTAGTCAGTTCACAGTTTTGCCAGCGTTCATTTTTCAGGCAGTTGTTCCGGAACTACACTTCATCTCCCGACAATAAAGACAATGCACGCAACGGATGCCCGTGTATGAGCAGTGATTCCGCAGATCGCAGAATCAAGGATCGCTACCCAGCCTCCTGCCTGAAGGTTCAGCTTCGGGAGCGCGGCTTTTTTGGCCGTGGCAAACCCGCCACGCCCGTCACCTGCCTGGATCTTAACCGCTACGGCATGGCAATACTGTGCCCCAGGCCAGTGGATCCGGGCGCCCGGCTATTCATGGACTTTGACGGCAAGTACATCAGTGAATCGAGGGTGTGCGCCCGGGTGGTGGACTGTCAGCCGTTCCAGACCGGTTATCGCATCAGCGTGCAGTTCAGCTACTGCCGGGACAAGAGAGGGTATTCACGAGCGGTGGACAACGCCCTGTCACGAATCGAAGGCTTCTATAACCGATTCGCCAGCTAAGCCATTCCCGCGCCGTCAGAAAAGCCCGGCATCCAGGGGAGCAAGGACCGTTACCTCAACGTTTTCGATGTCTTCATGGCAGGCACCCTGCTCCACGGCTTGCTGCAGTTTGAGGGTATTCGGGGAAGGCGCATGGGCAACAATGAGCAGTTTCTTTTTGCCATCCATACATCCTCCCCGGCACAGGTTTAGAGCAATTCGCCGCTGACTTCAGCCGGCACCTCTTCGGCTTCCTTTTTGGAGACCGGCTTAGGCATCAGCTTATCACGCACCGCCGCTTCGATTTCGTTGGCTATATCCAGGTTTTCTTCCAGGAACTTGCAGGCGTTGGCCTTGCCCTGGCCGATCTTGTCACCCTTGTAGGCATACCAGGCACCGGACTTGTCAACAAAGCCTTCTTTTACGCCCATATCCAGGACTTCCGCCATGTGGTAGATGCCCTTGCCGTACATGATCTGGAACTCGGCCTGCTTGAACGGGGGCGACACCTTGTTCTTGACAACTTTAACCCGGGTTTCGTTGCCCACAACTTCGTCACCGTCCTTTACCGAGCCAATGCGGCGGATGTCCAGACGCACGGAGGAGTAAAACTTCAGGGCGTTGCCGCCGGTGGTGGTTTCGGGCGAGCCGAACATGACACCGATTTTCATACGGATCTGGTTGATAAAGATCATCAGGCAGTTGGCGTGCTTCACGTTACCCGTCAGTTTCCGCAACGCCTGGGACATCAGTCGCGCCTGGAGGCCGACGTGGCTGTCGCCCATTTCACCCTCGATCTCCGCCTTCGGCGTCAGGGCGGCAACGGAGTCGACGATAATCACGTCTACCGCATTGGAACGGACCAGCATGTCGGCGATTTCCAGGGCCTGCTCACCGGTATCCGGCTGGGACACCAGCAGCTCGTCTACGTTAACACCCAGCTTTTCGGCGTAGATCGGGTCCAGAGCATGCTCAGCATCCACGAAGGCACAGGTTTTACCGGCCTTTTGGGCCTCGGCAATCACCTGCAGGGTCAATGTGGTTTTACCGGAACTTTCCGGACCGTAGATCTCACAGATACGACCGTAAGGCAGGCCGCCAATACCCAGGGCGACATCCAGCCCGAGGGAGCCGGTGGAGACTGCGGGAATGGCTTCACGGGGCTGGTCGCCCATTTTCATCACGGCGCCCTTGCCGAACTGGCGCTCGATCTGGCCCAGTGCTGCGCTCAATGCTTTCTTGCGGTTGTCTTCCATCAGTGCAAACCCTCTGTCGCCTTGGCCACCGGAGCCGTGAGGACTCCGGCAGCGGAATAGTGAATCGGGAATCCGTACAGTGTAACCAGCCAATTCCCTGTATATTTGAACAGTATTAAAACATAACCGGCAAGAGAGACCAACCCCTCTTGATGTGAGAGCCGTCAGAGTTCATTCAAAAACTCGCTAACCCCCTGAAGGGCAAAGAGAACCGCCTGTCGCCTGACCTGGCCCCGGTTGCCCTCAAAGTGCCTGACCACCGCCACAGTGTCAGCCGGGGCACTCCCCCAGGCAAACCAGACAGTGCCCACAGGCTTTTCCTTGCTGCCACCGCCGGGACCGGCCACACCACTGATGGCCACGGCAATGTCGGCGCCTGTCGCCACCAGGGCGCCGGCGACCATTTCCCGCACTACCGGCTCGCTGACCGCTCCGTGTTCATCCAGCGATTTGCGGGTAACTCCCAACAGGCCCTGCTTGGCCTCATTGCTGTAGGTTACAAGGCCACCAAGGACATAAGCCGAGGAACCAGCCCGGTCGGTCAGCACCTTGGCCACCCAGCCGCCGGTGCAACTCTCTGCGGTAGCAACGGTACGGCCGGTCCGCAGCAGCCGTTCACCGAGACGATTACCCGCCTCTTCCAATTCGTGATCGCTGGCCAGCATAATGACCTCCTTCATTTCATCGCGGCCATTATTTTCTTACAATTCACGCCTTCATCAAAGCAAGGCAATCCGGACCCGTCCATGTCAGCAGCTCAGACCGATCTTTCCAAGCACACGCCCATGATTCACAGGTGTTTTACACTTGTTTAATAAGGATATTATTAAGATTAACAGCATAAAAGCTACACTAAACGGCCAGTGACTTGCTCCCACCAGTTCCGGTCGGCGCCTTTTACAAACCGTAATCCGCTTTGCATTGGTACCAAATACGGTCTATATTTGGTACGTTCTGGTATCAGAGATACGGCGGACACATCATGAAACTCAGCGAATCGGTCAAACCCATCAGCTACCTCAAAAGTCATACGGCCGAGGCCTTACGAGATGTCAACGAGGGCCAGCGGACCCTAGTGATTACCCAACACGGTGAAGCCAAGGCGGTTCTCCAGGACATCGCCAGTTACGAACAAACACAGGAATCGCTGGCGCTGCTCAAGATGCTGGCCCAGAGTTCCAAGTGCATTCGAGAGGGGCGCAGCAAGCCCGTCAAAACGGCCTTCGCGGATATCCGCAAACGCATCAAGGAAAGCACCGGGTGACACGCTATCGCGTCCGGGTTTCAGAAGAAGCGGAACAGGACCTGATCGACATCTACCGTTACGTTGCAACCCATGACTCGGTGGAGAAGGCAGCGTACGTGTTGGAGCAACTGGAACCGCTCTGTTCGAGCCTTGCCGAACTGCCCATGCGAGGCCATATCCCGCCCGAACTGGACCGGGTCGGCGTGACGAATTACCGGGAGGTTCACTTCAAGCCGTATCGTGTCATCTACGAGGCCATCGGGCAGGACGTCTTTGTTCATTGCGTCCTGGATGGGCGACGAGACATGCAGTCGTTACTTGAGCGGCGCCTGGTTCGGTAGGGGCTACCTACACTTCCGCGTTCGCGCAGTAGGTTCGCCTGCTGGACTCTAACCGCACATGGTAACATTGCTTTCATTGCCAAGCAGATGGGTCACAAGGACTATTCCATGTTGGTTAAAGTCTATGGCCGGTGGATGGATTCGGAGTCTGAAAATGGGGTCAGATGAAAATTTCATCTGACCCGGAATTCATCTGGCAAGAGTTGCAGAAAGCGGTGCGTTTTGCCCCAAGCTAATGAGGAAGTATGCCGAAAGTCAGTAACGAAGCGCCCTCCAGCGAGTTATCCAAGCACACCCCGATGATGCAGCAATACCTGAAGATCAAGGGCCAACACCCCAATGAACTGGTGTTTTACCGCATGGGGGATTTCTACGAGCTGTTCTATGAAGACGCCAGGAAAGCGGCCGAGCTGATGGACATCACCCTGACCGCCCGCGGCCAGTCCGGGGGCAACCCGATTCCCATGGCGGGCATTCCCTATCACTCGTCTGAGGGCTACATTGCCCGACTGGTGCGGGCAGGTCAATCCATCGCCATTTGTGAGCAGATCGGTGACCCGGCCACCAGCAAGGGTCCGGTTGAGCGTCAGGTGGTCAGGATTGTTACACCCGGCACTCTGAGTGACGATGCTTACCTCGAAGACCGCCGGGACAACCTGCTGGTGGCCATCTATAACCAACGGGAGCAGTTCGGTTTTGCGTCGCTGGATATCTCCAGCGGTCGTTTTGCCGTGTCTGAGCTGGAGAACCTGGAAGCCCTGCAAGGGGAACTCCAGCGGCTGCGACCGGCGGAAATCCTGATCAGCGAGGATTTTCCCTATCAGGAAGTACTGGAAGGCTTTACCGGAATCAGGCGCCAGGGCCCCTGGCTGTTCGAATTGGACACCGCACGCCGGGTGATCACCCAGCAGCTGCAGGTGCGGGACCTGACCGGTTTCGGCTGTGGGGACCTGAATCTCGCAGTTTGTGCCGCCGGCTGTCTGCTGCAGTATGCCAGGGAAACCCAGCGCACCGCCCTGCCCCATATTCGCAAGCTCACCCGCGAACGGCGGGATGAAGCGGTGATTCTCGATGCCGCCAGCCGCCGCAACCTGGAAATTGACACCAACCTGATGGGCGGCCATCAGTACACCCTGGCCTGGGTGATGGATCGCACCGCAACCGCCATGGGTGGGCGGGAGCTTCGGCGCTGGCTGAACCGACCGCTGCGGGATGTGGATATTGTCCGCCAGCGCCAACAGGCGGTGTCCGCACTCCTGGACGGGTTTCATTACGAACCCGTGCACGATCTGCTGAAAACCGTTGGCGATATTGAGCGGGTCCTGGCCCGGGTAGCCCTGCGTTCAGCGCGCCCACGGGACCTGGCACGGCTTCGGGATGCCTTCCAGGCCCTGCCGGACCTGCAGGAAACCCTGAAACCGGTCAATTCGCAGCATGTCGTCAAACTGGCAACCACCATTGGCGAATACCCGGAACTGGCGGACCTGCTGGAACGCTCCATCATCGACAATCCTCCGGTCGTGATCCGCGATGGCGGGGTCATCCGGGAAGGGTTCGACGAAGAACTGGACGAGCTTCGCAACATCAGCGAAAACGCAGGCCAGTACCTGCTGGATGTAGAGACCCGGGAGCGGGAACGCACCGGCATCAGCACCCTGAAGGTGGGCTACAACCGGGTTCACGGCTATTACATCGAGATCAGCCGGGCCCAGTCTGATCGGGCCCCGGTCGATTATATCCGCCGGCAGACCCTGAAGAATGCCGAACGCTTCATCACCCCGGAACTGAAGGAATTCGAAGACAAGGCCCTGAGTGCCAAGAGCCGTGCACTGGCCCGGGAGAAAGGGCTGTACGATGACGTGCTGGAAACCTTGGCCGGGCAACTGGCACCGCTACAGGATGCGGCCCAGGCTTTGGCCGAGCTCGACGTGCTGAGCAATTTTGCGGAGCGGGCCACCTCTTTGCGCTTCTCGGCGCCGGAATTCAGCGAATCCCCGGGCTTTGACATCGAGGAAGGCCGTCATCCAGTGGTGGAGCAATTGCTCGACGAGCCCTTTGTACCCAACGATCTGCTGATAGACACCCAGCGGCGAATGCTGGTGATTACCGGCCCGAACATGGGCGGTAAATCCACCTATATGCGCCAGGCCGCACTGATCGCCCTGCTCGCCTACACCGGCAGCTTCGTGCCCGCCAACCGCGCGGTAATCGGCCCGGTGGACCGCATATTTACCCGAATGGGTTCCTCGGACGACATCGCCGGTGGTCGCTCCACCTTCATGGTGGAAATGACCGAAACCGCCAACATCCTGCACAACGCCACCGAGCACAGCCTGGTGCTGATGGACGAAGTGGGCCGGGGCACCAGCACCTTTGATGGCCTGTCGCTGGCCTGGGCGACTGCCGAGCACCTGGCCCGGGAAATCCGTTGCTACACCCTGTTTGCCACCCATTATTTCGAGCTCACGCAACTGGCGGATGAGCTGCAACACGCGGTGAACGTGCACCTTACGGCCACAGAGCACGACGACAGCATCGTGTTCCTGCACAATGTTCATGATGGCCCGGCCAGCCAGAGCTACGGGCTTCAGGTGGCAAAGCTGGCCGGCGTGCCCCAGGATGTGATCCGCAACGCCAAAACCCAGCTTTCCCATCTGGAAGGCAGTGCAACCCCCACGGCACCAGCCGCCGCGGGCGGCGACCCGCAAAACGACAAACCGCCCGCCAAACCGGCAACGCAGGTCAGCGAACCTGCTTACCAGGGCGATATGTTCGCGAGTCTTGAGCCCAGCGCCGTGGAAGAAGCGCTCAAGGAGCTGGATCTGGATGGGCTAACCCCCCGGGATGCCATGAATCGGCTGTACGAACTCAAGGCGCTGATGAAGAAATAGCGGAAAATTGACCTGTGTAATAAGGTTATAGCAGCCCAACGCTTGCGGCTATACGGGTCGCTCCCTACAATATCGCGCACTAAAACATAACGGTGGCGCCCACGACGGCGCCCCTGATGAGACTGACCGACCACTGGACCAGGGATCTGACTATGGCGTTTATCGTTACTGATAACTGCATCAAGTGTAAATATACAGACTGCGTGGAAGTCTGCCCGGTAGACTGCTTCTACGAAGGCCCCAACTTTCTGGTAATCGACCCGGACGAATGTATCGACTGCGCCCTGTGCGAGCCTGAGTGCCCGGCCGAAGCCATTTTCTCGGAAGACGAGCTGCCTGCCGATCAGGTCCAGTTTGTGGAGATTAACGCCGACCTGGCCGCAAAGTGGCCGAACATCACCGAGAAAAAAGATCCGCTGCCAGATGCCGAAGAATGGGATGGCAAGCCGAACAAACTCCAGTATCTGGAGAAGTGATTTACGAAACTGAATAAAGGGAGGCCGAGGCTTCCCTTTTTCTTTGCCTGCTCAGTGTCCGGAAGCCTCAGATGCTTGCCAGCTTCGCCCCCATGGCCACAAAAAATCCGCCAGTGAGCCCGCTCAGCACTCGCTTCAGCCTCGCATTCACGCCCAGGCTCCGAAAACTCACCACCATCCAGGCCAGACCGCACTGCCAGAGCATCGCCAGCAGGAAATGGACCCCGGCCAGCATCAGGGATTGCTGAAAGGCGTTACCGGCAGGGTCAACAAACTGTGGCAACAACGCCATATAGAACAGCGCGGTTTTCGGATTCAGCACGTTGGATAACAAGCCCTCCCGGAAAGAAGTCATCAGGGGGACACTCCGACGCGCAACCGTCACGGCTTGCACCGAAGGCTCTCCCCCTCGCCTCAGGGCCTGACGCAACGAGCCGATTCCCAACCACACCAGATAGCAGGCACCGGCCCACTTCAACGCCGAAAATGCCCAGACGGTCTCCACCAGCAGGAGGGAAATACCCAGGGCCGAGAGAGTCGCGTGAGCAAACAGACCACTAGAGATGCCCACGCTGGTCACGCAGCCATCCCTCAAGCCGCCGCGGCCGGTATTACGCATCACCAGCAGCGTATCGACACCCGGCGTCATGGTGAGCAATGTGATGGCAGCCAGATAGGCCAAGAACAGGTCCGGGATCAAAGTCTTACCTCTCCAAACATTCCAGGGAGCCGGGAATAATCAGGCCTCCTGCCGAAGAATCTTGCGCGCAGCGGCAGACGTGTAAAAAGGTGTGAGCCGCCGCCTAACCAGGGCCTCAACATAGCCCTCTTCCCGTAAAACGTCTATAACCGGAATTGCGTAGGTATCCACTTCCGCCATCACCACCTCCCGGGTGACGCCCATGTCCCCGAGCAGGTCAGTGATCGGACGTTCGCCGTACTTCACAAACAGGTGGGAAACCACCGCCCGGGCACAGCCTTCAAAGTATTCGGTCTTGCGGAACCGCAACCAGAACTCATACCCGAGCACCACAAATTCCTGCAGCTCGACATCCCCCAGGCCTTCACGCAGTTCCGAAATCGTGCGGCCCTCCAGCGACACCCAGGCGGCCATCACGCTGTCGCGCAACTCGTCATCGGACAGCGCCCTGTGCAGGAACTGCTCACTGCGGCTGATCAGGCCCGGCAGGCTGTCGGATAGCCAGACTTTGAGCCGCCGCTCGAAGGTTTCATCCAGGCCCGGCACGGCCCTGTTGGCCAGGCGCTTGCCAAACTTCATCATCGAGCCAACACCCGGCACGGATTTGGTGATCAGGTTGTCCTCGTACAGATAGTTCACCAATCCGTGGTACACCACATTGGACACCAGTTCCTGATACACCGGATGAGCCATGATCTCGCTGATCACCCGCTCCCGCTGGCGCTTCAGCTCCAGCGCCTCTTCCAGGAAGCCGGTGGCCTGTTCACGGGTCATAATCTCGCCCAGGGTCGTCCTGGACTGCACCTCGGCATTGAGTACCTCGGTGGCCATTTCCGCCGCCAGCTCGGGAATCCCTGCGTCCAGTTCCATATCCATCACAATACGCTGAATCACGCCCATCACCTGCTCTTCCGAAGTGATGCGGTTCAGGGTTATCTCACCGGCATAACCCCAGAGCTCATCCAGTTCCTGCTCCAGAAACCTGTGCAGCCTGGCGCCCTTTAGTGATGCCAGCTCATGTTTTACATGCTGTTCCAGAAGTTCAGTGGCGAGATCCGTTTTGCCTTTGGTCATGGCATCTGATGTCCTGTTGTTGGAATGAAACACACTGCACAAAGGCTAACACGAAGTCCCGGCTGACCGGTTTGCCAAAATCACAAGGAAGAGGCCGCGGCCGGGCCAGTAATCACAGCCCGCCGCAGCTCATCGCGGGCCGATTACTGGAAATCGTTGAAACTGTGGGGCTCCGCGGCCAGCGCCAGGCAAAGGCTGCCGGGGCCAACATAGATACTGCTGGTTATACCCATTTGCGAGAGCATCAGCTCCACACCGTTGCGCTCACAGGCGTCCCGCAGGCGATTGAGGCCGGGAAGATCCTCGATCTCGGTCCAGGCCAGGCCACAGGACAGGCTCACGTAGGGCGTCAGCAGGCCCGCTTCCACCCTTGCAGCGGCATAGTTCATTACCTTCTCCACCGCCGCATCGAAGCTACGGGTCTTCGCTGCCGGCTGCCCTGCTGCGCCCTGCCCGAAGATCACCGGCGTGATGTTCAGCGCCTTGCCCAGGAAGGCAACCAGTGCCGACACACTCTTGTCGCCGCGGCGCCTGGCCCGTTCACGGATGTAGTGCAGATCCCGGGGAATCACGCAGGTGTAGATCTTGTCGGTGAAGGTTTCCACCTCATGGCGCAGGGCATTCTTGGACATCTTCTGGTCGATCAGCTTCAGCGTATGCGCCGCCAGCAAACCCTGGCCGGCAAAAATCTGTTTGCTGTCGATCACCCGCATGAAAAACCGGCCCTTGCGGCCTGCGGCTTCCCGCGCACCTTCATAATGGGCCAGGACACTGTTCATGGCCTCGGTGGCATTCTGAAAAATCAGGCTTCGGGTTTTTGTGACCGTTTCACAGATGGCAACATCAAACTGGGTAACGATCCTCTCCATGAACAGGTCGTGGATCTGCCCGGCGGTGAACGCCCGGGTTTCCGCCTGGTGCCCCTTCTGCAGCAGACCACTCTGGTAAAACTCCTGGGTCCGGACCGGGTCGTGCTCGTCTATGTAGGTCTGGCCGTCGATCACAGCGGTAACGGGTAGGATGAATAAATCGTGCTTGCGGCTGAACTCGTAAGGTAAATCACACGCAGAATCAACGATCAAACCAACTCGCATGGTGGGCCTCCAGCTCCGGGCCGCTTCTCTACCGGAAGCGCCCTTTATTGTCGTTATTCTTTATGCCGCTCAGTCTTACATAACCTGACTGGAATTTCAGCAACCCTGGCTTACCCGTCAGGATATTACTTCCAGTTCCTTGAGGTTTTGCTCCAGAAGCTCCCGGTTGTCCTGCTGCCAGGGGTGAAAGCCCTTGCGGAAATAGGCCAGAAATTCCGGCAGACACTTGCGGAGAACCCCGGGTTTTCCCCACAGGAAATTAATGCCAGCTATCCAGGTACGCAGGCTCCAGAACTTGCCATCGGTTTTCAGCAGGCTGCAGGTATTGAGGAAGGTGTACTTGAAGAAGTTCCAGCTAACAAACAGAAAGACAACGCGGCGCAGCCGTTCGTCACCCACGCACGCCTGGTAAACATCAAATACAACGGACTTGTGTTCGGTTTCCTCAATGGCATGCCAGCGCCAGAGCTTTGCCATGGCCGGGGCGGCCCCTTCCATCCATTCCGGATGGCTCAGGATGGCGTTCGCCAGTACCGCGGTGTAATGCTCGGCACCGCAGGTTCCCGCCAGTTGCCGGCTTGGCGGAAGTTGGCCCACCCACTCCATATGCTTCCCGAAACGCCGGTCAATAGCATCGATATCGTAGCCCCGCGCCCTCAGCGCCTCATTGTAGTGCTTGTGCTCGCGGCTGTGGAGGGCCTCCTGCCCGATAAAGCCACGAATCTCGGCCTGCAGCTTCGGGTCTTCGATTCTGTCCCGGTAGAGCCGTACAGCATTGATGAACTGTTGCTCACCATCGGGAAACTGGAGTGAAAGGGCATTGAAGAAAGCAGTCCGGAAGGCATCATTGCCGTGCCAGAGCGTTTTCAGGTCTTCACTGACATCAAACCGCAGATGCCTCGGCTCAACGGACACACCCTCGGGCGTAGAGCTGATGGTCATGACGGCCTCCTGTTTTTGTAATGTTGCTATCAGTAATGAACAGCGGACAAAAAATCATCAGTCAAGGCAGTTTAAACCTGAAAACCTGAGGGAAGGAAGGGAGCCAGGGGAAAAATCGGACATATTGTCACGAAATGACATTCTGTCAAAACAGAGCTCAGAGCAAAAAAAAAGGAGGCACGAGGCCTCCCAAGGACACACAGGGGGTCAGCGCTTTCCAGTGCAGGGCCGGAAGGCGCAGGTTTAGTGCTCTTCTGCGGCTTTCACACCCGGCGCTTCCGGGTCCGCTGCAAAGCCAAGCAATTTGGTTCGTTCAATCAGAAAGTAAAGGACGGCGCCGGTGGCCAGGCCCCAGCCTGCGCCATAGACCGCCAGAACTACGCCCATGGTGCCGGCAATTCCCCGCTCAGTGTTGTTCTCCAGTTGCTCCAGGCCGACCATCAAACAGATATAACCAGTAAGAAGCAGGGTCAGCGACAGGGCAATCGGCAACACCGGCTGGAAAAAGCTCACCAGGGGCAGAATAAACAGCGCAATAAAGCCGGTAATCCAGAAAGTACCGCCGCCGCTGTAGATGGAATCCATGGCATTGCGACCGTATTTGTAGCGCTCGGCCATGGTGGCGGTAACCGCCGTCCAGATCGGACCGGCCAGACCGGGATACGGAGCAAAAAAGGCATGACCACCGTTCCGGAGTGCGGTTACCAGGTGCACGCGGTCAATGCTGTTATCAATGTCTTCGTCTTTGCGCAGGTGATCCACACGGCTCATCAGTGACTGGCCAACAACGATATCGCCGAAGGCAATGACATACGCGATCACAGCGGTCGGGACGGCGTAGAGGAATACGCTGCTGTCCGGGAAGCCAACGGTAAACGGCAGATAGTTCCAGAGCTCGCCGAACGCCGGTCTGGTAATACCCCACTCCACATTGGGCACGGCGTATTCGCCCGTGGCAAACCCCACTAGGATAGCCACCACCATGCCCGGGACCATGCCGTAGTTGGCGATCTTGCGGGCAATGGAATTGCTTTCAACAAAGCCTTTGAAGGACACCGAAAACATCAGGTACAGGGAGACCAAGCCACCGATGATCAGGGAGATCGGTGTGTTGGCCAGGCGACCGCCGGCTTCGATTTCACCCATCAGGGCCGCAATACCGGCGCCGATGATGATCCCGCCTTTCATAGACCGGGGAATCAGTTCCACCAGCTTGCTGCCGAGGCGGGTAACACCGAGGACCAGAAAAATAATGAACACCAGGAACTGCAGGGCAAACAGCGCCTGAATGGCCTCCGGCCCGGGTTCGTAATCACTCAAGAACAGAAGCACCACGGGAATACCCGGCGTTATCCAGCCAGGCACCAGCGGCACTCCCAGCAGCGCCGGGAGCATAAAGCCGATCCCACAAACCACCACGTAAGCCAGAGCGACGTCGTAGGGAACACCCAGGTATTTCTCCAGCAGGGGGATCATGGCCAGGCTGACCACGAACATGATCAGGGCCTGCACCATCTCCGCGAATTCCCACCGATAGTGGACGAACGGCAGACGAACCTTAAAGGGACCCGCAGGCCAGTATGGCTGCTCTTCCCCGTTCTTCCGATGAAACATTTGCATAAAAAGGTCTCCGGGCTCACGCGGTGCGTGTGCCTGACAGCGTTGTTTTTCTGGTTAACATCGGCTGCGCCGGGCCGGCGCAGCCGTTAAGGGGCTCAGTCCAGTTCTTTGGCCTGGTCCCTCAGCACGAACTTCTGGATCTTGCCGGTGGACGTCTTGGGCAGCTCCGAGAAGACGATGGTTTTGGGCACCTTGAACCGGGCCAGATGCTCGCGACAGAAGCTGATGATGTCTTCCTCACTCACTTGTCCGGCCTCCGGCTTGAGGGTAATAAAAGCGCAGGGGGTTTCACCCCACTTCTCGTCTGGCCGGGCGACCACGGCAGCCTCCAGAACGGCCGGGTGCCGGTAGAGGGTATCTTCCACCTCAATGGTGGAAATGTTCTCGCCACCGGAGATGATGATGTCCTTGAGCCGGTCCTTGATCTCCATGTAGCCGTCTTCGTGCCACACTGCCAGATCACCGGTGTGGAACCAGCCACCGCGGAACGCCTCTTCGGTGGCCTTCGGGTTCTTCAGGTAACCTTTCATCACGGTGTTGCCGCGCAGGAAGATTTCACCGATGGTCTTGCCGTCTTTGGGCACCGGCTCCATGGAGTTCGGGTCGCCAACCAAGGTACCGGCCAGGGTATGGTAACGAACGCCCTGGCGGGCCTTTTTCCGGGCACGGTCGTGCAGGGGCAGTTTATCCCATTCGGATTTCCAGGCACAGACGGTCACCGGGCCGTAGACTTCGGTCAGGCCGTAGACGTGAGTCACCTGAATGCCCATCTCCTCGATGGCCCCGATCACCTGGGCGGGGGGCGCCGCGCCGGCGGTCATGGACTTCACTTCGTGATCAATCCCCGCCTTGGCGGATTCCGGCACGTTCAGCAGGGCATTGAGCACAATCGGCGCACCACACATGTGGGTGACCTGGTGATCGCGAATGAGCTGCAGAATCTTTTCCGGATCAACCCGGCGCAGGCACACGTGGGTACCGGCCATGGCGGTGATGGTCCAGGGGAAACACCAGCCGTTGCAGTGGAACATCGGCAGGGTCCAGAGGTACACCGGGTGCATGTCCATGGACCACACGGCCTGGTTACCAATGGCATTCAGGTAAGCACCGCGATGGTGATAGACCACACCTTTCGGGTTGCCGGTAGTGCCTGAGGTGTAGTTCAGGGAAATCGCATCCCACTCGTTCTCCGGAAAGCTCCACTGGAACGCCGGATCCCCTTCCTGCAGGAAGGCCTCGTAATCGAGATCGCTGACCTGAACACCCTCGCCATACTCGGGATCGTCCACATCTATCACCAGGGGCCTGGTGTCCAGCCGGCTCACGGCGTCCCTGATAACTTCACCGAACTCACGGTCTGCAATGACCACCCTGGCCTCACCGTGCTCCAGCATGAAGGCAATCGCCTCGGCGTCCAGGCGCACGTTCAGGGTATTAAGCACCGCACCGATCATGGGCACCCCGAAGTGGGATTCCACCATCGCCGGAATATTTGGCAGCATCACCGCAACGGTATCACCAGGGCCGATACCGCGGCCTTTCAGGGCAGACGCCAGGCGCCGGCAGCGATCATAGGTCTGCGCCCAGTTGTAACGGATCGCCCCGTGAATAACCGCGGGATACTCCGGGTAAACGGTAGCGGTGCGTTCGATAAAATCGATGGGGGATTGAACGGCGTAGTTGGCATCAACGGGCACTAGGCCCTGGTCAAATATCGAGGTCATTGTGTGGTCCTCTTGAGTGCTGTTGTTCTTATGGCGTATTCAGGAATATCGCTAAACTAGCTATACTTCGGGTTAGCAAAATAGTATTTGATATAATAAATACTAGAAATTACACCAATGTATTATAGTGATAATACTATATTCCATGAGCCATGAACGATTCTTCCCCTCCCAGTGTATTTAGTTTGCACGACGCCGACCCGCAACCCGGATTGCTCCTGGATGCGGCGGGCGCCGTCCTCAAGGGGAACCGGGCGAGCCGGGATCTGTGCCAGGTTGCCGGTCTGGCTTCGCCCTCCAGGCTCCTGCCAATCAACATTCAGGCACTGGCCAAATCCTCCCTTGAACAGGGTCGGGCCATTGAAAATGTGGAAGCCCGGATTCCCGGAACCATCCTCATGTGGACCTTCATTCCCGACTCCGGAACAGCCCGGGTTCTGGCGCGGGCAAGAGACGCCACGGAAGATGTCCTTACCCAGGAAGAGGCAACCCGATCCAACCGCCTTTACCGGCTGATCACCGAAAACACCACCGATCTCATTTCCCGCCACGCCCCGGACGGACGCTTTATCGATGCCACACCCGCTTCCTGGCGGTTGTTGGGTTACTGGCCGGAAGAGCTTCGGGGCAAACCGCTCGAGGAGGTCTTCCGGGGCAACAATGTGGCCCAGCAACTGGCCGAAACCCGCAACTTACTCCGGGACGACGGCTACGCCACCATGACCCTGGAAATCATTCATCGGGATGGCACCAGACGCTGGTTCGAAATCGCCAGCCGGGCCATCCGGGAAACCTACACCGGCGCCGTCATCGAGGTAATCAGCGTCTCCCGGGATATTACCGCCCGGGTGGAATCCGAAGAAAACAACCGCCGACTGGCCGACGAACTCGCCCATACCGCCAGGCTCGCCACCCTCGGGGAGCTGGCCTCCAGCATTGCCCATGAGATGAACCAGCCCCTGGCCACCATCGTGAACTTCGCCTGCGCCAGTCAGCGTTACCTTAAAAGCGCCCGAACCAACCCCGAATGCCTGGATCGCGTGGACGACGGCCTGCAGAAGATTGTCCACCATGCCAACCGCGCATCGGAAGTGATTAAGCGCCTGCGCGCCTTCCTGCGCAAAGGACAAAAGCGAACGGCGCCAATCTCCCTGAACGACGTGGTCACCAACGTAGCTCGCCTGTGTCAGTGGGAAGCCGAGAAAAACAACGTGCGGATTTACGAGAAACTGGCTCGTTGCGCCCCGGTGATCACCGCCGATCCGGTGCTGCTGGAACAGGTGCTGATCAATCTGATCCGCAACGGTATTGAAGCCACGGTCGAAGCCCGTGGCGAACGAAAGCCGGGCTCGCCTTCGCAGATCGTCATAACCACCTGCGTCAACGATCAGAATGAAACCCTGATTGAAGTCACCGATGAGGGGCCGGGCCTCGATGAGCAAGGCATCCGCCAGATGTTTCAGCCGTTTTACACCAGCAAGCCCCAGGGGCTGGGCCTTGGGCTGTCCATGAGCCGCTCGATCATTGAGGGATTCGGAGGCTTCCTGGATGCCCGCCCGGCAGCAACTGGAGGCCTGTCCCTGATCTGCCGGTTCCCGGCCAGTCAGAGCCACAAGAACAGAATCACAACCACGGAGATCCAGCCTGATGAGTAATCACTCTGCCCCGGAAGCCACCACCGTCTACGTTGTTGACGACGACGCCGGCATGCTGGAATCCACCCAGTGGCTGCTGGAATCCGTTGGCCTGAAGGTCGAGGCCTACAGCGACGGTCGAAAATTTCTGGACGCTGTAGGCAACAAGAAAGCCGGTTGCGTGGTTCTGGATGTCCGGATGCCCGGTCTCGGTGGCCTGAACGTTCAGGAGGAGCTACAGAAACGGGGGCTGGAACTGCCGATCATCTTCGTTTCCGGCCATGCCGACGTGCCCATTGTAGTCAGGGCGTTCAAATCGGGCGCCTTTGATTTTATCGAGAAGCCTTTCAATGAACAGCTGCTGCTGGACAGCGTACAACAGGCCCTTCAGGAACATCGCCAATCAGGCACACAGCTGCAAGGCGATGAGGCAACCGGAGCCCTGCTGGCCACCCTTACCCGCCGCGAGCGGGACGTTTTCCTTCCGCTGGCCCAGGGCTACACCAGCCGGGAAATTGCCGACCAACTGGATGTCAGTGTAAAGACCATTGATCTGTATCGCGCGCGTGTGATGAAACGCCTCGGCGCGGACCGATTGCCGGATGTCACCGCCACAGCCATTGTTACGGGCCTGCTCGACCCGCTGGACCTGCGTGGTGACAGGAACTGAGTTCCATTCCCCTGCGGTTTCAGGGGCCATGGCTCCCAGCGCCGGGGTTGACCCGCTTTCGCTCCAGGAGCGGCCCTCTCTTTGTGAAGAAAGAATCGGCTCGAGGCCCGTCAGGTTTCAGCCAGGGGTGGTGCGCTGCGCTGCGAGCTGAAAGGCGACCGCGTAGACATCGCCGGCCAGGCGGCCTTCTATTTGGAAGGCTCCATCCACCTGCCTTGAGACTGGTATACTGCCCGCCAATCAAAGGAAAGGGCGGGCAGTATGGCGGCAGGCTCCACATCACAGTACGACGTAATCATCATCGGTGCCGGAGCAGCGGGCCTGATGTGCGCGGCAACCGCCGGATACCGGGGCCGCCGCGCTCTGGTGCTGGATCATGCCAACAAACCGGGCAAGAAGATCCTGATGTCAGGTGGAGGGCGCTGCAACTTCACTAACCTGAACAGCACACCCGCCAACTTCCTGTCGGACAACCCTCACTATTGCATTTCCGCGCTGAAGCGCTATACCCCCCAGGATTTTCTGGAACTGGTGGACCGCCATGGCATTGAGCACGAGGAGAAGGCTCCCGGACAACTGTTCTGCAAGGGCAGCGCAAAGGACATTCTCAATCTGCTGCTGACCGAGTGCGAGTGGGCAGGTGCGGAAGTGAGAATGAAGACAGCCATCGAACGCATCAGAGAAACCAACTCGGGCTACCGCCTGCGTATCGGTTCCGGTGACCTGACCTGCGAATCCCTGGTCATCGCCACCGGCGGTTTGTCGATCCCCACCATGGGCGCCACCGCTTTTGGTTACCAGGTGGCAGAGCAGTTCGGTCTTGATATCCTGCCCACCCGCGCCGGCCTTGTGCCGTTTACCTTGCACCCGGAACTCAAGGGGCAGCTTGCGCCTCTATCCGGTGTCAGCTGCCCCGTGGATGTCGATTGCCAGGGCCAGCACTTCCGGGAACCCATGCTGGTAACCCATCGCGGGCTCAGCGGCCCGGCGATGCTGCAGATCTCCAGTTTCTGGGAGCCCGGCGACAGTCTGGCCATTAACCTTTTACCGACCTGCCAGATTAGTGACGACCTGTTCAACCTGCGAAAAATGCGGCCACAAGCCACGGTCGGCCATTACCTCGCCCAGCACCTGCCCAAACGGTTTGCCCAGGCCTTCAACGATTTGCAGGGCTGGACCGGCCCCTTGCAGGGTTACAAGAACGGCGATATCGAACAGGTAGCGGATATTCTGAACCGGTGGTCCATCAAACCCGCCGGCACCGAAGGCTACCGGAGTGCGGAAGTCACTCTCGGAGGTGTGAACACCCGCCAGCTTTCCTCCAGAACCATGGCGGTTCTGGAGCGGCCAAGCCTGTACTTCATCGGCGAGGTCGTGGATGTCACCGGCCATCTGGGCGGCCACAATTTCCAGTGGGCCTGGGCGTCCGGTGTTGCGGCGGGGAACGATGCCTGAAAATTGTCCCCAAAACCACCTGTTCCGTGCAAACGCGCCTGAGATTCACGGTGTTACCCTGCCCCACAGCTCATGATGGCAAAACCAAGCAGGCGTAACCCATCACGTCCACGGCGGCATCGGACAACCGCCTGAGAAGACCCACTCCCGGGAACTAACGAAGAATCACCAGCGGTTTTTTGGCGGTCTTGAGCATGGTGGTGGTTGTGCTGCCCACCAGGAACTGCCGGATACGGGAGTGGCCGTAGGCCCCCATGACCAGGATGTCGATATCGTGCTCTTCCTGATAGGCGTGTAACGCGGGTTCAACATCGCCGGCGCGGATCGCCAGAGTGATCCCGGATTCCAGGCCCGCCAGCATTTTCTCCGCCTTCCTGAGCTGCTCCCGGCGGTCACTGGTATCCGCGCCAATCATCACCAGATGCAGGGGCATACCCTTGAGCACCGGGCTACCGGCCAGAAGCTCCACACCTTTGAACGCCGTTGCGCTGCCGTCAAAGGCCAGCATGGCACTGCGGGGCCGGGTGAACTCATCCGGCACCAGGAGAATCGGACGATGCATGCTGCGAATCACCGTTTCCAGCTGGCTGCCAATGTGGGTATCGCGCTCCGAACAGGTTTCACCGTGCAACCCCATGACCAGCAGGCGGGTCTGGTTTTCCAGTGCCAGCAGGGACTCGGTGAGGTCGCCGTGGCGCTGGCGCTGCACCACTTCACTGATGCCCGAGTCGCGCACCCGTTTTTCTGCCTCATCCAGCATATGGTGCCCGTGTTCGAGGGCCAGCTTCGCCCGCTTGCGGTCAAGCTCCGCCAAATCCTCCATTAACTGTTCGCGACTTCCCAGGCCGATGCTTCCGGCAAGGTCCGGCTCGGTCGGATAACGCTCCTCATCAAGGACGTGCAACAGCATCATGGGCGTTTCCATATGCTTGCTGGCCCAGGCAGCATAATCGCACACGGCCGGGGCGGCCTGGGAGCCGTCAATGCAGGCAACTACTCGTAACATCTCAACCTCGCCTTCGTGATCCCTGTAATTGCTATTCTGGCTGTGATCGCTGTTGGATTCCCGGGTCTGTGTCATGTCAGTGTCCCATCAGCCGGTCAACAGCTTCGGGTTTGTCGTGCACACCGAAGCGGTCGACAATGGTGGCACTGGCTTCGTTCAACCCGATAACCTCAACGTCCGAACCTTCACGACGGAACTTGAGCACGGTCTTGTCGAGTGCGCCCACGGCGGTAATGTCCCAGAAATGTGCCCGGCTCAGGTCTATGATCACGTTATCGACTGCTTCCCTGAAATCAAAGGATTCCAGGAATTTTTCCGAGGAACTGAAGAACACCTGGCCCACTACCCGGTAGGTGCGGGTATCCGTGGTCTCATCCAGCTCCGAGGTAACCAGCATGTAGTGCCCCACCTTGTTGGCAAAGAACAGGGCCGCCAGCAGCACGCCCGCCAGCACACCGAAGGCCAGGTTATGGGTGGCCACCACCACGATAACGGTAACAACCATAACGATGTTGGTTGACAGCGGGTGTTCTCTGAGATCCTTGACAGAGCCCCAGCTAAAGGTACCGATCGAGACCATGATCATCACGGCGACCAGCGCGGCCATGGGGATCTGAACCAGCCACTTGTCCAGCACCAGCACCATTACCAGCAGGAACACGCCGGCGGTCAGTGTCGACAGGCGCGTACGACCGCCGGATTTGATGTTGATGATGGACTGCCCGATCATCGCGCAACCGGCCATGCCGCCGAGCAGGCCGGAACCGATGTTGGCGATACCCTGACCCTTGCACTCACGGTTGCGATCACTGGTGGTATCGGTCAGATCATCAACAATCGTTGCGGTCATCATGGATTCCAGCAGGCCAACAACCGCAAGGCCCACGGAGTATGGCAGGATAATCATCAGGGTTTCAAAATTCAGGGGCACATCCGGCCACAGGAAAACCGGCAGGGTATCAGGCAGCTCGCCCATGTCGCCTACCGTACGGATATCCAGGTTGAGGTACATCGCCACACCCGTGAGAGCAACGATACACACCAGAGGCGAAGGCAGGATCCGGCCAACCCGGGGCAACAGCGGGAACAGGTATATGATGCCGAGGCCGGCTGCCGTCATGGCGTACACGTGCCAGGTTACATTGGTCAGCTCGGGCAACTGGGCCATGAAAATAAGGATCGCCAGTGCGTTGACAAAGCCCGTAACCACCGAGCGTGAGACGAACCGCATCAGGCCGCCAAGCTTCAGGTAACCGGCGGCAATCTGGATAACACCGGTCAGCAGCGTCGCCGCCAGAAGGTACTCAAGACCATGGTCTTTCACCAGCGTGACCATCAGCAAGGCCATGGCCCCGGTGGCTGCCGAGATCATACCGGGGCGTCCGCCCACGAACGCAATAATCACTGCGATAGAGAAGGACGCATAAAGCCCGACCTTGGGGTCGACTCCGGCGATGATGGAAAAGGCAATTGCCTCCGGGATCAGCGCCAGGGCAACCACAATGCCGGCAAGGACATCGCCGCGGGTATTTGACAGCCAGTTGGCCTTTAAGGAATTCACCATAATTTCGGGGTTCCGGTTTGCTACGAATTCAAAGGCCGCGAAGCTTATCAGCCCCCTTGCAGGAAAGTAAGGTCGCCAGGAGTCTGCGCGGCAGTAACCGGTTACCGGGCTTTGCGGAACGTCAGGTTGTATCGACAGGCGCCGGTCAGAGGATGGTCCCCGGCCTTCAGCGCCAATACTCCGTGATATCTCAGTCGTGCCGGGCCACCCCAGACCACCACATCACCGTGGGCAAGCGGGACCCTGACAGGACGTTCGTTACGTTTCAGCCCGCCAAACTGGAATACCTGGGGTAAGCCCAGGGATACCGATACAATCGGCTGGCTGAAATCCTGCTCATCCTTATCTTGGTGCAGTCCCATTTTTGCCCCGGGCTCATAGCGGTTGATCAGGCAGGCATCCGGCTCAAAGCCCTCGAAACCAGCTGCGACTGCGGCCTTCCCGGCAAGATTGCGGAAGGATTCCGGCATCGCCGGCCAGGGCTGGCCTGAAGTCGGGTCCTCGGACTGGTAGCGGTACCCCCGGGTATCGGTCACCCAACCCTGATCACCGCAGCAACTCATAGCGGCCGACATGGCATGACCGCCAGGGGTTTTCATATGCCGAAACGGTGCCTGAGTGGTAACTCGCTGAATGTCGTTCAGGAGCCATTCAGCGTCTGCGAGGGCGAACTGGCGAAGCACCACCGCACCTTCCATCAGATGCTCCCTGATCAACTCCGGCGACAGCTCGCCGAACAGGTCCTGTGTCATAACTTTTGGCTTCGTCTGAAAATGAAAACGACCGCGCCTGGATTCTATCAACACTGAGCCCCAGAACCATCTCCCAATGTCCTGCGCGATATCGCACTCAGCAGGATCAACGACGCATCGAAATTTCCAGCGCAAATTGTTTTTAACCTTGCCCCCATGAAAGCCTGTTCATGAAGCCGGACTGAAAAACACGTATATTCTATAGGCTGGTTCATCCCTGGTAAGGACAATTTAATGCTGTTTGCAATCATCGTTGGCGGTCTGATCGGTTACGCCTTTGGCAAATTTCCGGGTTTTCTGGTGGGTGCGGCAATCGGTGCCTTTCTCTTCAACCACCTCAAGCGCCGTCTGATCGGCAAGCTCCAGAGTATCCAATCCGGCTTTGTCGAGTCCGTCTTTGCCGTCATGGGTGCCCTCTGCAAGGCAGACGGCATTATATCCCGCGACGAAATCCAGATGGCGGAAGCCATGTTCGTACGCTTCCGCCTGAACGAAGAGCAGAAAGCCACGGCCAGAGCCGCCTTCAACCGGGGCAAGGAGCCGGATTTCGATCTGGACGCAGAGCTGAACCGGTTCCTCCAGGCTAGTGGCCGGCAACCGGCGTTCCTGCAGATGTTTCTTCAGGTTCAGGTCTCAGCTGTTGCCGCCGATGGCGTGGTACACCCGGCCGAACATGAGATGCTGGTGCGAATCGCCCGCGGCCTGGGACTGCCCGAGAGCCAGGTGGATCAGCTGGAAGCCATGCTACGGGGTGCCCATACCAATCGGGCCGGAGCTGGCCAGCCATCTTCCGCCGATCAGATCAGTGATGCCTACAAGGTCCTGGGGGTTTCATCGTCAGCCAGTGACGCGGAGCTCAAGAAAGCCTACCGCAAACTGATGAGCGAAAACCATCCGGATAAACTGGCCGGCCGGGGTTTACCCGAGAGCATGCGGGAAATGGCAGAAGAACGCACCCGGGAGATCAGCCACGCCTACGATGTTATCAAGGAAGCCCGGAAAACGTCGGCGTAAAGCCCGGCGCTTTTCGCAGGCGGCGGCTCAGAACCAGCGCGGCACCCGAACCCGGTAACGCTCGTAGTCCTCTCCGAATTTGACCGCCAGGGCCTTTTCTTCCTCACCGGCCTGGCGGGTGATGACCAGCACACCGGCCACCAGGCATACCAGCGAGAATACGCTGGGCAGCGCCAGGAAAAAGCCCAGTTGCCCCGCCATCACTGTCAGGAACAACGGGTTCCGCGAGCGGGCAAAGGGCCCGTCCGTCAGCAGCTTTCGCTGGTCCTTCCGGGGATCAATGCCTGAGCGCCAGTCCTCATGCATGTAAGCCTGCAGATAGTTCACCACAGTGAACGATGCCAATAGCAACAACATTCCGGCCAACAGCACCGGCCAATGATACAGCCAGCCAAAAACGCCGAGCCAGCCGTCGATATCTGCAAAGATCCGCGCCACACAAACGGTAAGAATCAGTGCCCGGAACACATTGAAGATATGCCGGTGCCACCAGGGCGCACTCCCCCGCTCGCCATAATTGATGTAGGAAAAGCCCATGCGCTGGAACAGCCCAAGGCTACGGCCGGCAAACTGCAGGCCGATCATCAGGAAGAAGATACCAAGAAAGTGACGTACGAGAGGTTCTGTAAATTCCATCGGGATCGCTTACAATGGGTTCTACCTTTCAGCTTATTACCTGATAACGATTATGGAAAGTCCCCGGCCCGGGTAGCCGAGCCTCTGATTCATGGCCTGGTGGCGGAAAACCATGAGGCGACCATGAAGGCAGCCTCAGACTGATTGGACACATGTACCAATAGCTGCCATATTCCAGAGCAAGCCCAATGGTAACCTTTTTACCCGCACCAAGCCGCGTCCGAAAGCTGCTCGTACACCGATAAAAGGACAACGTATTGAGCCCGGCCATGCGTGACAGTGAAGTCCTCGTGACCCACCACAAAGCCCTGATGGAGCTGAGTCATAACATCGGTTTCATCGAAATGCCCCGGCCCCGGAAACTGGCGGCCCTCACGGAACTGTGTACCCGGCTGCTGGGTATTCAAAGGGCAAGCATCTGGCGGTTTCCCCCGGAGCGTGACCGCATAACCTGCGAATGGCTGCACGATGAAGGACAGCCGGGACGTAACAACGGGATTAAAGAAGAAAGTGTCGGCTACAGTCTCTTCCGGTCCGATCATCCCGAATACTTTCAGGCCATTACGGCGGAACGAGTTATTGCCGTGGAGAATGCCCAGAATGATCCCCGGACCCGGTCTTTCGACCGGGGCTACCTGTCCGTTCAGAATATCCACGCCATGCTCGACGCCCCCATTTTTGATGGCGAGCAGTTCAGTGGGGTGGTCTGCCTGGAATCCCATGAACGCAGGGAGTGGTCCGTCCCCGACATTTCCCTGGCCGTGGCCATTGCTGACACCATCAGCCTGATGAATACCCACGAAGCCTGGCTGAGATCCAAGCGGGCCCTGGAATACGTCAGGCGTTACGATTCCCTGACTGGCCTTGCCAATATCGATTCCCTCCGAGACCGGCTGGGTCATCTGGTACGCAAGATCAAACGCCGGGGTGCAGGCAGCCTGGCTCTTATCTGGATCGATGTTGACCGCCTTAAAACCATCAATGACGGCCTGGGGCCCCAGGCAGGGGATCAGGTGATCGCCGATATCGGTCTGAGACTGAAAGAGATCCAACTGGCAGGCAAAGACTTTCTGGCGCGCATCGGCGGCGACGAATTTGCGCTGGTCATCCGCAATTACACCCTGCCGAGTTCCCTGAATGAAGTAACCCGGGAGATCCAGAGCCGGATTCGCCAACCAATCCGGGTATCCGACCAGAATCTGACCGTCAGTGCCAGCCTGGGCATCTGTCACTTCCCGGGTGACTGCCGTGAGCCGGAAGAACTTCTCCGGGGTGCCGAGGCCGCCATGTACCATGCCAAAAGGCAGGGCCGGGACCGTTCCACCCTGTTTGACTCGGAAATCCAGATGACAGCGCGCTCCCGCTTTGCCCTTGAGAGCGAACTGAGGGAAACACTGAAAACCAATGGCCTGGATGTGTTCTACCAGCCGATTATGGATCGTAGCGGAAAACAGCTGGAGAGCATGGAGGCCCTGGTTCGCTGGCAGCACCCGCAAAGGGGCTGGCTGTCGCCGATCGAATTTCTGGACGTGGCCCGCAGCGCCGGGCTCATGTATGAACTGGGAGCCTGCGTACTCAGAAACGTCTGCGCACATTGGCGCGACGCAAAAAACCGGAACATCCCACTGCCCACCATATCCGTCAACCTCTCAGCCGAGCAGGTATTGGTCCCCGAATTACCGGAACGGGTAAAAGAGATCTGCAATAAACAGGATATGCCGGTCAGCGCCCTGCAGTTTGAAGTGACCGAAGACTCGATCCAGGGGGATTTCAGCCTGATCGGTCGGGTCCTGGAGCAACTGGTAGAGGCTGGCGCAGAGCTTGCCATCGACGATTTTGGCACCGGATACTCCTCGCTGTCCCGGCTCAAAAGCCTGCCATTTTCCCGGATCAAGATCGACCGCTCGTTCATCAAGAACCTGCCAGACGACGATGACGACTGCGCCATTACCCTATCCATCATCGGTCTGGCCCGGGGGCTGGGACTTTCCGTGGTGGCGGAAGGCGTGGAAAACGACGCCCATGAGGCCTGGCTGTTTGAGAAAGGCTGCGACTATCTCCAAGGCTACCTGTATAGCAAACCGCTGCCGTTTTCCGAAATCATTGGCCGCTACTACTCCGACTGACCCGGCCGGTCAGCCTTCCCAGAGCCTGACCGGCCCGGTTACCCAGCACCAGCAATGCCGGCGTAAGCAACAGCGTCAGCACGGTGGCGAATGTCAGCCCTCCAGCGATGGCGCTGGACAGTTGGGTCCACCACTGGGTCGAGGGCGCCCCGAGGCCCAGGGAAGGCGTCAGCAGGTCCACGTTCACCCCCAGCACCATGGGCATCAGGCCCAGCACGGTGGTGATGGCCGTGAGCAGCACCGGCCGCAGACGCAGGCAACCGGTTTCCAGGGCGGCCTCGTAAGCCTCAATGCCTTCCTTGCGCATCTGGTTGTAGGTATCGATGAGAATGATGTTGTTGTTCACCACAATGCCCGCCAGCGCAATGGTCCCCATGCCCACCATCACAATGCCGAACGACTGGCTGTTGACCAGCAGGCCAAGAAGCACCCCAGCCGTCGAAAGCACAATGGCGGAAAGGATCAGGAAGGTCTGGTAGAGTGAATTGAACTGGGTCACCAGAATCAGCAGCATCAGCCCGATGGCCACCAGAAAGGCGGTGACCAGGAAGTTGGCGGCCTGCTGCTGATCCTCGTTTTCGCCGGCAAATTTCACTGAGATGCCGTCCGGTGGCTCCGGCATCCCGGCCTGCAGGGATCGCAGAAGTTCGTCAACCCGGCGGCCCGGCGCCAGATCGGACTTGATGGTTACCGTACGCTGGCCACCCACCCGCACAATACTGCCGGTTTTATCCCCGGGCCGAAGGTCGACGAACTCCGAGAGCGGCACCTGCCCTCGGGGAGTGCGGATGGTCTGCCGTTGCAGGTGGTCCAGTTCCCGCCAGTTGTTCGGTACCCGAACAACGATATCCACTTCGTCCCGGACATCCTCCGGGCGATAGGTAGCCAGCACCAGGCCATTGGTCACCAGCCGCACCGCACTGCCAATGCCGAGCACATCGGTGCCGAACCGGGCAGCGGCTTCCCGGTCAACCTGTAGCCGCCACTCAATACCCGGCAAACTCCGGTCATCGTCGATGTCCACGAAGCCCCCCAGCTCCCGCATGCGGTCCTTGATTTTATCCACATAGCCGTTAAGGTCGTTGGCCTCACGGCTGCTCACCTGCAGCTCAATGGGCTTGCCTTCCGCTGGCCCACCTTCCTGCTTGCGAAATTCCAGCTCAACGCCTGCGATGTCGGAGGTCAGTGCGCGGAAATCCTCCAGAATGGCACTGGCGGCGCGCCGGGTGTACCAGTCGGTAAACTGGAACTGCAGAACACCAATCACATCCGGCGCCATCTGCGAACTGGCGCTGACCATTGAGCGCGCGTAAAGGGCCTTTACCTCAGGCATTCCCTGCAGGCGCCGCTCCACCTCACGCACGATCACATCCCGTTCCCACACCGACAGATCGCCTCTGGCCCGCACCTGCACCTGGGCCGAATCCGGTTCAACGCTCGGGAAAAACTCCACACCGTAATTGAAGCGGGCATAGGCGGCGTAAATCACCGCAATCACACAGAGCACACCGATCAGCGTCAGTCCCGGCGATTTAAGAAGTACTGACAGCAACCAGCGGTAGCGTTGCATCAGCCGGCCTGTTGTTTCTCCCTGCCGGGCCCTGCGGCCGCCACTGACGCTGCCCAGCACTGGCAGAAACACCAGCGCCATCGCCAGCGATGCCACCAGACAGATGATGACCGTCAACGGCAGGAACTTCATGAACTCCCCCACCACCCCGGGCCAGAACAGCAGAGGCACAAACACCGCCAGAGTGGTGGCCGTGGAAGCAATAATGGGCCACGCCATGCGGCTTGCGGCCTCAGCCCAGGCATTTTTTACCGGTTGGCCATCCGACAGGTTCCGGTCGGCCAGCTCGGACACCACAATCGCGCCATCCACCAGCATGCCGGCCACCAGAATCAGGCTGAACAGCACCACGATATTGAGAGTCAGCCCCATGGTCCAGATCACCAGGATGCCGGCGAGGAAAGCGCCCGGAATTGTCAAACCCACCATCAATGCGGAACGCGGCCCCATGGCTGCAATCACCAAGATGATCACCAACACAATGGCCGTGAGCACGTTGTTCAGCAGGTCGCTGAGGATGTCCCGCACCTCCTCGGATTGATCCATGATGTAGCGAATTTCCAGGCCTTCCGGCAGTTGGGGCCTGGTCTGGTCGACCAGATTGCGGATCTGGGCAATGGTTTCGATGATGTTGGCACCTGAGCGTTTGGACACTTCCAGCACCAGCGCCGGTTCGCCGTTGATACGGGCAAAGCCGGTGGGATCCTTGAAGGTGCGCTGGAGCATGGCCACATCGCCGAAAGTGACCACCGTATCGCCATCGACTTTGATCGGCATGGACATCACATCCTCAATGGTCTCGATCACCCCGGGCACCTTCAGCGCCATGCGACCGTTGCCGGTATCCAGGGAGCCTGCGGCCACCAGTTGATTGTTCCGGGTCACCAGGGAGGCCAGTTGATCAAAATCGATGCCGTAGCTCTCCAGAACCTGGGGGTCCACCACGATTTCCAGCAGGTCTTCCCGGTCGCCGCCGATCTCCACTTCCAGCACTTCCGGTATGGATTCGATGGCATCCTGGAACTGGCGGGCAATGGTAATCAGCTCCCGCTCAGACAGGGGGCCTGACAGACCCACGGACAGTACCGGAAACAAAGACACATTGATCTCGTTGACCCTCGGTTCGTCTGCCTCCCCGGGCAGCTTACCGCGGGCCGTGTCGACTTTCTCCCGCACGTCCTGCAAGGCTTTGTCCGGATCAAAACCGGCATCAAATTCCAGCATCACCGAGGCATGCCCCTCGGACGCTGTACCCCGCATTTCCTTGATGCCCTCCAGCGACCGCAGCTCCTGCTCCATGGGCCGAACCAGCAGGCGCTCGGCGTCCTCCGGGCTGATCCCGTCCAGGGTCATGGAGACATAGATCACCGGGATGGTGACGTCGGGATTGGCTTCCTTGGGAATGGTCTGGAACGCCGCGATACCGCCGAGAATCAGGAACAGCAGAGTCAGCAGCGTGGTCCGGCTGCGATCAATGGCCGCGAAAATCAGTGCGCGCATCTCGCCTAACCCCTGTTTTCAGAGGCGTAGACCGGCATCACTTTCTCACCGGTACTCACGAAACCGCCACCCCGGGTGATGAGACGGATTTCATCCGGCAACCCGGTTACCCAGGCCCCGCCGGTGGAAACGCTCAGCAATGTCACCTGACCGAACACCACCTGATTCTGGTCGTCCACGTATTTCACTCCCGGGCGGCCATCGTCCCCGAGCGAAAGATAAGCCGGAGAGATAAACATCGCCTTCACCTCAGGCAGCGCTACTCGCAGGCTGGCGCTGCCACCGGCCACCCGCCTGCGATCTGGATTTTCCACGGCTATTTCTACTGCAAAGCTGCGGGTTTCAGGCGAAGCGGCGCTGGCCACAAAGGTCACAACGCCGGAGAGCCGGCTACCGTCCAGCAGATCCACGCGAACGGCCTGGCCGGGCGCCACATTGGTCACTGACTGCTGGGGAATCTGCGCGGTCGCTTTAAGACGGTCCACGCTTACCAGTTGAAATAGCGCAGAGCCCACCTGGACAAGATCGCCGGTATCCACGGATTTGCTGTTGATGGTGCCGTCGAAAGGCGCCGCGGGTGTGAGATGGCTGACCGCCTGCCGGGCGTTGGTCAGCTCCGCATTGGCGGCAGCCAGTTCACTCTCAAGGGCCAGCACTTCCGACGGGGCGGCAAGATTGCCTGCCCTCAGCCGGCGGGCAGCAGCCAGATCTGCCTCCAGCTTGCGAACCCTGGATTGCCAGCGCAGAACCGCGGCACTGCGCCCTTCATCGGAAATCCTGAGCAGCGTCTGCCCTTTCCGGACCTGCTCGCCGAGTCCGACAGCCAGGGATTGTATCCGGCCCGAAACCTGGGCACTGAGCATCACGGAATTCCATGGCTCCAACTGACCCTGAAGCATCAACCCCGGCTCGTGAAGCGTCGCTGTCAGAATTTCCACCTGCACGCTTGTCAGCTGGTTGTCACCACTATCCGGGCGCTCCGGAGGCTCATCACTGGCTACCTTCACCTCACCGGTGGCCATCCAGATCACCAGCGCAATCACAACCAGGACTGACAGGCCGAGAGAACCCCATTTTGCTTTCGTCATTGAATGCTCACTGTTACTGATGTGAAGCCTTTTTCGAGGCTGGCAGAAAAAACCGGCAATTAACGGTTGCATCCGGCTGAAAACGTGGGGTAGATTCTACACAGAATCTTTTTACGAATTCAGAGCAGACCGTCGATTATATGAACCTCAACGCAGTGATTGTCCTTGTGAAGCTTATCCTGGTGGTCGTGGTACCGTCCGGGGGCTTCTGCGTGGACAAGCGGGTGAGATAGCGACAACCTGACAAAACACCAGAAACCCCCGGCACCGAAAGGTCCCGGGGGTTTCTCTTTTTGCAGCAAAAGAAAAGGGAAAACGACCATGAACGGCGCACAGCACATTCTTGACGCGTTCCACCGCCACAACATCAGCACGGTTTTCGGATATCCGGGCGGCTGCATCATGCCGCTTTACGACGCGCTGGTGGACGATGTGGGCGTGGAGCACGTGCTGTGCCGCCATGAACAGGCCTGCGCCCTCGCCGCCGATGGCTACGCCCGGGCCAGTGGCCAGCTGGGCGTGTGCATTGCCACGTCCGGCCCCGGTGCCACCAACCTGATCACCGGTGTTGCCAACGCCCATCGGGATTCCATTCCCATGCTGGTCATCACCGGCCAGGTGCCGTCTGGCCTGATTGGCACCGACGCCTTCCAGGAAACCGACGTACTGGGGATGACCCTGGGCATCGTGAAACACAGCTACCTGATTGACGACGCCCAAAGCCTGCCTGCGATCATGGAAGAGGCCATCGAACTGGCCCAAAGCGGTCGCCCAGGGCCGGTCTGGATTGATATTCCAAAAGACCTGTTGCTGACGGAAGTGGCAGAGGCGCCCGAATTCCGGCCCAGAGACGGTGAAGCGGCTTGCCCTGACCTCACCAGAGCCCTGGCCATGTTGCGCGCTGCCCGCAAGCCCCTGCTCTACAGCGGCGGAGGCATCAGCCTGGCCCACGCCGAGGACACGTTCCGAGTCTTTGCCGAAACCTCCGCCGTGCCCGCGGTTGTGACACTGAAAGGCATCGGCAACCCGGGCAAACATAACCCCTACAACCTCGGCATGCTGGGCATGCACGGCTCCCGGGCGGCCAACAGGGCAGTGCATGAGTGCGACCTTCTGCTCGTCATCGGCGCCCGCCTGGACGACCGGGCCACCGGCAAACTGGAGGGCTTCGCCCCCAACGCCCGGATGATCCACATCGACGCCGACGCCGCCGAGATCAACAAACTGCGCGCCGCCGACCTGGCCATCCGCGGTGACCTGAACGCCATCCTGAACTCATTGACCGAGGCGTTCCAGGATGCACCATTGGCCATCAGCGGCTGGAAGAAACAGTGCCGCACCTGGCACACCACCGGCGGCTTCCACGCGGCCGACAACGAAGAGCCCCTGGCCCCGATCACCGGCCCGGCCTTTATCCGCCAGCTCTCCCGGATTGCCCCGGACGATACCGTCATCGCCTGCGATGTTGGCCAGCACCAGATGTGGGTCGCCCAACACTACGACTTTGACCACCCACGCCACCACCTCACCAGCGGCGGCCTGGGCACCATGGGTTTCGGCCTGCCAGCGGCCATCGGCGCCCAGTTTGCCGACCGCAACAGCACGGTCATCAACGTCACCGGTGATGGCTCGTTCATGATGAACGCCCAGGAACTGGCCACCGTCCGCCGCTACAACTTGCCGGTGAAACTGATCGTCATGGACAACCAGTGCCTGGGCATGGTGCGCCAGCAGCAGGAACTGTTCTACAACAACCGGGAAAGCCAGATAAACCTGGACGACAACCCCGACTTCGTGGCCATGGCCCGGGCCTTCGAGATCCCGGCCCTGCGCATTGATCGCACCGACCAGATCCGCCGGGGCATCGAAACCATCCTGGCCTACAACGGCCCGATGTTGCTGCACGTGGCCATCCGCCGGGACGAAAACGTGTGGCCCATCGTCAAACCCGGCGCCAGCAACACAGACATGATCGACGAAACCGCCCGCACTGCCAAAGCCAGCAAGGAGCAAGTTGTATGAATCCGCAAAGCCAGCCCTCGACACCCAGCTATACCATCAACTGCCGAATGACCCGGGAAGCCGCCGCCCTGGAGCGGCTGTGCCAGGTGGTCCGTATCCGCGGGTTCCGGATCGCCACCATGGCGGTTGAAACCGCCGGCGAGCATCTGAACATCGCGCTGACTTTGGAGGGCACTCGGCCGATTGCCATGCTGCAGTCGCAACTGGCAAAACTTCATACGGTTGCCGAGGTTGCCCTCGCGTCTGGTTCTGCGGCCCGGGCCCGTTCAGCCTGAGTTGGGAGTTCGTTTCTTGGTAACCTGAGGTTTTGGGGGCAGGCCCGCCCCCAAAACCAACAGGCTACGAGGACGACAACGCCAGAGTTACCAGGCCTTATAAGGCAAGAACTTCCCGTTCATGGTGACCACAACACGGTCGCCCTTCGGGCTCTCCTCCTTCTCGATGTCCATGGTGAAATCGATGGCGCTCATGATGCCATCGCCGAACTTCTCGTGAATGAGTTCTTTCATGGTGTCACCGTAGACACCCACCACTTCGTACAGACGGTAGATCAGCGGATCCTGCGGAACGGCACCGTCCCAGGCTTTTTTCGGGCACACCTGCAGCGCTTCGGCGACCGGCTTATCCAGGCCGAGGATTTCGCACAGGGCGAAAGCCTTGTCTTCGGTCAGGCTGTTCATGCCCAGTGCCGCTGAGGTGGTGAACACCGGGGACATGCCGATGGTTTCGGCGATGGATTCCCAGGTCATACCCTTGGATACTTTGGCTTCCAGGATTTTCGCGGTCATCAGTTCTTTGTTCATCATGGCTGTTTCCTCTCTTGGGTTTTTGCGTCAGGCATTCACTGCGCGGGCGGCAGTTTCAGATTCAGTTTCAGACTTGTCAGACACGGGCGCTGACTGTGCAACGCCTGTGGCGGGCTGGACGATTTTCGGGGTGCCGTCTTTTTCCGGCAGCGCCGAGCCGCTTCGGTTGACCAGGAAGTCCACCAGGTAGTCCCGGGTTTTGTGATAGGCCGGGTTCTGGAAAATGGTGGCCCTGGCCCGCGGGTGCGGGACGTCCACTTTCACGCTCTCAGCGATGCGGGCATTGGGGCCGTTGGACATCAGGAAGATGCGGTCGGAGAGCAGAATGGCTTCGTCCACATCGTGGGTGATCATGAACACGGTCTGACGGGTTTCTTCCCAGATTTTCACCAGCTCGTCCTGAATCACACCCCGCGTGAGCGCATCCAATGCGCCGAAGGGCTCGTCCAGCAGAAGAAGTTCGGGCTGGGTGGCGAAGGCCCGGGCGATACTCACCCGCTGGCGCATGCCGCCGGAGAGCTGTGCCGGCTTTCGGTTCAGGGCGTGGTCCAGGCCCACCATCTTCAGGTAGCGCTCGCTGTGTTCTTTTACCTTTTCCCTGGACCACCCGGGCCAACGGGCACGCACGGCGAAGACAATATTGCTCAGCGTGGTTTTCCAGGGCAGCAGGCTGTAGTTCTGGAATACTACCCCGCGCTCCAGGCCGGGGCCTTTGATTTCCTTGCCGTTCATCACCACGTTGCCGGCGCTGGCTTCGTCCAGGCCGGCCAGCACGTTCAGGATGGTGGATTTGCCACAACCGGAATGGCCGATGATGCAGACGAATTCGCCTTTCTCCAGGGCAAAGCGGATATCCTCGAAGACGGTCAGCTCGCCGCCCTGGCCGTCCGGGTAGACTTTGGACAAGCCATCTACTTCCAGGAATGATTTACTCATAACAGGTCTCCGTTCGGAGGGTTGAGGCCGGCACCGGTAAACGGTGCCGGACCGCTCATTCTTTGTATTCCACCAGCTTCTGGGCCTTGCCCAGGGCCAGGTCGAGCAACATGCCCACCACCCCGATCATCAGGATGGAGAAGATCACACTGGCCAGATCCAGGTTGTTCCATTCGTTCCACACGTAGTAGCCAATGCCGGTGCCGCCCACGAGCATTTCCGCGGCCACGATGACCAGCCAGGCGATACCGATGGAGATGCGCATGCCGGTCAGGATCGTCGGTGCGGCGGCCGGCAGGATCACTGTAATGGCGGTGCGCAGCGGGCCGAGTTCGTGGGTCCGGGCCACGTTCACCCAATCCTGCCTCACATTGGCCACGCCAAAGGCGGTGTTCAGCAACATCGGCCAGATCGAGCAGATAAAGATCACGAAGATCGCCGAAGCGTCGGAGTCCTGGATGATGAACAGGGCCAGTGGCATCCAGGCTAAGGGCGAGATCGGCCGCAGCACCTGGATGTACGGGTTCAGGGCCTTGTACATCAGCGGCGACATGCCGATCAGGAAACCTATGGGCAGCGCGATGGCCATGGCCGCCAGGTACCCGGTCAGCACCCGGTACACCGAATAGGCAAGCTGAATGCCAATACCCTTGTCGTTGGCGCCGGCGTCATAGAAGGGATCGGACAACTCCGCCCACGCCAGCCTGATCACCGCCGAGGGTGGCGGCACGCGGGATTCCTGCTCCACGCCACCCATCAGCATTTCGTATTCGGTCAGTCCGGTCTGGGCCTCCGGGGGCTGGGTGGCCATTTCCCAGAGCCCCAGGGCCAGAATCAGGAACGACACCGACAGCAACGCTGCCCGGACGTTCAGGGAAGCCATGGTTACACCCTCCCGATGGCGAAGCTGCGGGTATATTCTTCAGCGCTGTCCGGGTCGAACGTTTTACCCATGATGGTGTGGGTCTTGTAGGTTTGATCCGGCGCGGAGTAACCCATTTCTTCCATCAGCTTTCCGGTCTCACCTGCCAGGTACACCTGCTCGGCGATGGCCTTGTAGTCCACATCCCCTTCTATATAGCCCCAGCGCTTCATCTGGGTGAGGATCCACACACCCATGGAGTGCCACGGGAACGGATCGAAGTCGATACGGTCCGGTACGTTTTTCACCTCGCCCAAACCATCGGCGTAATAACCAGTCAGCACCTGCTGGATCACCGGAACCGGCTGGTTGAGGTAGTTCTTCGGCGCAATGGCTTCGGAAATCTCCTTCCGGTTTTCCGGAATGTTGGAATACTGGGTTGCGTCGATAATCGCCCGTAGCAGGGCACCGTAGGTATTCGGGTTCCGGGTGGCGAACTGCTGGCTGCAGGCAAAGGCGCAGCACGGGTGGCCTTCCCAGATGTCTTTGGTCAGCATGTGGATAAAGCCCACTTTCTCCCAAACCGCACGCTGGTTGAACGGGTCCGGGGAGAGGTAACCGTCGAGGTTACCGGCGCGCAGGTTAGCAACCATTTCAGGTGGCGGTACCACACGGATTTGCACGTCCTTGTCAGGGTCGATACCGTTCTCGGCCAGGTAGTAGCGCAGCAGGAAGTTGTGCATGGAGTATTCGAACGGCACCCCGAACTTGAAGCCTTTCCACTGTTTCGGGTCCCGCTTGTCCTTGTGATCCACATGCAGAACGATGGCCTGGCCATTAATGTTCTCAACCGCCGGCATGATAAACGGCTCGGGTGTTGAACCGGCGCCCATGCTCATGGCCAGGGGCATGGGGGTCAGCATATGGGATGCGTCGTACTCGCCCGCCAGGGACTTGTCCCGGGCCACCGCCCAGCCGGCGGTTTTGGTAACGGTCACATCCAGGCCGTAGCGCTCATAAAAACCCATGGGATGCGCCATAATGATGGGCGTGGCACAGGTGATAGGCACGAAGCCGACGTTGAGTTTGGTCTTCTCCAGCTTGCCCAGGGATTCCTTGACCGCCGCCTTGGCCTTGTCCATGGGAAAGACGCTGCCCAGCAGCGCGGCCGCGGTGCCCGCCCCCATCATTTTCATGAAGCTCCGGCGGCTGTGGTCGTTGTGGCCGAACACCGACCGAACCACCGCGCTCTCGATTGCCCGGTCCATCATGACCTCGGAATCCATGGCGCCTTCGGAGGCCGATGCATCCTGGCTTGTCGATTGCTGGAGATTCAGAGGCACCGACGGCGTTTCCTGCCCGGGCTTGCATTCCGGACAGCCACAGGTTCTGGCGTGAATCAGTGACTGGTCACCGTCAAACGGATTACCAAGGCTTTTTGTGGTCATGGGGCACTCTCCCTAATCTCGGGTTGTTTTTGCACTCTCGCGGTGCAGCCAAGGTGCAGTTCGGATCCGGAGTTGAAAAAGGGCCGGACCTTTTTACGTTCTGAAAGAGCTATCGCAGGGTTTGTGCCAACTGCTGTTTTTTTATTAATGCGCTGTTTTAACTGGTGTTTAAATCCAAGACTGCGAATCTCACCAACTACGATTTTTCGTAGTTAACGATTTTTCGTAGCAAATGCCACGATTTTTCGTAGTTGGCACAGGGTTTGTCTGGTCTTATCCGGGATAACACAGGACAGACCCATGAGCCCCGAAAACGCCATCACTCCGATAGCCGCCACGAACTGGATCGACCACCTGCCCGATGCCGCCCTGCTGGTGGATGCCAGCCAGGATCTGATCGTTGCGGCCAACAGCGCCCTTGCCCGCATGATCGGCACGGACCGGCAATCCCTGACGGGCACCCCCTGCACCCTTCTGTTCCCTGACCAGCGCCCGCAACTGATTACCTTCACTGAAGAAACCCTGTTCCGAAGCCAGGGCTGGAGCAAAGACTTCATGCTCAGGCGCAGGGACGGCCACACAGTGGAGCTGGAGATCTCCTCCTCCCGGGTTGGCGAGGCGGAATCCCGGAACGTCTTGCTGCTGCTTCGGGACCGCCGCCAGTTGCGTACCCTTCGGGAACGACACGATGCCAACCACTACCACCGGGGAGGGCTGCTCGAATGGCGACGGGTGGAGGAACTGTTCAAGGACATGGAACGGGAGAACCAGCTCATCCTGCACGCGGTCGGAGAAGGCATCTACGGCGTCGATGCGGAGGGGCGAACCACCTTTGCCAACCCGGCCGCGGAACGGATGCTGGGCTGGCGTATTGATGAGCTGATGGGCCGGGTCATTCACCGCGTTGTGCATCACTCCCATGCGGATGGCAGCCTCTTCCCCCTGAAAGAATGCCCCATTTATGCTGCGTTCCGGGACGCCAGCGTGAAGCAGATAGGCGAGGACTGGTTCTGGCGCAAGGACGGCACTGGCTTCCCGGTGGAATACACCAGCACGCCGATTCTGGATAACGGCCATCCGGTGGGCGCCGTGGTGGTCTTCCGGGATATCTCGGCACGCCTCGAGGCCCAGAAAGAACTGCAAAAAGCGCTGGAGGAGGTGGAGACCCTCAAACACCGGCTGGAAATGGAAAACGCCTACCTGCAGGAGGAACTCAGCGCGGAATATCACTTTCACGAAATCCTTGGCCAGAGCGAGGCCATCCGAGCCATTGTGCAACGAATCAGCATGGTAGCGCCGACCGATGCCAACGTGCTGATCACCGGCGAATCCGGCACCGGCAAGGAACTGATCGCCCGCGCCATCCACCAGTCCAGCAGCCGGCGGGACCGGCCCCTGATCCGGGTGAACTGCGCGGCCATTCCCAAGGACCTGTTCGAGAGCGAGTTTTTCGGCCACATCAAGGGCGCGTTCACCGGCGCCGTCAGCGACCGCGTAGGCCGGTTCGAGCTGGCCGACGGCGGCACCCTGTTCCTGGACGAAGTGGGGGAAATCCCGCTGGAACTTCAAGGCAAACTGCTTCGGGTTCTGCAGGACCAGCAGTTCGAGCGCGTCGGTGAGAACCACACCCGGGCGGTGGATGTCCGGGTCATCGCGGCCACCAACCGGGATCTGAAATCGGAAGTTCAGGAGAAAGCCTTCCGGGAAGACCTCTACTTCCGCCTGAACGTCTTCCCTATCGAGTCGGTGCCACTGCGCCGGCGCCGGGAAGACATTCCCATTCTCGCCCGGGAATTCCTGAACCGTGCCTGCCAGAAGTTCAACCGGCCCCAGCTGACATTAAGAGAGCGGGACGTGGAGACCCTCAAGGCCTACCAGTGGCCGGGCAACGTGAGGGAGCTGGAGAACGTGATTGAACGCCAGGTCATCACCGCCGACGGCAGACTGGACCTGGATCTTCCCGGACCGGATTCCGCCGCCACACCCACGCCCGAACAAACGCCGCCGGCCCGGCATTTCAACGGCGAACTGATGACGGAATACGAACTCAGAGAGCTGGAAAAACAGAACCTGACAAAGGCCCTGGAAATGAGTGGCGGCCGGGTATTTGGCGACGACGGCGCAGCGGCCATACTCGGGATCAAACCGACCACCCTCACCTCGCGGCTGAAAAAGCTGCGGATTGAGCCCAGAAATTTTCAGGTCCATAAGGGTTGAGGTCCAAGGACTGCGGGGAGGCAGACCGAAACCGGAGACTGCCTCCCCAGCCAGATCAGATCAGTTCAACGGCCACCGCCGTACCCTCACCGCCGCCGATGCAGAGCGACGCAACGCCCCGCTTCAGGCCACGCTGCCTGAGCGCGTTAATCAGGGTAATGATGATGCGCGAGCCGGACGAACCGATCGGATGCCCCAGGGCACAGGCGCCGCCGTGAACGTTGACCTTATCAGCCGGGAGTTTCAGTTCGTTCATGGCCGCCAGGGTGACCACTGCGAAGGCTTCGTTGATCTCGAAGAGATCAACATCATCCAGGCTCCAGCCAGCTTTCTTCAGCACTTTTTCAATGGCACCAATAGGCGCCAGAGTGAACTCGGCCGGCAGGCGCGCGTGCGTGGCGTGAGCCACGATTCGGGCCTGCGGCGTCAGCCCACGGGCATCGGCTTCTGCAGCGGAGGCCAGCACAAGGGCAGAGGCGCCGTCGCTGATGGAACTGGAGTTGGCCGCAGTGACGGAACCATCTTTGGCGAAGGCCGGCTTCAGGTGCGGGATTTTCTCCGGTTTGGCGTTGCCCGGCTGCTCGTCGGTGTCGACTTCGGTGTCACCGCCACGGCCGGAAACGGTTACCGGAACAATCTCGTCACGGAACCAGCCGTTTTCGATGGCCGCCAGAGATTTTTGCAGGGAACCGATGGCGAATTCGTCCATGGCCTGACGGCTGATGTCGTATTTATCCGCGGTGCGCTGGGCGAAGACGCCCATCAGGCCGCCTTCGTAGGCGTCTTCAAGACCGTCCAGGAACATGCTGTCCATCACCTGGCCGTGGCCCATGCGCATACCACCACGGGCCTTGGGCAGCAGGTACGGTGCCTGGCTCATGTTTTCCATGCCGCCGGCGATCATGATGTTGTTGGTACCAGCTTTGATCTGGTCGTGGGCCATGATGACGGCCTGCATGCCGGAGCCGCACATTTTGTTGATGGTGGTGCAGCCGGAGCTGTCGGGAATGCCGGAAGCCCTTGACGCCTGGCGCGCCGGAGCCTGGCCGAGGCCCGCGGGCAGTACGCAGCCCATGATCACTTCCTGGATGTCAGCCGGCTGGAGGCCGGAGCATTCGATGGCGGCCTTGATGGAGATGGCGCCCAGTTCCGGGGAGCGCACGGAGCTAAGAGAGCCCATCATTCCGCCCATCGGTGTTCTTGCCGAGCCTGCGATTACCACATCATTGCTGTTCATTTGGTTGTCCTCCTGATTCTGTGAAAGGCCCGATCAGGGGGCAGCCTCTCCGGGACACGCTGTAAATACTTCCCTGTACGCTTGACTGCAGCATCCATGCTGCAGACAGTCCCGGAGAGGCTGCCCCCTGCTCGGACCCCGAGCATTCGAGTTGCCTTCTGAGGCCTTAAAGGACCTTCTTTCAGGCTTTGCCCAGTACCGACCGGGCAATAATTTCTTTCATGACTTCTGAGGTGCCGCCATAGATTCGCTGCACCCGGGCGTCGATAAAGGCCCGGGAAATCGGGTATTCGGTGGTGTAACCGTAGCCGCCAAACAGCTGCAAACAACCATCGGCCACGCGACACTGCATCTCGGTGGCGCTGTACTTGGCCATGGAGGCGGTCGGGGCATCCAGCTCGCCACGCTCGTACTGGTCGATGCACTGGTCCACGAAGGCCTTGTTGACCCGGTAGTCGGTTTCCATACGCGCGATTTCGAAGCGGGTGTTTTGCAGTTGGGCCAGTTTCTGGCCGAACAGTTCCCGTTCCTGGGCATAGGCGATGGTCAGGTCGAGGGAGCCACGGGCCGCGGCCACGCCGAGGGCACCAATCACCAGCCGCTCCCGGGGCAGTTCGCGCATCAGGTACATGAAGCCCTGGCCTTCCTCGCCCAACAAAGCCGAGGCCGGGACTCGCATATCGGAGAAGAACAGCTCGGAGGTATCCCCGGAGTGCTGGCCGATTTTGTCCAGGTTTCGGCCTTTGCTGTAGCCCGGCAGTGACGTATCCACCAGGAACAGGCTGATGCCTCGGGCACCGGCCTTCGGATCGGTTTTCGCCGCAACGATGACCATGTCGGCGTGCTGACCGTTGGTGATGAAGGTTTTGGAGCCGTTCAGGATGTAGTCATCGCCATCCTTCACCGCACTGGTGCGGATCGCCTGCAAGTCACTGCCGGCACCTGGCTCGGTCATGGCGATGGCGCCAACGGCTTCGCCGGAAACCAGCTTCGGCAGCCATTGTTGTCGCTGCCCCTCGTTGCCCATGTGGCTCAGGTAGGGGGCGACAATATCCGAGTGCACCATCACGTTGGTGGAGAGCGCACCGAATCCCATGCGGGCAAGCTCTTCCCCTACCACCACGGAGAACTGAAAAGGTGCGCCGATGCCGCCGCAGTCTTCCGGTACATCCACGCACAGCATGCCGGCGTCGCCCAGGGTGTTCCAGAGCTCGCGGGGGACCAGGCCGGTTTTCTCCCAGGCCTCATAATGTGGGGCCACTTCTTTTTCCAGAACCTTGATCACAGATTCCCGGAACATCGCCAGTTCTTCTTTATCAACAGACACGGTCATGGTTGTCTCCTGCCATTGAATGCTTCACTTGGGCGCCATTCGGAGCGCGCAGTCCAGGCGAATCACTTCGCCGTTGAGAATCGGGTTGCGCACCATCTGGTCCACCATCATGCCGAACTCTTCCGGCTTGCCCAGGCGTTTCGGGAACGGCAGGGTCGCGGCCAGGCTGTCCTGAACTTCCTCGGGCATACCGGCCATCATGGGCGTCATGAACAGGCCCGGTGCAATCGTATTGACACGGATGCCCTCGCGCGCCAGCTCACGGGCCGACTGCAGGGTCAGGGAAACCACACCGCCCTTGGAGGCGCTGTAAGCGGCCTGGCCGATCTGGCCCTCGTAGGCGGCGACCGACGCGGTATTGATAATCACGCCCCGCTCGCCATCCGCGTTCGGTTCACGCTGGGCCATATCCGCCGCCGCCAGGCGCATAATGTTGAAGGTGCCGATAAGGTTGACCTGGATAACCTTGCTGAAGTTCTCCAGGGGCATCACGCCATCACGACCCAGAATCTTAGAGGCGGTGGCAATACCGGCACAGTTCACCGCAATGCCGCAGTGGCCATGGGCATCCCGTGCTGTCTTGATGGCGGCCTCGGCACTGTCTGGCGAGCTCACATCGCACTCCAGGAAAATACCGCCGATATCGGCTGCCACCTTTTCACCCTGCTCTTTCTGGAGATCCAGAATAGCCACCTTGCACCCGGCAGCCGCCAGCGCACGGGCTGCGCCCTCGCCCAGCCCGGAAGCTCCACCTGTTACAATGGCTGCAACATTTTTGAATTCCATCGCTCACTCCCCTTCTCAGGATACTGTTGTTGAAAATCGGACCCTAAAACTACTTTACGTTTACGTAAACTTTATCTAACCTAAGTCGAAAAAGGAAATCGCAATGGTCGAAAAAAGAACGTTCAGCATCAGCGAGCTCTCACAGGAGTTCGATGTCACAACGCGAAGCATCCGCTTCTATGAGGATCAGGGGCTGCTGAAGCCGCGCCGACGCGGACAGACCCGTATTTTCAGCACCAAGGATCGCGTGCGTCTGAAGTTGATCCTTCGCGGCAAGCGCATGGGCTTCACCCTGGCGGAAACCCGGGAGTTGTTTGACTTGTGGGATGAAACCCTCACCGGTAACGAAAAACAGCTCCTGAAAATGCTGGAGATCCTGGACGGTCGCAAAGCCATGCTGGAACAGCAGAAGAACGACATTGCCCAGGCAGAGATGGAAATAGACACAGCGGAAGCCCGGTGCCGAGAAGCCCTGGCGGAGCTACAAAAGAAAAAGAAACAGCAGGCGACGGCCAACGACGAGGCCAGGCAGACCGCTGAAAACTAATGATCGACAGAAACCAAAGGTAGCCAACGATGAAATCACAATACTCAGAGCTCAATTTCGGCCTCGGTGAAACCCCTGACATGCTCCGCGAGCAGGTCAACGGCTTCGCCGCCTCCGAAATCGCACCGCGCGCCGAGGAAATTGACCGCAACAACGAGTTCCCCATGGACCTGTGGCGGAAAATGGGCGACATGGGCCTGCTGGGTATTACCGTGAGCGAAGAGTACGGTGGCTCCGACATGGGCTACCTGGCGCATGTCATCGCCATGGAAGAAATCAGCCGCGCCTCCGCCTCCGTTGGCCTCTCCTACGGTGCCCACTCCAACCTGTGTGTAAACCAGATTCACCGCAACGGCACCGAAGAGCAGAAACAGAAATACCTGCCGAAGCTCGTCAGCGGCGAACACATTGGCGCCCTGGCCATGTCCGAGCCCAACGCCGGCTCCGACGTTATCTCCATGAAACTGAGCGCCAAAGATGCCGGTGACCACTACGTCCTCAACGGCAACAAGATGTGGATCACCAACGGTCCGGACGCCCACACCTACGTCATCTACGCCAAGACCGACACCCAGGCCGGCTCACGCGGCGTGACCGCCTTCATCGTAGAGCGAGACTACCCGGGCTTCAGCCGCCACCAGAAACTCGACAAGCTCGGCATGCGTGGCTCCAACACCTGCGAACTGGTGTTTGAAGACTGCAAAGTACCCAAGGAAAACGTACTGGGCGGCGAAGGCAACGGCGCGCGCGTCCTGATGAGCGGCCTAGACTACGAGCGTCTCGTTCTTTCCGGCGGCCCGCTGGGCATCATGCAGGCGGCTATGGACGTTGTCGTCCCCTACATCCGCGAGCGCAAACAGTTCGGCCAGGCCATCGGCGAATTCGAACTGGTACAGGGCAAAGTTGCCGACATGTACACCTGGATGAACACCGCCAAGTCCTACGTCTATATGGTCGCCATGTCCGCCGACCGAGGCGAAACGACCCGCAAAGACGCCGCCGGTGCCATCCTCTACTCCGCCGAAATGGCCACCAAAATCGCCCTGGACGCCATCCAGCTGCTCGGCGGCAACGGCTACATCAACGAATACCCGACAGGCCGCCTGCTGCGCGACGCCAAACTGTATGAGATCGGCGCGGGCACGTCCGAGATTCGTCGGATGCTGATCGGTCGTGAGCTGTACCTGAACAAGTAAACAGCCGCTGATCACATCGATTTACGGAAGATAACTCCCTCGGTACGCCGAGGGTGTGGTGGGTGTTCCTCCCGGGAATGTCTGCGGCCAAGGATGGCCGCAGTCAAGCGCACATGGATGTGCTCGTAGCGGTTCCCGGGAGGAACACCCGCCACACCCGGATGCCCCCGAATAAGAAGGCAGGGAAAATGACCATACTCCAAAGCAAGATCAATCCGCGGTCCGAAGAGTTCCAGGCCAACCAGGAATCCATGGCCCAGGCCGTCGCCGACCTGCGTGACAAAGTTGCCACCATCCAGCAAGGCGGCGGCCCCTCCTACCAGGAGCGCCACATCGCCCGAGGCAAA
>TARA_R110000868_G_scaffold373543_1_pt1 | contig 141132 bp, 120 predicted proteins | sample TARA_R110000868 | Tara Oceans TARA_R110000868 (sample SAMEA4397489) | marine metagenome | biome: Polar Biome; feature: [SRF] surface water layer (ENVO:00010504); material: water (ENVO:00002006), including particulate matter (ENVO:01000060) such as... | depth 5 m
GCTGGCTTCAGGAAAAACCGTCAACGTATTTTAGGACGGCACACATCTGTCATTTTAGTTCAGACGAATATTCTCGGCACAAAAATCCAGAAACGCCCGAACCCGTGCGGGCAAATGCCCGCGTCCACCAATATAAACCGCATTGATATCAACCCCGCCGCCGGGATAGAACGCGTCCAGCAGAACTTCCAGACGTCCATCGCAAATATCCTGTCCGATATGGAAATGGGCCAGTCGCACGATGCCGCCCCCGGCCAAAGCCAATTTACGGGCACTTTCGGCATCGCCAACATTAAACACACCGCCTGGCATCACCGAAATATCCTGATCATTCACCCGAAATGGCCAATCGGGAATAACGCGTTGAAAGTTATATCCAATCAGGGTGTGATTCTGCAGGTCATCCACCGTTTCCGGTCGCCCATGTTTAACAAGATATTGCGGTGATGCGGCAATCGCCATCCGGCATTGGCCCAACTTGCGCGCAATAAGGCCCGATGATGGCAATGGACCGCTTCGGATCGCAACATCGGCACGTTCTTCGTACAGATCAACCACCTTATCACTGACGGTCACATCCAGCGTGACATCGGGATAACGTTCCCGAAACAGCGGCAATAATGGCACAAGACAATGCAGCCCCACCGGCACATTGGCAGTCACACGCAATCGCCCGCGCGGCAGCTTGGCAATCGCGGCTTCCTGTTCGGCATCGTTCAGGTCGGCAATGATACCCAATGCACGTTCATAAAACCGCTGCCCCTCGGATGTCAGGTGCAATTTTCGAGTTGATCGATTAAATAACCGCGTTCCCAACCGGTTTTCCAAACGTCCAACCAGCTTGCTGACCGCGGATGGCGTCATATTGAAATCGCGGGATGCGGCAGAAAAACCACCCCGTTCAACAACACGCACAAAGACTTCCATTTCGCCGGATCGATTGGTTTCAAGTCGCGCCATGTGGAATTCAACTCATAAATCTTCTTCCTCGGATACCACTAGTTGAAAATAATTCTCCTGTCCATATTCGTCGCATGAACAAATTTTGGTAACGGAGAACACAATGGAATACAGGCAATTGGGAAATTCGGGATTGCGCGTTCCAGCGCTTAGCCTTGGCACAGGTACATTTGCCGGCCAAGGTCCGCTTTTTGGGGCATGGGGAACGATTGATACCACCGATGCCACCCGTATGGTCGACATCAGTCTTGATGCAGGCATGATCATGTTTGACAGTGCCGATGTCTATTCCGACGGTGCATCCGAACAGGTCCTTGGCCAAGCCATCAAGGGACGCCGTGATCAGGTCATTTTATCAACCAAACTTGCCCTGCCGATGGGTGATGGCGCGAATGATTTTGGCACATCACGCCATCGCCTGATCACGGCCACTAATGCCGCCCTGAAACGACTGAACACTGATTATATCGACTTATTACAACTGCACGCCTTTGATGCCTTCACCCCGGTCGAAGAAACCCTGTCGGCCCTGGACGACCTCGTTCGCGCCGGGAAGCTTCGCTATATCGGTGTCTCGAACTTTGCCAGCTGGCAGATCATGAAATCGATTGCCGTGTCCGAGCGCCACGGATACAGCCGCTATGTTGCCCATCAGGTTTATTACTCGCTCGTTGGGCGCGACTACGAATGGGATCTGATGCCTCTGGCACAGGATCAGGGACTTGGCGCATTGGTCTGGAGCCCGCTTGGCTGGGGGCGGTTAACCGGGAAAATCCGCCGTGGCACACCTATCCCCAAAGGCAGCCGTCTGCATGAAACGGCGCAATTCGGCCCGCCAGTCGAAGATGCCCTGCTCTATGATATTGTCGATGTTCTTGATGATATCGCCGCCGAAACAGGCAAAACCGTACCCCAGATCGCAATTAACTGGTTGCTGTGCCGCCCCACTATCGCATCGGTCATCATAGGCGCTCGCAATGAACAACAGCTTTGCGATAATCTGGGTGCGATTGGTTGGTCCCTGTCCGATGAACAGGTCGCACGTCTTGATGCTGTCAGCAAACGACAACCACCCTACCCGCATTATCCCTATTATGCTCAGGAAGGATTTTCCCGACTGAACCCGCCACTGTTTAGTTGATGATCAGGAAAGAGCGGATCAAACGACAGAGGCGCGTTGGGAAACGGCGGGGCACCGCAGGCCGAAGTTCACATATTTCTGACAATTATTAATTGCGGCCAACAGACGGGCCATTATCGATGATCTCACGGATGCGATCCGTCAGATCGTCTTCGGTAAAGCCTTCCTGCGCTTCACCATTCTGGACAAAGGCATAAATATCGGCAAGGTCCTGTCCGTCAAAATCGATCTGATATCCCAAATCCGCACTTTGCAAATGCAACATTTGATCCGCCCCTCGCCACATTCTGGCAAAGAAATCGAACGGATTACGTGATTGATCCAGATTAGAAGCATCCAAACTGGGGCCACTATTCCCGCCGACATTATTGACAGAATGACAAACGACACAGCCGCGCGCGGCAAACAACGCCTTGCCGCGTACGACATCTGTCTGGGGTAGCGAAATACCGGCCACCGGGTCGGCATCGACCTGCCCTTGGGCAAGAGCTGTGCTGCCGGTGGCCAAACTGGTCAAAACACAAAGGCCCAACAAGGCAAAGCAATGTTTCATGATATCCATTCTGGACCGATGCTGGCTCATATTGCTTTGTTCCCCCATTTATCTGGCTTTTGAGCCTATTCGCAGTGCCACACCGACTGTAAAGAAGCCCCGTTTAAGGCACAAGCACGACAACACCATAAAGCCCTTTTGATTTAAAATTCTTTGATCCAACGGATAACCCAAAACAAAAAAGCGCAGCCCGATGGCTGCGCTTTTGATGAATTTTATGCGGGTTGAGGCGAAATGCCCTAACGCTTTTTCTTCTTGTTCCCATAGGGATTGTCGCTGCTGCGCACATAGATACGAATAGGAACGCCCGGCATATCGAAATCTTCACGCAGCGCATTGATCAGATAGCGCGTATAGCTTTCGGGCAGTTCCGCCGCCTTCGAACTATTGATAAAGAAGCTTGGCGGACGCGACTTCGCCTGGGTCATATAACGCAGACGAATACGACGGCCAGATATCACTGGCGGCAGATGACGTTCGGCCACCACTGCAAGCCAACGGTTCAGTTGCGAGGTTGGGATACGGCGGCTCCAGATATCATAGATATCAAGAACTGTCGGCATCAAAGTATCAGTCCCCCGCCCGGTCAAGGCCGAGAAGGTCAGGATCGGAATACCCTTGGCCTGCGCAAATGATGTATCAAGCTTGTCACGCAATGCCTGCATCACACCCGGCTTGTCCTTGACCGCGTCCCATTTGTTAACAGCAATGATCAATGCACGGCCTTCGTCAATAACCATACGTGCAATCGTCAAATCCTGCTTATCAAGCGTGTTGGTCGCATCAAGCATGATGACCACAACCTGCGCATAACGGATCACCCGCAGGGTATCGGTAACCGAAAGCTTTTCAACACGGTCGTCGATTTTCTTTTTGCGGCGCATACCGGCGGTATCGACCAGACGGATCGGACGCCCTTCATAGGACCAGTCAACCGCAATCGAGTCACGGGTCAACCCGGCCTGAGGCCCGGTCATGACACGATTTTCGCCCAAAAGATGATTCAGAAGCGTCGACTTACCGACATTTGGTCGCCCAACGATGGCCAACTGAATTTTCGAATTGTCCTTTTGAACGACTTCTTCTTCGCCGTCGTCGTCCTCGTCATATTCGATTTCAAAGGACGGGAACGCATCATCATCAATGATTTCCTCATCATCTTCGAAATCATCATCGATGACAGCATCGTCGCCTTCGCGACGCGCCTTGCGTTGCTTGTCGCGATAATCTTCCCAATGGGGCAGCATGATATCAATCAGCAATTCCATGCCCTGACCATGTTCGGCCGATATCGGCGCCACATCGCCAAGTCCAAGGCCATAGGCCTCGTACAGGCCTGCATCCTGTCCCCGGCCTTCATGTTTATTGGCAATCACATAGACCGGCTTTTTGCGCTTGCGCAACCAATCAGCAAAGTGATTATCAAGCGGCGTCAAACCGGCACGCGCATCGATCAGGAAAAAGGCGAGGTCGCATTCCTCGAACGCGATTTCGCTTTGCTGGCGCATCTTGCCTTCGACGGAATCATCAAATACGTCTTCAAGACCAGCCGTGTCGATAATATCGAAATGAATATGCCCCAGACGCGCCCGGCCATAGCGACGATCACGCGTCACACCGGGCTGGTCGTCAACCAAGGCCAGCTTTTTGCCAACCAGACGGTTAAACAGGGTCGACTTCCCGACATTGGGGCGACCGATAATGGCAACTTTTAACGACATTTGGCTTTTAGACTCTTTGTTATAAAACGGCATTGTGCGCCGAGGGGCAATTTACCCCGTTCCGGCGCACGCACATATCAGGCGAAAGCATAAATCTTTCGCGAAAAACTTGTTCGACCTGTCAGCGATAAGCGATTAGATCGGCATCCGCAGTCAGGAAGTAAAGACTATCCCCCGCAACAGATGGCGGCAATGTGATCGGTCCGGAAACTTCGTCCTTGCCGATTATCTCGCCACTATAGGGGGAAACGGTCATCACTTCACCCTGTTCATTTCCAACGATCAAACGGTCTCCGACCAGAACCGGGCCGGTCCAGATAATCGACTCTTCCTGATCTTCAGGATCGACGAAACGCGGTAAAGCGGTCACCCATTTAACCTGTCCTGTGTCACGACGCAAGGCTATCAGGTCATTTGTGTTCGAAAGAACGAAAACATAATCGCCCGCGACCCATGGTGATTGGATGCCCCCGGCCTCAAGTTCCCACACGCGATAACCGGTACGCAGGTCAATTGCAACCGTCAGCCCCGCATTGCTCGTCGCAATCACCAGATTGTTGTCAATCACCGGAAGACCGCGAATATCGGCAATTGCCGATACGGCATCGGTCCGACCAGCCGATGCCAATGCATCGGACCAGATCACCTGACCATTTTCAACGCGAAGGGCATAAATTTCACCCGTGGTATAGGCCGAAATCACAACGCCCTGATCAACTGCCGGGCTGGCACCACCAATAAAGGATGCACCTTCGGATGCACCGCGATGGTTCCAAAGCGTATCACCGGTCAATGCATTCAACGCGATGGTCTGGTTATCGACCGTCACGGCAAAGACCCGCCCCCCACGCACCGTCGGCGCACCGCGCATCGGAGCGGTCACCTGCGAACGCCACATCACTGTTGCACTTGGCGCATCAATCGCGATGACCTCGGCAAAGCCGGTGGTGGCATAAAGAATGCCGTTTTCATAGGCCAGACCACCACCCAAAAGCGTGCTGTCTTCTTCATCCTTGGGGGCAAGCCCCAATGACCATATCCGTTTACCGGATTTCGCACTAAAGGCACGAACAACCGCCTCGGCATCGATGGTAAAGACCACTCCACGCGCAACAATCGCCTGATTCAACAGCAGATTGTCATCCATTGATCCTTCACCGATACCAACCGACCAATCCTGACGCAGAACATCATTATCCAAGCCGACATGATGCAAGGCATGACTGGGCAGGCCACCATTTTGCGGCCAGTCAACCATCGGCTCAGGTTCTGGCAGAATCACGCGCTGATCGCTCAGCGCCACATCAGGCTGAACGGTGCTTTCAAGCGAAAGTACCGCAAGGCGTTCACCGGGAAGCGGCGGATCTTCGGATTCACCAAGCCAGCCGGAACACGCCGAAACGGCAACTGACATGCCCATGACGCATAAAATGGATTTAATGCTGCGTGGTTTCAAAACCATATCCTTTGATCCAGTCCCTGTGAACGGGTCGCCCATACCGCTTGCGCCAATCAGGCGCCGATGGCTTTCAGGATTTCACTTGCACGGGCACGCATGCCAGACGGTGCTTCGCTGTCATCAGCGATTTCCGTCAAAAGCGGCTTGGCGGCTTCAATCTCGCCGGCTGCGATATGCAGCATGGCAATCATTTCACGTGCAGAGTAGTACCAAGGGTTTTCCGGCAAAGCGATCGGGTTCAGGCGCGCAATCAGATCCTTGGCATTGGATGCGCTTGCACCATTCATCGCAATCTGGATGACCGCCAGATCACGATAAACCTGTTCGACATCATCGTTTGCAGCAATGGCTTCAAGTTCACCAACAGCGGAATCACTGGCACCGGCGCGCAGATAGATCGCGGCCTTCTGGAAATGACCAAGGGCAACGAAACCGGCATTACCATCGGCAATGATCGCATCCAAGGCCGCCAATGCCGCATCCTGCTTTTCTTCGCCAGCCTGCGACAACTCGATAGCATTTGCCATACGCGTACCGTTTTCAATACGCGAATTTTCATCGTAGGTTTTCCAGCCTTCACGCCCGGCAACGCCCAGCACGATTACTGCGGCAACGCCAACAACGTATTTACCGTATTTGCGCCACAGCGCCTCATTGCGCTCACGCTTAAGGTCTTCTTCGACTTCCTGGAAAATATCAACCACGAAAACCGCTCCAATCCGATCAAAAGAAAACGGGCAACCTGCCCGCTTATCAGAATTAATTCCGGCAAGGATTTAACGCGCCAGCACGCAAGGGGTCAAGTCCGGTGCGCAAGCCACCCCGCCAATATTGCAATTAATTCCTTAACAATCGCATTTGCGAACCAAATCAGCCCCTTTTGGTGATCAATTTGAACCACACTTACCATTTAAAACAGACATCATCGGCCATGCGGGAAAGAATTGCCGCCTTGATACGATGGCGATGTCCAAAAATGACAGCATAACGCCCCAACCAAACACAGGATAAAACCGGATAATCGGCAAAACCGGCTAAAATGTGTCCTAAACACCCAATATTAAAAACGGCACATGAATTGCAAAGATACGGGCAGGAAACGAAATTTTAATCGTCACCGGGCAAATACTGACCGGTCGATGTTCGGAGAAAACAATGAAACGCCTGCACAAAGATCAAAGCCGACAGGGGGCAAAACGCATTATCCGTCAACGTATTTTGGCCGGATTGTTTGCAGCCCTGCTTGGCGCAAGTGTTTCAGGATGCGATACCACCGCGTCTGATATTGCAGGCACCAGTATTTTCACCGGCGGCGAATGGTATATCGCCCTTGACGTCATTAGCATCATCAACAGCGATAAAACCCTGATCGATCATGTTGTTTCACTTTCGACCGGTCAGGATTGCTCCACCATCCGCAAGATTGATGGCAAATCCTATTGCAAAAAAGACCCGGTTCCCGAAACACCGCTTTATTGCTATCGCACGCTTGCCGCAGTGAACTGCTATCGCACGCCGGATCCCTACAATACCGGGGCGCAAACCGTTGACTGGCCTCCGACCCGTTCACGCAGTCTGTAATGCCCATAACCGCCTAAGACCAAACATATTTTAGTAATTTTTTGACTTCCCCACCCATTCAAACTTGAGGCGCCGGATAAAGCGCGCTACCGTGTCATAAGGGCGTTATAAATGCTCAGCCACTGGCTATCCGAAACCACGTCCGGAGAACGACATGGGTACATTGTTCAATCTGGCTCAATATCGCAAAGCCAAAAGCTTTGTGCATTTTGACCGAACTGAACTCATGCAACTCATGAATACCTATTCCAAACAAGTCGCAAGTGGTGCATGGCGCGATTATGCCATTGATCATCTGGATGGCATGGCAATGTTTTCCATCTTCCGTTCCTCACATGAAACCCCCATATTCACCGTCATCAAGCTTGGGCCGGAGAATAAGAATGCAGGGCAGTTTGTCGCCCTTCACAGCGGGGAAAAAATCAAACAAAGTTCCGAGATCGAAAACGTTCTCGACGCTATGGAAAAACGTGCACGCAAAATTATCCCCCTATTCAAATCCCGTTAAAGATCGACGCCGTTTCTTGCCTAACTCCATTTTGGTTGGTCGGCGCCGGCGGGGTGTTTCTGCGCTTATCCTTGGGGCTGTGACACTGACATGTGCGATCTTTGCAAATTCTTTTCCAGCACTGGCGGATTACACAAACGGCTACAAAGCCTATCAGGCCGGAAACTATGAAATGGCCAAGGCGCAATGGCGCCTTGCCGCACAGGAAGATGATCCACGCGCGCAATATGCCCTTGGCCTGATGTATTATCGCGGGTTGGCTGGCCCCCTTGATTACCGTCAGGCCGCGAATTGGTTCACGCTGGCCGCGCGCGCCAATCATCCAAACGCAATCTATTATCTTGGCCTGATGCATTTCAATGGCTGGGGCTTGCGCTATGACCAATTCAGCGCCACCGACTACTTCAAGCGCGCCCTGCACGCAAACCCGGGCAATGCGGATGCAGCCTTTTTAATTGGTGAACAATATTTTCACGGGCGCGGTGCCAAACAAAATTATGTTGAAGCCGCCCATTATTATCAAATCGCCGCTGAAAAAGGCATGCATGCCGCTCAGTTCATGCTGGGTGCCATGACGGAACGTGGTTGGGGTGTCGAACCCGACTATGCCGACGCCTACTACTGGCTGCGCCGCTCAGCTCTTGGCCCCATCACCTTGCCACCTGGCGTCGAACTTGACATGGACCCGGTCACTGCAATTGCCAATCTGGAACCCAAATTGCGCCCTGAAGAAATCAGGCGCGTGGACAAGCGCTTGCAAGAACTGCCAATGGGACAAGTCGCACCATAAAAAAAGACCGCTCCACCGCGGTCTTTTTCATAACTTCACTGCTTTGTCCCGGATCAGGAAAATGCTTCGTCCCAAGTTCCGCGTGTTGCCGCCTTGGAATATTCGGTCGCACGGTTTTCAAAGAAGTTAGTATGCTCAACCGCGTTCAGCATCGCATCCATCCACGGTAGCGGGTTCTGCTCAATGCCGTATTGCGGATCAAGCCCCAACTGGGTCAAACGACGATCAGCGATATAGCGAATGTACTTCTTGATGTCCTCCGCTGTCAGGCCCTGCACCGCACCGGCTTCGAATGACAGATCGATAAATGCATCTTCGTGGCTGACAATGGTTTTGCACGCCTCGACCAAATCGTTGCGCATTTCATCATCCCAAATTTCCGGGTTCTCTTTGCAGAAGGTTCGGAACAGACGAATGATGCTTTCACAGTGCAGACTTTCATCGCGCACCGACCATGTCACGATCTGGCCCATGCCCTTCATTTTATTAAAGCGCGGGAAATTCATCAGCATGGCAAAGGACGCAAAAAGCTGCAGCCCCTCGGTAAAGGCACCAAACACCGCCAATGTCTTGGCAATATTGCGCTTACCCAATGCAGTCAGGCGCAGATCACCATGTTCGTCGGTATATTCATCTTCCGGGCCGATCCCCCAAATCTGCATATAATCGTATTTGTCCTTCATTTCCTTGTACTGGAAGAAGGCTTCGTACTCGGCCTCGGGCATGCCGATGGTATCAAGAAGATGCGAATAGGCCGCAACATGGATGGTTTCCATGTTCGAAAAAGCCGCCAACATCATCTGAACTTCGGTCGGTTTGAATACGCGCGTATAGTGGCGCATATAGCAGTTATTGACCTCGATATCGGATTGGGTAAAGAATCGGAAAATCTGCGTCAGCAGGTTCCGCTCGGCATCCGTAATCGTGTGGTTCCAGTCCTTTACGTCATCGGCCAGCGGCACTTCTTCGGGCAGCCAATGGATCTGCTGCTGGGTTAGCCACGCTTCATAGGCCCAAGGATAACGGAACGGCTTGTACACCGGGTTTTCCGTCAAAAGATCGATAATTTTATCGTCAGACATATCGTCAATTCTCGCAAATATTTGTGCGCTCAAGCCGCCTTACTGGCAAGCGAGGCATTCGTCATAATCGGGTTCGCTGGCAGCCTGTGCACTTGCTTTTGCAACCAGTGCCGGGATATCGAACGAGCTTTCCGGTGTCGGCATATCGTCATCGGCTGATTTCGACCGGCCGGGGATATTGGCGACGACCTCGGCCCGCTGGATTGATTTCGACCGGCAATAATAAAGGCTTTTGACACCTTTTTCCCATGCCTGGAAATGTATCTGATGCAGGTCGCGTTTATGAACATTCGACGCCAAAAATATATTCAGTGACTGCGCCTGATCAATCATCGGCGTGCGATCACCGGCCAACTCGATCAACCAACGCTGATCAAGCTCGAACGCGGTCTTGAAGATGTCTTTTTCGATATCGGACAGGAAATCAAGATGTTGTACTGATCCCTCATGCACGGTGATCGATGTCCAGACCTCTTCAGTATTCTGGCCCTTTTCGGCAAGTATCTCGGCAAGGTACTTGTTGCGCACATTGAACGACCCCGAAAGCGTCTTATGCGTATAGGAATTAGCCGCTATCGGCTCAATCCCCGGCGAAGCCCCGCCGCAAATGATTGAAATCGATGCCGTCGGCGCAATCGCGGTCTTGTTCGAGAATCGCGCCTTGATACCGTATTCGGCCGCATCCGGGCATGATCCGCGCTCATCGGCCAGTTTCTCGGACGCTGCATCGGCATGCTTTTTAAGATGATCAAAGATCTGCTTGTTCCAGACCTTGCTCATCACGCCTTCAAGCGGAATTTTCTGCGCCTGCAGGAAAGAATGGAACCCCATCACGCCAAGCCCGACAGACCGTTCGCGCATCGCGGAATATTTCGCACGCGCCATGGTGTCGGGCGCATTGTCGATGAAATCCTGCATAACATTATCAAGAAAACGAAGGATGTCTTCGATGAACTGTTCGTCATCTTTCCAGGTCAGATAATGTTCAAGGTTAAGCGACGACAGGCAACATACAGCGGTGCGATCCCCGCCCAGATGATCCTTGCCAGTCGGCAACGTGATTTCCGAACACAGGTTCGATGTTTTGACACTCAGTCCCGCAAGTTTGTGATGTTCGGGCACCGCCCGGTTCACCGTGTCGATGAACAACATATAGGGTTCGCCGGTTTCGACGCGCGAGGTCAGCAAACGGATCCAAAGCGAACGCGCACTGATCTTGCGCACCACATGTCCGTCCTTGGGCGATGTCAGTGCCCATTCTTCGTCATTTTCAACCGCACGCATGAATGCATCTGAAATCGCCACGCCCTGATGCAGGTTCGGCGTCTTGCGGTTCGGGTCACCACCGGTCGGGCGGCGCATTTCGGAAAATTCTTCGATCTCGGGATGACTGACCGGCATGTAAACCGCCGCCGATCCACGGCGCAACGACCCCTGACTGATCGCCAGTGTCAGGCTATCCATCACACGGATAAACGGCACGACACCGGATGTCTTTCCGTTTTTACCGACTTTCTCGCCGATCGAACGCAAATTGCCCCAATAAGACCCAATCCCGCCACCGCGTGCGGCCAGCCAGACATTCTCGGTCCAGATATCGACAATCCCACCAAGGTTATCGTCTGCTTCGTTCAAGAAACAGGAAATCGGCAAGCCCCGCGTCGTGCCACCATTCGACAGAATCGGAGTAGCCGGCATAAACCAAAGCTTGGAGATATAATCATAAAGGCGCTGCGCATGTGCTTCGTTATCGCCATAAAAACTGGCGACACGCGCAAATAAATCCTGATAGCTTTCGCCCGGCATCAGATAGCGGTCGGTCAGAACCGCCTTGCCAAAATCGGTCAGCAACGCGTCGCGCGAACGATCAACAATAACGCGCGCACCTTTTTCGTGCTGCACGACATCCAGCATCTTCATGCTCGTAGTCCCCTTACCTGAACGGTCGCTCGTTGGCGGCGATCCGTTTCCTGTTTGTTATCTTCATCAAACGGCACTCGCTTGATCCGGTGTCAGTTTACGGTCCTACTCACCACAAAACCCACACCTCGAACTGCGAATAAACACCGCTCCAAATGCTCGTTGGTTGACGTTATGCCCGCTCAAGATCGGATTGAAAACACAATATGTAGTGGGAAATGATAAAAAATAATCAATTGATTGTATCACTTTCGTTACAATCCCAGATCTTCAGTGATTCGCATCACCGGCGTTTTCCCCGGCCATTCTCGTCAAGAAAAAGATACGATTAATTTACGCGAAGAATAACGGGCATAGTTCAATTCCTCGCCTCCATTGTCAGAGCTCCATTCATTCTGCTGTGACAACACACCATGTGGTGCCTTTCAATTATTCCGCCATCCTTTGGCACCAGACAGAATCGACACCGGTGACAGTCTGAATTTTAAAACTCGACCAAGACACCCCTCTTCTTACGGTGAAAACATCATGCAAAAGCCACCCTAACGAATATATCACCCCCAAAAATAAACCTTGAGTTTATTTCTCTTTTGACCAATCGCGTCAAACACCTCACCCTATATTACAAGAATCAAAAAGATCTAGGGACCATGCAATCAAATCAAAAATCGCCATGAGGGGTCAAAATGAGAAAGCATATTCTGGGACAAGTCATTCTTTCCGTACTGGTAACGTCCGGAATTTCGGCCACGGCACATGCGGCAGACACATTAACCATTCTTCCATCCGATGCGGCACCCAAATGCCCGATCACCAAATCCGAATTTGAAAAATGGTTCATGAATGGAACAATCGTCAAAGACGGTGCCCTATGGCCCGCAAACAGCGTTAACTTTCCCTTAGACAACACCAATTGCGACTTTTTTAAATGGTCGTCACAAATGTTTTTGTGGCTGACTTCACCGCAAAAACTTCAAACCAACAATGCTGCAAGCTATGTATTTGATGGTGACGGGTTCTACGACATCTCCCCCGAGGATGCATCGGGCAGCCGACAATTCATCAAAAACACCACGGCAATCGATAACTTTCTTGTCCGCGTCAACAAAACCGACGACGATCTACCTGAAACAATTGGTGAAACCGGCCAAGCCGGTGGCGGCGGTATCCTGATCTCACAAACCGGGTCACTGGTTTATTATGGCATCCACACCAATGATGTTTATGCACAATTCCTGACCGGTCAAAAGACAGGCAAAATCGCACAGGATCAATTCCCCACCGACCCTACTGACCTCGAAGAAATCCTGTCCTTCTCGCCCACGCCTCTGAAAGACTCAATGGCACTGACCATCGAGCTTAAAACATCATGGATCGACGCCAGCACTCTGATCGATGCATCCGGCTATGTGCAGGTCGATGCCGTTGTTCCCAAATACACTCCCAATAGTGCCAAAACCCAATGGACACTTAGCGGGACTGAACAAAAAACGCTGGCCTTGACAGGTATGCATGTTGTTGGCTCGGTTCAGGGGCACCCTGAAATGGTATGGGCAACGTTTGAACACCAGAACAATACCCCCAACGACACTTACTATTATGAAAACAATAAACAAAAAATCACAGCGGTTCCTTTCGACCCAACGGCCTCAGGATTCACATTTTACAAACCAAACACACCAACCGGCCAGACCAATATCGAAACCGCCCATGTCGATGGCAAAACCGGCAATATCGTCCTGACCTCACCCGCAACAACGATTGAGCCGACATCTGCACTGCGTCTGAACCCGTGGGGGAATGATGGAAACTCTACCAGCCCTGCTTCCGTCAACAGCCAGATCATTTCACTGAATTCCGACATCCTAAATCTGCTGGCTGCGGGGGATATCCGAGCCAACTACGTCCAAATCGGTGCAGTTTGGACACAGAATGGTGTTCTGCCAAATGCACCGGTTACCAAAGGCTCTAAAAAATACAAAGATGCCCCCGAAATTGGCTCCCCGCGATTGGCAAACACAACAATGGAAACCTATTTTCAAGGTTCCGGTAATGGCAGTTGTTTCCTTTGCCACAATGCGGGTGGCAACCTGCCCCCCGATGCCAGCTTTGGCGAGGACGAGCTAAGCCACATCTATTTCAACATAGATCCCCTGACGGAATAATTGAGCCGGGAACCAAACGAAACAACAGCATGAAAAAGCGCCCGGCAAAATCCGGGCGCTTTTTCAGGTAACCCAAAAGGATTATGGTAGTTTATACGCAATAACGTAATCCCCGGCGGTCGTCCCGATAGACCCATGCCCACCAGCAACGATCAACACATATTGGGTGCCATCATCAACCGCATAGCTCATTGGTGTTGATTGCCCCCCGGCAGGCAAACGTACCTGCCAGAGTTTTTCACCCGTCGTCACATTATAGGCACGGAAATAGTTATCCACTGCCGCCCCAAGAAAGGCCACACCGCCCTTGGTGATGATCGGACCGCCAATACCGGGCACGCCAACTTCGAAGGGCAGCGGAAGTGGTGTCATATCCTCGACCGTGCCATTTTTACGTTTATAGGCAATTTCACCAGTCCGAAGATCCGCCCCCGCAACATAGCCCCATGGCGGGGCCTGACAGGGCACACCAATCGGTGAAACAAACGGTCCCATACTTACGGCATAAGGCGCGCCTTCATTCTGGTTAATTCCCATTTCACTGGCTTTTTCAGTACCTCGCGGCGGAACCTCTGCACGCGGGATCAGTTTTGATGTGAATGCCAGATAGGTCGGCATACCAAACATCACCTGACGTTCGGGATCAACAGCAACACTGCCCCAGTTGAACGTCCCGAAATTCCCGGGATAAATCAACGACCCTTGCAAGGATGGCGGGGTATAACGCCCGTCATATTTCAATTGATTGAAATGGATACGACATGCCAATTGATCAAACAGCGTGACACCCCACATATCCTTTTCCGTCAACGGTTCAGGCATGAATGACAGATCCGAGACCGGCTGCGTCGGGGATGAAAAGTCCTCGGGGATAGTGCCGCCCGGTGCGGGAACTTCATGAACCGGAATGATTGGCTCGCCCGTTCGACGATCCAGAACATAGATATCCCCCTGCTTTGTCGGCCCGACCAATGCCGGAACCGTTTCACCATCTGCCCCCATGATATCAAGCAATGCCGGTTGTGCCGGCACGTCCATATCCCAAAGATCATGATGCACAGTCTGGCGCACCCATTGGACCTGGCCGGTTTCAAGGCTAAGGGCAACAATCGATGATGAATACGTCTCGACCTCTTTACTGCGCCCCATACCCAATTGATCTGGCACCTTGTTGCCCAGCGGAACATAGATCATGCCAAGTGCTTCGTCGGCACTTGATACCGACCAGCTATTGGGAGAATTGGCAGTATACGTTTCCCCCTCTGACAAAGGTTGCGTATCTTCGGGATTACCCGAATCCCAGTTCCAAACCAGTTCGCCCGTATTAATGTCAAAAGCCCGAATAACCCCCGACTGCTCTTTGGTCGAATAGTTATCGTTTACGGCCCCGCCAATAATAATCTTGCCCGCCGCCGCAACAGGGGGCGACGTCGAATAATAATAACCGGCCGGGCTAAACGGCATGCCTACCTCAAGATGCACAGTGCCTTGATCACCAAAGCCAGTGCAAACTTCCCCTGTTTTCGAATCAAGGGCAATCAACCGGGCGTCTGATGTCGGCAAATAAATCCGCGCGGCACAAGGCGCACTCACAGAAGCCCCCGCATCCTTGTAATAGGTCACCCCGCGGCATGTCTGGTGTTGCCGGTCCGGATTGTCCGGAACTTTGGGATCAAAGCGCCATTTTTCCACGCCACTCTGCGCGTCAATGGCAATCGCCCAGCTATGGGGGGTACACAAATAAAGCGTGTCATCGACCTTAAGCGGCGTCACCTGATAAGTCGTTTCAGGCACATCTTCCGACCGGCGAACATCACCCGTCTGATAAATCCATGCCTGTTCAAGTTTGCCGACATTTTCACGCGTGATCTGCGAAAGGGGTGAGTAACGCTGCCCATAAAGGGTTCGTCCATATTGATGCCAATCCCCATCAGGAACCAGCCCACCGGCATCCGGATTTGCCACCACAGATGCCTCGTTTAAACGGCCTTCCACTTCGTTGGGGTTGTTAAGCATCGCGTAAACGGCGACGACAACCGCAAGAACAATACTGCCTTCAAGGATATAGGATCGGGCGGGTTTAACATCAGGCACCGGCAGCCCAAACGACAGTGATTTTCGATAGACCGGCGTTGCCAGCCAAAGCCCTATCAGGACAATCAATCCACCACGCGGGCCAAGCTGCCACCAGTCAAACCCAACTTCCCACACGGCCCAACCAAGACTGGCAAGCAGGAAAAGCGCATAAAGTTGCAAAACAACCGCCCGCTTCATGTTCGACAAGACGGCCGCAATCAAAAACGCCAGCCCGGCCAAAGCATAGAACCAGCTCCCGCCAAGAATAATCAGCCAGACACCGCCAGCGGCCAGAGCAAGACCGATCAGAGCCAAAAGCCCCGAAGTCAGAATATTGATCATGAGATTGTCCTCGCTTTGGAAGAGATCCAGACGCGTATTCACAGCCTTTCACGACAAGATGGCTGACGCAAGGCTTCAACAGGCTTTGTTGGGAAACGTGCTGACAACGCATTTGGTTCCATCAAGCATCTGAAAAAATCAAAGCGTGTGCGTAAACAAATAAAAACCACCGGCCAATCGGATCCGGTGGTTTCAAAGGCAAAACAATTAAAACAGGATGCCCTAGTGATGGGTCTCGATGATTGTGCCTGATTTCACAACTTCGGTGATCGTGACACCAAGGTTTTCATCCACCACCACCAATTCACCACGCGCGACGAGACGGTTATTAACGTAAATATCAACCGGCTCGCCAACTTTGCGGTCCAGTTCCAAAACTGCGCCGCGGGTCAAACGCATCAACTGTGCGACCTGAATCTGGCTTTTGCCGATCACAGTCGAAACACGCACAGGAACATCATAAGCAGCACCAATTTCCGAGGCGGCATGTCGTCTGGCAAAAGGATCGTCATCATTTTTGGCCATGGCAACCAAATCATCCGGTTAAAATGGAAGAATCGCTGAACTCTATTCTAGAAGATTAGCCTTGAAAAAAGTGTTAGCAAGCTTATTCGAAAATTTACGATAGTTTTTTGTATAATAATCCCCTACATCAAGAAGCCTTCAGCGCCCCAAGCCAGTACACAAAACAGAATAACAGGACGTTCCATGAGCTATGATCGCCAATGGGTGGCCGATGCCATCAACATTATCGAAGCCGATTTCAACCGATCTGCCGATACCCATCTGATCCGTCTGGATTTGCCATCCCTTAATGGCATTGGTCTGTATCTGAAGGATGAATCGACCCATCCATCCGGCAGTCTGAAACATCGTCTGGCACGCTCCCTGTTTCTGTATAGCCTTTGCAATGGCTGGATTTCCAAGGATACGCCGGTTATCGAAGCGTCAAGTGGATCGACCGCCGTATCCGAAGCCTATTTCGCGCGGCTTTTGGGGTTGCGCTTTATCGCTGTAATGCCAAAGTCGACCTCGCAACAAAAAATCGATCAGATCGCCTTTTATGGTGGCGAAAGCCATCTGGTTGATCATAGCGGTCAGATTTATGCACAATCCCAGCGACTTGCCCGTGAACTTGGCGGCCATTACATGGACCAGTTCACTTATGCTGAACGCGCGACCGATTGGCGCGGCAACAACAACATCGCCGAAAGTATCTTTGAGCAGCTCAAACGTGAACCCCATCCAGTGCCGCGCTGGATTGTGGTTGGAGCGGGAACCGGCGGCACATCATCGACCATTGGTCGCTATATCCGCTATGGACAGATTTTGGGAATGGGATGCGAACTGTGCGTTGCTGACCCGGAAAATTCCGTCTTCTATGACGCCTATGAAACCGGTAAATGCGATATTACCGGCGAGAAAGCATCCCGTGTCGAAGGCATCGGCCGCCCCCGTGTTGAACCAAGCTTTAATCCAAATGTTGTTGATCATATGATCCGCGTTCCCGACGCAGGCAGCTTCGCAGCTTTGCAATATCTGGAAAAACACATGGGGCGTCGCTGTGGCGGGTCAACCGGCACCAACCTGATTGCCACCCTGTCACTGATCAGCCAGATGAAAAAGGCAGGGGAAACCGGGTCGGTCGTAACGCTTTTATGTGATGGTGGGGATCGTTATCGCGATACCTATTACAATCCCGAATGGATTGCCAAACAGGGCCTCGACCTTGCCCCTTGGCACGCGGCACTTGAAGCGTTCGATAAAACCGGCACTTTCGATATGCCAATGGATTGCTGTACCACCCATTAAGCGGGTCACAGTCATACTGTCAGTCAGACACAAAAAAGACGGGCGGATTTCTCCGCCCGTTCAGTGGCTTCATCAAGGTTGAGGCAAAACTTACCCGGAAATCGCGATTTTGCGCGGTTCCGGCTTCACTTCCGCTACTTTGGGGAGAGTGAGCGTCAGGACACCGTTCTTGAACGATGCCGCAATTTTATCTGCATCGACATTATCGGACAGACGGAAAGAACGCTTGAAGCTGCCATAACTGCGCTCAACAACACGCGCACCATCATTGCTTTCACGGGTCAATTTCTTTTCACCCGTAATTGTCAGGACACCTTCAAGTACCGACACATCAACATCATCCTGTTCAACACCGGGAAGTTCGGCGGAAAGTTCAATCTGATCATCGGTTTCGTGAACATCGATACGCGGGCTCAAAAGCGCTTTGGTTGCTTCCTCACCACTTGCATCAGAAGAAGGCACAAGGCCGTCGCGGCCAAAGATCGCCCCGATCACACGATCAAAATCACGCCCAAAAACACCGAGCGGATCACCATACGCCGGACGCGAATCCAAACGACGAGCAGCACCATTTACAGTCTGAAGACCAGTCATAATTACCCTCCTAAACAGACAGGTAGTTCTTGCGCCGTGGGTCCAGACATGCTGCAACCCTGACGCGTGCAAGGCCACCATGGCCCTTCAATTCAACAGATAGATCAGGGTAATTTTTCCGCAAGTGGACGAATGCATTTTTTTGAAAGTTTTTTTCATCGCAACACCGCGACAACCACATCATAGTTTTCCACCACGCGGAAAACCATAATCCCCCATGGCGCATCGCCCGATTTCGCACTAGCTTCATTTCATTGTATGCAGGCATCCCTGCCCTAAATTTTGATACAGGAACCTCCATGAGCCATATCTTCACGCCCTTGAAGCTGGGCACGCTTGAACTCGACAATCGAATTGTCATCGCCCCCATGTGCCAGTATTCGGCCGATAACGGCAAAACCACCCGCTGGCACGATATGCATCTTGGTAATCTTGCCCAATCCGGGGCGGGTTTGTTGATTATCGAAGCCACAGCAATCGAACCCGAAGGCCGCATCACCTATGGCGATGTCGGGCTATGGGATGATGAAACCGAAGCCGCTCTTAGCAAGACACTTAACGCTGTCCGCAGCCATTCGGATATGCCGATTGCCATACAACTTGCCCATGCTGGCCGCAAAGCATCCTGCGAAAAGCCCTGGGACGGCGGTGGTGCGATTGCGCCTGACCACAAAAATGGTTGGCAGGTTGTCGCCCCCTCCGCGGTCCCCTTCCGCGCGGGCGATCCGGCGCCAGAAGCACTTGGCACATCACGTATTGGTGAAATCGTCCAAGGCTTTGCCGATGCAGCCAAACGTGCCGATCGTTTGGGCATCGACGCAATCGAAATTCATTCCGCACATGGGTATCTTCTGCATAACTTTCTGTCGCCGCATGCCAACAAGCGCCAGGACGCATATGGCGGGTCGCTTGAAAACCGTATGCGCATCGTTCTTGAAGTCTATGACGCGGTGCGTGCAGCCTTTGATCCCGCCAAACCAGTCGGCATTCGCATTTCGGCAAGCGATTGGGTCGATGGCGGTTGGGACATTGATCAAAGCGTAGAATTAGCCAAGGCCCTAAAGGAACGCGGTTGCGATTTCATCCATGTGTCATCAGGCGGCTTGCATATCGATCAGAAAATCCCACTTGGCCCGAATTATCAGGTACCATTTGCCGATCGCATCAAGGCCGAAACCGGCATGACAACCATCGCCGTCGGCCTGATTACCGAAGCCGAACAGGCAGAGGCCATTGTCTTTACCGGTCAGGCCGATGCCATCGCATTGGCGCGTGGCATCCTTTACGATCCACGCTGGCCTTGGCATGCGGCGGCCACTCTTGGCGCGGAAGTCAAAGCTGCCAACCAATATCTGCGTTGCCAGCCAAGAGTGTTGAAAAAGCTATTTGGCTAACCTGACAATCAAAAACCCCGCATCTGGTTGGGATGCGGGGCTTTTGATATCAACTTCGAAAAACGAAAAAGGGCCTCGCAAACAGCGAGGCCCTTTCCCTATGCAATAGATCGGTTGATGGTAAGGCTTAGAAGCCCATACCGCCCATACCGCCCATACCGCCCATGCCACCCATGTCAGGCGCGCCACCGGCAGATTTCTCTTCCGGTTTTTCAGCGATCATGCATTCGGTGGTGATCAGCAGGCCAGCGACCGATGCTGCGTCCTGCAGAGCAGTACGAACAACTTTGGCCGGATCGATGATGCCAGCTTTGACCAGATTGGTGTATTCACCTTTCTGCGCGTCAAAGCCGAATTCAACGTCGTCCTGCTCGAGCAGTTTGCCGGCAACAACAGCACCGTCAACGCCAGCGTTCTGGGCGATCTGACGAACCGGAGCCTGCAGCGCGCGACGAACGATGTCGACACCGATGGTCTGGTCGTGGTTTTCGCCTTCAACGCCTTCAAGAGCGCGGGTTGCGTACAGCAGAGCCGTACCACCACCAGCAACAATGCCTTCTTCAACAGCTGCACGGGTTGCATGCAGTGCATCGTCGACACGGTCTTTGCGTTCTTTCACTTCGATTTCGCTTGCGCCACCGATTTTGATAACGGCAACACCGCCAGCGAGTTTCGCCAGACGTTCCTGCAGTTTCTCACGGTCATAATCGGAAGTGGTTTCTTCGATCTGAGCACGGATCTGGCCAACGCGGGCTTCGATCTGAGCTTTCTCACCGGCACCATCAATGATGGTGGTTTCTTCTTTGGTGATGGTGATCGCTTTGGCGGTACCGAGCATGTCCAGCGTAACGGTTTCAAGTTTGATACCGAGATCTTCGGAAACAACCTGGCCACCGGTAAGGACGGCGATGTCTTCGAGCATGGCTTTACGACGGTCACCGAAGCCCGGTGCTTTAACAGCAGCGATTTTCAGGCCACCGCGCAGCTTGTTGACAACCAAGGTTGCCAATGCTTCGCCTTCGACATCTTCAGCAATGATCAGAAGCGGTTTGCCCGACTGAACGACAGCTTCCAGAAGCGGCAGCATCGGCTGCAACGAGGAAACTTTTTTATCGAACAGGAGGACATACGGGCTGTCGAGTTCGGCAATCATTTTTTCCGGGTTGGTCACGAAGTAAGGTGACAGGTAACCACGGTCAAACTGCATGCCTTCGACAACGTCGAGTTCAGTGTGCAGACCTTTGGCTTCTTCGACGGTGATAACACCTTCGTTGCCAACTTTTTCCATGGCTTCAGCGATCATATCGCCGACTTCACGGTCACCGTTAGCCGAGATATTGCCGACCTGTGCAATTTCGTCTTTGCCCGAAACTTTACGAGCGCGACTTTTGATCGCTTCGATAACTTTACTGGTCGCAAGATCAATACCGCGTTTCAGGTCCATCGGGTTCATGCCGGCAGCAACAGACTTGTTGCCTTCACGAACAATTGCCTGCGCCAGAACAGTTGCAGTGGTCGTGCCATCACCAGCCATATCGGCGGTTTTTGACGCAACTTCACGCAACATCTGTGCGCCCATATTTTCGAACCGGTCAGACAGTTCGATTTCTTTGGCAACAGTAACACCGTCTTTGGTCACGCGCGGTGCGCCAAAGGATTTTTCGATGACAACGTTACGGCCTTTCGGGCCGAGCGTCACTTTAACGGCATCAGCAAGGATGTCGACACCGCGCAACATCTTGGCGCGGGCGTCGGTCGAGAATTTTACTTCTTTAGCCATAATATTCTTTCCTCTCTATGAGACGGATGAACCTGGACCTAAGTCACCCAAAGGGCTGACTTATTCCATGATGCCCATAATGTCGGACTCTTTCATGATCAACAGCTCTTCGCCGTCAACCTTGACTTCGGTGCCCGACCATTTGCCAAACAGGACTTTGTCGCCTGCTTTGACGTCAAGGGCTACAACCGAACCGTCTTCTTTACGAACACCAGAACCGACAGCGATGATTTCGCCTTCCTGCGGTTTTTCTTTGGCGGTATCAGGAATAATGATGCCACCGGCAGTCTTGGTGTCGGATTCGACACGACGTACCAGCACACGATCATGTAGCGGACGGAACTTCATTTTCGACAACTCCGTTAAAAACTAGGGCTCAATTTTTCAAAACTAACCGGGATGAGCCCGTATTAGCACTCACCCCAGGCGAGTGCTAACAGCATGTATTGAATCCATCTGTTTTTGTCAACAGAAGACAACGCAAAAATGCAAAAATGTCATGATTTCAGCGATGTTCTCGCGATTACGAGAAAAACAAGGCACCAACTATCAGTATCGGCCAGATCGCCGCAAAAAAGATCCATATGCCTATCACGGCGCAGCCCCCGCAACAAAGGACATTATTGTGGCAATGTCGTGCCCCTTGTCAGGCAATACGATCACATTTCCCGACCTGAATTACCAATAATACCAATGCCACTGACCACCACGAGTGCACCATTTCTTAAACGTTTGGTTTGACATCAGGACCTAATCGGCAGGGACAAAATAGCGATCAAACAGGCCTGGCTCGTCAAAATGGCGACGCCCGACGAACGCCGTGGCGTGATGCCCCCATTGTCGCATCGCACCGGGCTTTTCAATCCCCATCGGCCACAAAACAATCCATTCTGCGCGGTCTGTTCCGGGCACGAACCCGCTGTCGCTGTAAAGACTGCCGACACCGTTGCCATCCTGATATGGCAACCGGGTCAACAACCGTTCCGGTTCAAGTGCCGCCAAAACCGACCCCCTATCTTTGCCGGCGTCACCCGCGGCCGTAATCGCAAGCACATAATGACTGACTGCATCGATCCACACGACCGGATAACGGACCTGCGCGGCAGTCAGATAACCGGCTGGCATTTCGGCCGTTTCACGAATATCGCCATCCTCGGGAGCTTTGATTCGAAACAGTCCGCTTGATGGGAAAAACAAATGATAGCAACCGCACGCATGAATGCTGTCATGCATCAACGGCACGCCATCGGCCCCCAATGTCACCCGCCAGATGATCCCGTCAAAATGCCCCGCAAGAATATCAAACATCCCTTTTGCCGGACGCGACGGGAACCAAATCGTATAGATAATCTGGGGCAACCACTGTCCGTCAAATCGGGTATGCGACAACCGATAGAAAATTACCGGCGTTTCAACATCAACATCGGCCTGTTGCCCAGCCCCCGGCAAAACGGGCATTCCGACCCTGTCATTGCTATCCTGCGTCTTTATGCGAAACACCGGCGCATATTTCTGTGCAAGCAATCGAAGCTGAATGGCATCCGGGCGTGACTGACCAAAGGCATCCTTGGGAATCTCCCCCTTATCTCGGCCAGCGATGCTTGCCACATCGGTGGCGTCCTTATCCATAACGCGATAATCGATCCAATCGCCCGCCCGCCACAGCTGATCCGCGGACCAATGGAAACTTGGGAAGTTATCCTTTTTCCAGGTTTCGTATCCGAAATGCGCAGGAATAGCGCTTAGGGGATAGAAACCGGCAATTCGTTGAAAATCACGATAATCATCAGGGACAAAAACGGCACGTGACAAATCCGCAAATGAGCTCGGCATCAAACCATCGGCAAGTTGATTGGCACATTCTTCGGCCCTTGCCGCTTCCTGGTCCAAAGAATCAGGCATTCTGGCTGCTATGCTAGTGCGTGTCTCACGATCAAGGCCTCGCATCTGTGCGATCCAGTCCCGCCAAAGATCCACACGATCGGCAACACCATCGTCATCCCCGTCCAGCCGCTTTTTAAGCATTACAGAATTACGGTTGGCACGTAAAAAGCGATATCCCGCGACCGGCGACGTTTCCGCATCCACAATCCCAAGATCATCAGCGTGCTGATCAAATTGTGCCAACACATCCAAACATGATGCTTCCTTGAATGCCGATATTTCTGACGTCGCACACCCAGCAAGCAGAAGCACCGGCAAGACGACCTTTATAATCCTGTAATTCGTCATCGGCTCCCACCACAGCAAACGCATGTGAATTTGTACCCCAGCCATACCTATGGAAACACAATTGGCACAGAACCACAAAATACTTCTTGAAATAAGGATAGCTGTAACTATACTTATGGATAGCTACCCAGAGGTAAAATGGCACATACAAACAAATGACACCGAAAAAAACCTTTTGGGCTGTAGTCCTGATGCTTGGCTTTGCGCTCTCACAGCCGATACAGGTCCAAGCACAACAAGAAACAGATTGCCCAAAACGCATTGGTGCCTTGGGGGAAAATTTTCTTTCCACGCATGCAATCAAGATTATCAAAGACGTTTATCAGAAGCTTGGCTGCACGTTGCAAGTTTTGCTGTTCCCCGGACGGCGCAGCTTCGTGCAATTTAACAGCGGCGCTGTTGACGGTGAATTATATCGCCTGCCGATCGGAACGATCAATTACACCCGCCCATATGTTGCTTCTGAAGTGCCGCTATTTACAATCACCAACAGCCTTTGGGAAGCACCGGCGATAACGAATGAATCCGCCGCATCAATCGGCTATACGATGGGGGTTTCCTGGCAAAAAATCTTTTTGGATACGCACCAAATTCCCGGTATCGCCTATCGCAATGGTACAGACCTTATAAACGATTATCACAAGGGTCATGTTACACGATTTTTGGCCGAAGACAGCAATGTACGCGCGTCTATCGCGGCGGGAATGTTTAAAGACAACAACATCCCAATCCGCAAGGAAGTCATCAAAACAGGCGAACTCAGCCATTATTTGGGTGCAGAATTCACCCCTTTCATGAAACGCTTTTCAGCCTATCTGATCGCACATAAACCGTTCGCACAGTTTGACAGCCAATAGTCAAAACGATAATTGATTTCCCGCCGTCACAATCCTGTGCAAGGATTGCCTGCTGATCCGAAACCAAGGTGCAATCCATGAAGTTTGAATCGCTGGAAATCCCTGAAGTCAAACTAATCTTCCCAAAAAAGTTCGAAGATGACAGGGGTTTTTTCTCGGAAACCTATAACAGGGTTACATACGAAAAAGCCGGCATTAACCAAACCTTTGTGCAGGACAACCATTCCCTTTCGCGCGACGCTGGTGTCCTTCGCGGGCTGCATTTCCAACGCCCCCCCTTTGCCCAAGACAAACTTGTCAGCGTTCTGCGGGGCAAAATATATGATGTTGCGGTCGATATCCGCGCTGGATCGCCAAGTTTCGGGAAATGGGTTTCGACCATCATCAGCGCATCAGACTGGAAACAGATCTACATTCCCAAAGGCTTTGCCCATGGCTTTCTGACCCTCGAACCCGACACCGAGGTAACCTATAAGGTCAGCAACCCCTATGCGCCCGAAACCGAAGGTGCCATTTTGTGGAACGATCCAACTCTCGATATTGACTGGCCAATTGACGAAAGCCTGATCATACTTTCGCAAAAGGACGCGAATGCGCCCCCTTTCAACGATTATGCCAACACCCCCGCCTTGTAGTCCGGCTCAACCTCTACGACTTAAATCTGGCCATAGGTCCGAAGGGTCATTTCCAGATATGCGCGATATGAACTTGCACCAAACCCGTCGATCAGCTTTTCGAAATGCGCAACATCGATCAACCCCAAACGCAATGCAATTTCTTCGGGGCAAGCGATCTTAAGGCTCTGGCGGTTTTCAACCGTCCTGACAAAATCGGCGGCATCAAGCATCGCCCCATGAGTGCCGGTATCAAGCCAGGCATAGCCGCGCCCCATCTTTTCAACCTGAAGCTGGCCTTTTTTCAAATAGGCGTTATTGACATCGGTGATTTCAATTTCGCCACGCGCAGACGGCTTTAATGACTTGGCAATATCGACAACTTGCTGGTCATAGAAATACAGCCCTGTTACCGCAAAATTCGATTTCGGCTGCTTTGGTTTTTCTTCGATATCAAGCGCCAGCCCCGCCCGATCAAACTCGACAACACCATAGCGTTCCGGGTCCTGAACATAATAGGCAAAGACCGTCGCCCCGGCTGTTTGGCGCATGGCACTGGCCAACAATTGTGTAAGGCCGTGCCCGAAATAGATATTATCCCCAAGAATCAAACAGCACGGATCACCGGCAATAAAATCCGCCCCGACAATAAACGCATCGGCCAATCCGCGCGGCTCATCCTGAACCGCATATTCGATGCTAAGACCCCACTTACGACCATCGCCAAGCAATTCCTTAAACAACGGAACATCACGTGGGGTGCTGATCAACAGGATTTCCCTAATCCCCGCCAACATCAACGTTGTCAGCGGGTAATAAACCATGGGCTTGTCATAAACCGGCAGCAATTGCTTTGACACAACAGTGGTCGATGGATGTAAACGCGACCCGGTTCCACCGGCAAGAATGATGCCTTTACGCATTGTTTTCGCCCTCGCCAAGTTGATCCAAACAGGCCCCAAGACTTTCCGCCAGATCAGGCAGCCCAAACCCGAATGTATCAGTAAATTTCTGTGACGACATAACGGAATAGCCCGGTCGTTTTGCAACCGTCGGAAATGCATCCGACGATACCGGCCTGATTTCACATTCGTTTCCGGCCCAATCTGCTCCAAATCGTTCAACCGCAGCCCGATGGATATGAACCGCAAAATCAAACCAGGTCATGGGGCTGCCGGACACCAGATGATAAGTTCCAAATCCCGCAAATGTTTTTCCAAGGACACTGGGCACCAAGCGCAATACCGCGCCCGCCAAATCGACCGAGGATGTCGGACATCCGGTTTGATCGTTTACAATCGTCAAGACATCACGCTGCACCATCAGGCTCAGCATGGTCTTGACGAAATTTTTGCCAAACGGACTATAGACCCAGGACGTGCGAAAAATCAGGTGTCTTGCTGTTGCGGCCCGAACCGCATCTTCACCGGCAAGCTTGCTTGTCCCATAAACGCCAAGCGGTGCGACCGGATCATTTTCGCGATAAGGATGTTGTGATGTTCCATCAAAAATATAGTCGGTTGAAAAATGGATCAGGGGCGCGTTTAATTCTTCACATGCCTGCGCCATCGCGCGAACGGCATCACGATTGATCAAAAATGCCTGTTCGATATCGCTTTCAGCCTGATCTACCGCTGTATAAGCAGCGGCATTGATCACAATATCCGGGCGACAATCCAAAATGGCACGTCCGATTGCACCAAGGTCGGATAAATCACATTTGCGTCGATCCAGAAACGTTAGCTCGATATCGGGAAAATCCCTGGCACAAAGCATCAAACTTCGTCCCAATTGGCCATTTCCCCCGAAAACAAGTGCCTTGATCATTTCAATCCCGCCGTTCCCAACCGTTCTCCGGCATATTTGTTTTTCAGGATCGGCTCCCACCATTCCCGGTTGGACAAATACCATTTCACGGTCTGTTCAAGACCGCTTTCAAAACTGTGTTGCGGCTCCCATCGCAGTTCGTCACGCATCTTCGAGGGATCAATGGCATAACGCCAATCATGTCCGGGGCGATCCGTCACAAAGCGTACCTGCGCATCAAATGTACTTTGCGACACGGACGGTTCCAACCGCTTCACGGTTTCGAAAATCTTGCGAACAACGTCAAGATTGGCGACTTCATTACATCCGCCGACATTGTATTTCTCACCAATACGGCCATTGATCAGGATGGTAAAAAGCGCCTCGGCATGATCTTCAACATGAAGCCAATCGCGTGTATTTTTCCCGTCGCCATATACTGGCAATTCCTGGCCGTGAAGGGCATTTAAGATCATCAACGGGATCAGCTTTTCAGGAAACTGAAACGGCCCGTAATTGTTCGAACAATTACTGATGATAACCGGCAGGCCATAAGTATGATGCCATGCTCGCACCAAATGATCCGAACTGGCCTTGCTTGCCGAATAAGGTGAATTGGGTGCATAGGGCGTGTTTTCAGTAAACAATCCCTCATCACCCAGCGAACCATAGACTTCATCCGTCGAGATATGATGAAACCGGAATGATTTCTGACGGTCTTTCGGAAGCCCGTTGAAATAATCACGCGTCACTTCCAACAGCGTAAAAGTCCCAACAATATTGGTCTGAATAAATTCCGCCGGACCATCAATCGACCGATCAACATGACTTTCTGCCGCCAGATGCATCACCGCATCAGGCTGAAAATCATCAAACACCTTTGCGACGGCAACCCGGTTACAGATATCTTCCTTCACAAACCGATAGTTCGGACGCGATGAAACACTTTCAACAGTACGCAAATCGGCGGCATAGGTCAGTTTATCAAGGTTCAGAACCTCGACTTTTTTCTGCCCGGCCAAAAGCCGACAAACCGCCGACCCGATAAAACCTGCGCCACCGGTAACTATCAGTTTCATTACACCTCACGCCTATTATTTTATTCCGGCAATTAACATAACGAAACCATGCCCGACCGTCATCGCATTTGGCAGGCCAAGACGACGCACATACAAGATAAATGGTCTTAATGATCGTTCAGGGCCAATGAAATACGATCAGCTAATTGGTCTATCGCCTGTGTCATTGCAACAACAATAGCACCAGTATCCACACCAACCGCTTTGACTGAAAAACGGGCATAATCTGTCGTCGCGGTTCGACGGCCTCCGTCTTCGCTGATCGACCAACGTGCGCCTAAAAGACACAAACCATCCTCGCGTATTTCAAAGGTATCGACATCAATCCTCACCTTTCGCGCTGCAGCTAAAACCGGCTTGGATGAAGTAACGCGAAAATCTGGCTGCCTTTTGGCCAATGCTGCTGTCAGGGCACGGGTCATACCAACCGATAACCGTTCCCCCCATCGCGCGAGCGGATCCGCAACCAGTTCATTGTCGCCTTTACGGACCAAAATATCACGACTATCTTGAAAATCAGGTACAGAAACCGGCTCCACCTCAATTATTGGTAGTCCGGTTTCATCGCGCATTACCGGTGTGACATCTGATGGATAACCCAACAGGTAAATACGTGGCGCGACACTCGCACACCCTCCCAACGCCATAAAGACGGCAATCGTCGCAATGGCAGGTAAACGCCAACGATTTCGCAGCATCCGCATCAACGTCCTCCTCTCCCGGTCAGGATTGCACCGGGATTGCGCTCTATCTCACTGGCAAACCCGCGCAACGAACTTGCCGAAGCCGCCAGATCCCGTATCGCAGCTTCCAGATCGGCGCGCATTTGTGAACGCGGATCGGTCAAGCTATTGACGGAACTCATCAGTGTTTCAGCCTGCCCAATCGCCCGATTTGCCGATTCCAGCGTTTGGTCAAGTGCAGGACCACTTTTATCAAGCTGCATCTGACCGGTGGCAATCAACCGGTCAATATTTTTCAACGTTCGGCTGACATCTGTCTGCAACACACTCACAGCCTCGTTTGCCATAATCACAGCTTGCCGCGCGGCATCCGAAGTTGCCCGCAGACTAATCGCGCTCGGCCCTATTTCTTTGTTCAGATTCATGGATAGCACCTCAAGCGATTCCAACGTCCGTACAGCCCTTTCGGCCAGACTGCGCAACGGAAGATCCGAAAACTGCTCTTTGATATTTTGAAATTCGGATGGCAGCGTGGGAATTTCCGGTGCCCCCATATCGGTTCCATCCAGATAGGCCTGCGTATTAGGCTTCATATCCAATTCCACAGCGAACTGTCCGGTCACCAGGCTTTGCGCCGTCAGTTGTGCCCGCAACCCTGCCTCAACCAGCTTTTCAATATCCACGGGCATATCAGCATCTGCATTACTGCTCATGGTGACCCCGTCTTCTTCGAGTTCAATGAAAACCGGCACCGTGGCGGTTAGTTCGTCAGAATTGATTTGCAGCGATATAGATCGAACCGAACCGACTCTCATGCCACGAAAAGTAACCGGCGCACCAATCTGCAAACCTGCAACCGAACCTTGAAAAAACACGACTGCACGGGATTTGTTTGCAAACAAGGACCTGCCACCAAACAAAAGAATGGCAACAACGACCAGTATGATCGCACCCAGAACGAAGCCGCCAACAAGTGCGGATCTATTTACGGCCATCCTGATGTCCTCCCGTGTTTTCCACTGTCGTCATGCGTTCGCGGTTCATAAAGGCACGAACGGTTGGATGGTCACATGTCTCAAGCAATTCGCGCGGTGATCCATGCGCAACCGGCTGACGTGTATCCGCATCAAGGAATATCCCCGCATCGGCAATTGACAACAGACTGGGCAATTCATGACTGACCAAAATGATCGTCGCCCCAAGCCCGTCCCGCAAATCCAGGATCAGATCATCCAGCCGCTTGGACGTAATCGGGTCCAGCCCCCCCGATGGTTCGTCAAAAAACAAGATTTCAGGATCAAGCGCCAGCGCACGTGCCAGCCCTGCGCGTTTACGCATACCACCACTCAGGTCTGCGGGCATCACATCAGCCGCCGGGCCAAGCCCAACCAATGCCAGTTTCAACCGGACAAGCATATTGATTGATGCTTCATTCAAGCTGGTGAACATGCGCAGCGGCAAAGCAACATTTTCCGCTACACTTAACGAACTCCACAATCCGCCGCTCTGAAACAGGACACCAAACTCCCGACCGATCTCGCTCCGTCTTTCGGCCGACACGCCCCAATAATTCTCGCCTGCGAATTGCACAGAACCCGTTACAGGTCGCAGCAACCCAATCAAGGATTTTAACAAGGTGCTTTTGCCACAGCCACTTCCGCCCATAACAGCAAAAATCGATCCGCGAGCAACATTGAACGATACATTACGCTGGATGACGTTTGATCCGTATGCCAGCGTCAGGTCAGATACTTCCAGTCTAATCGGTTGTGTTTGTCTTGCCATCGCTTAGAACCCCACCGCATTGGCGCAGATCGCAAAGATCGCATCCACGGCAATCACCCCGACAATCCCGATCACCACAGCACTGGTCGCAGCACGCCCGACATCCGCAGCACTGCGCCCAGCTTGCAACCCGATCCGGCAACCAACAATCGCCACCAAGGCACCGAAAACGATGCTTTTGCCAAAACCGAACAGAAATTGAGAACCCGAAATTGCCAGCCTGATCTGTTCGAAAAAGGCCGTCGGTGTCAGGTCAAGCATGCCGACCGCAACAGTCAATCCGCCCAAAATTCCAATTGCACAGCCATAAAGATACAATAGCGGCATCATCGCCGTCAGTGCCAGAACACGCGGCAGAATCAAATAATCGCGCACGGGAATGCCGATCACATTCAATGCATCAATTTCTTCGTTACTTTGCATAGTTGCAATATGTGCAGCATAGGCCCCACCAGTACGTCCGGCCATGACAATTCCGGTCATAACCGCCGCCATTTCACGCACAACGGCAATCCCGACCAGATTAGCGACAAAAATCTCGGCCCCGAACCGGCTTAACTGCACTGCTCCGACAAAAGCCAGAATTCCACCAACCAAGAAATTGACAATGGTAACAATTGGCAAAGCCAAACTACCGGCATCCAGAATGCAATCCAACAGATCGACCGCGCGCATCTTTAACTGTCCGCGCAAACCGACCACGCTGCCCAGCAAGACGTCGCCAAAAAATTCGATCGCCCCAAATATTTTGCCCCCCAGACCAATCACCCATCCGCCAAGCTGGTGACTTAAAGATGAATTATCGGCAGGAACATCAACGTCGATTTCATTGGCACTTGCCAATGCCAGCAATCGTCGGGCCGACGCTGGCAAGGCGGCATCATCAAACACCATATCTCGGGCCGCCGCACCGGAACGCAATTCCCACAAAAAGGCGATCAATCCGCTGTCCCAGCGGCCCACGTCTTTGACATCGAAGGAAATTTTTTCTGCCGTGTCTGCATCATGACCAAGAATATGATCGGCTGCTCCAACAGACATGCCGCCTTCCCGTGCGATCCAGTCACCGGAAATAACAACAACAACCTGTCCGTTTTCACGATGCATTGTCCAGCGATGAGCACCGAGATTTTCAGCCTGGCTATTCTCGGATACTTCTTTGTGGCGATCCTGCATCATATCCCACGATACAAATTCAAGGACACCAACGTTCCCGCAGGACTTCGAACCTTGCCAAAACCCCGGACACTTTCAGATAACGAATTAATCATAGCCCTCATTTCGAATGCGCCAGCAAAATACCAACCTTAGCAAAGCATTGCGCAATTCAGGGCCCAAGTGCAACATCGAGTTGCAGCCTAAACCCCAAATATGAGCTGACTATTCGGTATTGAAAATCAAAACGATTCTGAAACTAAAAATAGATAGTTCCACCAAAAGGCACTTTTTTAACAAAGCCGCCACAAGATAATCACGGCACGCATAAAGCACCGCAACAAATTTCCAGCAACACTCGTTTTCAGCGTCTGAAAATATGCGCTTATTCCACCGTCACCGATTTGGCAAGGTTCCGGGGCTGATCCACATCCGTGCCCTTATGCACTGCCACATGATAGGCCAGCATCTGAACCGGGATTGTATACAGGATTGGTGCCACGAAATCCGCGACCTTCGGTAACTCGACCGTTGCGGACGCGATATCGCCAAGCTTCGCAAGGCCCTGCGCATCTGATAGGAAAATCACCCGGCCCCCCCGTGCCGCAGCTTCCTGCATGTTTGATGCGGTTTTTTCAAAAAGCTCGTCGGACGGTGCAATCACGATGATCGGAACTGATTGATCAATCAGGGCAATCGGGCCGTGCTTCATTTCGCCCGCAGCATAACCTTCGGCATGGATATAGGAAATTTCCTTAAGCTTCAGCGCACCTTCCATGGCAATCGGATAGCCAAGGCCACGCCCAATATAAAGCACGTCACGCGCATCGGCGATATTGATCGCCAATTCACGGATCGCGTCGTCGTGATGCAGAACTTCGGCAGCGTGTTTAGGCAGCTCGGTTAGCGCATTTACGATCGCGGCTTCTTCGTCCTTGGAAAGAGTACCATTATCGCGGCCAATCGTCACCGCAAGACAGGCCAGCACGGTCAGTTGTGTCGTGAATGCCTTGGTCGATGCCACACCGATTTCCGGCCCGGCATAGGTCAGCAACACCGCATCGCTTTCACGTGCAATCGTGCTTTCTGCAACATTCACAATCGATACGATCTTCTGGCCCTTGGATTTGGCATAACGCAGGGCTGCCAAGGTATCGAGCGTCTCGCCCGATTGGGAAATAAACAGCGCAACGCCCCCTTTCGGAAGCGGTGGGCGGCGATAACGGAATTCCGATGCGATATCGACGTCAACGCCAAGCCCGGCATAACGTTCGATCCAATGCTTGGCCACCATTCCGGCATAGAATGATGTACCGCACGCAACAATCGTCAAACGGCTAACATCGTCAAAGGAAAACGGCATTTCGGGCAATTTGATCGTGCGCGTTGCCGGATTGATAAAGGCATGCAGCGTATCGCCAATCACGGCTGGTTGTTCAAAGATTTCTTTCTGCATGAAATGGTTATAGTTGCCCTTACCCATCATAGCACCCGAAACCGCCGACAGCTTGGTCTCGCGGGTAACGTCATTATCATGCTCGTCACGAACCTGAACGCCTTCACGGGTCAGTTCGACCCAATCGCCTTCTTCAAGGTAAATAAGCTTATTGGTCAGATGCGACAATGCCATCGCGTCAGAACCAAGATACATTTCACCCTCGCCCAGACCAACCGCAAGCGGTGTTCCGCGCCGTGCACCAAAAATCACATCGTGATGCCCGGCAATCATGATCACCAGCGCAAAGGCACCTTCGATCCGATGCAGGGTGGCGGCAACGGCTTCGCGCGGGGTTTTGCCCTGATCAAAGAAATCAGACACCAGATGCACGACAACCTCGGTATCGGTATCAGTGGCAAACGAACGGCCTTTGGCCGATAGCTCCGCCTTGATTTCCTGATAGTTTTCGATGATCCCGTTATGCACAACAGCAACCTTGCCATCGGTATGGGGATGCGCATTGTTTTCGGTCGGTACACCGTGGGTCGCCCATCGGGTATGCCCAATACCGACATCACCGGCAAGCGGTTGTTCAACAAGACGGTTGGCAAGATTGATCAGCTTTCCCTCGGCCCGACGGCGTTCAATATCACCGTTCACAAGGGTCGCAATCCCGGCACTATCATACCCGCGATATTCAAGGCGCTTCAGCCCTTCAAGAATACGGTCGCTGACGCTGTCTTTGCCGATAATGCCAATAATGCCGCACATGTTGCTTTGTCTTTCCCTGTCGAAAGTTTTCAAATTGCGCCGGGCCCGGGCCCACCACGCAAATTCCTGTTACTTACCCAAAAGGGCCTTCATCTTTTCACGAAACAGCCGCGCCCAGCCGGCTTTATCGATCCTTGGCGCGCGTTCAATCACCAATGCATCGGCCTCGACCGTACCGGTAATCGTGCTGCCAGCCCCAATAATCGCGCCATCACCAATTTTAACCGGTGCGACCAAGGCCGAATTCGACCCGACAAAAGCCCCTGCCCCGATATCGGTATGGTATTTACGATATCCGTCATAATTGCACGTGATCGTTCCAGCGCCGATATTGGCCTTCGCCCCAACCCGGGCATCGCCGATATAGCTCAGGTGATTGACCTTCGCTCCATCCTCGACCACGGATTTTTTGATTTCAACAAAGTTGCCAACCCGCGCACCAACACCAATTTCCGCCCCCGGCCGCAGACGGGCATAGGGGCCGATATCGGCATTATCCCCCACCACACAGCTTTCCAGATGGCTAAACGCCTTGATCATCACATCGTCACCAACGGTGACACCGGGACCAAACACCACATGCGGTTCGACAATCACATCGCGGCCCAGTTTGGTATCAGATGAAAAGAACACCGACATCGGATCAATCAGCGTCGCACCATTTTCCATAGCGGCCTCGCGCAAGCGTTCCTGCATGATGGCCTCGGCCACGGCAAGCTGGCTGCGTGAATTAACGCCAAGTGTCTCGTCTTCATCAACCTCAACCGCAACACAGCTTTGGCCTGCTGCACAGGCAACCTCAACCGCATCTGTCAGGTAATATTCCCCCTTGGCATTCTGATTATCGATTGCCGAAAGGGTTTCAATCATGGTTTCAGCCCGGAAACACATCACGCCGGAATTGCAGAAATTAATCGCACGCTGCGCGTCACTGCATTCTTTATCTTCGACAATCGCAATCAATCCGCCATGATTGGGATCAGTGATCAAACGACCATAACCGGTCGGATCATCCGGGCAAAAACCCAAAACCGCCACGGCGTGATCCCCGGCTTCACGCGCATTCACAAGTCGCTTCAGGGTTTCAACGGTAAATAGCGGGCTGTCAGCATAAAGAACCAGCACATTACCGGTTAAACCAATCAAGGCGTCTTTGGCGGCAAGAACGGCATGTGCCGTGCCACGACGATCTGTCTGCTCAAACGTCGAATGCGGGGAAACACTGGCAATCAGTTGGGGCATATCAGGCCCCACAACCACCATGGTTTTGGCTACATTCAGTTTGGTCGCCGTATCAATCACATGATTGACCATCGGCTTGCCTGCAACCTTATGCATGACCTTGGGGAGTGCGCTTTTCATCCGCGTTCCCATACCCGCAGCCAGAACCACAACACTTAATTCACGCAACATGCCTTAACCCTGTTTTGCCATGCGTTGCACGGCGCCCCCTTTAATCACGGTACGGATTGCATGCCCGATACCGCCACAATCGATATAAAGCAACTCCTAACCCATAATCCCCAAAGGCAAAAGCCCCGAAAGAATCACGTTTTGTTACTTGCTGTTAGCAGATGTTACCGTTTGTTAATGGCATCATTTCGGTTAAGGTCCGATAAACCGCATCCCGTTTTCAAAGGCAGTCTTGCAAAATGGCAAAATTCATCCTGTTCGACCTTGATGGCACCCTGATTGACGGGGTTGATGATTTGCTATTTGCGATGAATGATTTACTGGCTGCCCACGACCTGCCACCACTGATACGGCACGAACTGGAAGCCATGCTGGGCGATGGTACAAAAATGCTGACCATGCGCGCCTTTGCCGCACGCGGCGTTGAACTCAGCGCCGCCTCCCTTGATAAGCTGAACATCGATTTTAATCAGCGCTATGTTGCAACCAAATACGCCCAGACCCGCCTGTTTGCCAATACCGAAACCACCCTTCGCAAACTCTCATCTGATGGCTGGATCATTGGTTTGGCATCAAACAAGCCGACGGCCCCTTGCGAACGTATTCTTGATCTTCTGGGCATTTCGAATTTGTTTTCGGTCGTTGCGGGTGGTGATGCTACATCGGTCAAAAAACCCGATGGCGGCCACCTTCGCTTTGCCCTTGATCAGATTGGCTATGACCGGGTGAATGGCGATATTGCCATAATGGTTGGCGACCATGCCAATGATATCAATGCCGCCCGTGATTTTGGCATTTCGGCCATTGCGGTCGCCTTTGAAGTCGACGCTACACGCGCCAAAAGTCTTGGCGCCGATGCGGTTGTTACGGCCTTTGAAACCCTGCCTGACGCAATAGAAAAAATCATCAAACAGGCGGCTTGACACCCTGGGAACGTCTGCTTATAACCCCGCGCTACCGACGGAAAATCAGCAGCCCAACCGGGCCGCGCAATCCGAATTCGGGCGTATAGCTCAGCTGGTTAGAGCGTTCCCTTCACACGGGAGAGGTCACAAGTTCGAATCTTGTTACGCCCACCATTCTCCCGCAAAGTTAGCTTCCCCATAAAATTTTCCAGCGACGATAATTTTTCGTATTTATTTGCCTGAGGATTCCAGACAGAACCGGCCAGCAACTTCTTGCCAGCCGGTTCTAAAGTCAGAATAACTTTAATAGCTTGCCTTTGCGCCTAATGGCTATCCTTCGGAATCTCCTTGCCGCGATGGCCGACAAGGAAGTCGAAATCAGCCCCCTTATCCGCGCCAATCACGCTTTTATAGTAAAGCGAGGCATAGCCGCTGATCGGCACCGGGACCGAAATTTTCCACTTGTCCAGACGGGCCTTTAGCTCCGCATCACTGATATCAAGGTGCAATTTGCGGTTGGGCACATCAAGTTCGATCATGTCGCCATTCTGCACAACCGCAAGCGGGCCACCGGCGGCGGCCTCGGGCGAAGTATGCAAAACAACCGTACCATAGGCCGTGCCGCTCATGCGGGCATCTGAAATACGGACCATATCCGTAATCCCCTTGCGCAACACTTTGGGTGGCAGGCCCATGTTGCCGACCTCGGCCATACCGGGATAGCCTTTCGGCCCACAGTTTTTTAAAACCATGATGCAGTTCTCGTCGATATCGAGGCTTTCATCGTTGATCTTGGCCTTGTAATCATCAATGTCTTCAAACACCACAGCTCGCCCGCGATGGGTCATCAGGGCCGGTGTTGCCGCCGACGGTTTTAAAACCGCACCATTGGGCGCCAGATTGCCTTTCACAACGGCAATGCCACCGCTTTGGGTCAGGGCCTTTTCGAACGGACGAATGACATCATCATTCCAGTTCTTCACATCCTTGACCTGATCCCACATGGTCTCGCCCGAAACGGTCAGCGCATCGTTATGCAGCTTGCCGGCCTCGCCCAGCGCCTTAATTACAACCGGCAAACCGCCAGCATAGAAAAACTCTTCCATCAGGTATTTTCCCGATGGTTGCAAATTGACAACCGTTGGAATATCGCGTCCCAAACGGTCCCAGTCATCAAGTGTCAGGTCAATACCAACCCGGCCTGCAATCGCCAGCAAATGGATCACCGCATTGGTAGAGCCACCAATCGCGCCATTAACCCGGATTGCATTTTCAAACGCGTCCCTGGTCATCACATCGGATGGCTTCAGGTCATCCTTGACCATCTGAACAATGCGACGGCCCGTGATATGCGCCATCACACGACGGCGGCTATCAACCGCCGGAATAGCGGCATTGCCCGAAAGCGCCATGCCCAATGCCTCGGCCATGCTGGCCATGGTCGAGGCTGTCCCCATCGTGTTGCACGAACCGGGTGACCGCGACATGGCGATTTCAGCCTCAAGGAAGTCTTCGGTGCTGATTTTGCCCGCCTTGCGGTCCTCGGAAAGCTGCCAAAGTGACGTACCTGAACCAATGTCCTGACCACGCCATTTGCCGTTCAACATTGGCCCACCGGTTACAACAATCGCCGGAATATCAACACTGGCCGCCCCCATCAAAAGAGCCGGGGTGGTTTTATCGCAGCCAACCATCAGAACAACACCGTCAAGCGGGGTTCCGCGCAACGCTTCCTCGACATCCATGGCCGCCAAGTTGCGGAACATCATCGCCGTCGGGCGCAGCGTGCTTTCCCCAGCTGAAAAAACCGGGAATTCAAGCGGCAAGCCACCGGCTTCGTAAATGCCATGTTTGACCCGATCCGCCAGATCGCGCAGATGCGCGTTACACGGCGTTAACTGTGACCAGGTATTGCAAATCCCAATCACCGGACGACCATCAAACAGATCAGAAGGCAAGCCCTGGTTCTTCATCCAGCTGCGGTGATAGATATTGTCCTTGCTGGTTCCGCCGAACCAACCTTCTTGCGACCGTAATACACGCGGCCAGGCTGCTGGTTTGAACTTTGTCATGCCCGTTTTCCTTTTTAACTTTTTATCGAGACGGGTCCGATCCCGTGCAAGGTAGTCCCTTGCACGCGGGCCTTTGAACGACACGGTTTCAGAGTTGCCATGCGGGGGCAACCAATCCAGATTGAAACCCTGCCGTTCATCGTCTGCATATTGTTACGCTTTGTTCTTGTTATAGACGTCAAAGATCACCGCGGCGAGCAACACCAAGCCCTTGATGACTTGCTGCCAATCGATACCGACACCAATAATCGACATGCCGTTATTCATGACGCCCATGATCAAGGCGCCAACCACCGCACCGATCACCTTGCCAACCCCGCCCGACATCGACGCACCGCCGATAAACACCGCCGCAATCACGTCAAGTTCGAACGCTAACCCCGCTTTGGGCGTGGCCGTATTCAAACGTGCCGCAAACACCAGACCGGCCAAAGCCGCCAGCATGCCCATATTGGCAAAAGTCAAAAATGTAAGACGTTTGGTATTGATGCCCGAAAGCTTGGCTGCCTTTTCATTGCCGCCCAGCGCATAAATGCGACGACCCAGCGTCGTGCTGTTGGTGACGAAGGTAAAGATCGCAATCAAAAGCGCCATGATGATCAGGACGTTCGGCAACCCGCGATAAGTCGATAACAAATAGGTCACAAACAGGATTGCCGCACCGGCAACCGCATGCTTGGCGATGAAAAAGACCATCGGTTCTTCAACATCGGCGAATTTCGCCTGCTTGGCGCGCTGACGCAGTCCAAGAACCGGCAAAATGATCGTAATCGCAAGACCAAGCACCATCGAAAACAGGTTAAAGCGGCCCTCGATCACACCGGCAAAGAAATCAGGCAAAAAGCCCGATGACATTCCCTGAAAGCTATCAGGAAACGGTCCAACCGATGCCCCGCCCAAAAGTGCAAGTGTCAGCCCCTTAAACACAAGCATCCCGGCCAGCGTAACGATAAAGGCCGGAATGCGCCAATAGGCCACCCAGTACCCTTGAATCGCACCGATAATCGCGCCAACGACCAGACAAACCGGGATTGTCACCACAACTGGCATATCCCATTGCACGATCATAACAGCGGCCAGTGCACCGACAAATCCGACAACCGATCCAACCGACAGATCAATATGCCCGCCAACAATCACCAGCAACATGCCAACAGCCATGATGATGATATAGCTGTTTTGCAAAAACAGATTGGTCAGATTGACCGGTTTAAGCATCACACCATCGGTCAAAACCTGGAAAAACCCCAGAATAACGACAAGCGCGACGACCATGCCGTATTCACGTACATGGGTCCGAAGATAATATCCAACCGATTTGGTAGAGTGTTCCGTCATTGTATTCTTCCTTACGCTTTCAGGATCATGCGCATGATTTTTTCCTGGCTTGCGTCATTGGCTGCCAGTTCCCCTTTGATCTCACCTTCGTTCATCACATAGATGCGATCGCACATGCCCAGAAGCTCCGACATCTCCGACGAGATCATGATGACCCCCTTACCATCGGCTGCCAGCTGGTTGATAATTGTATAGATCTCGTATTTCGCACCAACATCGATACCGCGTGTCGGTTCGTCCAAAATCAGGACTTCCGGCCCGGCAAACAGCCATTTAGACAAAACGACTTTTTGCTGATTACCGCCGGAAAGATTGACAACCTTTTGCCCGACACTTGGCGTGCGAATATTGATTTTCTGGCGGTATTCTTCGGCAACGCTACGCTCGGCACCTTCGTTGATGACGCCATGTTCTGCGACCCCGCCAAGATTGGCCAGCGTAATATTGGTGGTGATGCTTTCATCAAGCACCAATCCCATTTCCTTGCGATCCTCGGTCACATAGGCAAGCCCAGATGCAATTGCCTTTTCAACGGTTGAAACATCAACCGACTGCCCTTTGATCATCACATCACCTTTGATATCCGCACCATAGGATTTGCCAAAGACGCTCATGGCAAGTTCGGTGCGCCCGGCCCCCATCAAACCGGCAATACCGACAACTTCGCCTGCTGCCACATTGATATTGACGTTTTTAACAACCTGTCGTTCGGGATGAAGCGGATGGGTCACGGTCCAATTGCGGACTTCCATCAGTTTCGAACCAATTTTCGGGGTCCGTTCAGGATAACGGTGCGCCATATCACGCCCGACCATATCCTTTACGATATCATCCTCGGTGACCTTGCCACAGTGACAATCAAGGGTCGAAATCGCCTTGCCATCACGGATGATCGTGATCCGGTCTGCCACCCGGTTGATCTCATTCAGCTTGTGCGAAATCAGGATCGATGTGATCCCCTGCGCCTTGAATTCCAGCAAAAGATCAAGCAACTTCTGACTGTCATTTTCCTGCAAGCTTGCCGTCGGCTCGTCAAGAATCAGAAGTTTAACCTTTTTCGACAATGCCTTGGCAATTTCAACAAGTTGCTGTTTGCCAACACCGATATTGGTCACCAGTGTCGCCGGATTTTCCCGCAACCCCACCTTGCCCAGCAATTCACCCGTACGTGCGAATGTCGCCGGCCAGTTAATGACACCGTTTTCACTGATCTCATTACCCAGAAAGATGTTCTCGGCAATCGACAACAACGGCACAAGGGCCAGTTCTTGATGAATGATGATAATGCCGCGATCTTCACTGTCGCGGATATTCTTAAATTGCTGCACACCCCCGTCATAAAGGATGTCGCCTTCATAGGTGCCGATTGGATAAACACCACTCAGCACCTTCATCAGGGTCGATTTTCCCGCCCCGTTTTCACCGCAAAGCGCGTGAATTTCACCACGTTCCACTTTGAGGCTAACATCGTCCAGCGCCTTCACCCCCGGAAAGGTTTTGGTGATGCTGCGCATTTCCAGGATGGTATCCATCCGGTCCTCCCACTGCCGTTGCTTTTGCAACGGCCTTATTCTCGTCCGCGATCTCGTTTTCATGCGGCAATCGGGTTGCCAACAGACGCAAGAAAAAGGCGGGCTTGCAAATCAGAGCGAGCCCGCCCCATCATAATAATCAGATCAGCAGATTACTTGACTTCGTCCTTGGTGTAGTAACCCGATCCCAACAGAATTTCTTCCCAGTTGGATTTGTCGACCATGACCGGCTCTAACAGGTAGGACGGTACAATTTTGACACCGTTGTCATAGGTTTTGGTGTCATTGATGGTCGGCTCTTTACCCGCAAGAACACTGTCGACCATCGAAACGGTCACACGTGCCAATTCACGGGTATCTTTGAAAATGGTGGAATACTGTTCACCAGCCAGGATCGATTTGACCGACTGCAATTCGGCGTCCTGACCTGAAACGACCGGCATTTTCATATCGCCAGAACCATACCCAACGCCCTTAAGCGACGACAGGATACCAATCGACAGCCCGTCATAAGGCGACAGAACGCCATCAATCTGGTCATCGGTGTAATAGGCCGACAACAGGTTATCCATACGCGCCTGTGCAACCGCACCATCCCAACGCAGTGTACCAACCTTGTCCATGCCCATCTGGCCGGATTTGACAACAACAGTGCCTTCGTCGATCAACGGCTGCAGGATCGACATTGCGCCGTTATAAAAGAAATAGGCGTTATTATCGTCAGGTGAACCGCCAAATAGCTCAACATTGAACGGCGGCTCGCCCTGCGCCAAAAGGCCATCAACCAGCGAGCTTGCCTGCTGAACACCGACCTTGAAGTTATCAAAAGTCGAATAATAATCGACATCACCGCTTTCGCGGATCAAACGATCATAAGCAAAAACCTTGATCCCGGCAGCCTTGGCATTTTCCAGCGCGTTTGACAGCGTGGTACCATCAATAGCCGCAATCACAAGAACGTCGACGCCCTTGACGATCATGTTTTCGATCTGAGAAAGCTGGTTTGGAATATCGTCTTCGGCATATTGCAGATCGGTTTTGTAACCCGCTTCTTCAAACTGCTTGACCATCGAATTGCCATCCGAAATCCAGCGTGCCGAAGATTTGGTAGGCATCGCGATCCCGACATAGCCTTTATCGGCGGCATGTGCATAACCGCCGGAAATCATCGGGCTCATCATTGCGGCCGCGCCAAAGGCGACCCCTGCCATTACGGCACTGAGACGTTTCATGTTTTTCCTCCCTACAAGACGCAGCCTTACAGTCTTTTGCCCGACTTTTCAGGCAACCTGCCTGCATGCGCGCATCTTTGTTTTTCGTTTGATGTCGCACCCCGTCTTCCCACGAGATACGCGGCCATTATTCCGACGCCAGACATAACAATCAAATAACGAATTTCGAAACTTGCATATCAAAAATGGTATATTAAAATCCTCAGGCAAGGAGGACGATCATGACCGAACCGACCAAAACACTGCCGCTAAGCTCGGCAAAATCATTGCTGTTTCGATCCGGAAACCTTTTCCAGCGCGGCCTTAAGCTTAGCCACCTGCGCATGATTGTCGCGATGGAAGAAACCGGGCAAATCAGCCAGGCTGCCAGCATGCTGCAAACATCGCAACCGGCAGCATCACGCTTGTTATCAGAAATGGAAACAATCCTTGAAGCCCGGCTCTGCGTCCGCGGGTCGCGCGGCATTGAAATGACCAATGCGGGCCGGGCTCTGGCGCGGCGCGCACGCAGCATGTTGATTGAAATCCGCGAGGCAGAACGTGAGATCGAGGATATCAAGCATGGCGGCGGTACGGTTTTCGTTGGCGCGGTTACTGCCGCGGCGGTTGATTTGGTTGTTCCTGCAATCCGCACGGTACAATCGATCAATGCCCTGCTCGAAGCCCATGTATCGATCGGACCATCTCATTCCCTGATCAAGGATTTGCTGGCAGGCGATCATGATTTCGTCATTGGCCGCATCCCCGAAGACATGGACCCGCGTCAATTTAACATCCGTCAAATCCGAAGCGAGAAAATCCGCCTGATGGTGCGCGCCGGGCACCCTTTGTTATCGGAAACCAAACCGGTATCGTTAAACCGATTGTCCCAATTTGAATGGATATTGCCGCCGCCGGGCAACCTGATGCGCCGCACGATCGAGGATGTCTTTATCTCGCGCCATTTGTCACTGCCCCATTCCAGTCTGAATTCGGCATCACTTCTGGTAACCCTATCGACCCTGTCGGGCACAGACGCCATCGCCCCCATGGCCGAAGAAGTCACTTCATTGCTAAGCATCGGGGGCATGATCGCCGAACTACCATTTGACGATACCATTGAAATTAAACCCTATAGCCTGATTACCGCACGTGGCCATCGCCTGTCGCCATCAGCACAACTGGTGTCTGACCATATTCTTGCCCGGATAGAAAAACCCAAAGCTGAAACCCCCGCAACAACCCTGCCTGCCTGACCCCGTATCGTTTTGCCCTGCCCGTCAAACCAAATGCAAGTAGCGCAACGACATGTGTTTCGCTTAGGCTGTCTTTGGACCGGGCTTTCAACAAATAAACAACCATACCGATCGGATCGGAATATGCGCTTCGTTTCTACGACCATCTTTGTCGTGATCCTTGCCGGGATTACAGGCAACGGCCATCTTGCCGCGGCACAGGACGGCAATGCCAATACGACCGGCAACGCCCCCTATGTGTTGTTTGATCTGCGCGATGATGTCGTGTGGAACCTGAACCATTATCAAATTCTCGATCCTGACGCAGAAACCATATCCACCCTGATCACCTATGCTGATCAGGGTCCGCTGAACTTCGATCTGGTTTTGCAAAGCATTGTCCTGCCCTATTGCGATGTCCGGTTTGATCCGGCCATTTGCGATGGTCATGGCATTCCGGTCGATTGGTTAAATGATCTGCCCCAAACCCTGTGCATGGAAATCCCCGCCAGCGTCGCCCTTGAACAGGCATCAAAGCTTAAAGACGCAAAATACCTGTGTCTGGAGCCCCGTGAGAATTTGGTTCTTCCGGATAACTGGGAGCATTACTATGACCTGCAAACCTATCTAAGCCAGCGGGTTGAAACCAGCGCCATCACCGTTGCCGATGGGATCGCCATCATTGACATACAGGTCCTGGATGCCATAAACACCCCGCTTTCCATCCTTTCACCAGACGGTTATGGCCCGGTTGAAATTGGCATGACCGACGATCAAATACGCGCGCACATGATCACGTCAATGACGTCAAGCCGCGACGACAACCTGCAAACAGAACAATCCACCTGCTACGACCTGCAACCAGCATCCGGGCCGAACGGACTGGGCTTTATGATACGAGATGGCAAACTGGCACGAATTTCGATCTATGCCGATGAATACGACATCGCTACCAGCCTGATCCGCACCGACCGCGGCATTACCGTCGGCAACACAATCGATGATGTCCGCGCGGCCTATGGCAAGGAATTGATTGATCAGGAAAATGACTATGAGGGCCCCGATAGCCGCTATCTGACATGGTGGACGGACAAGACCGAAACATCGGGCATCCGGTTTGAAACCGGCCCGGATGGTATTGTTTCAGCCATCCATGCCGGTGGCCGTAGCATCACCTTGATTGAAGGCTGCGCCTAGCTCCTAGCCCCCAAACCAACATCACGTTGACAAACCATACCTAGACGCTAAAAGCGCGTCTCGCACAGTTACGTGCCATCCAAACCCTGTCTCCAAAACACACCATCCCCGCCATTAACTTGCCGCAAATCGCCGCCATATCCTGCGCCCCGCGCAAGGAACCAATACCGCAGAATGCAGTCACCTTATCCATCCAATCTTGTTGTCATCACCGGCGGGCCCGGTGCGGGCAAAACCACCTTGATCAATCACCTTCACGAACGCGGCTATGACATCAACCGCGACGTTACGCATGCCGTGATCGCCGAACAAAAAGAACGCGGCGGCAACGCCCTGCCATGGGCTGATAACGATGCCTTTGCAGGGTTAATGACCCGCGGTGCCATCCGGGCATGGCAGCATGGCATGGAACAGGACCCACGAACCGTGTTCTGTGATCGCGGGCTGCCAGATACATTGGCACATCGCGAAATATCGGCCCTTCCCGATGACCCGGGATTAAAGCGCGCGATTGAAACCTATCGCTATCGCCGCACGGTTTTCATCCTGCCGCCTTGGGCGGAAATCCACAAAAATGATCCAAACCGTTCACAAAGCTTCGCTGAAGCCGTCAAAACATATGTCGTGCTGTATCGCACCTATCTTCAATGCGGGTATGAACCGATTGAAATCCGCAAGGGACCAGTCGAACAACGCGCCGCCCAAATCCTTGCCCGCTTGAAAATTTGACCCACCCTGCCGGCCAATACTCCCAAACCATCAAAGTAAAATCCCGCCGCCCCGACAAAAAAAACGAGCATACATGCCCCGTCCCGCCCCCCACCAAACTGTCGCCATCCTGATCATCGCAATCAGCCTTCTGCCCACTCTGTTGCCGGTACCGGCCAATGCCGCCTGCTATGACTGGCCGCTCCGCGAACGTCTGGGTGAATATGCCTATGACGGCGATACGATTTACGTCAATATTCCCGGTTTACCGGGTGAAATCGCCGAAATGTCGGTGCGCGTGCGCGGTGTTGATACCCCGGAAATTCGGGGCAAATGCAGCGCTGAAAAATCCCTTGCCAACAAAGCCCGCGATTTCGCCCGTCAAAGTCTGAAATCGGCAAAACGGGTTGAATTCTGTGAACCGGAATGGGGCCGCTATGGCGGGCGCGTTGTCGCATCGGTCCGCATTGATGGCAGGGCGCTGGATCAGGATCTGATCAATCAGGGCTTAGCCCGCCCCTATGACGGCAAGACCAAGCGTCAACCATGGTGCCAGGGATAATTTGCCGGTTCAATTCATAACATTGGCGTGAAGGCACTGGACTTTTTTGCCAATCCGACCATCTTCGGAAGCATGACCAAATCATGCCCTGCTGGAGAAACCATGTCGAAATACACCAAAAACCCGGATGCTATCAGCGCCCTTGATGCCAATCAGTATCACGTCACCCAGAACAGCGGCACCGAGCCGCCGTTTCGCAATGAATTTTGGGATCATAAGGAAGACGGTCTATATGTCGATATTGTCTCGGGCGAGCCGTTATTCACATCCCGCGATAAATTTGATTCCGGTTGCGGCTGGCCAAGCTTTACCCGCCCAGTCAATACCGACCATGTCATCGCCCACGAAGACAATACACATGGTATGCGCCGCATCGAAGTCCGATCCAAACATGGCGACAGTCATCTGGGGCACGTTTTCCCCGACGGCCCGAAAGAAGCCGGTGGCCTGCGGTATTGCATCAATTCCGCATCGCTACGCTTCATCACAGTCGATGATCTTGAAATCGAGGGGTATGGTGATTACCGTCACCTGTTCGAATAATCAAATAAAGACCAGCATTCAGCAAGCTACAGCCAACAAAATATCGGCATAAAGTCACTATTTATAATTTGGCGATTTCTGACACTCACCTTCCACAACAAAACCATCTCTTATTCCGATCATCGCCTTGTTACTAATACTCGAAAATTTACCAAAAGGAGGGATCAGGAACTTTTGATCCGCAAAATTCCAATCCACTCCGGAATCATCAAGATACGCAAAATAGTATACTTGACCGTCCTGAGTTTCCACCCAAGCGCTCCCATCATCATCCGACCACAAAATGAACCAGCGAAAACGCTCAAACTTAAGAAAAAAACTTGTCGGAGAGTCTTTTCCATCAACCATCTCTGTACCGGCACAAAAAAAGTTCTGTTCTTTTGTACTGAAATTAATAAACAACACAAACAAAAAACCGGCAGCCAAGAAAAACAAGGACCCTACTCTTAATTTATCTATGCGCTTAAACATTCCACATCCTACACCAACATCGCAGAATGATAAACAATCTGATCGATCACTACACAGGCCAACAAGACCGCTCTTAGTCTTTCAGCAAAAGCCTCCCAAAGTGACTGTTTTTTCTATTGCAAACTAAAAATCACCCGGCGCGCATTGCAGGCAGGTCAGGCCCATATCACGCCACTTGTCCACCACACGCCGACGGTCATCGACCACAAGCCAGGGATTAAACCCGTCGGCACGGATTTGCGCCAAAAGATCTTCTTTAACTTCCTCGTCCGTGCGGTGATCGGCATCTTCGGGGCGCAGATACATGCCATCAAACGGAATACCATGCGCGCGCAGCCATGCCTCTGACCGGTGTTGCCATCCGGCAGGACGGCCCGAACAAATCACAATCGCCTGCCCCGACTGATGCAAAACATGCAAAAGACGTTCGATATCGGCAATCGGGGCGGCCTTGTCCATCTCATCAAAAAATGCGTCCCATTGCTTTTCAATGCCATGCACCAGATGCCCCAAGGCATCGGCATCAAAATAGGCCAGCGTGCCATCCATATCGAACACCACCGCATCACGTGATGGCTGGGTGGATGTGGAACTTATGGTTTCGGGCTGGCTCACGCGGAAATCTCCTTGATCAAATCTTCGGTCAAATTTTCATATTCCCAATCCGTTGCCGTCGGGCGGAACAGGATTGGCGTTGCATTGGCCATACGCGGGCCTTCGGCACCAAAACCGGTCATGTAAAGGATACAGCGTGCCACCCCGGAATGGGCCACGACCACAGTCAATCGATCACTGACCTCGGATAATGCCTGTTGCATGGCAAAAGAAACCCGCTGGCACATCGCATCAAACCCTTCACCATCTGGCGGGGTTTCAAAGCGCGGGCAAAGCTCGGTCACAGGCCGACCTTCAAGATCGCCCCAATGGCGTTCGCGCAACCCGTCAAGAATATGCGGATCATACCCCGGCATCACCAAATCGGCTGTCTGTCGCGCCCGGTCCTGTGGACTGACATAAAGTGCCTGCCATTTCCCCAGTGCCATTAGCGGCGCAATCGCACGCGCTTGTTCACGACCGGTATCATTTAACGGTGGCTCGGTCGAACCGGCGATGATGCCTGCCTTGTTGGCATCAGTTTCCCCATGGCGAATAAACACAAACGGCACTTTGGGGAACTCAAACTTTTCAGCAGCATAAATCATGTTTGGTCATTCCCCATTCACAGATAAAAGTTCATAGATAGAACCGATCGGCAAGCTGTAACCGCCCGTCGAAACCATCGACAAGGGCAAAGTCCTCGGGCCTGCCATTAAACAACGGCACAATCTGCATGGCGTGGCAGTCATTGGCCATTTTCACCACATCATCAAACAATGGATGCACATTCCAGCGCCGGAAATGCGCTTGGCCCTTTTCGACCATGTTTCGTGCCTCAAGCGGCATGAAACCGGTAAAGATCACATGCGCATCACGGCCCAGCCGCCCGGCCTTGCCCCATTGATCAATCAAGTCACCCGCCATGCCATAGGTTCCGCAAGGTGAATGACACAAAAGCAATCTGGAATCGGGATTGAAATCACGCACTTTGTCCCGAAGCCCGCGCAATTTCCGGATCGCATTTTGCGATACATAATCCGGCCCATCATCGCCCAAAACCTGTTTGACCCGCCCATAACAGCGCGCATCCATTGTCCAGTCTGTCATGCCCTGTGCTTCGAACAAAAGCGCCATTTCCGCAGCCCGCCCGCTTGGCGGCACCGGAAACAGAATTTGTCCATCCAGCTTGGACATCGTGGTCAAAAGTCCGTCAATCCGCACTTGTTGCGTCAACCGTTCCATACCATAGGACGCATCCATTAAAACCGTCGCCGCATCAGGCGGCGAGTCATAAAGGAAGTATTCCGTCTCCTTGCAGAAATCGCCAGTATACAGAACCCCGCCGCCCAATTCGAAATGCAGCCACACCCCGCCAAACGAATGGCCGGTGCGCCCGGTGGTCACCGTCACACCATCAACCTGAATTTCCCCGTAAGGCGGCAGAACAATCACATTGGCATCCGCCGGAAGGGACCGGGCGGTAACCTCAGTGCAATAGATCGGCAAACCGGCTGCCACGACCTCGGCCGCGGCGCCAATATGATCGACATGGTCATGGGTAATGAAAACAGCGTTAACTTTGTGAAGCCACGCCGGATCAAATCCGCTGTCATTTTCCGGACCAACCCCGCAATCCAGCAACCAGCGCCGGTTAAAGAATTCCAACCGCAAACAGGCCGGACCTTTTTCGCCAAGCCCTGATAAAACACGCATCCGGGCTGACATCAGGCGGCCTCATCTTCTGTTCGATCAAAAACCCAGCCATCGGAAATGACCAAACCAACTGTCTCGCCGATCCGGGCCCGCTTGGTCGCATAAACCGGCAGAATTTGATCACCATCCAGCCGCACCATCAAACGGAACCGCCCGCCAAGATAGACGCAATCCTCAACCGATCCGCGCAATGTCCCGGCATCATCGACCCAGATATCCTCTGGCCGCAGACAAAGGCCCAAATCCCGCCCATTTCGCATATCGCTGTTACTTGCAACCTTTTGACAGATACGGGCCTGAATGGCCGCATCACCCAGCCGAACGGAACAATGACCGGCCTCGTGGATCGCAACATCGCCAATTGGCAACACGGCCCCGGCACCCACAAAGCCCGCAACCATATGATCGGCCGGTTCGCGGTAAAGGGTTTCGGGGGCGGCCATCTGACGAATGCGCCCCCTGTCCATCACCGCAATCCGGTCTGCCATCGCCATGGCTTCGGCCTGATCATGGGTGACGTAAATCATTGTCGCCCCGGTCCGGCGGTGAAAATCCAGAAACGCCTGCTGCATGGTTTCGCGCAAGTGAACGTCCAAATTCGCCAACGGTTCGTCCAGCAACACCGCACGCGGCTCCATCACCAGACAGCGCGCCAGGGCAACTCGCTGACGCTGCCCGCCGGAAAGTTCGGTCGGATTCCGATCGGCATAGGGTTCAAGGGCGACTGTTGCCAATGCTTTGGCAATGCGGGCATCACGTTCCGCACGGCCAAGCCCGCGCACTTCCAGCGGATAACCAACATTGCGCGCCACCGACATATGCGGCCAAAGCGCATAGGATTGAAACACAATGCCAAGATTGCGCGCCTCGGGATTAACCATTACCCGATTGGCCGGATCGGCAACCGCCTGCCCGCCCAGTGAAATCACCCCATGATCGGGTTCCTCGAACCCGGCCAACAGACGCAGCAATGTCGTCTTGCCACATCCCGATGGCCCCAACAGGGCAACAAATTCGCCATCGGCAATATCAAGCGACACCTGATTTACCGCGCGATAATCGCCAAATGATTTGGTAATCCGCGAAAGATTTATGTCTGCCATGGCACAACTCCCTTGGGCAAACGACGTGATGCCAGTTGGAAACAGGTCATCAGCGTAATAACGACAATCACGACCATTACCGCCACGGCCGAGGCCAAAACGGTATCGCCACTGTCATCCAGATTGAAAATCAAAACGCCCAGCGTCTCGTTCCCCGACGACCACAAAAGGGCCGACACGGTAAGCTCGTTAAAGGCGGTCAAAAACACCAACAACGCCCCGGCTGCTGCCGATGGGGCTGCCAATGGCAACAAAATATCACGCAACCGGCGCCCTACCCCCGCACCACAGGCCTGTGCGGCCTCTTCTAATGCGGGGTCAAGCTGGGAAAAACTGTTCATCACCGGGCGCAGTGCAATCACCAAAAACCGTGCCAGATAAGCAACAAAAATGATCCCCAGCGTGCCATACAGGCTGATATTGATCACCGGAATGCGAATGAACAAAAGGATACAGGCAATCGCCAGCACCACACCGGGCAATGCATAGGGCACTTCAACCATCAGATTGACCAGATAGGTCAACCGGGTGGGCCTGCGCACAATGACATAGGCCAGTGGCAAACAAATCGCGACCAGCGTCACCGCCGCCCCGACCGACAACATGAAACTGTTATGAAACGCCCGGATCGTCGATGGCTGAACAAACAGGGCTTCGTAAAACGCATCGAAACTGTAATTCGACAAGCTCAACTTCACCCCGAATGCCGGCACCAATGCAGTCGCGATCAGCCCCATTAACGGAACCACCAAAATGGCAATCAAAACGGCCCAAAGCACGATTTCAACCAGCGAACGCCGCGCCCCCAATCGGATATCAAGCGGCCGCCCAACCATCCCCATCAGGCGATAATCGCGCTTGCCCAGCAATCGGTGATGCAGCGCCACACCGCAAATGGCGATGGCACCAATCAGCATGGCCAGAACCGAAACCTCGCCCAAAACCGACGGGCCAAACCCGGCCAGTTTTTGATAAATCAGGGTCGGCAATGTCGAATAATTTGCCGGAATGCCCAGCATCGCCGGGATACCGAAATTACCAAGGGCCGTTACAAACGCCATGGCCGTTCCGGCAATCAAACCGGGGCTGGTCAAGGGCAAAATGATCTGCCACCACAAACGACCGCCCCGCGCACCGGCAAGCCGTGCGGCTTCGATCTGTTCGCGCGGCAACAGGCGCAAATTGGCCCGCAGCGTCAAAAACACAATCGACGCATGCTGAATACCCAGTAACAGCGCAATTCCCTCGGCCGAATAAAGCGGCTGGGGCGATCCCATGGCGGGGGCCATGCCAATCGCGTTTAACAATGCACTGCTTGGCCCGGTCAATTGCACCCAGGCAAGGGCGGTGATCTGAGGCGGGATCATCATCGGAATCATAAAACAGAAAACCAGCACGGCCTTGGCGCGGATATCGGTTAATGCGACCAAAAAGGCAAACGCCCCCCCGATCAAAAGCGAAATAATCGTCCCAAGTCCCGCGGTATAAAGGCTATTGGTGGTCGCCCGCCATGTCGTCGAATTGCCCAGAACATCACGGATATAATCCGTACTGGGAACACCACCGATAAACACGCCTTCAATCGCAAGACGCGCCATCGGCAAAATGGAAATCACGAACACCGGCACCAAAAGCCATGGCAGCAACCGGTCCGAAGACCGATTGCCTGCCATTTGGCGAACTGTGCCGGGAACGAAGCCGCGAAGGCGACTTACTGCCTGCATTATTCAGCCCCGAAAATATCCGCGAACTTTTTCTTGTTCGCTTCTGCCTGTTCCAGTGCAATCGCCGGATTGAAATCCATCAGTTTGATCGCATCACGTGCCGGGAAACCCGCTGGTAGCGCCATATCGCCACGTGCCGGGACATAGCCCATATCAAGAACCAGTTCCTGACCTTTGCCCGAAAGCACAAAGTCGACAAACTTATGCGCCGCATCAACGTTTTTCGCGGTTTTCAAGATCGCAACCGGCTCGGTCACATAGGTGACACCTTCGGACGGGAAGACGAAATCAACCGGCGACCCATTGGCTTTGCCACGGATTGCCAGGAAATCAACAACCACGCCATACGGTTTTTCACCCGATGCAACGGCCTTGAATGTGCCACCGTTACCGCCTTGTGCACGGGCTTCGTTGGCGGCCAATGCCTGATAGTAATCCCAACCCAGATCTTTGTTCTCGGTCAAGGTCGACAGATGAATAAGGGCAGCACCGGAATAAAGCGGGCTTGGCATCACGACCTGATTTTTCAGGGCCGGATCAACAAGGTCTTTCCAGCTTGTCGGGGCTTTTTTAACGCCAGTATTATAAACAATGCCGGTCGTGATCAGCTTGGTCGAATAATAAAAACCATCGGCATCATAAAGCGCATCTTCATAGGCCGATGCTTCCGGCGATTTATAGGCCTGCAAAAGACCTTCGCCTTTCATACCTTCAAGCGTGACGGTATCGGCAATCAGCAAAACATCCGGGCGCGGGTCGCCAGCGGCAATCTCGGCACGCAGTTTTGCCATCAGCTTGGTGGTGCCATCACGCACCCATTCGACCTCAACATCCGGGTTGGCAGCCTTAAAGGCATCAACCGTGGTCTGGGCATCCTGATTTGGCTGGCTGGTATAAAGAACCAATTTCTCGGCCGCCTGACCGGCAACTGGCAACATCATCGCAGCAGTTGCCACGGCAGCAAGAAGAACGTTACGCATCATCCACATCCCTTGATTGCGTAGGGTGAACCATTTTGGGTCACCCCGAAGGTTTCGTTCGAAAACAATCCGAGCGGGACGCTATATGGATTTCGGTTTCAGTTGTGTGACAAAGCAAAGAATTAAATGTTTCAAAAGGCTATCCGGGCTTTTCAGGCGCATTCAAGCCTGTCTATAATCGCAGACATTGCGAAACACAGGCTTTCTAACGAAAGTCTAAAAAGGAAAATTAATGTCCGATCCCGTGCCTCTTGACCGCCGACGCGACAGAATTGTCGCCCTTGTCAAATCCTGCGGCTTCATGGCGGTCGAAGAACTGGCAAGAAGGTTTAATGTCTCGGTCCAGACGATCCGTACCGATCTGCGCGATCTTCACGAACAGGGCCGCATCTTTCGCCGCCACGGCCTTGCCGGCCCGGCACCCGATCCGGATAACTCAGCCTATGAAAAACGTGAAGTCTGGAACCGCAGTGGCAAACGCGCATTGGCGACAAAAATCGCCGACATCATCCCCGAAGGCTGCACCATTGCCATTGGCACCGGCACCACTGCCGAACTGGCCGCACAAAGCCTTGCCTCGCACCGCAACCTGACGGTATTGACCAACAATATCCATGTGGTGCTGACATTACAAAACGCACCCAATGTGACGCTGCGTCTTGCGGGTGGCACCATTCGCACACGCGACCTTGATATCATCGGGGCCGACAGTGCTGATTTCTTTGGCAGCTATCGCGCCGATTTCGGCATTGTCAGTGTCGGCGGCATGTCAGAAACCGGCGATCTGATGGATTTCAACATGGACGAAGTCCGCGCCCGACGCGCGCTTGTCGCCTGTTGCGATCACGCCATCCTGCTCGTCGATGAGAAAAAGGTCGGCCGCAAGGCCCTGTGTCGCGACGGACACGCCAGCGACTTTAAAACCGTGATGCTCAACACTGCACCAGGTGACACCCTGCAACAGAAACTTGTTCAGGGCCGATCACACATAATCGTCACAAGTTAGAAACTAGAATCATGCAGCCCCTTTGCATCCGGTTGCCACCATCGTCGGCTCTTCACAAATCTGAAGATCGCGGGTGACATGCAGGGTGTGGTTCGGTGCCACCGCGATCCAGCTATCGCTTTCTGCATCCAGCGGCTCGGACACGACGATGACGTGATTGTCGCGCTTGCGCCAATAAAGCGACGGTGATTTATCGTCGCTGGCATGACGAATGGCGCATACGCTTTCCCCGTTTGCCAGACAGGCCGTAAAGCGGAACGGTACGGTTATGCCACGGTTACGCATTTCACGTTCAACGACTTCGATGGTTTTGCGGATTGCACGGTGCGGGTCTGTCCGCAAGCCAAAGGTCAGCATCAAACAGAAAATCAGTTCACTGTCGGTTGTACCCTGCCGGGCTGCATAAAATTCGTCATCGACCATCGCCTCAAGCACGCGCCGCACCAACGAATAATTGCCAATCTGACCGTTATGCATGAACAAAAAATTGTCATGCGCAAAGGGATGGCAGTTCGTGCGACTGGTTTCTGTTCCGGTCGAGGCCCGAACATGGGCAAAAAACATCCCCGACCGAATATGATGGGCCAGTGACCGCAGATTGGGATCATTCCACGCCGGAAGGATTTCGCGATAAAGCCCCGGCGTCTTACGTTCGTCGTACCAGCCAAGACCAAAACCATCGCCATTGGTCGGCGTTTTGGCCTGTTCAGCACGAAGGCTTTGCTCCACCAGGGAATGACGCGGCTCGAATACCAGTTTTTCAAGATAAACCGGTTCCCCGATATAGCTTAGCCAGCGGCACATGAGCATTCCCTTGGTTTACGTTACGACCATAGCCGCCATCTATGCCGGGAAACTACATTATGGTCAATGTGATATTAATAACCTTGGCCGATCCCGGCTGTCTGTCGAACGTCACTAGGATCAGATGACAAAAAGTACAATAAAGCACTTGCCAACACGCGGGATTGTCCGTATTTTCCGCGCCACAAAATAGAATCGTGCTGATGTAGCTCAGCTGGTAGAGCGGCGCATTCGTAATGCGTAGGTCGTAGGTTCAAATCCTATCATCAGCACCACTATAACCCCGCCGGGCGAGCAGCCCTGCGGGGTTTTTTATTGCGCGGACCAAACGCTATTCGCAACATATTTTGTCACAACTCCCCGACCTCCCCGTCCTTTTGCCAGTGAACCGACGCGATCCTTGTGAAATCCGGTTCGGCGCAGGCATGCACCTTCCGCAGTGTTTCGCAAGAATAACCAGGGGATTGCCAGCATGACAGATGACGACAAACAACCCGAAACCGCCGCAACCGGCACCCCGGCCGACGGTAACAGCGACCAGAACACAGCCCCCGACGCATGGCCGTGGGCGCATGTTCTTGGTTTTGATACCGCCAAGGAATGGGGACTTGATAGCGTGATTCCCCACCCATCAGCCGCCACCAGCATACCAGCCCTAACAAAACAGGCCTCCGATACAGGCTCCTCGGATCAGCTTGGCGGATTAGGCGGCCATTCCCCGCTTCAGGGCCAGAATCTGATCGAATATGCCATGCAGCAGATCGAACAGGCCCTGGGTCAACCGATGCAGCCGGTCCCGCCGCTTTCTTCCTATGCCTATGGCGAGGATGGCAGTCTGATCACCACGGCCGGAAATGTTATTCCGCGGCCCTCACCGGCTGCTACGCCAGAAACACCGCCCCTAAACGCCGGTGCCAGAACCCAAGCCCCCCCGGCACCGGCTTCTGGCCCATCCAACACACCCGGGACTTCCAGCCCATCGGGCACCACAGACACGACAACCGTCCCAAACGACGGTGAAGGCACAGACGCGACACCGGCACCGTCCGAAGGTGATCCGTCGCCATCCATGCCTTCATCGCCCCAATCATCCCCGACGACCTCGTCCTCGTCCTCATCGACGGCCGACACCTCGACATCAGAACCCGGCCCGCAATCCTATCGCATTGATCTGACACGTGATGACGGGCGCAATACATGCCTTGAAGGCACCGTGACATATGGCGATCTTTATCGTCCGCTTCTGCCCGAACTTTCGGGCAATGCCAAGGATGCCAAGGCACCGGATTGGCTGATTACACTTGATCAGCAACCATCCCCCGCCCCGACCAATGCCGATACCGATACGATTGTCACCGCCTTGCTCAAGGCGGATGAAATCCCCGCCGATATCCAGCAGTGGTCCCTTTCGGTCGGCCCGCAAAATATCAATACCGCACGCCTTGCCCTTAACATTCCGGCGGATAGTCCATCGTTTACCCGTGCCAGCATTATCGGCAACCTGCCCACGGCCGAATGGCACATTGCCGCCAGCACCCTTGCCGCATCTGATGCCGTGCCATCCCCCGATGATGAACCACTGGCACCGGCAAGCCTGTGCATGGATCAACATTTCGGATCACCTGACACCAGTCAGGACCCATTCGTCGCCACCATGCAGATTACATCAGGCATCGCGAACGCATCGGTTTCCCTTCCGGTTCAGTTGCGCTATTGCGGCACCTTGCCAAGCCCCATCCTGCAAGGCGATATTCCGCTGACCAAACAGGCCAGCCTTTCTTTCCGAATGCAAATCACCCCCCCCGCTGACGACAAAGACGGTGCATGCTTGATTGCCCTGATCCTGCGTGACGATACACCGGACTTTTCGGTCACGGCACAATTGCGCGACAACCAGAAAATATCGACACCAACCGCAATGCTGAGCTGCAACGATCCGGCACAGGGCACCGAATGCCGCGCCGAAAGCATGATCGCCAACGCCACGACCAGCCTGCAAACCAGCCTGATCTGCATCCCAAAAACACAGGTCGATGCATCACTGGCGACCTATGGCTTTGTCTTACCTGCCGAACCGGCGTCTTCTGATGCTTCGGATATGCCCGATACAGCGGATACTCCGAACACAGATGCAAATAACGATACGGCCTCTTCTGCTACGCCTTCAAAATCCGCATCGTCAAAACCATCCACATCGCCAGTCGCCGCTTCCAAAGGCAAAGGGAAATCCGCATCTTCATCGAACGACGACAGCAGCACCACCGCCAAATCATCCGCCCAAAAGGCAAGCCCGCCCGCGGCACCTGGTGATAGCGGCAAAGCCGATACGCCCAACAAGGACAAGGGAGAATCCTGATGGCTGGCGGTGCGAATTTTCCCGGCATAGAAACAGCCAGCAGCAAGAAAGACGCTGTAAAAAAGGCATTCAACCAAGAATATCAGGCAACGATGAAGGCGATGGCAAATGCGGCGGATCGCGCGCGCAAACAAATCCTCGATCAAAAACTGGCCGCAGCATCCCATGGGCAGTCGAACCAACCGTCCCAAAACGGCACCCCATCGACCGGCCCCGGCCCGACATCCCCCAAAATACCGGGAGCCCCGTCAGGGGCAGAGGCTACGCCATCCGATCCCACTGTGCTGGTGATGATCGAGATCGCCAATGAATTACGTCGTATCATTGTCAGCGAAATCGATATGCGCATGAACCATCTGGCCAACCAGGTCGAACAGGCGATTGCGCATTCATTACCCCAGTCATCAGAAAGTCAGGCCGCGGCAAGCACACAACCGGCAACAGGCACAACTGACACGACGACGACTTCCACGGCAACACAGGCACCGGCAGCAACGACACCTGCACCGCCGCCTGCAACTGCCCCGGCACCCGCGACGGCTTTTGAGAGCACAACCAACGCGACAGCGACGCCAAATACCGAAACAGCGTCAACAGCGGCAAACAGCCCAGCCCAACCACAGAAAATAGACACCACAAGCGACAAAAACCCGCCGAATTCAGACGGGTAGGAACAGGCGTGATTCGTCGTTTTCACCAAAGACCGCACACACATCATGCAATCCTTATATTCAGATCGGCAAATACAAGATTCGGGATAAATAAAAATATTATGCTTCAAAAACAAAAAGATATCGGGGATTCAGCACAAAATCCAACAACAACATAAAGACAACTTAAAATAGAATTTATCTTTTTATTCACAATTCAAACTGCACGCCGTCATAATAGTCGCGAGAGACCTAAACAGCCCTTGGTTGTAATCTTTCTTAGGAGGGGTCCATAGTGCAGTACGAAAAAAACATCGGACAGGGAACACCGGAACTTTCGGAGAACGAAGTTTCGTTTGCTCAATCACTTGATGATGCCTTGGAAAAGGCATTGGGGACCGGTGACAATGTTACGTCGATGTGGTCGCATCTAAAAGACGATCAACGGGCCAGACTGGCCGCAGACTATCTTGCCGCCTTAAGTGACAATTCTAGTAATAGTTGTATTCTTGCCACCCCCACAGCGGACGGCACCAGCGCCCAGGAACCGCAACCGGATGCAGGCAATCCTGCTGTCCCTCGCGGTTATCCAAGCAACTTCAATCCGCTTGCCGGATTGCCGGGACTGGAACCTTCGTCAAACGGACCGAGCCCAACCGACATCATTGCCGGCAGCCTCGGCAACCTTGGCGGATTACCCCGACAATTGTCCGACATGCAACGCAGCATGCAAGGCGCATTGTCGGCCCTTGGCGGTTTTGGTTTTGAACAACCCGCCCCCTCCCAACCAACGGGCTATCCGCCCCGACAACCTGCCGCCCCCCCCTCTGGTTCGCCGCAATCCCATCCTGCTCAGACCAATCCCTGGCAAACAGAACCGACCGAAAATGCCGGGACATCAGACATGACCCAACCGGCGGCCCCCAATTTTTGGCCGCTTTGGATGGATCAGCAAGACAGCCTTTTAAAGCAATGCCTTAAATTGATGTCTGGCAATATGGATGATGCACAGGATGCCTTGTCCGAAGCCATGCTGAAAGCATCGGTGAAATTTGAGGATTCAATGGATGAAATCCGCAATCACCGGGCATGGCTTTCACGAATTGCTCATAATGCCTGCATTGATTTGCATCGGCAAAACCGTCGGAAAGCGGAATACAAGGAAGAAAGTCACGGCACTGCCGATGCTGCCCTTCCGCCGATATCCGGACGCAACGAACCAAGTCCCGAGGAATCTTTCCTCGCAACTGAAATGTTCGATCATCTTGAACGCGCCCTGCGGGCCCTTCCGGAAAAATTGCGCAAACCGCTTCTGATGCGCTGCGTCGAAGATCGCAGCTATGACGATATTGCAACCAATCTTGGCCTTAGCAATTGCGCCGTCCGCAAACGGGTCCAACTTGCCCGCGATCACCTGCGTGGTGCAGGCATCCAATAAAGGGCGCCACATTGCTTATCCGGGCAGAACGGCACACATCATTCTGCCCGGCATCCATATTCACCAAGAAAACGCTGGCACAAAACCTCAAAAAAAGACGTCTTCGGGCAAAAAAAATCACATCTACCGTCACAAGCCAGAATTACCAGCGTCGATAGAATGAATTCGGGACGGCGAAACCACCCCGTCAGGATTTCCACCGCAAGCAGCATACGAAGGAGTTTTAAAATGGCGATTCCGACCCCGGTAAATGGTCAAATCACCGATGCCGTCACCCAGGCAAACGTCAAGGTGCTCGGTGATGCCCCGGCTATGGCTATGGGCTCGATCTTCCAGTCTCTGGCCCACTCCACCGGCATTCTCTATGAAAATGCCGTCAGCGCCCAGCAGCAGCTCGGCATTTCTTCTCAGGCAGCAACCAATCAGGGTGTCATTCAGATCTACTCGATCGACACCATGGCTGATGCCGTCGCGACATCGAAAATCGCCCAGAGCGATGTCCCCGACAATATGCTTTCGCTTCTGACCACCCTTCAGGCCGTCAAAAGCTAAGCTGTCTTTATCCCCAGACTTCCCCAATTGGGCGGCCCGTTCACGACCGGCCGCCCAATATCGTTTCCCGGCAATTTTGCCCGCAGTTTTTGGCGGTTTGGCGTCACAAAGATGTTTAGCCCCCGTCAAATGACTGATCGCCGCGCAAGACGCGGAACGGGCCGGTTTCCGGCATATTTTTAGGCAACCAGGAGACAGATTATGGCTGATAATACCCCGGTCAATGGCATGATTACCGATGCAGTGACCCAGGCCAATGTCAAAGTACTGGGCGATGCACCGGCCATGGCCATGGGCTCGCTGTTTCAGTCGCTGGCACATTCCCATGGCATTCTCTACGAGAACGCTGTCAGCAACCAGCAGCAGGTCGGCATCTCGTCGCAGGCTGCAACCAATCAGGGCGTCATTCAGGTCTATTCCGTCGATACCATGGCAGGCGCTGTGGCAACGCAGAAAATCGCAACCAGCGATGTTCCGGACAACATGCTTTCCCTGTTGTCCGCCCTGAAAGCGACGACCGGCACCGCAGTGTCGTAACCTTTCATTGGTTTCGCTGCCCAAACCGGCCCGGCATGCTTATCGCTTGCCGGGCTTTTTTTTTTCACATCACAAATGCGCCCGCACACCGTCATTGCTGTGTAGTCCCAAGCGCCAGCCAAGGAGACCGTGATGGCACCGGCAAAATCCGACACAAGCAATCAAGATTCCGACACAGGCAACTCAGAAGATATACGCCACCATCAGGTATCTCACCAGATCAGTGACGCCGTCAGTCAGGTCAATGTCAGCACAATCGGCGTTGCACCGGCCTATGCAACACTTCAGGCCATGATGGCCCAGTCACAGGCGCAGGGCGTTTTGATGGCCAATATGGTTTCCGGCCAACGGCAACTTTCCATGACCGGCATGGCGACGCTAACCAAAAGTGTCGAACAAATGATGTCGCGTCGTAACCGATAAGGATCAAAACGATGAACACCTCGCGCGAAGTCGACAAACAGATTACCGATGGCGTGACACAGACCAACACCACCGTCATGGGGACAGCGCCCGCAATGGGCACCATGCAAACCTATCTGGCACAGGCACAGGCACAGGGAATTCTGTTTGCCAATATGGTCAGTGAACAGCAACAGCTCGCCGTTGCCAGTCTGGCGACCACCATGGAATGCACGCGCAATACCCTGTCTATCGGGGACAAAGATTCTGATTTTTTTCCCGACGGGGGAAGCACGTAAAATCAAAGAACGAGCCGTCCCCCATGATGGCGCGCGCGCCAACAAGCAACCCAGCGGCAGAAACACCGCCGGATTCCAATCAACACATCTATGTCGAATTAACCGACGAAGAACTCGAAAGACAACAACAAGCGCATGCGGCACAGAACTAGACAGAACCGTCCTGCCACCGATACGGAAAAACTTAACACCCCGGTTCGGTGACAGATCCATTCAAGGCAAAGGCATGATGTCATGAGCGATATCGTCAATCCGCAAATTACCGATGCCGTGACACAGACCAACGTCAAGGTTCTGGGCGAAAGTCCCGCCCAGGCGGTATCAATTGCCCTGCAATCGCATTCCCATTCGACGGGGTTGGCAATGGAAAATGCCACCCTGACGCAAGGCAATATGCAACAGGTTTCAAACACCGCGACATCTAAGCTGGTCGCAATGATTTCGGCCCAGGCCGGTTAAAAACTACCAGTAATTTCGTCACAAAGATCAAACATCTGCGTCAAGACGAGTACGGTCATCGTGACCGCCAAATCGGAGGAAGAAATGGCTATTCCAACCCCAGTGAACGGTCAGATCACAGATGCGGTGACCCAGACATCGGTCAGCGTTCTCGGCTCGGCCCCGGCAAATGCAATGGGCATGATCTATCAAAGTGCGGCCCATTCAACATCGATCCTGTTCCAAAACGCCATTCAGGCCCAGCAACAGGCGTCCATGTGCTCGCAGGCCGCGACCAATATGGGCGTGATGCAGCTTTACTCGGTCAATACCATGGCCGGTGCACAGGCAACCAACAAGCTGTCACGATCAGACAATAGCAATACACTACTGACCCTTTTGGTCATTTTGGCAGCAACTCGCCGTTAGGCAGAATTCGGACATTGCGCGCCGTGCGCTTTATCCGAATATTTCAGTGAGGGCGTGACATGGCAGACAACACCCCGGTTAACTCCCAGATTACAGACGCGGTCACTCAGACCAACGTCAAGGTTCTGGGCGAAGCTCCGGCACAGGCAATGGGGCTCGTGTATCAGACGATGGCACATTCCATCAGTCTTTCGATGCAAAACGCCATGCAAACCCAGGGCGGATTGCAACAGATTGGCAACGCCGTAACCTCCACCGCGTGCAAAATGATCCTCGACAGCTCCGGTGGCGGCATGGGTGGCGGTGGCAAGTCCGGTTAAATACCGGCAACTTGCCCCTGCTTCACGCGGAACCAAACCGACAAACATTCCGGTCGATCCCCGCTTGACCGCGTCATGAACCCAAAATCGCAATGAGGCCCCGTCATGGCAGACGATACCGATCCCAAACCTGACAGCAGCAGCACATCCAACACAAGTGCAACTGCGTCAACCGGCACAACAAGTGACAGCACCGATGCCGCAGGCTCCACAACAACGTCCGATGCCAGTTCAGGTTCCCCGTCAAATTCCGACACCAGCGACAGCAGCACCGCAAATGAATCATCATCATCTACCAGCAGTGCCGAAAACTCGCCGCCGCTAAGCACCGCCCTTAATCCCCAAATCGTACAGGCCGTCGGCACCACCAATCATGCGGTGCTAAACGGGGCCGGTCCGGGGGCAAATGGCATCGCTTATCAAAAAGTCGCACAGGCCGCGGCCTATGCCGTGCAAGACAGCACCGATTACATGCGCAACATCATGTCGATGGCCTCCGCCACGACCGGTGTCGCAATGCAGAAAATGCTGGCAGAAAAAACAACTGATCCCTATGCCGATATCATTGCCGCCGCGACCAAAGCGGTAACCGACGCCCAGGAAACCTTCACCAAGGTCGGCACCGCATCAAGCGGCGTGGTCAAGGATTTTGACAGCATGGCCTGACCCACCAGACACCCCCGCCTTTCTATTTCGACGGATTTATCCAACAGTTACAGGATAATGATTGCCGAAATCTCCGTGCCTTCAGAAATGGCAAGGCACGGCTGAACACGGCATGCCTTTGTTCAGACTTGATATTTTGGGCACCAATTTCTGGGTAAGCTCATTGTCTTCGCTATTTAAAAAGTGCCCCTAAATGCGCGGATCAATTATCCCGCCTGCATCAGTTGAATACGGTGGCAGGCCTCGGCAAAGTCTGGGGCAAACAGCTTCATGCTAAGCCCGGTGCCCTGAAGCTCATAGGCACCCATTTCTTCTGTCGGGCAGGAAATGAATTTTGCGACTTGATCGCTGACCAGAACCCGCTTGCCAAGTTGCTTGGTCAATTGTTCGATCCGCGCGGCTTCATTTGCCGCCTGCCCGATCACCGTAAAATCAACCCGATCCGGTACACCAACATTGCCGTAAATCACATCCCCGACATGCATGCCAAGACCGTAATCAAAGGCAGGCAATCCGGTTTCTTCGCGCTTTGTATTTAATTGGTCGATGTTAAGTTGTGCTTCGGCGGCGGCATAAAGGGCTGAAACACAGGCTTGTTCCAAATCCTGTTCATCCTCGCGGATTGGGAAAATCGCAAGCGTCGCATCCCCGATATAGCGCAGAACCTGCCCGCCATGTTTCAATACCGCCCCGGCCGTTGCGGCAAAGAAATCATTCATTTCACCCAGAAACGCATCGTCCCCGACACTGGCGGCAACCGATGTCGAATTGCGCATATCCGAAAACCAGATCACCGCACGTGTTTTGGTACTATCACCCAGTTTGATTTGGCCATCCCGCACCCGCTGCCCGGCATCTGACCCCAAATAAGTATGAAGAATGGTCTTGGTTTCTTCGTGCATGATCCGCATTTTGCACGACACCGCAAAACGACGCTGGATCGCCGACAGGATCGCAAGGTCCTCGTCGGTAAAGCCACTGGGACGACCGGTCATATAGGTCATGAAGATACGATTGGCGCCAAGCGTACTGTCACGATCCGTGGTAAACGGCGTCATCAGCGCCAAATAATCAGTCCCGCCCGACTTTTTAAAGTCTTTCAGAACATTAAAATCAAGGATTGCACCCGGGCCGATCAGGTGACGTCGTAAAAACGTGACGTCATTATCGGCCATCCATTTCATCGGGCTCTCAAGCCAATCGGGGTTTTTCTCTCGAACATCAAGATGGAGCGAACGCTCAACCGTCCCACGATTCTTCGACCAGATATAAGTAACGCCTTCGTAAAGCGGATGCAGCGTTTTAAAACCGACCATGACCCGGTCAAGCGGAATTCCCACAGCAACAAGACGCGATACCATGCCTTCAAGAATGGCATCAATATCGGTATCTTCAAGCGCACGTTCCATCAGCCAGTCATTGACGGCACGCACAAAGCCACCACCCGACAGGGCGCTATTGGTTCCGGGAAGGGACGTTACATTGCTTCCCATCGGCTTTGCTGTATCTGTCATGAACTGCTCCGTCCTAATTCTTACGTTATTATTACACCGCCTAAAATGGGACAGAGTTCCGATTTCGCAATTGCAAAACCGCAAAAACTTCTCGGAAAGAGATTATTCCTGACAAATTCCGGTCAAACCAGCAAAAACCAACCACCACACAGCCCCCTCCTGCACCGTCTATCGGCCGGCGGGGATAACTGTCAGGCAACAAATCCCGATCAATGCGCAATCGGCGGCAGATAAATACGCGCCAAAAGCCCGCCAGCTGGCGCATCTTCAAGATAAATCTCGCCGCCATGCGCACGGATCGCAGTTCGCGCAATCGCAAGACCAAGCCCGATCCCACCGGTTTCACGATTACGTGACGTTTCAAGCCGAAAGAACGGTTCAAACACCTGATCACGCTGTTCTGGCGGAATGCCCGGTCCATCGTCGCTGATCTCGATCCATATCCCGCCGTCATCGGCGGGTTTAAGCGATACCTCGACCAGATCCCCAAATGTCAGCGCATTTGAAATCAAATTGCCAAGGGCGCGCTTGATCGATAATGGCCGACACGGATAAACACGCGATGCACCATCGCCATGGAAACGGATCGGGTGACCGGTTTCCATCAAATCTTCGACAATGGCCTCGGTCAGGGCGGTAATATCAATCTTGCGGGTTTTCTCGTTTGCCGTTTCCTCACGTGCGAATGTCATCGCCGCTTCGACCATCTGTTCCATTTCATTCAAGGTTTCAATGATCCGGGCGCGATTTTCGCCATCCTCGACAAACTCTGCCCGCAGGCGAAGCGACGTGATCGGGGTCCTCAGATCATGCGAAATTGCGGCCAGCATCCGTGTCCGATCCTCGACAAAGCGCTTCAATCTTGCCGTCATGCGATTGAACGCCTTGGCTGCCCGGCGGATTTCAATCGGCCCCTTTTCCGGCACCGGTTCGGGATAATCCCCACGCCCGACGCGATCGGCCGCCTGCGCCAAAACCGCCCAGGACCGCGTCATGCGACGTGCCAGGAAATAGGCGATGATCCCGATTAAAAGCGTCGAAATCGCCACGCGCAAAATATTTGCCAGCACCACCCGCGGCGGCGGGGCCATCCCATTGATCCGCGCCTCAAGCCACACAACCGGCTGGACCACATCAGGCGCATTCAGGCCCGAACCATCCCCTGATCCGCTTGATGCGGCAGGACCACTCTGGGCACCCGATCCACCCGACGGGAAAATCGGCACACTGATCTGCATCAGCGGGGCTTCAACACAATCAAGATGATCGAAAAAGCGCGGGCCAATATGGCTGGGGTAATAACGCCCCCAACTCTTCTTCCAATCCTTTTCCCGCACATGATCCCGGTCGCCATCCCTGACGTCATCATCATCATGATGCTTTTTACGGTCATCTTTCTCACGCGCCTCGACTTCACGGCAATCATCCTCGGACAGGATATGCACACGTGCAGGCACCGCCGGACCATCAAGCGCCTGATTTAACCGGGCACTCAGCATATTGCTGATATCTGACATTGGCAGATCGGCATCAGGCTGTTCAACCAGCCGCATGACACTTTGCGGTGATTGCCCGACCTTAAGAACATCACGCCAGTTTTCAGATGGCGTCGCCGCCAGAACACGCGAAATCGCGGCCACACGCGCCAAGGCGCCGCCACGCCGCTCGGTCAGCACCGCATCGCGCCGTTCCTCGGCCAAAAGGAAACCCAAGACGACATGGGTCAGAATAACCGCCCCCAGAATCAGCAAAACAAGCTGCCCGGCAAGGGTTTTGGGCCATAAACGGGAACCGAAACTGCGCAGGTTCATTTTTTCGACACCTCGGCGGTGAACATGTATCCACCGCCCCAAACGGTTTTGATCAAGGTCGGGGTCTTCGGATCCGGTTCAATTTTCTTACGCAGGCGGCTGACCTGATTATCAATGCTGCGATCAAACGGAATGGCTTCGCGGCCCTTGGTCAGATCCAGCAACTGATCACGGTTCAGCACCATATTGGGATGATCGACAAACGAACACAGCAAGGCAAATTCACCGGCACTCAGCGGCACCACGACATCCTGTTCATCGCGCAATTCATGGCGCGTCCGATCCAGTATCCAGCGATCAAATCCGATCTCCCCACCCGGCATCTGACCACGGCGACCACTGGGCAGACTTTGCGACCGACGCAAAACAGCTTTGATCCGCGCCAGCAACTCACGCGGATTAAATGGTTTTGCCAAATAATCATCCGCCCCCATTTCAAGGCCGATGATGCGATCGGTTTCCTCGCCAAGGGCGGTTAACATCACCACAGGCACATCATAATTTTCGCGCAACCACCGGCACAGGCTAAGCCCGTCTTCACCGGGCATCATCAGATCAAGCACGATCAAATCAGGCGAAACGTTTTCGCCCATCAGCTTGCGCAATTCACGCCCGTCAGATGCCAAGGTCACGCGGTACTCGTGCTGACGCAAATACCGCCCCAGCAAATCGCGGATATCGCGGTGATCGTCGACGACAAGGATATGGACCGGGTCACTCATGCCTGTTTGCCTGTTTGAATGAATATGTCTTGTTGTTCATGATTTAACTTAATCCGCCCGACAGCCTATCAGAAACAGCAATTTGTATCAGATTGTCGCAAAACCGCCCTTTGGCAAAGCTTGCGACCAATTTCACCTTTTACCGGGATCATTTCGCGACAAATCAGCGTCATAACGGGTTCAGCCAATAACGTCCCCCCAACGAAAAAGAGGCCCCTATGACCCGTAACAGTAAACTTAAAATCGCATCTGCCCTGATCGCCACCACGCTGATCGCCACCCCGATTACATCGGCACTGGCATCGGGCGGCGATCATCAGCCATGGCACATGAACGACGATGGTCGCGACGATGATGGTAAATTTGGCATGCATGACGGCGACAAAAAAGGCATGCATGGTGACTATGGCAAACATGGCAAGCACGACATGCGCCGCACGGTTCCGCTCACCACGGACGAAGCAAAGATCCTGATTGATGCCATGCTCCTGCACCGTGGCGCAACCGACCTTAAAACCGGCGATGTCACATCGGTGGACGAGGGCAAGGAAATCGCCATCACGTTACTCAATGCCAAGGGTGATGTTGTCACCATTCTTGAACTTGATGCCATGACCGGTCGCCCGGATCGCGGCGAATTCCGTGAATTGCACCGCCTGATGCCGCGCCCGGATGCCGATGATGATGAACGCTATGACCGTCGCTTTACAACCGACCAAATGACCCTTCTGGCCAATGCAATGGTTATTCGCTTTGGCGGCGGTGAATTGACACTTGGCAGCATTACCGAAACGCCGCGCGGCACCTATGTCACGACGATCACCAACAAGGCCGGTGACATTGTCCGTGAAATGGAACTCAGCCGCGTGACCGGTCGTCCGATCCGCTAACCCGCTGATCCTGGTCGGAGCCAACAGGGTCCGGCTGGATCACACATAACACACGTCCCTCAACCTCAACTTCTCCCCCAACTCCCAGTCCGGGTCATTCCCCCCACCCAACCGATAGCCCGGACGATACTGGCGCCCCCAATTCCCCCGGGGGCGCCATCTTTTTTATCATTTTCGATTTGACGCGATGCAACGAGTTAATCATTCTGCATTTTTAGGAACGAGAAGCATCGCCATGATCGCCCCCAGCATTCACCCAACGCCACGTAAAGCCCACGAAAAAGACATTCCGGCCATCACAACATTATGGCAGGAAACCGGGCTTTACCGACCCTACAACCCGCCGGAATGGGATGTGCGGTTTGCCCTGTCAGACAGCAATTCAACACTTCTGGTCTGGGAAGATAACAACAACAACATCATCGCCACCGTCATGGTCGGTCACGATGGGCATCGCGGCTGGCTTTATTACCTTGCCGTCACCCCGACCCATCAAAAAACCGGCCTTGGCAAACGCTTTGTTGACGCTGGCGAAGACTGGCTGCGCGAACGCGGGGTATGGCGCATGCAATTGATGGTCCGCTCGGAAAACAGCGCCATGCAGGATTTCTATCGCCATCTTGGCTATCGCGCCCTTGATGTCACCGTCATGCAAAAAGACATCGACACCCCACCCGCCGAACGCCCCGAATAAAACACCGAATTCACAAGCCCGCATCCGACCGGGGCACGCCCCATGCCGCTGAAAACCCAATGATATCAACCTATCCGACCGAACTTTTGGTCCCAATACGGCAATATTAAACTGTGGGGTTCTGTGTCTCGGTCGGTGTTGAGACCTGCGTTTGCGGGTTTGTATCGATCTGCGGTGACGTCTGATCATCCGGGGGTGCAGCAACATTGCCGCCGGACTGAGAAATCGCCAGCGACGCGCGTGCAATGCGGCGCGCGCGCTCGTAAAGACGGTTGATACGTTCAACCAATGCGACTTCGGTCCGATAGCGGCGGATATCGGAATCACGCGGGCCGATGTCGTCGCTGACACGACGCAATGTAACTTCCATCTTTTCGATAAATTCGGCTTTGCGTGCCAAAACGGCATTTGCCGCCTCGACATCATCGCTGGCAAAAGCGGTCAGGGCCTGTTTCAGGCATTGTTCAGAAAAAGTGAATAATTCGACCATCTTTTCACGGCTGTTTAATAATGGCAGATTGCGTTCATCCAATAACCGCCCAACCAATTCGGTCATTTCCTCGCTGATCAGATCGCCGATGGCTTCCAGATGGTTGCTGATGGCAAGCTTGTTCAAAAGCCGGTTCTGATCGGATGGCAGCAATTCGGAATGGCGCAATTTTCCGGCGAAAAGCGCAATCGCATCCTGAAGACTATCGACCCCGTCATCGAGTTCGGCAATTTTTGCAAGTTTTGCCCGTGTCGGGTTCTGCATCACCTCGCGGCCACGCCGCACCACATCACAGACAATATCACCCATATGTATGACTTCGCCGCGCAGCAGCAGCAAGGCTGCCGACGGCGTATCGGCGATTTCACCCATCAAAAATTTCGGACTGGGGTCAAGGGGCGGTTCGAACACGTCACTGACCGGCACGCATTTTTCAATCAGCCGGGCGATCCACGGCACAAAACCGATCATAATCACAACATTGGCGATGTTAAAAATACTATGTGCATTGGCAATTTCACGCGCAGTATCAACAGCCCCCCCCGCTTCGTCCAATGACAGAAAACCAACCAGATCGGCCAACTCCCCGATAAAGGGCAACCAGATCAAAACCCCGACAACATTGAAAAACACATGCCCCAACGCGGTCCGAAATGCATCGCGGTTCTTGCCAATTGTCACCAAAAGGGCGGTAACACAGGTGCCAATATTCGCCCCGAATATCAGGGCAATGCCGCTTTCAAGCGGCACAAGCCCCTGCCCGGCCAGCACAATCACAATCCCGGTTGTTGCCGCACTTGATTGCACCAAAGCGGTAAAACCCGCCGCAATCACAATCCCAATCAGGGGATTGGTCATGCGTGTCATCATATCGATAAACGGCGCATAACTGCGAAGCGGCTCCATCGCGTCGCTCATCATGCCCATACCAAAGAATAAAAGCCCCATCCCCAAAAGCGCCCGCCCGCCAAGCGACCACCCCCGATGGGGGACAAAACTCATAACGCAAAAACCAATCGCAATCATCAGCGGCGCAATCGCATCAATTTTAAAGGCGATGATTTGCGCGGTCAGAGTACTACCGACATTAGCCCCCATGATGATGGCAATCGATTGGGCGAAGCTCATCAATCCGGCAGAAACGAAGCCAACCACCAGAACCGTCGTCACACTTGATGACTGAACCAACCCGGTAATCGCCGCCCCCGAAAAAGCCGCGGTAAACCGATCATGGGTCATTTTCGCAAGGAACTGGCGCAATCGCGCCCCGGCCAGGGCCTTAAGCCCGCTGGCCAGGTGATCCATGCCATACAGAAAAAGCGCCAAGCCGCCCAAAAGCCCAATAGCCATGCGACCGCCCTGAAGCTCAACCGTTGGCACGGCGACACCTGCCGCAGCAAAGGCATCATGTATCAGCACCGTAAAAACCCATAGCCCGGCAAAGGCAAAAACTGACAGGGACGTGAAAACGCGAAACAACAACATCAGTACCGAACCTGCCATAAACGATTGATAAGCCACCATAGCATATAGAAAATGCGCCAACTGACCAGACTGGTTGAATACGGAGTTCCCGCCATCATGGCGCCAGACCGGCAACACAATATTCGCAATATCGGCCCGACATCATCGCGTGAACTGGACGAGATCGGCATTGAAAGCCAATCTGACCTGATCATCACGGGCATAGAAGAAACAACGCGACGATTGCTGTTTCGCTTTGGCGGGGAAAAGAAGATCAGCGTGAATTATCTTTACGCCCTTGAAGGCGCGATCCACGACCATGACTGGCGCGGTATCACGCCCCACCGCAAACAGGAACTCCGCGATCTTTGGGTGCAGTTACGCACAGAAATCGCGGAGCATTAGAGAGTATCAGCAAGATCTTATTGGGCAGCAATCTGGTTTGGTTTGGCGGATGCCAAGCGTTTGCGCAATACGGCGATTTGATCCCCGGATAAACGCAAACCCAGCTTGGAACGACGCCAGACCAAGTCTTCGACCTCAAAGACCCATTCCTGATCTATCAGGTATCTGACTTCGGCCTCATACAGATCATGGCCATAATTGATACCAAGATCATGTACACCGTTACACCCATCCAGCAGTTTTTCAATCCGGCTGCCATAGGCACGCACCAGACGTTTCAGCATTGCCTCGGGCAACCAGCCATACCGCGTGCCGTAGTTCATCATCGCATCATCAAAGGACGCATTGGGCAAATCCCCACCGGGCAGAGTTTCAGTGGCCGTCCACGGACGATCTGCAACACCAAGCTGCTTGGAAATCAATTGCAGGGCATGTTCGGCCAGCTTGCGATAGGTGGTGATCTTGCCACCAAAGACATGCAATGCCGGGGCTTTGCCTTTGTTGGCTTCGAGTTTCAGGGTGTAATCACGGGATACTTTGGATGCATTGGCAACTTCGCCCTCGCCAGCATAAAGCGGGCGCACCCCGGAATAGGACCAGACCACATCCATCGCCGAAATCGGCGTTGCGAAATAATCACCAATCAATTTGCACAGATAATCCACTTCATCGCCGCTGATTTCGACCTTGGCCGGATCGCCGGTAAAATCAACATCGGTGGTACCGATCAGGGTAAAATCATCTTGATAGGGAATGGCAAAGACGATGCGGCCATCCGGGTTTTGGAAAATATAGCAATGATCGTGGTCGAACAGTTTCGGCACGACAATATGGCTGCCTTTGACCAGACGGATATTAGCCTTGGTGTCGGCCTTGATCGCACCATTTTCCGGGTCAATCAACGACGCACACCACGGACCGGCAGCATTAATCAGCATCTTGCCCGTCACCACGCGTTCCGCGTCATCATCGCGGCCCTGCAAGGTGACCTGCCATTTGCCGTCTTGCTGGCTGGCGGCAACACATTTTGTCCGCGTTAAGATTTCCGCCCCGCATTCACGTGCATCGATGGCGTTTAAAACCACAAGACGCGCATCATCGACCCAGCAATCGGAATAAACAAATGCCTTATCCATCCCGGCCTTAAGCGGCTGACCGGCAACATGTTTGCGCAGCGAAATGCCTTTGCTACCGGGCAGTTTTTTGCGTCCACCAAGATGATCATACAAAAACAGACCCAAACGGATCATCCATGCCGGCCGCAATCCCGGCACATGCGGCAACACAAACCGCAGCGGCCAGATGATATGCGGCGCATTGCCCAAAAGAACTTCGCGTTCGGTCAGGGCTTCGCGGACCAGACGGAATTCATAATGTTCAAGATAGCGCAATCCACCATGGATCAGCTTGGTACTGGCCGAGGACGTCGCACTTGCCAGATCATTCATTTCACACAGCAGGACCTTAAGCCCGCGACCGGCTGCATCACGGGCGATTCCCGCCCCGTTGATCCCGCCGCCGACGATGATCAGGTCATATTCCGATTGGCTGTGCATGGTATGAGTCCCGTGATTAAAATTCGATAATGATCTTTAAATAGTTCATATTCGAAAATTTTCAACCGCTGAATTGTGACAGTTTGTCGCCAAAGGCTTTCGAGGAGGCTTACCACCTGCAGACATTAATAATTTTATATAAAATTTCGATTATGAAAAATATTAGTCGATTTGTCTTTGGTACATATACCGCCAGACAAAACACCCCGCCGAATGGCGAGGTGTTTAAAAAGCAGGACCAAAAGATCAAAACCCACAGCCCGGATCAGGAAAGCCTGCGACGCTGCCAGTCAGACAACATGGCAATCGCCCAAAGTTGATGCGACCAATTGCGCCGCCCGGAAACATGTTCGGCAAACCGTTTATCGACTTCGGCCCGGTTCAGGCCAAGATCGGAATACAGCGCATCCCGCGCCAAAAGATCGCCAACCCATTCCTTAAGCGGCCCGCGCAGCCATTCGGCCAGCGGCACACCAAAGCCGGTTTTAGGACGATCAATCATTTCGCGCGGAACATATTTATACAAGATATTGCGCAATGCGACCTTGCCGACAGAACCGCTCAATTTCAAATGCGCAGGCATCCGCCAGCCAAATTCAATCACCCGGTGATCAATCAGCGGCACGCGAACTTCCAGCGAATTGGCCATAGAGGCCCGGTCCACCTTGGTCAGAACGTCATCGACCATATACATCATGGTATCCATGACCTGCATCGACGACACATAATCCAGATTGCGATTGCGACAGAATTTTTCACCCGGAATGCGGAATTTCTTACGCGTTTGCCCCGGCGCATCGGCCATCAGGACATCCGGGTTCCACAGCGACAACAACGCCTGATACCGATCCAAATCGTCACGGATCGACAACAACGGTGCGACCTTGTGAATTTTATCACCCAGTGCCGCAGTACCGCGCTTGCCCGGTAAAAGGCCGATCAGCCCATCCCATTGTTCTGGCGAAAGTGCGGTCAGACCCTTGCTGATCAAAGAGGACCCGAACGGGATATTTTTGGCGATATTGCTAAGCTGGCGGGCCCAAATATACCGATTGTACCCGCCAAAGGTTTCATCGCCGCCATCCCCCGAAAGGGCGACGGTGACTTCTTTGCGGGTCAGGGCCGAAATCAGATAGGTCGGGATCGACGAACTGTCAAAGAACGGTTCGTCATAGGTTTCGGAAAGTTTGGGCACCAGATCAAGCGCGTCCTGCGCGCTGACATAAAGTTCGGTGTGATCGGTGCCCAGATGTTTGGCGACTTCACCGGCAAAGGCGGCCTCGTTATAGGCATCATGGTCAAAACCGATCGAATAGGTTTTAACCGGCCGGTCGGAAACCGATTGCATCAGGGCGACGACGGTCGAAGAATCAATCCCGCCCGATAGAAACGCGCCCAGCGGCACATCGGCAATCATCCGACGCCCGACCGCATCGCGCAGCAAATCTTCAAGCGCATCAATCGCACTTTGGTCATCGCCACTCCAAGGGTGGTTTTGACCGCTTAGAACAGCATCCTCGACCGACCAATAGGCAAATTCCGAGGCATGTCCTTCGCCGGTAATTTCAAGGATATGTCCGGGTTGCAGCATTTTGGCATGCGAAAAGATCGACAGCCCGGATGGGACATAACCAAAGCGCAAATAAGCATCAAGGGCGGTACGATTAACCTCGCGCGAGATAACATCCCCGGCGACCAAACCTTTTAATTCGGACGCAAAGGCGATGTGGCCGTCATAGCGCGACCAGTAAAGCGGTTTGATGCCTAAACGATCACGCACCAGCGTCAGCTTGGCGGTTTTTTTATCCCAAAGGGCGATGGCAAACATGCCGATCAGGCGCTTGACCGTATCGCGCACGCCCCAGCGCGCCATGCATTCAAGGATCACTTCACTGTCGGAATGACCACGCCAGGCGATGTTTTCACCCGCCAGTTTGGCGCGGAGTTCCTCGGCGTTATAGACCTCGCCATTATAGACCATGACATAACGGCCATCGGCGGAATGCATCGGTTGTTTACCGGCGTCCGTCAGGTCAATGATCGCAAGACGCCGCTGGCCAAGTGCCAATCCGGCATCATTATCACACCATGTATCGCCACCATCGGGCCCGCGATGCAGCAAGGCATCGGTCATGCGCGTAATGGTGCCGCGCAATTTATCGCCGTCACTATTGCGACCAAGCCACAGACCGGTGATCCCGCACATGAAAATATCCCTTTATTATTTGTCCCTACTTAAAAACGATCCGAACGCATTCGACAATGAAAATCATGGGATTACAGACAGGGATTTTGATCGCCTCAAAGATCAAGCGATGTTAAACAGGCTGCATTGCCCATCAAGCTGGAACAAGCATGCTGAAACTGGATCGACTGTTCATCAAAATCCTGCAGGTTTTGCAAACCAACGGCCGGATTTCGAACCTTGATCTTTCAGAAGAGGTTAATTTATCACCGTCGCCCTGTCTGGAGCGCGTGCGCAAGCTTGAGGAAGCCGGGCTGATCACCCAATATCTGGCCGAAATCGACCTTGATAAAATCGGGGCCAATCTGCACATCATGGCCGAAATCACGCTGGGCAATCATCTGGTCGATGATTTCAAAAAGTTCGAGGCCGCCATCAGCAACGTGCCCGAAGTGATATCATGCTATAAAATTGCCGGACCGTTTGATTACACGATGGATATGATTTGCCGCGATATCGCGCATTTCAATCAGTTAAAAGAGAATCTTTTGGCCGAAGACATCGGGATTGAACATTTCAGCGGCCATGTGGTGATGGAACGCACCAAGACGTTTTCAGGCTATCCGCTTGAAAGCCTGACCGCACCCTCGCCACTTGACGGTATCCTTAAGGGATAACACCGTAATCAGGCATTACGGCGAATATCGAACCGATCCATCTTGCGATAAAGCGTATTGCGGCTGATGCCGAGCGCCTTGGCGGTTTTGCTGATATGCCAGCGATGATCATCCAGCACCTGACGCAAGGCGTCGGCCTCTGCGCGTTGAAGGATTGATGCGGCAGGATTTGGATCACATGTCGAAGTTTCATGGAATTCATCGGGCAAATGGGATCGCAGGATCAGGCCGCCTTCGGCAAAGACACAGGCATATTGAAGCACATTAACCAATTCGCGAATATTTCCCGGCCAAGGGTGTGCGGCCAACAGTTCAAAAACCTCGTCCGAGCAGCGTATATCGCCCGCTATATTCCCGGAAATATAGCGGAGAAGTCTCATAACCAAATCCGCCAGATCAGATCTTTCGCGAAGGGCGGGCAAGGACAGGCGCGCGCCCTTGATCCGATACAGTAAATCTTCGCGGAATTTGCCATCCGCCACCGCCCGGGTCAGATCGACGTTGCTGGCACAGATCAGACGGAAATTGACCGGCACAGATTTGGTACTGCCAAGCGGTTCGACGGTGCGCTGTTCAAGCACACGCAGCAACCGCCCCTGTGCCGATAATGGCATATCGCCAATTTCGTCCAGAAACAGCGTCCCGCCATCGGCCTGTTTGATCCGCCCGCCAAAACCATCGCGGGCAGCACCAGTAAATGCCCCGCCTGCATGGCCGAACAATTCGCTTTCGATCAGGCTTTCAGGAAGGGCAGCACAATTGATTGCGACAAACGGTTTGCTGGCCCCCACGGCGGCGGCATGAATGGCGCGCGCCATATGTTCCTTGCCACTGCCGGTTTCACCCGACATCAAAACATTAATCCGATTGACCAAAAGCTTGCTGCCGACTTTGTAAAGGCGGCGGATCGCCGGGTCCAGATCGGGAATATCGTCAGCCTCGTTGGCCGCCGTGCGATTGGTTGGGGACGAAATCGTCGCCGGGCGCATGGATAAGAATTTGCGACGTTGTTTTTCGGGCAAGGTCACCTGCCCAAACAAAAGGCCACCGCCATTGACCGGCAATGCCTTGGCACTTGGCGGGGCATGGCCGGTTCCGCCCGCCCCCTCGCCAACACCAAGGGTCGCAATCAAACCATCAAGATCAAAGCCGAACATCGATTGCACATCACGCGCATCATCCGCAGCCGCCAGCAACCGGCGTGCGGTCGAGGTTGCGCCGCGAATATTGCCATCAGGACCAATTGAAATCAGGGCATCACGGGTTGATCCGACATGCTGGGCATCGGCATGAAGATGCAAGATCAGATCGGACGCACATTCATCAAAAAACAAGATGCGTTCCAATGCATCGGCATATTCAGCAATCAAGCTGCGCACCCGCAAACAATCGGTGCGCTTGATATCATCACGGACAGCCGAAACATCCAGAACAGAACAGACCTGTCCCTCCGGATCGAAAACCGGGGCGGCTGTACAGGTTAAAACCGCATGCTGGGATAGAAAATGTTCATCCTTGTGGATGGTGATCGGACGGCCTTCAACAATGCAGGTGCCAATGCCGTTGGTGCCTTCGCGTTCCTCGCTCCAGACGGCACCGGGTAAAAGACCGTTGGTGCGAAACGACGGCAACAAGGAATGGGCTGCGACACTATCAAGGATCACCCCATCATTATCAGTCAGAAAAACCGCATAGCCCGAGGCATCGATTTTGCGATAGAGCGTCCGCACCAGATCATGAGCATGATGATAAAGCCGCCCGCTGCGGTCCCGACGTTGGCGGGTTTGGCTTTCCGGCATGACTTCGGGGCGGCGCAATGTGTCATGGGCCAGACCAAAGCGTTGTTCGCAACGCTGCCAGCTTTCAAGAACGGCACGGTTTTGGGCGACGCCACTTAACTGCAACGCAGCTTCGATCCGTCCACCATGATGGTTTCCAGACATAAGACGTTAATCTCCCTTGTGTCGGTGTTTTGTCAGGGATGACGGATATCACCCCCGGCTTGCGGCTTCTGCCGCGTCCGATCACAGTGTGGATGGTAACACATCCGGCACCCGAAACGCCAAACGGTTTCACCGCGAAGTTACCGCACAATCCCCAGTGTCACGAATATGGGACAATTTGTACCAACTGCGCCATCGGTAACGACGGCATGACACAGTCAACATCAACACCGAAACCACAACAACCATTTGTTAAACATAGAGAAAATGATCAAATCGATCATCTGTCCCGTTCTGGCACGGCCCTTGCGAAAATGTCAGGGCTAAAACCAAAAACGGGTGGCAAAGCCGCCTTCCGATCATGGAGGAACCAAGATGATCTATAAGAATCCGGGCGACGCGGGCAGTGTCGTTGCTTTCAAATCGCGTTATGAAAACTTCATCGGTGGCGAATGGGTCGCTCCGACCAAGGGCCAGTATTTCGAAAATGTCTCGCCGGTGAATGGTAAACCGTTCTGCGAGATTGCGCGATCCAGTTCGGAAGATATCGAAAAGGCACTTGATGCCGCCCATGCAGCCAAGGATGCCTGGGGCAAGACATCGGTGACCGAGCGCGCCAATACCCTGAATAAAATCGCCGACCGCATGGAACAGAACCTTGAAATGCTGGCGGTTGCCGAAACATGGGACAATGGCAAGGCCGTGCGCGAAACCATGGCCGCCGACATTCCGCTGGCGATTGACCATTTCCGGTATTTTGCAGGTGCGATCCGCGCACAAGAAGGATCGCTTGGCGAAATTGACGACAACACAGTCGCCTATCATTTCCACGAGCCACTGGGCGTTGTCGGCCAGATCATTCCGTGGAACTTCCCAATCCTGATGGCGGTGTGGAAACTGGCCCCGGCATTGGCCGCGGGCAACTGTGTTGTTCTGAAACCAGCCGAACAGACCCCGGCATCGATCTGTGTGCTGCTTGATCTGGTTGGTGATTTGCTTCCAGCGGGTGTTTTGAACGTTGTTCAGGGCTTTGGCGTTGAAGCGGGCAAGCCGCTTGCGCAAAGCAGCCGTGTGGCCAAGGTTGCCTTTACCGGTGAAACCACCACCGGCCGCCTGATCATGCAATATGCCAGCGAAAACATCATTCCGGTGACACTGGAACTGGGTGGAAAATCGCCCAACATCTTCTTTGACGACATCATGGCAAAGGATGATGATTTCCGCCAAAAAGCGGCCGAAGGCATGACGATGTTTGCCCTTAATCAGGGCGAGGTTTGCACCTGTCCGTCGCGCGCACTTATTCAGGAAAATATCTATGAAAAATTCATGGATAATGTTCTGTCGCGCGTGGCCCTGATCAAACAGGGTAACCCGCTTGATACCGACACCATGATCGGCGCACAGGCATCGACCGAGCAAATGGAAAAAATCCTGTCCTATCTTGATATCGGCAAGCAGGAAGGGGCAGAAGTCCTTTGCGGCGGCAACAAAGCCGAACTCGGTGGTGACCTTGAAGGCGGCTATTATGTTCAGCCGACCATCTTCAAGGGCCATAACCGGATGCGGATTTTCCAGGAAGAAATCTTTGGCCCGGTTGTCTCGGCAACAACATTTACCGACGAGGCAGAGGCCCTTAAACTGGCCAATGATACGCTTTACGGCCTTGGGGCCGGTGTCTGGACCCGTGATGGCACGCGCGCCTATCGCTTTGGCCGTAATATCAAGGCCGGTCGCGTCTGGACCAACTGTTATCACCTGTATCCGGCACATGCGGCCTTTGGCGGCTATAAACAATCGGGTATCGGACGTGAAAACCACAAGATGATGCTGAACCATTATCAGCAGACCAAGAACCTTCTGGTTTCCTATGATCCGAAACCGATGGGCTTCTTCTGATCCATATCCAAAACGGCCGGGTGCATCACTGTGCCCGGCCCGTTCCCGATACAGGAGACGGATATGACCAAGACTGATCCGCCCCCCGCAAGGGTGACGGCAACCGATGCGGCAACCGCTTTGATCAAAAAGCTTACCGATATCCACGGGCCGGTGATGTTTCATCAGTCGGGGGGATGTTGCGATGGCAGTGCGCCGATGTGCTTTCCACTTGGCGAGTTCAAAACCGGTGATCAGGATGTGTTGCTGGGCGAAATCGAAGGCAGCCCGTTTTATATCGGACGCGCCCAATTCGAATATTGGCGTCACACACAACTGATCATTGACGTCGTTGATGGGCGCGGCGGGATGTTTTCGCTTGAGGGGCCAGAAGGCAAACGCTTTTTGACCCGGTCGCGGATCTTTACCGACGATGAATGGAATATTTTAAAACAGACCGAGCAATCCGCCCCTGCAGAAGCACCGTAATAAAGATTACCAAGCCATATCTGAGATCTACCCGTGACATTGCCCAAAGGATCAACACTGTCTCCCACAGGGTTTGGTTCGCAATGTCAAAAGATGCCGGACGCATCTTCCCCTCGCCCGTCGCCATCCCCCCGATCAGGCGGCGGGCTTTTTTTATCTGAAATCAGGTAAGGATCACCAGAACCAGAAGGCCCAACCCGCATAATACCGTCAGGGATAAAAGAGCAGCACCAATCACCCGACCACCGACATGCATGACGCTGCGAATATCAACACTTAGTCCAAGAGCGGCCATGGCCAGGATCGTCAGAAAGGACGAGGTGATGCGCATTGGTTCCAGCGCCAAATCTGGCAGAAAATCAAACGAACGTGCGGCCATCATCGCGACAAAGCCAATAATGAACCAAGGCACCATTTGCATGATCGGCAGGCGAACGTCGCTTTTACGCCCGTTCATCAATGCCAGGGTAAAGATCACCGGCCCCAGCATCAGAACCCGGATCAGCTTGACCAGTGTACCAACCTGCACGGCCAAAGCCCCCGCCGGGGCGGTGGCGGCCAGTACCTGTGGTACGGCATAAACCGTTAGCCCGGCAAAAATACCATACTGACTGGGGCTTAACCCCAAAGCCGCAGGAAGCAACGGCAGGACAAAGACAAACAGCACGCCCAACACGGCGGTAAAGGCAATCGAGGCGGCAACATCATCGGACTTGGCCGAAATCACTGGCGCGGTCGCGGCAATCGCCGAATTGCCGCAAATCGAATTGCCACAGGCCACCAGCATCGATAAATGCCGTGACAGGCCAAGCGCCTGCCCGATATGGAAACTTAAAAACAAACTGGCGCAAACCACCAGAATAATGGCAGCGATCAGACCAAACCCCGCCTGCCCCAAGGCTTGCGCACTGATCGACGCGCCGAGCAACACAATCGCAATTTCAAGCACCGTCTTGGCACAGAACCGCACCCCGTGATGGAACGGTTTTGACAGGCCAAACACAGATCGCACCACCACCCCCAGCAAGATCGCAAAGACAAGGCTTTCGATCCAGCCATGCCCGAAAAGGGTGCGTTCAGCCTGTTCTGCCAGCTTGGCAACAAGTGCCACCGCCGTGGTCAGGAACAGCCCCGGCAGAACCGGTTTGATATGGACGTTAAAAAACATAAATCGCCTGTAAAATGTGACAGGCGGAAAGTCACACGATCAATCATTTACTTCCATCGAATAAAAATGGATATTTCATTCTATTATATTGAACGATTGGTCCCTGCCATGATGACACTCGAACAGCTCAGCATTTTTGTTGCCGTCGCCGAACGCGAACACCTGACACGCGCGGCCGAGGCGATTGGCTTGACCCCATCGGCGGTCAGTTCGGCAATCAAGACCCTTGAAAGGTTTTATGGGGTTGCGCTGTTTCACCGGGTCGGACGGCGGATCGAGCTTAGCGAAACCGGGCGTCTGTTTTTAAGCGAAGCCAAGGCAACACTGGCACGTGCACGCGCCGCCGAACTGACATTGGCCGAACTTGGCGGATTGCAGCGCGGAGAGCTGAATGTTTATGCCAGCCAGACGATTGCCAGTTATTGGCTGCCACCATTCCTGATGCAATTTCATGATCAATATCCCGGCATTACAATTAACCTGACGATTGGCAACACCAAGACAGTGGCCGATGCAGCACGCGGCGGAGCGGCTGACATCGGGTTTATCGAAGGCGATGTTGATGAACCGGCCCTTGCCATGCGCGAAGTTGCCGAGGATGCGCTGGTGGTGGTGGTTGCCGCCAAACATCCCTGGGCCGATGGCAGGCCGCTGAGCGCACGGGATTTAACAACCCAAAGCAGTTGGGTCCTGCGCGAAGCCGGATCAGGAACACGATCCGAATTTGAAAATGCATTGCGCCAAGCAGGCGGCGACCCCGGCAAGCTCAGGATCGCATTGACCCTTCCGGCGAACGAGGCGGTGATTACCGCCGTTGAAACCGGCATCTGCGCCACGGCAGTTTCAAGTTTCGCGGTCAGTTCCCTGATTGCGCAAGGTCGGCTTGTCCGAGCCGGTTTCCACATCCGCCCGCGCAAATTCATGATGTTGCGCCACAAGGAACGCCGACAAACGCAAAGCTCACTGGCGCTGGAAAAGATTTGCCTTGCGTCATCGGCGCTATAGAATCGAATTTTTCCAAATTAAAATTGCGAAAACGCAATGCACAAATTCGGCAGATAATTTATCGACATATCCTAATGAACGAGGCACCAGACCCGCGGTTTCCCCGTGGTCTGGTCATATAATGAGCGATTTCGCGGTGCCGCGAAAAACGCGGCCCGGCAGGAAGGCTTTGCCTGATAAAAGGACTGATGCTGATGCCAATGCTTGATCCCGACATATTGGCCCGCGTGCAATTCGCGTTCACCATTTCATTTCACATTATTTTTCCGTCCTTTACCATCGGACTGGCGAGCTTCCTGTTTGTGCTGGAAGCCCTTTGGCTGCGCACGCGCGATGAGGCCTATCTTGCCCTTTACAAATTCTGGGTGAAAATCTTTGCGCTGGCCTTTGGCATGGGTGTCGTTTCGGGCATCGTCATGTCCTATCAGTTTGGGACAAACTGGGGACCGTTTTCCGAATTTACCGGCGGGGTTTTGGGCCCGCTTTTGGCCTATGAGGTGCTAAGCGCTTTCTTCCTTGAAGCCGGGTTCCTTGGCATCATGCTGTTCGGGCTGAACCGCGTCGGACCGAAATTGCATTTCACCGCCACCACCATGGTCGCCATCGGCACATTGTTTTCAGCGTTCTGGATATTGTCGGCCAATAGCTGGATGCAGACCCCGACCGGTTACATCATCGAAAATGGTCGGGCGGTTGTGCAAAGCTGGTGGGATGTGGTGTTTAATCCAAGCTTCCCCTATCGGCTGGTGCATATGGTTTTGGCCGCATATTTGACCACGTCGCTTGTGGTTGGTGCAGTGGGCGCGTGGCATTTGTTGCGAGATCGCGAAAACCGCGCCGCGCGCATCATGTTTTCCATGGCGATGTGGATGGCCGCCATCGTCGCCCCGATCCAGATTGTAGCGGGCGATATTCATGGCCTGAATACCCTTGAACATCAACCGGCCAAGGTTGCAGCGATGGAAGGCCATTTTGAAACGCAGAATGGTGCGCCGCTGATCCTGTTTGGCTGGCCTGATATGGATGCAGAAGCAACCAAATACGCGCTTGAAATCCCCAAATTGGGTTCGATGATCCTGACCCATGACTGGGATGGCAAGATTGTCGGGTTAAAGGATTTCGCCCCCGAAGATCGCCCGAATGCCACCATCGTCTTCTGGACATTCCGGATCATGGTCGGGCTTGGTGTTTTGATGGCATTGCTTGGCTTTGCCAGTCTGATCGCCCGGTGGCGCAAATCGCTTTATAGCGGCAAGTGGCTGCATCGCTTTGCCCTGATCATGGGCCCCAGCGGCTTTGTCGCCATTCTGGCCGGGTGGTTTACCACCGAAATCGGGCGTCAGCCCTGGGTGGTTTACGGCCTGATGCGTACATCCGAGGCCGGATCACCGGTTGCACCCGCCGCAATCGCCGGATCGCTGGTGGCATTCGTTATTGTCTATGCCATCGTGTTTGGAGTTGGCACCGCCTATATCATCCGCGCGATGAACACAGACCCGCGTTTTGCCCATACGCCAAAGGGCGAAGTACTGCGCGCGGGAAGCCGCCCGGTTTCTGATCCTACTATTACACCGGCAGGAGAATGATCATGGATTATCAACTAATCTGGGTTCTGTTGATTGCCGTTGCCGTCTTTGCCTATGTCACGCTGGACGGGTTTGATCTGGGCATCGGTATTTTGTTTCCATTCATCAAGGACCCGGCAAAGCGCGGCAAAATGATGAATACGGTTGCCCCCGTGTGGGATGGCAATGAAACCTGGCTGGTACTGGGTGGTGGTGGGCTTTATGCCGCTTTCCCGCTGGCCTATTCATTATTGATGACGGCGTTTTACATCCCGGTTTTCACCATGTTGCTGGCATTGGTATTTCGCGGGGTGGCGTTTGAATTCCGGTTCAAAAGCAAAAACCATCAAAAACACTGGGATTTTGCCTTTTCCGCTGGATCAATCATCGCAGCCGCCATGCAAGGCGCGATGTTAGGTGGATTTATCGAAGGCATTGCCGTTGAAAATGCCAAATTCGTTGGCGGTCCGTTTGATTGGCTTAGCCCATTTTCAGTGTTCTGTGCATCGGCCGTTGTCGTCGGGTATGCCTTGCTCGGCACCGGCTGGCTGATCATGAAAATGGAAGGCGATTTTCAAGGTAATTTGCGCAAACTTGCCAAACCGGCGGTGCTTTGGATGGCGGTCAATCTTGGCGTGGTGTCGCTAATGACCAGCTATATCAATCCGGCCTATGCCGCACGGTGGTTTGAAGTCCCCAATTTGTTCTTTCTTGCCCCGATCCCGATTGTAACGGCCGGATTGCTCTATTGGCTTTGGCAGGCGGTGAGCCATCGTGAAAAGACCGTGTTTGGCATTACGCTGGCGATCTTTTTGCTGTGCTTTGTTGGGTTTGGCATCACCCTTTACCCCAATATCGTGCCGCCAATGATTGATTTTAGAACCGCCGCCGCGCCGGAAAACAGCCTTGCCTTTATGCTGGTTGGGGCCGCGATCCTGATCCCGATCATTTTGGCCTATACCGCCTATGCCTATTGGGTATTTCGCGGCAAGACCGGGGATGAGGGGTATCATTAATGTCTTTTTCGCCATCTCCGAAAACCCGCCGTCTGCTTTGGTTTATCGGCCTTTATGCCGGGGGTATTGTTGCGGTCGGGGCGGTATCGCTTTTACTGCGCAGTTTGATGACGGGTGTTTAACAACAAATTTCTGATCACAAACATCTGACTTCTACGTCAACGAACGAACACTTGCTCGTACTAGAAATACCGAGTGTACGCCAAAACACACACTCGGTCGCCCGGCAGCACGGTCCCCCACCCCTGCCGGGCTTTTTTTATGCGGGTTTTCGATACGGTTTATGCCTTAACCGCGTTCTGCCAAATAATCGTCATCAGCGACCTTTTCCAGCCAGTCAACCGGCGATCCGTTCAACGATTCCGCTATCGCGATATGGGTCATCGCAGTTTTGTCCGTCGCCCCGTGCCAATGTTTTTCACCCGGTTCGAACCAGACGATATCACCGGGACGAATTTCTTCTTTGGCTCCGCCGTCGCGCTGCGCCCAGCCAAGACCGCTGGTGATGATGATCGTCTGGCCCAGCGGATGGGTATGCCATGCTGTGCGGGCCCCGGGTTCGAACGTGACGATGGCACCGCCAACGCGCGACGGACCGGAGGTTTGAAACGGGCTGTCAATCCGAACAGAACCGGTAAAATAATCAGCCGATCCCGTGGCTGATGCCTTTGATGCATTGCGCTGGATGTTCATGCGGATACTCCGGATTTGTTTGGTGGCTTCACTTACTGATTGTGCACACGCCGGATCAGCAATGCCAAGCGTTCGATGCCATCCCGAATACGGTCGGTCTTTTCGGTTGCGAAGCTGAGCCGGGCGGTATTGCGGCCGGTGTGATCGCAGAAGAATGCCTGACCGGGAACGAAGGCGACCTTGGCATCGCGTAAAGCCTGCTCCAACAACTGGCGGCTATCGATATTTTCAGGCAGGGTCAACCAAATGAACATGCCGCCTTCGGGCCGGGTATAAGATACGGTATCGGGCATAAATTCACCCAATGCGGCCAGCATCGTATCGCGTTTGCCGCGATAGGCATCCCGCAGAATATCCAGATGGGCCGGAAACAGCTTGCGGGCGGCACGCAGGGCGACTTCCTGATTGATCGTCGAAACGTGCAAATCACTGGCCTGTTGCATCAGAACCAGCCGTTCGATCACAGGGCGCGGGGCACAGACCCAACCAATGCGAAGGGCCGGCACCAGTGTTTTAGAAAATGTGCCAAGCTGAATAACCGTTCCGGCATTTGGATCGCCATTGGTTTCATCAAGAGCAAGCAAAGAGGGCAAAACCGCCCCCGCATAGGACAGCTTGGAATAAGCCGCATCTTCAAGGATCACTGCACCATATTTGCGCGCAATCTCAAGCACAGCCAAACGACGTTCAAGCGTATAGGATCGCCCGGTCGGGTTTTGGAAATCCGGGGCAAGATAGGCAATGCGCGCACCGCGCTCAAAGGCGGCTTCGAGTTCGGCAATTACCGGCCCGTCACCATCCATATTCACCCCGACATAGGTCGGACGGCGCATGGAAAAGGCCTGCATCGCGCCCAGATAGCTTGGCTTTTCGACAACAATTTCCCGCCCCGGTTCGAGCAACAGCCGGGCGAGCATATCCAGCCCCTGTTGCGCGCCGCAGGTGATCAGGATGTTATCAATGCTGCGCGTGGCACCACTTGATGCCAGATCATCAGCAATCCATTGACGAAGGGCTGGCAAACCTTCGCTGATAGAATATTGCAGGCTGCGCCGACCCGCCGTTTCGTCCAACGTCAAATCAGCGTAAATCGCATTGAACGCGTCCAGCGGGAAAAGCGACGGATCGGGCACACCGCCCGCAAACGAGATGATTTCCGGCCGGTCGGCCACTTTTAGCAAATCACGGATCTCCGATGCTGTCAGGGCACGGGCATCACGAACGATCAGGTCATTCCATTGGACGGTCTTTGGCATGGTCATGAGGTTTCTCTTTAGGTCAGTGTTATTGTCCTTATTTGGCAAACAACACGGATAAAAATCAAGTTTGTTTTTCAATAGAGGTCGATTTTGAAATAAAATTACTCTTTATTGCGTTTTCACTCACCGCACGTAATGCCGTTTACATCCCCCGATCCCGCACCACCTGCCGGGCGGATTTTGGCACCCTATATTCATAAACAACCAACAACGCCAAACCGTCCCACAGGGTATCATGACCAAATATACAAAGTTTCAGCCTTGGCTTGACTGGCTTGATCAACGTTACGATGAAACACTTGATCGCCTGAAATCATGGTCGGCAATTAATAGCGGCACCGGCAATATCGAGGGCCTTGACCGGATGCGGGCCGAAATCCTGACCGCCTTTGCCGAACTGGATGCGCAAACCCGTGAAATCGACCTGCCCGATACCGAGGCCGTTGCGCCCGATGGCAGCATCGCACCGGTCCGTTATGGCAAGGTTTTGCATTTTTCCAAACGGCCCCAAGCCCCGGTTCGGGTTTTGCTGTGCATTCACTATGACACGGTATTTGCCATCGACAGTCCTTTTCAAACGCCGCGCCTGATTCATGAGAACACATTAAACGGGCCGGGTGTGGCCGATGCCAAGGGCGGCATCCTGACGATCCTGAATGCATTAAGCGCATTGGAACGAAGCCCCTTTGCCAATGGCATTGGATGGGACGTTGTCCTGAACCCGGATGAAGAAACCGGATCAATTGGATCGGCTGCCATTCTGGCCGAACAGGCACGCGCCGCCGATTTTGGCATGCTGTATGAACCAGCCTTAGAAGACGGCACGCTTGCCGGGGCGCGCAAAGGATCGGGTAATTTTTCCATCCGGATCAAGGGACGTGCCGCCCATGCGGGCCGCGAATTCCATGCCGGGCGCAGTGCGATGGTCGCGGCAAGCGATTGCGTCATGCGCCTTGATGGACTGAATGGCAAGGTCGGCGAGGCGACATTTAACATTGGCAAGATTGATGGTGGCGGGCCGGTTAATGTGGTGCCCGACACCGCGGTTGTGCGCTTTAACGTTCGGGTTTCAAACCATGATGAGCGCCATCAGGCCGAAGCCGAAATTGCCAAAGTAATTGCCGCGATTAATGACCGTGATGGCATCAGTGCCAAATTGCATGGCCGGTTTGGCCGCGCACCGAAACCGATGGCAGGCAAGACCCTGGCCCTTTTTGAATGGGTCCGCGAACTGGGCCATGACCTTGACCTTGATATCGCATGGAAGGCCACCGGGGGCTGTTGCGATGGCAATAATCTGGCCGAGGCCGGGTTGCCCAATATCGACACCCTTGGCCTGCGCGGCGGCCTGATCCATTCCGATCAGGAGTTTGTCAAACTCGACAGCCTGATCGAACGTGCGCGCCTTTCGGCCCTGATCCTGATGAAAGCCGGTGCGGGTGATTTGCCCGACGCATTAAAAAAGACGGAGATATAGATCATGATGCGTGTGCGCCCAGCCCGAATGGACGACCTTGACCGGTTGGTTGATCTGGCATCCTCGGCAAGCAAGGGATTAACCACCCTTCCGGCCAATCGTGACGTACTTGAAGCCCGCATTGTTGAAAGCATCGACGCATTTGGTGCGTATGCCAACGGGCCGGGTGGCGAAAGCTATTTCATGGTTCTGGAAGATACCCGCAATGGCAAGGTTGCGGGCACCTGCGCGATCTATGCCGGGGTCGGGTTATCGAAAGCATTTTATAACTATAAAATCCTGAAACTGACGCAATATTCCCATGAATTGAACGTCACCGTCACATCACGCCTGCTGACCCTGGTGAACGATTATCAAGGGGCGACCGAGGTTGGCACGCTTTACCTTGATCCAGAATATCGCAAGGACGGCAATGGGCAGCTTTTGGCACGCTCGCGTTATTTACTGATGGGGTGCTTTAAGGAACGGTTTTCGGAAATGGTCATGGCCGAAATGCGTGGCTGGCAGGATGAAAACGGCAAATCACCGCTTTGGGAGGCCCTTGGGTCGCATTTCTTTAATATCCCGTTCCCCGACGCAGATTACATTTCCGGCATCGGCAATAACCAGTTCATTGCCGATCTGATGCCGAAATATCCGATCTATATCGAAATGTTGCCCAAAGCCGCGCAAGACGTGATCGGCAAGACCCATGATGAAACGCGCCCGGCGCTGAACCTTTTGAAAAAGGAAGGTTTCCGGTTTTCAAACGCGGTCGATATTTTTGACGGCGGGCCGTGCGTTGATGTCCTTTTGGACGATATCCGCACCATTCGCCATTCGAAAATCGCAACCGTGCGCAAGACGATTGACCATTCCCCATCGATGGAACGTCACCTTGCCTGCACGCTTGACCTTTCCGATTATCAGGCAAGCTGGCTTTACATGACGATCGTTGATGGCAATCACGTCGATCTGGACCGCGATCAGGCCGAAATCCTTGGCCTGAACCCCGGCGATCAGATCCGTTTCGTCACTGATTAAGCATTACAGGAGCAGATATCATGATCCAAACATCAAACCCCGCCCTCTTTATCAATGGTCAGTGGCAAACAGGCAATGGCGCGGCGTTTAGCGCCGAAAACCCGGCAAATGGCGATACTGTGTGGCAGGGAAATTCCGCCAGTAATGATGATGTTAACGCCGCGATCATTGCCGCCCGAAATGCCTTTCCCACATGGGCACAACGCGACCTGAATGAACGGATCGAAATCCTTGAACGGTTTGCCTGCCTTCTGGGCGAGCACAAGGAAGAGCTGGCCCGCACGATCAGCATCGATGCCGGAAAACCCCATTGGGAGGCCCTGACCGAAGTTGGTGCGATGGCCGGAAAAGTCGCGATTTCGATCAAGGCCTATCATGAGCGCACCGGCACGCGCCACGGCGATGCACCGGGTGGCGGGCAAGCAATTTTGCGCCATAAACCTCATGGCGTAGTGGCGGTATTCGGCCCCTATAACTTCCCCGGCCATCTGCCGAACGGCCATATCGTCCCGGCCCTTTTGGCGGGCAATTGCGTGGTGTTCAAACCATCCGAACTGACCCCGCTTGTTGCCGAGGCGACCGTAAAGCTTTGGGAACGGGCCGGATTGCCAAACGGGGTTTTGAACCTTGTGCAGGGCGAACGTGATACCGGCGCGGCCCTTGCCGAACATCCCGGCATTGACGGGCTGTTCTTTACCGGCAGTGTTCCAACCGGAAGCCATTTGCACCGTGCCTTTGCCGGACAGTTGGGTAAAATCCTGGCCCTTGAGCTGGGCGGGAATAATCCGCTGGTAACCTGGGATGCAGCCGACCTTGATGCGGTTGCCCACCATACCGTTATGTCGGCCTTTATCACGGCGGGTCAGCGGTGCACCTGTGCGCGCCGATTGATTGTGCCCATGGGCGCAAAGGGCGATGCGATGATTGCCGCGATTGATGCCTATGCCGGTAAATTGATTGTCGGCGCGCCGGATCATGATCCCGAGCCCTTTATGGGACCGGTGATTTCCAACCGGGCGGCAGATGGCCTGATAGCGGCACAGGCAAAACTTGTTGCCAGTGGGGCCAAAACCATTCGCGCAATGACCCGCCCGGATGCAGCGCGCCCGTTCTTAACCCCCGGTCTGATTGACGTGACCAACGTAAAAGACCGCGCGGACGAGGAACTGTTTGGCCCGATTTTGCAAATCATCCGGGTCGACAGTTTTGATGACGCGATCCTTGAAGCCAATAATACCCGTTTTGGCCTTGCCGCCGGGTTGCTGTCCGATAACGCCAAACTGTGGCAACGCTTCATCCATGAAAGCCGGGCCGGAATTGTGAACTGGAACAAACCATTGACCGGCGCATCCAGTGCCGCCCCGTTTGGCGGCATCGGCGATAGCGGCAACCACCGCCCGTCTGCCTATTACGCCGCCGATTATTGTGCATGGCCGGTCACGACCCTTCAGACCGATAAACTGATCGCCCCCGAAAGCGCCCCCAAAGGAGTCCGGCCATGACCCGATACGCCATCGAGGCCAATTTTGACGGTCTGGTTGGGCCGACCCATAATTATGCCGGGTTAAGCTTTGGCAATGTTGCATCGACCAGCAATGCCAGCACCCATTCCGATCCAAAATCGGCCGCCCTTCAGGGCCTGACCAAAATGAAGGCCTTGCACGATATGGGCTTTGTGCAGGGCGTATTGCCGCCCCATGAACGCCCGCATGTCAAAACCCTGCGCGATGTATTTGGCTTTACCGGATCGGATGGCGATGTTTTGGCGTCCGCTTGGAAAACCAATCCAAACCTTGTTCTGGCCACGTCATCGGCATCGCCGATGTGGACGGCCAATGCCGCAACCGTTTCGCCCAGTGGGGATACAGGTGATGGCAAGGTGCATTTCACCCCGGCCAATTTATGCGCGATGTTCCACCGGTCGATCGAACATTCGGTGACAGGCCGTGCGCTTGCCGCGACCTTTGCCGATGCCAATCATTTCACCCATCATGCCGCCCTGCCCGGCACGGACCATATGGGCGACGAGGGTGCGGCCAACCACACCCGTTTTTGTGGCGATTACGGCACGCGCGGTGTTGAATTTTTTGTCTATGGCCGCCATGCCTTCGAAGCCGGAAAAACCCGCCCCGGTCGGTATCCGGCCCGCCAGACATATGAGGCCAGCAGCGCGATTGCCCGCCATCACGGCCTGTCAGATGATAGTGTTGTCTATGCACAGCAAAACCCGGACCTGATTGATGCCGGGGTGTTTCATAATGATGTGATTTCGGTCGGTAATGGCAATGTGTTGTTCCATTACGAGGACGCCTTTGTTGATACACCCGCCGTCCTTGATGACATCAAACGCAAGATGGCTGGCATTGCCGATTTCACCCATATCGAAGTCCCGAAAAGCGCCATCCCGCTTTCCGATGTGGTCAAAAGCTATCTGTTCAATTCACAACTTTTGCGCCTGCCGGAAAACGGCCAGATGATGCTGATCCTGCCGACCGAGGCCAAAGAAACCATATCGGTCCGGGATTACCTTTATGACCTGATTGGCAAGGGTAAGACCCCAATCAAACAGATCAAGTTTTTCGATCTGCGCCAAAGCATGCGCAATGGTGGTGGTCCGGCCTGTTTGCGGCTTCGGGTGGCCTTGACCGAGGCCGAATTGGCCGCGACCAACCAGCACAGCCTGATCAATGATCAGCGATTTACCGAACTGACGGCTTGGGTCGAAAAACACTATCGCGACCGGTTAAGGGCCGAAGATTTCCGCGACCCCTTACTTCTTTCCGAGGTCCGCACAGCTTTAGACGAGCTGACACAGTTGCTTGATCTTGGTCCGATTTATGATTTTCAACGGGAAGGATAGCGCGAAAAAAGCCGCATTCCCTACTGTAACGCGCACAGGCTTCGAAATTTAATACCGCCCCCACCATGACAGAATGCTGAGAATAACACCCCACTGCGCCCTATACCCCAACCCCGGGAGAGCTGCCATGTCGACCCAATATGATACCGAACGCCTGAGAAAATCCGATGCTGCCCATATCCTGCATCCGGCATCGGTTGTTGCCGATGTTTCCAATAACGGCCCGGCCCGTATCTTTGTCGAGGGCAAGGGCGCATTCATCACCGATACCGAGGGCAAGAAAATGCTCGATGGGGTTGGAGGGCTTTGGTGCATGAATATCGGCTATGGCCGGACCGAGATCGGCGATGCGATGAAGGCCGCATCCGATCAGATGGGCTATTTCCATACCTTTGCCGGGGCATCCAACCCGGCCCAGATCGAATTGGCGGAAAAGCTGATCGAAAAAATGCCTGGTCACATCACCAAGGTATTTTTTGGCAGTTCTGGATCGGATGCCAATGATACGCTGATGAAGATTGTCTGGTATTACAACGGGCTTCGCGGCAAGCCGGAAAAACGCAAGATCATTGCCCGGCGCCAAGCCTATCACGGCACCACAATTGCAACCGCGAGCTTGACCGGCTTGGCATCGTTTCACCGCAATTTCGGTCTGCCCATCCCCGAAGTCAAACACACGTCGCTACCGCATTATTACCGCGAAGCCGGATTTAACGAGAGCGAAGAAGAGTTCTCAACCCGGTTGGCGCGCGAGCTGGAAGAATTGATCCTCGCCGAAGGACCGGAAACCGTCGGGGCCTTCATCGCAGAACCAATCATGGGGGCCGGTGGCGTGATTACCCCGCCCAAAGGGTATTTCGCCGCCGTTCAGGCAATCCTGAAAAAGCACGATATTCTGTTCATCTGTGACGAGGTCGTTTGTGGCTATGGCCGGACCGGGCATTGGTTTGGTCATCAGCTTTATGACATTCGCCCGGATATGATCGCGACCGCCAAGGGCCTGACAAGTGGTTATTTCCCGATGTCGGCGGCCTTTATCAGCGATGACATCTGGAAGGTCCTGCGCGATGGCTCGGCAACACTTGGCGCCTTTGCCCATGGCTTTACCTATTCCGGGCATCCTGTCGGATCGGCCGTGGCATTAGCCAATCTGGCAATCATCGAAGGTGAAAATCTGGTCGCAAATTCGGCCCAAACCGGTGCTTACCTGCATGCTCAACTGAACGATACATTTGGCAATCACGCCCATATCGGCGAAATTCGCGGGGTTGGGCTTTTGGGCGCGCTGCAATTAATGGCGGATCGCGATACCAAAACCGGGTTCGACCTGAAACACAAGATCGCCGCACGCTGTGCGGTGGCGATTGGCAATCATGGCGTGATTGTCCGCCCGCTTCCGACCGCAGACAGTCTTGCCTTTTCACCGCCGCTGACACTGACCCTATCCGAAGCAGATCAGATGGTCGATGCGATCAAAAAAGGCATCAATCAGGTGATGGGCGAGCTTAACGCCGAAGAACGCAAGGGCATGGCCGCCTGATCCCGCCCCGGTATTTTATTCGTACCTTCTGGTAACACCAACCCTGTTATCAACGGACTTACCCGGCTGACATGTTCAGCCGGGTTCTTTTTTCAGATTGTTTTGTTCCCGGTACTTTGCGTGTAAGGTGGCGCAAACAAGATAACGGCGACCCCGATGATCAAGATCGACCAGATCAACCTTAAAATCCTGCGTGCGCTTCAGGCCAATGCCAAGCTGACCAATCTGGCCCTGTCAAAGCTGGTGGGGCTAAGCCCCAGTCCGTGCCTTGACCGGGTCAAGAAGCTTGAAAAAGAGGCCGTGGTTAAACGCTATCGTGCGGTGCTTGATATCGAAAAAATCTGTCCGCATGTCCGGGTTTTTGCCGAAGTCACCCTGACAGGTAAAACCGCCGCCGATTTCAAACGCTTTGCCGATGCCGCCAAAACCATCCCCGAAGTCGTCGCCGCCTATCGGATTTCAGGGCCGTATGACTATATGCTGTGCCTTGTTTGCCGCGATGTGCAGCATTATCATTCCCTGTCCGAAGACATGATCCACGGCAATCTTGGCATCACCAAATTCATCGGCCATGTCGCCTTGGCCCAGACCAAGGCGTTCAAGGGTTATCCAGTCTAAGACCATAAAGAAAACACCCAAAGAACATAATTCATTTGTACTAAAATGAACCATGTGATCTTTTTTGTGTGATTTGGGTAGATCGCACTTGCATCAAAGCAAATTCCATATTACCCATCGAAGTTAAGTGAAATACAATTATAAACACCAAAATATGTGTTGATTGATCGTCAGGAAAGAGAATGCAGCCGAAACTGACCCATCTCCGCCAGCTTGAGGCCGAGAGTATCCATATTATCCGCGAAGTGGCAGCATCCTTCGAGCGCCCGGTGATGCTGTATTCGGTTGGCAAAGATTCATCGGTGCTATTGCATCTGGCACGCAAGGCATTTTATCCGGCCCCGCCGCCCTTTCCGTTGATGCATGTCGATACCACGTGGAAATTCCGCGAAATGATCGAATTTCGCGACCGCATGGCGGCTGAATACGGGTTCGATCTGATTGTTCATATCAATCAGGACGGAGTTGATCGTGGCATTGGCCCGTTCACCCATGGATCGGGCCTGCATACCGACGTCATGAAGACTGAGAGCTTAAAACAGGCGCTGAACAAATACAAATTTGATGCGGCCTTTGGTGGCGCACGTCGTGACGAAGAAAAAGCACGTGCGAAAGAACGCGTGTTTTCATTCCGGACCGAGACCCATCGCTGGGATCCCAAAAAACAGCGCCCGGAATTATGGGATATCTATAACGCACGGATCAACAAGGGCGAGAGCATACGCGCCTTCCCGATCTCGAACTGGACCGAGCTTGATATCTGGCAATATATCTATCTGGAACAAATCCCGATTGTGCCGCTGTATTATTCGGCAAAACGCCCGGTTGTCGAACGTGACGGTATGCTGATCATGGTTGATGACGACCGTATGCCGCTTAACCCCGGTGAAACCCCGGAAATGAAATCGGTGCGTTTCAGAACGCTGGGCTGCTACCCGTTGACGGGTGCGGTTGAATCAGAAGCCACCACCCTGCCCGACATTATCCAGGAAATGTTGCTGACCCGCTCGAGCGAGCGACAGGGGCGCATGATCGACCATGATGAAGCCGGGTCGATGGAAAAGAAAAAGCAGGAAGGGTACTTCTGATGGCACATAAATCAGACCTGATTGCCGATGATATTCTCGGCTACCTTAAGGCGCAGGAAGAAAAAAGCCTGTTACGGTTTATCACATGTGGCAGCGTCGATGATGGCAAATCCACCCTGATCGGCCGCTTGCTTTGGGATTCCAAACTGATTTTTGAAGATCAGTTGGCCGCCCTTGAATCTGATAGCCGCAAGGTTGGCACACAGGGCGGCGAAATTGATTTTGCCCTGTTACTTGACGGACTTCAGGCCGAACGCGAACAGGGCATTACAATTGATGTCGCCTATCGCTTTTTCTCGACCGACAAACGCAAATTCATCGTTGCCGATACGCCGGGCCACGAACAATACACCCGCAATATGGCGACCGGGGCCTCGACTGCTGATGTCGCCGTCATCCTGATTGATGGGCGCAAAGGCATTTTGACCCAAACGCGCCGCCACAGCTTTATCACGTCACTGCTTGGCATCAAGCATGTGGTGCTGGCCGTCAACAAGATGGATCTGATCGACTATGATCAGGCCAAATTTGACAGCATCGTTGCCGAATACCGGGAATTTTCCAAAGACCTTGGCTATAGCTCGATCACAGCAATCCCGTTATCGGCCCTTCGCGGCGACAACATGATTGACGCCAGCCCGAATACGCCTTGGTATGACGGCCCCTCATTACTTTCCCATTTGGAAACCGTTCAGGTCGAACAGGATGCGATCGACAAGCCATTCCGCATGCCGGTTCAGTGGGTTAACCGCCCGAACCTTGATTTCCGCGGGTTTTCCGGCACCATTTCATCGGGCATTGTCAAACAAGGCGATCCGATTGCCGTGACCGCATCTGGCCAGACCAGCAAGGTCAAAGAAATCGTCACCTATGACGGCAATCTTGATCAGGCCTTTGCCGGTCAGGCCGTGACGCTGACACTTGAAGACGAAATCGACATTTCGCGTGGCGATGTTCTGGCCCCGCCAGATGCCCGCCCCGAATTTGCCGACCAGTTCGAAGCCCGCATCATCTGGATGCATGAAGACCATCTTTTACCTGGACGCCCCTATATCATCAAGATGGGCGCGCAGGTCACCAACGCGCAGATCAGCGACCTGAAATACAAGGTCAATGTGAATACGCTTGAACATATGGCGGGCAAGACACTTGAACTGAACGAAGTCGGTATTGCCAATATCTCGACCGACAAGGCGCTTGCCTTTGACCCCTATGACCAAAACCGTCATTCAGGCCGTTTCATCATCATCGACCGCTATTCCAATGCCACGGTCGGTGCGGGCATGATCAACCATTCGCTGCGCCGTGCGACCAATGTCAAATGGCAGGAAATGGACATCAACAAAAAGTCCCGTGCCTATCAGAAAGGTCAACAATCGGCCGTTCTGTGGTTCACGGGTCTTTCAGGCGCAGGTAAATCGACCATTGCCAATCTGGTCGAGAAAAAGCTGCATGCCATGGGCAAGCACACCTATACACTTGATGGTGACAATGTCCGTCATGGCCTGAACAAGGATCTTGGCTTTACCGATGCCGACCGGGTGGAAAACATCCGCCGTGTCGGCGAAACCGCCAAGCTGTTTGTCGATGCCGGGATTATCACCCTGGTATCCTTTATCTCGCCGTTCCGAAGCGAACGCCAGTTTGCGCGCTCGCTTGTCGATGATGACGAGTTCATCGAAGTGTTCATCGACACCCCGATTGAGATCTGCGAACAACGCGATGTGAAGGGCCTTTATAAAAAGGCCCGTGCGGGCGAAATCGCCAATTTCACCGGGATTGACAGCCCGTATGAAGCACCAACGAATGCGGAAATTACGGTAAATACCTCGGACCAAACGGCCGAGCAGGCCGCCGAGGTCATCGTTGCCAAGCTTGAAGAATTCGGTGTCCTGGGTGCGTGGTACCCGGAAATCTGATCCGAAGTACGTTCATCTGCTTTACAAAACCCGGTGCCTTATGCGCCGGGTTTTATTTTTACCCCAAAACTTGCACCACCATTATTCTTTAAGCGCACTAGGGAACGGCGAAAATCAATAAAATTGGCCCCATTCATTTCATAAAACCGGACCTTTTCGGTAGACCAAAAATCAATCAAGATACAAATATCATCATCTCTGAAATCAAAGGTCCAAAGATGCCTTCAGACTTTAAAAACGAATTAGGCCAACCAGTCGGCCGGCCGCTTGGAAACTGGACCAAACGCCCGTTGCCACCGCGCAGCGATATGATTGGCAACCACGTTATTGTCAGTCCGCTTGATATCACCCGCGATGCCAAACAGCTTTTTGAAGCCAATCGCGAAGCCATGGATGGATCGCGCTTTACCTATCTTTTTACGGACGCGTTCGACGGGTTTGATGCCTATCGCAGTTGGCTTGAAACCATGGCAAAAAATGATGACCCGATGTTTCACACCATCATCGATAAGGCATCCCAAAAGGCCGTTGGTGTTGCCGCCTTTATGCGGATCGACGTTGCATTTGGCGGCATCGAAATCGGCAACATCAATTATTCTCCGGCCCTGTCACAGACCATCGGCGGAACCGAAGCGATGTATCTGATGATGAAGCGCGCCTTTGATGAACTGGGTTATCGTCGTTACGAATGGAAATGCGACGATCAAAACGCCCCGTCACGCGCCGCCGCCGCACGATATGGCTTTACCTATGAAGGCACATTCCGCAACCACATAGTCTATAAAGGGCGCAACCGCGATACAGCATGGTTTTCCATCACCGACCTGGAATGGCCGATGGTCAAAGCCGCCTTTGAGGCATGGTTATCGCCCGATAATTTCGACGATAATGGCAAACAGCGCCGCAGCCTGCAAAGTTTCCGTAAATAACAATACGGCACCACCACGACATCAGGAACACCCCGGAAATCCACCCGGTTTCCGGGGTGAATGCTTGACTAAAAACCGGGGACCTCAATAACACCTTTAATTTTGCATAAATATTACACAGCAACATTCAATAAGATTATTTTTTAATCAATGACGGGCGTGCATCGCACAATTACCACTACATCCCAAAGCTCAAAAATCAACTAACCATCTGATATAAAACAATACACCCCCAATGGCACAACCTTTGCAAGTGCAATAGCAGTCCTACGTGGACAACGAAATATCGCACCCAATGGCGGGTGCACATAAAGGCAAAGCTGCCGAACGATGTAAACACGTTGCGCCCGCAACGGAGCTTACTGTTCGGCAGCTTTTTTTGTTTTGGGTCAAGGAATGGATACGAAACGATGCGTTCATTGAAATTTTCTCGCCGTACCCTGCTTGCTGCAACAGCATCCTTCATGCTTGCGGCTGGCTTTTCTCTTCCGGCCAGCGCCGAAATGCTCGACGTTGAAAAAGACGAACTTAAATTCGGCTTTATCAAGCTGACCGATATGGCCCCGCTTGCCATTGCGTATGAAAAAGGCTTTTTCGAAGACGAAGGTCTTTATGTCACCCTTGAACCACAGGCCAACTGGAAGGTTCTGTTGGACCGGGTGATCACCGGCGAGCTTGACGGCGCACATATGCTGGCCGGACAACCGCTTGCCGCGACAATCGGCTTTGGCACCAAGGCCCACATCGTGACCCCGTTCTCGATGGATTTGAATGGCAACGGCATTACCGTTTCCAACGAAGTCTGGGAAATGATGAAACCGCATATCCCGGTTGGTGCCGATGGCAAACCGGTACACCCGATCAAGGCCGACGCGCTGAAACCGGTTATCGATAAATTCAAGGCCGACGGCAAGCCGTTTAATATGGGCATGGTCTTCCCGGTATCGACCCACAATTACGAATTGCGTTATTGGCTGGCATCGGGCGGCATCCACCCCGGTTTCTATTCCGACACCGATATTTCGGGCCAGATCAAGGCCGATGCCATGCTGTCGGTGACACCACCGCCCCAGATGCCGGCAACCCTTGAAGCCGGCACCATCAACGGATATTGCGTTGGCGAACCATGGAACCAGCAGGCCGTCTTCAAAGGTATTGGCGTTCCGGTCATCACCGATTACGAAATCTGGAAGAACAACCCGGAAAAGGTCTTTGGCCTGACCGAACAGTTTGTTGACGAAAACCCCAACACCACACTGGCCCTGACCAAGGCACTGATCCGGGCGGCAGAGTGGCTTGACGAAAACAACAACGCTAACCGCATGGAAGCCGTCGAAATCCTGTCCCGCCCGGAATATGTCGGCGCCGACAAGGAAGTGATCGCCAATTCCATGACCGGCACCTTTGAATACGAAAAAGGTGACACACGCGACGTCCCGGATTTCAATGTGTTCTTCCGCTATTATGCGACCTATCCGTATTATTCGGATGCCATCTGGTATTTGACCCAGATGCGTCGCTGGGGCCAGATCACCGATCACAAGGATGATAGCTGGTACGCCGAAACCGCCAAATCAGTTTACCGCCCGGACATCTACCTTAAAGCGGCAAAACTGCTTGTCGAAGACGGCGAAGCTGCCGAAGCAGACTTCCCGTGGGATAGCGACGGCTACCGCGAACCAACACCGGCCGCCGACATCATTGACGGCGTCACCTATGACGGTAAACAGCCCAACGCCTATATCAACTCGCTTGCCATCGGCCTGAAATCCAATCAGATGGTCAAAGGCAACGAGGTTGCTGGCAGCTAACACCATTTGGACGATGCAGGCCGACCCGCATGGACGGCCTGCACCTGTTTTCCCGCACTGCAAGGAACCCAAAGATGTCCAACGCGACAGAAACTCTTTCATCCCCGGCATCGGCCCCGCGTCGCGAAAAGGTCTTTGCCGCAATCAACAAGGCCAGCAGTTGGCTTGATGCGCTGGGATTGTCCTGGTTAACACCGATACTGAAAATGGCCGCAGGTGACAATCCGCGCGAACAGCTTGGCGAACTCAAGCGTGTTTTGGTGATCCCGCTTTTGGGCATTGGACTGTTTCTGTTGGCCTGGGGTGTCCTTGCCCCAAAAGTCCAGACATCACTGGGCGCCATCCCCGGCCCGGTACAAGTTTGGGAACAAACCACCAATCTTTGGGCCGATCATCTACGCGAGCGTAAAAAGGCCGACGCCTTTTACGAAAGACAGGATGTTCGCAACGCCAAATTCGTTGCCGAAGGCAAACCTGACAAGGTGAAGTACCGCACCTACACCGGCAAGCCGACCTATATCGATCAGATCATCACATCATTGTTCACGGTTGGCCTTGGCTTTGTCATTGCCACGGTAATTGCCGTGCCACTGGGCATTGCATCGGGACTATCCAAGGCTGTCAACGGCGCGATCAATCCGTTGATCCAGCTTTTCAAACCGGTTTCACCGCTGGCGTGGCTTCCGATTGTGACCATGATTGTTTCGGCTGTTTACGTCGATGTGAATGACTTTTTCCCGAAATCCCTGGTGATTTCTGCCGTAACCGTCACGCTTTGTTCGCTTTGGCCGACCCTGATCAATACCGCCCTTGGCGTCGCATCCATTGACAAGGATCTGATGAATGTCGGCCGTGTCTTGCAACTTCCGACCATGAAAACCATTACCAAACTGGTCCTGCCATCGTCATTACCACTGATCTTTACCGGACTACGCCTGTCACTGGGCGTTGGCTGGATGGTGCTGATCGCCGCAGAAATGCTGGCGCAAAACCCAGGCCTTGGCAAATTCGTCTGGGATGAGTTCCAGAACGGATCGTCACAGTCGCTTGCCAAAATCATGGTCGCGGTTTTGACCATCGGGATCGTCGGCTTTATGCTGGATCGCCTGATGTATGCATTACAGCGTGCCTTTACCTTCTCGGCCAACCGTTAAGGGGACGAAGAAATGGCATTTCTGGAAATTTCCGCCCTGTCCAAACATTACGGCGAGGGCAAAAACCGCACCGACGTTCTGTCAGACATCAACCTTAAGGTCGAAGAAGGCGAATTCATTGCGATTGTCGGCTTTTCCGGCTCGGGGAAAACCACACTGATCTCGGCCCTTGCCGGATTGATCACGCCCGATCAGGGCGGCGTGATTTTCAAAGGCAAGGAAATCGACGGCCCCGGCCCGGAACGCGGCGTTGTGTTCCAGTCCTATTCGCTGATGCCCTGGCTTTCTGTTTACGGCAACGTTCAACTTGCCGTGGACAGCGTGCTGAAACATAAATCCCGCGCGGAACGCAAGGAAGTGGCTGAAAAATACATCGCCATGGTTGGCCTTGCCCATGCCAGCGACCGCAAGCCCGCCGAACTTTCCGGCGGGATGCGCCAGCGCGTTGCCGTTGCCCGCGCCCTTGCGATGCAACCCGAACTTCTGTTGCTGGACGAGCCCCTTTCGGCCCTTGATGCGCTGACCCGTGCCAAATTGCAGGATGAATTTGCCGCCATTTGCGAACAGGAAAAAAAGACCATCATCCTGATCACCAATGATGTCGACGAAGCCATCCTTTTGGCGGATCGGATCATTCCGTTAAAACCCGGCCCCAAAGCAACATTGGGACCAGAATTTCAGGTCACGCTTGCACGCCCGCGCGACCGTGCGGAAATGAACAGCGATGCCGAATTCATCGAATTGCGCGCAGCCATTACCGACTATCTGATGACGGCTGGCGAAGCGCGCGGCACACAGACAGAACGCGAAATCAATCTGCCCAATATCGTTCCGATCACCCAGAAAGCCGCAAACCAAACCACAAAACCAGATAAAGCGCCGCCTGCTGCCTATCAGAAGGAAACCCAATCCGGCGCGACGGAAGGCTTCCTTAAATTTAACGGCATCAGCAAGGTTTACCCAACCCCCAAAGGCCCGCTAACCGTGGTTGACGGGTTTGATCTGACAATGAACAAGGGTGAATTCATCACCCTGATCGGTCATTCCGGCTGCGGCAAATCCACAGTGCTTTCGATGGTATCAGGCCTGAACGAAATCAGCGATGGCATCATCACTCTTGATAACAACCAGATCACCAAGGCCGGCCCGGACAAAGCCGTGGTATTTCAGGCACCATCACTTTTGCCTTGGCTAAGTGCCTATGAAAATGTCGAACTTGGCGTGGAACAGGTTTACCCCCACGCCGCAAGTTCCGAGCGTCGCGACATTATCGAATATTATCTTGAACGTGTCGGGCTTGGCGACAGCATGAAAAAGCTGGCGAACGACCTTTCCAATGGCATGAAACAGCGTGTCGGCATTGCACGCGCCTTTGCATTGTCGCCAAAGCTTCTTTTGCTTGATGAACCGTTTGGCATGCTGGATTCCCTGACACGCTGGGAATTGCAGGACGTACTTATGGATGTTTGGAAACGGACTCAGGTCACAGCGATCTGTGTCACTCATGATGTCGACGAGGCAATTTTACTGGCCGACCGGGTGGTGATGATGTCCAACGGGCCACGGGCAAAAATCGGCAATATCATGAAGGTCGACCTGCCCCGTCCGCGTTCACGCAAGGCGCTTTTGGATCATCCGGATTACTATGCCTATCGCGAGGAACTGCTGGAGTTTCTTGAAGCCTATGAAGGCGGCGCCAATCCCAGCGAAGCACAGCTTCAATCCATCACACAAAAGCGCACCGAACGCGTTGCCCGGCAACACAGCGCAGAGGCCAGCCCCCTGCAACCGGCGCAAGGCCACGAAACCGCCATCGCTGCGGCCCAGTAACAACGGCCCCAGCAATCCTGACAAAGCAAAACGGCATGCCCCATCAGGAGCATGCCGTTTTGCTTTGTCATTCTGTTTCGGGCAGTGCACCCCAACCAATTCCACTGCCTTGCCATGGCCATCCACAGCAGCAAGACCGAAATGATCAGGTGTCCGACGCCACCACCCGGTCCGCCGCCCCCGCCGCAGCAATGGGGGCCGCATTGCGCATGTCAAAAGTACTGTTATCAAGAAACGCATCAGCCCCGACAAGTGCGCGATCCGCAGCATCGTTTAATCCTTCGACCCGCCAATCATCACGCGGCAAGGCGACATCAAGCCCCGCCACCGCGCGGCGATAAAGATCCGGGCGATAGATTTCCGATATGACCGCGTTAAAGTCGACCGAGGCATCAACCTGCCCCCATCGCTGCATCTGGCGACCAACCCAAGCCCCCTGTGACAGCCAGGGGAAGGTCGCGGTATAGCGATAAAACACATGCCGATCTGGCGCATCAATGGGATTACCACCGGGCTTAAGAACCGGACGCCCCAACAAAGACGCACGCAGAATATCAAACGATGCCCCGACATGATTTTCATCGGACAACAATTGCGCCAGCTCGGTACGGTTTTCAGGCTGATCAGCCCATTCAGCGGAACGCACCAGCGCACGCACCAATGCATCAACCGTATCGGGATTGGAAAGCGCCCAGTCCTCACGCACGCCCAAAACCTTTTCCGGGCTGCGCGACCAGATATCATCCTTTAGCGCAACAATTGCCCCGTCCCCATGAAAAACAGCCCGCTGGTTCCAGGGTTCACCAACACAATAGCCATCGACCCAGCCATTGCGCAGACTGTCAAACATCCGCGGCGGCGCGATCACCCCGATATTGACGTCGTTATCAGGATCAATTCCGCTCGACGCCATCCAATAGCGCAATTCATAATTATGGCTTGAGAACGGAAATACCGTTGCAAAAGACATGATGGGGCGACCCGCAGCACGGTCTTCGTCAATCACCTTTTTCAGCGCCCGCGCCGACAGTCCGCGCGGGCCGTGCATGGCAGCCGGATCCGCTTCGAGCATGCGTTGATAAAGACGGATCGATACCGTGATCGCATTCCCGCCCCGGCCAAGCGCCATCGGCACAACCAGACGCTGTGCAGGCACCCCGCCAAGACCAAGACGCGATGCCAATGGAATACCAGCCAAAAGATGGGCCGCATCAAAAACACCATAAGACAATTTGTCGCGGATCGCCGCCCAGGACATTTCCCGGGTCAGGGTCAGATCAATATTTTCTTCCTCGGCAAAGCCCTTGGTGCGCGCAACAACCGGCAAAGCACAATCCACAAGCGGCACAAAGCCAAGTCGTACCTGTTTTAGAGGCATGCGTTAGAACTCCAACTGAAAAGCCGTGATAACGCTTTGCGCAATCTCATAAATCTTGCGGTTCTGTTTCATGGCGTTTTTGCGCAGCAGGTTATAGGCATCCTCTTCGGACAGTCCCTTTTCCTGCATCAGAAGCCCTTTTGCCCGGTCGATCAATTTGCGCTCGCTAAGCTTGGCCTTGGCCTCGTCACGTTCCCGCCTAAGCTGATCAAATGCACCGAAACGCGAAATGGCCATCTCGACGATGGGCCGGATGCGATCCTGACGCAAACCATCAACAACATAGGCACTGACCCCGGCCTCGACGGCCTCGCGGATCATATTATGATCACTTTGGTCGACAAACATTGCAATCGGGCGTGCAATGGCACGAGACACCTGAAACATCTGCTCCAGCGTATCGCGATCCGGATTTTCAAGATCAATGATGATGATATCTGGGGCCAGGGCCTGAATACGCTCGACCAGATTGAATGACGTCCCGATACGACTGACACGGGCATAGCCGCCCTCGACAAGGCCGCGCTCAACAATGGCAGCGCGGTCGGGATTTTCATCGATCACCAGAATATTGAAGTCTTCTTGCTTCATTTAAATCAGATCCCTGACGATCAAGGTCTCTCTCCTATTTGTTCTTTTTTGACCCGGGCCTTAATGACCCGGTGCCATCGCGGGATGCGACAAATGCCGCATCCCGGCAAAATCAATTGTTATTCCGCCGGTACGGCCTGTGCCCCCGAAAGCGCACCGTTCCGTTCCAGCATGGCCTTTTCAAAACGCGCTTTTTCTTCGGCAACAGTTGCTTCGGAAAAACGCACGGCAAGGGCGGCAAAGGAACAGATAATCACAGCAAAGCCCAGATACATCAGGCCTTCCTGATAGGTCAAAGCCTCGGATTTGAATAAAAATCCTGCGGCAACTGCACCGGCATTGCCCCCCGCACCAACGATACCGGCGACCGAGCCCAGCGCCTTTCGGTTAATGAACGGGACAATCCCAAAGGTAGCCCCCTCGGACATCTGCACAAACAACGAGAAGACCACCATCATCGACACGGCGATCAGCAATGCATCCATCATTGAAAATGCCACAAGCGCGATGCCTTCGATGAACAGCGTCAGGAACAGGAACCTCACACGGCCCGACAGACCGCTTTTGGCAGCAAACTTGTCAGAAAACGCCCCGCCCAATGTCCGGGCAAAAATATTCATCAAGCCAAACAACCCGGCAATCAAACCGGCGGTCTGCAAACTCAGTTCGAACCGATCAAAGAAATAGATCGCCGCAATGTTATTGATGGTCAGTTCAACGCCGAAACATGCGCCGTAAACCAGAAACAGCGCCCAGACACGGAAATCCCGCGCAGCAGCCAGCATTCCCTTGGTCACGCCCGCATGGTCATCTTCCGGGGGCAACGCACCACTGTTGCGCATATCAGCAAAGTTCCCATCCGGCGCATCCGTGGTGTAAAACCAGTAAAGAATAGCGACCACCAGCATGATCACACCGGGGAAAACCATTGCCAGACGCCAGCCCATGGTTTCCACAACCCCGAAACCAAGCACCATGGCAAGGATCAATGGCATCACCATCTGGGTCACACCACCGCCAAGGTTGCCCCAGCCCGCCGTTGTGGCATTAGCCGTGCCAACAACATTTGGCGCAAACATGGTCGATGTATGATACTGCGTGATCACAAATGACGCACCGATCGACCCAATGGCCAGACGCGCCAAAAGGAAGGTTTCATAACTGTCGGCAAGGCCGATCAGCATGACAGGCAGCGACCCCATCACAAGAAGCCCGGTATAGGTTTTGCGCGGCCCGATCTTGTCACAAAGCGGACCGATCAAAAGGCGGACAAGAACGGTAATTGCGACAGACGCAATAATGGTATTGCCGATTTCCCCCTTGGTCAGACCAAGGTCATCCCGCACCAGCGGCATCAACGGCGCAATACCGAACCAGCCAAAAAAGCACAGAAAGAAGGCAAGCCAGGTCAGATGAAATGTCCGCATTTGAACAGTCTTGAGACTGAACAGATTGATGCGCGGCGCCTTGTTCTTGATTTCCATAACAATGAAGCCCTTCGTTTGGGTCGTGCGAACGTAAAGTTTCCCAAGTGTTGCGACCGACGGTTATTCCCCACGGACCGCACGCTTCATCAGTTGGATTGCGCTGGCGGCCCGTCATTCGATACGATCAAGGCTGCACCCTTGCGATGCGCCAGGATCAAACGTCTGATCGCCCGCCATTGGACGAAGAACAGCAAGACACCCATCATTGGGTCTGCCCAAAAGAGACAGCTCACTTAACTATGGACAGGTGCAAACGGTGCGCCAATTTTTCGCACCGCGGAATTTTTCAAGCAATCACCTGAAATAACGAGATTTTCCGCAACCGCAGGTGCACAAACACAAACTTAACAACCGATACAAATCGATATTTTGTTCATTTTTTAATCTCCACGCTCCTTGCGTGTATGTTTTTTAATCAATAAATAATCACACATAATTTACGTGCAGATTTCACCATTGGAAATCCGGTTCAAAATCAGGGACTTGAAAGTTTTCCGCACTACGCCGTAATTCTGGCACGCAACTTGTATAGTAAAAGGCAAGAGCGCGGGCAAGGTCGCCTGCTGCACCGGCAGAAATGCCAAATCTATATATAGAATCCAATGGCGGGTTCACCGGATAACGACGTCCGTTGCGAGATTGCTTTTTTGTAAGGCAGTGCGCATCGGGCGTTTTTTTTTGCCATTTCGCTTCCCGCGACCAGGAGCCAGAGACAAATGAACCACGTCCCTGCTGCACTTACCAAAAAACCCCGTCTTGTCGTTATCGGCAACGGCATGGCCGGCATGCGCACCGTCGAGGAAATCCTCGGTCGCGCTCCGGATAAATACGAGATCACCGTTTTCGGCGCAGAACCCCGTGTTAATTACAATCGCATCATGCTTTCGCCGCTTCTGTCGGGCGAAAAGGAATTTGACGATATCGTCATCAACACGCACGAATGGTATCAGGAAAACCGCATTCACCTGTTTTCTGGCGATCCTGTGATCAAAATCGATCGCGACCGCAAAGTTGTCGTATCCAAAAGCGGTTCTGAGACGGCCTATGACCAGCTTTTGCTCGCCACTGGTTCCGATCCGATCATCATCCCGGTTCCCGGTTACAAACTTTCCGGTGTTGTGACGTTCCGCGACGTTGATGATGTCGATGTCATGCTAAAAGTCGCCGAAAATGGCGGCCCCGCAGTAGTCATCGGCGGCGGGCTATTGGGCCTTGAAGCTGCAGTTGGCCTGCAAGCACGTGGCATGTCGGTGACCGTTCTTCATCTTGCCGGTCATGTCATGGAACGCCAGCTTGATCCGTCGGCGGGTTATCTTCTGGCGCAGGAACTTGGCCGTCGCGGTATTGATGTAATTACCGAGGCCGATACCGCCGAAATCATTGGGACGGAGTGCGTCACAGGTGTTCGTTTAAAAGACGGGCGCATGATCCCCGCTGATCTGGTGGTTATGGCCGTTGGCATCCGTCCGAACGGACGCCTTGGCGCCGATGCCGGCCTTACCGTTGAACGCGGCATTGTTGTTGACGACGTTATGACCACCAGCGATCCCGACGTTTTCGCCGTTGGCGAATGCGTACAGCATCGCGGCCAGTGCTATGGCCTTGTCGCCCCACTGTTTGAAATGGCAAAATCCTGTGCGGATCATCTGGCTGAAATCCAGACCGATGGCTATGCCGGTTCGGTCACATCGACCAAACTGAAAGTCACCGGTGTTGACGTCTTTTCCGCCGGTGATTTTTCCGGCGGCGGCGAGACCGAGGAAATCGTGTTCCGCGATGCCGGGCGTGGCGTTTACAAACGCATCGTTCTGGAAGACGGCAAGATCAAAGGTGCGGTCCTTTATGGCGACACATCCGATGGCGGCTGGTATTTCCAGTTAATCAAGGATGGTCAGGACGTTACCGAACTGCGCGATACCCTTGCCTTTGGCCAGGCTTTTGCCGGGGGTGCCGCAGGAAACCCGCTTGATGCCGTTGCCGCCCTGCCAGATGACGCAGAGATTTGTGGCTGCAACGGCATTTGCAAAGGAACCATCGTATCGGCCATCACCGAAAAGGGCCTGACCACGCTTGACGAGGTCAAGGGACACACCAAGGCATCCGCATCATGCGGTTCCTGTTCGGGGCTGGTTGAAAACCTTCTGGCAGCAACGCTTGGCGGTGATTACGAAGTTGCGGCTGTCAAACCGATCTGTACCTGCACCGATCATGATCATGACAGTGTCCGCCGCCTGATCAAGGCCAAGGCCCTTAAATCCATGCCCGCCGTGATGCAGGAACTGGAATGGAAATCATCGGATGGTTGCCATATTTGCCGTCCGGCATTGAACTATTACCTGTTGGCCGCATGGCCCAATGAGTATGCCGATCATGGCGCATCGCGCTTTATCAATGAACGTGTTCACGCCAACATCCAAAAAGACGGCACCTATTCCGTGGTCCCGCGTATGTGGGGTGGTTTGACCAATCCGCGTGAATTGCGCGCCATTGCCGATGTTGCCGACAAATTCGAGATCCCGACGGTTAAGGTTACCGGCGGTCAGCGTATTGACCTTTTGGGCGTTAAAAAAGAAGACCTTCCGGGTGTCTGGGCCGATTTGAACGCGGCCGGGATGGTTTCGGGTCACGCCTATGGCAAGTCATTGCGCACGGTCAAAACCTGTGTCGGGCAAGAATGGTGCCGGTTCGGCACCCAAATGTCGCTGAGCATGGGGGTTGAACTTGAAAAAATGACATGGGGCTCCTGGATGCCGCACAAATTCAAGATGGCGGTCTCAGGGTGCCCGCGCAACTGCGCCGAAGCCACGATCAAGGACTTTGGCATCATCGCAACCGATGGCGGATGGGATCTGCATGTCGGCGGGAATGGCGGCATTCATCTGCGCGGCACCGAGCTTTTATGCAAGGTCACAACCGGTGACGAGGTCAAGGAATATTGCGGTGCCTTTATCCAGCTTTACCGCGAAGAAGCGCGTTATCTTGAACGCACAGCACCTTGGATCGAACGGATTGGTTTGAAACACGTTCAGGAACGTGTGGTGGATGATGCGCAAAACCGTGTCGCCCTGTTTAACCGGTTTATCGAAAGCCAGAAAACAGCACAGATTGATCCATGGGCAGAACGTGCCAGCAAGGCCGTTGATGCGCATGAATTCAAATCCCTTTCCCTGGTCGCGGCGGAGTAACGGCAATGACACATATCGTAAACTGGGTAAATGTCGGACCAATCGCCAATATCCCGCGCCAAGGTGCACGCACCTTGCAGACAGAAACCGACCGCATTGCGATTTTCAAGACCCTTGATGATCAGGTCTTTGCCTTGCTGGATCGCTGCCCGCACAAGGATGGCCCGCTTGCACAGGGCATCGTACATGGTCATTTCGTGACCTGCCCGCTCCATAATATGGTTTTCTCGCTTGAAACCGGCGAGGCACAGGGCCTTGATGACGGATGCGCGGCCAAAGTTGAAATTCGTCTGATTGACGGCTCGGTTCATGTTGGACTGACGGCCGAACAAATCGGATTGCGCCATGCGGGGTGAGGTTAAAACCACTTGTCCCTATTGCGGGGTTGGCTGTGGCTTGATCGTGTCACCGGCACGCGATGGCTGGGCCGTGGGGGGCGATCCGGATCACCCGGCCAATTTGGGGCGCATTTGTTCCAAGGGTGCGGCATTGATCGACACCATTACGGCGGAAATGAAACGCGATTTTCGCCTGCTAAAACCCGAAGTCGACGGCAAAACCGTCGATTGGCCGACCGCGACACGCGAAACTGCGGATCGTCTGCGCGCCACCATTGAACAACACGGGCCAAAATCGGTGGCGTTTTATGTCTCGGGTCAGCTGTTGACCGAAGATTATTATATCGCCAACAAGCTGATCAAAGGCTTTATCGGGTCGCCCCATATCGATACCAATTCGCGGCTTTGCATGGCATCAACCGTGGTTGGTCACAAACGCGCCTTTGGCGCGGACGTTGTGCCGGGTTGCTACGAAGACCTTGAAATTGCCGATCTGGTTATCCTGACCGGATCAAACCTTGCATGGTGCCACCCGGTATTGAACCAGCGTTTGCGCATGGCCAAGGAAAAGCACGGCACCAAAATCGTCGTAATCGATCCGCGCAAGACGGCAAGTTGTGATATCGCCGATCTGCATCTGCCGATCAAACCGGGCAGCGACGTTGCCCTGTTTAACGGGTTGCTGGCTTGGCTTGATCAAAATGGCCACACCGACCTTAAATATATCGCCCGCCACGTCAGTGGCTATGAAGCAGCCGTCGCAGAAGCCCGTGCCGATTGCCCCGATATAGCAAGCACTGCAAAAAAATGCGGCCTCGATTACCCTGCCGGGATCAACGAGCTCAGTAATAAAGATGGCTCGGGTCTGGGGAAACTGGAAACGTTCTTTGGCTGGTTTGCCGCGTTTGATCGCACCGTCACGGTGTTTTCACAAGGTGTAAACCAGTCCAGCAGCGGCTCGGACAAGGTCAATGCAATCATCAACACCCATCTGGCAACCGGACGGGTCGGCAAACCGGGATCAAGCCCGTTTTCCGTCACCGGACAGCCAAATGCCATGGGCGGGCGCGAAGTTGGCGGCCTTGCCAATCAGCTTGCCGCCCACATGGACCCGAACGATGTTAACGATGTTGACCGGGTCAAACGGTTTTGGAAATCCGACATCCTTGAACCGGGTGAAGGATACAAGGCCGTCGATATGTTTCGTGCCATTGAAACCGGCGAGATCAAAGCCGTCTGGGTCATGGCGACCAATCCCGCCGTCAGCATGCCGGATGCGGACCGGGTGCGTCTTGCCCTGTCGCGGTGCCCGCTTGTCATTGTTTCCGATACGGTCAACGATACCGACACGCTGCGCTATGCCCATATCAAATTGCCCGCCGCGGGCTGGGCCGAGAAATCCGGCACGGTAACCAATTCTGAACGCTGCATTTCGCGCCAGCGCCCGTTCCGCGACCTTCAGGGGGATGCCAAACCCGATTGGTGGATCATGACCCAAATCGCGCAGGCCATGGGATATGGCAAGGCGTTCAAATACCGTGACCCGGCCGAAATTTTTGCCGAACATGCCGCTCTGTCGGAATTCGAAAACGAAGGCCTGCGGGCCTTTGACATCGGACAATGGCACAAGGCAAAGAAACCGGCCTATGACGCAATGGCACCGTTCCAATGGCCGGCATCCCGCAAAAACCAGCCTGCGGGTGGTGCAGAACGCCTTTATGGCAATGGCATCTTTACCACATCAAATGGCCGCGCGCGCATGCTGGCGGTACAACAGACCGCACCACTTTCGCAGACCAACAAGGAATTTCCGCTGGTCGCGAACAGCGGGCGGTATCGCGATCAATGGCACACTATGACCCGCACCGGCACGGCGGCTCGGCTTTCGGCCCACCGCCCCGAACCGTTACTTGAACTCAACATCCGTGATGCCAAACGATACAAGCTTATCGATGGTGGGCTTGCACGGATCAAAAGCCCGCAGGGAACGGCATTGATGCGGGTATCGATATCCGATGCCCAGGCACCCGGCGACGTCTTTGTGCCAATGCACTGGAATGATGTCTTTTCATCGGCTGGCGGTATTGGTCGATTATTACCGGCCAATGTTGATCCATATTCAGGCCAGCCCGAAAGCAAATATATCCCGGTTTCGGTTGAACCGTTTGAACCGCTTTGGCAGGGATTGCTGTTTTCCAATACGCCGGTTGATCTTTCCAATCAGCCCTATTGGGTGGCGGCAACCGGCCCGGGGTGCATGATTTATGAAATCGCAGGCGACCAACCCTGTCTGTTCAAATCAATGCTGCCCGTTGCCGCCAATTCAGACAGCGACGCCGGTCCCGAACAGATCATTGAATACAATGATGGGAAAAAAGGCGTTCATCGCTATGCCCGCATGCGCAATGATCGCATCACCGGAGCGCTTTTTGTCGGCCCGGATCGCCCGGCACTTGGCCGGGACTGGATATCGGGATTGCTGGGCACTGATGCGATCAGCGGCCCGGAACGCATTGCGCTTTTGGCCGGTCGCATGCCCGATGCCCGGGCAATCAATGATCGATTGATCTGTTCGTGTTTCTCGGTCGGGCTGGCGGCGATCACGCGTGCTATTCATGAACAGAATGCGGTCAGCACGACCGATATCGGACGCCTGCTTCAGGCCGGAACCGGATGTGGATCGTGCCTGTCGGAACTCAAGGAGATTCTTGATGACGCATTACCACGCGCCGCAGAATAGCGCGCACAAACCAATAGATCCGAACCCGGCAGACATTTCTGCTGATCAACTGCAATTGAATACAAAGACAAAGGAAACCTTTCCCTATTTTCCGGCCTTTATCAATGTTACCGGCAAAAAGGTGGTTGTTCTTGGTGGCGGCGAAGTTGCGGCGGGAAAACTTCACCTTCTGGTGCGAAGCCAGGCCGATATAACGGTTATTTCCCCCGAAATATGCAGCGATATCGCCACCATGCATAACGGCGGAACCATCCACTGGGAACCCGCCCCCTTTGTCGATACCATGCTGAACGGGGCGGTGATGGTTTTTGATGCCACAGATGACATGCATCTGACACGCCGGGTAAAGGCCGCGACCAAACGCCGCAATATCTTGTTAAACGTTGTCGATAAAACCGACCATTGCGATTTCATCGTTCCGGCAATCCTTGATCGTGCGCCGGTGATGGTCACGATTTCGACCGGTGGCTGTGCCCCCGCATTGGCGCGCATCATTCGCCAGCGCCTTGAAACCACCCTGCCGGCCTCGATGGCGCAACTGGCAAGCCTTGCGCGCAGCGCTCGCAAACGGGTGGCGGCCCATCTGCCCGACAATGTCGCACGTCAGCGTTTCTGGACCCACTTTTTCCAGAACGGATTACAAGACACCCATCTGACCCAAAGCACACCAAGCGATATCGACGCCGCCCTGACGCGCTTTATCCCCGAAGGCAGTGCCGCAACCGTGCCCGGTGGTCAAATCCTGCATGCCGATATCAAGGTCGATAATGCCTTTGACCTAGCACACGGCATTGCGCGTGCCATCGAAACATCAGATATCATTTTCCACATGCCGGGCATTGCGCCTGATATCCTTGGCCTTGCCAGACGCGATGCCACGGTGATTGAACTTGAAACTGACGATACAGCCGATACCGCCGATATTGACGATGATGCGCGTGAACGCCTGAAACATCAGGCCACGTTCTTTGCCCGACAAGGTAGCAACATTACCTGTCTGTATCGCGCGGTGAGTTAAGCCAACGAAATCATCCCTAACGTTTCAGGAACTTTGCCAAGCCGTCCATCGCCTTGTGAATGCGATCCTCGGAGACGGCATAGCATGCACGAATATGCCCTGCCCCTTCGGGACCGAAGGCCTCGCCCGGGGCCAGACCGATGCCCTCGGACAGCAACAAATCCTTGGCGAAAGCAAGTGTATCGTCAACGCCCTCGACCCGGAAAAACGCATAAAATGCCCCATCCGCCCGGGGAAGATGGATGCGGTTCATATCACGCAACCGTTCAATGATTGCCGCCCGGGCGCGTTGATATCGAACGCGGGATTGGGCAACGAAATCTTCGCCCTGTGTTACCGCTGCAATGCCAGCCTGTTGCACGAAACCGGCCGGGCAAGACACATTGAATTCCATCAGCTTTTCAAGTTGATCGCCAACACCACAGGGTGCGGTAATCCAGCCCAGCCGCCAGCCGGTCATCGCCCAGCTTTTGGAAAAGCTGTTGATCACCATGATCCGCGTGTCATCAGTCACATAGGGTACAAAGGATGGTGCCGCCTCGGAACCATCATAAATCAACCGAGCATAAACCTCGTCCGCGATTAGCCATATCCCGCGTTCGGTGGTAAATTCGACCAGACGTTTCTGATCGTCGGCGGGCATCACCCAGCCGGTCGGGTTATTGGGCGAATTGATCAGGATTGCGCGTGTATCAGGCGTACAGGCCGTGATCAATTCATCAATATCAAGCTGCCAGCCGATATCCCCGGCTTTACCAACGCGTAAAGGAACCGTGGCAACATGTGCCCCTAAAACCTTTGGCATGGCTACGATATTTGGCCAGATCGGTGCTGTCGTCACCAATCTGTCACCTGCTTTCAGGATCGATTGCATCGCAATCATCAGGGCATTCAACCCCGATACCGTCACAGTAATATTGCCCGCCGCAAGTGAGGTGCCATAAAGACGATTACCATAATCGGCCAGCGCATCGCGCAACGGCGTAATACCGCGATTGGGCTGATAGAATGTATCGCCTGCTTCCAGTGCCGCAATCGCCGCCTTGCGAATGAATTCGGGGGTTGGTTGGTCCGGCTCGCCAAACCACAACGGCACAATATTGTCACGCCCCATGCCAAGATGGGCGACCTCGCGGATCAGCGACGCCCCGATATCGCGGACATCATCCCGAATACCGTTTAGGGCAAAGGATGACGTTGTAAAAGGCTGGGAAATAGACATATGACAGCGCCCTGATCTTATAGTTTTTCTGTAAACGACAGCCAATCCGGTTTTCCCGCCCACGTCAATCGGACAATTTCAAAACCATACCATCGCGCATGCGTGATTTCCGAAAACACCGTGTTAGGATTATGGTCGCGCCAACAATGATTTAACCGGGAAATGCAATGTTTGATGCCCGCCTGCGCCCCCTGATCGACATCCCGCTAAATGCGATGGCCCGTCGTCTTTCCGGATCTGGCATTACACCTAATATGATCACGGGACTGGGATTTGCGTTCGGCGTTCTCGCTGCATGCGCACTTGCCTTTCAACTTGATCAGATGGCACTGATCCTGATCCTGCTGAGCCGTTTCATGGATGGTTTGGATGGGGCTGTTGCCCGCCACAGCAAACCACGATCGCGCCATGCCGGATCAAAATCACAGGAAACCGACCTTGGCGGTTATTACGACATTGTCGCCGATTTCCTGTTTTATTCAGGGATCATTCTGGCCTTTGCCATTGGGCGGCCCGAACATGCGTTAATGGCGGCTTTTCTGATCTTTTGTTTTGTCGGAACAGGATCAAGTTTTCTGGCCTATGCTATTATTGCTGCCAAAACCGGCCGCAATCATGAAAAACAGGGGCGGAAAAGTTTCTATTACCTGACCGGCATTACCGAAGGCAGTGAAACCATTTTTGTTCTGATTCTGATTTGCCTGTTTCCGCACTGGTTTGACCGGATTGCCGCGATCTTTGGTGTACTGTGCCTGATGACAACAATGGGACGCGTCATGCAGGCACGCCGCGATTTTGGATAACGCCCGGATATCATTTCATTCTTGAACCCGGCATCACCAAACGCCATATCAAAAACGCATAAGGTCCGCAAAGCGGACCGTCATGTCCATTTGCCACATTAACTGCACTTGGATACTGCGCCTTTTACGCAATAACAACGAGACAGGTATGAGATTTCCCAAAGCCCTTTATGCATTAGCGATCAGTAGCGTTGTATTATTTGGCTGCGGAGATACCGGCCCGATCAAGATTGGCTTTATCGCAGGCCTGTCCGGCGGGGATGCCGATACAGGAAATGCGTCGCTGAATGCTCTGAAACTTGCCGCGTCCGAAGTCAACAAGACAGGCGGCGTCAAAGGACGCACAATCGAAATCATCGCACGCGATGATCAAAAAGACCCGAAAACAGCCCTGGCCGCAATCCGTGAATTTGACCAGCTTGGCATCACCGCAGTTATTGGACCGATCATCAGTTCAATCGGCATGGCAATGCTGCCGGTGATTAACGAACTTGGTATTGTCACCGTTTCACCAACCGTTTCAGCCGCCGAATTCGCGGGCCTGCACGACTACCTTTTCCGCATCAACTCAACGACACGTGATAATGCAACCGCCTATGCCCGGCACAATATTGAAAAAGGCCGCAAGCGTATCGCCCTTGCGCTGGACGGCGAAAACGAAGCATTCACCGAAAGCTGGTATCGGGAATTTCTGCTCGATTTTGACAAGCGGAACGGACGCGTGGTGTCAAAAGTCTGGATCAATACGCCCGAGACTTCGATCGCACTTGCCGCCCGACATCTCTTGGCTGAAGAACCTGATGCGATTGTCCTGATCACCAATGCCGCCGACAGTGCAAAACTGGCACGCGAAATCCGCAAAATCGACAGAAATATTGCCCTGTCCGCCGCAGAATGGGCCGGATCAGAACAGTTAATTGAGCTGGGCGGGGATGCCGTCGAAGGAATGGAACTTGTCCAAGCCTATGACCGCTATTCAAACGATACCAAATACAAAAAATTCATTGATGACTATCAACAGATGTTTGGCACCCAGCCGGGTTACACCAGCGTTTTGACCTATGATGCGGCAACAATCCTGTTTGCGGCCCTTGATCATCAAGACCCGAAACAATCGCTTGCCGATGCAATGATCACCCTTCCTCCGCAGCAAGGATTGCAACAAGACCTGATCTTTGACCAGTTTGGTGACGGAAACCGCAATGCCTATTTCGTCCGGATACGAGACGGGAAATTCATTGTTGAATAAACAAAATCCCCGAAAAATCGGGGATTTTTTCTTTTAGCCAAACATCACGATCAGTGATCTGATTCTTCAACGAAATTCTCGGCAAGGCCGGTATCATATTCCAGCCCTTCACGGGTCAGAACGACGCTTGTCGGGAAACCTTCTCGGGCAAGCCCCTTGCGGGCCAAGACCACCCAAACAGCCGGATTGGAAAAACCACTGGCATCACGGGCGGCAACAACAAATTTACCAACATGAACGTGATCACCATGGGCATGGGGAATGCGCAACAAGGTCGCATCACCAGTTGCTTCATCAATCGAACCTGAATTCGGATCCTTGGCAATAATCTGTGCCAGCACAAGCGTGCGCAGTTGCAAGTTATTAAGCTTCAGCGGATTTTTGCGTTGTACCGGCATGATGTCATCCTGATGGTTTGAATGTTGTGGCCACATATCTGTGACTGCGCGCAAATATTCAAGTCCTGATTTGTTGACCGCCTATCCACCCGCCAGCATTTTGCGCAATTTACGATCCCGTTTCAGGTGCCATTCACGGCTCATGGCGTCGCCAAAGGTACGGAACCGTTCAACATAGACAAGCTGCCATTGCCGTCCGCGCGTTGTCTTTGCCCCTTTGCCACTATTATGCGTCATTAATCTGGCTTCAACATCGGTTGACCAGCCAACATAAGTGCGCGGGCGGGGAACATCCCGCTCGCGCAATACATAGACAAAGGTGAAGCTTGCCATATAACAGCCCCGAACCGGTGGCTTAGCCCATGGTCGAATTAAATGCCCCGCCATCCAGCAAGACATTCTGTCCGACCATGAATTTCGCATGCTCGCTGCACATAAATGCGCAGGTCGCCCCGAAATCAATTGGGTCGCCAAAACGCCCGGTCGGCAAACCGGCCTGAGTTTTATTGCGCGCGTCTTCAAGACTGATCGCCTCGTTTTCCGCACGTTTGGTCATCAAGGCATTAATGCGATCGGTATCATGCTGCCCCGGCAAAAGATTATTCATGATCACCCCGTCTTTGGCGACCTGACGTGCGGTACCGGCAACAAAACCGGTCAGACCGGCACGGGCCGCATTGGACAAACCCAAATGCGGTATCGGTGATTTGACCGAACCCGACGTGATGTTCACGATCCGGCCCCACCCGCGCGAAATCATCCCCGGCAAAACCGCGGTTGCCAACAAAATCGGGGTCAGCATGTTGGACTGAACGGCGGCTTCCCATTCGGCTTGTCCCCAATCGGACCATACACCGGGCGGCGGGCCACCGGCATTATTAACCAGAATATCGGGCGCGCCCTGTGCCGCCAAAACCTTATTGCGGCCTTCCTCGGTTGTGATGTCGCAGGCAACTGTCGTCACATTGACGCCAAAGGTATCACGAATATATTCCGCTGTTTCCGCAAGCGGCCCTTCGGAACGCGCATTCAGCGTCAGATCAACACCGGCTTCTGCCAGTTTGATCGCACACCCACGCCCCAGCCCCTTGGACGAAGCACAAACAATGGCCTTACGGCCCTTAATTCCCAGATCCAATGGATCCTCCCATTTTTAAGAATTCAAACAATGGCTGGAATTTAAACCGCGCACCCATCCGGGGTCAAACACCGTTCCACGATCCGGAAAACAATTAAGAGATCCCGCCCCTAGCCCGCAAATACCGCGTCATGCGCCGTTACGAAGGCAATAGCGCGCCCCGATACTTCGTCCGCTGTCAGGCCGGGTTTATAAATCCCCGATCCAAGGCCGAAACCATCGCACCCCGCCTTGGCATAGGTCGCAAAATCATCCGGCCCAACACCACCAACCGCATAAACCGGCATATCTTTTGGCAAAACCGCCCGCATCGCCGAAATCCCCGATGCGCCAATGATGCTGGCAGGGAATATTTTAAGCCCATCCGCCCCGGCCTTGATCGCGGCGAAACATTCGGTCGGAGTCAGCACCCCCGGCCAACTTCCCATACCGACTTCCTTGGTTTTTTTAATCACATCGACATCGTAATTGGGCGACACAACAAACTCACCGCCCGCGTCACGAACGTTCACAACATCCTCGACCGTTAAGACCGTACCTGCCCCGATCAGGGCCGCGTCACCGACTTCTGCCTTCATGATCGCAATGCTTTTAAGCGGTTCCGGGGAATTCAGCGGCACCTCGATCATCGTGATCCCGGCATCAACCAGCACACGCGCCATGGATACCGCTTCATCGGGCTTCACTCCGCGTAAAATAGCAATCAGTTTGCGATGCAAAACCTTGCCTGCTGTGTCGGTAATCTGTGAATTGACCGCGGTCGGATATGCCATATTACACCTATGAAACCTTGAAAAATCCAGCCCCTAAACGCTGCTATTTCTTGTGAATAACACGATAACCAGCACCAAGTCCGGCCAATGTGATTGACACACTGTCAACTATGTCAGCATCGATACCATGGACGGCGAGTGCCTTGCGATACAACCCGGCCAGCTTACCATCGCCAATCAACGCAATCTTTGCTCCCGGCGCCAACATGCTGATCATATCGGCGATTTCAGTTCCGATCACCGTCCCGGAAAGAACCGCAGCACCGGGTTCGTTTGCGACCCTGTCATTCCCCACCAATCCGCTTGCGCGCACCGTAAATAACTTGTGCAAAAACCCGGTTGGTTGGTTCGCGGTTTCGCGGATTGTGGCCTCGAACACGGCATCATCCCAACGGTCATCGACTGAATGACGCAAGATAGATTGGCTGGAAAGCAGGGCAAAAACCTCGCCGCTCATATAGGTGCGAAAGGCACTAATCGTGCCATCAAAAACCCGCGCCCATTTAGAATGGGTTCCCGGCAAACAGACCCAGCCATCAAAACCCGGATGGGCTGCCATAAAGCCGACCAACTGAGTTTCTTCACCGCGCATGACATCGGGATCATCAACTTGCTTTAACCCCGGCAAGATTGATACGGCAATACGCCGATCATCAAGATCCGGTATGACAGCCTCGGCGGCCAACGTGGCCGGATGAGCAGGCACCGAACAATACGGCGCTTCCAGCCACCCCTGTTTGGCCCCGGCCATACCGCAAATGATAACGGGAAGTCGGTTTGCATGACCATCGTCGAGCCAATTTTCGATCAACCCGATCAGAACACTTTCAAAACTAAGCGTTTCATCCGCAGCAATCGCATTCATTCCCTGCGAACTACTCGCCTGGTCGAGGATGTTAGCGCTATCATCCATCACCCAAACACGAAGGTTCGACGTTCCCCAATCCACGGCAATCCATGCTGGTGAAATTTTATCCGATAATCGGCTATTTGAAGATCTTGACGTGGTCACCCTGCCCTCATGGATTATTATATGGATTTTATATCCTCATACTATTTGGCAAGAGGCGGGTCAATGCACGTCTTCAGATCAACAAATTATTGCCTGCCGCTGTATTCAAGTATGTCATGCCCCATCTTTTTCCAGCAATTTCTGGTGTGAACGCCAGTTCTGCGCCTCGACAAAGACTTTCGATACTTCGGGAATGGTCGCGCGGATTTCACGTTCAAGCTGGGAAACGATGGCTTCGATCTGGTTTGAGGTGATTTTATCCTGAAAATCAAGACTGATGCAGACCATCAGGCTTTGCGGACCATGATGAATGGTAATGATTTCATTCGCACGTTTGACCCCGGGAATATCCTCGACCATCGCGGAAATCATGTCACGGGTTTGCGCGCTGGCACTTTCGCCAATCAATAAACCCTTGCATTCAACTGCAAGGAAAAAGGCCGTCACAGCCAAAATGATGCCGATGGTAACAGATGCCAGCCCGTCAAGAATGGGCATGTTGAACGCATAGGCCGCCGAGATCCCGAAAAAGGCAACAATCAAACCAAGCATCGCGGCCGAATCTTCAAACAGGATAACGATCACGGTCGGGTCTTTGGTATTGCGGATCGCCTTAAAGATCGGCGTATCGGGGTTTTGCGCGACAAAGGCGATATAGGCCGTCCGAAAGGCCGCCCCTTCAAGGAACATGGCAACGACCAAGATCGACAACACCACGTGATAGGTTTGAATATCAAATCCGACGACACTGGCAACCACATGGATATCAAGCACATGGGGATGAATAACCTTGTCGATACCTTCCCAGATCGACACCCCGGCCCCCAAGCCAAAAATCATCACTGCGACCAGAAATGACCAGAAATAGGTTTCCTTGCCATAGCCCAACGGGTGTTTCTTGTCGGGTTGCTTGGTTGAAAGTTTAAGGCCCAGCAATAACAAACCTTGATTGCCGGTATCGACCAGCGAATGGATGCCTTCGGACGTCATCGCCGCCGAGCCAGTAATTGCCGCCCCGCCAAATTTGGCAACAGCAATCAGCAAGTTGGCGGCAGCGGCCATGTAAATGGCGCCTTTGGACGAATGAGACATGGTATGGCGGTTTCCGGATTTGATTGGGGTGCAGACAGATAATTTCTGCCTATTCTCTCTTGCCTGTGGCGATTAGAAAGCAAGTCATCAATAGCTGCAAGCTTGTTAGTGGCCGATGAAGATTACCTTCTTCGGAGGTGAGGGAGCAAACTTGCAGCTTTCCTGCACTTTGAACGAGTAGTTAACTCCGACAATAGATTGTCCCTAAATGATGATTAACCCCATCATTGACAAACGCCAAAGCATGAACGCCTTCACAACAGCTATGTATATTCATCATATAAAATTTAAGTGCCGCTTTTTCCAAAACAGGCAACCCCAGTTCCTTCTTATTGAACCTTATGAAATAATTACATAAACTGCGGTCACATTCAGACTATCCAGATCAGTCCCGTGATCATGGAGCAGAATGGAACAGGTTATTGTTCATTGTAATTCTGCGTTATGACCAAAAGGGAATTCACATGACATATCTTACAAATCATCAGGTTTTTGCGTCTCGTGACCTTGGCGAAACACAAGATATGTTGTCCAATTTGAATGCCATTCATAAACTGGAAGTCTTGGGGCGCAGGGCATCCGTTGATACCGCAATTCACGCCGCTTGCTTCAGCAACCTAAACCTACTTTATGCTTCATTCGGAGATGTCCGGGTTAAGATTGAAACACCGGAATGTGACACAAACTCACTATTCTTAGTGGTTGTAACCAATGGCGGGGGTACAGTTCGCCATCAAGGCCAAGACTTTGATGTATCTCAGGACAGGGGCATGATCCGTGACATGCGAACGCCTCTTTCAGCAACCGAAGATCATTTTTCCGCACTTGGAATAGAGCTTCCTCTTAATCTGTTAAGACAGCAAGCACACGCCTTGATCGGCGATGCAGCATTGATGGTTGATCTGAAGTTTAAAACCGGTATCGATCTAAAGAAACCTGGCGGACGCCATATACGCAACACTCTGAATTATATTGCGCGGACCATCGACGAGCCCCTGCCTAATCTTGATAATACCTTTCTTTTTGATAGTCTGCGTGACCTGATGCTGGTCAATGTCTTGATGCAACTTCCCAATTCCTTTTCCGACCTTCTGCAACATCAAACAGTATCCAGCGCAATTCCTTATTATGTTAAACGCGCCCGTGATTATATTCACGAACATGCTGATACTTCGATCACCCTGCAAAAACTTGTCAGCCATGCCGGGTGCAGTTATCGGACAATGCAGGTCGGTTTCAATGAAGCCTATGGCATGTCGCCAATGGCCTATCTGAAGTCGGTGCGACTGGCACGGGCTCACCTCGACCTTATGAATGCAGGCCCGGATGGTACAGTTTCCGAAATTGCGGCAAAATGGGGTTTCATTCATATGGGCCGCTTTTCCCATGCCTATGCAAAGCGCTTTAGTGTTTTACCTTCTGAAACCTTGCGCCGCAGCCTCTGACAGATCCACGTGCCTTATCCCCAAACGCAACGGTTATCCATAAAGACGAGCTGATAACCAATATGTTTAAATATCCTGCAATGATGCAGTCTGCGCGCGGCTTCGCCGTACCCAACCTTCAGACTAAAATTGCTTCACTGGAGCAATTTCTTGCAAAAAACGAGGCACGATTGGAAGCAATGTCTTCGGCAGGCAGCCAAATCGAGCGCGAACTTAGGCTAAGCTTCGTCGGGCCCGACAAGAGGAAATTACTGCCGAGATTATTAAATTGGGCACCGGAATAACATCCGAAAATCATAAGAAAAAATATGATTTCTGTTCATTTTCGCCCATTTCATCTATGGTAACAACCATGTGCTTCATTTAACCAGCCTAACAGTACATTGGATTAGTCAATCTGGCTGAACCACACCTAGCTGGTTAAGGATATTGCCTTGGCATATGTTCCAACACCACTTGGCCTAGACACCAAATATGATCAATTCCTGCAAACACTGGTCGGCAACGATCAAACAGGAACCCGCGTTACGGTGCTTTCGATGCTTGCAAGGCTTGGCGTCGACCCATGGCAAGAAGCATCTGATCTGGCAGCTCTCCCCAAAGGTTCTGCTTGGCAACGGTTAGACGCGCTGATGGCACGCTTCACCGATGTCCCTTCTTTGATTACCGAACGCGCTGACGTTACAACACGCCTAATTGCATTTTTGCCGCACGGCACCCTATACGACAATACCAAAACGACCGGCAATCGAGCGCCAAAAGCATTCGACACACGCATTTATTTCATTGTCGCAATCGCAGTTTTTATTGTGCAAGTAAGCATTCTGATATTCAGAGACTAGAATGCGCTTCACACAATAACTCGTAAATTGTGTGCGACATCCTGCCGGAAGGGCTTTTGATGACCGATACAGACAACCTATGGGTACTGGAAAAAAAATTCTGGACAGAAGGTGCGGACGGTGTTCACCATTTGACAGCAAAAGGAGCACTTGCTGTTCTTCCATATCCCGCCGGAATTCTTGTTGATGAAGCCATTTGGCGTGATAATGCCGTCGCACAAAGATGGCGAACGGTTGCATTCACCGAACCTGCCATAACCCTCAAAGGCGATGTCGCTGTTCTTGCTTATCACGTGTCGGCAGAACGGGCCGAGGTGCCAATTTACGAAGCGCTCTGCACCTCCACCTATTTACGTGACGAAGACGAATGGTTCCGGCTGTCGCATCAACAAACACCGACTGCAGAACAAGACTGAAAGCAGCACGGAACACTCTTTTCGGCCTAACCGGATGAACTTCAACATCATAAAAATCTGCACAGTCAAACTGGTCGCTCCGTCGTAGCAACAGCTATTTTTAAGGACAAAATATTCAAAAATGGGGACCTAAATCCCCTTGCAAGCGACAATTCGCTGTTAAGTCGATTTTTATGATAATTTTTCTCTTTCCGATTGAGTTCGTGACGCTTATAAATTGAATGGATCAGAGGTACGAAAAGCAGTTGTTATGCATGCAATTCATATACCCTGAGATTGATCGAATAAAAAATCCTCACATTTGCGGCATAACACAATCAGATCCCTTTTTCTGACCTGTCCATAGCTCGACCTCCACGCGATCTCGGCCTTCAGAGTCCTCCCGGCATAGCTCCCTGATCGCAAAGTCAGCCAATCGGCCATTATTGCCGAACGTAAAGCCCGAAACATAGCCATCCCACTTGTGAAATGGCCACAGAACCGGGTTGCCATATACCTACCTAAAAAAAATCCGACACCTAATGTCGATCAACTCTGCTCCACACATTCTTCGGAACTCTTCGTCATGTGCATTACCAGCGCCTGCGTGCGTATCGGAACCGATAACTCGCGGCCATAACTTTTGCCGAACATCAACGTTTGGCGACAATTTCACAGCTTCAAACATCTCAGGAGAACGACATGGCAAAAGGCAACAACCGCCGCGGCAGAGAAGAAAAGAAACCGAAGCAGAAAAAGACTGCGCCCGCGCCGATCCTGTCACTCAACAAGGGCCTGACCATCGCGAAAAAACCGAAGGCCAAAAAAAACTAACCCGGATTCCAGATACGGATCTTTCAAACCGAAATGAGAAGCACAGCGAACGCCCCAAGGCCCATACAGGGCAGATCGTTGTCCATCCCGTAGCTATAAACTGTAGCGCGAATATTTTCGCATTCATCGTTCTGTATGCGGGATATTTCATTCTATGGCGCGTATTTAGCCAATTATTGCCCTGGAGGCTTCTTAATGAGCGGCCGATTGCCTAGATGGTTACCGCTCCGCCGTGGCGACACAGCCCCTTGGAATGACATTAATCCCGTACGGGCCGAGCTTTTCGGGCTGGAACGGCTGGAACAGCATGCGAGTAGTCTTGCACGGGAACAGAAAGTCTCTGCATCTCCACCGCATGTTGCCTCGCTTCAGCAACGACTGGAAGACAATGCAATCGCCTTGCTGGCCACCCGCAGAGCCTGCAGCCTTGAACTTACCGCAGGTCACCCGATTGTACCTGCGGCTCAGTGGTTTCTGGACAATTACCACCAGGTGGACGCTCAAATTCGCGAATGCCGCACTGATCTGCCCCCCAGCTACTATCGGATACTACCAAAACTCGCCGAAGGACCATTTCGCGGCTATCCAAGGGTATTCGGACTGGTCTGGGCTTATGTCGCACATACTGACAGCCATCTAGACGGGCCAGCACTATCACGGTATTTGCGCGCATATCAACGGGTCCAGCCTCTTACCATCGGCGAACTCTGGGCCGTGCCGATTACGCTTCGCCTCGTCCTTCTGGAAAATCTCCGGCGTCTGGCTGATCAGATCGCCTTCGGGCATCAACATCGCCACGACGCTGACCTGTTGGCCGACCGAATTCTGGGCATCGACAGCGTGCAGCCCGTCCAGCTTACCGACGTCGATACTTGCCCTAATGGCGACCTCCTGCCTGAAGTCTTTGCCGCACAATTGGCCAAACGACTGCGCGACTGCGATCCGCTTACCACACCAGCCATTGCATGGCTCGAAAAACGGCTAGCGACGCAGGGCACCAAAGTCGATCTGGTGGTACAACATGCCCAGGAACGACAAGGGGCATCCAACGTTACTGTGCGCAACGTCATCACCAGCCTGCGCACAATTTCCGAGATGGACTGGCAGGATCTGTTCGAAGGCGTCAGCCTTGTCGATGCAAAACTACGGGAACATCCCGGATTTGCCGACATGGATTTCGCAAGCCGCAATCTCTACCGCACGGCCATCGAGGATCTTTCCCGCCACAGCGACAACAGCGAAACCAAGGTAGCAGAGCAGGTGCTGGCGGCTGCAAAGGCAGCACCGGGGACGGCCGATACACGACTTGCCGATACGGAAACTTTGCGCCGCAGCGATCCCGGCTGGCATCTGCTAGCCGAGGGCCGAACAGCCTTTAACCGCCAGATTGGCTATCGGCAAACGGGATGGCATCGGATAGGTTTCCGCCCCGGGCTCTCCGGTTATATCTGCAGTCTCATCGGTGTCACCCTTGGACTGCTTGCGATCGGCCTCTGGGCGCTAGGCATTCTGGCTGGACCGAGCACAACCGGACCATCACTGGCCCTGTGGGCCCTTTGGACCTTTGCCGCCCTGATCCCGGCCAGCGCCATTGCACAGCTTCTGGTCGACCGGCTGGTCGGCTGGACCGTACCCGCCGCAGCGCTGCCGGGACTTTCGCTTGACGGCGGGATTCCGGCGACGCTCCGCACACTTGTGGTCGTACCGACCCTTCTGACCAATTCCCGCGATGACATGCAGGAGCAGGTCGAGGGGCTGGAAATGCATTTTCTCTCCGGCGCACAGGGAGATATTACCTTCGCGCTTCTAACCGACGGGCTGGACGCACCGCAACAGGACATGCCGGACGATGCTGCACTTCTGACACTTATCACCGAGCGGATGCTTGAATTGAACCAACGCTACGGTCCGGGGCCCTCTGGTGTTCGCTTTTTGCACCTGCACCGCCAGCGCCGCTATAATCCGGTCGAGATGATCTGGATGGGGTGGGAGCGCAAGCGCGGCAAGCTGCACGAGTTGAACCGCCTGCTGCGCGGCGCCACAGACACCGATTACCTTGGGCCCGATGGCAGCACTCCCGTCGTGCCCTCTGGCGTACGCTATGTGCTGACGCTGGATTCCGACACACGGATGCCGCGCGACACAGCTCTGCGACTGATCGGCAAGATGGCCCACCCGCTGAACCGGCCAGTGATTGACCCCGATCTGCGTCGGGTAAGTGCGGGCCACGCAATTCTGCAACCGCGGGTCACCCCGTCCCTGCCTGCAGGCCGAACCGGTACGGCCTTTTTGCGCGCCACATCCGGGCCAGGCGGGATGGACCCCTATGCCGCCGCCGCGTCGGACATCTATCAGGACCTCTTCGGCGAGGGTTCCTTCACCGGCAAGGGCATCTATGATCTCGACGCTTTTGAAACGGTAATGACCGGACGCGTACCCGAAAACACCTTGCTGAGTCACGATCTGCTGGAGGGAATCTTCGCGCGGGCGGGGCTGGCCTCGGACGTGGAACTGGTCGAGGCTTTCCCTGATCGGCAGGACCTTGCCGCTCGACGCGTGCACCGATGGTGCCGGGGCGACTGGCAACTTCTGCCCTGGCTCGGCCCGAACGGCGGGCTGAGTACGCTGGGACGGGTCAAGGTACTCGACACTCTACGGCGCTCGCTGCTGGCACCTGCGACCCTGGCGATGCTGATCTTGGGCTGGCTGTTTCCCGGTCTGGCTGCTGCGTTGGCGACGGCGCTGGCTCTGGTAGTCCTGATGCTTCCTGCGTTCCTTCATGCGGCGATCTCCGCCGTACCGCACCGCACAGGTCTGCACCTTCGAACGCATCTGCGCCTAATGCGCGAGGATCTGGCGCTAGCACTTCTGCAAATGGGGCTTGCTGCGGCATTTCTGGCCGACGCCGCATGGCGATCACTAGACGCCATCACCCGTACGCTCTGGCGACTGGGGATATCCCGACGACACCTGCTGGAATGGACCACGGCCGCCTCCGCCGCCGCCGCGCCGCGCCCCGACCTACGCGGTTTTGCCCGTGCCATGGTGCCCGGTACTGCTCTGGGACTAACGGCAGCCGGGCTGGTCGGCATGGCTGCTCCTACCGCGCTACCTCTGATCCTGGCTTTTGCCGGGGTCTGGCTTGCTGCCCCATTCATCGCCTTCCGCGTCAGTCAGCCGCCCAAAGCTCAGCCAGATGCTGCGCTGACCTCGCAGGATGCGCAGACCTTGCGCCTGATCGCCCGCCGGACATGGTGCTATTTCGAAACCTTCGTCACCGCCGAGGACAGCAACTTACCACCTGACAACTTTCAGGAAGAACCGAGCCCAACAGTTGCTCACCGGACCTCCCCCACCAATATCGGGCTCTATCTTCTCGCGACGGCCACGGCTCGGGATTTCGGCTGGATTGGGCGCCGGCAGGCCGCCGAACGGATTGCAGCGACCCTTACCACGATGGAGGCGTTACCGCGTCTCAACGGGCATTTCTACAATTGGTATGACACGCGGGACGGCCGGGTTCTCGACCCGCCCTATATCTCATCAGTGGACAGTGGTAATCTGGCGGGTCATCTGATCGCGCTGGCAAATACCTGCGACGAGTGGGCTGAAGTCCCCGCACCCGACCTGCAACGCAGGGCACACGGAATGATCGATCTTCTGGATCTGGCAGAGATTGACGCCGCCAAGTCCCAAACCCCAACGGATCCATCCCTGACCGCAACAATCGCGGAGCTACGCAAAGGCCTGAAGCAGGCAAAGATCGACTGGCACGATCTGCAACGCCTTGCCGCCAAGGTCGAAAGCCCCGCCTGGGCCGGTAGCCTGGCAAACGGAATTGGCCCCTCGTGGATGTCCTTGCTGCGCGACGGTCTGGTCAAGGCGATCGTCGACGCCACCGTAACCGAAATCGAATGTGCAGAACTGACCGGACATCTGCGCCAACTTGGGAGAACCGCGCGCCAACTGGCCATAGATATGGATTTCACGTTCCTTTTGGATCCCGAGCGCAAGCTGCTCTCGATCGGCTATTCGGTCCACGAAAACACCCTTGATCCATCCTGCTATGACCTTCTGGCCTCCGAGGCTCGTCTGGCCAGCCTCTTCGCCATTGCCAAGCAGGACGTGCCTTTGCGCCACTGGTTCCGGTTGGGCCGCGCCGCGACGGCGATCCCCGGCGGCACAGCGCTGGTTTCCTGGGCCGGATCAATGTTCGAATATCTAATGCCCGAACTGGTGATGCGCGAACCCGAGGGCGGCCAACTCGGCCGCACCTGCCGTTTGGTCGTCGCACGTCAGATCGCCTATGGTCGAGCGCAAGGCGTACCCTGGGGCATCTCTGAATCCGGCTTCAACGCGCGAGATGTCGAATTCACCTACCAGTATTCGACATTCGGCGTACCCGGGCTCGGGCTGAAGCGCGGCCTTGCCGGCGATCTGGTGATCGCCCCCTATGCAACCGGGCTTGCGACGATGCTCGATCCGGGTGCCGCGCGACGCAATTACGACGCGTTGGAGGCCTTAGGCGGGCTTGGCGTCTACGGATTCTACGAGGCGCTGGACTTCACACCCGAACGGGTATTGCCGGGACAACGCGTTTCAGTGGTGCAAAGCTATATGGCGCATCATCAGGGTATGACCATCGTCGCCATCGCCAATGCGCTCAGTGACGGACTGATGCGCCGAAGGTTCCACCGCGAACCAATGATCCATGCCAGTGAATTGTTACTGCACGAACGCCTGCCCCGCGACATCGCCCGCGCTCTGCCCCCCCTTGAGGAGCCCTCAGCGCCACGTACCCTCCCTTCGGACGCAGAGCGCGGTCGCCGGATCGAAGGCTGCCCGAGCGGACCGCCAGTCAGCCATCTGATGTCGAACGGACGTTACGCGGTGATGCTGACAGCAACCGGGGGTGGTTACAGCCGCTGGGGCGACATCGCCCTGACCCGCTGGCGTGAAGATGCTACGCGCGACAATCAGGGCGCCTTTCTGCATCTGCGCAACCTTTCGGAAGGGACAGAGCAGAGCTTTGGCCCCTGTGGCCCTGACACGAAAAATACCCGGCAAGATGTACAATTCTTCGAGGACCACACGACATTCACCGCCCGGACCGGCCAGCTCGACACGGTACTAGACATCCTCGTCTCGGGCGAGGCGGATGCCGAGGTGCGCCGCCTGTCGGTTACCAACTCTGGACGTAAAGCCTGCGAGATGGAGGTCAGTTCCTATGTTGAACTGACGCTCGCTACACCCGCCTCCGAAGCAGCACATCCCGCCTTTTCGCAGATGTTCGTACAGACAGAATTCCTTCCCGAATACGGCGCGCTAATTGCCTGGCGGCGTCGGCGCAACCCGAAAGAGCCCGAGATCTGGGCCGCGCAGTTCACCATCGTCGAAGGCGAGACGACTGCCCCCCTGCAATATGACAGCGATCGAGCCACTGCGCTTGGTCGTGACCACGCACAAGTGGAACCGTACGCCACAAGTGACCCTGCCCCACTGGCGGGGCATACAGGCACCGTGCTTGATCCCGTTTTCGCTTTACGCAACCGGCTGCGTATCGCACCGGGGCGCACCGCACGTGTGATGATCTGGATGGTGGCCGCCGACAGCCGCGAGGCACTGATCGATCTGATTGATCGTCACCATGATCGCAATGCCTATGACCGTGCTCGCACGCTGGCCTGGACACGGGCCCAGGTACAATTGCGTCACCTCGGCATCTCGCCGAGCGAAGCTGCCGATTTTCAACGCCTTGCCGCCCCGATCCTCTATCACGACGCCCGTTTTCGTCCCCCCGCCGAGGTGCTTGCACAAGGCGCGGGACGTCAATCAGGACTCTGGCCTCTGGCAATATCGGGTGATCTGCCGATTGTATTACTGCGTATTGACGACCCAGCTGATATCGGACAAGTTCGTAGCTTGCTTCAGGCACATGAATATTGGCGCAACAAACAGCTCACCGTCGATCTGGTCATCCTGAATGAACACCCGGCGTCCTATGTCCAAGACCTGCAGATAGCGATTGATACCGCCCTTCGCCGTAGCCAATCACGGCCAGGCAGTGGCGAACACATGGCACACGGATCGGCGTTCGCGCTACGCGCTGATCTGATTTCGCCCGAGGCACGTGCGCAGCTTCTGTCCGCCGCAAGGGTAGTTTTGCTGGCACGGCGTGGTGACATCAGTGGCCAACTTGGTACATTACTCCATGATCCTGAACTCGTCTTTACAGCGGTCACAGCTCCGAATACACGCCCAATCCGTCTCAATGCAACAATCCCCCAAGCCAGTGGAGAGGGGCTCGAGTTCTTTAACGGCACAGGCGGTTTTGACCTGAACGGACGGGAATATGTAATCCAGCTTGGTCCGAACGACACAACCCCCGCGCCCTGGATCAATGTCATCGCAAATCCCGGCTTTGGCTTTCAGGTTTCGGCAAGCGGCAGTGGCTTCACCTGGTCCGAAAACAGCAGAGACAACCAATTAACACCATGGTCCAACGATGCCGTAGTCGACCCGTCCGGCGAGGCTTTTTACATCCGCGACGACACGAGCGGCGTATTGATCTCGCCGACAGCACGCCCGCTTTCTGCAACCGGGAACAGGCAGGATCATGAGGGCGGGCTGCATGTCGTGCGCCACGGTTTTGGCTATAGCCGGTTCACCCATCAGGCCGACAACATCGCCTGTGACATGGTGCAATTTGTTCCGCGCGATGCACCGGTCCGAATATCTATATTGCGCCTGAGCAATACCGGAACAAAACCACGTCAGCTTAGCGTTGCGGCCTATAGCGAACCAGTCATGGGTGTCTCGCGCGCAGCCTCGGCCCCCTTCCTTATAACGTCTCGCGATAATGAGACGGGTGCACTTCTGGTGCGCAACCCTTGGAACACCGCCTTTCCTGGCCGTGTCATGTTTGCCGACCTCTTCTCCCCTGACAGCAACACCGAAAGCTGGACAGGCGACCGCACAGAGTTTCTCGGATCAGGCGGCAGCCCGGCCGCGCCCGCAGGCCTGCGCCATCACGTGACACTGTCGGGCAGGCTTGGTGCCGGGCTTGATCCCTGTCTGGCTCTGATGAAAACTGTGACATTGGCCCCCGGCGAAAGCGTGGAGTTTATACATCTGCTTGGACAATGCTCCGACGCGACAGCAGCTGTTGCGCTCGTGAAAGAGATGCGCTCTACCGATCCGCACGCAGCGTTGGCAAAGGTTCAGGGGTATTGGCAAGAAACCCTGGGGGATCTTCAAATCGAGACGCCAGACCGCGCCATGGACATCATGGTCAACGGCTGGCTGCCGTATCAAACACTTTCCTGCCGGATCGAAGCCCGCGCTGCCTTCTATCAGGCAAGCGGTGCATATGGTTTCCGCGACCAATTACAGGACAATATGGCCTTAACCCTGACCCAACCTGCGCGCACCCGTGCACATTTGCTACGTGCCGCCGCGCGTCAATTCCCCGAAGGAGACGTTCAACATTGGTGGCTCCCCCATTCCGGCCAAGGAGTGCGCACCCGTATTTCGGATGACTGTGTCTGGCTCGGGCACGCAGTTGCCACCTATGTCACTGCCACAGGTGACACGGCAGTACTGGACGAAAAAATCAGTTTCCTCGACGGGCATAGCCTTCACGAGGACGAACATGATGCTTTCTTCCTGCCCGATGATGCGGGCCATGGTGCCTCGTTGTTTGATCACTGCGCGCTGGGGCTGGATCGTGCCTTAAGGCTAACCGGTCAACATGGCCTGCCGCTAATTGGCACTGGCGACTGGAATGACGGCATGAACCGCGTGGGTGCCGAAGGACAAGGCGAAAGCGTGTGGCTCGGCTGGTTGCTGTTGCAAACGCTGCTGGCTTTTGCATCGCTGGCCGAACCACGCAATGGCGCCATTGCACATCGTTGGCGCGAACAGGCCGAGAAACTGCGCCAGTCCATCGAAGCCAATGCCTGGGATGGTGCATGGTACAAACGCGCAACCTTTGACGATGGCACATGGCTGGGCACAGCTGCGTCCCCTGCCTGCGCCATAGACTCTATCGTGCAAAGCTGGTCGGTGCTATCGGGGCAGGCAGATCCCGCGCGTGCCAAACAAGCGATGGAAGCGTTCGACCAACATCTTGTCCGCCATAACGACGGTCTGTCGCTGCTTTTCGATCCGGCTTTCGGAACAGGTCCGGTACCCGAGGCGCATGACCCAGGTTATATTGCTGGATATCCGCCAGGCTTGCGCGAGAACGGCGGGCAATACAGCCATGCTGCCATGTGGGCAATTCTCGCCTGGGCCCGACTGGGCGATGGTGACCACGCCGCCGAGTTGTTTGCACTGCTCAACCCGATCAACCATGCACGCACACCGAAGGCAACTCAGCGCTACAAGACCGAACCCTATGTTGTGGCTGCCGATGTCTATTCCGTCGCCCCTCATGTCGGACGCGGCGGCTGGAGCTGGTACACCGGATCTGCCGCCTGGATGCACCGCGCCGCGATTGAGGGTATCCTTGGCATAACTCGTGAGGGCAACCGCCTGCGTATCGCCCCTAACATCCCAAAAGACTGGCCAGGCTTTTCCGCCCGACTGAAGGTGGCCGATACTGTATGCAACATTCACGTAGAGCAAACAGACATAGCTATAACTCGTCTTGACGGAGAAGTCATCGCCGCCGCGCCACGGGTCTATCTGCCGCTTGACGGCGTCCCGCACGATCTGTTTCTTGCTCTCAACCGTGACCAAGCAAAAACGCCTGCCAAATGATAAGACCCCGTCTGAAACATGCGAACTTAGTCATCGTCTTCGTAGAGCATGAACTCAGCGTAACACGATCAATAGCTTCATTTACTTAAATACAGGCATTCTCAAGCGTCCACGGCTTAGAGCACAGCCGCTGTGACCTGCTCCCCGAACTGCCCTCATTCATAAGTTAGCTCTGTTCTGGTTATGGTCTTGTTTGGACCGGGTTGCAAATTCAATTGGCGTGAGCCCATCGCTGATCTCATAGGTGAAGCTGTCGGTACCACTAAAACCTTCTGACGCGGTATAACTAAAGCTGCCATCGGAATTAACCGCAACAACAACACCCTGTACCGTCACATATGAGGATGACGTCACCGTTAGCGGATCACCATCAATGTCACTGTCATTGGACAAAAGGTTGAAAACTTCCGTGCCGTCAACTTCGACAACAAAACTATCATTTTCTGCAATAGGTGCATCATTAACCGACAAAATGTCGATGGTCGCAATGCCACTGTCTTCATGCTCGCCATCCGACACCACAAAGCTAATTTCGACGTTATCACCATGGAAATTAGCCGCAGGCACAAAGGTCCAACTACCATCACCGTTATTTGTAATCACGCCAAATTGCGGATCAACCGAAACCGACGTGATGTTTAGTAGATCTGCGTCAATATCACTGCTATTGGTCATAAGATCTTGGGCAGTGAATATCCGGCTGGTATCTTCGTCAATTGATCCAAAATCGACATCGCCGACAACCGGCGCATCGTTTGTCCCCTGAACGGAGATATCAAGTGTGGACTGCGATACTCCATCATGACCATCGCTGATGGAATAAGTAAAGCTTTCAACCCCAACCTGTCCTTCGGCAAGCGACTGCACTGCGCTGCTGGCGTTATCAAGCTGATATTCATAGCTGCCATCGGAATTCAACAGAAGGCTGCCATATGTTCCGATAATCTGCTGTCCGGTAAGCACTGCCTGACCATTTACCGAAACAACCTGCAGCGTATCACCATCGACATCCGTGTCATTATCAAGAACATTGCCTGTCACTTGATTTATCGGGCCATCTTCGGTGACAATCGCAATGTCAGCCACGGCAGCGGGCGCATCATTGCGCCCTTCAATCGTCACAACCGCAGTCGCCCCGACAGACACCATACCATCGGAAACCGCATAATCGATATTAATGGTAACGCTCTCGCCCACAGCAAGATCGTTGAACTGGCTGGGGTCCAGCACCAACGCGCCCGTCTGCTGGTCTATGGAACAGTCCAGCACCCGACCGTCATTGACCGTCACACCGACATTCTCAATATTTAGCGCGTCACCATCCACATCCGTGGCGTTTGACAGCAGATCAACCACCACAGAGGCTTGATCTTCATCACCAAGCACAGCAACAGCACCATCAATCACCGGCGCGTCATTGGTCCCGGTCAGCGTAATATTGACGATTGTCGTCGTTACACCACCATGGCCATCATCAATACTGATCACAAAACTTTCAACCAGCGTTTCGCCTTCTGCAAGGTCTTCAAGCGCACCGTCAGAAACGACATAATTCCAGTCAACGGTGCCGCTATTCCCGCCCGTCGTGTCCTGCGCAAGCGTTGCTGTCAAAACACCCCTGTGTCCAGAAGGCGCTGCAACCGAAACAGTATGATCATCGCTCAGATCAAGATCAGAAAATCCGACGGTACCTTCTGCAGTGTGGTCAGCCGCTCCCTCACCGGCATCACCATCGGCAAGTTCGCTGATTACGGCACCGGGCGATGACACCACAATCTCGGGAGCATCGTTTTTGCCTGTTACGGTAACAGTGACCTCCTTGGAGACCTTCGAACCCTGATCATCAACAAGAACCATCACAAAGGTTTCTGTGATGCTTTCTCCAGCGCCCAAATACTCTATCGCGGCGTCATTGACGTAATACTGCCAAAGTACATTCCCGTTTCCATCACCATTAGCCGGATCGAAAACAAAAGCCGTGAAAGTTCCTAGAGACGAAGTCGGCTCAACAACCGAAATGCTGTGAGAATGCTCAAGGACCGTATCGGCAAAAGACATAAAGCCACCGGATGCATGCGTGTTTTGCGCTTCCCCTGGAGCACCGTCAGCCAATTCGTTAATCGTACCTGCGTCTGCACCAACCCCCAAACCGCCGTTGCAGTAACACTTTCATTCTGTTAATCAGCCATAACTGTTCCCCCTTGGTGCCCTGTGAATTGTCTAATGAATGAGGATGTCCCTAGATGGGAACCGCTACCTATCTGAATTTAATAATGAATATTAAGACGAAGATTGCGAAGCATGTCACGTTTTAAAAATTTAGAAACACGTAAAAGTTTAGTTAAAAATTATAAGGCACGACAAAAGGCATATATAATCTGATTATTTCAACCTTTATGTGCGCAATTACAGACGCCTTGAAAATCAAGTGCACTTACATCGCAAAAAAGCCCCACAACAACTGCTGCGGGGCTGATCATTTAGGCCTCGGGTCTTATAGCGTTAATAACAACCACAGAAACTCATCTTTCTCTCAGCGCCTCATCCCCATACTTCATCACGGGCGACAACAGAAACTCGATGATCCGTCGTTTCCCGGTTTTCACCTCGACCGATGCCGTCATCCCCGGTGTGAGTTTGACCATCCGACCATCGGCAAAGATTTCTGAAGTATTCAAGCTCGCACGTACTTCATAAACCAAACCAAGATCTTCATCCTGAATGGCATCACGCGAAATGCTTTTGATCTTGCCATCGATCTTGCCGTAGCGGGTGAAGGGGAAGCTGTCGATCTTGACTACAGCATCTTGGTTAGTGCGGACAAACCCGGCATCCTTGTTTTGCACCTTGGCAACGACTTCAAGCTCCACATCATCAGGCACAACCACCATCAAGCTTTCGGCAGGTGAAACAACACCACGCACCGTATGGACGGTAAGTTGCTGGATCGTGCCGCTGACGGGGGCGCGCAATTGATGGCGATCTTCGCGGCTTTCGGCTTTGCGAAGCGTAATCACCGCCGTTTCAAACTTGTTGCGGGCATCAAGCAGTTCTTCGAGGGTTTGTTGTTTGGTCTGCGCGATCAGGTTTTCGCGGTCCTTTTCTGCCGCCGTGATCGACGCATCAGCTTCTTCAATGCGGTTGCGGTAAATCTCAAGATTGCTTGTGGTTTCAATCAGCTGTTGTTTGACTTCAAGCCAAACCGGCTTGGTGCTAATGCCATCCGAAACGAGGCTCGAAAGGGATCCTTCACGCTCCACGAGAAGCGGAAGGAGCTCCCGGCTTTTGGCGATTTCGGCATTGATCGAGGCGCGCTCTGCGCGGAGTTTTGCTGCCTCTGCATCCTTGGTCGCCAATTTGGCAAAGAAGGCCGTTAGATCACTACGCAGTTTTTGTTCTGCTGTCTCAAGGATTTCGTCATTAAGTGCCGCGTGCCGGATAAGGGCGGGAACGTCGCTTTTATCCATACCGTCAAGGAAGGCCCGAAGACGGGCGATATCGAGGGCGGATGCATCGCGTTCATGCAAAAGCTGCCCCTTGTCGGCCTCGCTTTCGGTCGGGTCGAGTTCGATCAGAAGGTCGCCTGCTTTGACATGTTGGCCATCACGTACATGAATGGCCCTTACCGTTCCGATCTCAAGCGGCTGGATCTGCTTCACACCGCCATTTGGCACCAAACGCCCCTGTGCGACGGCAACAACATCAACCTCGCCAATCACCGCCCAGCCAAGGGCGATGGTAAAGAACCCGGCAAGGGACAGCGCCACCGTCCGACCAATCGGGTTGGCAGGTGTTTCCATGATTTCAATTGCTGCGGGCAGGAATGCGCGTTCTTGCGCTGATCGCTTTGACTTTGCCTTGTCCGAGCTTGCCGTTAGGCGCGCAAAGCGTTCCCGGATCGCGGTCACGACCGCCGACAGGATGGCGCGCATGCGCTCTAACATATTGCCAAACCTATTGCGCAGCGACATCAATTACCGTCCCTGCTTGCAATTGATAAAGTTTGGCATATCGCCCGCCCTTGCGGACCAGGTCATCATGCGTGCCATCTTCGATGACCTGCCCGTCTTCAACCGTGATGATCCGGTGCGCATCACGCACTGCTGCCAGCCGGTGGGCGATGATCAGAACCGTTCTGCCCTTGCAAATTCGGCGCATGTTTTCTTGAATGATCTTTTCAGATTCATAATCCAAGGCGCTGGTGGCTTCGTCAAAGATCAGAATGCGCGGATTATTAACCAGTGCCCGGGCAATCGCTATGCGTTGACGTTGCCCACCCGAAAGGTTGGACCCACGTTCACCAATTTTGGTGTCATAACCATCGGATAAGGACAGGATGAATTCATGGGCACCTGCAAGTTTGGCGGCCTCTATCACGCGCTCCATCGGCATGCCGGGGTCCGACAGCGCAATGTTTTCACGAAGGGATCGGTTAAACAGGATGTTTTCCTGCAGAACCACACCAACTTGACGTCTGAGCCACGCGGTATCAACCATCGAAAGATCAATCCCATCGATTAGGACGCGTCCGCTTTCAGGCACATACATGCGCTGAACAAGCTTGGTCAGGGTACTTTTGCCCGATCCACTTGGCCCGACGATGCCAACCACTTCGCCTGCCTTAATGGATAGATCCACCCGACGCAGAATTTCCGGCCCATCGGGACGGTACCGGAAGGTCACAAGATCAAACTTAATGTCACCCTTGATGTTATTGAGCGTAGATCGGTTTGGGTTATAGGTCGGTTCGGTCGGGGAATTAAGAATATCACCCAGACGATCAATCGAAATTCGCGCTTGCTGGAAATCATTCCACAATTGCGCCAGACGCAGGATCGGGCCGGTTACGCGGCCCGCCAGCATATTGAATGCGACAAGCTGCCCCACCGTCATATCGCCGCCAACGACCGCCGTGGCACCAAAATACAATGTCAGTACGGTGGTGATTTTTGAAATAAGCTGTGTGAGCTGTCCAGCGACATTGCCAAGATTAGCGGTCTTAAAGCTTGAATGCACATAACCGGCAAGCTGTTCTTCCCAGCGACGCTGCATTTGCGGCTCGACCGCTAGGGCTTTCAGTGTTTCAACACCGGTAACACTTTCGACCAGAAACGCCTGATTTTCTGCCCCGCGCTGGAACTTGTCATCAAGGCGTTTCCGCAATACCGGAGTTACCACAAAGGCGAGAATGACGAAAAACGGGATGGAGCCCAGAACGATCATGGTCAAAAGCGGGCTGAAATGCCACATCACCGCAAAGAAAACTACCGTAAAAAACAGATCAATCACAAGGGTTAGTGCCGACCCGGTAATGAAATTGCGGATACTTTCAAGTTCGCGCACGCGCGCAACACTTTGCCCGACCTGACGTGCTTGAAAATACCCCATAGGAAGCGACATCAGATGGCGGAACAGGCGTGCGCCAAGTTCTACATCAACCCGGTTGGTCGTATGCGAGAAGATATAGGTACGAAGGGTTCCCAACAGGACTTCAAACACCGACACCACAAGCAAACCGAACACAAGCACATCAAGTGTCGTCAGCCCGCGATGCACCAGAACCTTGTCAATCACGACTTGGAAAAACAACGGGGAAATCAGCGCGAAAAGCTGCAAGAAAAACGAAGCAATCAGGACTTCGATAAAGATGCGACGATATTTGGACAGGGCTGCAACAAACCAGGAAATATCAAACTTGCCACCCTGTCCCAAAATGGCGGCGCGACGGGTGGCCAGCAACAAACGTCCTGTCCATTTTTCCTCAAATGCGGCTTTTTCGACCGCAACAGCACGCCCGGCCACCGGGTCCTGCAGCAAGACTTTACCCTGCTCTGCATCAATCTTTGCCAAAACGACAAAGCTGCCATTTTCAAGTTCGGCAATGGCTGGCAGGTTTGTCTTCGCAAGCCGATCCCAGTCAGATTGTACAATCTTGGATTTCAGGCTAAGGCGCTTGGCTGCTAGTTGCAGGTCATCAGTGGCAAACACGGCACCGGGCTTACCAAACTGATGACGTATCTGCTCCGCATCCGCAGGCAGATTGAAAAATCGTAAAACCGTCACCAAAGCCGCCAAACCACTATCCGTCGGTTTGTCCGTCTCTGGCCGGTTGTCCCCATTTGCGTCCCGCAAAAGACTTCCCCACCTTGGCGCAGAAACCCCCTGCATCTGCGCGCAAGATGAAATTAATAAACAATCAACCGCAAACTGCAATTAAAGATTGTGCAATTTAGGTGCTTGACATCTAGACCACTGATAAACTCTGTTCTGCGAGAGGATATTCCAATTAACCTAGTCACTTATCCATGAGGCCCCTTAGCCACCTGATAGCCCTTGCACGATAAGGCCACGTCGCCCGGCTTGGTGCAGAATTTCGGCGAGCAAATGATTACGGGCAGTATCGCGCACACAACGACTGTTGGCTGACAGAAACAAAGTATCTCCCTGCAATGAGGCGCTGATCTTGGATAACCACGCTCCCGGGTTTCTGCATCCAGAAAGTTGCCTTTTAGAAAGCACTCCACATATCTCACGCCATGCTTCTGGTGTTGCTTCGTCACATACTTGAGGCCATTGAGAACTCTCACCGGCCAACGGGGCATGTGGTTGCAGATCGTCAAGAGCATCCAGTATCGACAGACGCGAAGGTCTTTTTCCCTTCTGTCGCAAACCGTCAAGCTCCAACCGAACCACCTCAATCCCAACCCGTTCAATCGCCTCATTTACCCGTAAACAAGCATTCGCCAATGTCCAAGGCTCAGAACACAACCGCTGCCATTCCCTGGCTAAAATCAAACATTGATCATCGACGGCGGGAAGGACGGTTGCAGCGGTGCCAGTATCAGCATTCGCCTGTTCTCTTTCATCCGTGTTTTCTTCTTTATCCGTGTTCTTCTTATTGGAACCGGCACCAGGTGCCGGTTTAATACCGGAATCTGATGCCGGTATGATGGAACCAGATGCCGGTTTAGAACCAAGACCGATCAACTGATACGCGTTGCGATTACGAATCCTGCCAACGGCCCGGCTCAGCTTGGCAACCAATCCAAGTTCGGCCAAACGCTTGAGCGCCTGACGCACCTTGCGATCAGACAGGCTTGCCTCATGGGCAATCGTCTCAATCTTGAGGAAGCATGCCTGCGTGCGATCATTGATCGTGCGAGGCCAAAACAACGGCAACTAGGTTTATAATCTTCAGCATAAAAAGGGGACAGACTGAATAGCCTCGCCTTTTCTAGACATCCTGCGGGTTCAGTTTTT
>TARA_R110000868_G_scaffold58122_1_pt1 | contig 140438 bp, 125 predicted proteins | sample TARA_R110000868 | Tara Oceans TARA_R110000868 (sample SAMEA4397489) | marine metagenome | biome: Polar Biome; feature: [SRF] surface water layer (ENVO:00010504); material: water (ENVO:00002006), including particulate matter (ENVO:01000060) such as... | depth 5 m
GACGAACTTTGCACCCCATTCGCGCATAAGCCTATGACATTTATTTTGAATTTATGAGTATCCGAATATTTAAACTTCGGTTGAGCATGCACATATCTTCTTGTGCGGTCGCGTGCTCCTGCTCTCGCATCATGATGAATAGATATTTCCTGAACAGGAAAATAAAAACAACAAAACAAAGAACAGAACTAACTGGGATCGAAAAAATGCTACAGAGAATAAAAATAGGGACAAAAATTGCAAGCATTGCTGGCATTGCATTTATCATTTTAATAGCCCTTTCCTCCGTTCAGCTTATGCAGCTAAGCAATACCCTGCTTGAAGACAGGATGGATAAAGTCCGCACAGCCACCTATGCACTTGTTACAGTCGGAGAGGATTTTCAAAAGAGAATCGATCAAGGAAAAATATCCGAAGAAGACGCAATATCGCAGTTCTATGAAATTGCCCGCGCATCAAATTATGACAATGGGACAGGCTACTTCCTGATCTTGTCAAAAGATATTGTCATGAAAATGCATCCGAAGGCACCTCAACTTATCGGACAGGACGTCAGCGACCTGAAAGATGCCAGAGGTTTTCTGATGTCGCCGGATTTGGTTATCAAAGGTCAACAGCCAGAAGGCGGATTTACACGCTATTTCTGGTTAAAACCCAATCAACCGGAAGATAAGAATTTTGAAAAGATTTCGTTTTCAAAATCCTTACCTTGGGGAGACGTCCTCACCACCGGCATATATATTGATGATATTGATACGATCTTTTGGGAAACCTCTATTCTCCTGCTGTCAATTAGCATCGTTCTATCGATTATTCTGTGCATATTTGGCTTTGTAATCGGCAAGGACATCACGAAACCACTGGGGCTTCTGTCCCAAAGAATGCATCGTATCGCAAGCGGTGATTTTCAGGGTGAGATCGAAGGCCAAAGCAGAAAAGACGAAGTTGGAGACATGGCACGCACGGTCGTTAAATTTCGCGCGCAAGCGGTCGAAAACAAAAACTTGCAAACCCGCCAGAAACAGCTTGAATCCGACGCAGATGAAAAACGCCGTTCCGATATCCTGGAAATGGCCGGAGCCCTTGAAAGCCGGGTCAAAGGCCTGATCCAATCAATTTCCGGGTCGATCACCGAAATGCAGACGGCAACCGGCGACATGCAAAAAGCGACGAATATGAACAGCGAATTGTCCCGCGCCGTGGCAACCGCGACAACCGAAACATCAAACAATGTTCAAACCGTCTCTGCCGCAACCGAAGAATTAACCGCATCGTCGGATGAAATCGCCCAGCAGGTATCCAATTCCGCTGCCGTTGCCGCCGAAGCCAATGAAGAAGCCGCCAGAACAAACGAAACCGTTATCGGCTTGGCCGATGCGGCCCAACGTATTGGCGATGTTGCCAAACTGATTGGCGATATTGCCGAACAAACCAACCTCCTGGCACTGAATGCCACGATCGAGGCCGCACGCGCCGGTGATGCAGGCAAAGGCTTTGCCGTGGTCGCCTCCGAGGTCAAAAACCTTGCCAATCAGACCGCCAAGGCGACCGAGGAAATCAACCAACAAATCCTTACCGTTCAAAATGAAACCGGTGAAGCGGTTGAAGCCATACGCCGGATTTCGGAAACCATTGCGCGTGTTGCCGAAAGCTCGACTGCGATATCGGCCGCTGTCGAAGAACAGCATGCTGCAATCGGTGAAATTTCACGCAATGTCACACAGGCCGCCAGCGGAACCGAGGAAGTATCCCAGCGGATCGAAACCGTGAACGACAATGCGGCAAAGGTATCATCGGGCACATCCAGCCTTGCACATGCCGCCGAAAAACTGGTCGGCAAAGCCGTCGATCTCGATAAAGCTGTCGAAACCTTCCTTGAAGATTTACGCAGCAAGGCAAGCATCTAGGGAGAGGAACCCCCAGGCCCACTCCCACACAAAAAGCTGCCATCGTTCACCGATGGCAGCTTTTTTCATTCCTGAAAATGTCCAAAAATTACAATCCTGCATCTTGCACAGCCCGGCAACGCCGAACCGCAAAACACATCAAAATACGTTGCGATTAACGACTGGCGTCAATATCAATCTTGATGGTGACCGCGTCACCGACTTGGCTGGTGTCGCTCCACTGGCCCTGACCAACGCCAAAATCAGTGCGCTTGATTGTCAGCCTGCCTTCGACTTCTGCCTTGCGGTCGCTAATCTCAAGATCGAAAGGCAAAACCACTTCCTGTGTCACATCGCGAATTGTCAAATCGGCGATGGCTTCGTATTTGCCCGGTGCGACTTCGACAAAGGATTTGGTTTCGAATTTCGCCGTCGGCCATTGGCCCGCATCAAACCAGTCTGCTGAAATGATCTGACTATCCCGATCTGCATTACCGGTATCAGCAGATGCAATATCAATCAGAACACGAACCTTCGATCCGGCAAGATCATCCGGGGCAAAGGCGATTTCGGCGGTAAACGTCTTGAACTTGCCGTCAAATTCGGCGCCAAGCTGCGTCCCGGTAAATTCAATGCTGCTGTCATCGGCATTAACCTGCCACAGATCAGCCGCCAATACCGGGGCGGAAACCCCGATGACGGATAACGCAAAAGCCGGAACAATCACCGAAACCCGCAAAAGATTTTTAAAAGAAGTCATCATGATCAATTCCCCTTCGCCGCCCATGGGATCATCCGGCGCAGCGTCGCATCGCGATTGATAAAATGGTGTTTGAATGCGGCACCGACATGCAGTCCAACCAGACCGACAATCGACCATGACAATGCCCAATGGACGAATTTCAATTGCTCATAAAGCGCCTTGTCCGGCCCCACCAGATCGGGAAGCGTAAACAGGCCAAACACACTGACCGAATAATTCGCCGCCGATGACATCAACCACCCGCTTAGCGGCATCGCCAGCATCACGGCATAAAGCGCCAGATGTGCGGCCTTGGCGGCACGGTGTTCCCATGCCACATCGCCAAGGGCTGTCGGTGTTTGTTCGGCCAAACGCCAGACAATACGTAAAATGGCAAGCAACAGGATCGTTACCCCGATGGATTTATGGCGCGAAATCCAAACCAGCTTTTCCATGCCCAACGGCAAAAGATCCATATACCAACCGATCGCAAACATCGTGGCAAACAGGATCGCCATCAGCCAATGAACGGCTTTGGTCACGGAACCAAAACCCGTTTGCGTGCTGCGTAGTGCCATAGGCCGGTCCTTTCATGGTCTTCCCGAAACAGAAAACCGGCGGCTGTTCCGGCATTCGGTAATCAAAACCGAAAATCCGGTGATGCCGCCGGTTTGTCCGGAAATTATTTCTGCTGCAGGAACTCGGTCGAAATCTGCAATTCAACGTCGTCGCTGACGGCTGGCACCAGATAGGTCATGCCAAATTCCGAACGGGTAACCGTTGCGGTTGCGGCAAAGCCAAGGGTGTGGGTGCTGCTCATCGGGTTGTCGCCTTCACCGGTCAGGGTCACATCAAACACAACCGGTTTGGTTTGCCCCAAAATCGTCAGATCGCCCGTAATGGTCGCGGTCGTTTCGCCGGTAAGTTCAACCGACGTGCTTTTGAACGTCGCGGTCGGATGGCTTGCAACATCAAAGAAATCAGCAGATTTCATATGATTATCAAGCGCCTCGACACCGCTATCGATTTGGGCAAGATCAATCGAAATACTGGCCGATGATGCTGCCGGGTTTTCGCGATCAAGCGTCAAATCACCGGTCGCACCGCCAAAACGGCCCTGGAAATTCGAAAAACCAAGATGGTTGACGACAAAAATCACGCTGGTGTGGCTCGGATCGAGTTTATAGGTCTCGGCTGCCTGTGCGCAAACAGCCGCCCCGGACAAACCCGCGACAATCGCCAGTGCAAAACCGGCCTTTTTCAGTGAAGTAAACATATCAACATCCCTTTTTATCAAAATTGTCCGACGCATCGTGCGGTCAGGACATAATATTGCATCGCAACAGAACTGGTAAAACAATGACAGCATGGCCCCCGCCCCTCAAGCCAGACAGGATGCAACACTCATTTTCCTCACAGGAAACAATAAAGCCAATTTGCGCCTTATTTTATCCAGAATGAGAACGCACTGATTTTGGGATAAGGGACGCATCCATGATGACCAGCCCGCTCAGAGCCGCCTTTTGCCACTCTTTGCACAACATTCCATTCCCATACAGACGTAGCGTCAAAGCCATATAAAAGCCGACCATCGCCCATCACGGCGATCCATCATCTTGATGTTGATGACATTTGGGAAACAATAGGAATATTTACCGCAGCTTTGACCACGGCAAGCCATACTGTGGCTTCAACTCTTGCAAGATACAGATACAACTCGTTCAACGGCGCAACATACAGCGACATCCCCCGTGCACCATGCCCTATTCGACCGGTGCAGGTTGCCCCTGTTCGGCGGTGTCATCGGCTGCCGGATCAACCGGACTAAGGCATTCCTTGACCCAAACGTCATAAACCGGGTGTTCCAATGCCGAAAGCCCCGGTGTCGATGCAAACATCCAGCCGGAAAACAATTGTTCTACCGTGCCATTGGCATCATCGCGCATATCGGAAATTTCAAGGAACCCGGCACTTTCCGGGCGTTCTTCGGGCGGGGTACGATAACAGGCATCAACCCGGATCGACAATGTGCCAAATTTCACCATCTGCCCGACCGGCACTTCGAACGTGGAAATGCGCGCGGTGATTTTATCAAGCCCCTGCAACTGGGCAATCTGGGCCGGGCGATAATCAAGCGCAAAGGCTGACGACAAGGCCGCAGCCGATGCACATATGGCAACAGCAGCGCCAAACAAAACTCTGGATTTCATGATGATTTAATCCTGCCCGTCTGGCTTGCCATAGGGATTGTGCAATTCTTCGACAACACTGCGCATCACCAAACGGAACTGTTCTTCGTCACAGCCCATCAGCAACGCATCTTCCATCGCTTCCTGCATGATTTCACGCAACTCGCCGAAATTGTCGTTCAGAACCTTGATTTTCTCTACACAGGAAAGCGGCGACCCATCGGGGGCCTGCCATGTGGGAAAATGTTTGTTCATGCTGTCGGACTTGCTCATAAACCGGCTCCACTGCCTTTCAGGCTGATCTGCAATCTGATCTGGATATCGTCTGTCATGCTGCGTTTCGCAACCTTGTCACAGCCTGATCGGTAAAACCGGCAAAATCATGACCGAATAACCGATCGGTTCGTCCTATTCCGGTTTTGCCGAAGAACTGCCCGATGAATAAATCACCTGTCCGATCAGTTCCTCAAGGTTAACCGATCCTTGCGTATATTCAATCTCGCCACCTGGCACGATCATATCCACATCCCCGCCCGGCTCAAGCGAGACAAACTTGCCGCCCAGCAATCCATCGGATGCAATCTTGGCTGAACTGTCCAGCGGCAACTCAACGTCGCTTCGCACCGTCATCTTAACCACCGCCATATAGGTCTGGGGGTTCAGATCCTGTGCGGTAACCGATCCAACCTTGACGCCCGAAATACGCACATCATTGCCAACAACAAGCCCGTCAACCCGGTTAAAGCTGGCCGACAGCTCGTATCCGTCAACAGACTCAAGCCCCGCCCGCGAATAACTGAATGCGGCAAAGCCAACCGCCACTGCGATTACCGCTGCCCCGGCAAGGGATTCGATCAGTCTGTTGCTCATGGGCCCTATCCGTCTTCACTATCTTGTTGATCTGTATGCTGTCTTATTCTGCATATTGTCCTGCACCGTGCCAAAACACAACCGGATCAAAACAAAACCAGACAAAAACACACTCGGGCGCAAACAATGATGCTGCGCCCGAGTGTAAGATATAACGAATTAAATTCAGCCTTCCGGCGACCATGCCTGATAATCGCCGGTCGCCTTGGCGCGTTTTCCGCCGCTGTATTCATGGCCTTTCGGGCGATAGGCATGTTTGGTGCCCGTCAGGTTCGGCAGGTGTTCTTTCTGCCAGTCATAACGGTCTTCGGCTTTTTCAGACAGCGGCGCATCAAGGGTATAATGCAGCCATGCATGCCATTCCGCCGGAACCTTGGAGCCCTCGGCAATACCTTTATAAACAACCCAACGCTTTGTACGGCGACCTTCGGCCGCTTTCTTTTCGGTGTAATACACATTGCCGAAACGGTCTTCACCGACTCGTTTGCCAAACAGCGCGGTAAAAATGCGGGTCCCTACGGTGGCCATCTGCGGTCTCTCTCCAGAACTGGTTTTCCGCCCTTGGCGGCGCATAACACTTATGTTTGTGTCACACGGTCAATCAGGAACCTTATATGTCGTGATGTTACGACAAAGTCAATGTTTCAGGCACCTTCGCACCGCATTTCGGCAGGTCACAGGATAAGGCACACCATATGAAGCGATGCCCCCTTCATCGCCGCGTGATATCCGGTAAAAATCAACCCCAAAACAACCCACAACCCCTTGTGGGCATCCGACTCATTGAAACACAATCGTCACACCATCCTGTCCACCTGTTTATCCACAGTTACACAGGCGACGCCAGCGATTCCAAGTCCGTCCGGCCTTGAAAATTCATGCCATGGAAAAACATCAATTTTCATATAAATATCAAAATGTTACGTATATTTTCCATGATAGAAAACTCATCGAAATGCAGATGTCGGTGCTTGGTACTGGATTTGAAATGCAAACGGCGTTAGCTTGCTTTTGCGTTACGGGGATGTTGTCCCCCTGGCACTACATGTAGTCCGAGTCTTAGCGACCCCGGACGATACCGCCATCAGAAAAATCGCAGTATTCTGCGACCTTGGCGGGGATTCAAACAATCTTAACGAGATTTTTCAAATATCAAATAAGCGCCACATTGGCAAAAACACCACATCTAGTGATTAAATCGGTGTCAACCACAAAGTTTGGTGGACGCCCCCAGAAAACTACCCTTATAGTCAGCCTGACAAAAGGGGTGGTTCCAGCGGGGGGATCAGCACCAAACAACACAGACTTTCGTTTGTCCAAACATGACCAATTCATAAAGGTCAGGGGGCAGCGTTTGAGCATTGAGCAAACTATATAAAGTCAGACACTGTATGCGCAAACCCCGTGCGCGACATTTATGTTTGACCGCAACCGGAGCAGACCATGCGGATCACGAGAAAGTTCACCCAGGAAGGTGTCAGCCCTTACGCAGACATCGATTTTCGTAAGTCATCCTGCGTCATCAAAAACCCCGACGGATCGGTGGTCTTTGAGATGAATGACATTGACGTCCCCGGCACCTGGTCACAGGTCGCAAGCGACGTTTTGGCGCAGAAATACTTCCGAAAGGCGGGTGTTCCGGTCGCTTTGAAACCGGTCAAGGAAAAGGACGTTCCGTCCTGGCTCTGGCGTCAGACACCTGACATTGCCAAACTTGAAAAAATGCCAAAAGAAGGCCGCTACATCAGCGAAACCAGTGCCACTCAGGTCTTTGACCGTCTGGCAGGCACTTGGACCTATTGGGGCTGGAAAGGCGGCTATTTCGACGGCGAATCCGATGCACAGGCGTTCTTCGATGAAATGCGCTATCAGCTTTCGCACCAGATGGGCGCACCAAATTCACCACAGTGGTTCAATACCGGTCTGCATTGGGCCTACGGCATTGATGGCCCGGCACAGGGCCACTCCTATGTTGATTTCAAAACCGGCGAACTGACCAAATCGGCCAGTGCTTACGAACATCCGCAGCCCCATGCCTGCTTCATCCAGTCGGTTTCGGACGATCTGGTCAATGAAGGCGGCATCATGGACCTTTGGACTCGCGAAGCCCGCCTGTTCAAATTCGGTTCCGGTACCGGTTCGAACTTCTCGAATGTGCGCGGCGAAGGCGAAACCCTTTCGGGTGGCGGTCGTTCGTCCGGCCTGATGAGCTTCCTTAAGATCGGCGACCGTGCAGCGGGCGCGATCAAATCGGGCGGCACCACGCGCCGTGCGGCCAAAATGGTCGTGGTTGATATCGATCACCCCGATATCGAAAACTATATCGACTGGAAAGTCGTCGAAGAACAGAAAGTCGCGGCCCTTGTCGCCGGTTCAAAACTGGCTGAAAAGCACCTGACCGAAGTTCTCGCAGCCTGCACCAACTGGGATGGTGCCGCTGATTCCGAAGATCGTTTCCTGCCGCGCGCCAATCCGCAGCTTAAAGAAGCTGTGCTGGCCGCCCGCGCTGTGATGATCCCGGATTCCTATATCAACAAGATCATCGAATTCGCCCGTCAGGGATTCACCGAAATCAACTTCAAGACCTATGATACTGATTGGGACTCCGAAGCATACCTGACCGTATCGGGCCAGAATTCAAACAACTCGGTGCGCGTCTCGAACGGTTTCTTGCAGGCTGTTCTTGATAACGGTGACTGGGAACTGATCCGTCGTACCGATGGCAAGGTTGATAAAACCATCCCGGCCCGCGAATTGTGGGACAAAGTCGGCGAAGCCGCCTGGGCCTGTGCCGATCCGGGAATCCAGTACGACACCACGATCAACGAATGGCACACCTGCCCGAATTCGGGTCGCATCAATGCGTCCAACCCGTGCTCGGAATATATGTTCCTTGACGATACCGCGTGCAACCTTGCCTCGATGAACCTGATGAACTTCCGTTCTGATGATGGCGGGGTTGATATCGCGGCCTATGAACATGCTGTGCGCCTTTGGACTGTTGTTCTCGAAATCTCGGTTCTGATGGCTCAATTCCCATCGGATCGGATTGCTGAACTGTCCTATCGTTACCGTACGCTTGGTCTTGGTTATGCCAATATCGGTGGCCTGCTGATGAGCATGGGCATTCCCTATGACAGCGACGAAGGTCGTGGCATTGGCGCCGCACTGACCGCGATCATGTGTGGCGTTTCCTATGCAACCTCGGCCGAAATGGCGTCCGAACTCGGCGCCTTCCCGGGTTATGCCGATAACGCCGACGAAATGCTGCGCGTCATGCGCAACCATCGTCGTGCCGCACATGGCGAACAGGAAGGCTACGAAGGCCTGACCATCAATCCGGTACCGCTTGTTGCAGCCGATAGCCCCTATGCCGATCTTCCGGTTGCCGCGCGCGCCGCATGGGACAAAGCATTGGAACTGGGCGAAAAGCACGGTTACCGCAACGCCCAGACCACGGTTATTGCCCCGACCGGCACCATCGGTCTGGTCATGGATTGTGACACCACCGGGATCGAGCCGGACTTTGCCCTTGTGAAGTTCAAAAAGCTTGCTGGCGGCGGCTACTTCAAAATCATCAACCGCACCGTTCCGGTGGCACTGGCAACGCTCGGCTATACCGAACGTCAAATCCGCGACATTGAAAAATACGCGGTTGGTCATGGCACCTTGGTTGGATCCCCGACCATCACCCATGATGATTTGAAGGCCAAAGGCTTTAACGACGACGCGATCACCAAAATCGAAGGCGCACTTGCCAACGCATTCGACATCAAATTCGTCTTTAACAAATACACCTTTGGCGAAGAATACTGCGTCAAACAGCTTGGCCTTGATGCCAAGGCGATCAACAGCATGAACTTTGACATGCTCGCCGCCCTTGGTTTTGATAAAAAGCAGATCGAACTGGCAAACACCTATGTTTGCGGCGCGATGACGCTTGAACAGGCCCCGCATATGCGTGACGAAGACCTTCCTGTCTTTGATTGCGCCAATCCGTGTGGCCGTATCGGCAAACGTTATCTGTCGGCTGAAAGCCACATCCGCATGATGGCTGCAGCTCAGCCGTTCATCTCGGGTGCGATTTCGAAAACCATCAACATGCCCAACAATGCCTCGATCCAGGATTGCAAGGACGCCTATATGTTGTCCTGGCGTCTCTGCCTTAAGGCAAATGCGCTATATCGTGATGGCTCGAAACTCAGCCAGCCGCTGAACTCGGCACTGGTCGAAGAAGACGATTACGCTGATCAGTCATCCTCGGCCAAAGTCGCCGCGGTTTCCGAACAGATCGTTGAAAAAATCATCGAACGTGTGGTTCAGGGCGAACGTCGTTCCCTGCCCTCACGCCGCAAGGGTTACACCCAAAAGGCCACCGTTGGCGGCCACAAGGTTTACCTGCGCACCGGTGAATACGAAGACGGCAAGATCGGTGAAATCTTCATCGATATGCACAAGGAAGGCGCGGCGTTCCGCTCGCTTATGAACAACTTCGCCATCGCGGTGTCCATCGGCCTGCAATACGGTGTGCCGCTCGAAGAATACGTCGAAGCCTTCACCTTCACGCGCTTTGAGCCATCAGGCATGGTTTCCGGGAACGACGCCATTAAAATGGCAACCTCGATCCTTGATTACATGTTCCGCGAATTGGCAATTTCCTATCTTGGCCGTAACGACCTTGCCCATGTTCAGCCCTCAGACATCCTGCCCGACACTGTCGGCAAGGGCGTTGCCGAAGGCGGACTTGGCAAAGAAGCCAAAGCCGAAGACCGCGCTATTGAAACCATTCGCAAAGTTGCCTCCAGCGGGTTTGTCCGTCGCAACCTTTATGTTGTCGATGGCGGCGCTCCGGTCGAAGAACATGTGACCACGCTAAAAGCAACCGGCACCGACCATGGCCATTCCCATGATCACGGCCAGCACGCGGCAACCGCAACGGCGACGATTTCAAGCACGACCACCGTCACCAGCAGCGAAACCGCGATCCTGAACGCCAGCGAAGAAGTCATGTCGGCATCCGATGCCAAAATGGACCGCATCCGCGAAGCGCGTATGAAAGGCTACGAAGGCGACGGTTGCCCCGATTGCGGCAACTTCACCCTGGTGCGCAATGGCACCTGCCTTAAATGCGATTCTTGCGGCGGCACCACCGGCTGCTCGTAAGGGCCCCGGTAACACTGAACGTCTGATTGAATAAACAAACCGGCCGGGATTAATTTCCCGGCCGGTTTTGTTTTAACGATCATCAGCTTGGTTTGGCAGGACCTATCCCGGCTGCCCATCGGTGCGCACGGATAATAGTTTGGGTACGAACACCACCAGATAAAGGACAAAGGCCAAAATCCACAAAGCCGATGCCCCGCCGATCATCAAATCATAAGGGATAAAATCGATATAACTTCCCCCCACCCGCAGCACTGCCGACAGATTGATCAAAACAAGCGCCCCATAAAGCGCAACCGGGAACCGCAATTCCCGCCCGCTATGGCGCAGCCCGGCAATCCCCATAACCGTCAGGATCGCACTGCCCGCCGCACCAATCCCCAATCCATGCAGAAAATCAGTCCCAAGGCCCATTCCCCAAATCGCCGATATTCCGATCCCGGCAAAGCCAACCGCGATCCAGCCGTGCCCCAGATACAGCCCCAAAACATAGGGCCGTCGCAAAACGCGCCCAACGTGAAAATCGCTTAGAACATCAAGTTGGGCGGCGGCGGCGGCAAGCGCGATCCATCCGCCAACCGCATGACCGGGGAAAGTTCCATCGACCGCCAGATACAGCAACACCACAAAATTTGCCAAATTTCGGCGCGGCGGTGCCGGGCGAAATGTCGGATCACACCCGTCTTGTTCCAAGGCGAAATTAACCACAACCATCGCAATCCGCGTGGTCGATAACACGATCAACACCATCATCAGCAAAAGGGCCGACCGCAGGCCGGTTTCGCCCCATCCGGCATCGCCAAAAAACCCGCCCGGCAAAAACCCACCGGCAAAAAACACAACCTGCGCCAGAAACAAACCGCCAATCGCCCAGACAAACCCGGCATGACGGCGCATCCGTGCCGCCATCATCGCACGCGTCACAATCGCGCAAAGCACCGGCAAAAACGCAAGATTAACCACCGCCACCAATTCAATTGGCAATACAGCGGCAAAAATCATCGCACCCCGCCCGGCCAGCCACAGCCCGACAAGCAAAACCAGCCCCCGCCCACAAAGCGGCGCGGTTGCCGTCCAGCTTGGCAAAGCCGTCAGGATAAACCCGGCAAGGGCGGCGACCATAAAGCCGTAAATCATTTCATGGGCATGCCAAAGTCCGGGCGATGCCCAGGGCAACGGATCGACGCCATCAAACAAAACAAATAACCAGATCGGGATAATCGCGATGGCATATCCCGCCGCCAGCAGGAAAAACGGCCGGAACGCATAAGCCCAAAGGGGATGCAGATAAAAGCGATCCATCACAGCCTGTCTGTATCCTGTGCCCCGAATGCCCGCGCCACAACCGGCACCGCCAGCAAATCACCAACCGCATTGAAAATGTCGCGTTCTGCGCGGCAACCGGGCGTGCCGGACATTTGATGTTGATAAACAATCCCACGCGGATGCCGGTCCATCACAACGATAACATCGCTGATCCGGGCGGCTTCGATCAAATCATGGGTAATAAACACCGCCGTCAATCCGCGGTCTGAAATCTGGCGCACCATCAAATCCTGCAATTCCTGACGCAGGCCGACATCAAGCGCGCTAAACGGTTCGTCAAGCAACAACAAATCGGGTTCAATCACCAAGGCCCGGCCAAGGGCAACACGCTGGCGCATCCCGCCGCTCAGTTCATGGGGATATTTATCCAAATCGCGCAAATCAAGGCCAAGCGTGATGGCAAGCGCGCCAATCCTGTGCTGAAAATCAGCACGTCTTTGCCCCCGTGCCACAAGGCCAAACGCCATATTGTCGCCCGCACGTTTCCACGGTAACAAACGCGGTTCCTGAAACACCATTGCCGGATTGCGAAAATCACACTCAAGACTGCCGCTATCGGCATCAATCAACCCGGCTGCAATCATCAATAATGTCGTCTTGCCACAGCCCGACGGCCCGACGAGTGAAACAATCTTGCCCTGCCCGATCTCAAGCGAGATATCGGAAAAAATTTCCTGTCCCATCCGGCTAACCGAAACCGATTTCCACGCCAGCATCACATCCTCCGCATTTGGGCAGATGACCCTTGCCCGGCAGGGCGTCGGCGCCATGTTTCGGTGCGCCGTTTAAGGGGTTCCAACACAAGATATTCCACCGCCAGCAACAACCCGACCACCGCAACAATCCACGCCATGGTCGCGGCCGTATCAAGATTGACCCGCGCAGTTGCCATTCTGGCCCCGATCCCGTCCGAGGTCGCCAAAAGTTCGGCCATCACCGCAACCTTCCACGCCATGCCAAGCGCGGTAATCCAGGCCGGAAACAGATAGGACAGGATATGGGGCAGATGCACATCAACAAAAATACGCAACCGACTGGCGCGAAAAATACGCGCCATATCCTCAAGCTCGCGGTCAAGGGTACGCGTGCCTTCCACCGCCCCGGCAAAGGTGATCGGGATGCTGGTTACAATAACGGTAAACATCGGTGTCATACCGGTTGGCCCGAACCACAATAACGCCAGCACAATCCATGCAATCGGCGGAATGCCCAGCAACACCGTCACCACCGGGCGCACCGCACGGGCGGCTGTCATCGATAACCCGGCCATAACCCCGACCAAACTGCCAATCAGCCCGGAAACCGCAAACCCGCCAATCGCACGGATGGCGGTATCCGAGGCCGCCGATATAGCCGATCCATCACGAATAAACCCCACAAGCCGCGCAAACGCATCGGCCGGGGCCGGCAGGATAAAATCGCCATAAACCGCGTGCCCGGTTTCCCAAAGCGTAACAAACAGGAAAAGGCCAACCAACGCCCCCCAGACACTCCAAAAATAAACGGCAATGCCTTTGATAACGCCAATCACGCCTTTCCCTGCCTCCGATCAAAGTGAAAGATAGAATGCATCGGCGGGCAATTTCCCGCCGATAATATCGGGGGATTGCTGCGCCAGCGTTTCAAAGAAAAATTCAAGATCCGCCCGCGCATCCGCCGCCGAGACCACCCGTAAATTGGAATACGGAATGGATTTTTCGATCACCGGCCCGGCAATTTCCAGATAATCCTGCGCCAGTCGTCCGGCACTGGCCGGATTATTATTCACCCAGTCGGTTGACCGCGCTGCCTGTGCGTTAAATGTCGTTACAAAATCGGGCTTGCGCGCCAAAAGACCGTCACTCACCACCGCCCCGGCCTGTGGAATAAACGGTGCGCGCCCGGTCGCCCGTCCCCATTCATCCTGAAGGCTCAGGACCCGATTAACCGCAATCGATGCGCCAAGCCCCTTAAGGATTGATGCAGTTGCAAGCGGCTCTGGCAAAATCGCGGTATCAACCCGCCCGGCCAACAAATATTGCACCGCCTCAAGCGGGGTCGCGGTGTAAAGGATGTTAACATCCTTATCCGCCGACATCCCGTTTGCGCCTAGAATATGACGAAACACCAGATCGGGCATGTCATTGCGAAACGGCATGACAATCGTTTTCCCGCCAATATCCGAAAGCGACGTCACAGCCTTATCCGTGCTCATCATATAAAGCAGGCCCCAGGTCATCACATTGGCCATCTTGACCGGCAACCCGCGATTAAACAGGTTGGCCCCGGTATAGGTCGGCACAATTGTGATTTCCATGTCACCCGATGCGACCCCGGCGCGCATTTGATCCGGCGTCCGCCAAACCCGAAAAACCGATCCGGGTGCCGCGTCTTGTATCGCGCTGCTTTCCGTCAAATGGGCCAGCGCAATCGACGGGCCGACCGGCGGCCCCCAAATACCAACCGCATCCGCCGATTTTTCGGCTGCGGCAAAAGCATAGCGTGATGAAAGTGCGACCGCGCCGCTGGTAACCGCCCCGGCCAGAAAAGCCCGGCGGCCAAGTTTTTTTGCATCGAACATCGTCGTCTCCTTTAAACTGCACGATCATCCGTGCGGATTAGAAATTGCCCGACAAACGGACCCAAATCGCCCGACCCGGTGCATATATCGTTGATTTCCCGGGGTTTTCGATGTGGTTGCCCTTGATGTATTCGCGGTAATCACGGTCCAACAAATTGTCGATCCCCGCACTCAGCGACATACGGTCGTAAACCTGCATCCCGGCATAAAGATCCAGCACGCCAAAACCGCCAGTATGTTCGTCAAAGCCGCTTCCCGTGGCGGTGTCATCATCCAGCCGGTTTTGATCGGCGACCAATCGCAACCGCGACCCGACATTCCAGGTCCCAAGGCTGCCAAGACTTTGGTGATAATCGACCAGGATATTGGCCTCAAGCGGGGCTACCTGATAAACGGCCCGGTTGTCGGTTGTGTTCTCTGCCCGCTGCCAGGTCACATTCATCCGGCTCGATAAATTCCGCGTCGCATTCCATTGCAGATCAGCGTTTGCCGCCATCCAATTGGCGTCAACATTGCGAAAAACATAGGCCCCGTCGCTTAAAAGAACACCGCTTTGCCCGCGCGCCCGATCCAGCGTGATGAAATCATTGATCCGGTCGTAATAAACCGACCCGCTTAGACGGACCGATTGGAACAGGCCAGACCCCGGTTTTTTACGCTGATAATCAAGATAGGCATCATCTTCAAAGATCGTGCCGATTTCAAACTTGTGATGTTTTTCCGCTGAAAGCTGCGGATTACCGACCCAGCGTGATGTCGTTGCACCGCTAACGGCGTGGTATTTCTCGATATTATCTGCCGACCTTACAAGCCGCGATGCATCGCCATAAACCGTAAGACCGGCGGGATGAACAAGCTGCTCATAGCGCAAGCGCCCGCTCAGATTGTTGTCCGTCGCGTCAAGGTCCGTGGTCCCGTAATAGCTGCTATAAAGGGTTCTGGGGCTGATATTGAACAATGCCGGGTTTGGCCCACCATCGGGCACCTCGTCGGCGGCCCCCGGTGCGGTATGCACCCGTTCAAACAGGATGCCCGCCTTTAAAGTCCGGTCCTGTTCGGCGCCAAAACTTTTTTCCGTATCAAGATTAAACGCCAGCGTATCGCGATCAACATCTGGTATCCGCACGGAATTGACCTTGTCGCCATTCGTCACGTTATAGCGTCTCGCCACGTGGTTATCGTGCGTTCCGGTAAATGTCAGGGCGTTTTCCCAGCCCGCCGTATCAAAGGATGCCTTGCCCTGCCCCTCCCAAATTCGGCGGTCAATCGCAACCCGCATTTTCTGGCCGCTATTGCTGCGCAGGCTGTAATTATCCGCACGGCGGGTTAAATCGATCAGCTTGAAACCGCTCTCGAAATCAACGCCCGTGCCAAAAATATCGCGCGTCTCAAGGATCGCCCGACCAACCTTTCGATCCGTCTCAAGCAAATCCAAGCCATGATGGGGCTGCTTTTCGTCGGTAATATCGTCCTGAATCCCGATCAGTTTCAGCGACGCCAAGGGGGATGGTGTCCATCCGGTCACAAATTGGCGCACCTCGCGGCGATACCCGGCATCGACTTCTTCGCCATTGCCCCCTTCATAACTACCGGAATCTTCAAACCGATAGCCCCCCATGGCAAAACCTTCCGCCCCTTTGATCGCGGCTTGCCCGGCATAGGTTTTTGTATCCCCCGCCCCGTCAAAACGGGTTGTCACCTTTACCGGGCGTTTTGCGCCCAGAACACTGTCCTCAACCCCTTCGGATTTTTCCAGCGCACCATGGCGAAACTGATGCATCGGGTCGGCTGTCAACAACGTTTCCGGTGTAATAAGTTTCGGCGGCCCGCCCTTGGCATGACGTTGCACCACCGTCGGATCAACAAACAACTCCTGGGCAACAACCTGCCCGGACAGCACCACACAAAATGCACACCCCAAACTAAAAGCAGTCCCCCCGGACATACGCTTCATCAACCCCATATCAGTTCCCCATTCCCATGATCAGACGTCAGTTTCACTGACACAAACACGCAACCCTAAATGCAATTAGTTTTGCGAATCATTTTCACTTGGGATGAAATATAGAGCCTCCTCTGCCCCATCCTTGACTTTGGTCAAGAAACGATATTCGGTCTTAATTGCAAAAAACCTTCAACCTGAACAATAAGTTAGTTCCTGATGGCTAAAACACAACTTTTGCATGCAAAGCCCTTGTAAAAGGATGTTGAAATTTGCACACTGCCCGAATTGGAACACCTCGGCTGAAAGAAAGTGCTGTTTTGACCCCGCTTGATGCCACCACTGCCCTGATCGTCCTTGATGTGCAAAAGGCCATCGACGATCCGAAATGGAACAGCAAAAACAATCCCGGCTATGTCGATGCGATTGTGCGCTTGCTGGACGGGTTCCGCGCATCAAACCTGCCTGTCATTCATGTCCGCCACCAAGAAGCCAATCCGGCATCAACCTTTTATGTCAATGGCCCCGGCCAACCGTTCAAGGATGAAGCAACACCGGTTGACGGTGAAACCGTCATCACCAAAACCGTCAATTGCGCCTTCATCGGCACCGACCTTGAAGATCAATTGCACGCACGCGGCATCAAACGGCTGATATTTACCGGCGTTGTCATCCACAATTCAATGGATGTGTCGATCCGCGCAGCACAATGTCTTGGTTTTGAAGTCTATCTGCCACTTGATGCCACCACCGCGATTGACATTACAGACGCCAATGGCAAACGGTTCGACGCGCAAACCGTTTTTGATCTCTATGCTGCTGTTCTGGCATCGGAATATTGCACATTAACCCGCAGTAAAGATGTAATCAGTGCCCTGCCCTGAACCATCTTTGTTCGGTACGAACCATCTATGACAACAGCGCTCAATATCCATTTTGCGCAGTCATTATCCATAAAACGTTAAAATTGACATGGCTCTTTCTTTCGCCATAGCCCCCACCGCACACTGCCGTTAAAGGTCCTACAACGAAGCTGCTCTGTCAGCAGCGCAGGGGGACGTTTTGCCATGAGAAGACGTAATAAAATCAGCCATATCTTCAAACGGGAACAGGCTAATCGCCCCCCCATCACCGGCTTGATGTCTTTTACAAGAAAATGGCTATATGCACTGGCTCTGACCGGACTGTCCTTGCCCTTTGCCAACAGCGCTTTCGCCCTGAGCGCGGGGTGTACTGGTTGGAACACGTCAATCACCAGCGACGGCGCAGTGACAAACGGCCAACCGTTTAGCGCTTGGGAGGTCGCCAAGGTCACCTTCGAACACGTAGGCGGCACATCGCCAAACAATTATACCTATACCTATACGGATAACATAAACGCCGCCAATTCACGCTCCGCCACGGCGGGCAGCACCAGCATCGGCGAAACCGTCACCCTCACCATCCAGATTCCAGCTGATACGACCAACGCCAAACTTATCATGCATGGCCCCACTGCGAGCTACAACATAACGGCAACCTGCGTTGCCGGATCGCCACCGGCCGAGAAATCAACATCCGCTGCCAGCACTTCATCTGCAGTTATCGGTGCGGTTTCACGGTCCCAAACCACCGTTATTCAGCAAAACATCAAATCACGCACCTCCTCGATCATCAGTCCTGCCAACACATCCCAAATAGGGAACGTTCCTAACGAAACGATATCATCGGGCACCCCCGGCACGAATAACGCAAGTTTGATCGACAACCTTGCGGATGATAACCGGAACACCATCACCAACCGCAACAATGCGCTCCGTCGTCTTGCCATGACCGGCGATTTCGATAGTTCCCGGATGGCCGCAAACGGCTTTGGCACCTCCGCCCTCGGCCTTGGCCCAACCGATCAGGGCGATGTTGGTGGCGCTGGCGGTATTGACGGCCGATCTGCATTGCAAAATGCCTCCCCCTTCACCGTTTGGGGGCATGGTTCCTTTACCTCGGTCGAAAACGACTTTGTCAGTGGCAGCACGGACAGCCGTTATAATGGCGATGTCTGGGGCTATAATATCGGGCTGGATTACAAATTCGCCGAAACCCTGACAGCGGGTCTGTCGCTTGGTTATAACGATACTGACCTGACCACCTCATTTAACGATGGCAGCTATCAGGAAAAGGGTTGGGTCGCATCCCCCTATGCCATTTACCGGCCAATTGCCAATCTGACCCTGGTCGGCGAAGCCGGGTTCGGGCTGGGCGATATTGATGTTGCACGCAATAACGACGCGGTTTCGGGCAAAACGGAATCAGACATGTGGTTTGCGGCGATCAATGCATCCTATGTCATCCACCCCGTCAAAACTCTGACCGCCGTCTCCCTGACCCCGTCACTGGCGTTTATTGCCGCACACAAAACAGTCGATGCCTATACCGAAAGCGACGGCACCGCAGTTAGCAAAACCACCGCAAACACCCGCCAGATTAATCCGGCCATCGAAGCCGCCTATGGCTTTGCCCCAACTCAAAGCCTGACCGTGACCCCGTTCATTGAAACCGGTCTGATTTATGATTTCACCGATGAAATCAATAATGACAAAACGGCGTTTAATATCGGCGGCGGTGTGCGCCTGTCCGAAAGCACCACCGGGCTCAATGCCGCGCTTGAAGGCAATTACCTTGCCGGGCGCACCGATTACACCGAATACACCCTTAGCGGCACAGTCACCTATGGCTTTGCCCTGATGGGAGATGATGGGCAGGAAATGGGCATCGTCAAACCGTTTGTGGCGTGTAACCTCAACGAATACGGCAACCAGCGCGTCCGCACCGGGTTTGGCTTTGATACCGGCCCATTAACCAGCGAACTCGCCCTTAGCCATATGATGTCGGTTGCCAATGATGATGACGACACCGATACCAGCATGATCGAAATCAGCATGTCCTTGCCGTTCTGATCATCGACTAATACAGATATCCAAATGCAATCTATTGCACGCAAACACCCCTGACTATTGGTCGGGGGTGTTTGTCTTTGCGGTTACATTTACGATCAGCCCATAATTTTCGCCCGCAATAATGCACATCATCGCCCCCAATGATGTAACAGTATCCCCCGATCAAAGCTCAAAATCTGAATTTCATCAATGAACGCGGAACAACCCTGCTTTCTCGGCGTTGTTGCTGCTATCATACGGATCCCAAATATGGGGCACGGACAAACGCAAACAACAACAGGAACAATCATGTCCATCAATCGTGTTATCGGCGCTGTCATTCTTGTGATTGGTCTGGGTCTTTTGATTTCCGGCTATAATGCTTCGGAAAGTGCCGCAGATCAGCTATCTGAAACCTTCCTTGGCAATTATACCGACGAAACCGTCTGGTATCTGATCGCCGGTGCCGCCGCGACCGTTGGCGGCTTCCTGTTGCTTATGTTCGGGCGTCGTCGCTAAATCGTTACGGCTGACAGCCTTAACCGCCGACGATATCAATTCTCAGGGTTTAAGCGCCTCAGCCTGAACCCTGAGCCCCAAAACCCGCTCATCGTCAGTATTATATGGCATGCGCTTCGCGCAACACTCAAATGGGCTTTATGGACATTATGGTCATTATGGCTATAATGTCCAAGTCCATACGGAGGTAATCATGAGCCGCGTTTCAGCAACAGAGTTCAAAAACAACATCGGTGCATTTAGTGATGCTGCAATGCATGAACCGGTAATCATCACCAACCATCAGCGCGACCGCCTTGTTCTTATGTCTGCAGAAGAATATCGGCGCCTGACCAATGTGCCTGATACCCCGCCTGACGACCGTAAACGTCTGATCCGCGAACGGGCCAATTATCATCGCGATACGATTATTGAACTGGCGCAACGGTGACCGCACCCACATGGGTCACACGGGTCGATGTTGAAGCAATTCATGAAACCATGATTGAAATCGGTGGCGGCTCATACGGCTTACGCGATGCCGCCTTGCTGGAATCGGCCCTTGCCCGCCCGCAAAACCTCTATGCCTATGGCAAAACCAATATTTTCCTTCTGGCTGCCAGCTATTCAGAGAGGATCGCACGCAACCATCCCTTTATCGATGGCAATAAACGCACAGCCCTTCTCACCGCCGATCTGTTTCTTGCCGACAATGGCCTGCATCTGAACAAAGCCATTGGCCTTACATATGTTGAGATGATGGAAAGGCTCGGCCAAGGCCTGATGACGCGCGACGAAGCTGCTGATATTTTCCGCATGAATTGCCAACCTGCCTGACGGCTCTGGCAACAGACTGTTGACGAACAGCATCTGGTCTTGAGGCCCGCTTCGCATCATATTTGGTACAAATAATGAAACCAAAACAGGTGCTCAAATGACCAACGCGTCTTCGAACGCTACGGCCCCCAGCCTTACGCCGATCTTCATCTCGCACGGGTCGCCCATGCTGGTGGCGCGGCAAAACACCCCGGCCTTTGACTTTCTGGCCCATGAACTAGCACGGCAAACCGATGGCGCGCGGGCGATCCTGATGATCTCTGCCCATTGGCAAACAAAAACGCCAACCATCTCGACCGCGGCACGCCAGGAAACCATTCATGATTTTTATGGTTTCCCCGATCCGCTATATCGCCTGCAATATGATGTTGCCGGAAATCCTGAACTGGCATCTGAAATTGCGGATCTGATCGGGGCAGAAACCGATGCCAAACGCGGCCTTGATCACGGCGCATGGATGCCGATGATCCTGGCCCGGCCCGATGCCGATATTCCGGTATTTCAGCTTTCAATGCTCGGCCATGGCAGCCCGGCCGATCATTACGAACTGGGTAAAAAACTGCGCGGTTTGCGCGACCTTGGCGTGCTGGTCATTGGCAGTGGGGCGATGACCCATAACCTGCGCACCCTTGATCGCAACGAAGGCCCGATTGATCCATGGGCCGTTGAATTTACCAACTGGATGCTGGGCAAACTTGGCAGTCACGATATCGATGCCCTGCTTGATTACCGTGCCCAAGCCCCCCATGCCGCCCGCGCCCATCCCGAAGACGATCACCTGATGCCGTTTTATGTTGCCCTTGGCGCGGCATCCGATGATTTCGTTGCCGAAACCCTGCATGACAGTTTTGAATTCGGCAACCTTGCCATGACCGCTGTGCGCTTCTACGATCAGGGCACTGTCACGGCGGCGGCCTGATCATATCTGATCCTGATGATGTGATTGCACCGACTGCCCTAACCAATACGGGATGCCATGCTTTCGCAAGACCAGACCACGCTTGACATCAACACCACACGACAGGGCCTGATTGAAATCACCGATCAGGTCCAGTCATGGATCGCCCAAACCGGCATCACAACCGGGCAAATCACATTGTTTTGCCGCCACACCTCGGCCAGCCTGACCATTCAGGAAAACGCCGATCCCGATGTTGTGCTCGATATCGAAACCTTCTTTACCCAACTGGTGCAGGAAAACCCCGGTCTTTACCGCCATACCTGCGAAGGCCCGGATGATATGCCCGCCCATATACGTGCAAGCCTCACCGATGTGTCGCTGACCATTCCGGTATCACAGGGCCGCGCTGTTCTGGGGATCTGGCAAGGTATCTATCTGTTTGAACATCGCCACGCCGCCCATCATCGTCAAATCACCCTGCATCTGATCGGGGACTAAACGTTCAAGGCCCCAGCTCCGGCCCCGGTGGGCTTACCCTACCAATTCCGGCTGACGCAACCAGATACCCTTCATCTGAATTTCAAGCAATTCACGCAGCGTCGCACACATATCCTCGCAATCGTAATTCTCGGTGCCGACATGTTCGTGGATGGTGAATAAAAACAAAGCCATCGTGGTTTTGTGAATTGCCGCCGGATCAATTTCCGGGTTCAACTCGCCGTCAAGCTGGGCATCTTCGATCAGGCGCGTCATCGCTTCAATCAACCCGCTATTACGCATCAATTCCTTGACCGCCCCTTTGCGCGGGGTAAAGACAAGTTGCTGCAAAATCACCCGCCAAAGCCCCGGTTGCAGGGCAATCTGGGCAAACCGAAACGATGCGATATGCATCATCTTGTCCACAAAACACCATTCCGGGTCCATGGTGTGAAGGCCCTTCTTGATCGCATCGGCAAGATGTTCGCCAACACTTGAAATCAACAGGTCTTCCTTGGTCTCGAAATGGCTAAAAACTGTGCCTTCGGCCACCCCGGCGGTCTTGGCAATTTCACGCGTTGACGCCCCGTCATAGCCCTGCGCATTAAAACATTTACGCGCCGCTTCAAGGATATTATGGCGCGTCTGTTCGCGTTTTCCTGCACGGGTATTCATCGGCCACCTCGGATTAACTGAGCGCACTCACTGAGTGAACTCAATTAGTCCGATTGATGACCAATGTCAAACGCCGGATCATTTGGCGCAACGATGCCCCGCCCAATGACACATGCCTGAGAAACTCAATTATCGGCAACATTCGGGTCAGTTTCACGTGCGGCCTGATAGGTCGCATTTTCACAAGACGCAAACATGTCCTGATCCTTGCGATAGACCGTCGTGCCAACCCGCATCACGCCCAGAACGGTTGAAAACACATTGTCATGGGAAAAGCTGCCCTTTTGCGCCTGATCACGCATACAGGTATTGTCCAATCCGCGATCATTGGCAAACCCGTTTGATGTCCAGATAAACATCGGCACATGGGTCTGTTCATCCGGGGCAAACATATAGGGTGCCCCGTGCAAATACATGCCGCTTTCGCCAAGCGATTCCCCATGATCGGATACATACAGCAGCACGGTGTTGTACTGGTCCTGATAGGACTGCAACTGTTCCACCAGCTTTGAAATTACAAAATCGGTATAGCGAATGGTGTTGTCATAGGTATTGACCAATTCTTCCTGCGTGCAGTTTTCAATGTCGCTGCGCGGGCAATCGGGCGTGAAAAAACGATGTTCATCAGGATAGCGTTTGTAATAGGTCGGGCCGTGGCTGCCCATCAGATGAAGGGTAATCAGCTTATCGCCAGACATTCCAGCAATCTGTTCGTCCAACCCGGCCAGCATCACCTCGTCATGGCAAGTACCATTGCCACAAAATTCGGGAAAATCTTTCGGGCGAAGCTCAACACTTGGCGTCCGGTCACATGCGCCTTTGCATCCTTCGTCATTTTCTTTCCAAAACACCGAAACACCGGCCTTGGCCACAACATCCATCAGGCTTTCACTATGGCGGGCGACTTCGCCGTTGTAATTGTCATGCCCCATGGTTGAAAACATGCAGGGTACTGAAACGGCCGTGGCCGTCCCGCAAGACCGGACATTCTGAAACGCCAGCAAACCGGGGATTTTTTGGGTAAAGACCGATGTCGGTCGCGCGTATCCATTGGCCTGCACGCTTTGGGCGCGCGCGGTTTCACCAATCACCAAAAACATCAATGTCGGTTTGCCATTGGCGGAAATTGCCACAGTCTGATGCGCATCATCACCCACCGTGCGAAATGCCATTTTGGACGAAACATAGCGTCGTTTGAAATATTTCACCGTCCCGGCCACGTAATTGACCGGGGCGACTTCCTTGCCCAGCACTTTGTTATTGCGCCCGACCGATGCGTAATCCTTGAAATAAAGTCCGGCCAACCCGCCCAGCATAACAAGCGGCACCATGATCATCACCATGCGCCCCATGACACCGCGCAGGATCGTTTCCGGATAGCGGACCGGCATCAGGGCCAAAAGCACAACCGGGATCCCCCCGGTGACAACAAACCACATCGCCGATTGCAGATTAAGATAGGAACCCGCTTCACCCGGATTGGTTTCAACGACATTTTCGATCATGCCCCGGTCAAACACGATGCCGTATTTGATCATCGCATAATTGGCCAGCGCCCCGGTAATCAGCAACAGGGCAAAAAACGGCTTCATCAAATATTTGAACGAAAACGGCGTAAACAGCACGACCGAGCCCAGCAGCAACACAAATGGCGCACTGGCCGCAAAGCCCAGATCATAGGTCTCAAGCGCCCCTAAAATACTGTAAAAATGGCCCAGAACCTTCCAGTTCAATACCAGAGTAAAATAAAGCGCAAGGCCAATGATGACAAAGCGGTAATCAATTCTGGGAAGGCTAAAACGGGACATCGGCACTCGCACACATAAGGGCTAAATGCCCCACGTCTGCGCTGCGATGTCAGTCCGCGTTTGGCAACGGAACCAACAGGGCCGGAATCAATCCGATACGTGGGGCAACCGGCCAAATCAACCGGTCCCCAATGCCTATCAGCCCAACCTGACAGCAACCTGAACACACAAGCCCCGCCCCGATATGGGCTAATGTTAAAAGTGATGTGGTGATCTTGATGTCAAAGCAGCGATTAAACCGCGGCCCTACGCAACCGCCTGCGGCTCTCGCGCAAGGCCAGATAACTATGTGTCGCCAATGTCACGATCACAATCACCCCGCAGACAAGCGTGGTCTGACTTGGCGCTTCATCAATCACCAGCCAGACCAAAAGCGACCCGAAAATCGCCTCGTTCAACATGATCAGCCCGGCCTCGGCCGCCGGAATTTTCTTGGCCCCGGCGGTGATGAACACAAACGACAACGGCAAGATCAAACAGCCCAGCAACACCAGCCACAGCATATCAAATCCGCTGACAAGACGGGGGTCGGCTGCCGGGGCAATGATCAATGTCGCCATCAGCGACCCGATCATCATCGCCCGGATTGCATCGATATGATTGCGCGTGCCGACCACGTTGAAATAACACGCCATACAAATCGCCGTGCCAAGGGCTAAAACATCGCCCAGCGTATTGGCCCCGCCAAACCCGGCCCCGACAATGGTTGCCAGCGCGCCAAACACCACAATTGATGCAACCCATGTCCGCATCGCTTGGGCACGTTTAAACACAAACACCCCGATCAACCCGGCCAAAAGCGGGGTTGCGGCGATGATCACCAATGTATTGGCCGCATCCGTATTGCGGATCGACAGGATGAAACACACACTGGTGCCGCCGTAAAACACCCCGGCAAACAGCTCGTCACGCGTTGGCAGTATCGCCCGGCCAAGGCTTTGACGCCGTCGCAAACCCTGCACCACCGCTACTGCAAAAAGGGTCGCGGTCAACAATGCCAACCGCCAAAACGCCGTCGTCGTATTCGGTGCCTCGACCAAACGCACCAAAAGCGCATCCGGGCTAATGATCATCACCCCGATCAGGACAAGCCAGCTACCATGCAGCGCAGGTTTGGAAATTTTGATCGCGGACATCGGGGCACTTTCATAAAATCAGTCAGGCACCAGACAAATGGCACGGGTTGGTTTTGCATTGGATTACGCCCGATGACAAATCCAAATTTCTCATCAATCGATCAACATTGCTTATGAACCTCTTCCCTCACACCCACGCAGGCGTATGTCCATCGCACAGCAAGCGCAGCCCCCCGACAGGAACCCCATATTACCGCCGTCTTGATGCCCACCTTCACGGCCATGACGAAACTTGCGCACGCATATTCGCCTCTATCCTTTCTCTGCAAAGGCGGGCCATGTTGCCTCCTGCACCTTGCCAATCCCGCAAGGCCGTTTCACACAAAGAAATGGTTTTGTTTGCCCGCCAAGGCCGATAAGTTGAAACAGTTTCGCCACACCAGAAAACAAGGATCATCCCCATGGCCGGAAAAATCGACGCCCGCCTTGCCGAACTCGGCATCACCCTGCCCCAGGCAAATGCCCCGGTGGCCAATTATCTGCCCTATGTCCGGTCGGGCAATCTTGTCCATGTGTCGGGCCAGATCACCATGGAAAATGGCGAGTTGAAATTCCTTGGCAAACTTGGCAAGGAATTTAAGGTCGAAGACGGCCAAAAAGCCGCCCGCCTGTGCGCGCTGAACCTGATTGCGCAGGTCCGGGCCGCAATTGGCGATCTTGATAACGTCACCCGGGTTGTCAAACTGAACGCATTCGTCAATTCCGCCCCCGATTTCACCGATCAACCCAAAGTCGTCAACGGCGCATCCGATACCATGGTCGAAGTCTTTGGCGATGCGGGTAAACATGCCCGTTCGGCGGTTGGCGTCGCATCCCTGCCGCTTGGTGTTGCGGTTGAAATCGACGGCATTTTCGAAGTCGCCTGATCGCCCCTCAAAACCACCACAGTCTCAAAAGCCGGGCACATTCACGCCCGGCTTTTGTCATTTCCGGTCCAGTAAGATCAGTCCCTAATGCTTGCCCGCCACCGCGTTAAGCCCAACAACACCGCCGATAATCATTAACAAAAACATGCCTTTAAAGACTGTCATCGGCTCCTTGAAAAACACCATCCCGATCACCGCAATCGCCGCCGTACCAAGCCCCGACCAAACCGCATAGGCCGTACTGACCGGGATGGTTTTAAGCGTCATCGACAGCACCCAGATGCTCACCCCGTAAAGCGACAAGCTGAGGGCGGCAAACCGCCAATCGGAAAAACCGTTCGACAGCTTAAGCGACACCGTCCCGACCACCTCAAGAAGAATGGCCCCAAAAAGATAAACCCACGCCAGCATGTCCAAGCCTTTCATCACCAAATCATTTTTCGGCCCCACCATGGTCAAAACCACCGCACCGGACAAGCCCTCACACGCATAGGAGGCCACTTTGCCCTGCATCAATCCCCCGCCAAAGCCATTGCGTATAATCCCCCATCAGGGCACATTGCGGCCCCATCAGCAAAATGCGACACTGCGCCCCCAGGAAACACCGAAAAAGCACCGGCAAAAGCAGCAGGGATAATGACATGATCGACACCGATATTCTGATTGCAGGCGGCGGTATCGCCGGTATGAGTGCGGCGGCCCGGCTTGCCGCCGATGGCCATAAGATCATGATTGTCGATCCCGCCCCGGCTGACATCGGCGAAGGCAGCGATTTGCGCACCACCGCCTTTCTGGAGCCGGGCATCGAAACCCTTAAAAAAGCCGGTGTCTGGGATGCGATAAAACCAACCGGTGCGGAATTGCGCGTCATGCGCATTGTCGATGCCGGGGGCACCGAACGCACGCCCCGCGAAACCGCCGATTTTGATGGCTCCGAAACCAAGCAGGGTTTCTTTGGCTGGAATGTCTCAAACAAGGCCGCCCGCGTAACGCTGATGGCAAAGCTCGCCACCCTGTCAAATGTCGATTTTCGTTTCGCCACCACCGTTACCGGTTTTAAAGCCACCTCGCGCTATGGCGAAGCCACATTATCTGATGGTCAAACCGTGCGCGCCAAGCTGGTGATTGCCGCCGATGGTCGCAATTCATCGCTACGTGAATTCGCCGGGATCAAACATCGCCGCTGGGCCTATGATCAAAGTGCGATTGTCTTTGTTGTCACCCATGATAACCCCCATGACAATATCTCGACCGAAATCCATCGTACCGGCGGGCCACTCACCCTTGTGCCGATGCCTGATCTTGATGGCAAACCGTGCTCATCGGTTGTTTGGATGACCCCGGCGGACCGCGCACAGCATCTCAACGCCATGGATGATGAAACCTTATCTGCCGAAATCACCCATGAGACCATGAACCTGTTTGGCCCTCTGACCGTCGCCAGCCCGCGTGCAGTCTGGCCAATGATTTCACAAGTCCCCGCCCGGCTGATTTCCGCCCGGCTTGCGCTTGTCGCCGAGGCCGCCCATGTCGTTCCGCCAATTGGTGCGCAGGGGTTAAACATGAGCCTGCATGACATCGAAACCCTCGCCACCCTGATCGCCAAAGCCAAATTCAACGGCGAGGATATCGGCGCGACCAGCCTGCTGAAATCTTACGAACGCCGCCAACTTCCCAAAACTTTGGCCCGCGTCGGCGGCATTGATTTACTCAACCGCGCATCCATGTTCGAACCCAAAACACTGCGCGATTTGCGCTATGTCGGCCTGTCCACGCTCAACCGCATCGGCCCGCTTCGCAAACTCGCGATCAAGGTCGGCATCGGGAAATAGGCAAGGTGGGCGGGAAACACCCCCGCCCACCTTGCAAAATCGCTTTAAACAATCAGCTTGCCATCCGCCCCGAAAAACGGATGCGGTCCGTCATAGCGGTCGATATAGGCCAGATGCGTCAAAAGGTTTTGGCTTGGCGTATCCCAAACATGCAAATGCATCGCGGGTGGTTCCATGACAAAGGCCGATGGTCCGTCATCGCGCAAATCAAACGCCACCTGATGGGCCACCGATGGGCCAATCATCAACGGCACCCCGGCCCAAATCGTATGGATCGGGCGATGGACATGCCCGCATATAATCGCCCGGATGCGATCACGATGCTGCGCAACAATCGCCGCCAGTTCATCGGCCCCTTCCCCCAAATTCTGCGCATCCATATGGGCAATGCCGGTCACAATCGGCGGATGATGCATGAAGATCAGGCAAGGTCGATCATCCCCGTCACTTAGAACCCCGCGCAACCAGTCAAACTGCTCTGCCCCCAAAACCCCGCCCGGTTTGCCTTCATCAAGGGTATCCAGCGCAATCAGGCGCAACGGGTAATCATCGACAACGTAATTGACGAATGCTGCCCCGCCCTTAACCGGGGTCGCATCCGGAAAAGCCGTGCGCAAGGGGGCACGCCGGTCATGATTGCCCGGCACCATGAAATACGGAAGGGTCAATTTCGTCAGGATTTCCGCCACCAACGCATATTCCTGCTGGCTGCCAAGGTCGCCAATATCACCGGTAAAAAGCACCACATCCGGGCGCGGGTTCATCGCCATAACATGGGCAACTGCCTTTTCAAGCGCGCCAGCGGTATCGACCTTGCGATAGGCAAGCCGGCGGCCCGCCCCGATATGCAGGTCGGTCAATTGTGCAATCAGCATCTTTGTCGTTTCTTTCGTTCTTATGAATTGACCGCAACAGCGGGGAAAACCGTCAATCGGTCGGCATTGACCCGGCAATGCACAGGCGTCCCGGCGTTGATCACATCATCAGGATGGGTATCGACAATCACCGGCAGGTCGCCAATCCCCGAAACGGTCAGGCGCAACCGTTCGCCCAGATACGAAACCGCCTCGACCCGGCCGGTGAAATCGGCATCCCCGGCTTCACAGGTCGAAAGCCCGTCAGCACGGAAATAAAGCTCGACCGGGCCTTGATCAATGATATCGCCATGGCGCGGATCAAACGCATCCACCGCATCAAAAACACGTTCGCCAATATGCAAACGCCCGTCATGCATTTGCCCGTCCAATCGGTTGGCCGCGCCGACGAAATCGGCAACAAACGGGCTTTGCGGTTTGCGGTAAATCTCGCGCGGGGTGCCGATCTGGGCGATTTTGCCCTTTTGCATCACCACAATCCGATCCCCCAGCGCCATGGCTTCTTCCTGATCATGGGTCACGTAAACCGCCGTAATGCCAAGCTTGCGCAAAAGCCCGTTGATCTCGGTCCGCAACCGTACCCGCAATTTTGCATCCAGTGCGGTCAACGGTTCGTCCAGCAACAACACACGCGGCTGCACTGCAATCGCACGTGCAAGCGCCACACGCTGGCGCTGCCCGCCCGAAAGCTGATCAATCGCCCGGTCTGCCAGCATATCAATATGCATCATTTCAAGCATTGCGGTGACACGGGCATCGCGTTCGTCGCGCGCCACCCCATGCACCTTAAGGCCATAGGCAACGTTCTGCGCCACACTCATATTGGGAAACAGCGCATAGGATTGAAACACCATGCCAACCCGGCGTTTTTCAATCGACTGACGGGTAACATCATCACCATCAAAGGTGATCTTGCCCCCGGCATCGGGGAATTCAAGCCCGGCAATCATCCGTAATATCGTCGTCTTGCCACAGCCCGACGGACCCAGCAAAACAACAGTTTCCCCGCCGGTGATCTCAAGGTCAAAGGGCGCTAACGCCCGCGTGCCATCGGCAAATGTTTTTGCACAATCATGCAATTTGATTTGCGTGGTCATATCGTATCCTCCGCCGTGTCATCGCGTTTGGGCGGACGTTTTGCCGTATCGGCAAACGCCTGCATCGCGATCAGCAACGGCACAATCAAAACAAAGAAAATCAGGGTATAGGCACTGCCGATTTCAAGACGCATCGACGCATAGGCATCGGCAAGCCCAACCGGCAAGGTTTTGGTAAGCGGCGTATGCAACATCCAGGTCAGGTTGAATTCGCCAATTGATAACGTCACCACCATCAACGCCCCGGCCAGAATGCCCGGCTTGGCATTGGGCACAATCACGCCAAAAAACCTGCGCCAGAACCCTGCCCCAAGGCTTGCCGCCCCTTCTTCAAGGGTTTTCATATCCATTGCCGCCATCACCGCCGCAACCGACCGCACCATAAACGGCAGGGTAAACAACACATGCCCGGTCAGGATGAAAAGCCAGCTCATGCGGTACTGGCCAAACCCGCCATAGGTGATCAAAAGCGCCAAGGCCAGCGCAAGCCCGGGAATGGCAACAGGAAGGGTCAGCAATTCTTCAAACAACCGGGTCAACCGGCCGGGCCTGCGGACCAAAACATAGGCCAGCGGCACACCGGCCACCAATGTCACCAAAAGGCAGGCTATCGAAATACCAAGCGATAGTACGATGCTGGCGGCATAAAGGTCCCAAACCTCGAAAATCCAGCGCAGGGTTAACCCCGACGAAAGCCCCTTGAACACATTGACCGTCACCCCGGCAAGTGCCGACATCACAACCGGGATCATGATGAACAGGCACAGCACAATCGTCAGGCCAAGCTGGGCATAAAATTTCCAATCGCGCCCCATGATCATGCCCCCCCGCGCGCGGCAACATCACCGGAATTCCCGGCAAAATACCGCACGCTTGCCAAAAACGCCCATGTCATCGCGCCCAACGCAATGCTAAGCGATGCGGCCACCGCCACATTGGCATTGCGGGTAAATTCGGTATAAATCACCATCGGCAAAACATCGATATCGGTCGCAAGGGTAAAGGCGGTGCCAAAGGCCCCCATCGCGGTCGCAAAACAAATCGCGCCCGACGATATCAAACCGGGCATTAATCCCGGCAATATCACATCCTTAACCACCCGCCATGTCGGCGCACCAAGCGACCTTGCGGCTTCTTCAAGCTGTGGATCAAGCTTTTGCGCCGATGCCATCACCGCCAAAATCACCCGCGGGATCGAAAAATACAAATAGCCGATAAACAGCCCGGAAATGTTATAGGCAAAGACCAGCTTTTCATCAAAAAGCGCATTGGTCATGCTGCCAATCGCCCCCTGCCGGCCTGCCAGCATGATCACCATAAAGCCAACAACCGTGCCCGGAAACGATAACGGCAAGGTCAAAAGCGCGGTGATCATATTGCGCCCGGCAAAGCGATTGCGCACCAAAAACAACCCGCAAATCCCACACAGGACAAGCGCGCAAAACGTCACCCCGGCCGACATCACAAGTGTCTGGACCAGACTGGCGAAATACCGCCCATTGCTCAGGATCACGAAATACGTCGCCCAGCCATCCGGCCCATCCGCCACCCGCATCGCAACAAGCGCCATCGGGATCAGGAAAAACGCTGCCACAATCACCAATCCCGGCGTTATCAAAAGCAACAGGATCGCCGGGCTTCCGGCACCGGGCGTTGCTTGGCCAAAAATACGGGCCAATACGGGGCTAAGGAAAGAAGGGCGCAAACGCCCCTCTTTAATATTTTGCATCAAAGACACTTAACGTACCTCGGACAAATAACGCTCGCTAAAGCCAGCCTGAACTTCGGCCATTTTGGCGTAATCAACCGGTTTGGAACGTTCATATTCGGCCGCTGGCAGGAACTTTGCCGATGCTTCGGGCGACATCGCCGATGCAATGACCGGGCGCAAGAACGCATTGGCCCAATGTGCCTGACCTTCGTCTGACATCACGTAATCCAGAACCTTTTTGCCATTTTCGGCATGCGGGCCGTTTTTGACCAAGCTCATGACATAAGGAACCGCAACCGTGCCCTCGGCCGGAATGACAAAGGCAACATTGGCCTGGTCTTTGTATTTCGCACGATAGGCATTGAAATCGTAATCAAGCAGGATCGGAATTTCACCCGACAGAACACGTGCATAGGCGGTCTGTTTTGGCACAATCGGATCGTTTGCTTTCAACTTTTTGAAAAACTCGATCCCCGGCGTGAAATCGTCAAGGGAACCGCCCATAGCCCGGTTGATCGCCACCGCACCGGCATAACCGACAAAGGCGCTTGACGGGTCAAGATAACCAACCATGCCCTTGTATTCCGGTTTCAAAAGATCGGACCAGCTTTGCGGAACCGGCGCACCATCAAGGGCCTCGGTATTAACGAAAAGACCAATGGTGCCGGAATGAATGGCAAACCATCCACCATCTTCATCTTTCAGGCCGGTCGGAATTTTATCGAAATTGGCCGGTTTGTAATTGGCCGCAACGCCTTCCTGTTTGGCTTTGATACCAAATGACACGCCGTAATAGGCAACATCGGCAACCGGATTGGCTTTTTCTGCCAAAAGCTGTGACAGCGTCTGGCCAGAGTTTTTATTATCCTGCGGTACCTCAATTTTAAGGTCACGGGCGATGTTTTTAAGCTGCCCGCCCCAATCTGCCCATTCCGGCGGGCAGTTGTAACAAATCGCAACATCATCGGCCAAGGCGGGCTGCGCGGCGACAACCGCAAACGCAGCACCCAATACAAGTTGTTTGAAACGCACTTTTGAACTTCCTATACTCAGGTTGATGAACGGCGTCGGAATGATCCAATGGATTCCCCGTCGCTTAGATGATGAGGCAGCAACAAACTCTGTGGGTTTGCCTGCCCCTTGATCAGACCGCGCAGGAATGCAAGCGCCTGCCGGCCCATCTCTTGGGTGGGTTGAACTGCCGAACACAGCTTTGGCGTGATCAGCCCACCCACCGAAATTCCATCAATACCGCCAACCGAAACGTCATCCGGCACCGATAATCCATACGACCGGCACGCATCAATCGCGGCAATCGCCAGCATATCTGTCGAACAGACAAGCCCGGTCACCGCTTCTGGCCCGCATAACAAGTCGCGTAAATATGCCTTAAGGTCGGTTTCGCCAAACCCCACCTGCACCAGATGCGGCGTCTTGATCCCGGCATCGCGCAAGGCGCGGCAAAACCCGTCATAGCGCTGGCGCGACCGATCCGAACTTTCAAACCGACCGGCCACCATCGCAAGCGACCGGTGCCCCTTGGCAATCATCGCATTGGTGATGTCGAATGCCGATTGCGCGTTATCGACGCTGATCGCGGCAATATCGGATCGCGCGGGCTGGTTAAACAGCAACACAAACGGGATTTTTTCCGCCAGCAACAAATCCACCACCGGATTGTTATCGGCATCGGCCAGCGTTAGGATCAACCCATCCACCCGATTGTTCAAAAGCGCTGAAACCGCGCCCATTTCACGATCCGGGTCATAATTTGATGATGTCAAAAGGACGGTCAGCCCCTCGGCATTGGCTTCCTGTTCGATGCCCTGCACCGATGTCGCAAATACCGGGTTGGCAAGCGTCGGCACCAAAACCCCAACGGTGCGGGTCTGGGTCATCTTTAACCGGCGACCATTGATATTGGGGCGGTAATTCAAATACCGCATCGCCGTATTAACGATCTCGGCGGTTTTCGCCGGAACATCACCGGGGAAATTAATCACCCGCGATACTGTCGCGATCGACACCCCCGACTTGCGCGCAACATCACGCATGGTGGGTTTGGATGGCGGGGACGGCTGCAACGGCAAAGATGGCCGGGATGGCTCGGACGTCATCGACTAAACTCCTGTAACGCCCCCACCATAGGCAAATTACAAGTCAGTCTGATAACGCATTTGTTGCCGTTTTATGAATGTTTGAAACGTTTACATTGGCGGAAAGCTGCCATTTCTCTCATCCGCGATTTCCGCCAATTTCCCGCACTCCGGCTTGGCCTCTCTGCCGATTAAATCTGTTCTGCAATCAGATCGCGCATACTGATCGGCGACCGGCCCAATATCTGCTTCAGCGTCGGGTCAACGGTGGCGAATTCACCATTGCGCGCGGCAATGTCACGGCCAAGTATAATATTGGCGACATGTGCCGGGATGCCGCGCCCGGCCAGCTTTGCCCGCATATCATCATCGGCAATAATCTTGTGATGGATCGGTTTGCCCAAAAAATCCGATGCAAGACGGGCAAGCCCCTTAAAATCAAACGACTGCGTCGGGGCAAGCGGCGATGTTGGCCCGCTTTTATCTGGTGCCTGGCTTAGAATGATGGCTGCCGCCTCGGCCAGATCATCATGCGCAACCCATGAAACCGGGCCATCTGCAGCAGTTTCGATCACGCCGGTTTCCAACGCATCCCTTATCACCGCAATCGCGCTGCTGGCATAAAATCCATGGCGCAAGGCGGTCCAAACCACGCCGCAATCTTGCAGCATTTTTTCGGTCGCCGCGTGATCATGCATTGGTGGAAACGCCGAATGGGCACTTGCCGCCATATGGCTGGTGTAAACGATCCGCGCCGCGCCAGCCGCCCGTGCGGCATCGATTGCATTTTGATGCTGGACCAAAGGATCACCGCCATATGCACGTGCATTTGACGACACGATCAACACCTGACTTGCCCCCTCGAATGCCCGCGACAAGCTTTCCGGCTTGTCAAAATCACCCGGCCTGACCTCAACCCCCAATGCGCTCAGATCCGCGGCCTTTTGCGGATCACGACAGATTGCCGCCACCTGATCGGCAGAAACAAACCCCAAAATCTTTTTGACAATAGCATGGCCCAATTGGCCATTCGCGCCGGTGATAATGAACATGACATTTTCCTGATCCGAACAAGCTACATTGTTATCGACGATAACATTTATTCGATATCATTGATTATCACTGGAAACAAGTATTTGCTATCAACGGAAATAAAATTGCGATATTCCTGTAATCATGATGCGATCAGACAGCAAAACCGATCCCGCTTTGCCTGAAAATGACATGCGCACCCGCATCGTTGTGGCGGCGGCAACGCTTATCGGGCACAGCAACCTTGATGGGGCAACCACCCGTGCTGTTGCCGCAGCGGCCGGGGTGCAGGCCCCAACCATCTATCGACTGTTCGGGGATAAAAACGGCCTTCTTGATGCCGTTGCCGAATATAGTCTTCAGGTCTATATCGCTAAAAAATCCACACGCCCGCCATCGCCCGACCCAATACAGGATTTACGCGACGGCTGGGATATTCATGTGGCGTTCGGCCTTGCCAATCCGGGATTGTTTGCAATTCTGATCGGCGATCCCGCCGCCGGACCTGCGGCACGGTCGGTTGAGTCGGGATTGGCGGTTTTGCAACATCGCGTCCATCGCATTGCGCTGGCCGGAAAACTGCGCACAAGCGAGGAACGGGCTGTAAATCTGCTCCGGTCGGTTGGAACCGGTACGGTGCTAACCTTGCTGAGCCAGCCGGAAAACACCCGCGACCCCGGCCTTTCCGATGCCGCACGCGAAGCCGTCATTGCCGCGATCACCGGCCCTGCTGATACGTCATCACCGCCGGGCCCGAACGGGGCCGCGGCGGCCCTGCGCGCCTCTTTGGATCAAACATCGGTCCTTAGCAACGGCGAACGGCATCTCCTTGCCGAACTTCTTGATCGCATTGCACAATCCACCCCGTGATATATGTTTCCTGCATCACCGCCACCTAACTCTGATGCAGCCGAAGCTCCGCCATAAAACCATCCACCTTGCCCGGTCGCGGGGACTGCAATGTCAATTTTCCGCCGGTATTGCGCATGATGGTTTCAACAATCGAAAGGCCAAGCCCCGCCCCCCCGGCCTTGGTATTGGATCGTTTGAACCTTGCGGTTAAATCCGCCATATCCGCCGGATTCACAACATCGCCACCATTCGAAACCCGGATCGTATCGCTGCCGATAATCTCGATCAAAACCGGCTCATCCTGTCGGCCATGTTTAAGCGCATTTTCAATCAAATTGCGCAGGCAAATCGCAAAGGCATCGTGATCGATATTCGCACGCAGCGCCCCGGCCGTCTGCGCATCAAATTCAATCCGCCCCGCCCCATCCGAAACCCGTTCAAGATCATCCATCACCATGCCAAGCGTCGTGCCAAGCTTTTGGTTCTCACCGCTGGGGCTGGTGCCCACCCCGGCCTCGGCGCGCGCCAGCTGAAGCAGCTTTTCCGACAACCGCGACAATCGTTTTAACGATTCCTCGGTCTGATGCGCACGTTTAAGGCCCTGATGATTTTTCGGCAGTTCCTGCAAAAGCCGCTGCGTCTGGGCAAGTGCCGCGGCAATCGGGGTGCGGAGTTCATGCGCACTATGCGCGGTAAAAGTCCGCTCGGCGCGAAGGGCGGCGTCAAGCTTTGCCATCAGCCGGTTGACGGCGGTGACAATCGTGCTAATTTCATCCGGCGCCTTGTCCTGTTCAATCGGCGAAAGATTGCCTTCGCTGCGCGCCTCGATTTCATCGCGAACATGGCGTACCGGTTTCAACCCTTGCCGCACGCCAAACATAATCGCGATAATCACCGCCGGAATCAAAAGTGCAATCGGCAAAAACTGTGCCGAAATGCTTTCCAAAATGGCCTCGTCGCGGTGCTCCATCGGCTCGGCGACTTGCATATAAAGGTTATGTTCGGCGATCACCGCCGTATAGACCCGCAAATCATCATCCTGATAAAATCCGCCCTGCAATGGCACGGGAAACGGCTCTGTCACCGAATTATGCGACCGTAATAAAAGGTCGCCGGTCTCACTGCGCAACTGATACATCAGGAAATCAATATCGATGATCGCGTCAACGTCGTCATCGCCCTTGACCAAGCCATCCGACGGGGCCGGAATAACAACAACGCCGCCCGCTTCATCGGGCGCATGCGTACGCATATAATCAATGATAAGCGCCGACCCCTGCCGTGCCGTTTCGACAAGCCCGGTATCAGCCGCTTCTTCCATTTCCTCATACATGCTGTTGGCCGCCAACCCCGATCCGGCGATCCAAAAAACCGTCACAATAATCGTCAATCGCCGCGCCAGCGCAAATTGCAGGCTATTGGTGGCAAATTTCATCATGCTTCCACCCGGTATCCAACACCGCGCACAGTCTTGATCAAATCCTTGCCAAGCTTGCGCCGCAGGCGACTGATGTAAACCTCGACCGTATTGCTTTCAATCTCGGCGCCAAATTCATACAGCGCCTCTTCCAATTGCGCTTTGGATAAGGTCGCACCGGGGCGGCGCAACATCTGATCAAACAGCGCCCATTCCCGCGATGTCAGATCAATCTGCTTGCCGTTTAACAATATCGTCCGATTGCCAAGATCAACCTCAACCCCGCCCGGAAGCGTCATCAACGGATTGGGATTGCCCGAATAGCGTCGCGCCACCGCCAAAAGCCTTGCGGAAAGCTCGTTCAAATCAAACGGCTTGACCAGATAATCATCCGCCCCGGCGTTCAATCCCTCGATCCGGTCTGATATCTGATCCTGTGCGGTCAAGATGATGCACGGCGTCGTGCTGCGGTTGCGCCGAAGCCCGCGCAAAAGGTCAATCCCCTTGCCATCGGGCAAATTAAGGTCAAGCAACAGAACGTCATAGGGCGTACCGCGCATCATGATTTCGGCCTCGACAATACTGTCGGTCTGATCAACCGCATTCCCCGACGCCAGCAAATGATCGCGCACTGCTTCGGCCAAAAAGGCTTCGTCCTCAACTAGTAAAATTCGCAACCGTCCCTCGTTTTCTGCACATAACGCGATCCATCATCGGTCCATGTCTTTATCACAGACCTTTATATCGCGTGCTGTTATCCCCCAAAACTGTCCGCAAGCTGAACAGCAATTTTTTTTGCGTTCAGCTTCGCGTCAGCAAGTCACGGCAAGATCAGCCTCGTTCGATATACCCCCATCTATCCTACAAGGAACCCTATGATGAAAAGAACACTTTTCCCGACGGCCTCTGCCACTGCCCTTGCCCTGTCATTGCTGGCCGGAGCCACCATCGCCCTGCAATCAACCCCGGCCTATGCCGATGATGACAAAGAAACCTGCGACGCGCCTGCGGATAAATGGCTGCCCAAACAAGACCTCGAAGCCAAACTGAAAGCCGATGGCTGGACGATCAAAAACATCAAGGTCGAAGACGGCTGCTACGAAGTTTACGCCATCGACAAAGACGGCAAACGGGTTGAAGCCTATTTCGACCCGGAAACCTTCGAAGCCGTTAAAACCAAGGAAGACTGATCATGACTGCCGCCGTCAAGGTCTGGGACCCGATGGTCCGCATCTTCCACTGGGGACTGGCGACAAGCTTTGTCGTCGCATGGGTCACCGGTGATGAATGGGATGCCCTGCATCACTGGGCGGGTTACGCGGCGGCGGGCCTGATTGCCTTTCGCCTGATCTGGGGCGTGATCGGGTCCCGCTATGCCCGCTTTACCCAATTCATACAAAGCCCCTCCAAAACAATTGCCTATCTCAAAGACATCGTCACAGGCCGCGAAAACCGCTATCTCGGCCATAATCCGGCCGGGGCGGCGATGATTTTGGCCCTGCTGGCCGCAATGGCCGGATGTGCGCTGACCGGCTGGATGTACACAACCGATGCCTATTGGGGGGTTAACTGGGTCGAACAAACCCACAAATTCCTTGCCAATGCCTTGCTGGCCCTTGTGCTGCTTCATCTGGGGGGTGTTCTTTTGGCAAGCATGCGCCACCACGAAAACCTGATCCGCGCCATGATTACCGGCCGCAAACGCCGCCCCGGTCACGGGGACATTTCCTGAACCACACGACCTTTGATGTTTCCCTCAAACATCTTTGACGTTATTTGCCCCACTTACGGGCGGGATATTCCCGCCCGTCTTTTTGCGCATGGCCTGTAACCTCATGGTCGCAACTGCCAAAAATCAGGCTAAAAACGCGATAAAATCAATGTTGATCCGTTTTGTTCAGGGGTTTGTTTGACGACTTGTATCCGGCGCATCGGGCACCTTGTCCACCGCCTCGACAATGGTTTCCAACACCAACGGAATATTGAACGGTTTGGTCAGGTAATTATCAAAACCCGCCGCAAGCGCAGTATCAATATCTTGCTGCATGGCATTTGCACTAAGCGCAAAGATCGGGATATCCGCCGTCTCTGCGTCACTGCGGATCAGGCGCATCGCCTCAATACCGCTGATGCCGGGCAAATGAATGTCCATCAAAATCAGGTCGGGTTTTTCTGTCCGCGCCATTTCAACACCGGTTTCCCCGTCTGAGGCCGTAATCAGCTCAAGACGGTTATTCTTGGCCAGTATCATTTCCATCAGGGCCCGGTTTGAAAGGTTGTCTTCGACATATAGAACCTTGCGACGCGGCAGTTGCCCATCACCATCACCATCGCCATCATTCGATACAACCGCCATATGCGCGACTTCGGCATCAAAATTTTCAATCTCGACTTCGCTGCCCAAAGGCAGCTCAAACCAGAATAATGCCCCCTCGCCCTCCGCGGAGGTAAAGCCAATATCGCCCGCCATCAAATGGATCAACTCGCGCGTGATGGTCAAACCAATCCCGGTGCCTTCGGTATCACTGCCTTCCGCCCCCAGACGGTTGAACGGGGTAAACACCTGATCATGTAAATGTTCTGGAATACCCGATCCGGTATCGCGGACTTCAACCCGGCACACACCATTTTCCGCCCGGCAACTCAGCGACAACGACCCGCCATCATGATTATATTTGATGGCATTGGACAACAGGTTCAGCAGCACTTGATGGAACCGGGTTTTATCCACCCGGACAAACAGCGACTTCGCCGCCGGCAGGTCACATTGGACATGAATATTCTTGGTTTCGGTCATCGCCCGGGTAATTTGAATGGCATCTTCAAGCACCGGCAAAACATCGACATTTTCAATCGATACCGTGAACTTGCCGCTTTCAATTTTTGCCAAATTCAGAACCTGATCGATCAGTTCCAGCAAATGGCGTCCGCCGCGCAATATCTGGGAAACAGCGTTTTTCTGCGTATCGGAAAGCGTTCCGCCCGCCCCCATTTCAAGGATCTGGCCAAATCCCAAGATGGCATTTAACGGGGTGCGTAATTCGTGGCTCATACTCGACAGGAATTGCGACTTTGCCAGATTGGCCTGTTCGGCATCGACCCGTGCAACATTGATCCGGTCTTCAAATTCCTTGCGCTCGGAAATGTCGCGCATGATGCCGATATATTTCTGCTCGCCGTCCAATTCCATCGGCGACACCGTCAGTTCAAGCGGAAATGTACTGCCGTCCTTTTTCAAACCCCAAAGGTCGCGTGACCGATTAATAATCCGCGCGGCATGCATCTCGGCATGCCGCAGATAAGAATCATGCTCGGCCCGGTCTTTTTCCGGCATCAGGATGGAAATATTACGCCCGATCACGTCATCGGCGGCATAGCCAAATATCCGTTCGGCCGACGGATTTATGGTTTCTACTGTTCCCAGCCGCGACAGGGTAATAATCCCCTCGGCACTATTGGTGATGATGCTCTGATAGCGAAATTCCCGTTGCTCGATATCGCGCTGGGTCTCGCCTTCAAGCTGGCGATAGGCGCCGCGCAATTCATCCACAAGCGAATTAAACGCCTCAGCCAGATCGTCAATTTCATCATCATTGTCAGATGTAAACCATATATCCTTGAAATCCCCCCGCGCCAGTTGATCGGCTTCGTGGCGCAACCGCACCAATTTGCGGGTTTGCGATGTCGCAAGGAAAAAACTGACCAACAGCGCCAGCGCAAATATCAAGCTGCCACCGGCGGCAACATTAAACAGCAAGTCAGCAAGCGGTTTCTCAACAAAGGATTTCTTGGCAACAAGATGAACTTCCAGCGATGGCCCATCGATGCTTTTGGGAAAGATCAGGTCCGTATGCACCATCGTCCCGGCATTTTGATCCGCCTCGTCCGCCATGACCGTTGCATCACCGGGCATGGCCCCTGCTGATACATTCAGCGTCATCGACGATAACCATGGCTGATCGACAAAAACACTGCTGATCGACGGAATATCCAGCCATTCCCTTAAATTAAGCTGAAAAATCAGCGCCCCTTCCGACGTCCCGGTGTTGCGGTAAATAATCGGCTCCGCCAACAACAAATAAGGATCGCCACCCGACATCACGATCCGCCCCGCTCCGCGGGCTTCTTCAACCACTGCCGCAATCCATGTCACGGGAACCAGCAATGTCGTATCTTCATGATTGCCTGCCAGCATCCGCCCCCGAAAATCAGTCATCACAACCGTCAGCTCAAAACCCTGTGCCGATAACAAGCCATCAATAAAATCGCGCAGATAGACATCACGCCCGCGATCATCCGCCAGCGCATTGGAAAACAGCGCATTGGCCGACAATTCCCTAAGATTATCGATCAGTGATAACACCCGGCCCTCAAGATCATGCCGAAGCGTTCTGGCTTCCCCCTCAAGCGACTGCCTGGCAACCTTCAATGTCATCTGCCGCAAGGTGTTATATGACAGCGCCGACATCACCAGCGTCAATACAAGCGAAAGAATTGCCATCGCAACCATGATGCGGGCCGCAACACCTTGCCACCAGGGTCGGGAAGTTGGCTGTTTCGCAACGTCGCTTTTGGGGCGCTCGATCATTAAACCTTCACCCTATTGCGAAATAGGTACAAGGACACCGTCGGCACGATATTTGGTAAAAAACACCTGTTCCGGGCTTAATGCATCATGATTTTGGGCGGTAAAGGCCGGTTCATATGTCCGCACCAGCCCGTGATAAACATCCAGATTTTCCAAGGCATCCCGGATGGCGGTGCGGTCGGTCGAATTGGCCTTGTCAATCGCCATGGCCAAAAGATGCATCATGTCATAGGCCTGCCCAACCCCGACCGGGGATTTCAGCGTGACGACATCGTCGCTTCCGATCAATTCGCCAAGTGTTTTTTGAAATGTCGCCAGCGGCCCGGGCATGGCTTTTAAAAAACTGAATGTCTGTACGACACTGAAATCAAGTTTCATCAATCCCGGCCCCGACGCACGGATCATATCACCGCCCGTCACCCCCCAATGCGAAATAATCGGCACCCGCAGGACATCGGGCGCATCGGACAACTGATGCACCAAAAGGGCGGCTTCAATATCGATGGCCACCAAAAGGACGGCCTCGGCACCGGCATCAAGAAGCGACTGATAATATTGCAACATATCGCCCTCGCCCCAATTATACCAAATCGGGTCCATCACCTCGATCCCGGGGGCACGCGAAAGCGCCACGGCCAACGCGTTATCATTGCTGCGTCCCCACCCACTATTGGGCAGTAACACCCCGATTTTACGGATGTTTTTGTTCTTCGCCTGCTCAAGCATGGCGGGCATCGCCCACGAATCCTTTAACGACACCCGAAACGTAAAGCTGGGATCGAAATCATGATCTGTGATCCCATCCGCCGCCCCCCAAACGTCAAGCAACGGCATCTTCAATTTATGGGTATGTTCCAGTTGTTGCAAAATGACCGGGCTGAAACGACCGGCAAATACCGCAACCAATTCCGGTATCGCGGCAAAATCTTCCAGATTGGCAATACCGCGCGCCGGGACCGAACGGTTGTCTTTGGTCACCAGCTCAATCAAACGCCCGCCCAGCACACCACCAGCAGCATTGATTTCATGGATTGCGGCCTTTAACCCCAGCTCAATCGCCTGGGCCGACGTGGAATTTTTAAGGGAATACGCCCCATCAAACCCGACCAAAACCGGATCAGGTGCGGCATGCGCCATGCGCCCCAGCGCAAAAACACCCAACACCAATGCACAGAAATATCCAAAGCCTGTTTTCACGCATTCACTCCCCTGATCGCCCCAACCAACCTTGCATTTTTCTGCCAATCCAAACAATCAACTTAAAATGCAACAATGTCTGATTGTGCATATGGGATTACGCGTCCGGTTTTTGACCCCTTTCCGATTAAAATCCCTCGGAAACTTGGCAAAAAACCCGCATAAGAAAACAGGGTATTTCAAATGCCATCAATCTGATCGCGGCCCACCGATACCGCACCGCCTGATGACCGGGCTATCTCAAATCAACCGTGCCGGATTACCCACCACCGTCACACCGGGTGCAACATCCTTTGTCACCACCGATCCGGCGCCAACAATCGCATCATCGCCAATGCAAACGCCGGGCAGGATAATCGCCCCGCCGCCGATCCAGACATTTTTGCCAATCGTCACCGGCAATCCGATTTCAAGATGCTGTTTGCGCAATTCCGGGTCCTTATGATGCTGGGCGCAATAAATCTGCACATTTGGCCCCAACATTGAATGATCACCGATGCTCACCAAAGCCGTATCAAGGATCGTACACCCAACATTGATAAACACACCATGGCCCAGCGTGATATTCACCCCATAGGCACAATGAAACCGGGTTTCGATCCGGGCATCTTCGGCACATGATGCAAAAAGCGCCCGCAGTTTCGGGGCGATATCACCGCGATCATCGGGGGACAGCAGGCTGTGTTCATACACCGCGTCATGGGCGCGTGCGCGCATGGTGTCCAGTTCCGGGTCAAGGCAGCTATACCACTGCCCGGCTGTCATTTTTTCCAGTTCACTTGGGGCGGATGTCATGATTACTCGAGGACGTTGTTGCAAAAAACAAAGGCGATGCAACACCCTATGCTGAACATCCCCCACAGGCAAAAAGAAAGCCCGCATGTATGGGGGTACATGCGGGCAAGTTGGCCGATTTTCCCAAATTGTCACAAATCGTTGCCGATCAGGGGGGAGACAATCACAAAGCAAACGCGGGAAAATCGGCCGTCGGGGCAAACAAAACAAACAGGGAAGAACCAAAAACCGGCTTACTTAACCACAAGCTTGTAATTGGGCGTCGTGTTCAGCGGACAGCTATACAAATATTCGCCGGGTTCAAGCGTCACCGCGTAATCCTTGGTTTTTCCCTTGAACAACCCGCCGCCGGAAACCGAAAGTTTCTGGCCCAAAACCTTATCCGTCCAGTCATAATCCTTGTCGCGCAGCCAAAAACCAACTTCATAGGGCACATCATCATTGGCCACCCGGAAAATGTAATCACCGGGTTCCAGCGTCATCACCGCCGCACTTTCAAGCCGCTGATCGCCACTTTGCTTGTTGATCGCAACGCAGTCGGCTTTTTTGCTGCTGGTGTAATGATGATTGGTGGTTTCCGCTTCCAGAAACTGACACGGCACCTGGGTAATTTCGATAATCTTGGGGGCCGCCATGGCCGTACTGGCAAAGCCCGCCATCATCACCGCACCGGCAATACCTGCGGCAATTCCAACAAAGGGGGCAAACACGGATTTGGGCATCTGTTCTCTCCGGCTGATCGCGCCGGTTCTTTGGCGCGACAATCAATTCATCTGCCTTCCGGTTTAACCGCCTTGCCGCACAATCGGAAATCAACCCGTCATCACAGCTTGGCGAGGTCGGCGCGAGGAACAAACCTGAACCGGATCAAAACAAGCCAGATCAACCGTCCTCACCGCCCGTCACCGCCGCCATTGCCCGCCTGCAAAAACGTCGGAAAACATAACCCCGCACCCGTTTTCCGGCCGCCAATTACCGCCGCTCCGCAAAGGCGGGGCCCATCGCACGCATCATATGCGCCTTCCCCGCGCATGGATGCCTGCCTGCGCTTGCTAACCGCCTATTCGTAATCCGGTGCAAACTGATCAAGATCAAGGCTCGGCCGCACGCCAATATCGCGGCGATGCTTTTTCAAAAACGCACTTGCCGCCTCACGCCCTGTATCGCGCAGCATGGTCATGAAATCCCATTGCGCATTCATTTTCGTTGAATGATCAAATTCCAGCATCGCCTCGCTGGCGATACAATGCATCCGCATAGCGCCCCATTTTTGGGCCTCGCAGGCATGTTCGGGCGCACCATGACGCAGGATTGAAATCATCCGCAATTCCTTCATCAGGCTGCTGTTAAACGATACCTCGTTCAGGCGATTGGCAATTTCATGTGACGTTTTGGGAATACCGGGCCGTTTAACCGGATTGATCTGCACCAGAACCGTATCATCCGATCCGCATTCACGCACCAGCGGGCCAAGGCTTGGATTGCCGGAATATCCGCCGTCCCAATACGGCACGCCGTCAATTTCAACCGCCTTGTAAATCGTTGGCAAACAGGCCGATGCCAGCAGCACATCCACCGTAATATCGGGATTGCGAAACACCCGCCCCTGCCCGGTTTCAACATTGGTTGCGGTGATAAAAAGCTTGGCCGGGCTTTGATTAAGCGCCTTGAAATCCACAACCTCGTTCAGGATTTTCGCCAGCGGATTATCCCCCGACGGGTTCAGGTCATAGGGCGAAAACATCTTCGCACTCATATCCAGCCACTTATACATCGGCGAATTTTCAAGCGACCAATTGCCAAATAAAATATCCATCGGACTGCGTTGCAGCGGGCTATAGCGTGCGGCCTCGGAAACCGCCTGCCAGAAAACCTCAAGGTCCTCGCGTGCGCCCCGATGCCCGCCCTTGGCAATCCCCGATGTCACCACGGCAGCATTCATCGCCCCGGCCGAGGTCCCCGAAATCGCCTCAACAACGATTTCCTCATCTTCCAGCAACCGGTCCAGAACCCCCCATGTAAACGCCCCGTGCGATCCGCCGCCCTGAAGCGCAAGGCTGATGTTCTTTTGCGATTTTTTTGCTTTCATCCCCGCAAGACCTGCATCTTTGGCAACAACCGGTCGGGCGACGCTCTTGACCACCGCCGTCTTCGCGCTCTCCCACAGTCTTTTGGCCGTCGAACTCATGCTGCCTCCTGCGTTAACGTCCATATATAAGCCCGTATAGGATATGTCGCGAAATTCGGGATTTACCAGTTTGGGCGATTAAAAGAAGCCCTCTCAATAAAATCGGCAGTCAAATCGTCAAACACGTTCTTCTGTCGATTTTATTGATTTTTTCAAATACGTACATCAACAGATACACTTGTTTACCCGTAACTTTTTTGCTAGAAAATCAAGAACGACTTCAGTCTGGCATTCATGCAGAGAGCAAAAATGAACACAAGAAAAATCGCGGCTATCTTGATCTCTGGCACAATGACAGCACTTTCTGCAGGAATGACACCAGCATTGGCCGACGATGCAAAACCCAGTGAAAACTGGCAGGGTCCTTATGGCGGCCTGGCGCTTGGCGGGGCCTACAGCGCGGCAAACCCGGACTCAAGCATTGTCTTGCCCAGCTATTTCAGCGCCGGTGACGACACCCAGCTTAACCCGATATTGCAACGCGACATTGACGGATGGGATGTCACCGGCGCGTTACTGGCAGGATATGACTGGCAATTCGGCAATATCACCTACGGCCTTGAAGGTGATCTCAGCCTGATGGATTTTTCAGAATCCGAAAACACCAGCGGAATCTATGACACAAACGGCGAAAATTTCACGACAAGCACAACCGTCGAAACAAACTTCGCCTTCAGCTTGCGTCCAAAAATCGGCTATGTGCAGGATAAATTCCAGATTTACGCCGCTTTGGGCCCGTCGATAAGCCGCTTCAAAACCACACACCGGTTTACCGACACAACCGCGCCTGCCAAGGATATAAGGTTTTCCGATACGAAAACCGCCTTTGGTATTTCATCAAGCATCGGTGCAGGGTATCTGCTTAATGATGGCTGGGTTGTACGCGGCGATTATGTGTTCAGCTATTATCCCGACATTCTTGATGGCAGCAGCAACGTCGACGCGGCCACTCCCGACGATATCAAATATGACTCCGCGTTTCAGTCGCACAACATCCGCTTTGCCCTGATCAAACGCTTCTGAAGTCACAGCCTCTCCCGGATAAAACGAACATGAAGGCAGTTATGAAACAAAAGGGGACAGAAACAAAAGGGGACAGATTTATTTTCAGTCCTTCCCCCACTCAATCGCCGCAGGCAAATCCATTTTGGGCGCTTGCTCAATCACCATCGCAAGGAAAATCCGCGCAATCGGCGACAGGCTTCTGCTCTGGCGGGTGATGATGCCAATCGGGCGTTTGCGGATCGGATCGTTCAAAGGCACAAAGGCGAGTTTTCCCGGCACGGCAAGGTCGGCAACGCGCGCCGCCAGTTCCGGCAGGACCGTAATCCCGACCCCTTCGGAAACCATCGCGGCCAACGTAATCGTATTGGATGTTTCGACAATAGGGCGCAATTGAGCGACCAGATCGCTGATCGCGTTTCCTTGTCCGCCGGTGGTCTTGCCGCCCCGGTCCTTCTGGTTTTCCCGGTTTTCCTTTGTCAATTTGGCAACACGTTCCATCGCACGATCAGCATAAGCAGCGGTGCGCAGCACCTTTTGTGCTTCGCGCACACCAAGGGCCGCAGCACGGTGGACCGATGGCGAAAGTTCCCCTTCAACCCCGCCCGCACCACTTCCACTACCCATACCTCCGGCCCCAGTGCCCCCGGCGGCCCAAATCCCCTGGCCTGCCATCATCGCACGCGTGCCCGATTCAGGGCCAAGCCCGACAAACGGCTGACCGGCCAGTTCCGACCAGGCAATCGCCGTGCGCAACGCAAACGGATGATCCGCCCGGCACAGCACCCCGAACCGGTCAGAAAACAACGGGTCAAAGGCAATATCGGGCAAGTCCTGCCATTCCCCGGCAATGCCAAAATCGGCCTCGTTGCGCGCCACCGCTTCGTGAACTTCCCCGGCATTACGTTCATCAAGGCGAATGCGCGCATCGGGATGTTCCGCCACAAATGCGCGGATCACACCGGGTAAAATGCGGGTCAGGACCGATGGCGCGGCGGCAATGCGGATCGTCCCGCCAATCCCCTTGGACAGCGCATCCAGATCACCAAGTGCCTCTTCGAAATCACCAATCAACCGCCGCGCAATCGGTAAAAACCGCGCCCCGGTGCTGCTCAGCGAGACATGGCGCGTTGTGCGATCAAACAACGATGCCCCGGCCACATCTTCGAACTGGCGAATGGTGGCGGTTAACCCCGATGGGGTCACGCCAAGCGCCTCGGCGGCGGCGGTAAAATTGCCATGATCGGCCACCGCAACAAAAACCCGCATATGACGCAAACTAATTGATGACAGCATGTTTCATCCGCTAACTGATTGACCAGACAGCAACAATAACGGGTAAAACCACAGTTGTGCAGATATTCCTGCAATCAATCATCACCATCCCCGCCCCATGCACGGCGCGGATCACATCACACAAGTTCAAGCCGCAATTTCCGGCCAATCGCCTTGGCCCCGCGCTGGATGGTGTCAAGCTGGACCTTGTCATTATTGCCATCCAGCAACCGGTCAAGTTGCGCCCGGCTTGTCTTCATCCGGGCTGCCATCTCGGTCTTGCTTAGGCCCTGCTTTTCCATTTCCTGCGCAATCCGCCAGGCAATAACCCGCTTAACGGCAATCGCCTCTACCTCTTCGCGAATGCCGTCTTCTTCAAGAAAATCATCAAAAGAAGACCCAATATGCACGTTGGTCATTTTTCCATCTCCTTCTTGCGACTTTTCGCAAGATCAAGGTCCGTTTTAGGCGTCTTCTGGCTTTTCTTGACAAAGCCATGCAGCAAAACCATCGCTTCATCTGCAATGCAAAAGATCACCCGCACGATCCGGCCATTTGAAATGCGGCTGCGAACTTCCCAAAGCCCGTTGCCCAAGGGCCGACAAGTCGGCATACCAACCGGCCAGCCAAATTCAACAGTGGCAACATCGGCACCGACAGTTTTGCGATCCAATGGATCAAGCTCCTTAAGGAACTCGCGGGCCGGTTCAATGCCACCCTGTGTTCGGTAAAACTTCGCCTGCAGCTTTTTCATGGCACCTCACGCGTACCGCACAAGGTACATATTCGGTTTTATTGACCGCGAAGTCAATAACAAAGCCAGCCCCTCACCCCGCCTGCTTCTTCGCCCCGATATAAACCGGATGCGCCTCGATCAAGCATTCGCGAAATTCACGTGCCATGCGCGACAGCACCGCATGGGGAAAATGCGCCATGCACATGCCGATTTTAAAGCTCAGGAAATCCGGGCGCAGCACCTTCATCTCGCCGCGCTCTTCCCACCGCGCGGCAAAATGGGTCGGCAGGAAACTGACGAACCGGCCACTTAAAATCAAATGCGCCAGCCCTTCCATGTCATAGGCCGTCGCCGCAGGCGCATGTTTAAACAGCGATTGAAACGCCGTCGCCACCGAATAGCCGCGTCTGGCAAAGGTCAAATCCGCCACGTCTTCCATCGGCAGTTTGGCCGTGTCCTGATCAAAAAGCGGATGGCGCGCCCCGCAATAAAGCCGCTGTTCCTCGTAAAACAATTGCTGCATCTGCACCGCGCTGTTCATCGGCTGATTGGGCACAATCGCCACTTCCATCTGACGGCTGAGCAACGCATTTTCGATCTGATTGGGCGACACGATCAAAAGGGTGACATGCACATCGGGTGCGCGTTGATTAAACGCCGCAATCGCCTGATCCAGCGAACAATTAGGGTTTTCGACCACCGCATCAACCACGCCAATGCGCAATTCCCCGACCAGACTGCCGCGGATCGCCCCGACCTCGGCGCGAAAGGAATCCTCGGCGGCAAAAAGCTTGATCGCCTCGTTATAAATCTTTTGCCCATGATCGGTCAGCGCAAAGCCCGACCGGCCCCGACGGCACAGCGTCACGCCAAGCCGGGTTTCAAGGGCCGACATCTGCGAACTGATCGTCGATCGTGAAATGCCAAGCTGTTCTTGCGCCGCGCCAAAGCCATTGCTTTCAACAATCGCGCGGAAAATGCGCAACTGGCGCAGGTCAGCATCACTTAAGGGGGGAACATTTGCGGCCATGATAGGTTGGAAACTTCCGACGTTTAGTTTTGAAGTTCGATATTATTGGACACAAGCGCCTGTGGCAACGTGAATGCATCGCCATCACGGAGACGCCAAATGTCCAGCCCCGCCAAATCAGATAACGCCAAATCCCATACCGGCCCGGTCGTCCCCTCGTTCGAGCCACCTTCGGCGATGGAAACCCCGCGTTTTGCCGGAATCCCGACCTTTATGCGCCTGCCATTGCTAGGCCTGTCCGACACCGCCCTTGATGATGTGGATATCGCCATTCTCGGCGTGCCATGGGATGGCGGCACCACCAATCGCCCCGGCCCGCGCCACGGCCCGCGCCAGTTGCGTGATCTTTCCACCATGATCCGCCCGCGCCATCCGGTATCGGGCATGAACCCGTTTGCCATCCGCAATGTTGCCGATCTGGGCGATAGCCCGGTCAACCCGGCCGATATCATGGATACGCTTGATAAAGTCACCGGCTTCATATCCGCCCTTAAAGCCAAAAACATCGCGCCCCTATCGGCGGGTGGCGATCATTTGGTGTCCTATCCAATCCTTAAGGCCTTGGGCGCCGATCAACCGCTTGGCATGGTGCATTTCGATGCCCATACCGATTTGTTTGACAGCTATTTCAACGGCTATCGCTATACCCACGGCACCCCGTTCCGCCGTGCCATCGAAGACGGCTATCTTGATCCAAAACGTGTGGTTCAGATCGGCATTCGCGGCACCATGTATGACGGCGAAGACGTTGAATGGGGCTTGGCGCAGGGCGTGCGCATCATCCGCATCGAAGAAGTCGAAGATCGCGGTATTGCCGATGTGATGAAAGAAGCCCGCGAAATCGTTGGCACCCAACCGACCTATGTCAGCTTTGATATCGATGCGATTGATCCGGCCTTTGCACCGGGCACCGGCACCCCCGAAATCGGCGGTTTCACCAGCCGCGAGGCCCAGCGCATGGTCCGCATGCTCGATGGCCTGAACCTTGTCGGGGCGGATTTGGTCGAAGTTTCCCCGCCGTTTGATCAATCGGGCGGTACGGCATGGCTTGGCATTTCGATCATGTTTGAACTGCTTTGTGTTCTGGCTGCGTCACCGGCAACACGCAATCCCAATAATAAATGACGTCAATAACAATCCCAAAAAACATCCAACTTTATCAGTGACCTTCACAGCGGAGACTTGAAATGAAACATCTGTTTAAGGGGCTTTGCCTTTCGGCAATGGCACTTGGTGCCGTTTTCGGCGCAACCGCCCCGGCATCGGCCGACGAAAAACTGACCATCGCCCATTCGACATGGGTTGGTTATGGCCCGCTTTACATCGCACGCGACAAGGGCTTTTTCGAAGACGAAGGCCTTGATGTTGATCTTGTGATCATGGAAGACGTCAAAACCCGTATGCCCGCCCTGGCCGCAGGCCGGATTGATGTTGCCGTCACCACGATTGATACGGTTCTGGCATTTTATAGCCCCGAACACCCGCTTTCCTATCTCTTCGCACTTGATGATTCACGCGGCGGCGATGGCATTGTAACCGGCAAGGACATCAAAACCATTGCCGACCTCAAAGGCAAGTCAATTGCCTATACCGAAGGTTCCGTATCGCAGTTTTTCCTGAGCGTGCTTTTGAAAAACGCCGGCATGAAGCTTTCCGATGTTAACTCCATGAATATGTCAGCCGGTGATGCCGGGGCGGCCTTTGTTGCGAAAAAGGTTGATGCCGCTGTCACATGGGAACCTTGGCTGACGCGTGGCAAGGCCACCGATCATGGTCATCTTCTGGTCGATAGCTCGACCACACCGGGCCTGATCACCGACATCATGGTCACCACCAATGACATGCTGGAAAAAAATCGCCCGGCCATGGAAGGCCTGTATCGCGCATGGTCCAAAGCCATCGCATGGCAGAAGGCCAACGAAGCCGAAGCTGATGAAATCATGGCCAAAGGCGTTGGCGGCTGGCTTGAAGACCCGGCTGTCTTTGCCGAAACCCGTGCCGGTATCGTTTTCTATGACGATGCGATGAACAAGACCTTTATGGACCCGGCCAATGCAGACGGCATTCTCGGCACCATCAAAAACGCCAAATCCCTTGGCGAAGAAGGCGGCCTGTTTACCATTGATGCCGATCCGGCAAGCCTGATCGCGGCTGATATCGCGAAATAAGCCACCAAAATAATAAGCGCTGCGGAGCAAGCACCATGTGGACCAGATCCCTGTTTTCGCCCAAGACCGAAATACCGAAATCCGCCTTTATCGGATTATCGCTCTGCTCGGTTTCTCTTGTCCTCGGTCTTTGGTGCTTGCTCACCTATGGCGGTATCACGCCAAAAGACTTCCTTGCCGCCCCGCATGAAGTGGTGGCTGCGGGTATCAAACGCATCGGCAATCTGTCGCTGTTTCACCATATCTGGGCCAGCCTGTCGGTCATTCTGTCGGGCTTTATCCTGGCCTCGATCTTTGCGGTTCCCATCGGCATTCTGATGGGCAGCTTCCGCGCGGTTCAGGCATTGGTCGAACCGCTAACCGGCTTCATGCGCTATATCCCGGTTTCCGCCCTGATCCCGCTTCTGATCCTTTGGGTCGGGATCGGCATCGAACAGAAAATCATGGTGATTTTCCTCGGCACCTTTTTCCAGCAACTAATCCTGATATCCGATGTCTCGGCCCGTGTATCCAAGGATTTGATTGATTGCGCCTATACATTGGGTGCCAATCGCAAACAGGTCGCCCTTCGCATCCTTGTGCCTGCCTGCATGCCCGGCGTGATGGATAACCTGCGCGTCACCATGGGCTGGGCCTGGACATATCTTGTCGTCGCCGAACTCGTCGCGGCGGATACCGGCCTTGGCTATATGATCCTCAATGCCATGCGCGGGCTGTTTACCGATGTGATCCTGCTGGGTGTCTTCACCATCGGCATTCTGGGCCTGATCACCGATTTCATATTCAAGGTATTGCGCAAAAAGCTGCTGCTTTGGTCTGCGGATTTCTGAGGATATTATCATGAGCATGCTCACCCTTAACGACATCACCGTCCGGTTCGAGCCAAAGGGAAAACCGCCGGTTCTCGCCCTTGATGATGTCTCGCTCACCGTCGCCAACGATACCTTTTCGGTGATTGTCGGCCCGTCAGGCTGTGGCAAATCAACGCTGCTGCGCTTGGTCGCCGGGCTCGAAGTCCCGACCGCTGGCAGTATGGAACTTGACGGCCATCCAATTTCCGGGCCCTCGGCTGATCGCGGCATGGTGTTTCAAAGCTACACCCTGTTTCCATGGTTGACCGTGCGCCAGAACATCATGTTCGGCCCGCAACTTAAAAAACTGCCAAAATCCGAATGCGAAGACATCGCCGATGACCTGATCCGGGCGGTTCACCTGACCGGCTTTGAAAATTCCTACCCAAAAGAACTTTCTGGCGGTATGCGCCAACGCGTCGCCCTTGCCCGCGCACTTGCCAACGACCCGCGCATTCTTTTGATGGATGAACCGTTCGGCGCACTTGATAGCCAAACCCGCCAATTGATGCAGGAACTTTTGCTCGACGTCTGGCAAAGCCGCCGCAAAACCGTGCTGTTCATCACCCATGATATTGACGAGGCGATTTTCCTTGGCGATGAAGTCCACGTCATGACCGCCCGGCCCGGCAAAATCAAACAATCGCTTGCGATTGACATCCCCCGCCCACGCGGCATCACGACCCTGACCTCGCCGGAATTCATGGCCTACAAAAAAACCATCCTGTCGCTAATGCATGACGAATCAATTCGCGCCGATACCCCGGAACCTGTTCTGGCGTAATCGCCTAGAATAATATCTGAAAAGGGACAATCCCCTTTTACGAACAACATCACCTTCGCATATATGACCAAGGGCGCAGATGTAACAACCTGCGCCCTTGGCATCATGCGTTTAAATCAACATGATATGCATTGTCGTTAATGCTGGACCTCTGCATCAGATAGAAAGGGAAAGTGGGCCCTTTTTCCTTTTTTGTGCGGGTCATTTCTTTTTGTATACCAACATCTCTTTCTTAAGACGTTCATTTTCCTCTTTTAGATATGCAACCTCTGACGATTCATCAATATATTCGCCATTATCCAGATCGAACCAAAGAGCGTTAGAGGTTAGGACACGATGCACTGAACGGTCAGTGGCTATTTTTTTATCTGCGCGCGTCTTAATGGCCTCGGCCAACTCGTGTTTGGCCTCACGAGTTCCATGGTTAATAAAGACCGTTGCTGAAACTTTCTTTTTTTGATCTTGCTCAGCCTCGAAAACAAAGTCCAACAGCTGACTTTTGTCTGCATGCGCTGAATAATAACAAGACATATCAACAACTTCTGCGCAGTTTTGATCGTACCCGATTGAATTTGATTTTGACTGAAGCAAGCTCGCTCCTGCCGTTCCTGATGATTGAAAACCGGTAATGATGATGGTGTTCTTTGGGTCGTTATTTACGTGTTTAAGATACGCTTTCATCGGGCCAAAGTCACACATGCCAGAGCTGGCGAGAACTATTTGGTTGTCTCGTAATTTATCATGGATCGATTGGCGACCTTTTGGATCTGAAGAAGAAAACGTAATAGTGCTATTTTTTGCAACTCGTAGCGGTTCGCCCGATATCAAGGTTTTGAAACCATCATGAATCTCGTCATTGGAGAGACCAAGATGGGCTGATAATTCCGGGTTCAAATACCGATATTTACCGTTTGGAGATAAGCTGAACAGATGCGGTTCGTAAACTTCGGTTACTTTGCGACCAAGGGGCGAATCAATCAGCACGTTCAAATTTTTATCGGCATGCCTTGTCTCACCGTCAAATGCCCGCAAACAGCTCCAGATATCAGCAATTAATTCCTGTGTCCGATGAAGCGAAAAAGCCGGGATGATAACGCGACCTTTTTTTTCAAAAACCGTGCGCGAAATAATGCCAGACAATAAATCCGTCCGGATTTTTGAATTCATATAGCTTCGGTCACGGGTACGATTGCCGTATGTCGCCTCTGTTACGATATAATCAGAACTTAAAAAAGGAGTCTGACCATTTTTCATCAATGGCAAATAGCTATTTCCCTTGACCTGCCCCCCCGTATCTCCGGAAAAGCAAATGGTGCGATCCGCGTTGTCTTTTGACTTCCAAGTAATAGAGACAAGGCTTGCGCCCAGGATATGACTGCTTCTCAGGAAACTGACGCGCAAATCATCTGCAAGCGGAATAGGCCGCCCCCATTTAAAACCTTGGTCTGCATCAATCACAGACCAATCGATGTTGTTGATATGGGATAGGTCATCGGCCCCGCCAATTTTAGCGGCATCCTGTAACATGGTCAGGGTGAGATCACGTGTAGCTTGTGTCGCGTAGACTTTTCCCTGAAACCCCTCTTCAATCAATTTCGGCAATCTGCCGCAGTGATCCATGTGCGCATGCGTTAAAAGCACGAACCTCAATGCGCTTGGATCAAACGGAAAGTCTTGCTGGTTCGGTATCTCGTCCGCGCCTTGAAATGCACCACAATCAACAAGGAATTGGGTATCAGACGAAGTATGATACAACCACGTGCATGATCCACTGACGCCCTCGCGTGCACCAACAAATCTAGCGTTGAGGCTGCCTGTTTTGGGATGCGTTTCAAATTTGCGCGAATTTATATTCTGAGGCGTGATATTTTGCATAATGAGCTCCTGTAAGTTATGCGTAGGAGCTCAATCTGAATTAGTGGATTCTACTACAAAGCCTTAATTGCGCCATTCGCTCAAAAGTTCTGTAAAGACGATGGCTTCTTCATATTTCTTTAGAATCAAGCTCTGATATTGACGGATAATTTGGACATCTGAGTCCACCTGTCTGGCGTATTTTGCTGCATTCTCAAGGTCATCACTTAAAAAATAAGCGACCATACTATCGGTTGCAGACATACTTGATGACTGAGCTGAAAGCAGCGCACACACAGAAGTGTGCCCTTTTAAATGGACCTGCGGCAATATCTCAAATGGGTTAGGAAGTTTTATTTTTGTTAAGTCATCAGAAGTACTCAAAACTTCGAAGTAACGGTGAAGCTTCGCACTTGTAAGCCCAATGCCTGATATACTTTGTTGATGAATTAAGAGGCCATGAGCCCATTTGCTTAGCGCATGCCTTTCATCAATAATATCTTCAAAAAATTTGTGAATGGTTTTTGGTGCGGGAAATATTGCCTGTAGAAGAATCGCATTATGAAATTTTATGAGCTCTGAGTTTTCGAGGTAGGTCTTTTTACGCCCCCCGACCGCATAAGAACCTTCCGTTTTTTTAGGATTGAATAGGGGGGTGTTCACAAGTGTATTTACTGAATTTCTAAAAGCCTCATACTTTGACAATTTAAGATCAAATAAACGCTCAATCGCGTCAGGAATTTTAATTTTAGGATCGTCAGTCACAAGCGTTTCTCAACAAAGAATCAATACTTTTGGATTGAGGCTCATTAATCGGTTGAAGGGCGATATTTCGCGCTTGAACGAGCCAACTACTCCGTTCGCAGTTCCCGCGTTCTTGACGACGGTATTCGATAATAACGCCACGGCAATACCCTGCTCGCAAAGCCTCCTCCAAAGAGGTAGACAAGGCAACAAGAAATTTACCCTCCCCCTTCTTGTCAAAAACATTTACGGCTTCGACACAACTTTTAATAAGATCATTCGCATCATCAGAAGCCTGTGCCTGAATAGCCCCCCCCATAGAAACAAAAAACATTATAAGCAAAAGCCTATATCCATTCATGACGAGGCCTCGACGCTCAGATTGTCTTTTTTCTCGTCCAATTTGACCGGAAGTACTTTCGGGATACCAGCATAGAAACTTAATATTATGACACCAAAACTCAACATTTGATTCAGAAAAGAATTCGTCGGATCATATGAAATAAGTCCGTCTATTGTTAATATACCGAACATTAACCCAACTGCAAAAATAGAAATTACACCTAAATTAAAATACCCAACAACATTAAATGGTCGCCGAATAGTTTCCCATATACTTAAATTATTACCTTTGCATACCCGGTAGTGACGCCTTAAAATTACAAACATTAAATATAAAAAAACTACTTCGTGTAGAGAAATTTCTGAAATACTGAAATTGTATTCAAATATAGACATATATGCATCGATTATTGAAATCAAACCGCACAAAAAAATTACAGCTCTCAAAGTTTTTCGCATTAAATTTAGCACTGAATTATTTGATCCAGACTTCCTTTTGTGTGCCATTCTCAACAAGTCGAAAATATTCATGATGTTACCGTTATGGTTATTTTGTGCACATCTCATAGTTGTATTGATGCTCGTGGTTTATGTCACACCATTTTTTTTTTACAGCGCAAGTTTTTCGCCTGACTCACTCGCACGATACGACACAAAAAGGGAACAATCCCTTTTTGTGTCGTCACCCGAATTCATAGGCTACAAAGAAATCATCCTGTCACTGATGTATGATGAATCAATCCGCGCCGATACCCCAGAACCTGTTCAGGCGCATGCATGATTTTACCGGTTCATTTTTCGACCGATTTTTAAGCTGATTTTTGATCCGATTTCGCAACTGATCTTGCGGGCAATTTTCGGCACTTGTGCCCGGCATGATCAATTGGGCCTGTGAAACAATTTTCACCGTTTCACAATCCTCATACAATTATTTTCACCCGCATCCGGCGGGAATTTCTTTCCGTCGGGTTTTGTCTGTCGGCAGAACGGTCGATTATTCACTAAAAATGAATAATCGTTCAGAATTTTCAATTTGTGTATTTAATCATCCTCGGGTCAAATGGCGTCAAATCCTGCTGGTCCTCCCGTAAAAAACAGGCCCGCACACCCCGACCAGAGAGAGATGATGACCGCCCCAATCGCCAAAGCCGCCACAGCCCCTAAAGCCGCAGCAAAAGCCACGACCCACCGCTTTTCGCGCTTTAACCGCCTGCCGGTTCTGACCCCGGACAGATCACTCGATCATCTGACGCTGGGTTTCCTTAAGGTACTGGAATCAGAGGGTAATTTCACCGGTGAAATCCACGCCGATTACCCGGCCCGCCTGATCAATGCCACCGATAACAGCGTTTATCAGGTGATGCCGCGTGCGGTGTTACAGCCAAAATCCGCCAATGATATCAATGTGGTAATGGAATTGGCCGGGCGCGAAGAATATAGCGAAGTCAAAATCACCCCGCGCGGCGGCGGCACCGGCACCAATGGCCAGTCGCTGAATAATACCGTTATCCTCGATACGTCCAAGCATCTCAATAACATACTGGGTTTTGACGCCGAAAAAAATCTGGTCCATGTCGAACCCGGCGTGGTGCTGGATCAGCTCAACGCCTGGCTTAAACCGCATGGCGTTTTCTTTCCGCCCGCCGTTTCCACCGCCAGCCGGGCCACCATTGGCGGCATGATCGGGTCCGATAGCTCGGGCAAGGGATCGCGGATTTACGGAAAAACAAGCCATTATATCAATGACATGACGACCGTTTTAATTGACGGCACCGATTTCCGCACCCATGCCATAAGCGCCAAAGAGGCAGATGAAATCATCACCCGCGCGGATCGCACGGGCAAACTTTACCGCCAAATCCGCGATGAAATCCTGCCGCGCCGCGATCAGATCAACGCGATTTTCCCGGAAATGAACCGCGGGCTTACCGGTTATAACCTTAAAGAAGCCGTTTCAGATCAAGGGGATATGAACTTAAGCTTCCTGATCGCTGGCTCTGAAGGCAGCCTTGGTATGGTCAAGAACATCACGCTGCGCGTCGTGCCCTTGCCCAAGCATAAGGCGGTAACGGTAGTCCGCTATGACAGTTTTGACAGTGCGCTTCGCCATGTCAGCACCTTGTTGCAATTCGATCCCGTCGCGATTGAAAGCATCGATGACAAGGTCATGGAACTGGCAAAGCAGGATGAAAGCTGGCATTTGCTGGGTAAATTGCTTGGCACGGACACCAGCACCATCCCGACGCGCGGCTTCAATGTTGTTGAATTCATTGGCGAAACCGCCCAAGAGGTTGCCGCCAAACAAGACGAACTCCGCGCATATCTTGATGCCAACACCGACGCCCAATACGCCCCCATCGGCTTTGTTCAGGCCAGTGATCCCGGCCAAATCGCCGCCATTTGGTCAATCCGTGCCAAATCCGTTGGCCTGCTAGGCAATATCGAAGGCAAACGCCGCGCCACCCCCTTTGTCGAAGACACCGCCGTGCCGCCGGAAAACCTTGCCGATTTTATCGCAGAATTCCGCGCTTTATTGGACGCCGAGGGCCTTGATTACGGCATGTTTGGCCATGTCGATGTTGGCTGTTTGCATGTCCGCCCGCTGCTTGATATCTGCGACGAAGAAGACGAAGCCCGCCTGCGCCGGATTTCGGATGGTGTCGTAACCCTGACCAAGAAATACAACGGCCTGATCTGGGGGGAACATGGCAAGGGTTTTCGCGGTGAATATTCACCAACCTATTTCGGGCCGGAGCTTTACGACGTCCTGCGTCGCATCAAGGAATCCTTTGATCCGGAAGGACAATTAAACCCCGGCAAGATCGCGTCACCGTACTCAAAAAACACGCCGATAACCGCGATTGACCAAGCCCCGATGCGCGGCCAGATTGACCGCCAGATCAATTATAACCTGCGCGATGAATACCTGAACGCCACCCGCTGCAACGGCAATGGTGCGTGTTTCAACTGGGACCAATCGGACGCCATGTGCCCGTCCTATAAGGTCACCCGCGACCGCGTGCATTCGCCCAAGGGCCGGGCGGGGATGATCCGCGAATGGATCCGGCAGTTATCGGTCGGCACCGATCCGCGCAATCAGGATTTGGCAGTGATCAATGCGCGCGATTTCTCCCACGATGTCTATGACGCCATGGCCGGATGCCTGTCGTGCAAGGCCTGTGCGGGGCAATGCCCGGTCAAGGTTGATATCCCCGAACTAAAATCACGGTTTTTGGAAAGCTATCACACGCGCTACAAACGTCCGGTCAAGGATTACGTGATTGCGCAGTTGGAAAGCATCGCGCCGCTGATGGCCCGCACCCCAAGGCTTTTCAATGCCTTGCAGTCCATCCCGCCGCTGCCATGGATATTCAAAAGCCTGATCGGCCTGACCGATTTGCCGAAACTCAGCCCACAAAACGTCACCAAGGCGTTGCGCCAACGCGGCATTGGCCGGTTCAAATGGGCGGAAGTTAACGCGCTTTCAGATGCCGAACGCGCCAAATCCGTGATCGTGCTGCAAGATTGCTTCACAACCCATTATGACGCCGATGTGTTCCTTGCCCATATCGATCTGTTGCAAAAACTTGGGTTCCGCGTTTTCGTGCCGCCTTATCGCCCGAATGGCAAGGCATTGCATGTAAAGGGCTTTTTGAAACGTTTTGATTATCAGGCCAAACAAAACGACATTTTCTATGCCCGTCTGGCAATCTCAAACATCCCCCTGATCGGGATCGAAGCCAGCGTGACCCTGACCTATCGCCAGGAATACGCCCAGCGCCTTGGCACCAACCGCCCTGATTATCGTGTGCATCTGTTCCATGAATGGCTGGCGGGCGAGATTGCGGCAAACCGCGTCACCCTGCCCGAAACCGGCACAAACGGCGCGGCGACGGCAACAGCGGCAACCCTGTTCCCCCATTGCACAGAAAAAACATCGATCCCCGATGTTGGCGTCAAATGGCAAAAAATATTCGAAGCCTTCGGCATGAAACTCGCCACCGAAAAAACCGGCTGCTGTGGTATGGCGGGGGTTTACGGCCACGAAACCCGCCATCAGGCAACATCACGTGAACTCTATGATATGAGCTGGAAAAACAAAGTCGATCAAACCGGGCTAGAGAACATGCTCGTCACCGGCTATTCCTGCCGGTGTCAGGTCGCCCGGTTTGAAGGCGCAAAACCAAAACATCCGGTGCAGCATCTATTATCCATGATCACCCAATAAATTTCGGAGCAAAACACCGCACATTGTGAAGCAGATCATTGCATTCATACGTGATGATGTGATGATCTGCGCCATGTCGAAAAACGGGGCTGTGCCAAGGCTGACGACATAAAGCGCACCAGCCAAAACAGGCCAAACACCCCTTGTCCGGGCGGGAATTACGGGGTGTTTTCTGTATTCAGACCCCAAATCACTTGCAGTTCGGGGACCCGCACGGCACAACAAACTGGCCCCTATACACCACATCAACCGACGGAGCCCCGATGCAAGACGAAGTTGCCAACTGGCTGATCAGTCAAAACATTGAATATGCCAATGTCATTTCTTTCGGGGTGGTACTGGCGCTGATTGCCCTGATGGCGATCATCCTTCATGGCTTGCTGCATCGTATACTTCTGCCTGCACTGGAACGGATCGGCGGCAAGCGCATTCATACCTGGCAAAAAATCCTGACCGCGAAAAATCTGTTCCCGCGCCTGGCCTCTATCGTGCAGGGAGTGGTCGTCTATATTCAGGCCGGGGTCTGGCTTTCGCCTGAAACCACCACACATAATTTCCTTCATATCGCTGTAAGATTGTGGATCATTTATTATGTGACGCTGACACTGTTTTCACTGCTGGATGCGGTGTTGCTGATATCACGGCGCAGCCAAAGGGCCCGAACCCTGCCGCTCCGCGGGATTTTTCAGGGTGTCAAGCTGACGGCCTCAATCCTTGCTGGCTTGCTGTGCATTTCCATTCTGATCGGTGAATCCCCGATCATTTTGCTCAGCGGTTTGGGGGCGATGACCGCCGTCCTGATGCTGGTTTTCAAGGACCCCATTCTTGGCCTTGTCGCGGGAATACAGCTTTCGGCCAATGATATGCTATCGGTGGGCGATTGGCTTGAAATGCCGAAATATGGCGCGGATGGCGATGTGATTGATATCGGATTGACCACGGTCAAAGTCTGTAACTGGGACATGACGATCACAACAATCCCGACCTATGCGCTGATATCAGATTCCTTTAAAAACTGGCGAAATATGAGCCAATCCGGCGGACGCCGGATCAAGCGCAGCATCAATATTGACGCCAGTTGCATTACATTCCTATCCCCGCAAGAATTTAAAAAACTGCACAAATCCCATCTTTTGGCCCCCTATCTTGACGAGAAAAACCGCGAAATCGAAACATTCAATACGGAAAAGAAACTGGATCTTTCGATGCCCATCAACGGGCGGCGCATGACCAATCTGGGAACGTTGCGGGCCTATCTTACGGCGTATTTGCGCAATCACCCGATGATCCATCAAGACATGACCCTGATGGTCCGACAGCTTCAACCCGGCCCGAATGGGGTGCCGCTTGAAATCTATGCCTTTACCAAAACGGTCAACTGGCTGGAATACGAGGCCATCCAATCCGATATCTTTGACCATACTCTGGCGGTTTTGCCTGAATTTGGCCTGCGCATCCACCAAACCCCAACCGGGTATGACATGCGCGCCCTGATCGGCACAACAACGCCGGGTATCGCGCAAATATCCGCCTCCGATGACAATGCCCGCCCCCAACACACAACCAGTACCGCTAGGCAAGAAACATAGAAATACCTTGCGCACGCCAGCGAGCAGGGCGTTTGATATCAACAATGATGCACCGGTGACCCAGACCAAACACATCGGAACAAAACCGATCCCACGGAAATTCAGCCCCCGAAAGGCTCGCCATGATCCGCCATATCGTCCTGATCAAATTCAAACCCGGCATCGAAGAGACCGTGATCAACAGCCTGTTTGACGCACTCGCCGATCTTGGCGATCAAATCGCCGGAATGCGCGGCTTTGACGGCGGGGTTTCCGTTAGCCCGGAAAAACTGGAACAAGGCTTCACCCACGGCTTCTGCATCGATTTCGACGACGCTAAATCCCGTGATGCCTATCTTGTGCATCCCAAACATCAGGCGCTGGGTGCAGAACTTGTCAAAGCCGCCGATGGCGAGATTTCAGGCCTGATTGTGTTTGATTTGGAGATGTAGGGGCCTTAAATCAGGAAAAATAAATCCCCCTTTCAGATAATTGATAGCTTCACCAAAAAGCACCAAGCGGCATCGGATCATCATCTGATCTGGGCCGATATTGATATTTAGCCCCCCTATGGCCCATCGATTGGCTTGGTTTTGTTGGTAATATCTGGTCTTCTCCCCCCGGTTTGCGCAAGATCAATGATTGCATCCCCCTGACAAAATAGGATCATTCCAAATCTTGCTGCGATGCACCGTGACAATCAAATGAATACCGGTCATCATGGCGGCTGGTGATCGTCTTTGGGAGAAGAACATGAGCAATCTGCGTGCGCCTTTGGTGATCCTTGTAGCGGCATTGGCCGTTGCCAGTGGCGGTTATTATTACTGGCAGCAAAATCAGGATACCCTTCCCGATTACATCACATCGGGCAATGGCCGGATCGAGGCCGAGGAAGTCCACGTTGCCACCAAATATGCCGGTCGCGTTGCGCAGGTTGACGTTGAAGAAGGCGATTTCGTTACCAAAGGGCAAGTTCTTGCCCGTATGGATACCGCCGAACTTGAAGCCACACAGGCCAAGGCCCGCGCCGATGTCGCCCAAGCCTATCAGAAAGTCGCCCAGGCCAAGGCCGAAATCGTTCAGCGCGAAGCCCAATTGAAATTCGCCCAAAGCCAGCTTGAACGCGCCAATACGCTTGTGAAAAACAACAATATATCGCGTGAGGCCGTTGATCAGCGCCGGTCCGAGCGCGACATTGCCGAGTCCGCCCTTGTGGCATCAAAGGCCGGACTGACCGCCGCCGAGCGCGGGGTTGAAGCCGCCGATGCCGAGGTATCACGCCTGCAAATCCAGATTGACGATTCCGCCCTGACCGCACCGCGCAGTGGCCGCGTGCAATACCGCCTTGCCGAACCGGGCGAGGTTTTGGCAAGTGGCGGACGGGTGGTAACACTGATTGATCTGACCGATGTTTATATGACGATCTTCCTGCCAACCAATGCCGCCGGGGCCACCTTTGTCGGCAATGAAGCGCGGATCGTGCTTGACGCGGCACCCGAATTTGTCATTCCGGCAACCGTATCGTTTGTATCGGCCGATGCACAATTCACCCCGCGCGAGGTCGAAACCCGAAGCGAACGTGAAAAACTTATGTTCCGGGCCAAAATCCGCATCGATCATAAGCTTCTGACCCAGCATATTGAAAAGGTCAAAACCGGCCTTCCCGGTGTTGCCTATGTCATGCAGGGCGGGTCAACGCAGTGGCCTGAAAGCCTGTCGGTGGCCTTGCCGCCGGAGGCCTCAAAATGACCACGCAGCCCGATTTTGCCGTCCGGCTTAACGGGGTATCGCATCGTTACGGCAAGACTATCGCCTTTGACACGGTTGACCTGAACATCGAAGCCGGACACAGCATGGCCTTTATCGGCCCCGACGGGGTGGGAAAATCCACCTTGCTCGGCCTGATTGCAGGCGCGCGGAAAATTCAGGCCGGAACGGTGGAAACCCTTGGCGGTGACATGCGAAGCGACGCCCACCGCAACCGGGTTTCACCGCGTATTGCCTATATGCCACAGGGGCTTGGCAAGAACCTGTATATGGATTTGACGATTGCCGAAAACCTGCATTTTTTCGGCCGCCTGTTTGGTCAGCCCGCCCGGGAACGGCGCGAACGGATTGATCGGCTGGTCAAGGCAACCGGGCTTGCACCGTTTATTGATCGCCCGGCGGGCAAGCTTTCGGGTGGAATGAAGCAAAAGCTTGGCCTGTGCTGCGCGCTTATTCATGATCCGGATCTTTTGATTTTGGATGAACCAACCACCGGGGTTGATCCGTTATCACGGCGGCAATTCTGGCAATTGATCGACAATATCCGGGCCGAGCGCCCCGGCATGACCGTAATCGTTGCCACCGCCTATATGGACGAGGCCGAAAATTTTGACCGGCTTGTCATGGTCAATGCCGGTAAAATCCTGGCATCGGGAACCCCGGCCAGCGTGCGCCATGACGCCGGGGCAAAAACGCTTGAAGATGCGTTTGTCAATTTGCTGCCCGAAGAAATGAAACGCGGCCATCACGCGCTTGAAATTCCGCCCCTTGCCAAGGACGGTTCGGAACCGGCGATTGTCGCCAAGAACCTGACCCGACGGTTTGGCGATTTTACCGCCGTTGATCATGTCAGTTTTGAAATCAGCAAAGGCGAGATTTTCGGATTTCTGGGGTCAAACGGCTGTGGCAAAACCACAACCATGAAGATGCTGACCGGGCTTTTGCCCGCATCCGATGGCCAGGCATGGTTATTTGGCCAACCGGCCGAAACCAGCGGCCTGTCGATGCGCAAGCGGGTTGGCTATATGTCGCAGGCATTTTCGCTTTATACCGAATTAACCGTGCGCCAGAACCTTGATCTTCATGCGCGGCTGTTTCACCTGCCGCCGCCGACAATTGCCGCGCGCATCACAGAATTGCTGGGTAAGTTCGGGCTTGATCACGTCGCCGATCATTCAACCCGCGATTTGCCGCTTGGCGTGCGTCAGCGATTGTCGCTTGCAGTTGCGATCATTCACCGGCCGGAAATGCTGATTTTGGATGAACCAACATCGGGTGTTGATCCGGTAGCGCGTGACCGGTTTTGGGAATTGCTGATTGATCTGTCACGCAACGACGGGGTGACGATCTTTATTTCCACCCATTTCATGAACGAAGCCGCGCGGTGCGACCGAATTTCGCTTATGCATGCGGGCCGGGTTTTGGCCAGCGACACCCCGGCGGCCCTTGTCACACAGCATGGCGCAGAAACCCTTGAACAGGCGTTTATCACCTGTCTGGAACAAGCCCATGCCGATGAGGATAAGGGCAATTCGGCAACTGCTGGCGAAACTGACAAAACCGATAACGGCCCCGTGACGTCACTGGAAAGCAACCATGACGGGCGCCATAGCCTGTTTAGCATGCGCCGTGCCTATGCCTATTCGCTACGTGAAACCATGGAATTGATCCGTGATCCGGTGCGATTGACCTTTGCCCTGCTGGGTACGGCGTTGCTGATGCTGGTATTTGGTTTTGGCATTACATTCGATGTCGAGGATTTGAAATATGCCAGCCTTGATCGCGACCAAACCCCGGAAAGCCGCACCTTTTTAGAAGGTCTGGCCGGGTCGCGCTATTTCGAGGAACAGGCCCCAATCGTAAGCGTTGCCGATATGGAACGCCGGATGGCCAGTGGCGACATCACCCTGGCACTTGAAATTCCATCCGGTTTTGGCCGCGAACTTTTGCAAGAGCGCAGCCCCGAAATTGCGGCATGGATCGATGCATCGATGCCATTTCGCGCCGAAACCATTCATGGTTATGTTCAAGGCATCGGACAATCCTATTTGACCGATCTGGCGCGCCGCAACCTTGGCACGGTGCCCTCTACCCTGCCCGCCGATATTGAAATCCGCTATCGTTACAATCAGGATTTCAAAAGCATTTTTGCCATGGTTCCATCGGTCATGGCCCTGCTGCTGATCTTTATTCCATCGGTTCTGGTCGCCCTTGGCGTGGTGCGTGAAAAGGAATTGGGATCAATTACCAATCTGCATGTTACCCCGGTCAACCGGCTTGAATTCCTGTTGGGCAAGCAAGTGCCCTATGTCGTGCTGGCGATGGTCAACTTTGCCTTTCTGGTGATCCTTGCCCTGACGGTATTTGGCATCCCGATCAAAGGTAATTTTGCCGCCCTTGTGTTTGGCGCGTTTTTATATGTCATCACCACGACCGGGTTCGGATTGCTGATTTCATCCTTTGTATCGACCCAGATTGCCGCCCTGTTTGGCACCGCGATTGGCACCATGGTGCCGTCGGTCCTGTTTTCGGGGATGATGCAACCGGTGGCGTCACTTGAAGGCGGGGCTGCGGTGATTGGCGCCGTCTTCCCGACCGGGCAATTCATCAACATTGCCGTCGGCGTCATTACCAAGGCACTTGGGTTTTCGGCATTGATACCGGAATACCTGATCCTTTCCCTGACCATTCTGGTGCTGACCGGGGCCAGTGTGTTGCTTCTGAAAAAACAGGATAGCTGACATGCTTGAACGGCTTGAAAATATCTATCGGCTTGGCGTCAAGGAACTGTTCAGCCTGCGTCATGATCCGGTGCTGATTGCGTTGATTGTCTGGGCGTTTACCGCATCGATCTATACCGCTGCCACCGGCATGAGCCACGATTTGAACAATGCCGCGATTGCCATTGTCGATGAAGACAATTCACAGCTTTCGGCCCGGATCGGCGATGCGTTTTTACCGCCCTATTTCCACAAACCGGTCCAGATTGGTTTTGACGAGATTGACCAAACGATGGATACCGGGCTTTACACCTTTGTCGTGGTGATCCCGCCCCGGTTCGAGGCCGATGTAATTGCCGGAAACCAGCCCGATCTTCAGGTTAATATTGATGCTACGGCAATGATGCAGGCCGGGATCGGAGCCACCTATATCAGCAGCATCATTAGTGAAGAAATCGTCAAATACATCAATGACGATGTGCCGGTTGAAAGTGACGACACAATCAATCTGCAAATCCGGTATGCCTTTAACCCCAATGTGACCAGTTCATGGTTCACCAGTGTCATGGAAATCATCAACAACATCACGATGTTGTCGATTGTTTTGACCGGGGCCGCCCTGATCCGGGAACGCGAACATGGCACGATTGAACATCTTTTGGTGATGCCGTTGACCCCGATTGAAATCATGATGGCCAAGGTCTGGGCCAATGGTCTGGTGATCCTTGTATCAGTCGGATTATCGTTGGCGCTGGTGGTGGAAATGATGCTGGATGTGCCGCTTGCCGGGTCCAAGATGCTGTTCTTGTTTGGCACAGCACTTTATCTGTTCTTTTCGACCGCACTTGGCATTTTCCTGGCCACGCTGGCGCGATCCATGCCGCAATTCGGGTTGCTGTTCATACTGGTGGCCTTGCCGCTGATGTTGCTATCGGGCGGGGAAACACCGATTGAAAGCCAGCCCGCACTTTTGCAAAACATCATGCAGTTTTCGCCCTCGGTCCATTTTGTATCCTATGCGCAGGCGATCCTGTATCGCGGGGCGGGGCTGGATATTGTCTGGCCGCAATTTGCCGTGGTGTTTGGTATTGCATTGGCGTTCTTTGCCTTTGCAGCCATGCGGTTCCGCAAAAGCATTTCGGCGATGCATTAAAAACACATCGCCGAAATCATCACTCAAACCGCCCAGACCATTAAAACCAGATCAATCCGCCGGTTTATGGGATGCCATCATCGAAGACCGATTGCGCGGCACATAAGCGCCAAAGCCCTTTTCACCGGTTAATTTGCCCTCATCGACAATGGTTTTACCGCGCACCATGACATGCACCGGCCAGCCGGAAACCTTGAGCCCTTCATACGGGGTATAATCCGCGCCTTGCGCCAGCAAATCATTGGTAATGGTCACGGTTTTGGCGGGATCCCAAAGGGCAAGATCGGCATCCGATCCAATCGCAATCGTGCCCTTTTGCGGGTACATGCCATAAAGTTTGGCGTGATTGGTCGCAGTGATCGCGACAAAGCGGCACAGATCAATACGGCCCTTCTGCACGCCTTCGGAAAACAGGATCGGCAAACGGGTTGCAACGCCGGGGATGCCATTTGGAATCCAGCGGAAACTTTTCTTGCCCTTTTCATTAAGCTTGCCCGCCGGATCATCAAAGCGGAACGGGCAATGATCCGATGAAAACAGATCAAACACCCCGCGTTCAATCCCGTCCCAACAGGCATCCTGACTGGCCTTGTCACGCGGCGGCGGTGAACAGACGAATTTGGCACCTTCCATCTCGGTCTGATCCAGATCATCAGCGGTCAGCATCAGATATTGCGGACAGGTTTCGCCGACAACCTTGCTGCCACGCATGCGTGCGCGTTCGATTTCTTCCATGGCTTCACGATTGGACACATGGACGATCACAATCGGCGTATCGACAATTTCCGCCAGCGACAGCGCGCGATGGGTGGCTTCGCGTTCGGCGGCAATCGGGCGGGTTGTGGCATGATATTTCGCGGCCAGATCGCCATTGGATTCGTGTTGGCCGATCAGAAAACGAATGGCGTCTTCGTTTTCACAATGCACCATGACAAGCGCACCGGTGCGCCGGGCACTTTCAAGCGTATCAAGAATTTCATCATCGCGCAGACGCAGACCATCATAGGTCATGAAAACCTTGATCGAGGTATAGCCATCTTCGACCAGCGCCGGAAGTTCCTGCCCCAAAACCGCCGGGGTCGGATCGGTGACAATCAGGTGAAACGCCACATCAATGTGGCATTCCCCATCTGCCTTGGCGTGATAAACTTTTAACGATTCCCGCAGGCTATCGCCCTTTTCCTGCATGCAAAAACTGATGATCGAGGTATTCCCCCCCATCGCAGCCGACCGGGTCCCGGTTTCAAAATCATCGGCCATCACGATCCCGTCGCCCGATGGCTGTGCGATATGGACGTGGCTGTCGATGCCCCCCGGCATCACATACAGCCCGGTCGCATCAACGATATCGTCACTGTCGTTCAGATCACCGGCAAGGGCCGTGATACGACCATCCACAATACCAATATCGGCACGGTAAACGTCACTGGCGGTAACGATGGTTCCGTTTTTGATGATGCGATCGAACTGCATATGGATCGGTTCCTTTTCGGGTTCGGCTTAGGGTTTGACGGCCTTGGAATTTTCATCATTGAGCATGCGGTCAAAGGCCGCTGTCAACCGGTCAACTTCGTCGAGCGTGTTGTAATGAACCATTGAAACGCGCACCATGCCGCCGTGATCGGTGACTTCAAGATATTCCGCCAAACGACGCGAATGGAAATCACCAAAGCGGATGGCGATTTTTTCACGGTCAATAATTTTGCAGACCTCGCCCGCATCCAGCCCATCAAAACGGAAACTGATGGTTGGAATGCGGGTCCCATCGCGATTGTCCGACTGGCCAATGATCGTGCAATCATTGCGACTGCGCAAATAGCCCAGCAAACGGTCAACAAGTGCGTTTTCCTGAATGGCAATGGCATCATAGGCGGCGACGATTTTTTGCCGGACCGAACCGGTTTCACCGGCCATTTCGCCAAGTTTGGCAAGATAGTCAACAATGCCGCACGTGGCATAGGCCAGTTCGTAATTCGGATTGCCCGGTTCCAGTTTGCCCGGCACTTTATCCTTGCCGTAAAAGTAATGATAAAGCGGATCAAGTTCGAGAAGGTTATCGTATTTGCCATACATCAGCGCGTAATGCGGACCGTATGTTTTATACAGACTAAAGACATAGTAATCGACGTCGAACGCCTGCACATCCACCGCACGATGCGGCGCATAGGCCACCGCATCAACGCAAATCTGCGCCCCGCGAGCATGAACAAAATCGGCAATTTCGCGGATCGGATTTATTTCACCAAGGATGTTTGACGCATGGGTCACACAAACCAGCTTGGTACGGTCGGTCATCAACGGTTCAAGATCGGCCAGATCAAGCCGAAGCTTTTCCCGGTCCAACGGCCAAAACTTCACCTTGATCCCGGCATCTTGCAATCTGTCCCATGGGCCAATGTTTGATTCATGATCGGCAATTGTGACAATGATTTCATCGCCTTTGGACAACTGGCTTTGCATCGCCTTGGCAAGGTTTTGCAAAAGGGCGGTGGTCGAGCTTCCAAAAATGATTTCTTCGGGCCGGTTGGCATTGACCAGATGCATGGCACTGGTGCGCGCCTCAAGCAAGGCCTCGGCCGCTTTTAGCGAAATGTCATAGGAACCGCCAATCTGAACGTTTTTGTCAAACAGGAACGTATTGATCCGTTCCACGGCAGATTTAAGGATTTGCGAGCCGCCTGCATTATCAAACAGAGTCCAGCCTTTTGCGAGGCCGGGAAACTGGCTGCGAACATAATCCATGTCGAGCGGGTTGTTGGTTTTCATAGAAATATCCTCCGGAAGGTTCGGTTTATTGTTTGTTTTTCAGTGATCTAAAACGGCGTGCAGGAAACTTTTTGTTCGTGCTTCAACCGGCTGATCAAAAATTTGCGCCGGGGGGCCGGCTTCGATGATATTGCCGTCATCCATAAAAATGACGCGATCCGCGACTTGGCGGGCAAAGCCCATTTCGTGGGTCACGATCACCATCGTCACCCCCGTCCCGGCCAGCTTTTTCATGACATCAAGAACTTCACCGACCATTTCGGGATCAAGGGCCGAGGTGGGCTCATCAAACAAAAGCACCTTGGGTTCCATCGCCAACGCACGCGCAATCGCAACACGCTGTTGCTGCCCCCCCGAAAGCTGGCCGGGATATTTATCCGCCTGTTCAGAAATGCCGACACGTTGCAACAACGCACGGGCGTATTTTTCCGCATCGCTTGTTTTGGTGTGGCGGACGCGCATCGGTGCCAGCATAACGTTGCGCAACACCGTCATATGCGGAAACAGATTGAACGATTGAAACACCATCCCGACTTCAGCCCGGACCTTGGCCAAGGCCCGGCCCGGCTTGACCGCAATACCATCAACCGTGACCTCGCTGTCGGCGTCGAAGGCCTCGAGATGATTGATGCAGCGGATCAGGGTCGACTTACCCGAGCCGGACGGACCGATCACACAGACGACTTCGCCCTGTGCGATATCAAGGTCAATGCCATGCAAGACGGCAAAGGAACCATAGGCTTTTTTAAGGTTACTGATCGTGATCAAAGCCGACATTATCGTTTCCCCTTGCTGTAACGTTTTTCAAGTCGGGCAACGACAACCACCATCGGCCAAAGCAAAATAAGATAAATCAGTGCCGCACCAATCAACGGCGTCGGGTTTGCCGACAATGCCTGTGCCTGGGTTGCCTGTTTCAGCAAATCGGGCATGGCAACGACAGATGCCAAGGCCGTATCTTTCATGACATTGATGCAATTATTGGTCAGCGGCGGGATGACGATGCGGATGGCCTGGGGCAGGATCACATCCATCATCGTATGACGGTTGGAAAGACCAAGGGCGGCCGATGCTTCGAACTGACCATGCGGGATGGCTTCGATCCCGGCGCGGAAAATTTCGGCGGTATAAGCCGATGACACCAGTGTCAGTGCCGCCACCGCCGACAAAAACGGTGACAACCGAATGCCGACAAATGGCAGTGCGTAATAAACAACAATCAACAAGACCAACAGCGGGATTGATCGGAAAATATCAATATAAAGCCGGACGATCGCACACACAAAAACCGGTGCATAAAGCCGCGTCACAGCCAGAAAAAGCCCGCCAATCAGGCCACAAATAATACTGGTGATGCCAATCTGAAGCGTCACCAGCAACCCTGAAAGAAGCTGTGGCAGGCTGGCAAGCAACACCGGAACATTAAAGAAGGTCGAATAAAGATCCATAATACCACCAGTTCGACAAGATGTCGGCGGCAGGCCAAAACCCGCCGCCAGACAAAATCAGAGACGCCTTATTTAACGGTCGGCATATCCATGACGGAAACAGTCGAGGTGGTGTCTTCGGGCTTTGCGCCAAACCAGGTTTCATGCAGACCTGCGATGAAGCCTTCTTTTTTCAACTCGGTCAGGATGCCATTGACTTCGGTGGCAAGCGACGCGTCTTTGTTGAACATGATCGAATATTTTTCGCCGGTAGCAATACGTTCAACGACTTTAAGGTTCGGCTTGTCCTTGACGTAATACTGCAGTGCCGGGATGTCGCTGATATAGCCGTCAATACGACCGGCAGCCAGATCAAGCATTGCTGGCGACAAGCCTTCGTAACGGCGGGTATCGGCCAGTTTGTATTCTGCGCCATGCGCATTGACCCACATATCGCCGGTCGATCCGGTATCCACACCAACAACTTTATCGGTCATGCCCTTCATGCCATCGATGCCGCTGTCAGCCGTGACGGTCAGTGACTGATCACTGTCATAATAAGGCTGTGCAAAGGTGACGGATTCCAGACGTTTATCGGTGATTGTGATCGACGATACCGCCATATCGATGCGGCCCGACTGAACCGCCGGGAACAGACCGTTAAACGGAATGTTGACGAATTCAACGCTTTTGCCAAGACGCTTGGCGACTTCGGTTACCAGATCAACTTCAAAGCCAACTGTCTTGCCGTCGGCATCCTGAAATTCCCAAGGAACGTTACCGATATTGGCACCAACGGTCAGGTCGGCAGCATTGGCAGCGCTCAACGCGGACACAGCAACCATGCCCCCAACAATCGATGATGTAATGAAAGATTTAAACGTCATGAGGTTTCCCTTGTTTTTTTAGAGCCATCCCTGAATACTTTGACCAGACCGGTCTAACTGGTCTGACCAGTCGGACCAAGGAAACACGTTTCAATGGCGTTTGCAAGACGGTTGGTGCAAAAATTAAACATCTGCGCTATCTCTGCGCGACTAAGATCAGAAGAATAAGATGCAAGGGTTGCCGGGATGCTGAACAAGACTTTCTTGCCGCAGTCAGTAGCGCGCGAAATTCAGGACATGATTCACCGTGGCGACCTGAAGCCGGGTGACAAAATCCCGTCGCAGCGCGATTTTTCACAAAAACTCGGCATTAGCCGTGCATCTTTGCGCGAAGCCCTGCTAACACTTGAAACATTGGGTCTTTTGAAAACAGAAGCCGGTCGCGGTACCTTTGTCGTTGATCCCGCAAGCAGTTCTCCGGGCGATATGGCTCCCTGGCGATATTCCGACAGCTATTCGGTATTTGATGTGTTTCAAACCCGCGTGATGCTGGAAGGTCAAATAGCGGGCCTTGCCGCCGGACGCCTGACAGCAAACCAGCTTGATCAAATGGAACAAGCCACCAGCCAGATGGAAGAATGCTGGGCACGGCAGGATTTGATCGCCAATGTCGAGGCAGACTTAACGTTTCATGGGATCATTGTTGAAGCATGCAGCAATGCAATGATGCGGTCGCTTTATCAAATTGTGCGCGATCAACTGACCGAAACCCAGCGTCAACCGATCCCGATTACCGATCCTGAACGCATGCGCGCATCCATTGCCGAACACCGCCGCATCATTGCCGCCCTGCGCGCAAATGACAGCGCAACATCCCGTCTTGAAATGGAAACTCACATCCGTAACACGGCGCGTTGCGCGGGGCTTACCCCGTGACCTGCGCCCGATAAAGATCCGATTTTATCGGGCTAACCGTGGCGGATTTTAAAGAACAGGATGGTCGAGGCCAGAACAAGGGTCAGGCCATTGGCGATGATCACCGGCCAATCGCCCCGGACCAAGCCATAAACCAGCCAAAGCGCGATCCCCGAACACAACACCAAAAACATCACAAGCGAGATATCAGCCGTGGATCGGGTCCGCCATGTGCGGACGACTTGGGGCAAAAAGGCAAGCGTGGTCAGCGATCCGGCAACAAGCCCAAGAACGGTTTCAAATGTCAGAACCATCATAACCCTCGCCCTGTTGTGATCACACCGATTGAATGCATTCAACACACATTATGCACAACTGCAAGTGGGAAAAAGAACCGCACTTTTTCAGGCATAAAATATCGATATAAATCAGATACTTATGCGCTCATAAGTACAAATACCGAAGTCATGTTTACGGTGTCTTCGCTTAACGATTTTCGAATTCGGCGCGCAGGAATCCTTCAAGGAAATCGGACATCCGGCGCACAGCATAACTGCGCTGACCGGTGGCAATGCGGTTCATTTCCAGATGGGTTTCAATCCGCGATGATTTGACCAATGGCCGCATGACAAGGCTGCCCGATCCGATTTCGCGCTTTACCGTCATTTCCGGCAGGATCAGCACCGCCGTGCCGCGCCGGGCAAGTTCCTTTTGCAGTTCCAGCGACGATGTTGTGAAGGTGCTTTCACCAAGGACAATTCCCGCATCACGCAGACGCGCGTCAAAGGCACGCCGCACCCCGAATGTACGATCCGGCAAGGCCAGCGCATAATGAACAAGTTCCGACAACGGAATTTCATCAAGCCGTGCCAGCGGATGATCCGGCGACAGGATGGCTTCGTGACGGATCGGGGCGCGAAACCGGGTTTCAATCCGGCTGTCGGCAGTGGAAAACATCGTCACCGACAAATCAGTCAATCCGGTTGCCACCGCATCAAGGGCGGCCTGCGCCGAGGTAACGGTGACTTCGATGGTAATTGCGGGGTAACGTTCGGAAAATTCCGCCAGTGCCGGGGCCAGAATGGCACTGGATGCCGCACCATTGACGTAAAGCGATACCGAACCGCGTTGCAGGCCCCGCAAATCGTCAATGATCTGTTCGACTTCGGATAACTCACGGGCAATATGAAGCGACCGTTCCGCCAGAACTTCACCCGCAGCGGTTAACCTGATCCCGCGGGGGTTGCGTTCTACCAACGCGGTTCCAAACAGATGTTCCAGTTTGTCGAGTTGACGGGCAATAGCGGTTGGAGAGACATTAAGCGCATCAGCCGTTTGACGGATCGAGCCACAGCGCATTAATTCGTTAAAAACCGTCAGGGATTGAATTTCGACCATAACCACCGCCATCGATCAGAACCATTTAGTGCAACGAAAACCGTAGCACCCCGACATCAAATTATCGACTTCAAATTCACTGAAAAATAGTCTCTGTTACAGCAACAGCGACATTTTCAAAAAAACAAAACAGGTCACATCAGGGGGACCACCATGCCGTACCGTTACAAATCGATCCGAAACATGGCCTGCGCCGTATCAACAGCAGCACTGATTGCGCTTGCACCGTCGCTGTCCCTTGCGGCGGGCAATGTCACATTTGGCCAGCCCGTTGAACCGGCAGGACTTGACCCGACCGTTGGCGCCCCGGTCGCATCGGGTGAAGTCACATGGCAAAACGTTTTCGAAGGTCTGGTGGCCGTTGATCGCGATGGCAATATCACGCCGCAACTGGCAAGCGCATGGACGCTTTCCGATGATGGTCTGACATATACCTTTATGCTACGCCCCGATGTGACATTCCATAACGGCGTGACATTTGACAGTACGACGGCGAAATTCACCCTTGATCGCATCCTGTCCAAAGACAGCACCAATGGGCAAAAGGCGCTTTATAGCGTGATCGACAGTGTCGATGCCCCGGATACCGCAACCCTTGTTCTGCATTTGTCAAAGCCGTCATCGAACCTGATTTACTGGCTTGGTTTCCCATCAGCTGTCATGGTTGAACCATCCACCGCAGACAGCAATAAAACCACGCCAACCGGTACCGGCCCGTTCAAATTTGATGAATGGCGCAAGGGCGACCGGGTTTTGATGTCGGCCTATGATGGGTATTGGGGCGAAAAGCCGTCACTTGATGCGATTACCGCGCGGTTTATTTCCGATCCACAGGCACAGGCAGCCGCCATCCTGTCCCATGATGTTGATGTATTTGGTAAATTCGAAGCCCCGGAACTTTTCAGCCAGTTCGAGGGCGATGACAGCCTTTCAACCCATGTCGGTGTCGGCGAGATGGAAATCGTCGCCGGGATGAACAACACCCGCCCGCCGTTTGATGACATTCGCGTGCGGCAGGCATTAATGATGGCGGTGGATCGCAACATCCTGATCCAGGGTGTCGAAAGCGGATTTGGCACCCCGATTGGTAGCCATTTTTCCCCGGCCAGCCCGTATTATGTTGACCTGACCGGCGAGTACGGCTTTGACATTGATGCCGCCAAGGCCCTTTTGGCCGAGGCCGGATATCCAAACGGGTTCGAATTCACCATGAAAGTCCCGACGCGCAGCTATGCGACGCGGTCGGCTGAAATCCTGCAAGCCCTGTTTACCCAGATCGGGGTGATGGCCAAGATCGAAAGTTCCGATTTCCCGGCGGGCTGGATTAAGGATGTGTTCAAAGACACCAATTACGACATGACCATCATCGGCCATGCTGAACCGCTTGATATCGGGATTTATGCGCGCCACCCGTATTATTTTAATTACAACAATCCGGCATTTGACGCGGTGATGGATGATATCGCCGCCGCAACCACGCCCGATGCACGCGCCGCCGGATTTAAAAAGGCACAGGAAATCATCGGTCATGATGTTCCAGCACTATTCCTGTATTCCGCACCAAAACTGGGTGTTTGGGATGCCAAGCTGACCGGTGTCTGGGAAAATGGGCCGGTGCCATCCAATGATATGACCGATGTAACCTGGTCAGAATAAAAGCCACCCCGCGCGCCACCACCCGCGGCCGGTTTGGCATGACCATAATTGCCAGCCCGGTCGCCCGCGCTTTTCATTTTTTCTGCAAATCGTGAAAGCCCATGAACGCAGCAAGCAAATATATGCGCCGGGCAGCAGGATACCTTTTTGTCCTTCTTGTCACCTCGTTTCTGATCTTTGTGTTGATCGAAGCGGCCCCGGGTGACCCCGCCGAAATCATGTTGGGTACATCGGCCCAGCCCGATACCGTGGCCGCCCTTCGGGCCGAGCTTGGCCTGGATCGGCCAATGATGGTTCGCTATGCCAGTTGGCTTGGCGGTGTGATCACGGGTGATCTTGGCAATTCATATACCTATGGCACCCCGGTTGCCGAATTGATCGGTGATCGGCTGGCGGTGACCGTGCCATTGACCCTGCTGGCGACCTTGCTGGCGATTGGCATTTCATTGCCGCTTGGCGTTTGGGCGGCTGCCCGCCCCGGGGCGGTGACCGACGGGGTTGCGACGATCTTTTCGCAATTCGGGATTGCGGTGCCGAATTTCTGGATCGGGTTGTTATTAATCCTGTTTGTCTCGCTGGGGCTGGGTTGGTTTCCGGCCGGGGGGTTCCCCGGATGGGGCGATGATTTTGGCAAGGCGTTTTCGGCCCTGATCCTGCCTGCTATTTCACTTGCCATCCCACAGGCCGCCGTCCTGACCCGTGTGACCCGTGCCGCCGTGATTGAAGTCACCCACGAAGATTTCGTCCGCACCGCACGCGCCAAGGGGCTTGGCCGCAATCGGGCACTTTGGCTTCATACCGTGCCCAATGCGATGTTGCCGGTGGTCACCATGCTGGGGCTTCAAATTCCGTTTCTGATTTCCGGCGCGGTTCTGGTTGAAAACGTCTTTACCCTGCCCGGGATCGGCACCCTTGCCTATCAGGCCTTGTCGCAGCGCGACCTGATTGTCATTCAAAACGTGGTTCTGATGTTTGCGATCATCGTGATCATTGTGAACCTGATTGTGGATGGCCTTTACGCCGTCCTTGATCCCAGATTACGGACGCACAAATGAAACGGATTCCCCTTAATCTTTGGCTGGGTGGTGCCATTTCATTGCTGCTGGTCGGTTCGGCAATTCTCAGCCGTTTCTGGACACCGCACGACCCGGTAAAAATGAATATTCTGAACCGTCTTAAAGGTCCGGGGGATGCCGGAATTTTGGGCGCGGATCAGATCGGGCGCGATGTATTTTCACTGATCATGGCCGGGGGATGGACGTCGCTTGGCATTGCCGTGACGGCCACCGTAATTGGCGGATCCATCGGCACCCTGATCGGGGTTAGTGCGGCCGCACGGCGCGGCCTTTTTGAAAAAGCAACGGGCTGGATCAACAGTGTGCTGTTTGCCTTTCCACCGATTTTATCCGCCATTCTTTTGGGCGCGTTGCTGGGCCCCGGCGGCATGACATCGATCATTGCGATTGGCGTTTTCATGATCCCGGTCTTTGCCCGGGTATCACGCGGGGCGGCACTGCAAATCTGGTCGCGTGATTATATCAAAGCCGCCCGGATGGCCGGCAAAGGCCAAGCCCTGATCACCATCGAACATGTTTTGCCAAATATTTCCGCACAGCTTTTGGTGCAGTTTGCCATCCAGACAGGTCTTGGCATCCTTGCCGAGGCGGGGCTTAGCTTCCTTGGCATGGGCATCGCCCCGCCAACGCCAAGCTGGGGCCGCATGCTTGCCGATGCGCAGACCTATATCAGCAGCGCACCGCATCTGGTGATGGCGCCCGGCATTGCAATTGCGCTTGCCGTGCTTGGACTGAACCTTTTGGGCGACGGCCTGCGTGATCTTACCGACCCGCGAAGGAAACAGGCATCATGATGCTTTCGATCAAAGACCTTCGGGTATCATTTGACCACAGCACCGGTGCGCGTACCGAAGTCGTGCACGGCATCAATCTTGACCTTGATCGCGGCAAGACCCTTGGCATTGTCGGGGAAAGCGGATCGGGGAAATCAGTCCTGTCGCTGGCGATCATGGGATTATTGCCCGGCAGCGCACACACCAGCGGGCAGATCCGGTTTGAAGGCGAAGACCTTCTTGCCGTGCCGGAACGCCGCCTGTGTGACTTGCGCGGCCGCAAGATCGGCATGATTTTTCAGGAACCGATGTCGGCCCTTAACCCGGCGATGACCGTTGGCAACCAAATCGCCGAGGGGCTTCGCCTGCACAAAGGCATGTCCAAACACGATGCCCGCAACGAGGCGCTTCGGTTGCTTGAAATGGTGCAAATCCCGCAGGCCGCAACGCGCATTGACAGCTATCCGCATGAAATGTCGGGCGGGCAGCGCCAGCGCGTCGGCATTGCAATTGCGATTGCGCTCAAACCCGATCTTTTGATTGCGGATGAACCGACCACCGCGCTTGATGTCACGGTTCAGGCCGAAATCCTTGATATCCTTGATGACCTTGTCACGGATTTGGGGATTTCACTGATCCTGATTTCGCATGATTTGGGCGTGATTGCCCGGATTGCTGATCGCACATTGGTGATGTATCGCGGCGATGAAATGGAACAGGGCGACACAGAACGCGTCCTGCGATCCCCGACACATGATTATACCCGCAAGCTCCTGAATGCGATGCCAAGCCGGGCGCGTAAAAGCCTTGATCAAACCGGGGCCATGACCGGATCGGAGGCAAATCATGACTAAACTTCTGGAAATCAACAACCTGACCCGGAAATTTGATCTGGGTGATGGGGAGCTTACCGCATTGGACAATGTGTCCCTGTCGCTTGATGCGGGAAAAATCCTTGGCGTTGTCGGGGAAAGCGGATCGGGGAAATCGACACTGGCGCGTATTGTCATGGCGCTTGATCACCCGACATCGGGCACGGTCCATATCAATGGGCAAAGCCTTTTTGATTTATCGCCTGCGGCCCTTCGCGCCGCACGGCGGGATTTTCAGATGATCTTTCAGGACCCGTATGGATCACTGGACCCGCGCCATAATGTCGGACGGCTGATTACTGAACCGCTTTATCTTGAACAAAACGCGCCAAGTGGCACGGCAAAGCGCGATCGCATTGCCGCATTGCTTGAAGATATCGGGCTTCGCGCCGATGACATGAACCGTTTCCCGCATGAATTTTCCGGTGGCCAGCGCCAGCGCATTGCCATTGCCCGCGCCCTGATCACCAAGCCCAAGCTGGTAGTCGCCGACGAGGCGACATCGGCCCTTGACCTGACAGTGCAAAAACAAATCCTTGAGCTGATCCTTAAACTGCGGGCCGAACACGGCATTTCGGTTCTGTTCATCACCCACAATATCAGTGTGGTCGAAGAAATATGTGACGATGTTGCCGTTCTTGAACATGGCAGGCTGGTGGAAACCGGCCCGACCGATGCGGTATTGAATGCCCCACAAGAAGCCTATACCCGGCGCTTGATGAATGCCGAACCGACCCTTGAACATATCGGGCGCAAGGCATGGCGTGCGGCGCGTGCGCCATAAAACCAAATGAATGCCGACAGAAAACCGCTCCTTACCCCGCCTGTTCAAATCCTGCCCAAAGGTGCCACCAATGTCTGAATTGCTTGATCTTTCTGCCCGTGACGTCCTGAAAGGATTTCAGGATAAAACCATTTCGCCGGTCGATTATATGGCGGCCCTTTGTGACCGGGTGGAAACCTGTGAACCAAAAGTCTGTGCACTTTATGCCTATAAGCCCGACGACGCGATGGCCAAGGCCCGCGCATCGGAAAGCCGTTGGGTAAAGGGCGAACCGGTTGGGCCACTTGATGGCATGCCGGTCACGGTCAAGGAACTGATTGCAACCAAGGACGAACCGGTCCCGATGGGAACGGCGGCAATTGATTTGGTCCCCGCCGCCGAAGATGCCCCAACAGCCGCCCGCCTTAACGAAGACGGGGCGATCATCTTTGCCAAGACCACCTGCCCGGATTACGGCATGCTTAGCTCCGGTCTTTCAACCTTTCACCCGCTTAGCCGCAATCCATGGGATTTAAGCCAGAACCCCGGCGGGTCGAGTGCGGGGGCCGCCGCCGCCGGGGCCGCCGGATATGGGCCGTTGCATATCGGAACCGATATTGGCGGCTCTGTCCGGCTTCCAGCAGGGTGGACGGGCCTGTTTGGCTTTAAACCATCGCTGGGCCGCATTCCGATTGATCCGTATTACACTGGCCGCTGTGCCGGGCCGATGACACCACGTGTTGATGATGCCGCCCTTTTAATGGCCTGTGTGACGCGCCCCGATACACGTGATGCGACGTCGCTTCCCTATCAAAATATCGACTGGAACACGCCCGCGATGGATGTAAGGGGTGTTAAGATCGGTTTGATGATGGATGCTGGATGCGGCATTGACGCCGAGCCGGACGTTAAGGCCGCTATCCTTGCCGCCGCCAAAGAATTCGAAGCCCACGGGGCCGAAGTTATCGAGATCGAACCGGTCCTGACCCGCGAGATGTTAGATGGGCTTGATATCGCATGGCGGGCACGGTTCTGGGGCATGATGCGCAAACTAAGCCCGGCCAACCGTTCAAAAATCCTGCCCTATATCCATGAATGGGCCGAAGCCGGTGCATCCGCCAACCCGACCGAAATCGCCAGCGGGTTCGATCAGACCTTTGCCATGCGCAAAACTTGTGCGGATGCCTTTAACAAGGTTGATTTCATCCTGTCGCCGGTGAACCCCAATGTCAGCTATCCGGCCGATTGGGCATCGCCGACCAATGACCCGGCAAAACCGTTTGAGCATATCTGTTTTACCGTACCGTGGAATATGGGTGAACAACCGGCCTGTTCGATTAATTGTGGCTATTCACAAACCGGCATTCCCATCGGGCTTCAAATCGTCGCACCGCGGTTTGAAGATTTGAAACTGTTTCAGATCGCCCGTGCCTATGAGGCATGGCGCGGGCCAATCACCAATTGGCCGGACATCTGAATTCCCGATCAGGGCGCATCATTCGCCGTATAACAACAGCACAACACACCACAACAACACGGTTGCCACATGGCGCCGTGTTTTTTGTTTCAGATGAATTTAATGACGTGAAGACACACAAAACCCCGCGCGGCAAACCGGCGGGGCGGGAATGGTGGGCCTAACAAGACTCGAACTTGTGACCTCTCGCATGTCAAGCGAACGCTCTAACCAACTGAGCTATAGGCCCTCTTATCCATCTTTCATCTGACCGGCTTTCGTGACAGAAAGCTTGGCCAGCACCGTTTGTAACGGCGAGGCGGTATTTAGCCCAAGGCCGTAAAAGGTGCAACCCCTCAATTGGATTTTTGACAAAAAATCTTCATCTATGGGGGACGGGAAGGATCGCTGTTGCTATGATCACCGTCCAGTTTAGGGAAGACGTAACAAACGACAATGAACCAGTTGCCATCGGACCTTACCGGCAGTGGACCGGCAACCGTGATCCTGCCACTCAGGCAAACCTTGCCTGTGGTCTTTGCATCACCCCATTCCGGGCGCCAGTACCCGCAGGATCTTGTTGAAAGCGCGCGCATTGACTCTTTTGCGTTGCGTGCCTCCGAAGATGCCTTTGTCGATCAACTGTTTGCCAGCGCGCCCAAGCTTGGCGCGCCGATGCTATGCGCGACTTTTCCGCGCGCCTTTGTTGATGTCAATCGCGGCGCACTTGAACTTGACCCGCGCATGTTTGATGGCCCCCTGCCCTCGGATGCCGATGTGCATTCGATGCGCGCGTTATCGGGGTTGGGATCGATCCCGCGTGTTGTCAGTGGCGGGATCGAGATTTATAAATCCCGCCTGCCCGTGGCCGAGGCATTGCGCCGGATCGAGGTTTATTATCAGCCCTATCACGCCGCCTTGCGCAAACTGATTGATGCAACACGCGATGAATTTGGTTACTGCATCCTGATTGATTGCCATTCAATGCCCGGCGATTCTGTTGACAGTAATAAAAACCGCGTTGATCTGGTTCTGGGGGATTGCTATGGAAGTTCCTGCCATCCGTCTTTGACGCGCTTTGTCGAAGATCGTGTCCGCGATCTGGGTTTCACTCCGGCGCATAATGATCCATATGCTGGCGGGTTCTGCACACGTCATTACGGGCAACCGCAAGACCATGTGCACAGCCTGCAGATAGAGCTTTCACGAGCCCTGTATATGGACGAAAACACGATCACGCCCCATCGCGGCTTTGACACCCTGCGCGACCAGATGACGCATCTGATTTCGTACTTCCATGATCTTGACGGGAATTCTTTTTGATGACCAGCCACCCCGTTTCCGGCGCTGCGCCCCGCAACAATGACGATGCGCTTGGCAATCTTGTCATCCGCGATGCAGAGCCCGAGGATTTCGGTCGCATTACTGAAATTTATGGCCACCATGTTTTGCATGGGCTGGCATCATTTGAAGAACGTGCGCCTGAAATCGCCGAACTGACATCGCGTTGGCAACATGTCCGCGAACGCGGCCTGCCCTATCTTGTCGCCGAGATCAATGACCGGGTCGAAGGCTTTGCCTATGCCGGGGCCTATCGCACGCGACCTGCCTATCGCTTTACGGTCGAGGATACGATCTATATCGCGCCTGATGTGGTCGGCAAAGGTGCCGGGCGGGCATTGCTATCGGAACTGATCAAACGCTGCACGGCACTTGGCTATCGCCAGATGGTGGCCGTGATTGGCGACAGTGCGAATGTCGCCTCTATCGGACTGCATGCAAGGCTTGGCTTCCGGGTAGCCGGGACATTGCAATCAGCGGGCTTTAAACTGGGCCGCTGGGTCGATAGCGTGATCATGCAGCGCGGGCTGGGTGATGGGGATGGCAACTTCCCGGAAACCGATCCGAAGCGGGAAAAATAGCCCCCCCCCTGCATCGCATCCTTCAAAGGCGCCATTTTCATGATGGCGCCTTTTTCTATTGTGCCGGATCGATGCCAAGACCACCGGATGCTCTGGCAAGAACAATGCCGTAGAAAACCACATCACAAAAAGAACACTTAAGAGGTTTCATTCCTGAAAGGGAAAGCAGCGATCAGAACCGACTTAACCGAAAGGCGATTTGCACTGCACAATATCGCGCGGACAGCAGAAAAGCATGATCCGAAAAACACACCAGCCACTCCAAAACGCCATAAATCCCTGATTTTAGACAAAAAAAAGGCCGCCTATGACAGCGGCCCAAGTCTAGGGAGGAAACGTCCAAGAAACGAGCGACAAGTCGCTCGCCGGAATGCGCTACGTCCTACCGCAGCGCACAAATGGAGATTACCCATAAGTTCAGGCGGACGCAACACGTTTTTGACTGTTTTTTTATCAAAAAAATAAATGCTCCTTTTTTGATCAAAATTTCATCGAACTGACACTTTTTCGAACTGAATCCCGCCCACCCAAGGTCACTTTTTCATCACTCTTCCCACCCCCGCCCCAGGTTCACTTATGAACTATTGGCAAATAGCAACACAGACTCCAGCAAAATATTGGCGGAAACACTGCGATTCCAATGCAAGATTCGAAAATTTATACTTCGATTCCCATCATGAGAAATCACTTTGCCATCCCCCAACCGCACAGGTCTGCGCCGGACGACACCATTCTGAATATGGATTTCACAACGAATACATGACGGAACAACCATCGCCCGAAGCAATGGAATCGCCACAAACAGCCCCAGAGGACTATCCAAAGGATGCCCCAACTGGATCAAGGAACGCCGATCATTCACGGAAGCTGATGACGGCGATGGCCGTTATGGTGGTCTGGGCGGACAAGGAGGAGAACCGAAAGAGAACCGGACGAGAGAATAATAGACCGGATAATCAGGGAACGGCTTCATGGCTTGCATAGATATACAAAGCCACCGCGCCGGAGAATGATGTTATTCGCAAGTTTCAACGATCAATCATTCCACGCAACACCGACACGAAAAGACAATCAGATTAAGTATCCATCTTACGCGTGCGGGTCCATGATCGGGATCATCATAAACGACAGGGTTTGACCAAAATTGCGACACTGTGCTGACCGCCATTTACGACAATCTTGCGCACGAGGCTGGCCGAAACCTATGGTCAGGGCCTAATTAAGCGACTGATTAAGCGCCGCACTGTCGGGACGTGCCTTTGCCTTGGAGGCCGAGGATGTCCTGCGGCCCGACAGGCCTTCGGCGACGATCTGTTCGCGGTCACGGCGTTTTTTGGCGTCATACATACGCTGATCCGCCAGATCGATCAGGTTATGGGGCTGAGAAATGGCATCTTCGACCCGTTCCGCCAGACCACAGCTGGCCTGCTGTCCGCGACCGTTTGCCAGTTCAGCAAGACCGGGTGACATAACGCGCTGTATGACTTCATCGGCCCGTTCAAGTGTCAGGTCCGGCAAGATAACAAGGAATTCCTCGCCACCCCAGCGGATCACCAAATCAGAGCGACGGAACCGTTGCGAAAGATTGATACCGACTTCGCGCAAAATCCGATCACCGTAATCATGACCGAACTTGTCATTGATCTTTTTGAAGTCATCCAGATCGATAAAAGCCACCGTCAACGGACTGCGTTTGCGATAGGCCGTTTCGAAATTCAGACTGAGCATTTCCATGCCAAAGGCGCGGGTATAAACCCCGGTCAGCGGATCAATGGCAATTTCCTGAGCCGCAACAATTGTTCGGTAAAGTTGCACCAAAGCAGCCATCACCGAAAGCGGCAGCAACACAAACAGAACCATTTCAAGGGGCACATAGCCACTTGCCACCGGCCCCCGTGCGCCAAGAACCAACAGCATAAGAATGGGAGACACCATCACCCCGGCCTCGACCAGGGTCAGCGGCATGATCGCCACCAGCACAACAATCCCCATCAACAGGAAACTATGCGCCGTTAACATCCTGGTATTGGCGTTAAGGTCGCTACCGGAAAAACCGCACAGCAGTGTCGCGGCAATAACCACAAGCAGCATCGGCAAATACGGCAAGCGCCGACGCCATTTTGAACTGACCGCACGGTTTAGCAAAACCGCGGTGGCAACTACCATCACAAGAAACCGCATAATCACGGTTTGCGATTGCCAAAGACCAGCCCCATAGGCCCCGTCCCAAAGCGGAACCACCAGCAGCAACACAATGGTAAACAGAGCAGCAAAGCGTGCGGTCAACTGGACCGACTCCTTGCGCCGCAGATGCAAAAGTTCCGCATGTCGTGGTGTATAAAGAAAGTCTCGATAGCGGCAACGCAGTATGCCTGCGAAGCGCCCACTATCTTTTTCAGAACCAGACAGCACGCGGAACAGCTCCAACTCATCGATACGAAGGAGCCACAGCAGCCCCGAAAACAAATCCCGGAACCTGTTCATTCAATGTGTTCTGATTGAATAAAATCGCTCAAACAGGTTCGATAGCAACCCAGAAAGACAAAAGCCATTTCAAACTGCTACCGGATTTGGTGGTTTTATCGTTCCAAACCACCGAACATTCGCTTGTTTATGCATAGAAGACATTACGAACCCCCGGAAAAATTTCGGCTTCCGGCGGAAAAATTCTACCTGCAAATAAACTGACGAATGCAGAACACATTTAACGATCAAGTTCCGACCCGTGAATGATCGTTCCCTGATTTAACCGCTAATTCAACTATCCAGAAGAGGTGGCTAGGTGGTTTTGGGTTAATTTTTAACTAAATCGAGGCGAAATAGCAGAAATAAGTGCCTGTTTTCACAAGACGATCCCGAAAACCAACCTCTTTAGGTTGTTTTTCGCACCCCCGATGCCAGTAAAACCATAGCGCGCACCCAAAATTGCGTACGATTCGCAACCCCATTGCGAATGACAAAAATAAAACCGCCACACCGGAAACCGATGTGGCGGAAATTTTACGTGATGCCACAAAGCGGCTCTGAAGCTCAGATGATCCGCCGGACCGACAGAACCGATATCAGCCCCAAAGCGCCGGATCAGGAAGCCCCATCACACCTTTGTCAAACACCAGACCGTTTTCACGGTCTTTTGCCATCCAAAGCGGTCCGTCAAGATCAACGATCCGGGCCCCGGCCGCGACAATCATCGCTGGCGCCATCGCAAGCGAGGTTCCAACCATGCAGCCAACCATAACCTGCATGCCGACTTTTGACGCAGCATCGGCAAGTTCAAGCGCCCCGGTCAGGCCACCGGCCTTGTCGAGCTTGATATTGATCATGTCGTAAAGCCGGGCAAGGCGCGGAATATCCGCAACGGTATGAACCGATTCATCGGCACACAGCAACACCGGACAATCAATATCGATCAAACCGTCATCCTGCCCGGCGGGCAGCGGCTGTTCGATCATTTCAACGCCAAGTGCATCAAGCTCCGCACCGATATCTTCGAGCAAGGCAATCGTCCATGCCTCGTTCGCATCGACAATCAGGCGCGCGGTCGGCGCGCCTTCGCGTACGGCACGCACCGATTCCAGCACGTTTCCACCGTTCAGCTTAAGCTTGAGCAACGGTGCGGATGCCGCCTTGCGGGCGGCTTCGCGCATCGCATCGGGGGTATCAAGGCTTAGCGTTTCAGCCGTTACCAAACCTTCGGGGGCCTTGCGTTCGGCAAGTTCCCAGGCGCGGCGGCCAAACCGTTTGGCTTCGAGATCCCAATAGGCACAGTCGACGGCATTCCGCGCCGCACCGGCCTTCATCGCGCTTTGCAGTTCCTTGCGCGTCATGCCACGCGCAAGGGCATCTTTCTGGGCCTCGATATCGGCAATCACCTGTTCGACAGTTTCCCCATATCGGGCATAGGGAACGCATTCCCCGTAACCCGTATGATCACCATCGGTCAGGGTGACCTTGACGACATGGGCCTCGGTCTTGGCCCCGCGCGAGATTTTGAACGCCCCGCGCAGGGGAAAGACTTCGGATGTGACACTTACGTGCGGCACATCAGATCTCCTGTAATTTGTCGACGAGGGCTGCAACGCCGGTACGGACCGGATCAACACATGGCAGGCCAAATTCGGCTTCGACTTCGGCAAACAATTTGCTGGCGGCAGCATCGTCAAGCGACTTGGTATTAATGGCAAACCCGGCCACCACACACGCCGGGTTGGTCAGACGCGCATGCATCAGGTTAACTTCCAGCGTCGTTTTAAGATCGGGAAGCTTATAGCCCGGCAGACCGCGCATATGAGTACGAGTCGGTTCGTGACACACAATGATCGCATCAGGTTGCGAACCATGGATCAGGCCCATGGACACACCGGCAAAGGACGCATGGAACAGGCTGCCCTGCCCTTCGACAACGTCCCAGTGATCGGGTTCATTGGCAGGTGCAATAGTTTCAACCGCACCGGAAATAAAATCGGAAATCACCGCATCAACCGAAATGCCTTCGCCTGCGATAAAGATGCCGGTCTGACCGGTCGCACGGAAGGTCGATTTCATACCGCGTTTTTTCATTTCGGCATCAAGGGCCAGGGCGGTGTACATTTTACCGACCGAGCAATCGGTACCGACGGCCAAAACACGTTTGCCTGGACGTTTTTCACCATTCCCGATCGGCAATTTGCCATCGAAATGACGGACGTCGAAAAGTTTCACGCCCTTTGCCTTGGCCGCATCGACCAGTTCGGGAATCGTCGACAGACGGGTGTGCAAACCATTGGCGATATCCATGCCGGCATCAATCGCCGCCAACAGGGTTTCCATCCATGCCGGTCCAATAACACCACCACGGTTGGCAACGCCAAGCACAAGGGTTTTAACGCCAGCAGCACGGGCTTCGGCGATTGATTTTTCCGGCAGGCCAAGATCGGCCTGGCACCCCGGAAGGCTTAGCTGGGCAACACACCATTCCGGGCGCCATTGCTTGATGCCAATTGCGGTTTTTGCCGCCAGTTCGTCCGGCGCGTCACCAAGAAACATAAGATACGGATGTTCGATTTTCATTTTACCTCCTTGACCAGCGTCCAGCCGCTGCCCTTATAATCTGGATCGACTATAGCGCAACTTGGTGGGAGCCATCCAGATATATGAACCGATATCTTCGACTATCCACCAAAATGTTCGCATAAAATTCTATCAACTGAAGAAACAACAAAAAAATATTCTAAACTCGTATCAGACAACCCTTGTTTCTTGTGAATTTGACCGGGAAACGCCCGGAAAACGCAAGAAAATGCAATTTTGAAGGACTGGCGTGAAAGCGCCCGACTACACATGAGCACCGATCTCAAAAAGTGGCTTTCTGACCGCAAAATTGACGAAGTCGAATGTATTGTCCCTGACATGTCCGGGGTGGCGCGCGGCAAAGTTTTGCCAACGCAGAAGTTTCTGCGCGGGCTTGAAGCCAAAAGCCTTGCCATCCCCGAAGCAATTTTTTCCATGACGGTCACCGGGGGATACCCCGAAGAAACCGACGCGTTTCTTGACCCGGCGGAAAAAGATGTGGTGATGGTTCCCGATCCGGAAACCATCCGCGTCGTGCCGTGGTACGAAGAACCCACCGCACAGATTATTTGCGACTGTTATCATTTCTATGGCGACGAGGTTTCGATCTCGCCGCGCTATGTTCTTAAGCGTGTGCTTAAAGCGTTTGAAGAACGTGGCATGAAACCGATTATTGCCCCGGAACTTGAATTTTATCTGGTGGCCAAAAACACCGATCCGGACAACCCGCTTGAGCCGCCGATTGGCCGTTCGGGACGCCCTGAACGGGCATCGAATGCCTTTGGTATTGATGCAATCAACGAGTTCGATCCGCTGATTGAAGACCTGTATGATTATTGCGAGGCCATGGATATCGATGCAGATACCATGAGTCACGAATCGGGTCCCGCCCAGCTTGAAATGAACTTTAATCACGGCTATCCCCTGGAACTGGCCGATCAGGCATTCCTGTTCAAACGGACATTGCGTGAAACCGCGCTTAAGCACGGCGTATACGGCACCTTCATGGCCAAACCGATGGGCAATCATCCGGGCAGTGCCATGCATATCCATCAAAGCATCATCGACATCAAAACAGGTGAGAACCTGTTTGCCGATCCTGATGGCGAAAACTCCAAGATGTTTCTGAACTATATTGGTGGTTTGCAGCGTTATCTTCCGGCTGCGATGCCGCTTTTGGCACCAAACATGAACAGCTATCGCCGTTTGCAGCCTTGGTCGGATGCACCGATCAACATGCATTGGTCGCTTGATAACCGGACAGTTGGCCTGCGCCAGCCGAACGGCCCGCCCAGTGCACGCCGTATCGAAAACCGCATTCCGGGTGCCGATGCCAATCCGTATCTGTCGATTGCCGCATCGCTTGCATGTGGCCTGCTTGGCATTATCGAAGAAATCGAACCGACGGCCCCAATCGTAGGCTCAGGTTATGACCGGGCACATTCCCTGCCGCGTCATATTCACGAAGCACTGGCCAAATTCCAGCGGTGCAAACCGCTGAAAGACCTGCTGGGCGAAGAATTTTCGGCAGCCGTTCTGGCCGTTAAAGAAGCCGAGTGGGATGCCTATCAGACCGTGATCAGCGCGTGGGAGCGTGAACATCTGCTTCTGAATGTCTAGGAACGTGCATTACGGCTAATTGTTGCAAAACCAACGTGACAATTACACAAAACCATTCAACCGGGCGCGAGGTAATCCCTTGCGCCCGGTTGTTGTCTTTTTATGCCAAGCGCACGCAAAAACATACGAGTCGAACCTGCTGGATTTGGGCATATGCCTTTTGGCTGCGGCTCACAATTCACCCCAACGTCACCAAACAATCATCACCGTGAAACAGTTTTCGGCAACCATACAACGTTGCACATAACGCAATCCTTTCAGATGCAATTCCGTTCAACGGCCCAAAAGGTTTTCGAATGCAGCGCGCCCTTGCCCTTACATCGGTTTTCATTTTCCTTTCGGCACCTGCTTTTGCCGATAATGACCATAACCTGACGATACTGGGCACCTATGTGATTCCAAGCGGTTTGCAAATAGACGGCGTCGAGTTCGGTGGCATATCAGGACTGGATTACCAGCCGGAAACAGGAAAATTCATCGCGATTTCCGATGACCGTTCGCAAAAAGCCCCGGCCCGATTCTATGATATCGATATCAATCTGTCGAAAGACGGCATTACCGGTATCAATATCGCCGCCATGCACAGCCTGCAAAACGCACAGGGACAGGCATGGGCCGAAAAAACAACCGACCCCGAAGGCATTGCCTTTGATCATACCTACCAATCGATTTTCTGGTCCAGCGAAGTTGGCCCTGCCCTTTACAAGGCGGATTTGAATGGCAAGCTTTTGCAGGAATTTGTACTGCCGGACGCCTATATACCCAATTCCGATGGCACCAGGGGCATCTATAACAATCAGGCATTTGAAGGCCTGACAGTGTCAAATGATGGCAAGTATATTTACGTCGCCACCGAAAATGCCCTGATCCAGGATGGCCCCAAAGCATCCCTTGATGCTGTCAGCCCGTCACGGATACTGCAACTTGATACCGTAACCGGTGAAACCATCGCCGAATATATCTATGAAACCGACAAAATCCCGGTCAAGGCCGTGAATAACGGCTGGAATGACAACGGGCTTAGCGAGATCCGCGCCCTTGCGAGCGGTGATTTTCTGGTGACGGAACGCTCTTATGCCGAGGGGATTGGCTTTAATATCCGCCTTTACCGCGTCAGCCTGAAACAGGCGACCAACATCGCCGGTGCAAAAAGCATCAAAGGCATGGATGTCCAGCCGGTTTCCAAAGAAGAAATCCTGACCATCAAGGATGGTGATTTCGGTTTCAGTCACACAGACAATATCGAAGCCATCAGCTTTGGACCGGAAATCGACGGGTATCAGACCCTGATCCTTGCAACGGATAACAATTTCAACATCAAAGAAGAAACGCAGTTTTATGCGTTTTCACTGCCGATAGATTTCAAATAGCATATTGCGGATATTACCCTGCCAAGCAAACGTCGTTTTGCAAAGTCGATCCGCTTTGGTCGCCATAAATGCGATGAAAGCCGGTCGGCTTTGCTGCTTTATAGCGCCACCGCATTTCGTTGCCTTTCGACTTCCACGGTCTTAAACGCAAGATTGTTGCACGACGGGTGCCTAATTTTTCACTTGATGCGAAAAATGCACAAGAATCCATCTTGTGTTTGACAAATCCCGAGGCATTCGAAGGATATATCAAAGGGCCTGAAATTTAAAAACAGGACCTTTGAATTTTCAAACGCTGCCACATGGGAGGCTCAGCGAAATGAAATCTCTTCTTAAATCTTCCAGCCTAGTTGTGCTTGCCGCAGCCCTTTCCGGTGTTGCCGTAAGCGCATCTGCTGAAGACGTACTGAACGTTTATAACTGGTCGGATTATATCGGCGAAGAAACCGTTGCCAATTTCGAAAAGGAATATGGCGTCAAGGTCAATTACGATGTCTATGACAGCAACCAGGTGGTTGAGGCCAAGCTTTTGGCGGGCAATTCCGGTTACGACCTTGTCGTTCCAACCTTGGCCGATGCCCAGCGACTGGTTCAGGCCGGTATTTTCCAGAAAGTCGACAAATCGAAACTGGAAAACTTTGGCAATCTTGACAAGGTCATCCTGAACCAGACAGCAAAATACGATCCGAACAACGAATTTGCCGTTCCCTATCTTTGGGGCACCAACGGGATTGGCTATAACGTGGCCAAGATCAAGGAAGTGCTTGGTGACGATGCACCGGTTGATAGCTGGGCGCTGGTCTTTGATCCGCAATATGCCGAAAAGCTGTCGAAATGCGGAATGACCATGCTTGATGATCCGGGCGAGATTGTGCCACTGGTGAACTTCTATCTTGGCAAACCGGATTCCAAACAATCGAGCGAAGACATCGAAGCCGCGATGGCCGAACTCGACAAAATCCGCCCCTACATCACCTATTTCCATAGCTCGCAATACATCAACGATCTTGCCAATGGGAATGTCTGCGTTTCGATCGGCTGGTCGGGTGATGTCGGTCAGGCAGCCCTTCGTGCGGATGAAGCCGGCAACGGCAATGAGATCAAATATGTAATCCCGAAAGAAGGCACCCTGATCTGGTTTGATGTGATGATGATCCCGGCGGATGCCCCGAACCCGGATCTGGCGCATAAATTCATCGATTACATCCTGCGCGCTGATGTCGGTGCGGACCTGGCAAACTATGTCGAATATGCCAGCCCGAACGAAGCCGCCATGGAATTCATCGACGAGGGCCTGAAATCCGATCCGGGCGTCTATCCGACCCAGGAAGTAAAAGAACGTCTTCGTTCCAAGATCGAACCGGGATCGCGCGAGCTGCGCACCCGTACCCGTCTGTGGACCAAACTTAAAACCGGTCAATAATCGATACTGCCAAAAGGCAACCGGAACAAGACAAGGGGCGCGCCATCATGGCGCGCCCCTTTCGCGTATTCGGTTTACGTCCAGCAGAACAAAACGAGCGAAGACCCAGGGTCTGGACTCGCAGTGCGACGTATCAACAAGCCATGATCGACATCATCAAAACCGGTTAAGGAAAACGCTCAGCAATGCTTATTTTCTGAACACCCCTGCTAACTTTTCCGCCATTTCCCCCGTCACAACCGACAAAATGTTCGAAATATCGCACACCCCTCTTTACAGATTGTGGAATTGCGTCATCCTGTTAATCAGACAAATTCAAAATATCGGCCCGCAAGTCACCACGACCAAGTGCAAAAGCACAACCGGACTTGTCGCCCGATGTTTTGGAAATATCTCGACAACAAACAAGGGGAGAATCTTGGTGTCACAGGGGGCTTTGCAGCAAGCACACGAGGATGTGCACAAGACGCAACCTTGGAACAATCCTGACACGGTCCCTTTTATCCGTTTCGAGAATGTGACCAAGAAATTTGGCGATTTTTATGCCGTCGACGATGTTTCGCTTGATATTTATCGGCATGAATTATTTGCCCTTTTGGGTGGATCGGGTTGCGGCAAAACAACGCTTTTGCGCATGCTGGCCGGGTTCGAGGAACCGACATCAGGCAAAATCTTTATTGATGGTATCGATATGGCGGGGGTTCCGCCTTATGAACGCCCGACCAACATGATGTTCCAGTCCTATGCCCTGTTCCCGCACATGTCGGTCGAACAGAATGTGGCCTTTGGCCTGCATCAGGACGGATTGCCAAAATCGGAAATCCGTACTCTGGTTTCCGACATGCTGGCCCTTGTTCAAATGAGCAAATTTGCCACCCGCAAACCCCATCAGCTTTCAGGCGGACAGCGCCAGCGCGTCGCACTTGCCCGGTCGCTGGTTAAAAACCCCAAGGTGCTGTTGCTTGACGAACCGCTGGGCGCACTTGACAAGAAACTGCGCGAACAGACTCAGTTCGAACTGGTCAACATTCAGGAAAAAGTCGGCACGACCTTTGTCATGGTCACCCATGATCAGGAAGAAGCCATGACCATGGCATCGCGGATTTCAGTCATGAATGATGGTGTGATCAAACAAACCGGCACACCGTTTGAACTTTACGAATATCCCAACAGCCGCTTTACCGCCAACTTTGTCGGTCAGGTCAATCTGATCGAAGGCGTTCTGGTTGATGATGATGAAAAATATGCGATCATCCGCAGCGACGATGCAGATTGCGATATCTATATTGATCACGCGGTTCAGGGCCACCAAGGCATGACCTTTTGGATTGCAATCCGCCCGGAACGTGTCCGCCTGATCACGGAAAAACCCGAAGACACGAAATATAACTGCCTGTCGGGAAAGGTCGAAGAAATCGGCTATCTTGGCGGACTTTCAACCTATCACGTCCGCCTTGATAGCGGTATCCGCATCAAGGTAACCGAACCCAACTCCACCCGCCAGATTGAACCACGCTATACGTGGGATGATCGCGTCTGGGCCACTTGGGAGTCCGGGGCAGCTTCGGTATTAAGCCAATGAGCAGTGACAAGTTAACCCTCAAGCAACGTTATGATCGCTGGATGATCAAGCATGGCCGGGTTCTTGTGATCGGCATTCCTTATCTTTGGCTGATGCTGTTCTTTCTGATCCCGTTCCTGATCGTTTTAAAAATCAGCTTTGCCACCGCTGAATATGCTCAGCCGCCCTATAGCTCGCTGTTCACGTGGATTGACGAAGGCGTCAATATCACGATCAACTTTGGCAATTACCTGTTCCTGCTCAGCGACAGCCTTTATATCTCGGCCTATATCAACTCGATCCGGATTGCGGCGATTTCAACCGTGATTACGCTTTTGATCGGGTATCCGATGGCCTATGGCATTGCGCGTGCGCAAGGGTCGCTGCGCAGTGTTTTGCTGATGCTGGTGATCCTGCCATTCTGGACCAGTTTCCTGATCCGTGTTTATGCCTGGATCGGTATTCTTGACCGCGAGGGATTGATCAACGCCTTGTTGCTTAATCTTGGCATAATTTCCGAACCACTGATCATGCGCCAGACCGAATTCGCGGTCTATATCGGCATTGTTTACACCTATCTGCCCTTCATGATCCTGCCGCTTTATTCGACACTGGAAAAGATGGATGTCAGCCTGATCGAGGCCGCACTCGACCTTGGCTGCAAACCTTGGAAAGCCTTTGTCCGGGTGACCTTGCCGCTGTCGATGCCCGGTATTCTTGCCGGATCGTTGCTGGTGTTCATCCCGTCCGTCGGTGAATTCGTCATCCCGGAACTTTTGGGGGGGCCAAATACATTGATGATCGGTCGCACGCTTTGGAACGAATTCTTTGCCAATCGTGACTGGCCGATTGCATCCTCGGTCGCGATTGCGATGCTGGTGTTCCTTGTGGTGCCGATCATGTGGTTCCAGCATATCCAAGCCAAACAGGCGGAGAACGGACAATGAGCGGCAAACGGTCCACTTTCCTGTTAACCATGCTGGTTTTCGGCTTTGCGTTTCTTTACGTGCCGATCCTTTTGGTGATCATTTACTCGTTTAACGAAGGCAAACTGGTCACGGTATGGTCGGGCTTTTCGTTCAAATGGTATGTGTCGCTGTTTTCCAATGACGGTATGATTGATGCCGCATGGAACAGCCTGCGTATCGGGGTGATGTCGGCGACACTGGCACTTGCCATTGGGACACCGGCCGGGCTTGTCATGTCGCGCTTTGGCCGGTTCAAAAGCCGCACACTTTTTTCCGGCATGGTCGCGGCACCACTGGTCATGCCCGAAGTCATTACCGGCCTGTCGTTATTGTTGCTGTTTGTGACACTTGAACAACTGGTTGGCTGGCCCGCGGGACGTGGCGTGACCACGATTGTGATTGCCCATACGACCTTCTGTGCCGCCTATGTTGCGGTTGTGGTCCAATCGCGCCTGACTGGCATGGATACCTCGGTCGAAGAAGCCGCCATGGACCTTGGTGCCAAACCGGCAAAGATATTCTTTGTCATTACATTGCCGATGATCCTGCCGGCTCTGATGGCCGGGTGGCTGTTATCGTTTACCCTGTCATTGGACGATCTGGTGATTGCAAGCTTTGTCGCGGGTCCTGGTTCGACGACCCTTCCGATGAAGGTGTTCTCGTCGGTGCGGCTTGGGGTTTCGCCGGAAATCAACGCCCTTGCGACCCTGATCATTCTGGCTGTCACGATCCTGATCCTGATTTCCAGCTTATTGATCCTGCGATCTGAAAAGATGCGCAGCCGGACTATCGATCCGGCAACAATTGACGATTAACCATTAACATCAAAACCGCGGGCGGCGACGGCCAATGCCCTGCCAATCCCAAACGCCTGATCCCACAAAAAAAAGCAGCCCCCAAAAGGGGCTGCTTTTTTCATGACCCGAGCCGTATCAACCCACATCGAATCCTTGATCAAGAACAGTTCTGTTCCGCCAATTGACGCAGGAATTCACGGCATTTCATCCCCGGTGCAAGAACACGCCAATAAGATACCACCGCTTCTTCTGCCGAGGCGCCAAAGTCGACAATCAGATTATCGAGCGCATTCTGACGCATCAGTTCCACCACGCGATCGGGGATCTGTGACATTTGCCACATACCGATCACCAATGCATAGGATGTCCGCATCAGCTTGTTGGCGTCTTCAGGTGTAATTGCATAAAGCTCAGACAATGCATCAGCCGTACGTTTGACCATTGAAGATACAAACCTTCGATGGCTCAGGACGGCTTCGTCATCCGTTCCTTGCTCAAGCACCCCTTGTGACAGGGAGGCAAGATACAGGAACTGCTTGTTCTTGACGAGATATTGCACAAATTTCTGTGCCACACGCGCTGAGTCCCGTTCTTCGGGACGCAACAGTGCTTCCTGTTCTATCACCTCAAGATTGTTTTCAAACCAGCCCTTAAGGAAGCCACGCAGGACTTCCAAGAACAACGCTTCCTTGCTTGAAAAATACAGGTAAAGCGTGCCTTTGGCGAGGCTGGCCTTTTTCGCAACTTCGGCTGCAGACGGCAAACGACCGTCCCCCTCAAGGTAGAGAGCCTCGGCTGCGACAAGTATATCGTTTCTACGTTTCAGTTTTTGCTCGTGGCTACGCGCACGAACAAGACATTCGTTTTCCATAGAGAAATATTCCCCCAACATTCTCCCTGAACTATATTAATGCATCTTAATTCATTCCAAAGTCAAACCGTGCGGCCGCTTTTAATAGATAAAACCAAAGAAACTTCGATGAAACAGGCAGTTCTCCTGTTATTTTTACGCGCGCACTAGGTGAACAATAGTCAACTAGTATCAATCTAAAAACGTATTTCCGAACATATCCGGTAAATTTGTACAGATTTGATTCGTTGCAATTAAGAATTAGATCGCCGCAAACGATCCTTGTCCGGCAAAAAAATAGCACCGCCCAAAACAGCCACACCATTCGTGACAAGCCCCAAACAAGACCGGTTGCAATCCCTCCCCCTCTTATGAGTTCCCTCGCCTAACCTTTTGAGTGAGTGATCTCGATCACAAAGCAGGCTAAACCCATTATGGGGGAGATCGACAACCTGTGATCAACAAACGGGTGTCGTTTTCTGATCAATGACCACAATGTGGTCTTTGAGCCGAGGGGCATATGACAACACATAACGAGCATGAACTTCCTGACGCCGAGCAAGGCGATCAGGCGAACACCGATATTTCCGAGAATCTGGAAACCACAGAGCGAGAAAATGACCAGATTCAATATCATGGTCGCTGGCAAGATGTGCTGAAACTTAGTTGCTGGAACGCCCTGTGGACGATACTGACTTTGGGCATATTCCGTTTCTGGGCCAAGACCCGGATGCGCCGTTATATCTGGAGCAACATCGTCGTTGACGGAGATGCTCTGGAATATACCGGCCGTGGGCTTGAACTGTTTTTGGGCTTTGTCATCGTATCAGTGATATTCATTCCGGTGATCGCGGCGGCAACCTTTGTTTCAACACAACTGCCACCGCATTTGATGTTCATTCCAGAGCTGGTGCTCTATCTGGCCATCTTCTTTTTGGTATTTGTCGCCATCTACCGGGCGACACGGTATCGCTATAGCCGGACGTTCTGGCGCGGTATTCGCGCACGCCTTGGCGGATCTGCGCTCAAATATGGACTGATCGGCTTTGGCAGTTCGGTCCTTGGACTTGTGACATTTGGCATATTGATACCATACAACTTTGTCGTGACAACGCGTTACGAGACGGAAAACACATGGATTGGCGACACCAAAGCCCGATTTACAGGGCGTTTAGGGCCTGTTCTTCGGAAATGGCTTTTGTCCTGGGTCCTGTGTCTGGCGGTCTTGGCCATTACCACGGCAATCGCCGTTGTTTCGCAGTCCCGTTGGATGATATTGTTAGGCATCCTCCCCTATCTTGCAATCATTGCCATCATGATCCGTTACCGGGTCTGGCTGTTCCGCTATCAGGCTGAAAACACCGAAATGGGTGGGCTTCGCTTTGCCAGCACATTAACCACCGCACAATATGTCAAAATCCTGCTGCGCTTTTTGCTGGTGACTGTTGTAATAGGGGCAGTGTTCTTTGCCTTGCTGGCCCTAACCGGCGGTCTGACATTTTTCTCGCTGTTGAAAAGTGGATCGATTGGTCAAATGGCGCCGGGTCAGGTTGCAACCGTTGCGATACCGCTCATTATTCTGGTTCTGATCGCATCACCGGTGTTTAAGATTGCATCCTTTGTCGCCATGACCCATCCAATGCTGGCTGTACAGGTCGCGTCGCTTTGTCACGACGGAGATGTATCCGAACTCCACGCCAATCCCGACGCCAATACGGTTCCGCGTACCGGCGAGGGTCTTGCCGAGGCATTTGATCTTGGTGGGATTTAACAGTGGTATCAAATGACCAACTTGTTGAACGCACGCCTTTTTGACGGAAAAACGTCTGCTGCCCGCGATGTAACTGTCGAAATTTTCGACCGTTACATCGCGGTTTATTATTCAGATGGCAAAGAAACCAACCTGTCCCTGACTGAAATATTGTTGTGTGAAAAACCAAATCCGGGCAAACCGCTACGCCTGCGCAACAAAACCGACAATGGGCTTAGGCTTGTCTTTGACGATAACGCCGCCAAACAAGCCGTGACCAATGCCCTGCCCTCACTTTCCGTCGCAGAGGGATCAACCCATGCCCGGTTCGGTCTGACCTTGGGCATTACCGGGTTTTGTATCCTTGTCGTGCTACTGATCTGGTTAGGATTGCCCGTCGTTGTGAACATGCTTGTTGCCATTTATCCGAAATCTCAGGAAATCGAACTGGGACGATCCGTCAGGGAACAGGTTGTTGCTCTTTTTGGTGAAGACGATGGCGATACTGGCAAACTAACCTGCGCCCCAAGTGACAGAGGGCAAAAAGCCATTGACGCAATTTTTGACCGGTTTAAGGCGACAGGCGCACTTTCATATCACTATGAAACAACCATTATCCGCAGCGACATTGAAAATGCGCTTTCCTTGCCCGGCGGGCAGGTTCTTGTGTTTTCGGGGCTTTTGAAAAACATGAACAGCCCCGATGCATTGGCCGGGGTTATGGCCCATGAAATCGGCCACAATGAAAAACATCACAGCCTGAACAAGCTGTTCTCGGGGGCGGCCCTTAGTCAGCTTGCACGCCTGATTACCGGTGGGGCCCAAGTACCGGTCGGATTCTTGCTGGAACAAAGCTATTCACGTGGCATGGAAACAGAAGCCGATCAGTTTGCCATCAATCTGATGCGAGCGGCCTCGATCAATACAAATGATACCGCGGCCCTGTTCAAACGGCTGTCCAGCGAAAGCAGATACGCAAAATACTCAAAGATTTTACCCGAGATTTTTAGCTCTCATCCCGAAATGGAACACCGCATCGCCCAGTTTGGAAATGCAAACATCACCGGAAATCTTGACATTGCCGCCGCCGATTGGCGCGCCCTTCGCAATGCATGTGACGACGAGGGCCCGGACTAGGAGGCTGGACTAAGCCCCTGTCTCTATACCGGTAATTCGGTTGTCCGTTTGACTTCGCGCAGTGTGATGATGGTCTGAACGCGTTCGACACCGGGAAGCTGGGTTAGAACTTCGCTGTGAATACGTTCGTAGTCAGCGGTGTTGCTATAGACCACATGTACCAAATAGTCGCTTTGCCCGGCCAACAGATAACATTCAACCACCTCGGGAACCGACTGGATTTCCTTTTCAAAGGTTTCAAGGGCCTCACGGGTTTGGCGGGCGATTGAAATATTGACAAAGGCATTGCCCGATTTACCGATCCGCGCCGGATTAAGCAGCATGGTATAACGATCAATCAGACCGGCTTCTTCAAGCAACCGGACCCGGCGCAAACAGGCCGATGCTGACAAATTGACCTTTTCGGCCAGTTCGGCATTGCTGATACGGCCATCGCGCTGAAGCAGCCGCAGGATCATCCGATCACGTTCGTCCATCTGCATTTCGAATATTCTCCCTGCCCAAAGCCGGTTTATTAAAATTATATAGCGTTAATACCACCAAACTCACCAATGATTGAAGAGAAATCGCCACAATTTTCGAGTATCCTGCAGAAACAATTAAAGATGGGAAAAACCCATTCTCGCCATCATGTTTATCCGGGAGAGATATAATGCTTATTGGCATTCCGAAAGAAATCAAAAACCATGAATACCGCGTCGGCATGACGCCAAGTTCGGTTCGCGAAGCAACCGCACATGGCCATGATGTAATCATTGAAACCAATGCCGGTGCGGGTATTGGTTGCAGCAACGATGATTATATCGCAGCCGGCGCAAAAATTATTGATACCGCCGCCGAAATCTTTGCCAAGGCCGAGATGATCGTGAAGGTCAAGGAACCACAAAAAGTCGAATATGAGCAACTTCGCGAAGGACAGCTTTTATTTACCTATTTGCATCTGGCCCCCGATCCGGATCAGACCACAGGCCTAATCACATCAGGCGTCACGGCGATTGCCTATGAAACCGTCACCGATAAAAATGGCGGTCTGCCGTTGCTGGCCCCGATGTCGGAAGTTGCCGGACGTATGGCCCCACAAGTTGGCGCCGCCGCCCTTCAAAAGGCCAATGGCGGACGCGGGATGTTACTGGGCGGTGTGCCCGGCGTCGCCCCGGCCAAGGTTGTTGTGATTGGCGGGGGTGTTGTCGGCACCAATGCCGCGCGCATTGCCGCAGGTATGGGGGCAGATGTCATCATTTTGGACAAAAATGTAAAACGCCTGACCTGGATTGATGATGCCTTTGGCCCGCGCGTTAAAACACAATATGCAACAATTGATGACACAGAAGCCCTGGTTTATGACGCCGATATGGTCGTTGGGGCGGTCCTGATCCCCGGGGCTGCGGCCCCAAAATTGATCCACAAAAACCAGCTTTCCCGGATGAAGCCGGGCTCGGTTCTTGTCGACGTTGCCATTGATCAGGGCGGTTGCTTTGAAACATCAAAGGCCACCACCCACGCCGATCCGACCTATATCGTTGATGATGTTGTGCATTACTGCGTTGCCAATATGCCCGGTGCCGTTGCCCGCACATCAACCTTTGCGCTGAACAATGCCACCCTGCCCTTTACCCTTGCCCTTGCGGACAAGGGCTGGAAAAAGGCGTGTCAGGATGACCCGCATCTGGCAGCAGGCCTTAACATTCATAAAGGTCGCGTCACCTATGAAGCGGTCGCCAGCGCACTTGGATATGACCATATGCCGCTGGATCGTATTCTGGCGTAGTATCTGGCAAATCAGGTAACAATAGATAAACAAAGGCGGGTCAACGATATTGGCCCGCCTTTGTTTCAATAAAAACGGTTTCTGCCGACGAAATTCTATCCGCCAAATTCCTGAATTGGCATTTCGGATGCAAACTGCCGCGCACAGCGCACAAATTCACCGATAACCGGCGAAATGCTGTCAACCGGCCAGGCAAGAGCCATATTAACCGCATCACCTGGAAGCTCGGGCATCGGAATATATGACACACCAGGATGGGGCATATGGGTAACCCAACTGGGCGCGACACCAACTCCCAAGCCCGCAGCGACAAGCGCCACAATTCCAAAGGTATGACTTACTTCTTCAACAATATCGATTGAGACATTCAGTTTACGAGCATGTTGCATGACGACATTCTGATAACTGATCCCCAAAGTCGGCGCGTAGGCGATATAAGGCAACCCCGCAAAATCACGCAATGACAATGTCGGCTTTGCCGCCAAAGCATGGTCCGCCGGGACGAGCCCGACAAATGCCTCACTGAAAAGATGCTCGATATTAAGGTTAGCCTTGGCGCGCGGCGGCCGAATAAAAGCAACATCAACCCTGTCATCAACCATGGCATCCAACAATTCATCGGTCGTCAATATTTTGATATCAATCCTGGTATTGGGGCATCTTTTGCGAAATTCCCGAAGAATTTGCGGCAAGCAACTATAGATCACTGGCGAGACACAGCCGATGGTCAATTTTCGGTTGACCTCCCCCACGACAAAGCGAGCGGCCTCAATCCCAGCTTCGACATTAGCAAGTGCAGCCAAAGCCTTTTCCCGAAAAACTTCGCCGGCCTGGGTCAGACGGACACTGCGTGTTGTCCTTTCCAGAAGCTGTACGCCAATACGTTCCTCCAACTGCTTTATCTGTTGGCTTAGCGGCGCCTGAGCAATCCCCAAACGTTCAGCCGCCCGCCCGAAATGCATCTCGTCGGCGACAGAAATAAAGTAACGCAAATGACGCAATTCAACGCGATTATTCATACCCATCAGATATAAATAGATCAAATTTATATATTTGACAAGATTAATGTCCGACTGGTCTTATGATGCACAGAGGCGGTCCAGCGGTAAAAAAACAATAATCAGCCGGACCATCATGATGGAGAGACAGATAATGCAATCAAAAGAATCGATGCCGCCGAAACGCGGCTTCGACCTTGCGCTTCCGCTTAAGGTCATAGTTGCCGCAGCGCTGGCAATTATCGTCAGCCTGACCTTGGCACAAGTCGTTTTTCGCTATTTCTTTGACAGCCCGCTTTTGTGGAGTGACGAACTCAGCCGCTTGATGGTCGTCTGGATGACTTTCATCGGGGCAGCCGTGGTCTGCTGGCAAGGCAAACACCTTTCGGTCGATGTATTTGCAGTTCTACTTCCCGAAAAAGTCAGCAAAGTCCTGCGAATTTTCAATCAATTGCTCGCCATTGGTTTTCTTGGCGTCATGACTTGGAAAAGCTTCAGAGTTGTAAAATTCGAGAACTTTCAGGACATGAGCATCTTGCCCCTTCCGGCTGGCACAGTTCGCCTAGCGGCAACAGTAGGCGGTATCCTGATGATTATCGCAATCCTTGCCCGTCTTTTTGCTTCGCGTCGGTTTCGTGACACACAGCCCGACAATAACGAACATTCGATGATGTAGAGGCACACCATGACCGTCGCGATTATTCTGCTTCTATTGATTGTATTGCTTTTAACGGGGATGCCCCTTGCCTTTGCAATGGGTGTCACCACCACAGTCTATCTTTATGTCACGGGTATTGACGCCGGTATGCTTGCACAGCGCATGACCGCATCAATTGACAGCTTCCTGATCTTGGCCATTCCGTTTTTCTATCTGGCGGGTGAGTTGATGAATGCCTGCCGCCTGACGGAAAGGATCATCAATATGTCCCGTGCCCTTGTCGGACACATCCATGGTGGTCTGGCACAGGTAAACATTTTTGCCAGCATGATTTTTTCCGGCATGTCCGGTTCTGCAACCGCCGACACGACCGCTCTTGGCTCGGTTCTGATCCCGGCGATGAAAAAGGAAGGCTATCCCGCACCATTTTCAGCCGCCGTGACCGTTGCATCCGCATTGGTCGGCCCGATGATCCCACCCAGCGTGGCATTGGTGATTTATGGCACACTGGCGAATGTATCCATCGGGCGCTTGCTGATTGCAGGGGTTATTCCCGGTGTCGTCATCATCGCAAGCCAGATGATTTTCACCTATTTCATCGCGCGCAAACGTGGCTATCCGCGCTATGAACGAGCTTCCCTGCGCGAAGTTGGAAAATCCATCTCGCAAGGCGGCCCAGCCCTGCTATTTCCGGTCATCATTGTCGGCGGCATCCTTCTTGGCGTGTTTTCTCCAACTGAAGCGGCTGCGGTTGCCGTCCTTTACGGGCTGGTTCTTGGTCTGTTGTATCGACATATGAACCTTAAACAGCTTGGTAAGGTTCTGGTCGATGTTGGCCTTGGAAGTTGTCGTATTCTTTTGATCGTCGCGGCATCCGCTGCTTTTAGCTGGGTAATGGTGCGCGAAAACGTGCCGCAAAGCATCGGCGACGCCATTTCAACGATATCAAGTGAACCTCTGATCGTTCTTGGGATCATTCTGATTGTCCTGATTTTGGTTGGGTTGTTTATGGTCGCGTCCTCAGCCGAGATCGTGCTGACACCGATCCTTGTCCCGGTCGTGATGCAGTTCGGCATCGACCCCGTTCACTTTGGCGTTCTGATGGTGTTCACGCTGATCATCGGTGGGGCAACGCCCCCCGTTGGCATCCTGATGTTCATCGCCCAGGACATCGCCAAAATTTCCCATGCGCAAATGGTCCGGGCCATGATCCCGTTTTATATCCCGCTTTTTGCGGCCGTGATCCTGCTTGCTGTTTTTCCACAAATCACTTTGTTCCTGCCGAATTTCATATTCGGCTCCTGATCCCTGTTACCGGAGACCAAAATGACGGCTGAAAATGCTGCACGTAAACACTTGCTCAAAGACATGACTTTCATCGAGTTCAAAGATCGTCTTGAGGAAGACCCTGTGATCATCATCTCGCTTGGCTCTCAGGAAGAGCAAGGCCCAGCGGCCCCCATGGGCGACTATATGCTGACCGATGTTCTGTCAGGGCGTATTGCCGAAAAGTCCGGTGCAATAGCAGCCCCGATCATGCCGTTCGGCTATGCTGATTATTTCCGCACAGTGCCGGGTGGCATGCAACTTCGTCCAGAAACCTTCTGCTCGATCCTGACTGACATGATCGAAAACTTCACCGATCACGGCATCAGCAAAATCATCGTGCTGAACGGACATAGCGGCAATTACCCCCTGATCGATCAGGTCATCCGTAAAATGAAACGTGAAAAGGGACTATTGATCCCTTGCCTGAACCTTTGGCGTCTTATCCCCGCAGATATGTGGCAGGAACTTCATCCCGAACTGGGCATGAAGGCATTCGGCCACGGCGGTGATCCTTTGACGTCAGTTTATCTGCATTTATTCCCGGAATTAATGCGCATGGATTTGCTGTCATCCGAAGACAAAAAAGGCGAGATGCTTGGTCTTCCGACAGCAGGCCTTGCCGGTATCCGCTTCCAGGGCAACGAAGTTGCCCTAGCGGTTGATGTTACTGATCGGTGCGCCAATGGCGTTGCCGGTGGTGAACCGGCGCAATCAAGCGCCGAAAAGGGCGAGAAAATCGTTGATTACCTCGTCGGCTATTGCGCCGACTTTGTCTCTCATTTCTCGAAACAAAACCCAAAAATCGCAGCCTAACCAATCAGGGAGCTTTAGCATGCGTAAGACAGTCAAAACGGCACTCTTTGCCACTTGCCTATCCGTTCTGGCCTTTAATCAGGCCAACGCGGCAACGGAAATTCGCTATGGTCTTTGGGCCAATCAGGGCGAAGCCCAATATGAAGGTGCCATGGAATTCAAGCGCGTCATGGAAGAAGAATCCAATGGCCGTTTCAATGTAACCGTTTACGGCGGTGATCAGCTTGGCACCCCGCGGGAACTGTTTACCCAAATGGCACTTGGTGTCACACAGATGAATGCAAGTGGCGATCCGGGCATCAAGGAAATCGAATACCTTGCCATTCCGTATTTGATGAAGGGCATTAAAAACTATGGTGCGGTGCTCGACACCGATTTTGGTGCGGAATGGAATAAGAAACTGGTGGAAGAGCGCGAAATCCGCCTTTTGGGTTTCATGCCGCGCAATCCCCGCCAGATCAGTGCCAATTCCGAAATCAACAGCATTGACGATCTAAAGGGACTTAAACTGCGTTCGCCGGAACGCGATTACTATGTTGAGTCCCTTAGCGCGCTGGGTGCCAACCCAACCCCGATGGCCTTTGCCGAGGTATATACCGGCCTTCAAGCCGGTGTGGTTGACGGTCAGGAAAACCCAATCGAAACCATCTATGCGGCCAAGTTCTATGAAGTCCAAAAATCGATTGCCATGGTCGATTACATCAAAAAACCGGCCTATGTAATGGTCAGCAATACCTTCTGGGAAGGGCTTTCAGCCGAGGATCAAGCCCTGATGAAGAAGGCCAACGATGCATCAAACGCCGTCATCGGGAAAATGCTGCCAGAACAAACTTCCAAAATGATCGAGGAAATGAAGGCTGCCGGGATTGCATTCACACATCCCGACACCAAGCCGTTCATGGAAGCAACGCAGTCGGTTCGCGACACGCTCGGCACCAAGATGTGGGGCGAAGAAACCTATAAAAAAATCGCCGAGATCGGTCGGAAAGACCTCGACTAATCTCGCTTGTTTCTCTCCGACCTATTCGGCCCGCCCCATAACAGGAATTGATCAATCATGCCCTCTCGCGCCACCAGCGATATTGCAACAAAAATCGATGTCATCATTGACGAAATCACAGATAAACTGATCGATATCCGACGTGATTTGCACCGTCATCCAGAACTTGGTTTCGAAGAAACCCGAACATCGGGAAAAATTCAGAACCACCTTGACGAACTTGGTTTGTCGTATCGTACAGGATACGGCAAGACCGGCGTGTCGACCATGATCAACCCTGATGGGGCGGGCCGCCTTATTGGTGTTCGCGGCGATATTGACGCGTTGCCAATCACTGAAGAATCAGGTTTACCATTTGCATCTGAAACCCCGGGCGTAATGCATGCGTGTGGTCATGATGCCCATACGGCCATTGCCCTTGGCGTTGCGACGGTTCTGGCCAAGCTTGGCGACGACTTCACCGGACGTGCCATGGTTATCTTCCAACCGGCAGAAGAAGGTCTTGGCGGGGCGCGTTCGATGATTTCTGATGGCGTTTTTGATGAAAACAAACCCGATGTGATGCTGGGGTATCATAATTGGCCGTTGATTCCGGGCGGATCAATCGGTTGGCATCCCGAGGTTTCTTTTGCATCGTCAGATCCGTTTGATGTCCATATCAAAGGACTTTCCGGACATGGTGCCCATCCGCATCTAGCGATTGACCCGATCGTGGCGGCCGCAAATTTCATCAGCCAGATCCAAGCCATCGTATCGCGTGAAGTGGCCCCCTTAAGTTCCGCAGTCGTAACCATCGGCAAAATCGAAGGCGGCACCGCCCGCAATCAAATCCCCGATCGCGTGACCCTGCAAGGTGCGATCCGCACCCATTCCGAAGATATCCGAACAGCAACAAAAGATGCCATTTTGCGTATCGCACAAGGCGTCGGCACAGCGACCAAAACCGAAATTAACGTGGAATTTCTTCAGGGTGTTGGCGTTGTCAAAAGCGACCCCATGATCTTGAATGAGGTCGTCAATCTATCGCGTGATTTGCTAGGTGAAAACAAGGTTATCTGCCTGCCACAGGGATCGATGGGCAGCGAGGATTTTGCAGAGTTTTCGTCTCTTATTCCAAGCGCACATTTGCGGATCGGTTCAAAAGCAACGGACCGCAACACCATGCTTCATCGCAGTAATTTTGATCTGGATGAAACCTGTATCGCCACAGCCGTTCGCGTCATCGCGAATGCGGTTGTTCATCTATCCAAACAAGTTTAATTGCCTCTTGTTATTTTGCCTCCCCGTCTGGAGACCTCCCTATTTCCCAGACAATAAAAGACGGTTTCAAAGCACCAACCGTCTTGTTCCTCGACCGGCTCGCAAGAGCCGGTCTTTTTTTGTCCAAACCGCGCAGTAAAATCGGTTTGCCGAAAATCATAATTTCACGTTAGCTTCGCACGCAATAGATTCACATGAGGGCGACTATGGAAATATCGATGCTGATCGGGGCAATGGTCGCAGCCGCCATTTACACCCTGACTCCGGGCCCTGCCTTTTTGGCGATGCTCGGCATTGGGGCCGCACAAGGCCGACGTGCCAGTGCCAATTTCCTGATTGGGCATTTTGCCGGTGATATGATGTGGGCCAGTCTGGCATTGGTCGCAATCATCGGATCGCGTGTGCTTGATCCGATGGTGTTTAATATTCTGGCGATGATTTGCGGGATTTACCTGTTCTGGCTGGGTATTCGGGCGGTGATGGCCAAACGCAAACCCGATGGTGCGGTAAATATCGTGGTCCGCCGTCCCTTGCGGCGCGGCTTTATTTTCGGGATCACCAATCCAAAGGGTTATCCGGTGGCGGTCGCGATGTTTACCGCCCTTTTGGCACAGGATGCCGCGTCGCTTGACTGGAACAGTATGAGCGGCCTGTTGCTGGCATCGGCCATTGGTTTTTTGATCGCCGATATGATCCTGATCTGGCTGGTTGGTTTGGGCGTTCTGCGCCGATTGTATCGCCGCCATGAAATATGGATCGTGCGCGCCACAGGGGTTTTGTTTATCGGCTTTGCCGTTCAGGCGATAGCCAATGCCCTGCCAAGCCTGAGCCACAGCCTTGCACATAGTTTTGGTGCCTTGCGCAAACCCTGATCGTTGTTAACGCCCAAACAAAAGCCGCCCGGTATTGCCACCGGGCGGCTTTTTAAATGTCTATCTTGCGAATGACCTAGAATTCAACCTGCGTCACATCGCGGATCGCGCCCTGATCGGCACTGGTCGCAAGGGCTGCATAGGCACGAAGGGCGGTTGTCACCTTACGCTTGCGCGGTTTAGCTGGTTTCCAACCATCCTTGCCCTTGGCGTCCATCGCGGTACGACGAGCAGCCAGAACAGCATCATCGACCGCTATTTTGATCGTACGATTCGGGATATCGATTTCGATGCTATCACCCGGTTCAACAAGGGCAATATCACCACCAGCCGCAGCCTCGGGTGAAACGTGACCAATTGAAAGACCCGACGTCCCGCCCGAGAAACGACCATCGGTAATTAACGCACAGGCCTTGCCCAGCCCCATCGATTTCAGATAGCTGGTCGGATACAGCATTTCCTGCATACCCGGACCACCTTTGGGCCCTTCGTAGCGGATGACGACAACGTCGCCTTCCTTGACCTCGCCACCAAGAACCTTGGCGACGGCTTCGTCTTGACTTTCGCAAATCACAGCCGGGCCGGTGAATTTCAGGATGCTGGCATCCACACCGGCCGTTTTCACGATACAGCCATTAACCGCCATATTGCCAAACAGAACAGCCAGACCGCCATCCTTGCTATAGGCATGTTCGACATCGCGGATACAGCCGCCCTTTTCGTCGCTATCAAGGTCGTCCCAATAGCGTTCCTGACTGAACGCTGTCTGAGTCGGGATCCCGCCCGGCATGGCACGGAAGAATTTGTGAACCGCATCATCTTTCGTGCGCCGGATGTCCCATTTTTCAAGGGCATCGGCCATGGTTTTGGTATGAACCGTCGGCACATCGGTATGAAGCAACCCACCACGTTCAAGTTCACCCAAAATGCGCATAATGCCACCAGCACGATGGACGTCTTCCATGTGATAAAGCGGATGCGACGGGGCAACCTTGGACAAATGCGGGACTTTACGCGACAGCCGATCCATGTCGGCCATGGTGAAATCAACCTCGGCCTCACGCGCGATGGCCAGCAAATGCAAAACCGTATTGGTCGAACCGCCCATGGCAATATCAAGCGCCATGGCGTTTTCAAAGGCCTTAAACGTGGCAATCCCACGCGGGGTCGCGGTTTCGTCGTCTTCTTCGTAATAACGACGTGCCAGTTTGACCGACGTCCGGGCGGCTTCAAGGAACAATTCCTTGCGCGCACCATGTGTGGCCAGAACCGAACCATTACCCGGAAGCGCAAGACCAAGCGCCTCGGCCAGGCAATTCATCGAGTTGGCGGTAAACATGCCCGAACACGACCCACAGGTCGGACAGGCCGAACGTTCAACAATGGCGACCTGTTCGTCCGAGATTTTCGGATCGGCGGCTTCGACCATTGCATCAACGAGGTCAAGATGACGTTCCTTGCCATCAATAGTGACCTTACCGGCCTCCATCGGGCCACCGGAAACGAACACCGCCGGGACATTAAGGCGCATCGCAGCCATCAACATACCGGGCGTGATTTTATCGCAGTTGGAAATACACACCATCGCATCGGCACAATGGGCATTGACCATATATTCAACGGAATCGGCGATGATTTCACGCGATGGCAAGCTATAGAGCATGCCGTCATGGCCCATGGCGATGCCGTCATCGACCGCAATGGTGTTGAATTCCTTGGCAACCCCACCGGCGGCTTCGATTTCGCGTGCCACCATCTGACCAAGGTCTTTCAGGTGAACGTGCCCCGGGACGAACTGGGTGAAACTGTTGACGACCGCAATGATCGGCTTGTCAAAGTCTTCATCCGTCATGCCCGTGGCGCGCCAAAGGCCGCGCGCACCGGCCATATTACGGCCATGGGTGGTTGTACGGGACCGATATTCCGGCATGGTGAACCTCTCTATCTTCGTAGGGAATTTATTATTGTCATATATTGACGCGTTCTAGCACAGTCTTGGCGCCTGATGACAGTTTTTTGCCTGAAAATTTCGTATTTTTGCACTGCACAGAACGAATACTACCCGAATGATAGCAGCTTTTCCCAAGACGAAACTTTCAATTCCACGGTTAAGTTTCGGGAATTCCATCGCCTTTTTACGAATGACCTATCCATAAGACCCAAAATACTATTCCATTGGATAGGTGACCCCTTCGACCATAACACATATTCTATGTTTGATTATCGCCGCCAGGCGATTCTCCCACTCCCATTCTCACCCCGGCCTGCTTGCAGGCTCGGGGTTTTTTTTGCTTTTTTTTCGGACTGGCAATCATACCGCGTATTTTGCGAAAATGCTTTAATGCAATGACAGAACGTTCCTTTTTCGGCATGCTGATCGGCGTGACAGCGATCAGGACTGTCGATCATACGAGGTAATGCATATCGATGTCGGCCGATCTCAAGACTCTGCTCAGGCGTGGGCTTAGCGCGCATGAAGGCAACCGTCCTGACGAAGCCGAAAAGATTTACCGGCGGGCATTGTCGCTTTCACCCAATAACGCCGAAGCCGAACACCTGCTGGCAACGCTTCTGACCGGGCTTGATCGCCACCGCGAGGCACTTGAACTGTTTGACAACTGCCTGCCGCGCCTTGGGGCCAACCCGGCAGTGCGATGCAATTTCGCAATTGCGCTTGAACGGGCCGGGGAAATCGACAAAGCGATTGATGAATTCCGCCAGGCGATCAGCTATCACGGGGATTTCCCCACCGCCCTTTATCATCTGGCGCGCCTTGAAATGCCGCGCGGCCATATTGGCCAGACGGTTGACCTTTTGGGACGGTTGCTTGGCCTGAAACCCGATCATTACGAAGGTTTGCTTTTATTTGGCGAGGCACTGCTGTCACTGGGCCAGGAAGAAGCCGCGCTGACATCGCTTGATCGAGCAGCGGATGTGGCCGGAATTACGCCCGATATGATTTGCAAGGTCGGTCAGGTCTTGTTGCGTCTGGGCTATCCGGGGATGGCGCAAAACCTGTATCAACGTGCGCTGAGCATTGATCCGCGCCATATCATGGCCCTGCGTGGCCTGGGCCATGCCTTGGCATCGCAGGGCGACTACGCCAAAGCCATCGCCATTCAAAAAACCGCACATCGGCTTGCCAGCGACACGGTGGATATCGACCTTGAAATCGCGGATATAGAGCTTCGATGCGGTGATATTGCCACCGCAGTTGCGGAATTATCCGCAGTGGTCGAAAAACACCCAACACGGGCGGATGCCCATGCTGCCCTTTTGGCTGCGATTGCCAAATTGCCAGAAATGAGGGGGGCTGAATATTTGAAACAGGCCCGCCAATGGGCGCGCGGCCACATGCCTACGGCCCCGGAACCAAAATTCACCAACAGCAAGCAATTCGATAAAAGGCTTCGCATTGGCTGGCTGTCACCGTTTTTCTGTGATCATCCGTCCTTTGCCCTTTTATCCGGTGTGGCCCGCCATTTGGACCGCAACGAGGTCGAGCTGTTTTTGTATTCCGCCACCCCGCGCCCGGATCAAAGAACCCGCGCATGGCAGGTTATGGCGGATGGCTGGCGCGAGGTTTACGGGCAAAGTCCGCTTCAGATTACCGAACGTATCCGCAAGGATCGCATCGATATTCTGATGGATCTAACCGGTCCGGTTCCCGATCAGCCAATTACAGTTTTTGCCCTGCGTGGCGCCCCGGTACAGGCAACGATTTCGCCGCTGACAACGGGCATCAGTCAGATGGATTACATTCTTGTCCATCACCGGGCAATTCCGGCCAAACCAGCCGAAAACAAGTTATTTTGCGAAAATGTCCAACAACTGGGATCGGGGCCTTTCGCCTTTAACGCGGGGGATGACGCCGCCCCGTTGACATTGCTGCCAGCCGCACTGGGCGAGGTCATCACATTTGGCTGCTTTGACCGACTTTCAAATGTCAGTGACGCCAGCCTGAATTGTTTTGCGCGGATCTTAAACAAGGTCAAAGGCAGTCGGCTTGTTCTTCAGGATGATGTTCTTGATGATCCGTTTGCCAAGAAAACCATGCTGGACCGATTACGTCAGGCCGGACTGCGTAATGACCGGGTCAAGATGGTTGGTTTGGTCGCCAACGAAGATCGCGCGGATTTATATGCCCGGATCGATATTGGGCTCGCACCATTCCCGATGACCGATATTGCGCGATATTTTGATATGATCTGGCATGGAATACCGTTTGTCACCATGGCTGGTGATACGCCTGCGGCACGCGCCGGGCTTTGTCTTTTGGGCGATATCGGACTGGATGCGCTGGCAGCAGAAACACAAAAGGGATATGTCGAAAAGGCCATCCTGTTAACGCAGGATATCGGTGCCCTGACGACAATTCGCGCCGGTATGCGCGAGCGGATGAAAAACAGCAAATCCATGAGCGCCCCGGCGGCCGCACGCGAAATTGAAGAAGCCTGTCGCGATATGTGGAAAACCTGGTGTGCGCTTTAAGCTTTGCCGCCATGCGCAAAGCCATAGTAACGCGCAAAGAATTCTGCCCTAATCCGTCAGAATGCCTCTGGAAAACAATTCGGCCACGGCTTTGGAAAGGTCATCAGCAATAAACTCGGCTTCTGCGGCCTCGGCCCAAGTGGTTTCCTTTGCGCCATGACCGGTACGCACCATCACCGCATGGGTTCCCGCCGCCCGACCGGCTCGGATATCGTTGATACGGTCCCCGATCAAAACACTTTTGGGCAGTGAAATTGCAAAATCTTCGGCCGCGGCAAAGATCATGGCCGGTCCGGGTTTGCGGCACATGCTTTCGCGGCGATAATCACCAGTACCTTCGGGATGATAGGGCGAATAATAGATCCCCTGCACCGATGCACCATCATCCGCCAGCATTTTGATCATTGCTTCATGCAGGTCACGCAGACCGTCTTCGGACAGGTACCCGCGTGCCACAGCCGATTGATTGGTCACGACAATGACGGTAACTCCGGCATTGTTTAATCGTTTGATTGCCGCCGCCGTCCCGGGGATCAATGCCAGATCTTCGACCTTGGACAAATAATGGACTTCTTCATTCACCACCCCATCGCGATCCAAAAAGACTGCCGCACGCGGATGGCGCAGATCACGCCAGCGCGGGGCCGGATCAATGAAATGACGGTGAACGAAATCGTATTCCTTGGCAGGCATGCCCAATCCTGTGCTGATAACAATTTCGCCTAACATGCCCTATGACGATTGATGATGACAAGCTTTCGCCGCATAAAGCCATAAAGTCGTACCGCGATGCGGAAAACCAACTGGTATTACCATTATTCACTTGCCTCGTGACTGCCGGTCATGACAATTTCGCCCAAGATCGTTTGGGATCAATCCACTGGGGACGCTGAGTTTCATGTTTGCCGATATCTTTGCCATTCTTGCACCCGTTTTTATCACAGCGGGATTAGGTTATATCTGGGCGCGATCCGGCAAACATTTCGATACAGCACTTGTGACATCCATCGTCACCTATTTCGCGACCCCGTGTCTGACCTTTGCGGCATTGGCGACTGTTGATCTTGGCGCGGATGCATTGCTTTCAATGGGGACTGCCGCCTTAGCTGCCAATATCATCTTCGTGTTGATCGGCTGGCCGGTCCTTAAGATTTTCAAACTGTCGCCTCGAACCTATCTGCAATCCCTGACCTGGCCAAATGTCGGCAATGTCGGTTTACCGCTTTGCATGCTGGCCTATGGTCAAGATGGTTTGGCGTTATCGGTTGCGTTTTTTGCCACCTATGTTGTCTTGCAACTGACCATCGGGGTGGCTTTTGTTTCGGGCAGTTTCTCGCTTCGATCCATCGCAAGGATGCCGATCATTCCGGCAACTCTGATTGCCACGGTCTTTCTCGCGACCGACACAGCAGTCCCAGCATGGCTTTACAACACCACTAATCTGATCGGGCAACTGACCATTCCGTTAATGCTGTTTACATTAGGTGTGTCGCTGGCGCGTTTGCGCCCGGTCAGCCTTGCGCGCAGCACCGCCCTTAGCTTTTTGCGGCTTTGCATGGGATTTGGGGTTGGCCTTGGATTGTCGGAAGTCATGGGGTTGACCGGGATCGAACGCGGGGTTGTGATCTTGCAATGTTCAATGCCAGTTGCGGTGTTCTGTTACTTGTTTGCGCAGCTTTATAATCGCGAACCCGAAGAAGTAGCCGGTGTGGTTATCAGTTCCAGCCTCCTTGCTGCCATCGCCCTGCCCGGCTTGCTTTGGTATATTCTGTAAAGTTTCCCTGATGGTGACAACACCGATCAGGGCACCTATTGCACCGTTAGACGATAAACACCAATGTCACCATACTGCCGATAAAACCCTATTGCACATTCATAACTTCCACGCTTCAGATCGGGATCACCGTTCTGAAGCGCCCGTGCGAATACAACGTCACGACATTCTGCAACGCTATTTAGGCTTTCACCCGCAAACTCAAAAACTATCAGTTTATTCCGATCTGGATAATAAACCGCAGTAACCTTTTCCCAAGGGGCGGCATCATCGGGCCAAATCAAATCGGCAATTGCGCGCTTGGAACCATCAAGTGCCGTGGCAATGATAAGAGCCAGCAAGGACGCCCACATCAAACGGCGTTTGGTCCGTCGGGTCAGGTTGAATTTCATACGCCGTTCCAGCCAAGGTCATGGAAATCCGTTCCGCGAAATTCCGCGTCACAATCAAGGTGATATTCGTCAAGTTGCGGCGGATCTTGCGATGTGCCACACAACATGGCGTGGACTTGTCCGCGATAATGGATTTGATGCACAAAAAGATGTGACAACACCGCCGATACCGTTTCACGCGCGATCACGCCCTTGCCACGATCCAGTTCAACCGGACGCATGGCATCGCTTTCCGACAGGTTTTCACAAAACGCCAGCAAGGTATGATCGCTTTGGCTTTGGGCATCGGAAAGTGCCGCCATATCGGAAAATGGATTTTTATCGACAAAGCAATCCCGACCGCGGCCCCCCGCCAGAAGGGTATCAATATAATACCAATCGACAATCAGAATGTGATTAAGCGTTTGCAGGATCGTCGGAAAGAACGACGTGCGTTTGGCCTTCAATTCATCACCCGACAATCTGGAACAGACCGCCAGCAATCGATGATTGGACCAGGCATTGTTGCGTGCCTGATGAAAGAATGCGGTTCCCGGCATGGCACTGTGTCCTTGCATGGTAGCCCCGCCCCCTTTTGCTATTCGCCGGTGACGGGATGGGCGTGATTTAACGGGCCGTTGCCCTTGCCATAATTTGGCGCGGTCCTGATGGCTTCGCGGACAAAGGCGCGCGCACGTGCCACAGCATCGCTAAGGTCCATGCCCTGTGCCAACCCGGTGGCAATTGCACTGGCCAGTGAACAGCCCGTGCCGTGATTATTTTCCGACGGAATACGGTCGCCTTCGAAACCTTCAACGTCACCATCGCGACGCCACAGAATATCGACGATCTTATCCCCCTTGGCGTGACCACCTTTGATCAAAACAGCCTCGGCGCCAAGATCACCGATTTTATAGGCGGCTTCGATCATGTCGGCCTCGCCGTTGATTTTCAGCCCCGAAAGCACTTCGGCCTCGGGGATATTAGGCGTCAGGACGGTGGCAAGCGGCACCATATGTTTGATCAGGGCATCAACTGCGTCTTCATTTAACAATCGTGATCCGCTTTGCGATACCATGACCGGATCGACCACCACCGGAATCCCCGTGGCTTTGGCGCGGATGAATTCTGCTACGGCCTCGATCACGGGGGCGCTGTGAAGCATGCCGGTCTTGATCGCATCGGCACCGATATCATCAATGGTGACTTCGGCCTGATGCACAATCAATTTCGGATCAATACCCAGAACATCAAACACACCTGTTGTGTTTTGCACCGTCAATGCCGTAATCGCGGTTGCGGCATAACCGCCCAGAACGGTCACGGATTTGATATCGGCCTGAATCCCGGCACCACCGGAACAATCCGACCCGGCAATGATCAATACGCGACCCATCATGATCAAACTCCCAGTACTTGTGATCTTTGGTCTTGGATAACGAAAACAGTTCGGCTTGTTTGGCCTGATCAGCCTGCGACAGCTATGATTTCAGCAACAATACGATCAACGATTTGTTCGACCTTGATCGCGTCATCACCTTCTGCCATCACACGGATCAGCGGCTCGGTGCCCGATTTACGGATCAGAACACGACCATCGCCGTTAAAGGCACGCTCGGCACTGGAAATCGCATCGACCACGCTACTGTGTGACAATGGATCGGAACCCACCGCATAGCGCACGTTTTTAAGGATCTGCGGCAAGGGTTCAAAAACGCGGCTCATTTCGGAAACCGGCCCATCGCGATCGGCCAGAACGGCCAAGACCTGAAGCGAGGCCAGCAAACCATCGCCGGTCGAGGCAAAGTCGGACAAAACGATATGCCCGGACTGTTCGCCGCCAACATTGCAACCAAGGGCCCGCATCTGTTCAACGACATAACGGTCGCCGACCTTGGTACGGATCAGGCGCAGACCGTTGCTTTCAAGATAACGTTCAAGCCCCAAATTCGACATTACGGTCGCCACCAGCGCATTGCCGCGCAACTGGCCCGTGCGTTTCCAATGGGTGGTCACAAGCCCCATCAACTGATCACCATCAATCAACTGGCCTTTTTCATCACACATCTGTACCCGGTCAGCATCACCATCAAGGGCAATCCCCACATCGGCCATTTCGGCCAGAACACGGTCGCACATGGTTTTGGTATGGGTCGACCCGCATTCGGCATTGATGTTCAGGCCATTTGGCTTGGTCCCGATTTCAATCACATCGGCACCCAGTTCGCGCAGAACCTTTGGCGCCACCGAATAAGCCGCACCATTTGCACAATCAAGAACGATCTTGAGACCTTCGAGCGTGACCGAAGATGGCAGCGAAGATTTAACCGCCTCGATATAGCGGCCCGGGGCATCATCAATACGCTGTGCCCGACCAAGCTTGTCAGCACTGACCAGAAGAGCCGACATGTCGCTTTCCATCATGACTTCGATTTCAAGTTCGACATCGTCAGACAGTTTAAAACCATCCGGGCCAAACAACTTGATCCCGTTATCCTGATAAGGATTGTGCGAAGCCGAAATCATGACACCGATATCAGCCCGCATTGATTTGGTCAGCATGGCTACCGCCGGGGTTGGCATTGGACCAACCAACATCACATCCATCCCCATCGACGTAAAACCGGCCACCAAAGCAGGTTCAAGCATATAGCCTGACAAACGGGTATCCTTACCGATGACAACACGATGACGGTGATCACCGCGGGTAAAATAATGCCCTGCGGCCATCCCGACCTTTAGCGCGATTTCGGCTGTCATAGGGGCGGTATTGGCGGTTCCGCGAATGCCGTCGGTCCCGAAATATTTACGGCTCATGCTTGTCTTCTTTGCTTCCATCCCGACGCTTGGCCACGCCGGATATTTTTTCCTGACTGCCGGTTATATCAAAGTGTCTGAGCAATGCCACCGGCAAGTGCCAGATTATATCCATCAGAGGCAACCTATCTATTAATCCTGACCTTTATGTTTCGCTAATAAAAGCCATGACCTTGTATTCAAAAGTCGCTATCTAGAACGGGAAGCGTTTAAACCGTCTGAATTTGGGGGTCATTTGCGGAAAGTCGGTTGCCGCATGGGATATCTGTTGGCAGGGATCACGATGCTTGTCATCGTTTCGGTGCTTTGTTTGATCCGCCCTGCCCTGTCACATCCCTACCCCCATGACTTGGTCATCGGACAATATTCCGTTGATCGAATGGACGTGGACCTTGCCCCGCTGATTGAACGCCTTGCAACCCAAAAGCCCGTCAACGCGCCGTCTGATCTTGTGCGAATGCCCCAAGATGACTTCAAACCGATCATCGGCGCCGTCGGCAACGGTTATACGCTTGATACCGTATGGTACCGGATGCCGATCATCGTGACCGAAGTCAGCGCAGAACCGATTGACCAGAAACTCTACCTTGAAATCGCCCCGACTTTTTTAAATACGGTCGACCTGACAATTGTTGATGCCAGTAGCCTGATACCGATCTGGCACAATGAAGTCGGCGACCATATTGCCCGTGATCAAGCCCATATTCACGGCCGAAAACACATTCGGGAATGGCCAAGGCTTGCGACGGGGAAATACTGGCTGGTGATCGGCATCACCACCAACAGCGCACAAATCTTGACAGCCCGGATCAAAAGCGAAAGCGTCTTGATCGATGAAAACATGCAGGATACCTTCCTGTATGGTTTGTATCTTGGCATTTCGCTGATCGGCTTTTTGGTCTATTTCACGCTGGGGCTGCTGATCCGCGACCGGGCGATCCTGTGGTATGGGTTTCATATTCTAGCGCTGTTCATGTTGACAGCGGGTATTTCGGGGTATGCCCATCTGCTGCTTTCCGACTTCTGGATATTGTCAAGCGACGCGTTAACCGGGGCCGGCACGGCACTTTCAATCGGCACCAGTGTTGCGATGTGGTCCTATATTATCGAACTTGACCGCCACAAACCGACGCTATTTCGCTGTTTGATAGCCTATGCAATTATCACATGCCTTTGCGGGATCAGCGCAACCAGTGATATTTATATCTATTTCACACTTGGCTTTTTCCTGCCCCAAATCGGGGTAACGTTGCTTATTCTAGGGTATCTTTTATATCTCGGCGGGAAAAACACCGACAGGCGAAAATATTATCTTTATGTCATCGCACTTGGCGTCCCGGCAGTCGCCTCGATTATCCATTTGCTAATGTTGCTTGGTCTTGCCCCGATAAACACGTTTACACGCAATTGCTATCAGGTGGCGTCACTTGTCCATTTGTTCCTGCTGGGCATTGCGATGGCATATCGAACCCATGAATTAACCCGACGGCGCGTTGCAGCAAATCGTCACAGCACATGGACCAACCAGTTGGCCGACGACCAACGCGAATTCATCACGATGCTGTCACATGAATTCAGAACGCCTCTTGCCATCATTCAACGGGCCGCCGAAATGACGTCCTTGCATATGCAAGATGCCCCCGATGCGGTTAAGAACCGCATTTCCACCATTCGCGTTCACGCATCCCAGCTTTCCGAACTTGTCAATGTGTTCCTGACCAAGGATACGCTTGATAGCACCAACTTCGTCATTGCCCCCAAATCGACCATTTTGGCCCCGTTCCTTAGCGATTTCATCAAACGACGCCAGCGCGAATTTCCCAACCACGATATCGGCCTGACAGACACAGGCATAACCATCATCAACATCGACCGGACCCTGATTGAGCGCGCACTGAGCAATTTGATTGAAAACGCCCGAAAATATGCGCCAAAGGCCTATGTCCGCATTGGTTTCAATCATCGCAGCGACGGTTTCGTTTATATTCGGGTGGTTGATAATGGCCCCGGCATTCCCCCAGATGATCTGGCAATGGTGTCCGACGCATTTTATCGTGGCACCACATCAGGCACCACACATGGCGTCGGCCTGGGGTTGCATATCACCAACCGGATTGTTGCCGCCCACCAGGGCCGGATGAGTGTCAGCGTCGGTGAAAAAGGCGGGACAACAATCCTGATCCGCCTGCCCTATGACCGCACATTGACCAACAACACAATTGCAGCGGCCCATACCGATATCAATCCGCCACCTGCGACCGCTTCTAAAGGCAGTATACCGTCATGAGCCCCCGGCAGCCTTTCCTGATGTTTCGGATTTTCCAATCCCCTTTGGCGATCAGAATTTTGCTCCCAGTTCTGGTTCTGTTGGCAATGATGACCGTATTTCCGGTAGAAAAATGTGCCGGAAAACCAGTGGAATCGGAACAATTTACGCTATTGCCCGGTATCTTGACGCCGATAAACCTGCATGAACATGTCAGATGGCTTAAGGATGAAACAAATGATCTGACGCTTGGCGATGTTCTGCGCATACCGGCGAATGAATTCAGTCCCAGTCATGGCATACCGAGTTTCGGTTATTCCGACGATACGATTTGGTACCGGCTACAGCTTTCTGTTCCCAAGGGTCTAAACGAATCGCTACATATTGAAATTCAGCCAAGTTATCTAAATTTCATTGATGCCTATCTGTTCAAGCGGGGAACCAACCTGCATCAATGGCAAAGCCATATGGGGGATCACGTTCCCGCAAGGCAGCGGCCAACACATGGCAGCAACCATATCGATCATTTTCCCAATCTCGATCCGGGTGACTACACGCTTTACATCCGCACCCAATCAAACAGCGCCCAGTTGCTGATTGCGAAGTTATGGCCGACCGAACAACTTGTTTCGAGCCTGACCCTGCGCGATGCGGGAATTAGCATCTATTTCGGGACAATTCTGATGCTGGGTCTGGTCTATACCCTGCTTGGCAGGCTGGCAGGTGATCGCACCGTTGTGACCTATGGGATTTGCGTACTTTTGGTTGGAACGCTGGCATCGTCGGTTAATGGGATTGTTCTGTCAATTATTCAACCCGAATGGCCATACACCAATGATCTGGTCGTGGGGGCAACCAATGCATTAAGCGCGGCCGCGACGATTTTTCTGTGGCTCAACATTCTGGACCTAGGAAAGCACAATGTCGTAATTGCGCGGATCGTCAAAATCTATTGCGGCTTTTCAGTCGCCTGCATGTTCACGGCCGCCACAGACCTTTATGCGGTTTACGGTGCCTATGTTGTGCCGATGCACGCCGCCGTGCTTGCATCATTCTGCGTTATTTTGGCCTATCGAATTTTACGGTCGCCCCGGGAATGGATTCTGTGGATCTATTTTGTCGTGATCGCATTACCAACCGGTGCCGCTATCATGCTGCAACTCACTCATGCCGGCCTGATTACCGCAACGCCATTCGGGCTTGGATTGCATCAATACACGTTGCTTTTCCATATATGCGCGATGGGCTTGATCATGGGATTTCGGTTGTCACGGATCGAAAAGGACCGCCTTGCAACGATCAAGGTCACGGCAGCAACGACATCGCTTGTCGGGGAACAGCGCAAACTGATTTCCATGCTATCGCATGAATTCAGAACACCACTTGCCGTTATTCAAAGATCGTCGGAAATGCTGATGTTGCGTCTGCGCGAAGCAGGCCGCGACGTCACAGATCGATTGCAACGCATTCAGGACCAATCGCGCAAACTTTCACGTCTGGTCGATATTTTTCTGAACAAGGATGGCATTGACAACAGCGACTTTGCCCTTGCACGGGAAATGGTGATGGTTGATCGCCTGTTGACCGATTTTGTATCCGGCGCATCACGCAAGGATGCTGAAATTATCCTTGAATGCATCGGGACAAAACGGTTCGAGACCTATGTCGATATCACCTTGGTCAGTCTGGCTATCACCAACCTGATTGAAACCGCACGTCGTTATGCGCATGGTACGCCTATTCATATGACAGTTCGCCCCAATAACGATTGGTTGGTGGAAATTGATATCCCCTGTCAAGGGGCAGATCTGAACGATGATGAAGTCCAGCGCATCAAAGATGCACTGTTCCGCCGGGACACCGAAGCCGCATCACTGCAAAGTGCGCTGGGGCTGCATATATCGCAACGTATCGTCGATGCACATGGCGGATCGATCAAACTTCGTGACAAGGGCACCGAAGGTGTCGAACTTTGCCTGTTATTGCCAAGTGATGAAATCGACGAGGCCTATATCAACTAGGCTAGGATGGCTAAGTTGATTAACGCATCAAACCTGTTCGGATGCGCCGACAATCACCGCAGAACTGACAAAAGCATAACCGCGCCCATATGCCGTACGGATCGGCAATTCATCCCCGATCTCACGCAGGACTTTTTGACGAACACGTCGGATCGCGGTGTCAAGGTTACGGCAGTTTTCAGCCGTATCTGCCTTACCCAGCGCCATAACAATTTCCGGGCGCGTCAACCAGGCACCATTGGCTTCGACAAGCAGGCGGATAATCGTGCGTTCGGTTGCCGTCAAGGTTGCCGAACTGCCATCTGGGTTGCTGAGCGTCCAGTTCAACATATCAAGCATCCAGTGATCTTCCTGAACCTGATCGTCGACGGTAGCATCCCCTTCAACAACCTTGGCAACACGACGCAACAATGGCCGCAAGGCAGCTTCGATAACCGAAAGCGGGCTGTCTTTGGTCAGATAGACATCGGCACCGGATTTATACCCGGTCAGATGGTGGTCCATCCCCGAAAGCGAGGTCAGCATCATGATGCCGCAATCGATATTCCTGCGCGCATATTTGGCCAGTTCGTAGCCATCCGTGTCAGGCAGCATAATATCAAGAATCACCGCCGACGGCGTATGAGTATCGAGTGCACGGTAAAATGCCGCGCCGGTTTCGCAACCGACAACCTCAAAACCACAGATTTCAAGGTACTCGCACAAATCCCGATTAAGGTCGACGTTATCCTCGACCACGAAAACACAAATCGCCATCGCATCCTGACCTGTCGTCGGTTCCGTTTCCTCAACGAGTGCGCGCCCGCTGCAAACATTCATTCAACTATGCCTTTACCGTACATTCGCAGCCAAAAAATGGCATAACGTTTCCACCGCGTATGAATTCACTCCTAACGGTATGTAGGGAATGAAGAACATCCGCAACCCCCAAGCAGGTTCTGTCAGAAATTGCCAGATTTACACCAATACCAAAAAAGGCCTGCAATCTGCGCGGTTGAAACCAAAACGCATATCACAGACCTCTTATGACTCAGTCATATCAATGGCCAACCTTACATCCAAAGGTTGATATCGAAATTTACCTTATACCATTGAAGTCGCCGTCGCGATCGAGATTGACTGAACCGTTTCGCGAACATCATGCACACGGATCATCTGAACCCCGTGACGCCAGCCATTGATAGCAGACGCAATCGAACCACCGATACGTTCCTTTGGTGTCGCCGCCGGATCGATTTTACCGATGAATGATTTCCGTGATGTCCCCAGCAAAATCGAACAGCCCAAGCCATGGAAAATTGCCAGCCGTGACAGAAGCTCCAGATTATGTGACAGCGACTTGCCAAAGCCTATTCCCGGATCGACACAAATACGATCCCGCGGAATCCCGGCCCGTTCACAACTTTCGATGCGATCAAGCAGATAATCATACACATCAAGAACCACACAATCATAATGCGGTTTTTCCTGCATCGTGCCCGGTTCGCCCTGCATATGCATCAGCATCACCGGTTTGCCCGATGTCACGGCAACTTCCATCGACCGCTCATCGCCTTCGAGCCCGGTAACATCATTGATGATGGCAGCACCGGCTTCAATCGCGGCCTCCATCACCGCAGCGTGGCGGGTATCGATGGAAACGCAATGTCCGTCTTCGGCAAGCGCACGAATTACCGGCACAACACGGGCAATCTCGTCGGCCTCGGAAACGGTTTCCGCCCCCGGACGGGTTGATTCCCCACCAACGTCAAGGATCGATGCGCCCTGTGCGGCCAATGCGCGCGCATGAACAATCGCCTGATCAGGTGAATTGTAATCCCCGCCATCGGAAAAGCTGTCGGGGGTGACATTGACAATGCCCATGACATGGCATGATGCCATATCAAGCCCGGCAAAATCAGGGCGTTTGGTCGTCAAATGATCAAGCACATTGTTGATTTCATCAACACGCCCGCTGTTCTGGACCCAACCTTCGAGGGCCAGCAACGGCAAGATCATGCTTTCAGCCCCGCCGCCATCACGACGGCGGATGATTTCAAGCGCAGAAAAACCACGGCGCGAGCCGGCCAACGGCAATGTATTGGGATCATCGGCATGGTCGATGAAACCGGTAGGTACGTAATATAACGGTCCGTCAAAATCGGCGAAGCCCCGCACATCGGCGGGGCTTCGCAGGACCGATCCTTCGATCTTGTCCATCAGTCTCTTTCAGTTAACTACCCGGTTGCGGTTCCGGGGATAAATCCCCGGTGCCTTCGTCGGGGTTTTCCTTGCGCGCGCCACCAGTGGTCGGAACCGTCGAACGACGTCCGCCGCCCGTATCCTTGCCACCGCCATTCGAATGACCGGCGCGATTAAGTTCCTCGCCACGCAGAAGCGCATCGATTTCCTTGCCCGACAGGGTTTCGTATTCCAAAAGCCCCTTGGCAAGAATGTGCAGATCATCAAGATATTCGGTCAAAACGCGCTTGGCGAAGACATAAGCCTCGTCGGAATAACGACGAACTTCTTCATCAATCAGTTGTGCGGTTTTTTCCGAAACATTCTTGTGCTGTGCAACGCTATGCCCCAGGAAGACTTCTTCCTGATTATCGACATACTTAACGTTACCAAGCAGATCCGAGAAGCCCCATTCAGTCACCATCTTGCGCGCATATTGCGTCACCATACTGATGTCCGACGAAGCCCCGGTAGTGACCTTTTCCTTGCCAAAGATGATTTCCTCGGCAACACGGCCCCCCATGGCAACAGCCAGATCAGAGGTCAACTGTTCATAGGATTTGGAAATCTGATCCCGTTCCGGCAGACGCATAACCATCCCCAACGCACGACCGCGCGGAATGATAGTGGCCTTGTGGATCGGATCGGATGCCGGAGTATGAATGGCGACAAGTGCATGACCGGCTTCGTGATAGGCGGTCAGCTTTTTCTCGTCATCGGTCATGATCATGGAACGGCGCTCCGCCCCCATCATTACCTTGTCCTTGGCATTTTCAAAATCGGCCATGGTGACAACGCGCTTGCCAAGACGGGCTGCCAAAAGGGCTGCTTCGTTGACAAGGTTTGCCAAATCCGCACCCGAAAAGCCCGGCGTGCCACGTGCGACCGTGCGCAAGTCAACATCCGGCCCCAATGGAACCTTGCGGGCATGAACACCAAGAATATGTTCGCGACCTTCCAAATCCGGGTTTGGCACAACAACCTGACGGTCGAAACGGCCCGGGCGCAGCAATGCCGGATCAAGAACGTCAGGACGGTTGGTCGCCGCAACAAGGATAACACCCTCATTGGCTTCGAAACCGTCCATTTCGACCAGAAGCTGGTTCAGCGTCTGTTCACGTTCATCATTCCCGCCGCCAAGACCGGCACCACGATGACGACCAACCGCATCAATTTCATCGATGAAGATGATGCAAGGTGCGTTTTTCTTGCCCTGTTCGAACATATCACGCACACGCGATGCACCGACACCAACAAACATTTCAACGAAATCGGAACCCGAAATCGTAAAGAACGGAACGTTGGCTTCGCCAGCAATCGCACGTGCCAAAAGCGTTTTACCGGTACCCGGAGGGCCAACCAGCAACATGCCTTTGGGGATTTTACCGCCAAGACGCTGGAACTTCTGCGGATCACGCAAGAAGTCGACGACTTCTTCAAGTTCGGCTTTTGCTTCTTCGATCCCGGCGACATCTTCAAAGGTTACACGACCGGATTTTTCGGTCAGCATCTTGGCCTTTGATTTGCCAAAGCCCATGGCTTTGCCACCGCCGCCCTGCATCTGGCGCATAAAGAATATCCACACCCCGATAATCAGCAGCATCGGGAACCAACTGATCAGCGCGCTCATCAGCGGCGAAAGACTTTCTTCGGGCTGAGCAATAATGCGAACGCCCTTGTCATTCAAACGATCAACAAGATTAGGATAGTCCGGAGTATAAACAATGACAGAGCGACCGTCGCGCGTTTCCGCATTTAGGTTGTTGCCCTGGATCGTGACTTCTGAAATCTGGCCGGAATCAACTTCCGCCAAGAAGTCCGAGAACGCCAACGACGATTGGCCGGTGCGTCCCGAGGGCGACTGAAACAGGTTAAACAAAGCCACCAAAAGGATGGCGATGATAACCCACAGTGCGAGATTTTTTCCCATATTCATTCCAAGCTACTGGTCGCAATTAAAGCAAGATGAGATGACACAGGATGTCGCGACACCGCGAACCCGGCCTTTGACCGGCACAGCTTTGATCATCATAGAGTCTTGTGTCATGTCATCTCGCTCTGGTTTTGCCATTATACGTGTTTCCCTTTGATCTTCTGCGCAGGGCCTTGATCATCAGATAATGATAAGGTGCCCTTACGCAAGTAGCGCATCGGGGTTCGGCAACGATTTAAACCCACTTTCCCATAAAGGTGTCGGGGGTGCAAACCGCCATCGCACACCAATTGCCATTCCGGCCCCGATGGGGACCATATTGCAACCGGCGGCGGATAATACGTCGGAAATGCCTGAAACCTCAAGCCCGCCAACGGAAAGCAGTGCTTCTTTATCATAAAGTGCGGGCATCGATGCAAGGGCCGCGCGTGGCAAATCATCAATAAATGGCGTTATTTTGCCAATAGCAGCCCGAAACGCCCGTGTGTGAAACGCATCACAAGCCGCCAACGGCGCAATCGCAAGACGCCCGAAATCACGATTATCTGCGGTTACGGCGTGCTGGTCATTGTCAAAAATCAATTCGAACCGGTTATCCCATCGCTGGCCATATGGATTACAAGCATGCCCCGGATCAACCGGTTTGGGGGTAATATCCATGCGGCCGATCTCGCGATAAACCAAAATAACAGCATTGCGCCGATGCAAGACACAGCCCCCAAGACTGATCCGTGCATCGCTCTGTTCGCCCAATTGCGTTAATGCCGCTGCCAACGCATCGAATGCCGGCATGTAATCCGATCCACCCACAACCCGAACAATTTGCCCAATTGCGTAACAGGCAATGTCAGTTTCAGGCTGGCGATCATGCCAGCGCGCAAAGTCGATCCGCCCAACACCACAAGCCGCAATCTGAACGGCATCAGCCAACAACGTCACAATGGCAGCCTCGGCCATCAGGCGATGTTGGCTTTCAGCCGTTTGTGCAATTTTTCCATCGGCTGACACTGCGGTCCCCAGCTGCGCCGCAGTTTGTGTTGCGGCGGACTGACGAATGCGGACCCGTTCAAAATTTGCGTTTCTGTTTGATGGGTCTTCGATCCACTCTTGCCCGGCGGCACGCAGTGTTGCCACCAGATCGGCCTTCGCAACCGGTAAAAGGGGCCGCAATACTCGGGCATGGCGCAAAAAACGACGCGCAGACATCCCCGCCCGGCCAAGAACACCACTTGCGCGATTTTGGCGCATCGCGATGGTTTCGGACTGATCACCATTATGATGGGCAATCAGCAAATGCAAGATACCCAGTGACGCCAATTCACGATCCAGCAATTCATAGCGCGCCTTGCGCGCAGCGTCCTGTACACCGCTTTGTGGCTTCGCCCCATCCCAACGCAAAATACGATGCGCGATATCATGCATTCGAAGTTGTTTTCCAACCCACGCGGCCTCGCCCGCGGAATCAGAACGCAGGGCATGATCAACGGTGATCGCGATCATTCCCCCCCCCTTGGACCGGCACCAATCACGCGCCAGCAGGGAAAGTGCCATGCTATCCGCACCACCCGAAACGGCAACGGCGATTTTCGGACGATCTTCAAACGGGGCAAAGCAATCCATCAGGCGCGAAAAGACAACGGCGTCCAATGGGTTTCCATAGGACGCCGGATCAGAATTGATCATATCTTTAAGTTGGTCTGCCATTTGCCGAGCCAGTTACGAACAACCGCGGTTTTTGCGTTCCTGACGCGCACGGTCAAGAACCACCGCCGATGCATTCGGGAAGTTGGCGATCAGATGGCCAAAGGTCGTACAGGCATCATCCTTCTTACCAAGATTGCCAAGCGACATGCCAAGCTTCAGCAAGTTATCCGGTGCCTTGGTGCTGTCAGGATAGGTTTGGAAACCTTCGGTAAAGGCAATGGCGGCCTGATCAAACTGTTCGCGCACGTAAAACGTTTCGCCAAGCCAATATTGCGCATTCCCGGCCAAGGCATTATCGGGATGGTTTTTGACAAAGGCAGTCAGTGCGGTTTCGGCTTGGGCGAAATCCTGACGACGCAAAAGATCAAAGGCGTAACGATACTGTTCCTCGGGCGTGCCCGCAGGAAGGACGCTGTCCGACGATACATTTGCTGTCTGGCTTGATGCCGCGTTAGCCGAACCGGACGGCACGGCGGGCGGTGAGCCTTCGTTTTCGATCACACCAAATAATTTAGTCCCGCGACCATCAACACGTTGCCCCGTACCCGATGTATTCGGCTGAGCATTTGGCGCATTCGTATTGGCATTGGCCCCTGCGACAGCACCAACCGCGGCACCAGCAACACCGGATTGGGCATTGCCCCCGGTCGTGCCATTGGCCGACGCGCCACCTTCAAGCTGGCTAAGGCGGAAATCAACATCGCCGACAAGCCGTTCAAGACGGTCTTCAATCTTGCGAATACGAAAATCGAATTCCTCGATCTGGCCGGTCAATTGGGTGACGGTCCGTTCGATGCCATTAATCTGGACTTGCTGGCGTGCAGCCGCCGGGCTTCCGGTTGTGTCACCGGCATCAGGTACACCACCGGCCGGAACACCTTCGCGGTAGACATAACGCTGCAGCAGATCAAGATCCTTACGCAGCTGATCGACCTGACGGGTCATGTTGGCATCCTGTGCAAACACAGGTTTGCTGGACAGAACAGTCATCCCCATCAGAGCGGTGACGGCAAACACCGACAAATAACCGATCGGTCCGCGTCTGCGCGCGGCCTGTTTTCCCGCATCAGCCAATGAAAGCGTAACGGCCGGTTGATCAATCGGCAGGACGTCTTTTCGATAACCGTTTCTTGGGCCAACTCGGATCATTTTCGGGTCCTTCGTCGTAATTTTAAACATCAGCTTCCTGATATCATCAAGGAATATCTAATGTTGCAACATTTTCAGGCGGCAAAAATAAGGCGCCTGCCCCAAAAGGGACAGGCGCCTTGAAATTCAGGCTTACACCTGCACGCGCTTAACGGATAACCGAAACAGAGCGGCGGTTTTTCGACCAGCTTTCTTCGTCATGGCCAAGTGCGACCGGGCGTTCTTTACCATAAGAAATGGTTTCGACACGCGACGGATCGATGCCCAGAGCAACGAGGTAGTCTTTCACAGAGTTCGCGCGACGCTCACCCAGTGCAAGGTTGTATTCGCGCGTACCGCGTTCGTCGGCATGGCCTTCGACAACGACTTTGTACTGCGGATATTTCTTCAGCCAAGCTGACTGAAGTTCAAGCGTGCGACGAGCTTCGCCCGACAGGTCATATTTGTCGAAGCCAAAGAAGACGCGATCGCCAACATTAACAGCGAACCATTCCGGGCTGCTTTCAGAAAGCGCGCTCGAGGTGGCAGCCGGCTGGTTGGTGGTCGATACACCTTCGCCGGCAGAGTTAGCCGAGCTATCAGGTGCGGTTTCACATGCAGCCAAAAGTGCAGCGGCAGCAAAAACACTCAGAATCCGAAGTTTCATTTAAGTTTTCCCCTTAACACCGGACGCATTCGCCCGAGTTGGTGTTTTCCATGTCTCGCGACACCGAAAATGCCCGCGATTAATGCGAATCGCATTCAGTGCTTCGCGATGACTATACTCTTGAGAAATCAGGGAATCAAGGGCGACCATGCTGGATCCGATCCATCGGCCGGGGTCACGATCTCGCGCTCGTTATAACCGGTCAAATCAATCGAATACAAACGGTATCGATCCTTGGTCCCGTCCCTGGACGGGTGCTGGCGGTAATACATCAACACTCTGCCATTCGGTGCCCATGTCGGACCTTCGACAAGGAAGCCTTCGGCCAAAAGCCGCTCTCCACTGCCATCGGGACGCATCACACCGATATAGAACCGACCTCCTTGTGACTTGGTGAATGCTATCAGGTCACCGCGTGGCGACCAGACCGGTGTGGCATAAAGACCACCACCGAAACTAATTCGCTGGACACCGCTACCATCCGCACTCATCACGTAAATTTGCTGTGATCCACTGCGGTCCGAGTTGAACGTGATTCGCGAACCATCAGGAGAATATGACGGCGATGTATCAACTGCTGGGTGCCGCGTCAACTGGCGTTTTTCACGCGTACGCAGATCCAGCTGATAGATTTCACTATTCCCGTCCAAAGCTTGGGACATTGCCACGGAATTGCCATCAGGCGAAAAGCGCGGGGCAAACGTCATGCCTGGGAAATCACCAAGCAATTCAAGCTCGCCAGTATCGATATCAAGAACATAGACACGTGGTTTGTCGTTAAAATACGACATATAAACCACTTCTTGGGCCGTCGGCGAAAAACGCGGGTTCAGAACAATAAACTTACCGTCAGACAGGAAACGGTGGTTGGCACCATCCTGATCCATGATGGCAAGTCGCTTGATTCGTTTGTCAGCCGGGCCCGATTCGGAAACATAAACGATACGGGTATCGAAATAACCCGATTCCCCGGTAATGCGTTTATAGATCTCGTCGGCGATTTTATGTGCGATACGCCGCCAGTTGTTTGGCTGGGTACGATATGCAACACCCGTCATCTGGGTTTCGGCCAAAACATCCCAAAGACGGAATTCTACGCGCAGAAGCCCGTTCGGTTCGGTCACGACCCGTCCATTGACAAGTGCCTGCGCATTGATTGCACGCCACTCGGCAAAGTTCGGATTGACCGCCAGCGAACTGGCGCTCTGGATAAAGGCTTTTTCGTCGATTGGTGCGAACAGACCCGATCGTGCCAAATCGTCACTGATCACCGCAGTCATATTCTGACCGACTTCGGTTTCCGCAACACCCTCGCCCGGGAAACGGGCAATGGCAATCGGCATCGGTTTAAGTTCACCACGGGTAATGTCGATACGAAGTTCAGCATGCGCCGGTGCCGAGGATACAACGGCCAGGCCAGCGACAACGGCCAAGGCACACAGTCCGGCCAGACTGCGTGTTACCCAATGTCGTTTTAATGCGTTGGTCTTGATGGTCATCCTGCCTCGCTATTTTTCACGCGTTTTGAGGGACTTATGATTTTATTCATTACAGACCCAACATTTCACGCATGTCAAAATTGAACGTGAATGTGCGCCACATTTCGTATTTATCCAGCGGCAGTTTCAGAGGACTGCATTGCGGATTTAGCACAGCTCGAAGAGCACTTTCTGCAATTGTACGGCGTGATGAATCCCCGCCGATCTCGTTTGAGTTGCTGATTCGTGCCTGACGCACGGTTCCGTCCGGGTTGGCACTAACATGAATTTCAACCGCAAAGTTCCCGGCTTCCTTGGCCCCGGCAGGCGGGCTCCAGCAGCGTTCGATCTGTCTTTTGACCGCGTCAAGTTCGCTCATTGTCAAACGTGCATCCAAACGGGTGGCAACCACTTCGCTGGCGTTGTCATCGGGCGTTTCGTCCGGTGTTTCCTGCGGGGTCGGCTGTGCGCTTGGTTCGGTCTTGCGGACGTCCTTTAAAATATCGGCCAATGTGCGCTTCGGCTCAGGCTTTGGCTCGGGCTGTTTTTTAGGCTCGGGCTTTGGTTCTGGCTTGGGCTCGGGTTTCTTTGCTTCGACCGGAGTTTCTTTTGGCGTCTCCGGTTTCGGGCGCGGCTTGGCCTCAACCACTTCGGGTTTTGGCTCCGGTGCTTTCTTTACTTCCGGTGTCGGAACCGGCTCGGGCTTTGGTTCCGGCTTTGGCTGCGGTTTAGCTTCCGGCTTGGGCTCGGGTTTGGGTTTGGGCTCAGGCTTTGGTTCTGGCTTGGGAACCGGCTTGGGGTCCGGTTGCGGCACAGGTTTTGGCTCGGGCTTTGCGACCGGTTTGGGCTTTGGTTTTTCCTCGGCCTTTGGCTTTGGCAGTGCCTTGGTCGGAGCTGCCGAGAATTCATCGACAGTCACCACCTCGACCGAAATCGATTGCAGTTCCAGCGGCGTTTCCTCGAACAATTCCGGCAAGCCGAGCCAGGCGATCAAAAAGATCACCAGATGGGCTGCCAGAGAAATAAGAACACTGCGTAACATCTTGGTTTACTTGCCCTTGTCGGGCAGCTCCGCAATCAGCGCGACCTTGGTAAACCCGGCATCATTGATCAGGCCCATGACTTCCATCACACGGCCATAATCAATTGCCCGGTCACCACGCACGAAAATACGGGTATCGCGCTTGTTCTCGGTGATGGCGGAAAGTTTTTCTGTCAGGGTGTCCTGAGCGATTTCACTATCCATTATATAGATGGTGCCCTCACGCGAGATGGACACAACCAGCGGCTCGTCCTGGCCCGTCATCGGGGCGGCAGCCGTTTCTGGCAAGTCAACTTCGACGCCAACTGTCATCAATGGCGCGGTTACCATAAAGATCACCAACAGAACCAACATCACGTCAACCATTGGCGTGACGTTGATGTCGCTCATGGCTTTGCGACGACTGTTGCGACGGCCGCGACGGCGTCCCCCGCCAGATCCTGATGCGAGTTGTGCGCCCATATCAGTCTCTCGCGTCGTCAAGTTGGCGCGACAGGATCGACGTAAACTCGTCGACAAACGCCTCAAGACGGTTGCCATAACGGTTCAAATCGCTGGAAATCTTGTTATAGGCCACCACCGCCGGAATTGCGGCAACAAGGCCCATCGCGGTCGCAAGCAGTGCCTCGGCAATCCCCGGTGCGACAACGGCAAGCGAGGTATTTTTCGATGCGGCAATTGACTGGAAAGATACCATGATCCCCCAAACCGTTCCGAACAAACCGACAAAAGGTGCTGTCGAACCAACCGACGCCAAGAAAGTCATATACCGTTCGACCCGGTCCATTTCACGGCCAAGCGTGATTTCCATCGACCGTTCCAGACGCTGCTGCAAGCGCGCACGCATCGTCTCACCCTTGACGCCACGCGCATTCGAGCGGCGCCATTCGCGCATCGCAGAAACGAAAATCGCTGACATCGGATCGCGTGGCTGATCGGCTATGCGATCATAAAGGTCTTCAAGCGACCCGCCCGACCAAAAGGCTTCTTCAAACGTGTTTGCCTGAGCGCGCAGCTTGCGCAACCGCAGCAGTTTTTCAATAACAATTGCCCAGACCCAAACGGATGCCAGCATAAGACCGATCATCACCATTTTGACGACAATCCCAGCCTGCAAGAACAGGCCCCACATAGACATGTCATGGGCCATGACCGACTGCCCCAGCGTTACCGCGTCGACCACCTGATTTTCCATATTCTCTTCAGTCCTCGTTCACATCCAGATAGTTACTGAACACCGTTCTCAAATCGTCAGGCAACCTTTGCGCCCGCAACTCTTGCAATGACATGCAGGCGAGATATATCTCGATCACCACGAGTTCCTCGTCGTTCCGCATGACTTTCTGCTCGAATCCCAGCGACGCGCCCCCCAGCTTGATCAGGCGACTTTGTACAGTCAGTCTGTCTTCAAGCAGGGCCGCCCGGCGAAAATCGAGCGTACAGTGTCTAACGGCTATGGCAACTTTGTGGCGTTCTGCAACACTACGATTGGTAAAGCCCAACAAGTTAAGCATCGCTGAACGGGCGCGCTCGGCAAAAGCAAGATATTGGGCGTGATACACAATCCCGCCTGCATCGGTGTCCTCGTAAAACACCATCAGGGGGAAAATATGCCGATTGCCGTCGATGTAACCCAGCAGGTTGTTTTCAACTACGTCATTCATTCATCGGTTCCATCAGCAGTTCCCGGCACGCGTTGTTCAAACAAATCGGCCAACGGCACACCATTGCCTTCGCGTGGCGGCATCAGACCAAGATGTTTATAGCCCTTGATCCCAAGCATCCGACCACGCGGGGTCCGTTGCACAAGGCCCTGTTGCAGCAAATAGGGTTCGATCACATCTTCGATGGTATCGCGTTCTTCGGACAGAGCAGCGGCAAGCGTATCAACACCGACCGGCCCGCCGCCATAATTCCCGGCAATGCACGTCAGATAACGACGATCCTGACTATCCAGCCCCATTTTATCGACTTCGAGCCGCGTCAGCGCCGCATCCGCAATGAATTTATCGACCGGGGATTTCCCGGCAACCACCGCAAAATCACGCACACGACGTAACAAACGCCCGGCGATACGCGGTGTTCCACGCGACCGGTGAGCAATTTCCATTGCCCCTTCGCGGGTCATATCGAAACTTAGCAAGCGGGCCCCGCGTGCAACAATTTCAACCAATTCTTCGGGTTCATAAAACCGCAGACGCAGCGGAATACCAAAACGATCGCGAAGTGGTGTGGTCAAAAGCCCCGAACGGGTTGTTGCCCCGACAAGGGTAAAGGGCGGCAAATCAATACGTACAGAACGCGCGGCCGGGCCTTCGCCAATGATCAGGTCAAGCTGGAAGTCTTCCATCGCCGGATAAAGAATTTCTTCAACCGCCGGGTTCAAACGGTGAATTTCATCGATAAACAAAACGTCACGCGGCTGAAGATTGGTCAAAAGTGCTGCCAGATCACCCGCCTTGGCAATCACCGGGCCAGATGTTGCACGAAAACCGACCCCCAGTTCACTGGCAACAATTTGCGACAGGGTCGTTTTACCAAGACCGGGAGGACCAAAAAACAGGACATGGTCCATGGCCTCTTCGCGGCCACGTGCGGCCTGGATGAAAACATCAAGATTTTCACGCACTTCTTTCTGGCCGGTGAAATCGTCCAATCGACGCGGGCGCAATGAGCCGTCCTGCCGATCCTCTTCGCGGCGTTCACCGCTAAGTAAACGATCTTCTTCCTCGTCCTCGTTCACGCGCTAAGCTCCTTCAGTCCCAGACGGATCAAGGTATCAAGTGTCTTGTCATCACCGGCTTGCTGGGCGGCCTTGCCAACGGCACCGAAGGCCTCGGACCGGCCATAGCCCAAATTAACCAATGCCGAAACCGCATCGGCCAAAACGACACCATCATCCACAACCGGCTCCATGCCCACAGCGTCGCTGCCGTCACCCTTTGCCTGTTTCGCAGATTTTTTTGACGACGTTGTGGCAGTCGGGGCACCCGTCGCAACCGGTGCGGCGACCGGGCCAAGGTTAAGCTTGGCCGCCTTGTCTTTCAATTCACCGACAATACGTGTGGCAACCTTCGGACCAATACCCGGCGCACGACAAAGGGCCGTCGTATCCTGTGCTGCCAACGCACGCAAAAGATCGGTTGGGCTTAAAACCGACAACAGGGCAAGGGCGACCTTGGCGCCAACGCCCTGCACGGTGGTTAAAAGAGCAAACCACTGTTTTTCGGCATTATCAGCAAAGCCATAAAGATGAATGTGATCTTCGCGGACATGAGTTTCGATCATCAGCCCCGCCTCGCCGCCCTTTTGCGGCAGCATCGAAAGCGTTCTTCGCGATGCAAATACAAGGTAGCCAACCCCGTTCACATCGATGATGACACTGTCCTCGCCAATGAAATCGACAATTCCGCGAAGTTTTGCGATCACCTGTATTTTCTCCCCGGTCCGGCAGTAATCCCGGCCCCAATTAGACCCAGAGCACGGGTTCCGGCATGTTGTGCGTGACAAATTGCAACGGCTAAGGCATCGGCCGCATCTGCGCCATGAATCTGACATCCCGGCAGCAAAGTGGATACCATCATTTCAACCTGTTGCTTGGCGGCATGACCAGCCCCCACCACCGTCTTTTTGACGGCATTGGGTGTATATTCCGTTACCGGAATACCAGATCGTGCCGGCGCAAGCAGCGCAACACCGCGCGCCTGACCAAGTTTCAGTGTCGAAACAGGGTTCTTGTTAACAAAGGTTTCCTCGACTGCGGCTTCGTCAGGCGTCCAGGTTTCAATGACTTCCATCAAACCGGTATGCAGTTGATCCAGCCGTTCAGCCAACGTCAACGATTGTGTCGAGGTCACAACCCCGTTGGCAACGTGACGCATGTGGTTATCCGTAAGGTCAATTATCCCCCAGCCTGTCCGTTGAAGACCGGGATCGATGCCAAGAACCCTGACCACATTGCCCCACTTTAATTATAACGATCCAAATAAAATACGCCCGTCATTCAAAAGGCAATGACGGGCGTAAGCAAGCGTAATCAAATTTAGTTATCAAGGGCCGCGATGATTTCGTCGGTCCAATTAACATTGGTCCAGACGTTCTGGACATCGTCGTTATCTTCAAGCGCATCAACAAGCTTCATGACGCTTTGGCCTTGCTCAACACTAACGTCGGCTTCAGTCACAGCACGGAATACCAATTTGGCGCTTTCTGGATCGCCGAATTTTTCGGTCAAAGCTTCACGCACGTTGTTAAGCTCTTCGATCTCGGTTTCGATAACGTGGTTTTCATCGTCCGATTCCGCATTGGCCGCACCGGCTTCAAGCGCAGCTTCAAACATCTCGTCGGCACTGGCTTTATCAGCCGGGTAAACGATTTCACCCAAACGGTTAAACATAAAGCCGACCGAACCGGTTTCACCAAGATTGCCACCGCTTTTGGCAAAGGCAGCTCGCACTTCGGATGCAGTGCGGTTGCGGTTATCGGTCAAAGCTTCGACCACGACGGCGACACCGGCGGTGCCATAACCTTCGTAACGGACTTCTTCAAAATTATCGCCCTCGCCAGCACCGGTCGCCTTTTTAATCGCGCGATCGATGTTGTCTTTGGGCATATTCTGGCCGCGTGCGGCAACGATGGCCGCACGCAAACGCGGGTTACTGCTGATATCATCACTGATTTTCGCTGAAACCGTGATTTCACGGGCGAGTTTGGTGAAGATTTTGGCGCGCTTTTTATCCTGCGCGCCTTTGCGATGCATAATGTTCTTAAATTGGGAATGGCCGGCCATAACCTGAAACCTGTATTCTTGCGTGTTGTCGATCAGTGCAAATCGGGCACCGTGCCGGTGACTGCGGGATATTCCCAGACAGGCCGATCTCGCGATGTATTGCGCGCCAATCGATTGAACCGAAACGACCCGGACCGATTGACAGGCAGAAATTTCGACCGCTGCTATATCCTGTTTGCGGCTCAAGGTCCAGCCATCCATCAATTTGCCCTCCGCAGCAAACCAGAACGCGCCGAACTCACAATGGTTTCCACCGTAGCTTATGCAACCCAAGGATTTAAGGCGGAATTTCATTCACAAAACTGCTTACATGTTGCAGTTCTGCAAATAATATTTCAATAATGTCACTTAATAAGAAAAAGTACCTCTAAAGTATAGCTCTCTGGGGTTAACGAACCGGGCGACAAAAAACAACAGTCACAATGTTGCCTGATCCAAGAAATCCGATTGGACGCAGAAGCCGATCGGGGAAAACAGCACAAGAAGGTAGGACAGAATGGGAACTAAGTTCGGGGTCCAAAGCAAGCTTTTGATATCGTTTGCTTTGGTCGGATTAATGGCCGTGGTTTCGGCTGTTGTCGGTGCAGTCTCTTTCAATAAGTTTGGCGAAGCTCTTACCACTATCACCGAAGAAAAATTGCCGCCAATTGCCGCGGCCCAGCAACTGGCAACCGAAAGCGCGGAAATCGTTGCAATTGCACCGCGTATTGTGGCTGCCAGTTCGACAGACGAAGAACTGGCAATCAAGGAGGAACTTGATTTCCGCCTGCTGGAACTGGTCAACAAAATTGGCGAAATCGAAGCAACCGGCTTCATGCCAGAAGTTATTGCGACAATTAATGACAATCGTGTCCAGCTTCAGGAAAACCTTGGGAAGCTTCACGCTGTCACCCAGGAACGCTTTACGATTTCGACGGAAAAAGCCGAAAAGCTTAGCGAATTCCAGGATCTTGCCAAACGCTATGGCGACACCCTGAAACCGGTTCTGTCCTATACACAGAACGACATCGCACAGGGCAATGCCTATGCGAAATCGCTAAAAGACGATCCGTCGGCCCAATATACGGCCGACAAAGAAGAAGTGATGGCCAACTTCCTGAAAATGAACGATGCGATTGCCTCGCGCGCGCCCGTGCTTGAGATTGAGCGCCTTGGTTCATCAGCAGCGAACATGATCATCGCGTCAACGACAGAAACCCAAGCTGTTCGCCTGTCAATCATTCCGGTGCGTATTCGCGGCACCTATGCCGATGCTGTTGCCGCACTAGATTCCATTGCCAATGACCGTTTGAAAAATTTCTATGTCGAATTGATCGACAAAATGACCAAGCTTTCTATGGGCGAAGGCAGTCTGCCAGAATTGCGCAAGCGTGAATTGGCCGCCGCCGAGGAAAGTCAGCGTCTGGTGATCCAGAGTGCGGAATTTGCCAACGCCATGCGTAATGGTGTTGCCGAAGTTGTCGCGGCCCTGAATGATGAAGTCGATCAGGCCGCCGCCCAGGCAAAAGTCGTCGAAAAACAGAGCCTGACCGCTTTGGCTGTTGTTGCCGCTGCGGCACTTCTGATTTCGCTTCTGATCTATATCATCTATGTCCGGGGCAATCTGTTGCGCCGTCTGGCGGGCTTGCAGAACACCATGGTCACATTGGCCGATGGCAATCTGGATGTCGAAGTGCCGGTCAAAGGCAATGATGAAATCACGGCCATGGGCCGTGCGGTGGAAATCTTCAAGGAAAACGCCATCAAGGTTCGTGAACTTCAGGCCGAAGAAGAACGCCTGAACCGCGAACGTAACGAGGCGCTTCGTGACGAGCTTCTTACCCTTGCCGACACCTTGCAGAATGAAGTTGAAAGCGCCGTGGGTGAAATTGCTGCCCTTGCCGAACAGCTTCAGGGCGTATCAGGCCAGATGACCCATAGTGCCGAACTGGTATCAGGTCAGACCGAAGACGTCGCATCGTCTGCACAGGAAG